>JAABUL010000046.1_pt1 | contig 212220 bp, 209 predicted proteins | sample 5559151 | NCBI WGS metagenome assembly JAABUL01 (sample SAMN10711876, study PRJNA513368) | rock metagenome | isolation source: Antarctica rocks | place: Antarctica: Victoria Land, Pudding Butte sud
ACGAGGTGTCCGATCCGGCAAGAACGGCTCAATCCGCGCCCACATCGCATCCGAAAGGACCTGCATACGATTCATCGACCCAGACTGCCGCCACCCACCGCCAAGATCGGTCAGACACGCCCTAGTCATCGACGACGTTTCGCAGGATGAGTGGACGGCGTTCTAGGAGGCGCTGGCCGAGGCATGACCGACGCCCGCCCGTAGGCGTGGTCGTGGACACGATGGTCATCAGCTGGCTGTTCGACCAGCGTCCCAATTCAGTTTCTGACCGCTACCGAGCGCTGATCGAGGCCCGTGAACGGTCTTGGCTACGCCGCCGACGACAGCTGCCAGGCCGACCCACCGGATCACCAGGCGCGGCAGCATGCGCCGACAATATCCGGCTGAGCTGGCCACCCGCTCCGATTAGTCTGGCCGGCATGGACGTCATTTATCCGCCCAAGCTGCGGCCCGGTGACCAGATACGTGTCATCGCCCCCTCCCGCTCCCGCGCCATGGTCAGCGAATACGATCATTCCGCCGTCATCGAAGGGCGCTTCGCCGCGATGGGGCTCACCCTGGCCTACGGCGCGCACGTCGACGAACGCGACGAACGCGACTCGTCTTCGGTGGCCTCGCGGATAACCGACCTCCACGATGCGTTCGCCGACGAGTCGGTGGGCGCCATCCTGACGGTGATCGGCGGCTTCAACAGCAACGAATTGCTGCCTCATCTCGACTGGGACCTGATCCGGGTCCATCCGAAGATCTTCTGCGGTTATTCCGACATCACCGCGCTGTCGGGGGCGATCCTGGCCCGGGGCCGGCCTGGTGACCTACTCCGGACCGCACTGGTCATCCTTCGGAATGCAGCAAGAATTCGACCAGACCTGGCAATGGTTCACCCAAGCCCTTTTCGGCGAGGAGCCGGTCACGATCGAGCCCGCCGACGCCTACACCGACGACCTGTGGTTTCTCGACCAGGCCGACCGGGAGGTGCTTCCAACCGACGGCTGGTGGCGCATCTCCCCCGGATACGCCGAAGGACGGCTCGTGGGAGGCAACCTGTGCACGCTCAACCTGCTGCAAGGAACGCCGTACATGCCGTCGCTGGCCGGCGCTGTCGTGGTGGTCGAGGACGACGCCGAGACCTATCCGGACGCCTTCGCCCGGGATCTGACCTCACTGCTCCAGCAGCCAGAAGCCGACGGCATCCGAGCCCTTGTCATCGGCCGGTTCCAGCGGGCCAGTGGCATCGATCGACGCGCCGTCGAGCGTCTGGTGGCCATCCAACCCGCCCTCGCCGGCCTTCCCGTGGTGGCCAACGTCGATGTCGGCCACACGTTCCCGCTCGCCACGTTGCCCATCGGTGGTGAGGTCGCCCTCTACGCCGACGACGCGCCGCGCCTCGTGCTGACGCGGCACTGAGGCTAGTGGCTGGCGTTCTTTGCGGCCGGCGGTTGGGTCACCACGTCAAGCACGGCCGCGATGCTCTCGCTGGCCGGTGACTGACCCTGGGCGGGACGGGCCGGAAGTTGCAGGAGCACCCGGCTGCCGACCGGCACGCCGACCAGGAGATCGAAGACACCGGGCTGCTGCGGCACGCCGATCGGCACTCCCTGCGGAAGGCCGGCCTGCCAGGTCGAGCCGGCACTCTTGCCCACCCACGTCACCGCCTCGAACTGCAGCACGAGCAGTCCTGCCCTCACCGCTGCACCCGTGCCCTTGGCAATAACGGTTGCCACGACCTTCGTCGGCTGCTTCAAACCGGGCGGGATGGCGACCTTCGGCCGAACCCCCAGGCTGCCGGTCACCAGCGGATGGAGCCCCGGGACCGTCTGCACCTTCGCTTTGGGGTCGCCGCCGGCGTCCTTGGCGATGGACTGGATCACGTCCACGACGAAGATCAGCGTGTCGGTGCCCTTGATTCCGGCCTGCGAGTTGCCTTGTGTTCCGTAGCCCTTTGCCGGCGGGACCACGAGCTCGACCCGGCTGCCGGCTTTGACGCCGACGAGTGTCTCGTCCCAGGCCGGAATCACCTTGCCGACGCCGATCGGGAAGGCCGCCGGCTGTCCCCGGTCATAGGAGTTATCGAAAACCTTGCCCTTCCAGACCTGCCCCAGGTAGTCGGCGACGAGCAACGAGCCCTTGGTAACCACCGGCCCCTTGCCCTGGCTCAGGACCTGCTTCACGACCTTGGCCGACGGCTTGGCAGCCGTCGCCTTGATCGTGGGCTTCGCACCGTACGAGCCGGAAACGGAAGGCAGGTCGCCTCCCCCGGACACCTTCTTGGCAGCGGAGGAGCCGCTACTGCAGGCAGCAGCCACCAGCACCGGACAGAGCAAGAGCAGGACACGGCGGCGCACAGGGGACCTCAGATCGCATGGGGGACCTCAACCATACGCACCAAGGCGGTGTGCGGATGCCGGCCAGCTAGTCGGAATAGATCGGGACGTCGCCCTGCGCGCCGAACCGGACCGTTTCGAAACCACGTACGTACCACGTGCCGTTGGACGGGCGCCACACCGCAATCTGGGCTCTCCCACCACCGCTGTAGTCGGCCGGCACGGTGCGGTCTCCGGAAACGCCCCAGACCGTCGTGGAGTAGTTGCGGACGTACCACGCGCCGGTGGACGGGCGCCAGAGTGCGACATCGGCCTTGCCGTCACCGGTGTAGTCCGCCGGCACCGGTCGATCGCTGGACAGGCCGTAGCGCACCGAGGAGAGCTTGCGGATGTACCACGTGCCGTTGGACGGGCGGAAGACGGCGATGTCGACCCGGCCGTCACCGTCATAGTCGGCAGGGACCGGCACATCGGTTGAGTAGCCGTACGGAATCGGGGCCTGGCCGCGGAGGTACCACGTGCCGTTCGAGGGCCGGAAAATGGCGATTTGAGCCTTGCCGTTGCCGTTGTAGTCGGCCGGCACGGCGACGTCGGTGGAGGCGCCGTACTGCAGGGGCTTGCGCCCGCGGACGTACCAGGTCCCGGTGGACGGGCGCCAGACCGCCAGGTCGGCCACCCCGTCGCCGGTGTAGTCCCGACGGAGCGGGATATCGCCGGAGACGCCGTAGACGACCGGCGCCGTGTTGCGGACGTACCAGGTCCCGGTGGACGGGCGCCAGACAGTCAACGGGACCGCCGTGCTGGTTGCCGCCGGCGAGGATGCCGGGGTGGCGGCCGCGTGCGTCACACGGGGCGCCTGCACACCGGCCGAGGCGGGGCTGCCGGCGGCGACGAGCACTCCCGTTGCGGCCACCGGCGCCATGACGAGGGCCGCTACCACGGCCGAGCTACGACGACGAATCATCCGGACCCTCCAAGCGTTGCAGTGAAAGGTTCGTCGGATGCTATCGACAGCACCGTCTCCGCTGTTGCTAGGCCGGGTCGATCACGTCGGCCATGGGCCGGCGTGGCGTGAGGTCGCCGGTCTCGCCGGCCACCGGCCAGCCGATACGGACCAGGATCTGCGGGTAATCGGCCCACGACATCAGGCCGCGCATCCGCTCCCGCACCACCGGCCAGTCCACCGGTTGGCTGATGATGCTGGCGGCGAGCCCCTGCTGCTGGGCGCCGACCAGCAGCCGGGACAGTCCCTCCCCCGCATGCAGGTAACCCTCGACACCGCGGTCGGTAGTCATGATCACCGCGAGTGCAGGATCCTCCGCCTGGCCGCCCTCCACCTGCAGGGCCCCGGTGATGCCGGCCTCGAAATCACGCACCGGCACGTCGGCGTGCCGTGGCTCGGAGCCGGTCACATGCGGGACCGCGGCCGCCGGAACGCCGTCGCTGGAGCGCTCCGTCCGGGTCCAGCTCGCCAGCTCCCGCTGGTAGGCCGGATCGGCGTGCAGCGCCTGATCGGCCCGGCTGACCAGGACCGCCAGATCGAGGCTCTCGTCACTGCCCTGCACCACGTGCAGGTACACACCGTCGTCCTGCACCTGCGCGGTCAGCAGCTCGAGAAGCTCGGGGCTGACGGCCCGCGCTGCGAAAGGCCGGCGATCGCTGTGCCGCTGGCGGGCCGCAGCGACGCGCAGCTCGGTCTCCTCCGGCACCGGACCGCGCCCCGTCACGACGATGCGGGCCAGCAGATCGGTGTCGGCCGGATCCGGCATGCGCGACACCGAGGTCTGGTAACCGGCCGCAGCCAGGCCGAGCCGGGCGAGGTCCAAGGCGGCTCCGCAGCTCACCATCAGCGCGTGCCCGTCAGGGTCGGCGACGGTGAGCTGGCGAGCCTTGTCGGCGTAGAGATCCAGGCCGTCTGGTCTCAGCGCCCAGCGCCACGGCTGGGTGTTGTGGATCGACGGTGCACGCACCGCAAGCCCAACGGCGGACTGAAGCTCGTCGGAGCTGGGATGGATCGTGGTCAATCTGGTTCCGCCCTTCTCTGTCCTCACGACGTTGAGCTCAGGAAATGGTGAGCACCGGTGAATGGAGCCAGCGGCCGGTGACCTGCTCGAGCCCGATGCCGATGAACCGGTAGCTGTCGGGGCGGCCCCATGCCTGCGGGCCGGTCAGCGCCAGCTCGGCAAGCTCGACCGGGTCCACCACCTCCGAGCTTCGGCCGACGACGGTGACGCTCCACCCGGCCCGACCTTGGGTGTCGATCTGGTCGGCCTGGAAGGCGACGACGGCGTTGCGGGTCGCGGCCGCCAGTTTGGAGTCACTGGCGGTACGGATGATGACCTGATCACCGCGAACGACGAAGTTGACCGGTTGCACCGCCGGCAATGCGGCCACCGTGTAGACGAGACGGCCGAACGGCACGCTGGCCAGCAAGCGGACGCACTCGGCCCGGCTGAGCGTCTCGATGGCCGGTTGTTGTTCATGCATACACCGACGATGCGCTTTCAGTGAGGGCAATGCCAGGGCCTAAGGTCCCGGCGTCCCTACTTGTTCAGCATCACGTAAAGGCCGTACGCCACCCCTGCGATGACGACCGCGAAGCAGGTAAGGGCGACCAGCAGGCCCAGCTGCCGCCGGGTCGCCACCTGGCCGGAGCCCGGCTCCGCGTTCCCCGGCTGACCCTGATAGGCCGAGAGACCGACGATGCCGAGGGCGAAAACGGCGACCAGGCCGGCGCCGGCCAGCACGCTGGCCATCAGAACCTTGATCAGCGATCCAGTGTCGATCAGGGCGGTGGCCATCAGGTGGGTGGTCATGACCGATGTCCTCTCGAGCTCAGGCCGGCACGGAGACGCGCTCGGCCGGCTGCTCCAGTCGGCGTTGACGTTGTCGTGGTTGACCGGCGCACGCCGGGAGGCCAGGTAGAGCCCGGCGGCGAAGGCGATCATCACCATGCCGATGACGATGACGCCGGCCGTGCCGCCAATCATTTCGGCGCCCTTGAAGGCCACCGCGCCGACGAGCCCGGCTGCCGGCAGAGTGACCAGCCACGCCCCGGCCATCCGCCCGGCCACGGCCCACCGCACGGACGCAAGGCGCTTGCCGACTCCCGATCCCAGGATGCTGCCGGTGGCGACATGGGTCGTCGACAGCGGGAAGCCGAAGTGCGACGAGGCCAGCAGGACCGCCGAGGTGGAGGCTTCGGCCGCGAAGCCTTGCGGCGTATGGATGTCCACCAGGGACCCTTCCGACAAGTCAGCGCAGGCCAGATGGCGGAGATGTCACCTCGGCGCCCTCTTCCATTCACCTTGTCGACTACCTGGGTCGGCCCGCTGGATACGGTCGGGCCCGCCGATGAGCAGAAGGGGGTCGGCGATGTCGTTCGCGGTGCTGGCCGCCATCTCGCTCGTCGGGCTGCTCGGGCCGTCGCTGGCGGTGCGACAGCGCTGGCACCTGCCCGTGGTGCTGGGCCCGCTGCGCGCCGGCCTGGCGCTCGGGCCGACCGTCCTCGGCCGGCTGAACGCCCATGACCCGACCTTCACGTTCATGGCCGATGTCGGATTCGTGCTGATCATGTTCGTCGCCGGCGCCCGCGTGCCGGTTCGCGACCCGAGTCTGCGGACCGGCCTGCGCATCGGCGCCGGCCGTGCGGCGGGCGTTGCGCTGCTCGCTGTGGCGGTCGGAGTCACTCTGGCGACGGCGTTCGGCACCGGGCACGCGGCGCTCTATTCGGTGCTCCTGGCCTCCTCCTCGGCTGCACTGGTCCTGCCGATCGTCGAATCGCTGCGCTTGGGCGGCGGGCCGGTGCTGCAGATGCTGCCGCAGGTGGCGATCGCCGACACCGCATGCATCATCGCGCTTCCCCTGGCCATCGACCCCGGCCATGCCGCGCGGGCCGGCCTGGGGGCGATCGAAGTGCTCGCCTGCGCCGGTGTGCTCTTCGCCCTCCTCCGGTACGCCGAACGCATACGCATTCGTCGTCGGCTGCACCGGCTGTCGGAGGAGCGCAAGTTCGCGCTGGAGCTGCGGATCAGCTTGACCATGGTGTTTGCCCTGGCGGCGCTGGCGGTGCGCTCCCACGTCTCGATCATGCTGGCCGGCTTCTCGTTCGGGCTGGCGGTGGCCGGAATCGGAGCGCCCCGGCGGCTCGCCAAACAGCTCTTCGCCGTGACGGAGGGGTTCCTCGGCCCGCTGTTCTTCGTGTGGCTGGGCGCCTCGCTGGATCTACGGGAACTCGGCCGGCACCCGTCGTTCATCGTGCTCGGGCTGGCCCTCGGGGCCGGCGCGACTCTGGTCCACGTCGCCATGCGGGTGACGCGTCAACCTGTGTCCATCGGTGCGCTCGCCTCTGCGCAGCTGGGCGTGCCGATCGCCGCGGCTACCGTCGGCTCACAGCTGCATGTGCTCCACCCCGGCGAGGCGGCCGCACTGATCCTGAGCGCACTGGTCACCCTCGCGGCAGCCGTGGTGACCGGCGGGGTGGCTGCCCGACGACGGCAAAGCGGGTAGTACGGCCTGTTGTCCGCCCCCGGCATCGGCGTGGCTGCTACAGGCGGGGCGCCCCCGTGCCGACCTACCCATCATGGCCCAGCCGACGCGACTCCGGGGCGCTGCGCGCCTGTTCGCCCGCTTCGCCGCCCTGAGCCTGCTGCCGGTCCTGGCCCTGGGGGGGATCCTGGCCGGCCAATATCGCCAGGAGGTGCAGCGGAACGGCGTCGAACAGGGCCAGGCCCAGGCGGAGATGATCGGCCGCCTGCTCAGCGACACGCAGCTCGACGGGCACAGCCTGCAGTCCGGCCTGACCCCACCGGAAACCCAGCGGATCAGCAACTTCGCCGCCGCCGAGGCGCGGGACGGGCATCTCCGCCGGCTGCGGATGCGAGCACCCGACCAGCGCGTGATCTACGCCAGCGACGGGTCCGGGGGCGGCGCCACCGCAGAGGACGAGGTCACGACTGCGCTGAAAGGCTCATCGGTCACGCTCGTCACCCGACTGAACACCGACGCCGGCGACACCGGACCGGCGGGCGACCACGTCATCGAGGTCTACACGGCCTTGCGCAATCCCTCGACCCACGCCGTGATGGGAGTGCTCGAGATCTACCTGCCCTACCGAGCCATCGAATCCGAGCTGACGGCCGGACTTCACCGTCTCTACTGGTCCCTCGCTTTCGTGCTGGGCCTGCTCTACGTGGTGCTCGCCGGTCTGGCCGGCTGGATGACGCGGCGACTGAGCTGCCAGACGGCGCAATACCAGCACCTCGCTCTCCACGATGCCCTGACCGGCCTGCCGAACCGGTCGCTGTTCAGCGACCGGGTCGCCTCTGCCGTCGCCGCGGATCGACGCTCCGGTGGCGGCGCCGCCGTCGTCCTGCTCGACCTCGATCGCTTCAAGGAGGTCAACGACACGCTGGGCCACCACAACGGTGACGTGCTCCTGACCCGCCTCGCCGAACGGCTGTGCGGCTCCGTCCGCGAGATCGACACCGTCGCCCGGCTCGGCGGCGACGAATTCGGCCTGGTGCTGCCGGGAATCAGTGCGGCCGACCAGGCCGAGGGGCCGCTGGCCCGCGTAAAGGCCGCCATCGAGGCCGAGGTGGAGCTGGCCGGGCTGCCGCTGTCCGTCGAGGCCAGCATGGGGGTCGTCTTCATCCCCCAGGACGGCCAGAACGCCGATCTGCTGCTGCAGCGCGCAGACGTGGCGATGTACGTCGCCAAGCGCGCCCACGCCGGCACCGTCTCCTACGACCCGGCGCAGAACGACTACAACGCCGAGCGACTTGCGCTGGTTGCGGAACTCCGGCGGGGGCTGGACCGCGACGAGTTGGTGCTGCACTACCAGCCGCAGGTACGCCAGCCCAGCGGTGATGTGCACACCGTGGAGGCGCTCGTCCGCTGGCAGCATCCGACCCGCGGGCTGCTGCCGCCGGATGTCTTCGTCCCCGTCGCCGAACACACCGGCCTGATCGACCCGCTGACCTGCTGGGTCCTCGACACCGCACTGGCGCAGGTCACCGCCTGGAAGGAAGCCGGCCTCGACCTCGTCGTGGCCGTGAACATTTCGGCCCGCAGCCTGCAGCGCACCGATTTTCCGCAGCTGGTCCTCGACGCGCTGGCCAGGGCGGGCTGTGCTGCCGACCGGCTGCTCCTGGAGGTCACCGAGACCGCTCTGGTCACCGATGCAGCGCGGGCCGCGGACGTCCTGGGGCGGCTGCATACGGCGGGGCTGCGGCTCAGCCTCGACGACTTCGGCCAGGGCTACACGAGCCTGGGGCAGTTGCGGCATCTGCCGCTCTCGGAGCTCAAGATCGACAAAACGTTCGTCCTCAGCATGCTGGCGAACTCCAGCGATGCGGCCATCGTCCGGTCGGTCGTCGAGCTGGGCCACAACCTCGGCATGAACGTCGTGGCCGAAGGGGTGGAGACCAGCGAGGCGCTGGCCTCACTGCGCGATCTGGGCTGTGACATCACCCAGGGGTTCCTCTTCAGCCGGCCGTTGCCGGTGGACAAGCTGGCGTCGTGGCTGGCCGCGCACGCGGCTACGCTCGACCGCGCCGCGCTGGCGGTGGGTGCCCGCTGAGCGGCCTCAGCCGACCGTGAACGGGTCGCGGGTCAGCCCATCGGTCTCGATCCAGACCGCCTTGGTCTGCAAGAACTCCCGCAGCCCCTCGATGCCGTTCTCCCGGCCGTGACCGCTGCGCTTGAACCCGCCGAAGGGCATGGACGGTGACAGGGTGCGGTAGGCGTTGACCCAGATGCTGCCGGCCTGCAGCCGCCGGGCCGCGGCCAGGGCCCGGCGCAGGTCATTGGTCCAGATCCCGGCAGCCAGGCCATACGGCGATGCGTTGGCCTTGGCATACGCCTCGTCGTCGGTGCTGAACGGTTGGCAGGCGAGCACCGGCCCGAAAATCTCCTCGCGCCAGACCGGGTGTCGTTCGTCCACGCCGGCCAGCACCGTCGGCGGGAAGAACCAGCCGCCCTGCACGGCGGGCTCGCCACCGCACCGGATGTCGACCTTCTGGTCGCGGGCGCCCTCGCAGTAGCGGCGCACCTTGGCCCACTGGGCCTCGCTGGCCAGCGGTCCCATGTCGGTCGCCGGGTCCCGCGGGTCGCCCAGGCGGATGTCGGCCGCCCGTTTCACGACCCGGTCGATCAGCTCGTCGTACACCGATTGGTGCAGCAGCGCCCGGGAGCCGGCGATGCAGGTCTGACCGCCGGCGGCGAAGATGCCGGCCAGCAGCCCGTTGACGGCCGCGTCGAGGTCGGCGTCGGCGAAGACGATGTTGGCCGACTTGCCGCCGAGCTCGAGTGCCACATCGGTCAGCTGCGCCGCGGCGCTCTGCCCGACCAGCGCACCGACGCCCTCGGACCCGGTGAAGGTCACCTTGTCCACCTGCGGTGACCCGACCAGCCACTGCCCGACCTCGGGCCGGCTGCCGGCGACGGTGTTGAAGACCCCGTCGGGCAGGCCGGCCTCGGCCAGCAGCCGGGCGAACCGCAGGATCGAGATCGGCGCCACCTCCGACGGCTTGGCGACGAAGGTGCAGCCGGCCGCGAGTGCCGGCGCGAGCTTGAACGTCATCAGCAGCAGCGGGGAATTCCACGGCATGATGGCGGCCACCACCCCGACCGGCTCCTCGACCACGAAGCCGAAGAAGTTGGGCTTGCCGGTGTTGGCGACCCGGCCCTCGACGGTGCTGGCCAGCCGGCCGAAATACCGGTACCACCCCGGCAGCGACTGCATCTGGCCGACCATCTCGCGGATGCCCTTGCCGTTGTCCTGGCTCTCCAGCCCGGCCAGCTCGGCGGCGTCGCGCTCGATGAGATCGGCGATCCGGTAGAGCACCGCGGAGCGCTGCTCCGCCGTCCAGCGCGGCCAGGGGCCGTCGTCGAAAGCCGTCCGGGCCGCCTGCACCGCGTCCGCGACGTCGCCCGCAGTGGCCTCCGGCGCCCGCGCCCAAGGCTGCTGCGTATAGGGATTGATGCTGTCGAACGTGGCCGATGTCGTGCGCCAGTCGGCGCCGATCCGCAGCTGCTCCGCCACCGTCATGCGTCCTCCTCGATGATGAACGGCCGGACCGTGATCCCCGCCCCGGCCAGCGCTGCCCGGACCGCCTCGGCGATGCGGGGCGCCCCGGGGGTGTCTCCATGCAGGCAGAGCGTGGCCACCTCGCCGGACCGGGCCAGTGTCACCGCCTGACGGGCCGCGTCGGCCGGCTCGGTGAGCAGCGCGCCGGCGGCCGTCCTCGGGACCAGCCGGCCGGAGGCGTCGTAGGCGCGGTCGGCGAAGCCTTCGAGTACGACCCGCAGGCCGGCCGCCTTTGCGGCCCGTTCGAGCTCGCCGCCCGACATCGTCATCAGCGGCAGGCTCTTGTCGTAATCGGCCACCGCGGCTGCCACCGCCTCCGCCTGCCGCGGGTCCTTCAGGGTGCGGTGGTAGAGCGCGCCGTGCGGTTTGACGTAGCGCACCTGTGTGCCGGCCACCCGGCAGAGGCCCTCGAGCCCCCCGATCTGGTAGAGCACATCGGCCGCCAGATCGTCGGGCTCGACGTCCATCTCGCGCCGGCCGAAGCCGGCCAGGTCGCGGTAGGAGACCTGCGCGCCGATCACCACCCCGTGTCCGGCAGCTTCGGCGACCGTCCGGCGCAGGGTGAGCGGGTCGCCGGCGTGGAAGCCGCAGGCAACGTTGGCACTGCTCAGCCAGGGAAGCAGCGCGCTGTCGTCGCCGAGCGTCCACCGGCCGAAGGACTCCCCCACGTCGGCGTTGAGGTCGACCGTGCTCGGATCGGCTGTCATGCGGTTTCCCTTGCGGCTTGGCGTATCTCGAGCACGACGCCGGCCTGCTGCTCGGTGTCGAAGTAGGTGAAGCCGCTCGCGTCGGGGCGGCGCCCGCGCATGAGGACAGGAACTCCGAACTGCTCGGCCTCGACCTGGCCCCGGTCTATGTCCTCGACCGCGAAGCCGACGTGAAAGACGCCCTCGCCTTTCCGGCGCAGGAAATCGCGCTGCGGGGAGTCGGAGTCGCCGGGCTGCACCAGCTGCAGCTGCATCGACCCGACGTCGGCGTACTTGTAGGTGAGTCCGAGAAACCCTTGCCGGTCAGGAACTTCGAGGTCGGTGTACTGGTCCAGCGGCGGGTAGTCGTGCCAGGGGCCGATGCCGACCGAGTCGTAGAAGGTCACCGCCCTGTCAATGTCGGCGACGACGATGCAGATGTGGTGTATGTCGGCAAAGGGTCCCACCGGGTCTCCTCGCAGTCGGCTTCAGAAGGTCAGCCCCATCCTAGGGACGGCGCCGGCACCCAGGCGCTCGATGCGCAACGGGTCGATGTCGATGCTGTGGGCTCGGCCGTCGACGACCTCCTCGGCGACGAGCCGGCCGACTGCCGGCGCCTGCATCACGCCGTGCCCGGAGAACCCGCAGGCGTTGACCCACCCCTCAGCACCCGGCATCTCGCCGATGAAAGGCCGGTGGTCACTTGTCATCTCGTACGTGCCGGCCCAGCAGGCATTGGCGTCGATCGGTACCTCGGCCAGCCAGGGAAACCGCCGGCAGGCCACCTCCAGCGTCGGCTCGAGCCAGGCCCAGTCGACGTCGGTGCGGTAGCCGGCCGGCTCGGCCTCGTTGGCCTTGCCGAACAGCAGCCGTTCACCCTCACTACGCAGGTAGACGCCGGTCCCGACGTCGATGGTCATCGGGAACCGTGGTGCGTCCGGCTGCGCCGCGCTGGCGAACACCACCCGGCGGACGTGCTCGACCGGCACCGTCAGCCCGGCCAGGGCCGCTATGTCGCCGGCCCAACCGCCGGCGGCGTTGACGACGGTCGGGGCCCCCCACAACTGCTCGGGCGTCTGGACGAGCCACCCGCCCGGCGTACGGCGAACGGCGGTAACCGGTGCCCGCCGGTGCACCGAGGCGCCCTGCTGCCGGGCGAGTCGCAGGTAGCCGGTGGTGACCAGATGCGGGTCGACCACACCGTCGGCGGGCCCCCAGGTGCACCCGCCGATGCCCCGGGGGTCGAAGTCCGTGAGCCGCCGTGCCTGCCCGGGCGACATGACCTCCACGGGGATACCGAGCGAGCGCTGCAGGTCCACCGCGTCAAGGTGCGCCTCCCACCTGCCGTCCGGGACGAGGAGGAGGTACCCGGTCGGCCGGTAGCCCACGTCGTTGCCGGAGGCGTCCCCGTTCGAGATGGCCCCGCCGCAGGTGGCCTGACCGAAGCTGGCCGGGTCGCGGTAGGCCTGGATGCTCTCCCAGGAGAGCCGTGCGTTGGTCTCGTCGGCCCACTGCGAGCGCACCGAGGCAAAGGAGCGCCCGGTACTGCCCATGGCCGGCGCAGCCTGCGCCTCCAGCACATCGACCCGCAGTCCGCGGCGGGCCAGGTGAAAGGCACAGCTTGCCCCGATGATGCCGGCGCCGACCACGATGACATCGGTCCTCACGGTGCTCGCGGTGCTCGCGGTGCTCACGGAGCTCGCGGTGCTCGCGGTGCTCGCGGTGCTCACGGGGCGCCGACCAACTCGAATCTCACCGACTGACCGGGCCTGACCTGAGCGGCGCTATCGAGGTCGCCGCCGGCCACCACGGCGATGACCGGGTAGCCGCCGGTCACCGGATGGTCGGCGAGGAACAGGATCGGCTGGCCGCTGGGCGGCACCTGCAAGGAGCCGCGGACCATGCCCTCCGAGGGCAGCTCGCCGGTGCGCCGGCGCGGCAGATCGAGCCCGGACAGCCGCATGCCGACCCGGTTGCTCTCGGTGGTGCACCGGTAGGGCTGGGTCACGAGGCGGTGCAGTGCAGCTTCGGTGAACCAGTCGTCGCGGGGTCCCGGCACCAGAGCCAATACCGGTACGTCCGGCCACGGCGCCGCCTCGTCCCGTGCGCCGGCCGGCGCCGGCCGATGCCTCGCGCCGGCCGCTTCCGTCGCACCGAGCGCCGATGTGTCGACCGTCGCACCGACCGGCAGCGCGGCGCCGACCGGCAGCACCGCGCCCTTGACCAGCACCGCCGGCCCGAGCCCCGCCAGCACGTCGGTGGAGCGCGATCCGAGCACCAGCGGCACCGCGATCCCGCCGCGGACGGCCAGGTACGTCCGCAGGCCGAGGCTCGGCCGCCCGACCCGCAGCTCGGCGCCGGCAGCCAGCTCGATGACGGCGTCCATGCCGGCGCCCACACCGTCGACGGACACCGGGCACGGCGCGCCGGCCAGCGCGACGGTCGCCGGCTCGGAAAACCGGGCCACCAGACCGCCGAAGGTCAGCTCCAGACCGGCGGCCGCCGCCGGGTTGCCGGCCAGGTGGTTGGCCCGGGCCAGGCTGCCGGCGTCGGCCGCGCCGGACTCCCCGACCCCGAGCGCGGCCAGCCCTGGGCGGCCGAGGTCCTGCACCGTGGCGAAGAGCCCCGGGCTGACGATCTCGATCACCCGCCGGCCTCGACGAACCGGACCCGGCTGCCGACGCCGAGTAGCGCCGGCGGATCGCGGTCGAGGTCCCACATCGGCACGTCGGTGCGCCCGATCAGGTGCCAGCCACCGGGCGCGTCGCCGGGATACACGCCGGTGAACTCGCCGGCGACGGCCACCGACCCGGCCGGCACCTTGGTGCGCGGCGACTCCCGCCGGGGCAGGTGCAACGACGGATCGAGCCCGACCAGATAGGCCCAGCCCGGCGCGTAGCCGGAGAAGGCCGCGAGATAGTTGCCGGCGCAGTGCCGGGCCACCACCTCGGCCGGCGTCAGCCCGGTCAGCCGGGCCACGTCGGCGAGGTCGGGTCCGTCGTAGCGCACTTCGATCTCCACCACCGGCCCGTCCGCCGCCTCGGGCACATGATCGAGCGGCCGCTCCGCCAGCGCCGCCCGCACCCGCTGCGCCGTCGTGAACGCCGGGTCGTAGGAGACGAGCACCGTACGCGCGCCCGGCACCAGCCGGCTCACGCCGGCGACCGGATCGGCGTGTAGGGAGCCGAACAGGCTGAGCACCTGCGGCAGGCCGTCCACCTCGACCAGCAGGGCCCGGCTGCCGCAGGGCAGGAAGCGCACAGCCTCAGCCGAGGGTGTCGACGGCCGGGAAGCCCGACAGCGGGAACGTCTCCACCTGAGGGCTGCGCTGCTGCACCAGCACGCCGCCGTCGACCACCAGCATGCTGCCGGTGACGTACCCCGCGTCGTCGCTGGCCAGGAAAACGGCCGGGCCAGCCAGATCCTCGGCCAGGCCGCCCCGGCCCAGCGGCACCGTCTCGTCGCGCCGCTTGCGCGCATCCGGAGTGAGGTGGCTCGGGTTGGTGGCGATGAGCCCGGGCACCAGGCCGCAGACCCGGATGCCGTACGGCCCGAGATCCAGCGCCATCCCCCGGGTCAGCGCCTCGACCCCGCCCTTGGACGCGTCGTAGGCGACCATGCCCCGGTGCGAGCGGGTCGCGCCGCCGCTGGAGAGATTGATGATGCAGCCGTGGCCGTGCTTGGCCATGACGGTCGCCGCCCGCCGGCCGCACAGGTACTGGCTCTTGAGGTTGGTGTCGAGGAAGTGGTCCCACCACGCCTCGTCGGATTCCAGGAAATGCCGGCTGATGGTGACGTCGCCGGCGTTGTTGACCAGGACGTCGACCGTGCCGTACGCGGCCAGCGTGGCATCGAAGAGCCGGTCGACATCGGTGGCCACACCGACGTCGGAACCGACGGCCAGCGCGGAGCCGCCGCGCGCCTCGATGCCGGCGGCCGCTTCCTGCGCGCCGGCTTCGTCGATGTCGGCGACGACCAGCTTGGCGCCCTCGTCGGCGTACCGGTCGGCGATCGCCCGACCGATGCCGCGGGCCGACCCGGTCACCACCGCGATCCGGCCGGACAGCCGGCCCGGTTCCTGCCTCATGCACCCTCCCGTTCAGTCATGGCCAGACCGCCGCCGGCGACGTTGGCGGCGAACCTGCTCCGCACCCCGGCCGGGTCGACGAAGGGCGACGGCCCCGGCCAGCTCCGGTCATCGACCAGAGCCTCGATCACGGCCGGCCGTCCGGCCGAGCGCAGAGCATCGCACAGCTCGGCCTCGTCACCGGCCCGCACACCGCCGATTCCCAGCGCACGTGCGACCTCCGGCAACCTCAGCGGGCCGCTCAGCGGTTGGCCGCCGGTGATCGCGTACAGCCCGTCCGCGAGGACCACGACCACCAGGTTGGCCGGTCGGTAGGCGGCCACCGACCACAGCGTGCTGGCGCCCATCAGCGCTTCGCCGTCGCCGAGCAGGGCGATGACCGTACGGTCCGGCACCGCCTCGGCGACACCGAGCGCGCCGGCCAGCGCCGAGCCCATCGCCGCGCCGTAGTAGAAGTGCGGCCCGTCGTCGGACGCCGCGCGCAGGGCCGAGGTGGCCGTTCCGAGCGAGGAGACGCAGAGGGCACCGGGCACCGTCGCCAGGATGGCGCCGGCCACGTCAGTTGCCTTCACGGCCACCCCCCAACTCCGGCTCGAGCAGCAGGGCCGCTGTCTCGTCGGCATCGAAGGCGAGGTCGAGCACGCCGGTGGCCATCGACACCGTGTCGTCGGGCCGGCGCAGCGAGAAGCTCTGGACCCCGAACGCGGTCAGGAGCGGCACGGTGGCCCGGCCCATCGGCACCTGACTGGGATTGCGCTCGCCGAGCGTGCCCCGCATGGACACCACGATCGGCAGCCCCAGCCGGTAGGGGACGACGAGGGAACCCAGCGCGTTCAGCGAATTGCCCAGGCCCGAGCTCTGGAGCAGGACGACCGGCCGGCGGCCGGCGATGCGCTGGCCCGCAGCATAGGCCACACACTCCTCCTCCCGGGCCAGTGACCGCAGCACGACCGAGCCCTGGTCGAGCCCAGCGAGCACGCCGTGCAGACGCGAGTCGGGTACGAACGCCGCGACGCTCACCTGCCGGGCGACCAACGCCTCCGCGAGAGCGACCTGCCAGTCCAGGTCATGCGGGACGCTGACCGCCACGGCTGTCCTTCCCCTCCCGCTCACTGGACTGCAGCGTGAAACTAACAGGCTGCAGCGTGGCTCCCGCGCCGCACAGTGCCACCATCGCCCGATGACGCCCGCATCCCCGGTGGTGGCTACCCGGCTGGCCGCCCAGCTTCTGTCCGGGGCGCCCGCCGGCACCTGCGTCGACGTCGTGGAACGCCTGCTGGCAGTGCAGGCCCAGGATCCTCGTGGGGCGCGGCTGGCCGTCCGGGCCCGGACCTCGGGCCTGCTGGCGGCCGATGTGGACCGGTGCCTCACCGTGGAACGGTCGCTGCTGATCAGCTGGCTCAACCGCGGCACCCTGCACCTCGTCCGCAGCGAGGACTACTGGTGGCTGCACCAGCTGACCACCCCGCAGCTGGTGGTCGGCAACGCCCGCCGGCTGGGGCAGGAGGGTGTGCCGCCGGATGCGGCCGAGCGTGGGGTCGCCGCGGTCACGGCCGCCCTGACCGCCGACGGCCCGCTCCCCCGGTCACAGCTGCGCGAGCGGATCCGGTCGGCCGGCGTCCGGGTCGAAGGTCAGGCACTGGTGCACGTGCTGATGCTGACCTGCCTGCGCGGCATCGCCGCCCGCGGGCCGGTGGTCAACGGCGAGCATGCGTACGTGCTGGTCCGCGACTGGCTGGGTGCGCCGCCGCCGGCGATGGACCGCACCGGCGCTCTGGCCGAGCTGGCCCGCCGTTTCCTGGCCGGACACGGACCGGCCACTGACCGCGATCTGACCAGATGGGCCGGCCTGCCGCTGGGCGATGTCCGGCGGGGGCTGGCGCAGATAGCCGGCGCCCTGCGCCAGCGCGAGGATGGCCTGTTGGATGTGGCAGAACGCGCCGCTCCCGACGACCTCCCGCCGCCGACCCTGCTCGGCCCCTTCGACCCGCTGCTGATGGGCTGGACCTCGCGCCAGCCGATCCTCGGCGGTCACGAGGGGATCATCACGGTCAACGGCATCTTCCGTCCCTTCGCTTTCGTCCGGGGCGCGGCCGTGGCCACCTGGTCCGTGTCGGGCCGAATGGCGCTGGCCCCGTTCGCGCCGCTGGCCCCAGCCGACGTCGCGGCCCTGGAAGCCGAGGCCGCAGACGTGACCCGCTTCCTCGGCGGCGTCAGCTACCGGTAGGCCGGCGTGACAGTGGCCGGCCGTGTCGGTGCTGGCGAAGTGATCGGACCCAGCGACACCGGCGGCCAGCTGGCTGATGCGGGGCTTGGAAGGAGGGGCTCGCTTTGCCGCAGTATGGGCGCAATGGCAGCTGCTGCAGGATCGCGCACTTTCGCTAAAGTGTAATCATGAGTAGTGGATCGGTCGATCAGATTCGATGAGTGTGTTAGTCAGCGGCTGACCGCCTACGTTGCGAGTCACCCCGGCTGGTCCGGCTCGTCGGCCGCGAACCGGTTCGTCGACGAGGCGCTGCGCATGGAGGACCACCCGGGCGTCATCTTCCGCGACGGCCCGACCGGCCGGCGCGCGGGCCTGATCGGCGGCCCAGATGTCGGTGAAGTCATCCGCGGTGTCAGGTCAGCACGCCAGTTAAAGTCGGACCTGGCCGCCGACGGCATCGTCGCGCTGTGTCGACCAACACCGGCGTACCCGCCCGCCTGGTCGATACCGCCATCCGCTACTGGGCCGCCTACCCGGAGGAGATCGATTCCTGGATCGACAAGGTCGAGTCCTTCGAAGAGCAGGCACTGCTGACGTGGGGGCGCCGCAAGGACCTGCTCGCGCGGTGACCGCTGAGCAGAAGCTGCTTCTCGACGAGATGCTCAGCGGTGACATCGCCGCACAGCTTCGAGCCAAGGGACACGACGCGACCGCGGTCGTCAAGGACCCGGCGCTGGTCGGCACGCCTGATGAGGAGCTGCTCGCGCACGCCACCTTGAACGGTCGCTGCCTCGTGACAACGAACATCGTGGCCTCGGCCGTCGTCGCGTCGTCCGGAAAGGTGGTCCGTCCGGCCGCGTTCAGTTCGCGCAGTACCTCCACAACCTTGAGCAGCGCCGCGACGGGCGGGCTGGCGGTGTTGCCGGTCAGCGGCAGCGCGGCGATCACCGCCGGGGTGAAGGTGCACAGGTACTTGTACCGGGCGGCGAGCAGATCGAAGTGGCCGTGGTCGCGCGGCTCGCACTCCTCGACCGGCCGGCGGGCAGCGACCAGACGCGGCATGCCGACCCGCTGCCGGATCAGCCGTCCGGGCTGCTCGTCTGGCACGGTCGTGTCGGCGAGCACGGCGAGGATCTCATCGGGCAGCCGGGCCCGGGCCGCGTCGGCCTTGGCCCGGTCGACCAGCCGTTGCCACAGCTCGTGCCGGGCCCGTGAGTCCGCGCCCGCAAGCGCTTGGTCGAGTAGCTGCACGAGCTCGTCGAACACCTCGACGTAGGTCTCGGCCATCGTTGCGAGCAGCACCGGATGGCGCCGGTCGACGTCGGCGAGCTGCAGCGCCTGGTTGCTGGAGCGGCGGCCAATCTCGGCGAGCAGCCGCCGCCGCCCGGCCGGTAGGCGAGACAGGTCCAGCGTGTCGGCGCCGTGGCGGCGCAGAAACGTTAGCTTGTCCAGCTCAGCCTTGAGCACCTCCGGCGTGGCCGCGGTAGCGCCGCGGCGCAGCCACGCCAGCCCCGTCACTCCCAGGTCCGGATCGACGTCGAGCATGCCGTCCAACTGGCGCGGTCGCGGTGGCTGGAGCAGCGGCGCGAGCCGCTGATAAGTCTCGGCCCGCGCCGCGTCCTGCGCGGTAACGACCCGGCGGGTCAGCGAATCCACGGACGGACGGACGGACGATTCGTTCGGCCCGCAGCCGGTCGCAGGCCAGCTGCAGCAGCACGCCCGGCGCGTCGTGCTCGAGCGCCCGGGCAAGAAGAAACTCATCCAGTAGCTTGCGCTCCCCGGCTGCGCACAAGCGCCAACCGAGCCGGTCTAGCACCTGCGCCCGGTGCTTGCGACGTGTCTCGCCCTGCCACCCCCCGTACGCCCTCAGCAGCTCCACCGCGGTGTTCGAGTCGATCGCGTGGGCGGTGGCGAGCCGCTCCAGCGCAGCGGCCGGACACGCGGCCAGGTCGTCCGGGATCCAGCCCAGCCGCGGCAGCGTCGATAGTTGGACGGCGACGCCGAGGCGGTTCTCCACGCGATTGAACCTCGTCAGCCACGCCAGGTCGTCACCGGACAGGGTGAAGAAGGTGACCGCGTCCTCGGCGGCAATCTCGTCAGGCCAGGCGTTCAGCCGCGCGAGCTCCGGATCGGACAGATAGCCGACCGGCATCGCGCCTCCAGCCGGCCCGCGGCGGGCCGTCACGGCACGTTAGCCAGCAGCCGCATACGCGGGCAAGGGCACGCCCGCAAGGGGATCGGCAACTGCGACGCGGTCGGGGCAGGACCTATCGGCTGGCCTGGTTCGCTGCGTCGTCGAGGACACGACGCACCCACTCCGATCTAGAGGCACCGGAGCGCTCGGCCGCGCGGCGGACGGCGTCGTCAAGCTCGCGCGAGAGGCGCACGCGCAGCAACGGGGACTCGCCCGATGCGGACAGCGACGGGCGGCCGCGGCCGCGAACCTGAGCTATGGCCTCCTCGACGGCGGCGTCGACGTAGGCGTCGTCGATCAAGCGTCCCTGACTGTCGTACAGCTCCTCGTCCTCCGCCACGTCCGGGCCAAGTTGGTACCTGGTGGGCTTGTTCACCTCAACGCCTCCTCAGGGCGGTCGGCATGACGTGGACCACCACGATGGCGTCGTCGAGGTCCAGTGCCACGATCTCGAGCTCGATGCCCCGATCGTCTTCGCCGATCCAGACGAGACGAGCGTCAGCGGTAGCGGTCGCCGGCACGTGGTCGGGCACGACGGAGTCGATCACGAACTTCGCATGGGCCTTGCCGATGCGATGGCGTCGCGCCGAGCGATACCACCGAAGCGTTCGGTCCACATCTTAGTGTGGCACAGAAACACGATCGAGGGTGTGCCGGTCGAGGATGGGTCACCGGTGTCGCGCGTCAGCGCCTGCTTGAGGCACCTGCGACCCTTGGGGCATGGTGCAGAGCTTGAGCTTCGGGTACGACGGCGACGGCGGGTTGGGTGACCGGCTGCTGGCGGCGGTGCTGCGTGGGGAGAAGATCGCGACGTCCTCTCTCGCCGTTGAGCACCTGTCGGGTGAGCCGTTGCCGCACGTAGGTGAGCGGTTGAACCTCGTAGACCACGCCGGCCGGGTCCACGGGGCGGTGGAGACGACCCGCGTGACCATCACACCGCTGCACCTCGTCGACGACCAGGTCGCCAAGGACGAGGGCGAGGGCTTTGCCGACGCCGCCGACTGGCGGCGGGCCCACATTGCATTCTGGGCTGAGGTCAGCGACCTGGTGCGGAGCGATGCAGGAGACCCGGGCTGGGAGCTCCGTGAGGCCGAGCCGGTCGTTGTGCAGTGGTTCCGGCTGCTGGAGCGACGCGAGCAGAACGGTGAGGCTGGCTGAACGACGACGTACCGCTGGCCGATCCACATCGGCAAGGAAGGTCAGCTCAGTTCAGTACTGCAGCAGCTCTCGGCCGCACCGGCTTGGAGTTCACGCGGCTGCGTGGGCGGTGAGGATGCGGGGTCCGTTGTCGGTGATTGCGATGGTGTGCTCGACAGCCATGCGGGGACTACGGCATCACCATCGCCGGCCAGCTCGTCGCCGCAGTAGAACGCAAGTCGCTCGCGGACCTGGTATGCAGCCTGATCAACGGCAAGCTGCGCTACGCACTCGGCGAGCTCGCCGCATTGCCACGCGCTGCGATCGTCGTCGAGGACCGCTACTCGCAGGTCTACAAAGTCGACTGGGTCCGTCCCGCAGTCGTCGCCGACGGCCTCGCTGAACTCCAGGTCCGCTGGCCCGGCGTGCCGATCGTGTTCTGCGAGACCCGGAGGCTGGCGGAGGAATGGACCTACCGCTACCTCGCCGCATCGCACGCCTGGGCCGAGACCGAGCAGGCCGCCGCCGACCGCATCAGCTTCCCCGCCGAGCCCAACGAGACCACCACCGCTCCGGAGACCGGCCCGACCACCGCCGAGGTGCGTGCGTGGGCCCGCGCTACCGGGATCGCCGTACCCGATCGCAGTCGACTCCACCCCGCCATCTGGCAAGCCTGGCGCGACGCCCAACACCAATAGCTTCGCAGCCCAGCCGTTACAAGATCACGAAAACACCCGGATTCGTTCGGTTGCTAAGCCGACCCCACCTACGACGAAAGCGCACATAACGAAGCTGACCCACGTCGCCTGCTCCCTCACCGGCCAGCTGTCAACCGAGCCTTGCGTAACCTCACCGTCGCGGGGTGATGGCCGGGATCGGTCGGGTTAACCCGGTCCGCCTAGCCTCCGCGCCTCGCGAGGGTGACGGATTGTTAAACATTCTCAGTGCGTGGGCAGCCAGGGCAGGTGTCGGGCGAGGGTCGCATAGCCGACGAAGGCAACCGCATCGATCAGCGTGTGCGCCACCACCAGCGGGGTGACCCGTCCCCAACGCTGGTAGAGACGGCCGAATAGCAGACCCATGACGGCGTTGCCGGCAAAGCCGCCGAAGCCCTGATACAGGTGGTAGCTACCGCGAAGCACAGCGCTCAGCATCAGGGCGCGGTTGTCGGACCAGCCAAGCTGGCGAAGCCGATGCAACAAATATCCAGCCACGAGCACCTCCTCGAGCAGCGCGTTCTGCGCGGCCGACAGAAGCAGGACCGGAATGCGCCACCAGGTCGCGGGCAGGTCTTCGGGAATGACGATGAGGTTCACCCCAACGGCGTGCGCGGCGAGGTAGAACGCCAGCCCACCGCCGCCGATGACCGCCGCCAGCACGGCTCCGCGCACGAGGTCGAACCGTGGCCGATCGACGCCCAGCCCGAGTGCGTTGATGCCCTCGCCCGAACGAACCAGCAGGTGCGCGACCAGGAGCACCGGGACGACGGCGAACGCCAGGGACGTGAGCTGAAGAAGGAGGTCGAGCCAGGGCCGGCCAGGCGCCTGCGAGCCGTTGAGCAGCGCCGTCTGAGTCGACAGCGGCACTCGACTCGTCAGGTCGGCCACCAGGCTGAGCAGCGCGTTGACTCCCTCGGCACCCAGGGAGAGTGCGAAGACGAGCCATAGTTCCTGGGACAGCAGGGTGCGAGACGGCAGACTGGGCCCCGACGCAGGGAGCCCCGGGGCAGCAGCCGTGCTCATCAGCGAAGCGTCTCACGCACCCGTCCGGCCAGCAGGTCACCGATCGTGGGCACTTCGACCAAGCGATCCCGGAGGTCGGTCTGCCCGCAACCCAAGCACTCCCAAGTCTGCGCCTGGAACCCGATGGCTGGTGATTCGACCAGCAACCCGCCACCGCATTTGTCGCAAATCATTTGTCCTCCGCCGCGTTGTTCGCTTCTGTCTTGCTTCGGCTGGGAAACTGGTGCACTTGATCGTGAACGCGGCGTCCGCTGTGCGACTGGCCCGCCTCGCGCTGAAACTTCACCCGGGCGACTAGCCTGCCGCTAGTGGACAGGCGATGGAAGGCGGTCCGACGGCTCGCCGTCGATGCCGCCCGAGGCACCTGGCGAGACCTGCGCGGGTACGACCTGACGCTGTACTCTGCCGCTCTCACGTTCTACGCCATCATCGCCGTCATTCCCTTGTTGCTGGTCGCGGTCTGGGTTCTCGGCGTCGTCGTCGGGCCGGACTCGGTGCGGCAGCTCAGTGGTCGGCTCACCGGGGTTGCTCCCTCCGCGCTGGGCTTCGCCGGCGAGCTGAAGGCGCTGACCAGCGTGGGTACCGAGCTCGGCGGAGTTTCGCTGGCCGCGGCGGTGATCACCGGAACGACGTACGGGGAAGGTTTCGTGCGGGTGTTCGAGCGGCTCTACCGCGATGTCGACCGGCCGCACAAAGCACTGCGTGGTCGCCTGCTGTCGCTTCCGCCGCTGGTGGCGTTCCCGCTGTTCGTCGGAGCCGGGCTGACGGTGGCCGCGGCGCTGACCCGCTACTTCGGCAAGGGCACCGGCTCGGTGCTGCTGGGTGCTTTCCTGGCATTCTGCATCGGCTGGGCGGGCAGCACCCTGGGGGTCGTCCTGCTGTACCGGCTCTTCGGCCCCGTCCGGCACGGGACGGCGGCATTATGACTGGGCTCCGCCGCCGCCGCCTCCTTCCTGACCGGCATGAGCGAGGGTTGGCTGCTGCTGCTCTCGCTGCCGGTGGATCTCGGGCGTGCCTATGGCGGCTCCCGGACGGTTGCCGGCGCCGCGGCCTTCGCCGCCTGGTTGTTCCTGGTCCATTTACCCTCATTGTCGGGCTGCTGCTGACCCGTCGGCTGTCGAGCCTCATCGCCGAACCAAGCGCCGGAAGGCCCCGCTTACCTGACCATCGGCGGCGAAAGTACTAGTCCGTTCGGGTGGTTGTCGTCCAATTGAGGGCTGCTTTTCCCAGCCCGCCATACAGTTTTGGGATGAATCACCCTCCCCTGCTCGTACAGCGTCTCTTTCTCGAGCGGCTGCGTGCGGCCCACGGCACTAACCCACAGGGTTGGGTGCTGGTGGAGGATCTGACCCGGGAGGCATTCGGGGCACCGGCGATCGGCTTGCCGGTCGCTGGACCGACCGCCAAGGGCACTCTGACCCTGACCCAGCGGGCGAGCGTCAGCCGGGCCATCCGGGCCTTGTCGAGTCAGGGGTTGGTCGAGTTCGCCGAGCAGCTGCCCACCGAGCGTCGCCGGACCAGCCGCCCCAGCATCCTGTCGTGGCGCGGGAACCGGCGTTCCATCTGGGCGCGGCTGGCCGTCGCCGATACGCAGCGGCCGGGCGACCGCCGGGCCGACCAAGCAGACCAGGCGCAGCCTTCCGCCTGAGCAACGCGCACCGGACCGGCCCGGCTTCACTGTTACGGTTGAATCACGTTCGGTGACAGCAGCGGCGGGTCGGCCTACGGTCGGGATGGCCAGCGCTGATGATCCGGCGGATGGATCACATCCCGAAGGGCCCGACCATGCTCCGTAGCCAGCGCAAGCGCAGCCCGTGGGACTGGCTGCTCAACGCGACCCTGCTCGGCGCCGTCCTCGTCACTGCCGGCGTATTTCTGCTCGCCGTCGCGGTGATGCTGCTCGGCTACCTGCTGCCGGTGCCGACGATCGCCTTGCACCTCGCCGTAAGGACCGCAGCCGTCCTGGTCGGCCTGGCTTGCGCCGGCGCGTTGCTGGTAGCCGCTCGGGCCGTCCGGCAGGACAGCCTGGCGCGTCACGCAGCCGCCGGACCGACGTCGGCACAGGACATCCCGGTCGCCCTGCTGCTCGCTGAACCCCTGCGCCGGCTGCTCTCCCCCCTGGAGGCCGAGGGCGGCCTGACCGGCCACCGGCGCCGGTAGCCGAGCCACTCAACCCCGGTCGAGGCGGCGGATCAACACCTCACGGCCGACCAACTGCGCGCCGGCCGCCGCCGGAATCGCCAGCAATGCACCGACCAGGCCGAGCATCGCGCCGCCGACGATGACCGAGACGATGGTCAGGACCGGCGAGATGTCGACGCTGCGCCGCATGATCCGCGGAGTGATCAGGTAGTCCTCGACCAGCCGGTAGACGAACTGCAGCCCGATGACCGCGAGGGTCACCGGGACCGAGACGGTCAACGCGACGACCGCACACACCGCACCTGAGGCATAGCCGCCGATCAGCGGCACCAGGCTGAGCAGAGCGGTCAACAACGCAAGCGCCGAGGCGAATGGCACGCCGAACACCAGCAGGATCGTCAGCTGGAAGATGCCGGCGAGCAACGCCGTGACGAGCTTGCCGAGCACGTATCCCCCGACCAGGACCGCGATCTCCTCCGCCAGCAGCACCACCCGGGCCCGCCGGCTGCGCGGCACCAGCCGGCCCAGGCTCCGAGCGATCGCCGGAGCCTCGGCCACGAAGTAGGCCGTCAGTGCAAGCACGGTGATGATGGACCCGAGCAGGCCGAGCAAGGCCTCGCCCACGCCCAGCAGGCCATTGACGAGCCGCTCGGGATGCCGGTCGGCCAGGTCTGTCGCCTGCTGCTGGGCCTTGGCCACCAGATGAAAGCGATTGTCGAGATCGGCCAGCGCGGGAATTCGTCGTAGATCTCCGAGCAAACGCGGCGCTTCATTCGCCAACCTGGTCAGCTCCGTCACGACGGCTGGGACGAAGGTCGCCACCGCCGCGGCCACCAGCACGATCAACCCGACGAGGACGGCGCCGACGGCGACCGAGCGCGGCCATCCCCGACGGTGCAGGTAACTGACGGCCGGGTTGAGCCCGACGGCGATGAACGCCGCAAGCAACACCAGTAGGAGCTCCTGGCGGACATCGGCAATCGCCCGCAGCAGCGTGAAGGCGGCCAACGCACCGAGAGTGGCGAGCAGGCCGGTCGAAAACGGGGCGCGGATGATCGGGGCCGTCATCAGGCGGATCTCTTCGGCCGGGTAGGTGTCGCGAGCCACGACAGCGACGTTAGCCGTCAGCCACCCCCGCGGGCGTTGCGGCGCGACAATGTGCCCCATGCGCATTTCAGGCTTCCTCCTGCCGCGCGACGGACGGGTGCGCCTCCGCGGTGTGCGCACCGCCAAAGTCGCCCTGGCAGCGACGGTCGCCTACGCCGTGGCCCAGCCGCTGTCCAGCAACGCCCGCCCGATCCTCGCGCCGCTGACCGCGCTGCTCGTCGTCCAGCTGACTCTCTACGAGACCCTGCGCACCGGCCTGCGGCGCGTGGTCAGCGTGGTGGCCGGCGTTCTGGTCGCGGTCGGCTTCTCGTCGTTGCTGCACTTGAACGCCTTGAGCCTCGGCTTTGTCGTCGCAGCCTCCCTGGTGATCGGCCGGCTGCTGCGGCTGGGCTCGGAGCTGCTCGAGGTGCCGATCAGCGCCATGCTGGTGCTTGCCGTAGGCGGTGCCCAGTCGGCCGCCACCGGCCGGGTAGCGGAAACCGTCATCGGCGCGGTGGTCGGGGTGGCCGTGGGTGCTGCGGTTGCCCCGCCGCTCTACGTACGTCCGGCCGGCGAAGCCGTCCAGAACCTGGCGCAGGAGATGTCGGACGTCCTGCGCCGGATGGCCGACGAGCTGACCACGGCGTACACCCGCGAGCAGGCATCGGCCTGGCTTGACGCCGCCCGCGGGCTCGGGGCCGACATCCTGCGGGCCGACCGGGCGCTGACCAAGGCCGACGACAGCCTGCGGCTGAACCTGCGGGCGCTGCGCACACCGCACGCCGGCGTGAGCCTGCACAGCGGGCTGGAGTCGCTGGAACATGCGGCGGTCGCGCTGCGTGCGGTGTCCCGCTCGCTGCTGGATCGCGCTCTGGGCGGCTCCCCGGAGCAGGTCTACGGCGAGGACGTACGCCTGACCCTGTCGGAGCTGCTGCGCCAGGTGGCCGGTGCCGTCGAGGTCTACGGGCAGCTGATCGGGGCGGAGGTGGCGGGGGCCGGGCCCCACGAGCCGGAGTTGCAGGCGGCCCAGGATGCCGCCTGGGTGGCGCGGGACCGGCTCACCGAGCTGCTCCGGACCGACGCCCGGGTGCACGTGCATGCCTGGCAACTGCACGGAGATCTGCTCGCCAATATCGACCGCATGCTGCGCGAGATCGACGTGGAGGAACGGACCCGGCTGCGCGAGTCCTGGGACCAGCCCCGCGACCGCAGAGGACCGGCCGAAGCGGTGCTCGACGGGCTGAAGGGCCGCAACTTCACCGTCGTCCCAAGACGTAGAAGGCGACGGCCGCCGCGGCGCCGACATTGAGCGAGTCGACGCCGCGCGACATCGGGATCCGGACCTGTTCACCGACCCGGGCCAAGGTACGCGGCGACAGTCCCGGTCCTTCGGCGCCGAGGACGAGCGCAATCGAGTCGGTGCTGGCCACCGCCACGTCTTCCAGCGACACCGCGGCCGGGTCCGGGGTCAAGGCCAGCAGCCGGAAGCCGGCCGCGCGCAGCACGTCCACGTCCGCCGGCCAGGCCTCGATCCGGGCGTACGGCACGGCGAAGACCTCGCCCATCGACACCCGCACCGACCGGCGGTAGAGCGGATCGGCACACGACCGGGTCAGCAGCAGCGCGTCGAATCCCAGCGCGGCAGCGCCACGGAAGATTGCCCCGACGTTGGTGTGGGTGTTGACGTCTTCGAGCACTGCGACCCGGCGTGCTCCGGCCAGGACGGCGCCCACCGTGGGCAGCGGCGGCCGGTGCACCGACGCCAGCGCGCCACGGTGGACGTGGAACCCGGTCACCGTCTCGAGCAGGGCCGGGGCCGCGACGTAGACCGGCGTGCCGGCAACCTCCAGATCGGTGACCGAGTCCAGCCAGCGGGGGCTCATCAGCAAAGAGCGCAATCGATAGCCGGCCCGCACCGCACGCCGGATCACCAGCTCCCCCTCAGCGATGAAAAGCCCGTGCGGGGGCTCGAATTTCATTCTCAGGTGGACATCGGTGAGCTGCAGGTAATCGGCCAACCGCGGATCAGCCGGATCGGTGATCTCGACGACGTCCGTCATGCGGTCATCCTGTCCTGCCGCCGGCTGCCGCCTCAGCGGCCGTAGACAGACACGTGCCGAAGGCTCCGTGCGTCGAACGGCTCGTGATTCCACCCCGCCCACCGTCCGTGCAGGCGCAAGCCCGCAATCCGCGCCATCAGGTCGAGCTCGCTGGGCCAGATGTAGCGCGTCACGATCGGCCCGACCCGGATGCCCTCATGGCTCAGGGTCACGTGGCTTTCGTCCAGCAGCTGCGTCACCGGGTCGAAGCGACCGACGTCCAGGGTCACCTTGTGAACCTCGACGGCCTCAGCCTCGACGTACTGGTCGTCGCGCAGGCGGTACAGGGAGTTCGGCACCAGCGCCTCGACCAGGAACACGCCGTCTTCGGTGAGGTGCCGCGCCACGTTGTCGAAGCAGCGGACCTGGTCTTCTTGCGTCAGCAGGTTGTACAGCGTGTTGTAGACGACGAATATCAGCCGGTAACTGTCGCTCACGGGTACGTCGGCCATGTCGCCCATCGTCACCGCGATCTGGTCACCGCCCGGCTTTGCGCGCAACCGCGCGATCATCGCGGCGGACTGTTCGATGCCGTCGACTCGGATTCCACGCTGGGCGAGCGGCAATCCGATGCGGCCGGTGCCGATGGCAAGCTCCAGCGCAGGTCCGCCCCGGGCCAGCTGCTCCAGACAGGCGACAGTCTCCGCCTCGTCACCCCGGAGGTGGTCGTCATAGGTGGCGGCGATGTCCTCGCCGAAACTCGTCATCGGGTCGGAATCCTTCACCGCGTCAGTACGGCAGAGCCGCTCCCCCCACGCAACCGAATTCCCCTACGCGCAGCGATGCCGCCGTGGGGCCGTCAGCCGGTGAGGATTTCCAGATCGAGTTCGCGCAGGATCTTCCGGTCGGAATTCATGTCGATGGCGACGATCTCCCGGCGGTGAACTCGAACTCGAACACGACGCGAGGCCCCTGACCGTTGCGCGAGGCGGCGAGGAAGGCGGCCACGATCTCACCGGTGCGTCGTCGAGAGTCGCAGACCGGAAGGGTGGGTTAGCCGATCGCGCCGGTCACAGCGAGCCGCGGGACAATCCCGTGACGATGTGATCGGCCTGCCGCATGGCCAGGGCGACGATGGTCAGGGTGGGATTGGCAGCGGCGCTCGTGGTCATGACCGATCCGTCGCTGACGAAGAGGTTGGGCACGTCGTGGGCGCGGCCCCACTCGTTCAGCACCCCGTCCGCGGGGTCGGCGCTCATCCGGCAGGTGCCGAGGTTATGCGTCGAGGGGTACGGCGGGGTGTGATGCACGCCGATGGCACCGACGCTGCCGTAGACCCGGTCGGCCGCGGCGTACCCATGGTTGCGCATGGCGACGTCGTTGGGGTGGTCGTCGTAGTTGACATGCGGCACCGGCAGTCCCAGCTCGTCTTTGACGTCGGCGCTCAGGGTGACGCGGTTGCTCTCTTGGGGCATGTCCTCGCCGACGATCCACAGGCCTGCGGTGCGCTCGTAGGCGTCCATCAGCTCGGTGAACTCCCGCCCCCACGCCCCGGGCTCGATGAAGCTGGCCAGGAAGGCGGGCCCCAGCGCGAGAGTCTCCAGGTAGTAGCCGCCGGAAAATCCGCGGGACGGGTCGTGCTTGGCCTCGTCGGCGATGATGCCGGCCATCGTCTCGCCGCGGTACATATGCACCGGCTGCTCGAATCGGGCGTAGGCCGATCCGGTCAGGTGACGCATGTAATTGCAGCCGACCTGGCCGGAGGAGTTGGCCAGGCCGTCCGGGTGTATCGATGATGCGCTCATCAGCAGCAGCCGGGGTGACTCGATGGAGTTGCCGGCAACACACACCACCTGGGCCGCTTGCTTGTGCAGGTTGCCCTCGGCGTCGATGTACTCCACGGCGTCGACCTTGCCGGCGGAGTCATGCGTGATCCGCACAGCCTGGCAGTGCGGTCGCAGGTCGAGGTTGCCGGTGGCCAGCGCCCGCGGGATCTCCCGCACCAGCGTTGACCACTTCGAGCCGTTCTTGTCACCCTGGAAGTTGAAGCCGTCCTGGATCGACCCCGGCCGGCCATCGTATGGCTCGGCATTGGTGGCGTACGGACCGGTCGCGTAAAACCGGTAGCCGGCCTTCTCGGCGCCGTTGGCGAAGACCTTGTAGTTGTTGTTGGCTGGCAGCGGTGGGCGACCGTGGCGGTGGGTGGAGCCCATCGCCTGTTCGGCCCGGTCGTACCAAGGTGCCAGGTCGTCGAGCGTGATCGGCCAGTCGAGCAGGTTGGCGCCGTCGATGTCCCCGTACACGGACCTGGCCCGGAACTCGTGGGCCATGAACCGCGGCGTCGCCCCCGCCCAGTGGGTGGTCGTCCCACCGACCGCCTTCACGATCCAGGTGGGCAGGTTGGGGAAATCGGTCGCGATCCGCCATGACCCCGATGTCGTGCGGTTGTCCAGCCAGGCCATCTGGGCGAAAGCCGGCCACTCGTCGTTGACCCAATCGTCCTGGGTCAGCTGCGGACCGGCCTCGAGCACGACAACCTTCACGCCTCGGGTGGTGAGCTCGTGTGCGATTGTGCCGCCACCGGCACCAGAGCCGATGACGACGACAACCGGGTCGTGGTGGTCGATCGGCTGGCCGGAAGTCTGGACGCTCATCAGCGGTCTTCCTCCGCTGTCGCCACCTCGACGCGCGGGTCCACTAGCTCGGTGATCCGCGGGTCGGGCAGCCAGTTCAGGTCGTCGAACCCGCGTTCAAGGTAGCCACCCTGGTCGAACGATGACCCCTGGTAGCCGAGCAGGTCCCAGACCTCCCGGTCGTCATACAGCGCGACGACGGTGGTGGAATGGATCTGGCGGAAGAAGGACTGCCGGTCGACCACGCGTAGAGCCGCGGTAGCCGCATCCTCGTCCAAAGCCAGGAAGTCCCCACCCGAGTCCGCGTCGAGAGCGTCGAGGCCCTTTGCGAGCGCGTCCAGGTCGGCGTCGGAGGTGGCCGCTGCTTCCTCGACGTGCTTGGCCGTCCGCTCGTACGGGGCGTCGGGGAACCGGTCGTGGGGGTAAGCGGCCCGGATCAGCCGAAACAGGACCTCACGCTGGCGCTCGTTGAGTCCGGTCGGCGAAGCGTTCGGTGGCCCAACAGCGTCATCGGTCGTGTCCCGCTGGACCTCCTCCGGCTCTTGTGCTGACTCCCTGGCCTCCGCCGTGCCCTGTCCTGTCACGATTCCTCCTCGGCGCCACTGCCGCACTGAACGCCCTCACCCTACGGTTGCCGACCCTGTCGTGGGAGAGTGCGGCTTGACGGGTGGGAGATCCTCGGCAAGGCGGTCCGGATTGGGTCGATCGCCCCAAGGGAGAATGACGTGTACCTGATCGTGGTCAAGTTCAAGACCAAGCCCGAGTGGACCGACCGCTGGTTGGACCTGGTTGACGACTTCACCCGGACCACTCGGGCCGAAGCCGGCAACCTGTGGTTCGAGTGGAACCGTTCGGTTGAAGAACCCGACACCTTCACGCTGGTCGAGGCTTTCACCGACGACGGCGCCGGACCGCACGTGAACAGCGACCACTTCGCCAAGGCCATAACGGACATGCGGCCCGCACTCGTGCGGACCCCCGCCATCGTCAGCCGTCAGGTCGACGGGTCGGCATGGGACGAGATGGGTGAGCTGCACATCGACTGAGGCCGCGAACTGGGCCCCGCAACGCCCGCCATCGTGTTACTACACCGGTGACCATAGACGTTCGTGACCCCCCGCTAGGCTGCCAGGACTGGCATCTATGTCGAGCAAGGAGCATCTGATGGCCTCTCGCCTCAACCCCTACATCAGCTTCGCGGGCGACGCACGTCAAGCAATGGAATTCTACGAGCGCGTCTTTGGCGGCACCTTGACCCTGAGCACCTTCGGTGAATCCGGTGTGCCTGATGCCCCGGGTTCCGACAAGATCATGCACGGCATGCTCGAGACAGACAACGGATTCACGCTCATGGGTGCCGACATCCCGCCGGCGATGGAGCACGTCCCTGGGAACAACATCGCGGTGAGCCTGAGCGGGGACGACAACAGTGAATTGCGCAACTACTGGGAAAAACTCTCCGATGGCGGCACGGTGTCGGCGCCTCTCGAGAAGCAGGCGTGGGGCGATGAATTCGGCATGTGCGTGGACCAGTTCGGCATCGCGTGGATGGTCAACATCGGCCAGCCGCAGGCCTGAGCCGACTGGGTCAAGGCGGCCGCCGGGCCGGTCGAAGAACGGGGCATGCCCTGCGTCCGTAACCGGCTGTCACCCGTCGCCGCCGTCCTCGGGCTGCTGCTCGCGATAACCGCGACTCCGGCCGCGGCAGCGACCGAGACGGCCGCCCAAGCGGCCGGCCAGGCACGCGCCCTGCTCGACCGGGTCACGGTCCTGCAAGGCCGGACCACAGTTGCGCTGCACCGGTACGACACCGCCATGGCCGGGGTGACGGACGCGGTCAGCGACGGCATCCGCGCCGAGCAGCATCAACAGGCCGGCGTCGTCGCCGCGGAGGCGGCGCAGGCCAAGCTCGACAGCCGCGTACGCGCGTTGTACATCTCCGGCGGTCGAGCCGCCATGCTGTCGGCCTTGCTGAGCTCGCCGGGCCTCGCCGACCTGACCAGCCGGGTGGTGACGATGCAGCACCTGGTCACGGACGGGCAGGGCAGCGTCGCGGTCGATGCGGCGGCAGCCGGTCAGGCGCGCGTCCTTGCGGCGACCTCCCGGAAGCGGGCGCTGGCCAGCATCGGCACCGCCGGCGACGCCCTCTCGGCCGCTGCGCGCTTGCAGGTGCTGGTCGACGAGCAGGGACGGTTGCTCGCCTCAGCCAACGCGGCGGTAGGCCGGTTGACCGCGTCCGAGGCGGCGGCTGCCGCGCGCCGGGCAGCTGAAGCGGCGGCGGCGCTGCGTTCGACCGAGCTGGCGGCGGTCCGGATCGCGGCGACCGCCAGCCGCCGGATCGCCCCTATGGCCGGAACACCCGGCTACCTGGCGCTCTACCGCTCGGCCGCCCTGACGTGTCCCGGCCTGTCCTGGGCAGTGCTGGCTGCCGTCGGCCAGGTCGAGTCCGGCCATGGGCGCAAAACCGGCACCTCATCGGCCGGCGCGCTGGGGCCGATGCAGTTCATGCCGGCCACCTTCGCGGCCTACGCGGTCGACGGTGACCACGACGGCCGGACCGACATCTCCAGCCCGGCCGACGCCATCTTTACGGCGGCGCATTTCCTCTGCGTACACGGCGCGGGGTCCGGGCCGGCCGGCGTCGCTGCGGCGCTGCTGTTCTACAACCACGCCGGCTGGTACGTCGATCTGGTCGTCGCGCTGGCCGCCCGCTACGAGGTGGCCGGCTGAGCGGAGTCCGGCAGCGCCGGCAGCTCGCCGCCGATCCCCGGTGCGGCTGCTTCCTGCGCGGCCCGGGACGCCTCCGCCGACGCCCGCTCGGCCTCCAGCACCGCCTCGGAAGGGCCGGAGTCGACCCGGGGTGCCGGCGCCGCCCGGCGTGGGCTCGGGCTGGAATCGGCGACCTGGCCGAACATGCCACCCAACCCCTTGAGCGCCTCGCCGAGCTCCGACGGGACGATCCACAACTTGTTGGCGTCGCCCTGGGCGATCTGCGGCAGCATCTGCAGGTACTGGTAGGCCAGCAGCTTCGGGTCGGGATCGCCGGCGTGGATGGCCGCAAAGACCGTCTCGATCGCCTTCGACTGCCCCTCGGCCTGCAGCACCCGGGCTTCCCGGTCGCCCTGGGCGCGCAGGATGGCCGATTGCTTTTCGCCCTCTGCGGTCAGGATCTGCGACTGCTTCTGGCCCTCGGCCAGCAGTATCTGCGCGCGCTTGTCGCGGTTGGCCCGCATCTGCTTTTCCATGGCCTCCTGGATGGACCGCGGCGGGTCGATCGCCTTGAGCTCCACCCGGTTGACCCGGATCCCCCACTTGCCGGTCGCCTCGTCGAGCACCCCGCGGAGCTGACTGTTGATGTGGTCCCGGCTGGTCAGGGTGGCCTCGAGCTCCATGGCACCGATCACGTTGCGCAGGGTGGTGACGGTGAGCTGCTCGATGCCTTGGATGAAGCTGGCAATCTCATACGTCGCCGCCTTGGCATCGGTGACCTGAAAGTAGATCACCGTGTCGATGCCGACGACGAGGTTGTCGCTGGTGATAACCGGCTGCGGCGGGAAGGAGACGACCTGCTCACGCAGGTCGATCCACGGACGCACCCGGTCGACGAAGGGCAGCACGATCGCCGGCCCGGGACCGAGCGTGCGGTTGTAGCGGCCGAGCCGCTCGACGATCGCCGCGCGCGCTTGCGGGATGATCCGCACCGTCCGGGTCAGCAAGATAATCACGAGTACGACAAGGACGATCGCCACGATCAGTCCGGAGCTCACGGTTGCCTCCATACCAGCGCCGTAGCGCCGGAAATTTGCATCACTTGGACCTGCTCGCCGGCGGCGAGGGTCTGGGTTTCGTCATAGGCCCGAGCGGTCCACACCTCGCCGCCGATCTTCACCCGACCCGTATGCCGGTCCACCGACTCGAGGACCAGAGCCGGCGAGCCGGTCAGCGCCTCGATGCCGGTACGGGTGTGGCCGACGGTCAGATGCTGGCGCAGGATGGGCCTGGCACCCAGCAACAGCGCAAGGCCGACCAGGGCGAAGATCAGGGCTTGGAGGAGTACCGGTGCACCGAGAGCGGCCGCTCCGGCGGCCGCGCCGGCGCCACCGGCCAGCATGACCAGCACCAGGTCAAGCGACAGCAACTCGCCGCCAACGAGGGCGGCGGCGGCAATCAACCAGATCAGCCAGTCGGGCATGCATTGATAGTGCCACTAGCGGGACATCGTGCTCCGTCGTGAACACCGACGCACCAGGTGCGGTGGCCGGAAAGGAGCCTGAGGTGCGATCCGGCCGACTCGTCGCCTGGACCCTGGCCTGGCAGGCAGGGCTGGTTTCCTACGACGACGTCGTCGATGTCGTGCAGGCCGGCGGCCCGCCACACCGGGTCACCCGGTCCGGCGCCGGCGGTGACGCGCCGCTGGGCCGGCTGCTGATCGAGCTGAGGGGCCAGCGGCCGAGGCTCGTCCTACCGGCGCCGGGTGATCCCCGCGGGCTACCCGGGCCGGGGCCGTTCACCGATGCCGCGCTTGCTGCCGGCGAAGCGGTGCTCACCGGCGCGAGCGGCCTGGTGCCGGCGGCGGCCGGGGCACAGCTGACCTGGTGGCTCCACGACATCCCGATGGTGGCGCCCGAGCCGATCACGGTCGCCGAGGTCGAGCACGAGCTGTCCGATGCCGTACGCGACACCGCCGTTGCACTCAAAGATCTCGAGGTCGCCCGCTGGCGCCCGGAGCTGGCTGCCGCACTGGAGCAACTGCGCCGGCCGGCGCCGGACGACGCACTGCCGCCCGGCTTTCCGGCCCGGGCGCACCGGCTGCTGGCCCAGGCCGACCGCATCGACACCATCCTGCGGCTGGCGGCGCTCGACGCGCCGGGCGCCGCCGTCAACGCCGGCGCAGCGACCGCCCGGGAGCAGCTCCTGCGCTCGGTGGGCACCGGGGTTCGCCGCGCCCGGATGGCCGCCTACAACGCCGGGGTGCAGAAGAGGGCCAGCTAGCCGTCGGCCACGAAACTGAGGAGACCGGCCTCAACGGGTCGTTCTCCTACGCCAGCCGGCTGATCCCGAAGGGACCACAAGGGCATTACGTTCTCGTCGCGAACATGGACCAGAACGGCCTGGAGTATCCCGCGGACCACTGGGGCACCGACCACTACCTCAACAACCTGCAGCACGGCGGCGTAGGCCCGTGGCGGACCAACATCAACAGTTCCCCGCTCAAGCCGAACCCGGTCTATCCCAAGGACAGTCCGGCATGGCGCAACATTGAGGCGAACCTATCCGCCATCGCCACTTCCGCGGTGCGCTGCAGGACTCCGTCGCGAAAGCATTCGCCGACCTGGGGACGAAGTACGGCTACCGGATGCCACTGGAGATCCGCTGCTGATCACGCAGCCCGGCCGCGCCAACCCGCGCCGAAGCGCCGTCGCCTATACCCCGGCCGACCAGGCGAAATACTCCCCCGTACAGGACGACACCGTGGGCCGCACCGACCAGGTGCCGTTTGTCTCCCTCGGCATCCCTGGCTATGGCGTGCTGGGCGCCTACAACAGCACGCCCACCGAGAACCCGTATCCGTGGTGGTACAAGCACAAGCCGCCCATTAGCGGCTCAGCAGTCCTGCCTGTTCTGAAAGGCGCTGCCGCTGAGGCAGACAGGCTCACCCGCGGGTTCGTGTGTGGGTTGTCAGGTGGCCGTTGATTCAGCCGTTCTGCCGCCGACGAGCTTGCGGAAGTCGACGAGGGCGATGGGGGAACAACGTTGGGTCGTGACGCCCTGATCTGGCTGGCTACCTTGACTTTGCCTCGTCACGACGGTCACCAAGACGGTCACCAAGGTTGCCCGCCGCGCAAGCGAGACATCCGGCCCTCCGGTGGGGCCAGGCCCGCGCCCGATCACGGTACCGCGCCCCGACCAAGCCTCGCCACGAACGTCCTCTTCTGCCGTCGGTCGGGTGGCTTTGCATCGCCGATGTAGGGCCGGAAATTCAGTGCGCCTGATAGGCCTAACGGCGACACTGCACATATGACCTCCATGCAGTTCTTCTCTCTGGCCGAGCGACCGGACCTTGTCGAGCGGTTTTGGGAGGTCGGCAGCGATTGGCCGGCCTTCATGCTCGAGGACCCGGTGTCGGCGAACCGGTACAAGCCGGCGGTCGAACTGTTTCCGGACCTGCACCTGCTCGCGCTGGAAAATGATCACGCGATCGCCAGGGTGCATGCGGTCCCGATCAGGTGGCCCGGGGCAGACGAGCTGCCGGACCGCGGGTGGGATTGGGCGCTTGAGTCGGCCGTCGACCACCCGACCAATGATCGCAGCGCCGTGAGTCTCATTGAGGCCCGCGTCGCTCCGCATCGGCGCGGCCGGGGACTGAGCGGTCAGCTACTGGCTGCGGCGCGGGACGCCTTCCGCGGCTTGGGCACTACCGACCTCGTCGGCCCCGTGCGACCCAACGGCAAAGCCGTGGAACCACGGACACCGCCGCAGGAGTACGCCACCCGGAGGCGCCCCGACGGGCTGCCCGCCGACTCCTGGCTTCGGGTTCACGTCCGGCTTGGCGGCCGCATCGTGAAGTTAGCTCCACTATCGATGACCATCTCGGGCACGTTGACACGCTGGCGGGAATGGACAGGGCTGCCCTTGGACCTCGACGGCCTCGTCGAAGTCCCGGGAGCGTTGGCGCCCATCTTGGTCGACACCACGCAGGACCATGCGGTCTATGTCGAGGCGAACGTATGGGTGCACCACGCCCTCTGAGTAGTGGGTCAACCCCTGACTTCACAGCGCTGAGACAACAACACCCCACCATCTGGGTCGGCGGCGTGGACCTACTCACGGACCCCACCGCAGATGGCTCGCTGCCAGTCGGGCAGGGCGTCGATGTATGCGTCAACGCGTGGATCAATGGCGTAGCTCATGGTGAATCACGACAGCTCCGCCAGGCGTCCAGTCCCGGGCTCCAGAGCTTCCGAGAGATGCGGTTCCGCGAGCCCGGCTTGGCGTCGATCGGCGCGATGCGGCAAAGCGGCCGATCGCGGTCCACCATTACCTGGGTTGACGGCTCACCGGTCCGCCGGGCGTGCGCGAGATACTCCTGCCATGGCATACGTCGAGGAACTGGCGAACCGAATCCGGGAGGTCGTTCAGGGTGACCCTGGCCTAACCGAGAAGCGTAAGGCAGTCCCGTCGTGTGCCTCCCCGGCGGCCCGATGCAGGACTCGGAGTACCTGCAGGATCTGGGCGGCCTGTCGCGGAGTGCGCGCCTGATCCTGGTGGACCACCGCGGGACCGGTCAATCGGAGATGCCGGCTGAGATCGACTCCTGCCGGTGCGATCGACTCGTGGACGACGTCGAAGCGCTGCGGGGCCACCTGGGTCTGGACCGGATCGATCTGCTCGGACACTCCGCAGGTGCGAACCTCGCCGTGCTGTACGCGGCTCGCCACCCCGAGCGCGTCAACAGACTCGTCTTGGTTACCCCGAGTTCGTTCGCCGTCGGCATCGACGTCAGTACCGAGATGCGCCGCGAGATCATGATGAGACGCAAGGGCGATCCGCTGTACGAACAGGTCTCGGCGGCCTTCGAGGCGATCGCGGCCGGACGGGGCAACGGCGACGACTGGGAAGCGATCGTGCCGTTCAGCTACGGCCAATGGGACGCCGTCGCGCAAGCCGCTCACGCGCGCGGCGCAGTGCGCCGCAACGCCGCGGCTGCAGCCGTCTACGGCTCCGAGGGCGCCTTCGACCCGATGGCGACCCGCTCGACATTGGCGACGTTCCCGGCCCCCGTTCTCGTGGTGGCCGGGGAGCTCGACCTGGCCGCACCTCCGCGTGCAGTGGCGCAGTACGTCGGGCTGTTCCCGCGGGCCACGCTGCTCACCGTGCCCGGAGCCGGCCACTTCCCCTGGCTGGACGACTCCATAGGTTTCGCGGGAGCCATCGCCGCCTTCCTGGCTGAGTGACCCAGCTCTGAAGGGGCCGGCATTTGTGGCCCGCGGCAAGCACTGCCTGGCCAACCGACCGGGCATCTCACGCCGCCGTCCCAGGCAACCATCCGACGTTTGACGGATCGACCTTGCATAGTCACACTTCTAGTCATGACTGAGACGCTGCCGCTGGCCACGGTGAAGGCTCGCCTATCCGAAGTGGTCGACCGGGTCATCCGGACCCATGAGCGCGTGACGATCACGCGGCACGGCCGTCGCGAGGCGGTCATCATCGCTCCAGCGGATCTCGATGCGCTCGAAGAGACCCTGGAGTTGATGTCTGACCCGGAGGCCCTCCGCGAGATAGCCGAGGGGCGAGCGGCCGCCGCACGTAACGAAGGCCTGGACGCCGACGCGCTTCGCCGGCGGTACCTCCGTGGCCGGCAGTGAGTACCGCCTGCTCGTCACACCACCGGCGCAACGCGGCCTGGACCCCCTGCCCGAGTCCGCCGCGGCAGCTGTAGTCGAGTTCCTCCTCGGGGACCTGACGCGTGTTCCACGGCGGATGGGTAAGCCGTTGAGAGGCGAGCTCGCCGGCACCTGGTCAGGGCGACGCGGGCCGTACCGCGTCGTGTACAGCATTGACGACGAAGACCAGATCGTGGCAGTGCTCAGGATCGAGCATCGAGCCGACGTGTACCGCGCCCGCTGACCCACGCTGCACAACGGAGAGACTGACAATGCGGCTACCTGGAGGTCCGAAACTGCCGCGTCGAGAACGTCCTCACGTGCCGCGTCGGGCGCGAGCCTGGTTTCCGGACTTGGCGAATTCGCGTCCGCGCAACAGCCCGGTTATCCGCGGCAGCGACGTAGCGGGTCGTGCAGGATCGGCAGTCCGTGGCATTCAGGTCGAATGATGGCGCAGGCGGTGTGTGTCGTCAATGAAAGAGGGCTTCGAGGGTGTCCCTCGCCGTTGGGTCCGAGGTGGGTAGCCGTCGGTCAATCGCGGGGGGTGGTCGCAGCCAAAAGACGCCGAGCCCGACGGCCAAGATCGCTAAGGTCGACCCGACCGGCGTCTGCGGCGGCGGCTAGCCGCGACGCTAGGTCGAGGGCCTCGTCCACGAGCGGAGCGTCGGCGGCGGCCTCCTGGCCCATGTCCTGCAGGATCGTTCGCTCGGTGCGCGAGGCGATGACCGGGTCGCTGATGCCCTCGACCCACACCCGGGTACGCCGGCCGTCGCCCCGCTCGTCTCCGCGCAGCGGCTCCAGCGCGAAGATTCGGTCGGCGCGGGCGTGCTTGCCGAATCCCAGCGAAATCATGCGCGTTTCCGGCGGCACGATCGCATCATGTCAGAGCCCGGCGCAAGTCGCCTTCCGGTCAGATCCTCCCGCTCCCACACCGAGTCCGACCTGCGCTCGTTCCTGGGCTGGTGCGCCGAACGGAGCCTTGACCCGCCGACCGCACAACAGGCCCACATCGAGCTATACGTCCGCTGGATGCAGGAGACCCGCCGGTTCGCACCTTTCGACCGTGTCACGGCGGATGTCGGTGGTGGCCTCCGGAACGTAATCAACTGCCGAGATGAGTGCGTGGATCACGGCACGGTGATCCACGCGTCAGAGGAACTTGTGGTAGGGCGTGGTCGTCGAGACCCGGACGAGCCCTGCCCGTTCCAGGATGGGGCGCGAATACTCGGTGGAGTCGCTGTGGATCAGTGTCTTCCCTGTGGCGAGGGCTGACCGGGCTCGCGCTGCCATGAGGGCCCGATATATCCCCTTGCCGCGCCACTCCGGTCGCGTCGCGCCGCCCCAGATCCCGGCGAATTCGGTCCCTTTGACCGGTTCGAGACGACCAGCGCTGACGATCGCGCTCTGGACCTGAGCGACCCAGAGCTCCAATCCGTCGTCGAGCGCGAGTCTGCGCAGCAACGCATCGGCCATCTCGTCGGAAACTGGGTCTCCGAACACCTCGTCGTGCATGGCGCTCATGGCGCGCACGTCAGCCTCTTCGGCAATACGGCGGAGCTTCACGACCTCAGGTAGATGCACCTCGACGTCCAGCAGCCGGGCTTGCCCGATCATGATGGATTCCGCCTCGTCGGGTTTAAAGCCGTGACTCACCAGTGCCTCGTGAAGACCGGGCGAGTGATCGTGGCCGCGGGTCTTCCACTCGATGCGTCTGATGTCGGGGTCTTGGCGGTAGTGGGCGATCACCTGTGGCACCCAGTCCGCGATCACCTTCGCGTCGGCACCGCCCAGGCTCTGGTAGGTCACGAAGCCACGACCTCCGTCGAAGCTGACCAAGCGCAGCGGCCCGAGACGTGCCACGGCGATCGCGCTGGGTGTCTCGGCATCGGTCCGCAGCTGCTGGTCGTAGGCAGCAAGGAACCAGCGCGAATCCAACATGCGGCCATCCTCGGCTCAGCAACGCCACGGTGCCACCCAATAACCCGGACAGGGCAGGAGGTCGCGCACGCTACTGCCGCGTCAAGCCGAGGTGACTGCCCCCGACCATGCCCCCCGCTCCGCCGAGACGCAATATTGACGATTCGCTATAGTGACGACATGTCGTCCGGCTCCGGCTCAGCTGGTGCTCTCATTCGGCAGGCGCGGCGACGGGCCGGGCTGTCACAGGTTGAACTCGGCCACCAGGCCGGGGTGACACAGAGCGTGGTCAGCGCCTACGAGTCCGGAGCGCGCCAGCCTTCCCTGCCTGTGCTGCAGCGCCTGGTCCAGGCGAGCGGCTTTGACCTTGACCTGCGGCTCAGCCGTCCGTCCTCTCCCTCGCCGCGTCTGCGCGGGCCGCTGGGCCGTCGGGTGCGGGCAAAGCGGGCTGAGATCGTTCGGCTGGCTAGTGCGCACGGGGCCAGCAACGTATGGGTGTTCGGCAGCGTGGCTCGGGGCGAAGACTCGGCAGGCAGCGACATCGACCTGCTCGTCGACCTCGCTCCCGGGACGGGTCTGTTCGGCATTGGACGGCTCGAACGTGATCTTCGAGCCCTTCTCGGCGCAGAGGTCGACGTCGTGCCAGCTGACAGCCTCAAGCCAGGCATAGCGGCGGAGGTCGGCAACGAGGCGGTGCAGTTGTGAGCCGCCGCGACGCGCAGCGTATCGGCGACGTTCAGGCCGCCATCGACGCCATCGCCGCTCACCTGCACCGCGGAGACCTCACCGACGGGCTGGTCTTCGACGCCGTCCGGGTCCGGCTCATCGAGATAGGTGAGGCCGTTAAGCAGCTGCCGACGGACCTGCTCGAACACGAGCCGCAGATTCCGTGGGCCGAGGTAGCCGGCATGCGCGACCCCGCACGGCGTGCTCTGGGACTTGACGGTTCGCCTGGATCGGCATTGTGTCCGGGGGCCGGGCTGGGGACGCCGCTACCCGGGGATAGGTTGCGACGATGAGCCAGCCTCCGGAGTCGTACTTCGACACGTCCACGTGGGACCCTCGCGACGTCATCTCGGGTGGGTCGCGGATGGTGCCGATCGACACGCCGGGCGGGAAGTTGCGGGTCTGGACCAAGCGGGTGGGCAGCAACCCCGACCTCAAGGTGCTGCTCCTGCACGGGGGGCCCGGGGCAACCGACGAGCTCTACGAGTGCTTCGACACCTGGTTTCCGCGCGCCGGCATCGAGTACTACTACTACGACCAGCTCGGCTCCTTCCGCAGCGCCCAACCCGACGAGCCCTCACTATGGGATCTCGCCCGGTTCGTCGACGAGGTCGAGCAAGTCCGCCAGGCGCTGGGTCTTGACAGCAGCAACTTCGTGCTTCTCGGACAATCGTGGGGCGGGCTCCTCGCGATGGAGTACGCCGTCCACCACCAGGGGCAGCTCAAGGGCCTGGTGATCTCCAACATGATGTCGAGCTCACGGCTCTACAACGCCTACGCCAACGACGTCCTGATGCCCGCCATGGACCCGACCGTGCTGGCGGAGATCAAGCGGTTCGAGGCCGAGGGCACAACCGGCGACCCGCGCTACGAGCAGCTGCTCATGGAGAACCACTACGTCCTGCACGTCTGCCGAATGCCGTCTGAGGACTGGCCCGACCCGGTCACCCGATCGCTCGCCCACATCAACCCGGCGATCTACGTGCCGATGCAGGGACCCAGCGAGCTCGGCATGAGCGGCACCCTCGAGGACTGGGACCGCTCGGCCGACCTCCAGCACATCAACGTGCCGACGCTCGTCATCGGCGCGACCCACGACACCATGGACCCGGAGCACATGCGCTGGATGTCGCAACAGCTGCCGCAGGGTCGCTACCTGCACTGCCCCAACGGCAGCCACCTCTCGCAGTTCGACGACCCCGAGCACTACTTCCCCGGACTGATCGACTTCCTGCAGTCCCTGTGAGTCGATGTCGCGCCCAAGAGAGAACTGTGCGAAGTCGCGTTGATCTCCCATCATCGACGGCCCCCCATTCGACTTCCGTCATCTTTTTCGAGAGCACCAGCCCCGGGTGCCGCGACACAGGGAGACCACCATGCTCGAACAATCCAAGGCGTTCAGCGGATTCTCGGTCGATGACATCGCGGCGGCGAAGACGTTCTACGCCGACACGCTGGGTCTGCGCGTGTCCGAGGCGAACGGGATGCTGACGCTGCTCCTCGTTGGCGACCGCGACACGCTGATCTATCCGAAGGCCGATCACGTACCTGCCGAGTTCACGATCTTGAACTTCCCGGTCCCCGACATCGAGGTCGCAGTCGACGGTCTCGTTGCCCGTGGGGTGGCCTTCGAGCACTACGAATGGGTGGACGAGCGCGGAATCAACCGCCGCGGTGGCCCGCTGATCGCGTGGTTCAAAGACCCAGCCGGCAACGTGTTGTCGCTCCTCGAGCAGGACTGACTGGCCCCGGCCGGCGTACCGCGCGAGACCGCGCAGTCAGGTGATCGCCGTCGGAGGGCTGTGGAGAGACGCGCTTCGGCCGCTACGGAGCCCCGGCTGGGGCGCGAAAGCGGGAGGCCAGCTCCGCGCGGGTCACGACCGACAGCTTGCGGTAGACCCGCGTGAGGTGGAACTCGACAGTGCGTACGGACAGGAACATCGTCGCCGCAATTTCCTTGTTGCGCTGGCCCTCGGCGACCAGGACCGCGATCTGCAGCTCCTGCGGGGTGAGCTGCTCGCTGGCCGCCAACGGACCGCGGTGCACCGTCTCGCCGGTCGCCGCCAGCTCGACCCGGGCTCGCTGCGTCCATGGCAGTGCATCCAGGCCGTCGAACACCTCAAGGGCGTCCCGAAGTTTCGTCCGAGCCTCGACCCGGTGACGGTCGCGTCGCAGGCGTTCTCCATAGCAGAGCAGGGTCCGCGCCCGGAGGAAGTCCGCCCCGGTGGCAGCGTCGATGGACACCGACTCCTCGAACAACTCCGCGTATTGGTCGCGGGCCGCTACCAGAGCGCGGATCCGCAGGAGCCGCGCGTAGGCGTGGGGCGGGGCGCCCGGGACCACCAGCGCCGCAAACTCGCTGACCAGATCCCGCGCCCCTTCGAGGTCTCCAGCCCGGACGTACACCTCGACGAGATCGGGCAGGGCGGACAGGTACGGGTGCCGGAGCCCGAGCTCTTCCTGTTCCCGCCGGATTCGCTGCAGCCGCACGGTCGCCATCTCGAACCGGTTCAAGCCGAGGTAGAGCAAGGCTTCTCGGCGCTCTGCGAGCAGCCCGAGCTGGCGCAAGCCCAGCCGTTCGGCGATGCCCCGGACCTGTGCACACCGGCGACGGCACAGGTCTTCATGACCGCGAGCGGCGTCGATCTCGGCCAGGACCTGCAGGACATCGGCGAGCGGGTAGGGTGAGCGATCCTCGTCCATGAGCTCGAGCGCCCGTGTTCCCGTCGCATAGGCCGAGGTCCACCGCCCCAGGACATGTTCGGCGAAGGCCTGTCCGGCGAGCGCCTGCCCCAGGAGCGGGAGGTCGCCGCTGCCTCGCGCGTGAGCCGCCGCCGTCCTGAAGCGCCGGACGCCACCGCTGATGTCGCTCAGGCTGCACGAGGCCGCGGCGAGGGCGAGCCACACGGTGGCGCTGTCGCCGATGTCCCGCGGGTCGGTAAGAGCCTCGATCCGGCCGCGCAGCGCACGGGCTGAATCCACCGCGTCACCGGTGGACCCCTGCAGCGCATGCCGCGCCCGAGCCAGGTGCAGCGCGAGCACCGGGTCGTCAGATTCCGGCCACACCTGGTCGACCCGGCTGATCAGCAGCCGGGCGAAGTCGAGATCCCCGGTCTCCAGGGCGGCGTCGACGGCCTCTGCCAGCGCCGCCGCGGCCGACCGGAGATCGAGGCCGCAGGCGGCTTCGAGGAGCAAGGGCGCAGCCTCCTCGGGACGGCCGAGCAGCATGGCGGCCCGCCCGCGCACCAGCGCCGCGCGGCCGCGGTCCGGCGCCGGCAACCGATCCGGGTCCACGTCGGCGGCCAATGCGCAGGCGCGGGCCGTCACCCCGGCCACCAGAGCCGCTTCGGCCGCCCAGAGAAGCCGCTCGACGCGGACCACGGGGTCCGGGGTCAGTGCGGCTTCGCGTTCGAAAGCCGAGCTGGCCGCCTCCGGCGCGGCCCCCGAGCGGGCCCGGACACCCACGTCGGTGAGCGCGTCGGCAACCGTCGCATCGGCGGCGACGCACGCCGAGGCGGCGTGCCAGGCCGCCCGATCGGGGTCGGCGGTGAGCACCGCGGCGAGCACTGCATGGGCCGCCCGACCTGCCTGCGGAGACGCCCGCTCGAGCACTGCTGCCGCCACAAGGGGATGTCGAAAGGTCAACCGCTCATGGTCCAGGGTGACCAGACCCTCGTCCTCCGCCGCGCCGATCGCCGAAAGGTCCAGGCCCAGCCGAACCGCTGCAGCCGCCAGCACGGCGAGATCGCCCCGCCCGTCCAGGGCGGCCAGCAGCAACAGCTCCTGGGTGTCCTCCGGACAGGTGTCTGCGCGCGAGGAGAAGTACACGGTCAGGTCGTCCGATGTCGGCAGCCGCTCCGGAAGTGCGGCCGCGCCGGCGCGCTGTTGGGCAGTCAGCCCGCGGGCGGCCTCGGCAAGGGCTAGCGGATTGCCCCCGGTGAGGATGAGAAGTTGGTGGCAGACGTCCACTGTCACGTCCGGGTGCACCCCGTTGAGCAAGACGCCGGCCGCCACATCGTCCAGCCCGCTCAGCAGTAGCGTGGGCACTCCCTCGACCTGCCGCCCACTTCCCGCGCGGGCCGACAGCACGACGGCCACTCGCTCTCCCCCGACACGTCGGGCGGCAAATGACAGTGCCCGCCAGGATTCCTCGTCGAACCATTGCACGTCGTCGGCGACGAGGAGGACGGGAGCGCGGTCCGCCGCCATCGCGACCAGCTGCAGGCAGGCCGCCCCGATGACCAACTCCCCGCTCGCCTCCCCGGACTCGAGGCCGAGCGCTATGGCGACTGCCCGGCCCTGGGCCGGGGACAGGCCGGGCAGGTGCTCCTGCAGCGGGCGCAGTAGCGCCAGCAGGCCGGCGTACGGGATGTGCGACTCGCCGCGTACGCCGACCGAATGTAGTACCCGGAAACCATCGGCGCGGGTCAGCAGGTCAGCGACGAGCGTCGTCTTGCCGATCCCGGCATCCCCGACCAGCTGGAGGACGCCGGCGCGGCCAGCTCGAGCGGCAACGAGCAGATCGGTCAGCGCCGCACGCTCGCTCCCACGACCGGCCAGCACCGGTCCATCATGCGGTGATTGCGGGTTCTACGGAAGCGACGTAGCTCCGGCAGCGGCGACAGTGCTCAGATCAGCCATTCGCCGAGCCCGAGGAGAACGTCATGAACCGCTTCCGCACAGCAGCCCTGGCCGCCGGTGTCGCCGCCGCGGCAGCCACCACCCTCTACGTCGTGCCCAACGCCACGGCGGCGAACGGGACGACGCTGCGCTTCACCAACCACCTCGACACGTTGCAGATGGTCGACGCCGCCCCGGCCGGACCCTCCGCCGGCGACGCCTTCTATGTCGGCAGCCATGTCGTGTCGGGTGCGAAGGGGCGCATCGGCGCGGCCTGCACCGTGGTGACAGCCTCGCGGGCCGGCATCAAGCAGTGTGAGGTCGACTTCCTGCTGGCCCTGGGCACGATCACGACCCGAGGCATCACCAACAACGTCGGCACCGTGGTCACCATCGTCGTGACTGGCGGCACCGGCCGGTATGCCAACTCCGGCGGCCACGGCACTCTCACCCCCACCTCGACCGGCAGTGACGTCGTCCTGCAGCTGCACTGAGACCGGCAGGTCAGCCCAACCGCTGCCCCGGACCGCGCCGCGCCGGCGCCGGGCAGCAACCGGTCGGGCAGCGGTCGTGGCTAGGCCCGAGAGCGCCCAGCGCCAGTCGTGGGCAGTCGGGTCCGAGACGCTCCTCGACGAGCTGCCGGACCATGCTGACGAACCGCGGGTCGGCGCCGACGGTGGCCGCCCGGGCGAAGCCAAGGCCGAGCTCGCCGGCCGTGGCCGCGGCCTCGGTGTCGAGGTCCCAGCGCACCTCGAGGTGATCGCTGATGAAGCCGATCGGGCTGACCACCACATCGGTCACGCCGTCCGCCGCCAGTTGGCGCAGGTGGTCGTTGATGTCGGGCTCCAGCCACGGCACTTGCGGCGGGCCGCTTCGGCTCTGCCAGACCAGATCCCAGGACAGCTGCGGCGCGGCCACGGCGGCGACGAGGCCGGCGGCCTCGCGCAGCTGCGTGACGTAGAGGTCGCCGGCCGGCCCGCTTCGCTGCGCCATCGCGGTCGGAATGCTGTGTGCGGTGAACACCAGCCGCGTGGTGCTGCGGCGGGCATCTGAGCGGCCGGCCAGCGCGGCCCGTACCGCGTCGACGTTCGGCTCGATGAAGCCGGGATGGTTGAAGTAGTGGCGGAGCTTGTCGATCACGGGTGCCGGCCGGCCGACGGCGTCGCGGGCCGCGGCGATGTCGTCCTGATACTGCCGGCAGCCGGAATAGGACGAGTAGGCAGAGGTGACAAAGGCCAGCGCGCTCTGGACACCGTCGCTCGTCATCTGCCGCACGGTGTCGGTGAGGTACGGATGCCAGTTGCGGTTGCCCCAGTAAACCGGCAGGTCATGACCATGCTCGGTGAGCTCACCCCGGATTGCCTGCAGCAGCAGGCGATTCTGCTCGTTGATCGGTGAAACTCCGTCGAAATGCACATAGTGCGCAGCCACGTCGGCGAGGCGTTCCGGCGGGATACCGCGGCCGCGGGTGACGTTCTGCAGGAACGGCAACACGTCGTCCGGGCCGTCGGGTCCGCCGAACGACACCAGCAGCAGGGCGTCGTAGGCCACGGCTACACGCCGACGGCGTGGAATCCGCCGTCGACGTGCACGATCTCGCCGGTGGTCGCGGGAAACCAGTCCGAGAGCAGCGCAACGCATGCCTTGGCGGCCGGGATGGTGTTGTCGACGTCCCAGCCCAACGGCGCCCGGGCGTCCCAGACCTCCTCGAACTGCTCGAAGCCGGGGATGCTCTTCGCCGCCATGGTGCGCAGCGGCCCGGCCGCGACCAGGTTGACCCGGACGCCCTCGGGCCCGAGCTGGCGAGCCAGGTAACGGGCGGCGGACTCCATGCCCGCCTTCGCCACGCCCATCCAGCCGTACGCCGGCCAGGCCGTGCTCGCGTCGAAGTCCAGGCCCACCACCGACACCCGCTCGGCGAACAGTGGCCGGGCCGCCCGGACCAGCGAGGCCAGCGACCAGGTGGACACCTTGACCGCGACGGCGACGTCGTCCCAGGGCACATCGACGAACCCGTCGCCCATGGCGTTCTGCGGGGCAAAGCCGATGGCGTGGACCACCCCGTCGAGGGTGTCGGTGTGCTCGCGTAGCCGGTCGGCGAGGGAGCCCAGGTGCTCCTCGTCGCCGGCGTCGAGCTCGAGCACCGGCGCGGGCTGCGGCAGCCGACCGGCGATCCGCCGGGTGATCGACAGGCCCCGGCCGAAGCCCGATAGCACCACCTGGGCGCCCTCCTCCTGGGCCAGCCGGGCGACCGAAAAGGCGATCGAGGCCTCCGTCAGCACGCCGGTGACGAGCAGGCGCTTGCCCTCGAGTAGTCCGGTCATGTTGGTCCCTTCGGTCGCGGAGGTCGGTGACCCGTACTCAGTGGCCCATACCCAGGCCGCCGTCCACCGGGATGACGGCGCCCGTGATGTAGGCGGCGGAGTCGCCGGCCAACCAGGTCACCGCGCCGGCCACCTCCGCCGGCTGCGCGTACCGGCCCAGTGGCACGCCGGCCAGGATCGCCTGCTTGCGGTCGTCGGCAAGGTCCGCGGTCATATCGGTCTCCACGAAGCCCGGCGCGACCACGTTGGCGGTGATGTTGCGCGACCCGAGCTCCCGGGCGATGGACCGGGCCAGGCCGACCAGGCCGGCCTTCGACGCGGCGTAGTTGACCTGGCCGGCCGAGCCGGTCAGCCCGACCACCGAGGAGATGAAGATGAGTCGCCCCCGGCGGGCCCGCAGCATGCCCTTGGCGGCCCGCTTGGCCACCCGGTAGGCCCCGGTCAAATTGGCGTCGACGACCTTGGTGAACTGCTCCTCGCTCATCCGCAGCAGCAGCGTGTCGTCGGTCGTCCCGGCATTGGACACCAGCACCTCAACCGGCCCGTGCTCAGCCTCTGCCGCCGAGAACGCCGCGTCCACCTGCTCGGCATCGGTGACATCGCAGGCAACGCCGAACAGCCCCGCCGGCGGCCCGCTCCCCCGATGAGTGACCGTCACCTGGTCGCCCTGGGCGGCGAAGGCCCGCGCGATGGCCAGGCCGATGCCGCGGTTGCCTCCGGTCACCAGCACCGAGCGCCCCACGCCTGCCCACCTTCGTCGACTAGAGGGTGAGGTTATCGGTCTGGGCCCAGCTCTGGCCTCAGGGCAGCCGCGAAGTCCACAGCAGCGACATCGCGCCGGCCGCAAAAGCCAGCAACAGGCCGATCCCGAGAAACCACGTGGTGATCTCGCGCGGCAGCCGGCGGTAGCCGATCGAGCTGCCGAGGTCCTGATAGACCGCCCGCAACTGCGTGCCGGTGGCCGCCGAGTAGTAGTGGCCGGCCGTCGACTCGGCCAGCGCACGCAGTGCCACCCGGTCGACCGGCACCCGGATCTCCTGCCCTTGCAGCTCGACCGTGCCGTCGTCGGTGCCGAAGGCGATGGTCGACACCGGGATGTGGGCTGACTTGGCCGCGGCCGAGGCGTCCTCGTTGCTCCGGCCGACCGTCCGGAACCCGTCGGACAGCAGCACGATCCGTCCCGGCGCCGCACCCCGGGCACCATCAGCCGGCATCGCCCTGATCGCCCCCATCGCGGCGTAGACGGCCTCGCCGGTGGCCGTGGATTCGGCCAGCTGGAGCCCGTCGATGCCCCCGTCGACCTGGGCCCGATCCAACGTCGGCGAGACGGCTACCGCTGCCGTGCCGGCAAAGGACACCAACCCGACGTTGAAGGTCCGGGGTAGCTCGGACACGAAACTCTTGGCCGCGGTCTTGGCCGCCGCAATCCGGCTCGGGCGTACGTCGGTCGCCATCATCGACAACGAGACGTCGAGGACGACCATGACGGTGGCCCGCTCCCGGGGCACCCGGACGTACGCCGTCGGGCGTGCCATCGCAGCTACCAGGCTGAGCAGGCTGAGCAGGAATGCGGTCGCCGCGACATGCCGCCGCCAGCCGGGGCTCTTGGGAGCCACCGACTTGAGCAGCGCAAGATTGCTGAACCGCACCGCATAGACCCGACGCCGCAGCGCGACGGCGAGATAGGCCGCAGCCAGCGCGCCCACCGCGATCAACAGCAACAGCCACCGGGCCGCCAGGAAGTGGATCATCGGAGGCCGCCCTGGGCCCGGCCGCGCCGCCGCGCGGCGACATACCGCACGACGTCGAGGAGCCAGTCGCGGTCCGTGCGCAGCTGCAGGTGACCGGCGCCGGCGCGGCGCAGGGCGGTGGCGACGGCGGCCCGCTGCTCGGCGGCGGCGGCGGCATAGCGGTCGCGGACCTTGCGCCGTCCGGTGTGCACCTCGTGCAGCTGTCCGGTCTCGGGATCGACGACGGTCAGCATTCCGACCGAGGGGAGCTCGAGCTCCCGCGGGTCGAGCACCTCGATGGCCAGCACCTGGTGCCGGGCCTGCAGGGCCCGCAGCGACCGCTCCCAGCTGGCCGGCTCGGCGAGGAAGTCCGACACCACCACGGCCAGCCCGCGTCGGCGCGGCGGGCGGGACAGCGCCCGGATCGCCGCGGACAGGTCCGTGGGCTCTCCGGGACCGGCGCGCGGGGTGCGCATCACCTGACGGAGCAGCGCCTGAGCCGCGATCCGGCCACCGCGGGCCGGGACGCGGAGGACCTCCTCGCCGTTGACGATTACCGCGCCCACCCGGTTGCCGCCGCGCACGGTCAGGTGCGTGACGGCGGCTAACCCGGCAATAGCGAGGTCACGCTTCTCGCAGAGCGCGGTTCCGAAGTCCAGGCTGGCCGAGAGGTCGACCAGCACCCAGGTCTCGAGCTCGCGGTCGGCGACGGTCTCCCGGACGTGCGGCACCGTCGTGCGGGCGGTGACCGGCCAGTCCATCCGGCGTACGTCGTCGCCGGCGCGGTATTCGCGCGACTCCCCCGCCTCGCTGCCACCTCCGGGCAGCAGCCCGAGATGGTCACCCTGCAGCAAGCCGTCGAGGCGGCGGGTGACGGTGATCTCCAGGCGGCGCAGGACGACCTCGGCGCGCTGGGTGACGAGCTGTGGTGCCGGTGGTGAGGTGGCCACGCTCAGGCCGGCCGCTCGACAGACCGCGCCGGTGCGACCGATCGGTGGTCGGCGCTCTGCCGCGGGCTGACTTCCGGGAGCGGCACGGCCGCCAGGATCCGCTCCACGATCTGCTCGGCCGGGACTCCGTCGGCCAGCGCATCGTAGGACAGCACCAGCCGGTGCCGGATCACCTCGGCGGCGAGGTCGGTGACGTCCTGGGGCAGTGCATAGTCGCGGCCGCGCATCAGCGCCAGAGCGCGGCCGGCGGCCACGATGCCGAGAGAGGCCCGCGGGCTGGCACCGTAGGCGATCAGCCCAGCCAGGTCGGGCAGCCCGAACGCCCGCGGGTCGCGGGTGCTCAGCACCAGCCGTACGGCGTAGTCGACCAGGGCCGAATGCATGAAAACCCGGTCTGCGGTCGCCTGCAGCCGCAGCAGGTCGGCCGGGGCGAGCACCGGCTCGGCGTGCGGCGGGTCGACCCCCATCCGGTAGACGATCTCCCGCTCCTCCTGCGCGGTCGGGTAGCCGACCATGACCTTCATCAGAAAACGGTCGCGCTGGGCTTCGGGCAGCGGGTAGACGCCTTCGCTCTCGATCGGATTCTGGGTCGCGAGGACCAGGAACGGCAGGGGCAGCGCGTACGTGGTGCCGGCGATCGACACCTGCTGCTCGGCCATGGCTTCGAGCAGCGCCGACTGCACCTTGGCCGGCGCTCGGTTGATCTCGTCGGCCAGCACGAAGTTGGCAAAAATCGGTCCGAGCTCGACGTCGAAGGTCTCCGCCGAGGCCCGGTAGACGCGGGTGCCGACGATGTCTGCGGGCACCAGGTCGGGAGTGAACTGCAGCCGGGCGAAGGAGCCGCCGACCACGGTGGCCAACGTCTCCACGGCCAGCGTCTTGGCCACGCCGGGGACACCTTCGAGCAGGCAATGGCCCCGAGCGAGCAGGCAGACCAGCATCCGCTCGACCATCCGGTCCTGGCCGACGATGACCCGCTTGACCTCGAACAGCGCCCGCTCGAGCAGTGCGGCGTCCCTGGCCGGCGTGGCCGCGTCACTGCTCAGGGCCGGCTCCTCATGAGGTCTCCTCGAGGCGGAAGCCGACCTTCATCGTTACCTGGAAGTGCTCCACCTGACCGTCGCTGATGTGGCCCCGGATCTGGGTGGCTTCGAACCAGTCCAGATTGCGGACCGTCTCGCTGGCCCGCGACACCCCGTTGCGGATGGCCTGCGCGATGCTCTCGGTGCTGGTGCCGACGATCTCGGTGACGCCGTATGTCCGGTCGCTCATGGTCGGGCTCCTCTCGTCGCGAACACGTGTGTATCAGTCTGCCTGAGCGCCGGCCTGCGTGTTGTGAAGGCCGGGAGGGGTATTGCTGCCCTCGCTGGCCCGCTACGCCGCTGGCTACCCTCGGCCGGGGCTGAGCGGTCAGCCGCCGGTGGTCGACTCCGAGTCCTGGTAGCCGCGCACCGCATGGTCGGCCGACAGGCAGCCGATCACCTTCGAGCGCGACTGGATCGACAGGCCACTGATGTCGAAGCGCAGTGGGTAGCGCCGGTTCATCGCGTTGTCCTTGCCTGGGGGGGAGGCCTTCGCCCCGCCGACCCCGTTGCAGTGCTCGCGCACCCTGCTCACGTCGGCCGCGGTGTGGTCGGCCGTGAAGATGACCTCGAGGCTGCGCTGTGACAGCGTGCGCCCGACTGCACCACAGCCGCCCAGCGCAGTCGCGAGCGTCACGGCTGCGATGCCGGCGACGACCCGTCCCCTGCGCCGATGACCCGTGGACACCACATATGCCAGGGTAATGAGCCATAGGCTGAAGCAGTGGATCAGGCCCTCTTTCCCCGCGACGTCACCTGGCATCCGGTTTCTCCCCGGCTGGTGACCGTCCGGCGGGTCGGTGCGCTCGTCGTCGTCGTTCCGGTTGCGGTGGCCGGCTGCCTCGCTCTCGCCCTGCTGTCGGTCCGAGTCTCGGTGGTCGTCGCTGTCCTCGCCCTGCTGATGATCGGCTGGCTGTGGTGGGCGATCGCCCGGGCCTGCCGCTCCTGGGGATACGCGGAGCGGGCCGACGACCTGCTCGTCCGGCACGGGCTGCTGATCCGCCGGCTCTCGGTGGTGCCGTACGGCCGGATGCAGTTCATCGACGTCACGGCCGGGCCGGTCGAGCGGCGGCTGCAGATGGCCACCGTGCACCTGCACACCGCGGCCGCCGCCAGCGACGCCCGGATCCCCGGCCTGCCGGCCGCCGAGGCCGCCCGACTGCGTGACCAGCTGGCCGCCCTGGGCGAAGCCCGGGCCGCCGGCTTGTGAGCGGTCCGGCGCAGCCATTCCCACCGGCGCCGGCGGCGCTACACCGCCTGCATCCGCTGACCCCGATCCTGCGCGGCTTCAAGTTCTTTACCGCCGTCATCGCCGTCGTCTCCGTCCGCGAGCTGTCCAACCTGGGATTGCAGCGCACGTCCTACGTCCTGCTGGCCGCGATCCTCGCCGGCTTCGTCCTCGCCTGGCTGTCCTGGCGCTTCACCTGGTATCGCGTGGAGGGGCGGGAGCTGCAGATCGAGTCCGGGGTGCTGTTCCGCCGGTCCCGCCGGGTGCCGCTGGAGCGGGTGCAGGCGATCGACATCGTCCGCCCGCTTGTCGGCCGCGCGCTCGGCCTGGCCGAGCTGCGCCTGGAGGTGGTCGGTCAAGGGGCCACCGAAGCTCCGCTGGCCTACCTCGGCGAAGCCGAGGCGCACCGGCTCCGGGCCCGCCTCCTGGCCCTGGCTGCCGGCGTCGCCGAACACACGCCGGCCCCCGAAGAATCGGTGCTGGCCCGGGTGCCCACCCGCGACCTGATCGTCTCCGTACTGCTGCTGGGTCAGGTCGTCATCGGACTGCCGATCGTGGCGATCGTGGCGATCGTGCTGCTCGTCACCGATGTCCGCGCCTTCGTCGGCGCCGTTGCCGTGCTGGGCTCGGCGGCGTACGGCTTCGGCCGGACGGCGGTGCGCCGGCTGCTCGGCGAGTACGGCTTCACCCTGGCGTCTTCACCGGACGGGCTGCGCCTGCGCCACGGCCTGTTGGAGACCCGCGCCCAGACCGTGCCGCCGGGGCGGGTGCAGGCGATCCGGATGGTGCAGCCACTGCTGTGGCGGCGGCTGGACTGGGTGCGGGTCGAGGTCGACGTGGCCGGCTATGGCGGCGGTGAGCAGGAGCAGCTGGAGACCCGGGCGCTGTTGCCGGTGGCGCCGCGGCCGGTCGGCGAGCACCTCATCGGTGCGCTGATGGGCGGCACCGACGTCCGCCAACTACCGATGCACTACGCACCGAGCCGGGCGGCCTGGTGCGACCCGGTCGGATGGCGATCACTCGGCCTGGCGTTGTCCGACGAGCTGCTGGTGGTGCGCCATGGCCGCCTGCGCCGGGTGCTCGACGTCGTCCCGTTGGCCAAACTACAGAGCATCCGCCTGGTGCAGGGCCCGTTGCAGCGGCGGATGCGCCTGGCGTCCTTGCACGTCGACACCGCCGGCCGCCACCTGGCCACCCAGGCGGCCCATCGCGACGCCGCCGAGGCGCTGCGCCTCGTAGACGCGGTGAGTGAGCGGGCCCGGGCCGAGCGCGGCCGGCGTCGGCTGGCCCGATGAAGGCGGCCCGATGAAGGCGGCCCAATGAAGGTGGTCAGTACGGGCGGGTGCCCAGCGGCAGCAGGCCGCTGGGATACATGTCCCTGACCCGTACCGGGATGCCCTGCGTCGGCGCCTCCACCATGGAGCCGCCGCCGATGTACATCGCCACGTGGTGAATACCGCTCGGCGCGCCGTTGCTCGAATAGAAGACCAGGTCGCCCGGGGCCAGCGAGTCCAGCGGGACATGTGGGCCGGCGGTGTACTGGTAGCCGCTGAAGTGCGGGAGGTAGATCCCCGCCCGCGCGTAGGACCACAGCATCAGACCGGAGCAGTCATAGGCGTCGGGGCCGGCCGCGCCCCAGACGTAGGACTTGCCCACCTGCGACAGCGCGGCGCTGATCGCGATTGCCGCCGCGTTGCCGCTGCGGGGAGCACTCGACCGGCTGGGTGCCGGACTTGACGCCCCGACGCTCGGGGTTGACCTGCGCTCGGTCACCGGCGTGCGCTGGGCCAGCGCGGCCTGCCGGGCCAGCGCGGCCTGCCGGGCTGCCACAACCCGCGCTGCGGCGACTGCCCGGGCCGTCGCCGCCCGGGCCGCAGCCTCGGCGCGGGCCCGCGCGATCGCGGCCTGCCGGGCGGCGATCAGCAGCCCCGCCCGGGACTGCGCCTGGACGAGCTGATGCTGCAGGCTGATCTTCTGGGCAGCGATCTGGCTGGCCGCGCGCTGGCTGTCGACGCGGGCCTGCTCCGCCGCGTGCTTGGCGGACTCGGCGGTCCGGCGAGCCGCGGCCTGCCGCAGCAGGGCCGCCCGGGCCGCCGACGAGGCGTTGCTGGCCCGGGCCCGCGCCAGGTCGAGATCGTGCAGGGAGTCGACCTGCCGGGCTCCCATCACGCTGAGAACGCCGGCGTCGTGGATAACGTCGGACGGGTTGTCCGAGGTCACGATGGCAGTCAACGGGCCGAGGCCCCCACCGTCCTTGTAGTTGCGGGCGGCCAGCTGGTCCATCCGGTCGAGCATCTGCGCGACCTGCGCCTGTGCGGCGGCTCCCCCGGCTACGGCCGCGGCCGCGCTTCTGGTAGCCACTTCTTCGTCGACCCGCGCCTTGTTGTACCGCTCGACCGCAATCTCGGCCCGAGTGGCCGCTGCGTCAAGGTCGACGTCGGCCTGCACCAGCGCCGCGGTGATCCGCCCGACCTCCGCGGCCTTGCTGTGCACCAGTTGCTGGCTCTGGGCGAGTTGCGCATCGGTGGGGTTGGGCGGGTCCGCGAGGGCGTTGGGTGCCACCGCGACCAGCCCGGAGAGGCTGACCGCTGCGGCAGCAACGAATCGCCTGCTTCCCTGTATGCGACGCAATGGGGCCTCCAGATACAACTCGCTGAACCGGACCTTAGTAACAGGAGAACACACCTGCAACAAATATGCCCGCAATACACCCTTACGCGACGTAGACCCCGACTATCCGCTTCGTCGCGTGTCGCCTCCCTGCCGGGGCGGTTTGTCGATTGCGGCACGCTCTGGTAGGCACCCTGCCATGCCTTCGGCGCCCAGTACACCCGCCATCGTCGATGACGCCGTGGCCGCCCTCGACCTCCCCTCGGTCGGACTCCTGCTCGCCGAGCTGATCGCCGTCCCCAGCGTCACCGGCAGCACCGGCGAGAGCCGCGCGCAGCATCTGCTCGCCGAGTGGTACGCCGACGCCGGCCTGGTCGTGGACAAGTGGCCGATCGACCTTGCGGCGGTCACCGCCCGACCGGACTTCCCCGGCCTGGAGGTCGACCGGTCCGAGGCCTGGGGCCTGGTCGGCACCTGGGCCGGCCCCAGCGGCGGCCCCCGGACCGGCCCGACGTTGGTGCTCAACGCCCATGTCGACGTCGTCCCGCCGGGTGATCTGCAGCAGTGGACCACCGACCCGTTCCGGCCGCGGGTCGATGCCGGCGCGGACGGACAAGAGTCGCTGTACGGCAGGGGCGCGGTCGACATGAAGGCCGGCCTGGTCGCGGCCCTGGTCGCCGTACGGGCGGTGCGGGCCGCCGGCGTACCCCTGCGCGGGCAGGTGCAGTTGCAGAGCGTGGTCGGCGAGGAGGACGGCGGCCTCGGCACGTTCGCCACCCTGCTGCGCGGGCACACCGGCGACCTGGCGGTGATCCCCGAGCCGACCGCCGGCGCCGTGGTCTGTGCCAACGCGGGTGCGCTGACCTTCCGGCTCACCGTCCATGGCCAAGCCACCCACGCCAGCGTCCGCAAGGAAGGCGTCAGCGCCGTCGACAAGCTCTGGCCCATCTGGACGGCGCTGCACGGCCTCGAGCGGCGCCGCAACGCCGGCCTGCACCCGCTGATGGCGCACCTCGACCCGGCGTACGCGCTGAGCATCGGCACCGTGCGGGCCGGCGACTGGCCCTCCAGCGTGCCCGACCGGCTGGTGGCCGAGGGGCGGCTCGGGGTGGCACTGGGCGAGGACGTCGCGGCCACGCGGCAGGAGCTGGTCGAGGAGGTCGCCGCCGCCTGCGCCGGCGATGCGTGGCTGTCGGAGCATCCGGCCGAGGTGGAGTTCTTCGGCGGGCAGTTCGCCTCCGGCCAGGTCGAGCCGGACGCACCGCTGGTGCACCTGGTCGCCGAGGCGCACCGGCAGACGGCCGGCGCGGCGCCGGCGGTGCACGGGGCGCCGTGGGGCAGCGACCTGCGACTGTTCACCGCCGCCGGCGTTCCCGCCGTGCATTACGGCCCGGGAGCCACGAAGCAGGCCCACGCCCCCGACGAGCACGTTCCGCTGGCGCAGGTGGGGCAGACCGCGCAGGCGCTGGTCCGGCTGATCGTGGCGGCCTGCGGCTGACCGTGCGGCGCCGGCCGGCGGGGGGGCGCGGCGTGCTCCGCCCGCGCCCGCTTTGACGCCGCGGCCCCGCCGGCCCCGCCGGCCCCGCCGGCCCCGTCGCCGGAGCCGCCCCGTCGCCGGAGCCGCCCCGTCGCCGGCCCCGCCGGCCCCGTCGCCGGAGCCGCCCCGTTCTGTGTGCAGACACGCCGATTGATTCGGCGCGTACGCACACAGAAGGGGCCGGCCGGCGAGCTATTAGTTGACGCCGCGGTCGCGGCCGGTCCAGTAGGGCTCGCGCAGCTTGAACTTCTGCACCTTGCCGGTGGCCGTCCGCGGGATGGAGTCGCGGAACTCCACCGAGGTCGGCGCCTTGTAGCCGGCCAGCCGGCTCTTGCAGTGCGCGATGACCTCGGCCTCGTCCAGACTGGCGCCGTCGGCCCGGACGATCAGGGCCTTGATGGTCTCGCCCCACCGCTCGTCGGGGACGCCGATAACGGCCACCTCAGCCACCCCCGGATGGCTGTAGACGGCGTCCTCGACCTCGATGGAAGAGACGTTTTCCCCGCCGGTGATGATCACATCTTTCTTCCGGTCGCGGATCAACAGGTAGCCGTCACCGTCGATCTCACCGCCGTCACCAGTATGGAACCAGCCGCCCTCCAGCGCGTCGGCGCTTGCCTCGGGGTTGTCCCAGTAGCCGGCGAGGATCACGTTGGACCGGGCGAGCACCTCGCCGTCGTCGCCGATGCCGAGGTGGACACCGATGGCCGGCGCTCCGGCCCGCGACAGCCGCACGGCCCGCTCCGGCGCCGGCAGGTCGTCGTACTCCGCGCGGGCGCGGTTGATCGTCAGCAGGGGCGAGGTCTCGGTCAGCCCGTAGATCTGGACGAATTCCCAGCCGAGGTCGGCCTCGACCCGCTCGATCGTCCGGGTGGGCGGCGGCGCGCCGGCGCAGATGATCCGCACCGTGCCGGCACCGGGGATCGGGCCGGTCCAGTCGGGCGCCGCGTCCAGCACGGCGTTGACCACGGCCGGCGCCGCGCACATCGACGTGACGCCGTGCTCCTGCACGCGGCGCAGGATCTCCGCGCCGTCGACCTTGCGCAGGACGACCTGCGGCACGCCGAGCCCGGCCACCGCCCAGGGCATGCCCCAGCCGTTGGCATGGAACATCGGCAGGGTGTGCAGGTAGACGTCGCGGTCGCTCAGGCCGGCGTGCAGGGCGAAGGTGACCGCGTTGATCCAGATGTTGCGGTGCGTCAGCTCGACGCCCTTGGGCCGGGCCGTCGTTCCGCTGGTGTAGTTGATGGTCGCGGTGGCGTCCTCGTCGGGGTCGGCCCAGGGTGCCGGCTCGCGGTCGGGGCGCAGCAGCGCCTCGTCGGCCGGCGCGCCCAGGACGTAGCGGTGCGCGGCGGTGACCCTGGCCAGCGACTCGTCGATCTCGGGGTCCACCAGGAGCACGGTGGCTCCGGAGTGCTCGACGATGAAGCCGATCTCCTCCGGTCGCAACCGGAAGTTGATCGGCACCAGGATCCGGCCGGCGGCCGGCACGGCGTACAGCAGCTCCAGCAGCCGGCCGGCGTTGTGGCTCACCACCGCGACCCGCTCGCCGGGCCCGATCCCCAGCTCGTCGAGGCCGGCGGACAGGGCTCGGACCCGGTCGGCGACCGCGCGGTAGGTCGGGCGGCCCAGCGACCCGGCCGGTTGCTCCGGATCGTCGACATAGGCGGTCCGGTCGGCGTACGCCGTGGCCGCCCGGTCCAGGAAGTCGCTGGTGAGCAACGGCACGCGCATCGAGTACCTCCAGGAGCCCCCGTCAACACCGACACCGCACGCTAGACGCCGGCGGGAACCTCGGTGCGCCGGGCACCCGGTAGGGGCGTACGGCGGTGTTCCCACCATCGCTCGGCGGCGCTGACCAGGCCGGTCACCAGCACGGCGAGCGCCCAGCCGGCCAGGATGTCGACGAGGTAGTGCTCGGAAAAATACATCAGCGCCCAGCCCATGGCGATCGGGTACGCCAGCAGCAATAGCGTCCAGGCCTTGCGAATCCGGAAGATGAAGAACAACACCACGAACAGGGCAAAGGCCGAGTGCAGGGACGGCATCGCAGCCACCGGGTTGGCGACCCCCTGTCCCTTGGTCACCAGCCGGCCGGCAGAGTGCAGACCGATCGCGTCCCAGCCCCGGTTGGTGATCCGGGGCACGGCGGACAGCACGTGGGCATGCTCGGCGGCCCACCACGGCGGGGCCATCGGATAGCCGATGTAGATGGCCACGCCCAGCACGTCCAGCGCGATGAACCGCCGCATGAACGGGGCCCAGGCGCGCGGGCTGCGCACCCACAGCACAGCGGCGACGATCATCGCGGTGACGAAGTGGGAGAAGTACACGAAGGACCCGAGCACGTCGTACCAGTGCACGTGGCCCGGCGTATACAGATGCTGCTGCAGCCAGACGGTGGGAATCCGGCCGCCGGTCAGCCAGCCGACCAGCCACTGGTCGGCGTGGATCGGCTCGGTGACGTGCAGCGGCACGCCCAGGTCGTCGGCGGCCCCCCGGCTGAAGTTGTACGCGACGATCACCACGATCAAGGGCGACCAGTCGCGGACGAAACGCAGGTGGTCCCGCCACGGCGCCGCAGCATTCCACGCCGCGATGGCCACCCAGAGGAACAGGAAGATCAGCACCGGGTCGGTGGGAAGTCCGATGACCTTCCAGTACGTCAGAAAGGCCAGACCGTACGCCGTGATCGCGACGGTCCGCCGGCGCCGGTTTCGCCGCAGCCGGCTGGCGTCCGAGGCCGGCGGCGGGGCGCTGTCGGGATGTTCGGTCTGCAGCGCCACGGCGACGGAGTCTACGTGGCTCAGCTACTCAGACACCGCTACGTCACGCCGCGCGTCCAGCGCACCGGCGACCAGCGCCGGCAGCACCTGCCCGATCGGCTGGCGCAGGACGGCGTCGGCGAGGTCGTCGTACGGCGTCGGCTGGGCGTTGATGATGATCACTCGGGCGCCGCTCTGGTGCGCGGTCCGGGTGAGGCCGGCGACCGGCTGCACCGACAGCGAGCTGCCGACCGCGAGGAAGAGATCGCAGTCCTTCGCCGCGCTGGCGGCGGCCGCAAGCACCTCGGGGACCAGTGACTGCCCGAAGGAGATGGTGGCCGACTTCAGCACGCCGCCGCAGCGAGTGCACGGCGGGTCGTCCTCGCCGTCGTCGACCCGGTCCAGCACCTCCTGCATCGGGGTGCGGTCACCACAGGTCAGGCACTGGGCGGCGTACAGCGTGCCGTGCACCTCGATGACGCGGTCTGCGGTGCTGCCGGCGCGCTGGTGCAGCTCGTCGATGTTCTGGGTGATGATCGCCCGGAGCACGCCGGCCCGTTCCAGGTCGACCAGGGCGTGGTGGGCGGCATTGGGCACGGCCGTCCAGGCCGGGTGATCACGCCGGTTGCGCCACGACTGCCGGCGCACCGCAGGGTCGTCGAGGTAATGCTGCAGGGTGAACAGGCGCTGGGCCGCCGGGTCCTTGGTCCACACTCCGTTGGGGCCGCGGAAGTCCGGAATGCCGGAGTCCGTGCTGAGGCCGGCGCCCACCAGGGCGGTCAACCGCCTGGGAGCACAGTCGGCGATCCACCGGGCTACTTCGCTCATGCGTTCGTCCACCCGCCCCAGGCTACGGCGCCGCGGGACCCGCCGGCGCCGGCGTTCGGTGCCGCTCAGCTGCGCCGCCGGCGTTCTGTGTGCAGACACGCCGACTCGTTCGGCGCGTACGCACACAGAACGGATCGGGTCGCGGCCCGGGGCGCCAGTTCCTTGATCAGGTAGTCACAGGGATCCCGGTGAATCGCGGTCACCGTCCCGCCGGCGTCCGGCTCGGTCCATTCATCGCAGACCCGGCCGGGCCCCCAGTCGGCGTAGCCGAGGCGGCGGTAGAGCCGCTGCGCGCCGGCATTGTCGACCCCGACAGCGAGGCCGATGGTGGTTGCGCCGCGCGCCGCGGCCGCGTCCTCGGCGGCCCGGATGATGGCCGTCCCGGTGCCGTGACCCGGCGGGTCGGCCTCCAGCCCGTTCATCTCCGGAAAGTCGCCGAACGCCGTACGCACCCCGGAATACTTCGACTGGAAGGACAAGGTGACCCGCCCGAGCACCTCGGCTCGGTCGCCGGCCAGGAGATACCAGCCCTCGCCGCGTTCCTGCAGGTCGTACCGCGCCCGGTGATGCGCGAGCCGGCCGGCGCCAAAGGCGGCGGCCAGACGTACGAAGTCGTCAGGGGTACACGCGCGAACGGCGATCGGCACACCGGGCAGGATGCCACCTGTCGCCCCCTGATCGGGAGGTCCGCATGGTGCGTGCGCTCGTGCTCGGTGAGGTCGGCGCCCCGATGTCGGTTGCCGACGTCGAGCTGCGCGCCCTGGGCCCACATGACGTACGGGTCCGCCTGGCCGCGGCCGGCGTGTGCCACTCCGACCTGTCCTTGGCCAGGGGTGTGCTGCGCCAGAAGACTCCGGCAGTGCTGGGCCACGAGGGCGCCGGCACCGTCGTCGCAGTCGGCTCGGCGGTGCCGGACACCGCGGTAGGTGACCGGGTCATGCTGATCTGGGCGCCGCCGTGCCGGGACTGCTGGTACTGCCTGGCCGGCGAGCCGTGGCTGTGCGAGCGGGCGATGGAGGCCGGCAGCCGGCCGTACGCGACGGTCGACGGTGCGCCGGTCTACCCGGGCCTGGGCACCGCCGCCTTCGCTGCAGAGACGGTCGTCGGCGACAACGCCGTGGTGGCGCTGCCCGACGACGTGCCGCTGGACACCGCAGCCCTGCTGGGCTGTGCCGTACTCACCGGGGTCGGCGCGGTCGTCAACACCGCCGGCGTACGCGCCGGTGACTCGCTGCTGGTGCTGGGCCTCGGCGGCGTGGGGCTGTCGGCCGTACAGGGCGCCCGGATCGCCGGCGCGGCCCCGATCATCGCGGTCGACCCCGACGCCACCAAGCGCGAGCTGGCCTGCCGGCTCGGTGCCGACGCCGCCTTCCAACCTGACGACGCCCTGACCGCGGCGGTCCGCGGACTGACCGGCGGCCGCGGGGTCGACGTCGCCGTCGAATGCGTGGGCCGGGCGACGACGATCCGCTCCGCCTGGTCGCTGACCCGGCGCGGCGGCCATCTGGTCATCGTCGGCATCGGTGGCAAGGACGAGGCGGTCAGCTGGAGCGCGCTGGAGCTGTTCCACTTCGGCCGGACCATCTCCGGCTGCGTCTACGGCTCCACCGACCCGGCCCGCGACGTGCCACTGATGGTCGACCACATCCGGTCCGGCGCCCTGGACCTCGCCGCGCTGGTCGGCCGGCGGATCGGCCTCGAACAGGTGGAGAGCGCGCTGGCCGACATGGTCGCCGGCCGGGGCGCCCGTGCGCTCGTCGTGCTCTGAGTAAGGTCACCCGGTGACCGGCATCTCTTTCGCCCGCGCCGCGGACTACTACGACGCCACCCGCGGCCTGCCGGCGCCGGTGCAGACGCAGCTGGCCGACCTCCTGGTCGCGGAGCTCGACGGTCGGGGCCGGTGCCTGGAGATCGGCGTCGGCACGGGCCGCATCGCCTTGCCGCTGCACGAGCGCGGCGTCGACCTCGTCGGGATCGACCTGGCGACGCCGATGCGGGCGCGCCTGATCGACAACGCCGGCCGCCCGCCCTTCCCTCTCCTCGCCGCCGACGCGACCCGCCTGCCCTTCCGCTCATCGTCCTTCGGTGCCGTGCTCGCCTGCCATGTGCTGCATCTGATCCCGGCCTGGCAGCAGGCCGTCGACGAGGCGATCCGGATGCTGCGACCGGGCGGCGCGCTGCTCGTCGACTTCGGCGGTGGCACGGACGCGCCGTGGAGCAAGGCCACGACCGAGATCGCGGCGGGGCACGGTGTGCGGGCCGTCCGACCCGGGGTGTCCGACCCCGATGTGGTGGCCGGCTACCTCACCGGCCGGGCGACGGTGCGGCCGCTCCCGACGATCAGCCTTGCGGTGACCCGCACCCTGGCCGGCGACCTCCACGACTGGGAGCACCAGCTGTTCTCCTGGACCTGGCCCTACCCACCGGAGCAGCTCACCGCCGTCTGCGACGACGTCCGCCGGTGGGCGCACGGCGAGGGTGTCGACCTCAACCTCCCGGCCGATGGCACGAGGACCCTGCGCTGGACGGCATTCGAGGTCCCCGCGTGACCGGCGACTACGACGTCGACCACGTGCGCCGGCAGTTTCCGGCGCTCTCCTCGGGTACGGCGTTCTTCGACGGCCCCGGCGGCAGCCAGCTGCCGCAGCAGGTGACCGGCGCGATGGCCGAGGCGATGATGGCGGGGTTGTCCAACCGCGGACGTCTCACGGCCACCGAGCGGGCGGCCGACGACATCGTGTTAGCGGCGCGTTCCGCGGTCGGGGACCTCGTCGGCGGCGACCCGCGCGGGGTGGTTTTCGGCGGCAGCATGACAGCGCTGACCTACCAGCTGTCCCGGGCACTGGCCAAGCAATGGCGGCCCGGTGACGAGGTCGTCGTGACCAGCCTCGACCACGACGCCGACATCCGGCCGTGGGTGCAGGCCGCCGCGGCCGCCGGGGCGACCATCCGGTGGGCCGAGCTGGACCCGGTGACCGGTGAGTTGCCGGCCGAAGCCGTGGCCGCCGTACTGTCGCCGCGCACCCGGCTGGTGGCCGTCACCGGTGCGGCGAACCTGATCGGCACCCGACCGGACGTTGCGGCGATCGCGCGCGGCGCCCATGAGGTCGGTGCTCTGGTCTACGTCGACGGCGTGCATCTGACGCCGCACGCGCCGGTCGACATGGGTGCCCTCGGTGCCGACTTCTACGCCGCCTCGCCGTACAAGTTCCTGGGGCCGCACCTCGGTCTCGTCGTGGCCGACCCGGCCCTGTTGGCGACGGTGCAGCCAGACAAACTACTGCCCTCGGCCGAGGAGGTGCCGGAGCGCTTCGAGTTCGGCACCCTGCCGTACGAGCTGCTCGTCGGGGTGAGCGCGGCGATCGACTTCCTGGCCGGACTGGTGCCCGGCGACGGCTCCCGACGTGCCCGGCTGATCGCGTCGATGACGGTGCTGGAGGCGTACGAAGACGGGCTGCGGCGCCGGCTCGAGAGCGGGCTGGCCGCCTGTGACGGGGTGACACTTCATGGCCGAGCCGCGCGGCGGACGCCGACAGTGCTGTTCACCGTGGCGGGCTCGACGCCGGACGCCATGGCGGAGCAGCTCGCCGCCGCCGGCATCAACGCGCCGGCCGGCTCCTTCTATGCCATCGAGGCATCACGGCGGCTGGGGCTGGGTGCGGCTGGCGGCGTCCGGGCCGGGATCGCTCCGTACACGACGGCTGAGGAGGTCGACCGGCTGCTGGCCGTGGTGGGCAGGGCGCACCGAGCCGGGTAAGCCCAGCCGGGTGGGGTAAGGGCCGGGCGGCCTGGTGGCGACGGCAGTGGAGGCATCGATGGCATTGCCCGATCGAAATGTGGCGACCGGATGGGTCGGCAAGACACTGGTCGGCCGGGACGGGATCGAGATCGGCATCTGTGCGGCGCTGTTCGCCGATGACGCCACCAGAGTGCCGGAATGGGTCAGCGTCGAGCTCGACGGGAGGGCCGCCTTCGTTCCGTTGATCGACGCGGCCGAGTCCGGCGGCCGGGTGCGGGTGTCGGTCAACCGGGCCGACGTGGCCGGCTCGCCGCCGGTCGGCGATGCCCGGCACCTGTTCGAGGCCGAGGAGACCGTGCTCTACCACCACTACGGGATCGAGGCTTCCCGGTCCGCCTCCGACACCCTGCTGCCCGCCGGCCAAGTGCAGCCGCCGCCCTTGTCCGGCCGGCCACTCGGCCGGCCCGATCCCGCGACGGTCCCGGCCGCTTCGGCGACCCAGAGTCCGTGGCTGCTGGCGTTGCTGGCCGGGATAGCTGGAACGGTCCTCGGCACCGCCCTCGGCAGGGTGCTCGCCACGCGCCGGTCGTCGGCGAAGCGGAGCGGACTGCGATAGCGCCGGTGGTGGGCCTGGCGCGCGTACCGGGTCCGTCATCCTTGGGGAAGGACGGCCAGGGCGGTGACCGGTCCTGGGCGTATGCGGATCGCTGTGGCGCCGCGATCGCCGGGTGCGTATGTCCACAGCGACACCGCCCAGGCCGTGGAGGAACTGCCCGCGGTGAAGAAGAGCCGCTGCGAGTCCGCTGGCAACACATGTTGCCCCTGCGCCACGGACGGGGCCACCGCCCTACGTTCCAGGACCCGCTGCAGTCGAGCAGGCCATCGCTGAAATCGGCTGGTCCCCCGCCGCGACCCACAACCGGTCAAAGTACCGAGTCCGGCTGCCGCGCAGGGTCCGCGTTGGACGCTTCTCGGTATCAACTACTACCAGCACCGGGCGTGCCTTGGACGGACTTCGCCCACGTCGTGACCCAGGGGGCGCAACCGGCCGCCTAAAGACACCGTCCGGCAACCTCGCACCGCCGCCCCCGCCCGCCGGCGCCGGCTGGCTGCACCCCCAGCGCCGACCCCGCCCGCCGTGATCCAGGCGCGATCAGTCCAGCTCCAGCTGGACCCAGGAGGCCTGGATCACCGCCGGCCCGCGGCCGAGCTCCCACGTTGCGACGGCACCGCAAGATCCAGGCACGATAAGTCCACACCCGGCCGGACCAATGACGCCTGGATCACCATGAACACGACCCGGTCGGCCATTTCGCCGGCGAATTGCCATCTCGTGGCTGACGACCATCATCGTCATGCCGTCACCCGCGAGATCCGCATGACCGGGAGCACCTCCCCGACCAGCTCGGGGTCGAGCGGGAACACGGCGCTCTCTGTGTAGGTCGCACCGCGTCAGCCAGGCACTACCTGCCGGAGGTCGGACTCAGTACACGCGGACGGTGATCTCGGGGTCTGGCGTGCGGTCGGCGTGCAGGATCGCCGCCAGTGCCTCGATACCATCGAGGAGCCGGGGGCCGGGTCGGGCGAAGGTGGCGTTCGCATCGACGGCCCACACCGGTACGCCAGCTGGCAGGACCTGCCGGCTCACCAGCTCGCGCGCCAGGCGAACACTGTCGGGCAGGCCGAACCCGCAGGGGGCGCTGACAATGACGTCAGGCAACGCCTGACCGATCGCCTCCCACGTCGTGGGCTCCGACCGGCCACCGGGCATGCCGAGCACGCTCAGCCCGCCGGCACGCTCGACCATTTCAGGCACCCAGTGACCGGGCGCGAAGGGGGGGTCGGTCCACTCCAGGACCGCGGCCCGGGGGTTTGGGTATCCGGCCACCCGCGCTGCCACAGCTTCAAGTCGAGCACGAAGGGCGGCAATCAGCGCCTCGGCCTCGTTGCCACGTCCGGTCGCCTGACCGATGTGCCGGATAGAGCCCAGCACCTCGTCCAGCGAATGCGGGTCAGTGGTCAGGACCGTGGCGGAGCAGCCGAGATAGTCCAAAGCGGCGTGTACTTCGGAGACATCCACCGCGCACACCGCGCACAGGTCCTGGGTGATGACCAAGTCCGCGTCGAGATCAGCGAGCGCGTCGCGATCCAGGCGGTAGAGGTCTTCTCCGGCCGCAATGCGCTCCCGTACGGCGTTGTCGATCTCAGCCGGTTCGAGCCCCTCCGGCAACGAGCTGGTCGAGACGATCCGCCGCCGGCGGGCGACGGCCGGGTAGTCGCACTCGAACGTCACGCCAACGACGCTGTCACCGGCACCGACGCCGAACAGGATCTCCGTGGCGGACGGCAGCAGCGACACGATACGCATACGTCGACGCTACCGTCGTCGTAGGACCCAAGCGAGGCACCAGCCAGCTGTCGCGGCGGTGACGGCGGTCCGTACGCGCTGGCGGTGTGCCCGTGACCAGCAGAAACCGGAGGCCCCGTCCCAGCGGGAAGGGGCCTCCGGTCGGTAGGGCGGCTGGGTCAGCGAGCGAGTGTCCACAGGCCGCGACCATGGGTCGCCGCCAGCAGGTAGTTGCCGCGCGGAGCCTTCACGAGGTCGTAGACCGCCGCGTTCGGCAGGTTGCCGCCGAGCCGGGCATACCGACCCGGCGCGGTCCGGACGAAGGCGCCTACGTCGGTGCCGACAACGAGAGCACCCTTGAACATCGTCACGGTTCCGGTCGGGATGTCCGGCAGGTTGCCGGAGATGTCCTTCCAGGACCCGCCACCGTTGGTCGACTCGAAGACGTGCCCGGTGCCCGCGCTGGGGATCCAGTGCCGGGAGAACGCGCCGTATGTCACCACGACGTGACCGGCCCGGGCAGGGTCGGCCCAGATGTCGGTGATCAGCCGGTTGGGCAACCCGGTGGCAACCCGGTGCCACGTGCCGCCGTAGTTGGTGTCGATCCCGGACTTGAACGGGATGCCCAGTCCGGGGTTGCACCCGTTACCGGTTCCGCACCAGCCGGCATACGTCGTCGCACCCTTGACCCCGAGCGCTGTGATCGCATTGCCGGCTCCTGTGTCGTGCACCTTCTTCCAATCGCACTTGACATCGGTGCAGACGGTGGCCCAACCCTTACCGCCGTTGTCCCAGACGTCTTGCCCGCCCGCGACCCAGTGGTTGATGTTGTTCACGTCGGCTTCGAACGGCGCGATGAACCGGGGGGCTGGGTCGCACGGATCGACCTTGAACTCCACGTTGTCGCAAGCCGGTGAGATGGTCCGGACCGCACGCGTGCTGCCGTCGGTGCGTCCGCCGTTGGTCGTGCTGTACATGTTGAGGCCGACGTACTCACCGACGGCCTTGTCGCCGTGGTTCGGGTCGACGATCATGTCACCGCCGTCGCCGCCCATCGGGGAGACCATCCGGCTCTTGCCCGGCAGCTTGAGCGACACACCGTTGTCCTGGAGGCCACCCCAGACGTTGTCGCCGTTCTGCACCATGCCGATGCCGGCGTTGTAGTACAGCAACGTGTGCAGGCCGGCGTTGAGGTTGGTCCAGCCCTTGGATTGGTGGTTGTCGAGGCTGCGGCTGTAGACGCCACCATCGTTGCCGAAGTAACCCGTCCCGCTCTTGCCGTCCAGCGCGATCGCGTGCTGGTCGGCGTGAGTGGTGCCCGGGCAGGCGTCGAGGGCGCCGGTGTAGCAGGCGCGGCCGAAGTTCCAGTACGGACCCACCGCCCACCAGTTGGTGCCGGCGCTCGTGGTCTCGAAGACCTCCTCGAGGTCCAAGTAGACGTGGTCCTTGTTATTCGGGTCCACCATCAGATCCTGGTTGTACCAGGCCTGGGCGCCCACGTTACCGCCGTTGAGGGCGTACGTGGACCCGGAGTGGTTGAGCTTGGCTGCGTCCGCGACGAGCTTCCAGGGGCCGGCGACGTTTCCGTTCCTGGACTCGTATACGCCCTTCAGCGCGATGGTCACCGTGGACTCCACGACCGCGTAGAGACGGTCACCGCCACGCGAGTAGGCGAAGGTGGTACGCCCGATGTCGGTCGCGCCCTTCAGTGCTCCGGTGAGCGCCAGCCGCTGGAAGTGCCGGCCGCTGTCGGTCGAGGCGTAGAAGCCGTTGAACTTGGTGTCCCGGGGAAGTGTGCCGCCCCGCCAACCGACGCTGACGACGACCGTACGCCCGGCGGTGCCCGGTCGGATCTTGACGTCATTGGTGATGGAGGTGCGGTAAGGCGAAGCGCCCCCGCTTGGGTCCGGCTTCAGCGCAACGTTCCAGGCGCTGGTCATGTCGATGGCGCTGCGCTTGACCACGCCGCGGCTCGTGGAGGCGTAGACGAAGCCCCGGCCGTCGAAGGAGATCCGGGAGACGAGGTACTGGTCCAGCCGGTTGCCGACCAGCCGCCACGTCCTACCCTGGTCGGTGGAGCGGAAGATTCCGTGTCCGTTGTAGGCATCGGAGCTGGTGTTGCTTTCGCCGGTGCCGACCCATACGGAGTGGTCGGCCGGGTTGATGGCAACCGCACCGATCGAGAGCGTGTCCTGCTGGTCGAACACCGACTTCCAGTGTTTGCCCTTGTCCGCGGAATGCCAGACGCCGCCGTCTGCCGCACCGAGCCACACGTTCGACCCGTCGACGGCCAGGGCCGTGGTCCGGCCCGATACCTTGCCGAAGCCGGCGCCGGAGTTGGACCAGAACGGGTCGCGGTAGTCAGGCGTGTCGCTCTGATACGTGCCGGATGTCAGCTCCTTCCAGCTGCCACCCACCTGCGGCAGCGCGGCTGCCTGCCGGCGGGCCGCCGAAAAGGCCGCCGAACTGACCGAGGTGCCGGGCGCGGTGCGCATCTGCGCCTCCTGCTCGGCGCGCTCGATCAGCCCTTGGGTGGCCCCGCCTCCGGAGCTGTCCGTATGCGCCCCGAACGCGGGCGGGAATTCCGTGCGGTGCACCGGCGACGCCAGGCTCGGCGTGGCCGCGACAGCGATGACGACGGGGACCACGGCCCCTGCTGCGAAGGCGCCTCGGCGCCATCGACGACTAAACGACATACGTCCTCCCAAGGACGGTAGACCGCGTCGTCCCCCACCGGGCCGGCGCGGATGTTCGGATCGTATGGCCTCGGTGTGACAAGGCCATCACCTGGGGTGAATGGCGCGCCAACGCGGTGAGAGCGAGCGCAGTTACCTGGAGGGTGACAAGGAAGCGGCCGGCACCTCCTCGCGCAGCCGGTGCCAGCGGCCGGCGAGGCGCGCCGCTCCCTCGACGAGATCAGCCTCGGACGCCGCCAGCGAGATCCGCACGAAGCCTTCGCCGCCCGGACCGAACGCGGTGCCCGGTGCCACGGCGACACTGTCCTCGGCCAGCAGGCGCAGCGCGAAGTCCCGGGCGCCCTCACCGCAGCCGGAGATGTCGAGCCAGGTGTAGAAGGCGCCGGCCGGCCGGAAAGCGGTCATCCCAAGCTCGGCGAGCTGACCGGCCACCGTGTCGCGGCGTTGCCGGTACGCCGACACCATGGAGCCGATCACCTCCGGCGGGGAGGCCAGCGCCGCCATTGCGGCGTACTGGGTCGGGGTGTTGAGGCAGGAGATCAGCGGCTCCTGCGCCTTGGCGATCACGTCGGCGACCGCCGGCGGCGCCGCGACGTAGCCGAGCCGCCAGCCGGTCATCGCGTAGGTCTTGGAGAAGCTGAAGATGGTCGCGACCCGGCCGTCGCGGTCCAGTGCCGCCGGGCTGACGGCGGTGTCGTCGAAGGTGATCTCGTCGTAACACTCGTCGGAGAGCACCCACAGGTCGTGCCGGGCGGCGAACGCCAGCAGCGCCGACATCCGGTCGGAGTCGATGACCGACCCGAGCGGGTTCGACGGTGAGTTCAGCAGCAGCACCCGGGTGCGCGGCGTGACCAGCCGCTCCAGCTCTGCGGTGTCCGGCAGGTAGCCCCCGGCTGCAGTGAGCGAATAGTGCGCGGCGTCGAGGCCGAGCAGCGCTGCCATCATCACGAAGTTCGGCCAGGCCGGGTCGGGCAGCAGGATGCCGTCGCCCGGCTCGGTCAGCGCCACCAGCGTGGCGTGGATCGCCTGGCCGCCACCGTTGCCGAGCACCACCTGCTGCGGGTCGACGGAGAAACCGTTGCGGTCCCGGATCTTCTCGGCCAAAGCGGCCCGCAGTGCGGGGATGCCGGCCGTCGGCGTGTAGCCGGTGTGCCCGGCCAGGGCCGCCTGGTGGGCCGCGGCGACGATGGGCGCCGGCGTGGCGAAGTCGGGCTGCCCGACCTCGAGCCGGATCACGTCGGTCCGCCCCCAGGCGGCGTCCATGATCTCGCGGATCCCGGACCGGGCCATGCCGGCCGCGGCGGCGTTCACCCTCATCGCAGCACCTTTCCTCGATCGGGCCGGCGTCACAGCCGGTAGAGCCGCCGGGCGTTACCGGCCAGCACAGCTTGCTCGACGTCGTCCAGCCACTCCGAACGCGCCAGGTTGCCGAGGCGCCGGCGCACCACCGACCAGGCGTCGCGCAGCGTGCCGAGCGCGATCCAGTGGGTTTCGGGGATGCCGTGGCCGTCGCTGCCGACCAGCAGGCGGCCGGTCGGGCAGAGGTCGACCAGCCGGAGCAGCCGGTCGGCGGTCGTCGCCGGGCTCACCAGGTTGGACAGCGAGAAGTCGACCCAGACACCTGGCCGGACCGCTGCCAGGTAGGCGACCTGCTCGTGCCACGGGAAGCCACCGTGGATGAGGACGACCCGGGCGGCTCCGCCCTCGGGCGTCCGGAGAACGTCGTCCAGCAGGATCGGGTTGGCGTCGGCCAGCCGGAGGTCGGAGTCACCGAAGCCGGTGTGCACCTGCAGCGGCAAGCGCAGATCGGCGCACGTTGCGAGCAGGTGCCGGAACAGCAGGTCGCGCATCGCCTTGCCCCGCCGGCGGACCGGCACCTGCATATTCAGCGACTCCTCGGCGGCAGCCAGCCCGACGTCGGGGTCGACGGCGAGGCCGGTCCGGTAGGCGAGCACCGTCTTGACCCCGACAATCCCGCGGGATGCCGCCACCGCCAGCAGTTGGTCGACGGCGGCGAGGATCTCCAGAGTCGACGCCCCTTCGGCAACCATCCGGTCGACCAGGGGCTCGACCCGCACCAGCTCCCACATCGGCACATCGGCCAGCTCGGCGTACGGCGTCACTCCTTCGCCGGTCGGGAAGCGCTCCGCGCCGGGGTCGAGCAGCATCCCGGTCAGCCCGACATCGGCAAACAGCCCGCTCACGTACGCCGGCCAGTCCGCGGCGGCCGCCGTACGCGCCGCCGGCAACTCCGCGACCGGGCAGCCGAGGTGGCGGGCCAGGCGCACCTGCAGCATCTCCACGGCCAGCCGCCCTGGGCCGAGCTCGCGCCGGCGAGTGTCCGCCACCGCGCCCGGCGCCACATCCAGCGTCACCGAGCAGGGATCGAACCCGCCAGCGGTAAGGGAGAACGGGTGGGCGTGGTCGTCGATCACCGGCGTCGCCGCGCCCCAGGGTGCGTTTCGGTCACTGGCCGCTCAGGTGCGGCAACGTGCGCGCGGCACCGACCACCCGCTCGTCGTCGCCGCCCTCCTCACCCAGGATCGATCCGATCCGCTCCACCGCCTCGGGCTTGCGGGACCGCAGCACCATCACCACGATCACCCCGAGCACGAACCAGGCGATGGTGATGTACGGCGTGAGGTTGAGCGGCCACTGTGGGGTCGGGTGCACCGAGCCATACAGCGCCGCACCGAAGATGACCACGCCGATCAGCGGGACGCCGGCATGCAGCAGCGGGTTGTACCGCTCGTTGCGGCGGAAGTAGACCATCCCGCCGATGCACAGGCCGATGTAGACCACGATGATCGCCAGTGTGCCGAGGGTGGCGAAGAAGTAGTAGACGGTGGTGGCGGCCGCGTCGAACGCATCGCCCACGGTGTAGCCGACGAGGGCGGCGAGCAGGGTGCTCACCACCGCGACCATGACGGTGGCGTTCGCCGGCGTCTGGAACCGCGGGTGGGTCTTGCCGAGCCAGGCCGGCAGGACACCCTCGCGCCCCATCGCGAACAAGGTCCGGGTGCCCGCGGTGGCGCAGCCGACGCAGACGACGAATGCCGACAGCATTCCGCCGATCTCCACCAGCACCCCGAACGGGCCGCCGACAAAGCTCTTCGCGATGGTCTTGAGGGCGAACCGATCGGCGCCGAGCTTGTCCCCATGGGTGACGCCGAAGCCGATCGCCATGGCGTACGTGGTGAACAGGTACAGCGCGATCGCGAAACCGGTCGCGGCGATGATGGCGATCGGGATCGACCGCCGGGGATTGGCGGTCTCCTCACCGAAGTCGGCGGCGGTCTCGAAACCGATGTAGGACGTGACGCCGAGGATGATTCCGTAGAAGACGCCGTTGAAGCCGCCGCTGACCGTGTGAGAGAAGGTGAACGGCGCAAGGGTGTTGCCGCTGGCGCCACCCTTGGCGGTGACGACCAGGTCGACGATCACGATCACCGCAATGGTGAGGACGCCGATGACGAGCTGCAGCCGGGTGGTCACCGCGATCCGCACGATGGACAGGACCACGAGCAGCACCATCCCGACGAGGAACAGCGGGAACCAGGCGCCGGCCGAGAGCCCGAGCAGGTCGGCGGCCAGCCCAGCGGTCCCGGCCATCGTCATCGGCACGAAGCAGCACAGGCCAAAGGCGTAGAGCCACCCGGCCATGAAGCCGCTTTCCTTGCCCAGGCTGCGGCTGGCGTAGGTGTAGGCGTACCCGGCCGAGGCCATCCGGCGGGTGAAGCCGATGACGACAAAAGCCAGCGACAGGCAGGCGATCCCGCCCAGCAGGAACGCGAGCGGCGTGGAGCCGCCGGCCACCGCGGCGACGCCCGGGACGTTGAGCAGCATCGCCATCCCGGGGGCGAGGACCGACACCGAGATGGCGACCGCGTCCCACGTCTTCAGCGTGCCTTTGGCCAGATGCTGGTCCTGGGCGTCGGCGGACACGCTCGTTCCCGCCGTACCGCTCGGTGGGGTGTGGCTCATGACGGCTCCTTTGCAGGGTCCGGCTCGGGGACGAGCACGGTCGTGGCATCAAGGTGGTAGTCGAAGGCGAGCGGCGTGCAGGAGCGCTCGGTGATCCAGGCCAGGAACTGCTGGTGCACCGGATGGTCGCGGTAGGCCTGCAACGCCGCCTCATCGTCGAACTCGGTGTAGAGCAGGTACTGGTATCCGCGGGTCCGGGCCCCGGTGACATCGGTGCCGAAGCGCAGTCGGCCCATCGTGGCGATTTCGGTGGCCCACGAGGCGACGTGTGCGCGCATGGCGCGGTCGTCGTCGGCGGACAGGTCGCTGGGGAAGCTGAACGCGACGATGTGCTGCAGGGTCACGGTATCTCCGCGGTGGGTCGGCTAAAAGAATTCGAAGTATTCACGCATCTCCCAGGGCGAGGTCTGCATCCCTTCGGCCGGCGGGTTGTCGGCCACGTCGGCGCTGTAACGGGCCAGCTCCGCGCGCTTCATCATCAGGTAGTAATCGAGGAAACCGTCGCCGAACTGTTCCCGGTAGAGCGGGTCGGCGGCCAGCGCCTCGATGCCCGCCTCGAAGGTCGCCGGCAGCGGCGCATTGTCGGCGGCGTACGGGTCGGCCTCCACCGGCGGTGGCGGGGTGAGCCGGCGGTTGACCCCGTCGAGACCCGCCGCGATGTCCGCGGCCATGTACAGGTACGGATTTGCCGCGGGCTCGCCCAGCCGGTTTTCCAGGTGGGTGCCGGGATCGCCCGGGCCGCCCTGCACGCGCACCATCGCGCCCCGGTTCTCCACCGCCCAGGCCACCCGGTCGGGAGCGAAAGAATAGGGCTGGAATCGGCTGAAGCCGTTCACCGTCGGGGTGGTGAACAGGGTCATCGCCTGCGCATGCTCGAGCAGGCCGGCGACGTACTGCCGACCGATCGGCGACAGGGTCTCGGTGTCACTGGCGAAGGCGTTTGCGCCGCCGGCGTCCAGTAGTGACTCGTGCAGGTGCCATCCGGAGGCGAAGAAATTCGGGAGGGCCGGCCGGCACATGAAGCTGGCCAGCAGGCCGCGGCGCTGGCAGATCTGCTTGACGGTGCTGCGGAAGAGCACCATCGCGTCGGCGGCGGCCAGGCCCTCGAGCGGGCTGAAGGTGAACTCCATCTGCCCCGGGCCCCACTCGTCCTCCATCGACCGGGGCGGCAGGCCGACCGCGTACAGCGCATCGCGCAGCGCAGTGAGAGTTTCGTTGACGCCGTCGAGCCGCACCTCGGACAGGAATTGGTAGCCGTGCTCGAAGACGTCGACCGCGGGCGGCGGCGGTGGGGCTCCCGTCTCGTTCAGGGCAATGACGGCGCTTTCGCGCCGGACGATGTAGAACTCGACCTCCAGCCCGGCCAGGTAGCGGTAACCGGCCGCGCCGAGCCGCTCCAGCTGGCTGCGCAGGATGCGCCGGCCGTCCAGCGGCAGCGGCGTACCGGAGTTGAAGTACGCGTCACACAGCAGCCAGCCGGTGCGGTCCGCCCAGGGCAGCACCTGAAAGGTCATCGGATCAGGTACGACGACGACATCCGGGAAGCCGGTGAATTCGGCGATCCCGAACCCGCCCCCCGGAGCGAACGCCGGCGGGAAAACCGCATTGCCCGTGTCGAGGCTGTAGATGGCACCGGAGAAGTCGACGCCGTTGCGCAGGCCGGCGATGGCCGACTCGGCCGACAGGAACTTCGACCGCGGGACGCCGTGCTGGTCGACGATGACGATCCGGACGGTGCGCAGGTCCAGCTCGCGGATGCGGGCCACCATGCGCTCGGCGGCCTCGCGCTGCTCCGGGCTGTGCAGGCCGTGCTCGGCGACGAACCCGCTCCGGCCGATTCCCTGCTTGGTGCTGTCGCTCATCCGACCTCTCCTCGGGATGCGGGCGACCCGGACGCCCGGGTGGCCTCACTCGTGCGCACGGACTCGACCAGCTCGAACACGAAGTTCTTCGGCGGGCTCTCGGCGATCGACAAGTATGTCTCGGTGCGCTGGACGCCGCTGATCTGCCACACCTTCTCCAGTAGCACGCTCCGCAGGTGGGCATAGTCGCGCACCCGCAGCCGGGCCAAGAGGTCCAGCTCGCCGGTGACCACCGTGACGTTCTCGACCTCGGGCAACTGGCTCACCGCGGCCATCACCGGCCCCAGGTCATGACCTTGGGCCGCGGTGATCGCGAGGTAGATGACGACCGGGAAGCCGGCGGCACCCCAATCCAAAACGATGCTGAAGCCACGGATCACGCCGGTCCGCTCCATCCGGTCGATCCGCTCACCGATCGCCGGCGCCGACATGCCGAGCTCGCGGGCCAGCCGGCGACGTGAGGCCCGGGCGTCGGTGGCGAGCAACTGCAGCAGGGCCAGATCCACGTCGTCGAGCGGCACCGGCGCGGTCGGCGGGGCGGTGAGGTGCACCAGCCCGGCCAGCGGCGCATCGATCCGGCTCACTTGCCACCCCCGCCCGAGTTGTACCTGTCATTCGTCAGGTCTGCCACACCTGCGTCTGTCGTTTGCTCGACATCTGAGGGCGGAGCATTTACGGTGGCGGCGGCGCTGTCAATAGCCACACGCCCATCGAGGGGGTTTCGTGCCGACCGGGACAACTCACGACTGGACGGCCCTACTCGCCCGGCGGACCCGCGCCGGCGACGGCAGTGGCGCACTCGCCGCCATCCTGGCGCTGGCCGGTGCCACCGACGTGATCACGCTGGCCGGCGGCTTCCCGGCACCGGAGACCTTCCCGGTGGGCGTGCTCGGTGAGCTCACCGCCCGGCTGCTGGCCGACGATGCGGCGGTCGCGTTGCAGTACTCCCCCACCCGGGGGATCGCCAGCGTCCGCGACGCGATCGCCGGCCGGCTCGCCCAGCGCGAGGGCCGGCAGCCGGCCGACGACGAGCTGATGGTGACCAGCGGCGGGATCGACGCGCTCGGATTGCTCGCCAAGAGCCTGCTCGACCCCGGTGACGTCGCCCTGGTCGAGGCACCGACGTACCTCGGCGCGATCATGGCGTTCACCGGCTACCAGGCCGACGTCCGGGGCGTTGCGATGGACGAAGACGGCCTGGACGTCGAGGCCTTGGCCGGGCTGCTGGCCGGTGGCCTGCGGCCCAAGCTGCTCTACACCATCCCCGACCATCAGAATCCGTCCGGCCGGACGATGTCGGAGGACCGTCGGGCCGCGCTGGTCGCGCTGGCCCGGCACTACGGGCTGCTCGTGGTCGAGGACGTCGCCTACCGCGAGCTCTCCTTCACCGACGAGCGGGCGACCAGCCTCTCGACCCTCGCCCCCGACGTGGTGGTGCAGATCGGCACATTCTCCAAGACGTTCTTCCCCGGCGTACGCATGGGCTGGGCCGCCGGCCCGGCGCCGCTCATCGAGCAGATGATCGAGGCGAAGCAGAATTCCGACCAGTGTGCCGGCGCGCTCGGCCAGCGACTGGTCGAGGAATACCTTCGGGGCGGCCACCTCGACCGGCAGCTTGTCGCGTCCCGGGCGCTGTACGCCGACCGCTGTGCGGCGCTGCTGACGGCGCTCGATGCGAGCATGCCGGCCGGGGTGACCTGGACCCGGCCGGCCGGCGGCTTCTTCAGCTGGCTGACTGCCCCCGCCGGCACGGATACGTCGGCACTGGCCGGCCCGGCCCACGCGGCGGGGGTGGCATTCGTGCCGGGCGCCCCGTTCTATCCCGATGGCCGCGGCCGGCGCGAGTTGCGCCTGTCGTTCAGCCGGGTGACCGAGCAGGACATCTACGAAGGGGTCCGCCGGCTGGCGGCCCTGTTTCCCGTGACTTCGGAGGACACCGCGTGAGCGCCAATTCCCACTTCACCAGCGAGGCCGGCGGCACACCGACCGGCAAGGGCAGGTACGTCGACGTCAGCGCCGTTCCCCCGGTCGAGTTCGTGCCCGGGCTGGAATTCCGCCCGGTGCTCGGTGAGCGCACGATGACGAACTTTGTGCGGTTCGCCCCCCATACCGAGGCACCGGTGCACGTGCACGTGGAGGAGCAGATCGTCATCGTGCTGGACGGTGAGTTCGAGTTCGAGCTCGATGGGGACGTGCGGACGATGCACCAAGGCGACGTCGCCGTCATCCCCGCATGGGTGCCGCACGGTGCCCGCACCAAGGACACGTCCTGCTACGAGGTCGACGTCTTCAACCCGCCGCGGCGCTCCCTGCTCGAGCACGCCGCCGCGCAGGTCCCGGCCGGCGAGCCGACCGAAGGCTGACATGGAGCTCGGGTTGTCCGGCCGGCGGGCCGTCGTCACCGGCGGGTCCAAGGGCATCGGCCTCGCGGTGGCCCGCGAGCTTGCCGCCGAGGGAGCGGCCATCGCGTTGTGCGCCCGCAACACCGATGAGGTGCAGGCCGCCGCGGCGGAGTTGAGCGCCGGCGGAGCCACGGTGCACGCGTCGGTCACCGACGTCACCCGGCCCGCCGAGGTGGAGTCCTTCATTGCCGACTCCGCCGACGCCCTCGGCGGGATCGACATCCTGGTCAACAATGCCGGCGCAGCACATCCGGGAAACTTCGAGACGCTGACCGATGAAGCGTGGCAGGGCGACCTCGACGTCAAGCTTTTCTCGCAGATCCGCTGCAGCCGGGCCGCCCTGCCCCACCTGCGGGCGAGCAGCGCCGCGCGGATCATCAACATCAACGCCGTGTACGCCCGCTATCCCGACCCGACCTTCTTCGCCACCACGGTCAACCGGGCCGCCTGCCTGAATTTCAGCAAGGCACTGGCGATCGAGCTCGGGCCGGAGAACATCCTGGTCAACAGCGTCAACATCGGCTTCGTCGTCACGCCGCAATGGGAAAACATCCGGCAGCGTCGCTCCCCCGACCTGTCGGCGGACGACTTCTTCGCGTCGATGGCGACCAAGGAGGTGCCGCTCGGGCGGTTCGGCACCGTCGAAGAGGTGTCGGGAATCGTGGCATTCCTGGCCAGCGACCGGGCGAGCTACCTGACCGGCACCTCGATCGACGTGGCCGGCGGCATGGGTCGATACGTCTGATGTGCCGACTGCTCGGCTGGGCGGCCCGGACGCCGGTCACCGCGCGCGAGGTGCTCGGTAGCGACGGCCTGGCGGCGTTCTGGCGGCTGTCCCGACTGCACGCCGACGGCTGGGGCATGGCCGATGACGGGGCCGACGGCCACTTCCTGCAGCGCTCGACCGCCCGGGCCGACACCGACCCCGCATTTGCCTCGGCGACGACCGGGCGCGTGACGCGGGCCGCCATCGTGCACCTGCGCTGGGCGACCCCGGGTCTCCCGGTCGAGCTGCCCAACACCCATCCGTTCCGCCACGACGGGCGGGCCTTCGCCCACAACGGCGCCATCTACCCGGTGGAGTCCCTCGGACAGATTCTTTCGCCGCCCTGGGAGGAGCGGCTACAGGGCACGACCGACAGCGAACGCTATTTCCTCGCCGTGCTGGCCGAGCTCGCTGAGCCGGGCACCGAGGTTCCTTCGGCGCTGGCCCGGGTGACCGGCCGGCTGACCCGCGAGTTCCGGCCGACCAGCCTGAACGCGTTGCTCTCCACGCCCGAGGCGCTGTACGCGGTCAGCTGCCACGATCCGGCCGCGGCGCCGGGCGCCACTCCGCCGGCAGCCGGCGCCGCCGTTGAAGAGGCGGTCATGGACGACGCGACGTATTTCGATGTGCAATACCGGGCGACGCCGGATGCTGTGGTCGTGGCGTCCTCCGGCTTCGTCCCGTCGGACGCCGACGGCTGGCAGGTGCTTCCCAACGACACCGTCCTGGTCATCGACCGCGACAGCCTGACCACCCGCGAGGTTGCGCTGGGATCCGGGCTTGGTGCCGCCTCAGCGGTCGGTGTGATCGGCCCCCGCACCGAATCCCTATAGGTGCCGGCCGCCCCACGACCAGCCGAAGGCGACCCCGGCCAGGGTGAGGGCCGCGGCCCCTCCGACCGCGCGGCGGGCCGTACGAAGCTGGCGGTGGCGACGGCTCATGGCGTACTCCTGGTCGATGTGGCCGATGCGGTCACCACCAGCATCGGCACCCGCAGGGCCGTCATGAAGGCTGCCCCGGCAAAGGGCAGATGACCGGTGGGTGAAGCTTCAGCCGGCGTGCCGGGACAGCGCCTTGGCCGGGGCCGGGTTGATGCGCTGCTCGACGTAGATGGCGTGCCAGAGCATGAAGACGAGCACCGTCCAGATCTTGCGACTGCGGTCGGCGTCCCCGCGCCGGTGCTCCTGCAGCAGATGGCGGACATAGGTCTTGTCCAGCAGCTCCGACGTGCCGCTCTCGTCGACGATGGACATCGCCCAGTCGTACATCACATCCTTGAGCCACAGCCGGATCGGCACCGGGAAGCCGAGCTTTCGGCGCTCGACGACATGCGGCGGCACCAGGTCGGCCAGGGCGCGGCGCAGGGCCAGCTTGGTCGTCTGCCGGGTGATCCGCTGGTCGAGACCGATCGTGGACGCGACCTCGAAGACGCCGGTGTCGAGGAAGGGCACCCGCACCTCCAGCGAATGCGCCATCGACATCCGGTCCGCCTTGACCAGGATGTCGCCGCGGAGCCAGGTGAAGAGGTCGACGTACTGCATCTTGGTCACGTCGTCGTAGCCGCTGGCCTCGTCGTAGAACCGTCGCGCGATGTCCAGGTAGGACACCCTCGGGTCGTAGTGCTTCAACAGGTCGCGCTTCTCGTCCTCGGTGAACATCCGCGCATTGCCGTAGTAGCGCTCACGAATCGGCGTGGCGCCACGCTCCAGGAGGCTTTTGCCCCGCACCCCCTCCGGCACAATCCGGGACAGCGCGAGCAGGCCCTTGCGCACCCCGGGCGGCAACCCGCTGATCGGCCGCAGCGACAGCGGCTCGCGGTAGATGTTGTAGCCCCCGAACAACTCGTCGGCCCCCTCGCCCGACAGCACGACGGTGACGTGCTTGGCCGCCTCCGCGGCGACGAAATAGAGCGGCACGAGAGCCGGATCGGCAACCGGATCATCGAGGTGCCAGACGATGCGCGGCAGCGCGTCCATCATCTGCTGGGCGTCCACCATGGTCGGGATGGTGGTGACCCCGAGCCAGCGGGCCGACTGCTGGGCGATGTCGACTTCGGAGTAACCCTCGACGTCGTAGCCGACGGTGAAGGTGAGGATGTCGGGCTTGTGCTTCCTGGCCAGTGCCACGATGCCGGTCGAGTCAATGCCGCTGGACAGGAATGCGCCGACCGGCACGTCGCTGCGCAGGTGCAGGCGCACCGATTCCTCGAGCGCCTCGCGGATCCGGCGGTAGAGCTTGTCGGGGTCGTCGACCAGCATCGGGGCGAATGCCGGCCGGAAGTATCGGGAGTATGAAAGCTGACCGCCCGGTGACCAGGACACCGCCATGCCGCTCTCGACCTTGCGGATCCGCTCGTGCAAGGTGGCCGGCTCGGGAACGTACTGCAACGTCAGATAGTGCTGCAGCGCCTCAGTATCGAGCCCGTCGCTGCTCGGGTCGAGGAAAGGCAACAACGCCTTCTTTTCGCTGGCGAAGTAGACACCGTCCCCGGTCTCCATGACGTGCAGCGGCTTGATGCCGAAGGGATCGCGAGCGCCGAAGAGGCGACGCTCGTGCCGGTCCCAGATCAGGTACGCAAACATCCCTCGCAACCGGCTGACCGACTCCGCGCCCCAGAAGTGGTAGGCGGCGAGGACGACTTCGGTGTCGCCGTCGGTGGCGAATGTCGCGCCCTCGGCGAGGAGCTCCGCGCGCAGCTCCAGGTAGTTGTAGATCTCCCCGTTGAAGGTCATGACGTAGCGGCCGCCGTCGTACTCCAGCGGCTGGTGGCTCTTGTCGACGTCGATGATCGACAGCCGCTTGAAGCCGAAGACGACATCGTCGCCGGCCACGGTCACTCCGGTCTCGTCCGGCCCCCGGTGGTGGATGGTCTCCAGCGCGCCGGCGACGGCGTCGCGATGCAGCGCCGCCTCACCCCGGGCGCTGACGAAAGTGAGCAGTCCGCACATACGGTCATCCTGACAGAAGCAGGCGACGCCGTGGCAAAACGCGACGTGTGCGGCTCCTCACTCCACCAGTCCCAGCGGGCCGGCGTAGAAGGAGCGCGCCGCCGCTTCTTCGCCCCGTGGCATGGCCAGTTGTACGTGGTGAATCGTGGGCCGCACGCTAGCCGAACTTGACGCATCAAGCAAGACGTACGTACTGTTTGCTTACTGCCGCCCGCACTCGAAGGAGTCCGCCGTGACCCGACCTCCCGCCTCTCCGAGCACCGACAGCTTCGGCTCTCGCGACCGGCTGCAGGTATCCGGCAACAGCTACGAGATCCGCCGGCTCTCGGCGGTGCCGGGGGCCGAGCGGCTGCCATACTCGCTGAAGGTGCTGCTGGAGAACCTGCTGCGCACCGAGGACGGCAAGAACATCACCGCCGACCACATCCGCTCCCTCGCCGCCTGGGATCCGGGCCAGGAGCCCGACACCGAGATCCAGTTCACCCCCGCGCGGGTGATCATGCAGGATTTCACCGGTGTCCCGTGTGTCGTCGACCTGGCCACCATGCGCGAGGCGATGACCGCCCTGGGGGGCGACCCCGGCCGGATCAACCCGCTGGCGCCGGCCGAGCTGGTGATCGACCACTCGGTGATCGCCGACGTCTCCGGCGGCCCCGACTCCTTCGCCCGCAACGTCGACTTCGAGTACGGCCGCAACATCGAGCGCTACCAGTTCCTGCGCTGGGGCCAGGGCGCCTTTGACGAGTTCAAGGTGGTGCCGCCGGGCACCGGCATCGTCCACCAGGTCAACATCGAGCACCTGGCCCGGGTCGTGATGGTCCGCGACGGCAAGGCTTATCCCGACACCTGCGTGGGCACCGACTCCCACACCACCATGGTGAACGGCCTGGGCGTGCTGGGCTGGGGGGTGGGCGGCATCGAGGCCGAGGCGGCGATGCTGGGCCAGCCGGTGTCGATGCTCATCCCGAAGGTCGTCGGCTTCAAGCTCGCCGGCGGGCTGCCCGAGGGCGCCACCGCCACCGACCTGGTCCTGACGATCACCGAGATGCTGCGCCGGCACGGCGTGGTCGGCAAGTTTGTCGAGTTCTACGGGCCGGGGGTGGCCGCCGTGCCGCTGGCCAATCGCGCGACGATCGGCAACATGAGCCCGGAGTACGGCTCCACCTGCGCCATCTTCCCCATCGACGACGAGACGGTCCGCTACCTGCAGCTGACCGGCCGGCCGGCCGAGCAGGTCGCGCTGGTCGAGGCGTACGCCAAGGAGCAGGGGCTGTGGCACGACCCGGCCGCCGAGCCGGTCTTCTCCGAGACGCTGGAGCTGGACCTGGCCACGATCGTGCCCTCGCTGGCCGGTCCGAAGCGGCCGCAGGACCGGGTCTCCCTCACCGACGCCAAGCAGGCCTTCCGCGGCGCGCTGGCCGACTATGTACACGGTGACGAGCCGTCGGACGCCTCTGTCGTCGACTCCGAATCCAAGGAGTCCTTCCCGGCCAGCGACCCGCCGTCCATGCAGCCGGGCACCACCGGCAACGGCGAGGGCACCCCGCGGGAGGCGGTCCACGCCGGCGTGACCGGGCGGCCGGCCAAGCCGACGCCGGTGACCATGCCCGACGGCACCCAAACCGAGGTCGACCACGGTGCCGTCGTGATCGCCGCAATCACCTCGTGCACCAACACCTCCAACCCGACGGTGATGATCGGCGCTGCCCTGCTGGCAAAAAAGGCCGTGGAGAAGGGCCTGTCGAGCAAGCCCTGGGTCAAGACCACGCTTGCGCCGGGGTCCAAGGTGGTCATGGACTACTACGAGCGGGCCGGCCTGGTGCCCTATCTCGACAAGCTGGGCTTCAACCTGGTGGGCTACGGCTGCACGACCTGCATAGGCAATTCCGGTCCACTGCTCGAGCCGGTCAGCCAGGCGGTCAACGATTCCGACCTCGCCGTGGTGTCGGTCCTCAGTGGCAACCGCAATTTCGAGGGCCGGATCAACCCCGACGTGAAAATGAACTACCTCGCCTCGCCGCCGCTGGTGGTGGCGTACGCGCTGGCCGGAACGATGGACCTCGACCTGACCACCGAGCCGCTCGGCACCGGCAGCGACGGCGAGCCGGTGCATCTGTCCGACGTCTGGCCCACCTCCCAGGAGGTGCAGGAGGTCATCGACGTGGCGATCGAATCGGAGATGTTCTCCCGCGACTATGCCGACGTGTTCGCCGGCGACGAGCGGTGGCAGGAGCTGTCCACCCCGAGCGGTGACATCTTCGAGTGGGACGCCGAATCCACCTACGTCCGCAGGCCGCCGTACTTCGACAAGATGGCGGCCGAGCCGGCGCCGGTCGAGGACATCAGCGGCGCCCGAGTGCTGGTCAAGGTCGGCGACTCGGTGACCACCGACCACATCTCGCCGGCCGGGTCGATCCGGGCCGACTCACCCGCCGGCCGCTACCTGACAGAGCACGGCGTGTCGCGGGCTGACTTCAACTCCTATGGCTCCCGGCGCGGCAACCACGAGGTGATGATCCGCGGGACGTTCGCCAACATCCGGCTGCGCAATCGGCTCGCCCCGGGCACCGAGGGCGGCGTGACGACGAACCTGCTGACCGGGGAGCAGAGCAGCATCTACGACGCTGCTTCTGCCTACGGCGAAGCGGGCGTGCCACTGGTGATCCTGGCCGGCAAGGAGTACGGCTCGGGCTCCTCGCGGGACTGGGCGGCCAAGGGCACCGCGCTGCTGGGGGTCAAGGCCGTTCTGGCGGAGTCCTACGAGCGCATCCACCGTTCCAATCTGATCGGCATGGGCGTCCTGCCGTTGCAGTACGCCGCCGGCGACACCGCCGAGTCGCTCGGCCTGTCCGGCCAGGAGACCTTCGCCGTCACCGGCGTCACCGCGCTGAACGACGGCGATTCACCGCGCGAGGTGACGGTGTCCGCGGACGGCAGGGAGTTCCGCGTCCTGCTGCGAATCGACACCCCCGGTGAGGCCGACTACTTCCGGCACGGCGGCATCATGCAGTACGTCCTGCGCTCGCTGCTGCCCGCCGGCGGAGCCGGCACAGCCAGCACCGCCGGCTGAGGAAACGGTGCCCCGGGTCAGCCAGGACCGCCTCGACGCACGCCGGCGCGAGATTCTCGACGGTGCCCGCACCTGCTTCGCCCGGCACGGCTACGAGGGCGCGACCGTGCGCCGGCTGGAGGAGGAGACCGGGCTGTCCCGCGGCGCGATCTTCCACCATTTCCGGGACAAGGATGCGCTGTTCCTGGCCGCGGCGGAGGACGACGCGGCCGAGATGGCCTCCGTGGTCGCCGAGCACGGATTGGTGCAGGTGATGCGCGACCTGCTCCGCGGCGCCGACCCGGACTGGCTCGGCACCCAGCTGGAGGTGTCGCGGCGGCTGCGCACCGACGCCGACTTCCGCCGCGAGTGGGCCCGGCGGTCCGCCGCCATCGACGGCGCGACCCGGGAGCGGCTCGAGCGGCAGCGCGATGCCGGCGCCCTCCGCGAGGACGTGGAATTGCCGACGCTGCAGCGCTTTCTGGCCCTGGCCCTGGACGGGTTGGTGCTGCACCTGGCCATGGGCATGCCCGCCGACGACCTCGACCCGGTCCTGGACCTGGTCGAGGAGGCGGTTCGGAGGCGCCCGGCATGACGCCGATCGTCCCGCGAGGCTCTGTTTGGCGGCCGGCGTGACGTCGTGAGCCGGCCGTCCCCCGCTGACCTGGCGGCGGCCCGGGAGCGCACCATTCCCGACGTCATCGCACCCGGCCTGGCCGTGCTGTTCTGCGGCATCAACCCCGGCCTGTGGTCCGGTGCACTGGGCCAGCATTTCGCCCGGCCGGGCAACCGGTTCTGGCCGACCCTGCACCGCGCCGGCTTCACCGCCCGCCAGCTCCGGCCGGACGAGCAGCAGGACCTGCTGGCGTACGGCCTGGGCATCACCAACCTGGTCGCCAGGACCACGGCCCGGGCCGATGAGCTGACCGCGACCGAGCTGGTCGCGGGGGCGGCCCGGCTGACCACGCTGGTCGAGGAGCACGCACCGCGCTGGCTGGCGGTGCTCGGCGTGACGGCGTACCGCAGCGCCTTCGGCCGCCGGCATGCGGCAGTCGGCAAACAGGATGACCGGATCGGCCCGGCCGGGGTGTGGGTGCTGCCGAACCCGAGCGGCCTGAACGCGCACTACCAGCTCGAGGCGCTGGCGGCCGAGTTCGCCGAGCTGCGCTGTGCCGCTCGGCCAGCCTGACCGGCCGCTCTGCCAGACTCACCCGCATGGACTTGGGGCTCGCCGGTCGGGTGTATGTCGTCAGCGGCGGCTCGCGTGGCCTCGGCCGGGTCACCGCCGAGGTGCTCGTCGCCGAGGGAGCCAGCGTCGTGCTCGGCGCCCGGGACATCGCCGCCGTCGAGCGGGCCGCCCAGGAGCTCGGGGGCGCCGGCCACGCCGTCGGCATCGGCGCCGACCTCGGCGAGGCCGCCGCTGCGCAGCGCCTGGTCGATGCGGCGCACAACGCCTACGGCGGGCTCGACGGTGCGCTGGTCTGCGTCGGAGGACTGGCGGGCCGCCTTCGACAGCGTCTTCCTCGGCGCGCTGCGGCTCGCCCGGACCGTCGCGGCACGACTGTCCGAGAGCGGCTCGATCGCCCTGGTGCTCTCCACCAGCGTGCGCTCACCGATCGGTGGCCTGGCGATCTCCAACGGGCTGCGCCCCGGGCTGGGCATGTTGACCAAGCAGCTGGCCGACGAGCTGGGGCCGCGCGGCATCCGGGTCAACGGCCTGCTGCCCGGCCGGGTGGCAACCGACCGCACCCTGTCCCTCGATGGCGACGACCCCGCCGCCCGCTCGCGCAACGAGGCTGCAATTGCTCTGCGCCGCTACGGCGAGCCGGCCGAATTCGGCCGGGCCGCCGCGTTCCTGCTCTCCCCGGCGGCGTCCTACATCACCGGCAGCCTGCTGGCGGTCGACGGCGGGGCGTTACGGGCGATGTAGCAGTCAGCGGCGGTTGCGCTGACGGTCGCGGCCACCCGTGGCGCCACCGGAACGAGCCGAAACGGTGTAGTACAAGCCGACCAGCATGGCGCCGATCACGGCCACGAAGAGCAATGCACGCGGGAACAACAAGGCTCAGGCGACGACCAGAATGCCGTAGACCATGGGAACGGCGCCCTTGAGCTGCTGACGGTTCACAGATCTCCCTGGGGCGAGATGGGTCGACGGCTGTGCGCAGTCTGCCGCGCCCGCCGTCAGTCGGCAATCGCCTCGAGAGTTTCCTGGCGCTGGAACTGCGTGCGGTATAGCTCGGCGTATAACCCGTCGGCGGCCTGCAATTCCTCGTGCCGGCCGCACTCGACGACCCGCCCGTCATCGACGACCAAGATCAGGTCGGCGTCGCGGATCGTCGACAGCCGGTGCGCGATGACCAGGGAGGTACGCCCCTCGAGCGCCGTCTTCAGAGCTCGCTGCACCGCGACCTCCGACTCGCTGTCGAGGTGGGCGGTGGCCTCGTCGAGGATCACGATGGCTGGCTGCTTGAGAAGCAGCCGGGCCAGGGCCAGCCGCTGCTTCTCCCCGCCGGACAGGCGATAGCCGCGCTCGCCGACCATGGTGTCGAGCCCCTCGGGCAGCGAGCCGACCAGCTCGTCGATCTGCCCGCCGCGCAGGGCGTCCCAGAGTTGCTCGTCGCTTGCGTCCGGCCGGGCGTAGGCCAGGTTGGCCCGGATGGTCTCGTGGAACATGTGCGCGTCCTGCGTGACCACGCCGATGGTGTCGCGCAGCGAGTCCATCGTCACGTCGCGCACGTCCAAGCCGCCGATCCGGACCGCACCGGAGGTGACGTCGTACAGCCGGGAAACCAGGCTGGAGATGGTCGTCTTGCCGGCGCCGGACGGGCCGACCAAGGCGACGAGCTGGCCCGGCTCCACCCGGAACGACACGCCGTGCAGCACCGGCTGGCTGGGCGTGGTGTCGAGGGTGGCGACCGACTCGAGCGAGGCCAGCGAGACCTCTTCGGCGGTCGGGTAGGAGAAATGGACGTCATCGAATTCGATGGTCCGCGCGTCGCGGGGCAGGTCGACCGCATCGGGCTTGTCCGCGATCATCGGTGGCAGGTCGAGCACCTCGAACACCCGCTCGAAGGAGACCAGCGAGGTCATCACGTCGACCTGGACGTTGGACAGTGCGGTGAGCGGGCCGTAAAGCCGGTTCAGGTACGCCGTCAGCGCCACGACCGTGCCGACGTCCAACGCGCCGCGGGCCGCCAGGACGCCGCCCCAGCCGTAGACCACGGCGGTGGCGAGCGACGCCGTGAGCATGAGGGAGACGAAGAAGATCCGGCTGTACATGGCCGAGGTGATGCCGATGTCGCGGACCCGGCCGGCCCGGTTGCGGAAACTGCGGGTCTCCTCCCCCGGCCGTCCGAACAGCTTGACCAGCAGCGCCCCGGAGACGTTGAAGCGCTCGGTCATCGTGGTGTTCATCTCGGCGTTGAGCCCGTAGCTCTCCCGCGTGATGGTCTGCAGGCGGCGGCCCATGTAGCGCGCCGGCACGACGAAGACCGGCAGGATCAGCAGCGCCACCAGGGTGATCTGCCAGGACAGGATGAACATCGTGATCAGCACCAGCGTGACGCTGATCAGGTTGCTCACCACGTTGGACAGCGTCCCGGTGAAGGCCTGCTGGGCACCCAGTACGTCGTTGTTCAGCCGGGTGATCAGGGCTCCGGTCTGCGTACGGGTGAAGAACGCGATCGGCATGCGCTGGATCTGCTCGAACACCTTCGACCGCATGTCGTAGATCAGGCCCTCGCCGACCCGGGCCGAGAAGAACCGCTGGACCAGGGACAGTGCTGCGGCCAGGACGGCCAGGCCGGCGATGACCAGGGCCAGCACCTCGATGAGCCCGACCCGATGGCCGGCGATCCCCTTGTTGATGATCTCGCGGAAGATCAGCGGGTTGAGGGTGCCGATGACGGCGTCGACGACGACGAGCCCCAGGAAGATGACGAGGTCACGCTTGTACGGGGCGGCGAAACGGACGATGCGGCGCAAAGTGCCCGGCGCCAGCTTCTTCTTCGTGACGGCGCTGTCGGACGTGAACGATCGCCACGACTGCCAGCCGGCATGACTACCCATCGACACGTGCCCACCACCTCTTCACGGGCGGCAACACCCCTGGCCGCCGCGGTGTTCCGGCCGGGCCGTCGGCGCGCGCTCAGAACGCCGAGATGCCGGTGAGGGCGCGCCCGATGATGAGCTTCTGGATCTGGCTGGTGCCCTCGTACAACGTGGTGACCCGCGCATCGCGCAGCAGCTTGCCGGCGGGGTACTCGTCGACGTAGCCGTAGCCGCCGTGCACCTGCACGCAGGCGTTCGCGGCCCGGACCGAGGCCTCCGAGGCGTACAGCTTCGCCTTGGACGCGGCCAACGAATACGACTCCCCGCGCTCCTTGAGATCGGCGGTGGCCCAGGTGAGCAGCCGGGCACAGTCGACCTCGACCGCGGTGTCGGCGAGCATCTCCTGGACAAGCTGGTGGCCGGCGATCGGCTTGCCGAACTGCTGGCGCTGGCCGGCGTAGGTCACCATCGCGTCCAAGGCGGCCTGGGCGATGCCGGTGCACGACGCCCCCAGGGACAGCCGGCCGTCGTCGAGGGCGGACAGGGCGACCTTCATCCCGATGCCCTCGCGACCGCCGAGGAGCGCATCGCCCTCGACGAGCACGTCGTCCAGGACCAGCTCGGCGGTGTCGCAGGAGCGCAGCCCGAGCTTGCCGTGCAGCGGGATCGCCGAGAAGCCGGCCGACATCGACGGCACCAGAAAGGCGGAAACTCCGCGGGCGCCCGGCTCGCCCGTGCGGGCCATCACCAGCGCGACGCCGGCGATGGAGCCGTTGGTGATGAACACCTTGCGACCGGTGATCCGGTAGCCCGACCCGGCGCGGACCGCGGTCGCCCGCAGGTTGGCCGGATCGCTGCCCTGGTCCGGCTCGGTCAACGCGAAGCAGCCGAGCACCTCACCGGTGGCCAGCTGCGGCAGCCAGCGCTGCTGCTGCTCCGGGGTGCCCCACCGGGCGACTGCGCCGGAGACCAGGCCGAGGTGGACGCTCACGATGGACCGCACGTTGGCGTCTGCCCGGCCCAGCTCCTCGATCATCAGCGCGTACGACATCGGGTCGGCGCCGCTCCCGCCGTACTCCTCGCCGATCGTCAGACCGAGGAAGCCGTTGGCGCGCAGCCCCTCCAGCGCTTCGGCGGGGAAGCGCTCCGTCCGGTCGTTGGCCAGGGCGCGGGGGACGACGACGTCATCGGCCCAGGCGCGCACCGCCGCCCGGAAGTCGCGCTGCTCGTCGGAGAGGTGCAGGTCCATTCAGGCCTCCATGTCGCCGGCGCTGGCGCCGGTGAGATCGCGGATCCGCCGCAGCTGGGCCGTCCGCTCGGCGGTCTCCTGCTCGACCGACGACCGACTCGCCGCCGCGTAGATCAGCGCTTTGGTCTCGCCGAGCGCGGCCGCCGGCGGGGACAGCAACGCGGCGACCAGATCCGCCACCGCCTCGTCGAGGTCGGCCGTCGGCACGACGAGCGTCGCCAGGCCGATCCGCAACGCCTCGGCGGCCCCGACCCGGCGGCCGGTCAAGCAGATCTCCAGCGCCCGGGCCGGCCCGACCAGCGACACCAGCGGCTTGGTGCCGCCCAGGTCGGGCACCAGCCCCAGCGTGGTCTCGGCCATGCACAACTGTGCGTCGTCGGCGAGCACCCGCAGGTCGCAGGCCAGGGCGAGCTGGAAACCGGCGCCGACCGCGTGCCCCTGGACGGCGGCGATGCTGACCAGGTGGTCAGCCCGTAGCCAGCCGAACGCCTCCTGGTATCCCTGCATAACGGAATCCGCCTCGGCCGCGGGAATCCGCGCCAGCGTCGACAAACCGCCGGCAGCGCCCTCGCCCCGCAACAGCCGCCGGTCCAGCCCGGTCGAGAAAGCCCGGCCCGCACCCCGGACCACGACCACCCGCACGGCCGGATCCAGCGAGGAGCCAATGTCGCGCAGGGCCGCCCAGGTGTGCGGTGTCTGTGCGTTGAGCGACCCCGGTCGAGTGAGGCTGACGGTCGCCAGTGGTCCATCAACACCGACGGTGACCGAGCCTTCGGCGTAGCGGCCCTCGGTCACCCCGGCAGATTACGGCTTGGCTTTGCGGGTGGCGCCGCCCCGGCCGCGGAGAGCGGCGCCGGACTCGCCGAGCATGCGGTGCACAAAGCCGTACGAGCGGCCCGTGGTGGCCGCCAGGGCCCGGATGCTCTGCCCGCCCTCGTACTTCTTGCGCAGGTCCGCCGCATACTTATCGCGGTTTGCGCCGGTGATGCGCTTTCCCTTGACTGGCTCGGTCACGTCGTCTCCCTCGGGGCAGGGTCGCTGGCGGCGAATGCCGTGCCCCATGATCGCGCCGGGCGAGCCGCACCGCCACTCCTCTACCGTCGTCTCATGCATCCGCGAGCGATGCGCCGCCCACTCGGCCGCGAGATGAGCGACCTCGCGTGGTGGCTGATCCTCGCCGCGGTCGGCCTGTCGGCAACCGCCCTGGTCGTACACGTCCATGCCCGGCTCGGCACGGCCAGCGCGCCGTTCGTCGGCCGATACCGGCTCAAGGTGGACCCGGGCACCGTCCTGGCGCCGGCGGTGGCCGTCGCCGTGCTGATCGCATCCGTGCGGCGCCTGCCCGATCGGCTGCCCTGGCCAGGGTTACTGGCTGCTGCGTACGCCGCCGCGCTGGCCTGGACGCTGTCCCTCGCGGTCGTGGACGGAGGCAATGGGCTGGCCTCGCCGGTGACCAACCCCGGGGAGTACTTCGCCGACGTGGATGCCGTTGCCGGCCGGCCCGCGGAGTTCCTCCGCACCTTCGTAGCCGACGGCACCCAGCACGCCATCGCCACCCGGCAGCACCCGCCCGGTCCCGTCCTCCTCCTCTGGTCGCTGACCCGGGCCGGCGTGACCCGGCCGGCGGAGATCGGCCTGCTCATCACCATCGTCGGCACCCTGACCGTGCCCACCGTCCTGGTTGCCCTGCGCTCCTTGTGCGGCGAAGCGTCGGCCCGCCGCTTGGCGCCCATCCTGGTGCTGGCGCCGTACGCGGTGTGGGTCGCCGTGAGCATGGACGCGGTGACTGCGACGCTGTGCGCGGCGATGGTGACCGCCGGCGTGCTGGCCAGTGAGCACCGCCGGCGTGGCCCGGCCGCGCTGTCCTGGGCAGGGGTCAGCGGGCTGCTGCTCGGCGTGGGGGCCCTGTTTTCCTACGCCACGCCGTGGCTCGCCTTTTCGGTGGTCTGCGTCTACTTCGTCCGCCGGCGCCCCTTGCTCAATGTGGTGACCGGCGCGGCTGCGCTGGTGCCGCTCGCCCTGGCCCAGTCCGCCGGCTTCGGTTGGGCGGCGGGGCTGACCGCGGCGCAGGCCGACTTTTCGTTGCGGGTCGAGCCGCAGCGTTCCGCCGTCGTCTGGGGACTGGTCAGCCTCGTCGTCCTCGGCCTGGCCTGCGGGCCGGCCGTGGTCTCCTCGGCCCGCAAGATACGGCGGACCCCCGGCTGGCCGTTCCTCGTCGGCGCAGTCGCCGCGGTGGGGTTCGCCGTCACCGCCGGCCTGGCCCGCGGCGAGATGGAGCACGCCTGGTTGCCGTACTTCCCGTGGCTGCTCGTGGCGGCCATCGCCCCCGAACGGCGGGGCGGGGAGCCGGCGCCCACCCCGCACTGGCTGATCGGTGCCGGCGCCCTGGGCGCCGTCATCCTGGAAGCGGTGCTGCACACCGCCTGGTGACGAACGGCAGGGCGAGGAGGCTCAGGCCAGCGACACCAGGTCGCTCAAGTCGGCGCTCCAGGAGTCCTCGACGCCGTCGGGCAGCAGGATCACCTTCTCCGGATGCAGCGCCTCGACGGCTCCCTCGTCGTGGGTCACCAGCACGATCGCCCCGGCGTACGTCCGCAGGGCGTCGAGCACCTGCTGCCGCGAGGCCGGATCGAGGTTGTTGGTCGGCTCGTCGAGCAGCAGGACGTTGGCCGACGAGCAGACCAGACCGGCCAGCGCCAGCCGCGTCTTCTCCCCACCGGACAACGTCCCGGCCGGCTGGTCGGCCGTCTCGCCGCTGAACAGGAAGGCGCCCAGAATCCGGCGCAGCTCACCATCGGTGGCCGCCGGCGCGGTGGCCCGCATGTTCTCGAGCACCGTCCGGTCGGTGTCCAAGGTCTCGTGCTCCTGGGCGTAATAGCCCAGCCGCAGTCCGTGCCCGGCGACGACGGAGCCGGTGTCCGGCCGGTCCACGCCGGCCAGGATCCGCAGCAGGGTGGTCTTGCCGGCGCCGTTGAGGCCCAGCACCACGACCCGGGCACCCCGGTCGACGGCCAGGTCGACGTCGGTGAAGACCTCCGCCGAGCCGTAGGACTTCGACAGCCCCTCTGCGGTCAACGGCGTCTTGCCGCACGGCGCGGGCGACGGGAACCTGACCCGGGCCAGCCGGTCGGCGACCCGGACGTCGGCCAGCCCCGCCGACAGCCGCTCCGCCCGGCGCTGCATGGACTGCGCCGCCTTGGCCTTGGTGGCCTTGGCCCGCATCTTGTCGGCCTGTGACAGCAGGGCGCCGATCTTCTTCTCGGCGTTGACCCGCTCGCGCCGGCGCCGGCGCTCATCGGTCTCGCGCTGCTGCAGGTACGTCTGCCAGCCCATGTTGTAGACCTCGACCTCGGCCCGGTTGGCGTCGAAATGCCACACCTTGTTGACCACCGCGTCGAGCAGCTCGCCATCGTGGCTGATCACCACGACGCCGCGCTGGTGGGCGCGCAGGAAATCGCGGAGCCAGTTGATGGAGTCGGCGTCGAGGTGGTTGGTCGGCTCGTCCAGGAGAAGCGTCTCGGCGTCGCTGAACAGGATCCGGGCCAGCTCCACCCGGCGCCGCTGGCCGCCGGACAGCGTGCGCAGCGACTGGCCGAGCACCCGGTCGGGAAGCCCCAGGTTGGCACAGATCCGGGCCGCTTCGCTCTCGGCGGCGTACCCGCCGAGTGCGGCGAACGTCTCCTCCAACCGGCCGTACCGGCGGACCACCTTGTCCCGCTCGGCCTCATCGACCACCTCGCCCATCGCGACCTGGGACTTGGCGAGCTCGTGCAGCAGGACGTCGATGCCCCGGGCGGACAGCACCCGGTCGCCGGCGGTGACGTCGAGGTCGCCGGTGCGCGGGTCCTGCGGCAGGTAGCCGACCTCACCGCGGCGCTCGACGGTGCCGGCGTGCGGCGGGGCTTCACCGGCGAGCACGCGCAGGCTGGTCGTCTTGCCGGCGCCATTGCGCCCGACCAGGCCGATCCGGTCGCCCGGTTGTACGCGCAAGGTGGCGCCGTTGAGCAGGATGCGCGAGCCGGCACGTAGCTCCAGCGCAGTGGCGGTGATCACAAAGACTCCGTTCGAGGATGCGGACAGCGGCCATCACCCGCGGCGCACGGCGGGTACGGAGCCGGCATCAGCTCGTTCGGGTCACGTAAATCAGGGTAACAGCGCCAGCGAGATGATCCAGGCGCGATTAGGCCGGTGGGAACCGGACCAACGAGGCCTGGATCATCGCCGGAGCAGGATCCGTCAGCGGCCGCACCCGTGCGGCCGACATCAGACGTTGAAGCCGAGCGCGCGGAGCTGCTCGCGACCATCGTCGGTGATCTTGTCCGGCCCCCACGGGGGCATCCACACCCAGTTGATCTTGTAGCCGCTGACCAGACCGGCCCCGGGGCCACCGGTCAGCGCCGACCGGGTCTGGTCCTCGATGACATCGGTCAGCGGGCAGGCCGCGGAGGTCAGCGTCATGTCGACCGTCGCCACATTGTCGTCGTCGACATGCAGGCCGTAGACCAGGCCGAGGTCGACCACATTGATCCCGAGCTCGGGGTCGACCACGTCCCGCATCGCCTCCTCGACATCGTCGATGCTGGCCTTGGTGACAGCCAGGTCTTCACTCATCAGCTCTGCACTCCTTTGCCGGCTCGGTCGACGGCCTGCGCCGTCGCGTCCTTCCATGCCATCCAGCCCAGCAGCGCGCACTTGATCCGGGCCGGATAGCGCGACACCCCCGCGAATGCGACGGCATCTTCGAGCACCTCGTCATCGGCCGCCCCGTCGCCCTTGCTGTGCATCAGCGCCAGGAAATGCTGCTGAACGGCCATCGCCTCGTCGATCGGCTTCCCGATGACGAGGTCGGTCAGCACCGACGTCGACGCCTGCGAGATCGAGCATCCCATGCTGTCGTAGGACACGTCGGTCACCATGTCGCGGTCGATCTTGACGCGCAACGTCACCTCGTCGCCGCAGGTCGGGTTGACGTGATGCACTTCGGCGTCGTACGGGTCACGCAGACCTTTGTGATGCGGGTGTTTGTAGTGATCCAGGATGATGTCCTGGTACAGCGCGTCCAGTTGCATCACCGGAAATACCTCTTCACCGCGCCGAGCCCACGAACCAGGGCGTCGACCTCCTCGACGGTGTTATACAGGTAGAACGATGCCCGGGTGCTCGCCGGCACGCCGTAGCGCAGGTGCAGCGGGCGCGCGCAGTGATGGCCGGCCCGGACGGCGATGCCATCGGCGTCGAGGATCTGGCTCACGTCGTGCGGGTGGATGTCGTCCAGGGTGAACGAGATGGCCGAGCCGCGGTCGACCGCCTCGGCCGGCCCGAGGATGCGTATGCCGTCGACCGCACCCAGCGCGGAAAGCGCGTAGGCCAGCAGCTCCTGCTCGTGGGCGTGGATGGCGTCGAGCCCGATCTCCTCGACATAGTCGATGGCCGCGCCGAGCCCCACCGCCTGCGCGATCGGCATCGTCCCCGCCTCGAACTTGTGCGGCAGCGCAGCGTACGTCGACCGTTGCATCGACACGGTCTCGATCATCTCGCCGCCGCCCATGAATGGCGGCATCGCCTCGAGGAGCTCACGGCGCCCCCACAGCACACCGATCCCGGTCGGGCCGCAAAGCTTGTGCCCGGTGAAACCGAGGAAGTCGGCGCCGAGTTCGGTGACGTCGACTCCCAGGTGCGGCACGGACTGTGCGGCGTCGACCAGCACGAGCGCCCCCACGGCGTGGGCCCGGTCGGCGAGCTGCCGGACCGGGTTGACCGTGCCGAGCACGTTCGACTGGTGGGTGAGGGCCACGAGCTTCGTCCGCTCGTTGATCACTGCGTCGAGGTCGGAGAGGTCGAGCCGGCCGTCGTCGGTCACGCCGAACCAGCGCAGGGTCGCACCGGTGCGCTGGCAGAGCAGCTGCCACGGCACGATGTTGGAATGGTGCTCCATCTCGCTGATGACGACCTCGTCACCCGGACCGAGCTTGAATCGCTCCGCTTCTTCGCCGAAGGAGGCCGCATTGCTCATCGCGTAGGCGACCAGGTTGATCGCCTCGGAGATGTTCTTGGTAAAGACGATCTCGGTCTCGTCCCGCGCCCCGATCAAGCGCGCCACGCGGATGCGCGCGCCTTCGTAAGCCTCGGTCGCCTCCTCACCGAGCTGGTGGCTGGCCCGGTGGATGTTGGCGTTGTGCAGCTCGTAGAAGTCGGTCAGCGCGTCGATGACCTGGCGCGGTTTCTGCGAGGTGTTGGCGCTGTCGAGGTACACCAGCGGGCGACCGTCGCGGACGGTGCGGTCCAGGATCGGAAAATCCTTGCGCACCCGGGAAACGTCGTAGGTCATGGCGTCTTGCTCACCTGCTCGTAGCCGCGCGTCTCCAGCCGCTCGGCGAGCTCTGGGCCACCCTGCTCGACGATCCGGCCGTCGATGAAGACGTGGACGAAGTCGGGCTCGATGTAGCGCAGGATGCGGGTGTAGTGGGTGATCAGCAGCACGCCGGTCTCGCCGGTGGCCCGGACCCGGTTGACGCCCTCGGCGACGACCTTCAGCGCGTCGATGTCCAAGCCCGAGTCGGTCTCGTCGAGGACGGCGACCTTCGGCTTGAGCAGCTCGAGCTGCAGGATCTCGTGGCGCTTCTTCTCCCCGCCCGAGAAGCCTTCGTTGACGTTGCGGGTCTTGAACTCCTTGTCCATCTCGAGACCCGCCATCGCCGTGTCGAGCTCCTTGACGAAGGTGCGCAGCTTCGGCGCCTCGCCGCGGACGGCCGTCATCGCCGTGCGCAGGAAGTTGGCGACGGAGACGCCGGGAACCTCGACCGGGTACTGCATCGCGAGGAACAGGCCGGCGCGGGCCCGCTCGTCGACGGTCATCGACAGCACATCGACGCCGTCGAGCAGGATCTCCCCGCCGGTGACGGTGTACTTGGGGTGCCCGGCGATCGAGTACGCCAGGGTCGACTTGCCGGAGCCGTTGGGGCCCATGATGGCGTGGGTCTCCCCCGCCTTCACCGTCAGGTCGACCCCCTTGAGGATCTCGATGCCGGTCGTCTCGCCCGCGATGCTCACGTGCAGGTCGCGGATCTCCAAGGTGGCCACTGCGTCAGCTCGCTTCCAGGCGGACGAGTATGTCGTCGCCGTCGATCTTGGTGGGGTATACGGGGACCGGCTGCGTCGCGGGCAGCCCGGTGGGCCGGCCGGTGGTCAGGTCGAAGCGCGAGCCGTGCAGCCAGCACTCGAGGGTGGTGTCTTCCACGTCGCCCTCCGAGAGCGAAACCTGGCCGTGCGAGCAGACGTCGTAGATGGCGTAGACGTCGCCGTCACTTTTCACCATGCAGATGGGCAGGCCGTCGATCTCGACCAGGTGGGTGCCGAGTTCGGGCACCTCGTCGACCCGGCAGGCGCGCACGAAGTCGCTCATGCGCCGACCCGGCCTAGCTCGTCCTCGATCGCGGCCAGCAGCCGCTCCTCGACCTCGGGGACCCGGATCTGGGCGATCACCTGGGCGAAGAAACCGCGGACGACGAGCCGGCGTGCCTCGTCGGGCCGAATGCCGCGGGCCTGCAGGTAGAACAGCTGTTGGTCGTCGAAGCGGCCGGTCGCCGATGCATGGCCCGCGCCGGTCACCTCGCCGGTCTCGATCTCCAGGTTGGGCACCGAGTCGGCGCGCGCGCCGTCGGTCAGCACGAGGTTGCGGTTGAGCTCGTAGGTGTCGGTCTGCTCGCCGGCCGGCCGGATCAGCACGTCGCCGATCCAGACGGTGTGCGCCGCCTCCCCCTGCAGGGCGCCCTTGTAGGTGACCCGGCTCCGGCAGTGCGGCTGCGCATGGTCGACGAAGAGGCGGTGCTCCAGGTGCTGGCCGGCATCGGCGAAATAGAGCCCGAGCAGCTCGGCGTCCCCGCCGGGGCCGGCGTAGCGAACGGTCGGCGAGATCCGGACCAGGTCGCCGCCGAGGGAAACGGCGATGTGCCGGAAGTGCGCATCGCGGCCGACCAGGGCGGCCTGCGCCTCGACGTGCACGGCGTCGGGCTCCCAATCCTGCAGGCTCACCACCGTCAGCCTCGCGGCGTTTCCGACCCGGTACTCCGCGTTGGCAGCCAGCGTGGTCGAGCCGACATGGTCGATGACGACGACCGCCTCGGCACCCTCGGCGACGTCGATGACGAGGTGGGCGTACGCCGTACCCGGCTCGCCGCGCAGCGTCAGGAACGCCGGCGCGGAAGCGACGGTGTTGCGGGGGACCGACACGACCAGTGCCTGCTCGACATTTGCCATCGCCAGCGCACTGACCCGGTCGGCCGGGGTGAGAACGCAGCCGACCAGCGGGTCGGAGCCGTCGACGTGACGCACCTCGACCTCGGCCGGAGCCCGTACGTCCACCACGATCTTGCCCTCGGGGCTGAACGGCTCGAGGAGCGGGCGGAGCCGGGCCAACGGCGTGAAGCGCCAGTCCTCCTCGCGACCGGTCGGCAGCGGGAAGTCGTCGGGGTCGCGGGAGGTCAGCCGCTCCGGCCGCGCGTCACCGGGCGGCCGGGCCGGGCCGCCGTGGGAGTGCGCGCCCGGCACCGCACCAGGAGCGTCACCGGTGGTGAAACCGGTGGTGGAGCCAAGGACCGCGCCGGCCAGGGTGGTGGGGTTATCCGCCATCGTCAGCCGACGGCTCCTTCCATCTGCAGCTCGATCAGCCGGTTGAGCTCGAGGGCATACTCCATCGGCAGCTCGCGGGCGATCGGCTCGACGAACCCGCGCACGACCATCGCCATGGCCTCGTCCTCGGTCATGCCACGGCTCATTAGATAGAACAGCTGGTCTTCGCCGATCTTGGACACCGTGGCCTCGTGCCCCATGGACACGTCGTCCTCGCGGACGTCGACGTAGGGATAGGTGTCGGAGCGGCTGATCTGGTCGACCAGTAAGGCGTCGCACTTCACGGTCGACCGCGACCCGTGCGCGCCCTCCTGGATCTGGACGAGGCCGCGGTAGGACGTCCGGCCGCCGCCACGGGCAACGGACTTGGACACGATCGTGGAAGAGGTGTTGGGCGCGCAGTGCACCATCTTGGCGCCGGCGTCCTGGTGCTGGCCGTTGCCGGCGAACGCGATCGAGAGCACCTCGCCCTTGGCGTGCTCGCCCATCAGCCAGACGGCGGGGTATTTCATGGTCACCTTCGAGCCGATGTTGCCGTCGACCCACTCCATCGTCGCGCCCTCTTCGGCGATCGCCCGTTTGGTGACCAGGTTGTAGACGTTGTTGGACCAGTTCTGGATCGTCGTGTAGCGGCAGCGCGCGTTCTTCTTCACGATGATCTCGACCACTGCCGAATGCAGCGAGTCGCTGGAGTAGATGGGGGCAGTACAGCCCTCGACGTAGTGCACGTAAGCGCCTTCGTCGACGATGATCAACGTCCGCTCGAACTGCCCCATGTTCTCGGTGTTGATCCGGAAGTACGCCTGGAGCGGTATTTCCACATTCACCCCGGGCGGGACGTAGATGAACGAGCCGCCGGACCAGACGGCGGTGTTGAGCGAAGCGAATTTGTTGTCACCGACCGGGATCACCGTGCCGAAATACTGCTGGAAGAGCTCCGGCTGCTCGCGCAGCGCAGTGTCGGTGTCAAGGAACAGCACGCCCTGCTCGGACAGGTCCTCGCGGATCTGGTGGTAGACCACCTCGGACTCGTACTGCGCCGCGACGCCGGAGACCAGGCGCTGCTTCTCGGCCTCGGGGATCCCGAGCTTGTCGTAGGTGTTCTTGATGTCGGCCGGCAGGTCGTCCCACGTCGCCGCCTGCTTCTCGGTCGACCGGACAAAATACTTGATGTTGTCGAAGTCGATGCCGGTCAGGTCGGAGCCCCAGGTCGGCAGCGGCTTCTTGCCGAAGAGCTTCAGGCCCTTGAGCCGGCGCTGCAACATCCAGTCGGGCTCGCTCTTCTTCGCCGAGATGTCGCGGACGACCTCCTCGGACAGACCGCGCTTGGCCGTTGCGCCGGCGGTGTCTGAATCCGCCCAGCCGAACTTGTAGCTGGACAGTGCCTCGATCTGCTGGTCCTGGGTCAGGACCTCGGGCCGGGTCGCTTTCGGGGGAGTGGACTCGATGATGCTCATGAAGACGTCCTCACTGAGGTGGACGGGGTGGGGATGTGGGTCGTGCAGACACCGTCGCCGTGCGCGATGGTGGCCAGGCGCTGGACGTGGCTGCCGAGCAGGCGTGAGATCGCGTGGGTCTCGGCCTCGCAGAGCTGGGGGAACTCGGTGGCTACATGGGCGACCGGGCAGTGGTGCTGGCACAGCTGCCCGCCGCCGGCGAGCACCGACGTGCTCGCCGCGTAGCCCTCGCGCGACAAGGCCGCAGCCAGGGCCTCGGCGCGGGCGGCGGGGTCGTCCACCACATCGACAAGCGCCTCGCGGCAACGCTCCTCCAGCGCCGCCACACGCTCAGCGGCGAACCGCTCGACCGCATCGGCACCGCCGCGGGCAGCCAGGTGCCGCAGCGCGGCCGCGGCGAGGTCGTCGTAGCTGTGGGGAAAGGCGTCGCGGCCGGCGTCGGTCAGCAAGAAGTGGCGGGCCGGGCGGCCGCGTCCCCGCTCGCCGTGCACCGGTCGCTCGCGGCTCTGCACCCGTCCGGCCACGACCAGGGCGTCGAGGTGCCGCCTGACCGCCGCCGGGCTGAGCTCCAGCCGGGACGCAAGATGAGCTGCGGTGGCCGGCCCGCCTTCGAGGAGCAGCCGGACGACGCGGTCGCGGGTGCGGACGTCGAGCGTCCGAACCGGGGGCGTCAGGGTTTTCACCACGTCATTGTGTCCTATTTCGGGTCCGGGAGGCAACCGTGACCCACCGGCCCCAGGGGAGCGCAGCATCTGTGTGCGGACACGCCCAACAATTCGGCGGGTCCGCACACAGAACGGCGCCGGGTCCGCACACAGAACGGGGCCGGATGCGCACAGGACGGCGCGGGGGCCCGACGCCCGGCGACCGACCCCGCCTTACCATCGACGGCGTGGCCCGCCCCCGCGTCTCGCCCCTGCTGGTCACCCGGGTCTGCCTGGCCGCGGTGGTCGCCAACGCCGTGATCGTGGTCACCGGTGCGCTGGTGCGGCTGACCGGCTCCGGCCTCGGCTGCCCGACCTGGCCGCAATGCACCGGCTCGAGCTACGTCAACACGCCGGCGTACGGCATCCACGGGGTGATCGAGTTCGGCAACCGAACGCTCACCTTCGTCCTCAGCCTGGTGGTGGCAGCCTGCATTCTGGTGACCCTCGCCCAGCACCCGCGCCGGCGAGATCTCCTCTGGTGGTCCTGGTCGCTCTTCCTCGGCATCGTCGGGCAAGCGCTGCTCGGCGGCCTTACCGTACGCACGCACCTCAACCCCTGGACGGTGTCGGCTCACTTCCTGCTGTCCATGGCCCTGATCGCCGCAGCGGTCACCCTGCACGTCCGATCGCGGGAGCCCGACGGACCGGCCGCAGCCCTCGTCCACCCGCAGATGCGCCGGCTGGTGAGCCTGCTGGTCGGGGTGACCGTGGCCGTACTGGCGCTGGGGACGTTGGTCACCGGCAGCGGGCCGCATGCCGGCGACCGGACCGCTCGGCGGACCGGGTTCGACCCCGCGATGGTGAGCCACCTGCACGCCGACGCGGTCATGCTGCTCATCGGGCTGACCGTCGCGACGCTGGCCGGCCTGCGGGCCACCGGAGCGCCGGCCCGGGTGCAGCGGGCGGCTACCGTGCTGGCCGGCGTCGAGCTGGCCCAGGGCGCCATCGGTTACCTGCAGTACTTCCTGCAGCTGCCGGTGGCCCTGGTCGCCGCACATGTCATCGGTGCATGCACCGTCTGGCTCGCAGTGCTCTATCTGTGCTTTGCCTGCCGGGAACGCGTCGCCGTCCCGGTGCTGATCAGTGAGCGGGTCAGCGCCGAGCCGCGGGGCGTCCCGGCGCGATGAAGCCGTCGCGAGCCAGGACCAGCTGCCGCAGCAGGGCCTGCTGGCGCATCGTGAAGGCGGGACCGTCCAACTGGTGGCGTTCCCCGCGGTCGTACAGCAGGGCCAGCTCGGTCGCCGTCGCCTGGTAGTCGCGCATCGCGCGCTCCGCCCGCCGGCCGGCGTTGGCGCGGATGGCCTGCCGGGCCCGGCGGCGCGATCTGATCGACGTCAGCATCGTCAGGTCGACCGGTCCGAGCCAGCCGGCCCGGGCATACATCGGCAGTACGCGAGCCAGTAGGCGCCGGAGCCGCCGCTGCTCGACCGCCGCAACGGCGAGGATGGTGGCGAACACCGGGAACATGATGAAGAGGTAGACCGCGACCGTGTGGTGATTGCTCGCCGCAAAGTTCCACGTGCCGTGCAGCACCATGGCCACCGCCAGCCCGGTGACGGGCGGGAGGACCCGGCCGGCGCGGCTGCGGGCGATCGCGGCGTACCCCAGGCCGATGCCGGTGGCCGCGGTGAACAGCGGATGCAGGAACGGCGAGATCACGCCGCGGAGCAGGAAGGTCCCGAGCAGGCCCGGCACCCCGCTCTGCATGGCTGCCGCTGAGTAGTAAAGGACGTTCTCCGTCATGGCGAAGCCGAGGCCGACCAGGCCGGCATAGACGATGCCGTCGATCGGCCCGTCGAGCTCGTGCCGGCGCAGCCGGAGCAGACCCAGGATCACCGCGCCCTTCGCGCACTCCTCGATGACCGGTGCGCCCAGAGAAGCGCTCAAGAAGTTGGCGGTGCTGTCGTCCAAGATCGCCCGCAGGGCCAGCAGATCGGCGGTGTTGAGCACCAGCGCGACGAGCGCAGCCGCGGTCGCACCCCAGACGAACGTGAACAGAAGCAGTCGTACCGGCTCGGGCTCGTAGCGGTCAAGACCAAGGATGCCGAGCGCCAGCACGGGCACCGGCACCAACGCCAGCAGCAGGCCGAGGGAGAAGGGCACCGGCCCGGATCGCAGCTCGATGACACCCAGGACGACGAGGCCGGCGAGGGCCAGACCGGCAAAGGAGAGCGCGCCGATCCACGGCCTGCGCCGGGCGGGCAGGGTGCCCAGCGGCAGCTGGGTCGGCTCGTTCATCGGGCAGCCGCCGCGACGATGGCGTCGGCCAGGCGCTCCGCTGCCTCCGGGGCATGAGCGAGGAACAGCGACGGCTCGGTCAGCTCCAGCTCGAGCAGCAACGGTGACCCCAGCGGCCCGGGCAGCAGGTCCACCCGGGCGAACAGCAGCGGCTGCGAGCCGCCCGGCACGGCGGCCAGCGCCTGCTCGGCGATGGTCAGCTCGGCCGGGTCGGCCGTCCGGGCAGAAATCGTCTCTTCGCGGTAGAGGCCGTCGACGTGGCGGTCGGACCCGGTCAACAGCGGTCCTTTGCAGATGCTGTGGCTGTAGCAACCGCCCACGAAGAGCAGGGCGCTCTCGCCGTCCACGTCGACTCCGGTGAGGTACGGCTGGACCATGACCGTGCGGCCCATTGCATGCAGGGCAGCGGCATGGTCGGCCGCCAGCGGCGCTTCATCTGTCGTATACCGGGCAGTGTCGTGGCCACCCGCGCTCACCACCGGCTTGACGACGTACTCCCCGGTGGTCGGCAGTACGACGGCTTGGCCCGGCGCGGCGAACACGGTCGGCACGACTGGAACGCCGGCGCGTTCAAGATCATGCAGATAGCGCTTGTCGGTGTTCCATCGCACCACGTCGTAGGTGTTCGCCAGCCGCGGGACGGTCTTCGCCCAGCCGAGGAACTCCCCGAGTCGCGGCGCGTAGTCCCAGGTGGAACGGATCACGACCAGGTCGAAATCCGACCAGTCCACGCCTGCGTCATCCCAGACCGCCGGGACCGCCTCGACGCCGCGCTCGGCAAGAGCGCCGACCAGCGGAGCGTCGTCGGGGTCGAGCTGCCGGACCTGCGCGCAGGTCGCGAGTGACACCCGCCGTCGGGACGCCATTCGCGCGGTCAGCCGAGCAGGGCGTCGACGGCTACCGCACAGAAGAGCAGCGCGAGGTAGGTGTTCGACAGGTGGAACAACCGCATCGACCGCACGGCCCGGCCGGCCCGGACGCCGGCGTACATCCGGTGTGCCTCGGCGAGAAACCCAGCCCCCAGCGCAAGTGCGCTCACCCCATAAAGGGCCGAGGTTGCCAGCGGCCACAGCAGCAGCGACGCCAGCACCATCGCCCAGGAGTAGGCCAGCATCCGGCGGACCACCGTCTCGGCGGTGGCGACCACCGGCAGCATCGGGACGCCGGCCGCGGCGTAGTCATCGCGGTAACGCAATCCCAGGGCCCAGAAGTGCGGCGGCGTCCACAAGAAAATGATCAGGAACAGCACCCCGGCCGCCCAGGACAACCGGCCGGTCACCGCCGAGGTGCCGATCAGCACCGGCATGCATCCCGCCGCCCCGCCCCAGACGATGTTGGACGGGGTACGCCGTTTGAGCCCCAGGGTGTAGACGAAGACGTAGAACAAGATCGCCACCACGGCCAAGGCGGCGGACAACAGGTTGGTCGACAGCGCCAGCTCGGCGGCCGCCACAATCCCCAGGGTGATGCCGAAGATGAGCGCGCCCCGTGCCGTGACGGTGTGCCGGGCCAGCGGTCGCCGGCGGGTCCGGCGCATCACCGCATCGATGTCGCGGTCGCAATAGCAGTTGAGCGCATTGGCGCTCCCGGCCGCCAGCGCCCCACCGATCAGCGTAGCCACCAGCAGCCGCACCGGCGGAAAGCCGCGGGCGGCCAGCATCATCGTCGGCACGGTGGTGATCAGGAGCAGCTCGATGATGCGCGGTTTGGTGAGTGCGACGTAGGCCTTGACGAGGTGCATGGGGCTGCCCGGCCGGCCCTGGATCCCGGCGTCTCCCGCACGCGAAGAATGGGCGAGCGCGGTCACGCGACCATGCTAGCGGCGCGCCTCATCGACCGGTCCTCGGCATGGGTAGGCTCCGCACAGTCGTCCGCCTGACTGCATCTATCTCACTGCATCTGTTTATCCGGATCGCCGCGAGGGAGCACCAAACCGTGACTACCAAAGCCTTCGACTGGACCGACCTGGACCGCGCCGCCGTGGACACCGTCCGCGCGCTTGCCATGGACGCAGTTGAGGAGGCGGGTAGTGGCCATCCCGGTACGGCGATGAGCCTGGCACCTGCTGCCTTCCTGCTCTTCCAACGCCTGCTGCGACATGATCCGACCGATCCGCACTGGATCGGCCGCGACCGCTTCGTGCTGTCCTGCGGCCATTCGAGCCTCACCCTCTACATCGAGCTGTACCTGTCCGGCTACGGGCTGACCCTCAACGATCTGCGCCACCTGCGGCAGTGGGGATCGCTGACTCCCGGCCACCCCGAGCTCGGACACACCGCCGGGGTCGAGACGACGACCGGCCCGCTCGGTCAGGGCATCGGCAACGCCGTCGGCATGGCGATGGCGGCCCGCCGCGAGCGCGGTCTCTACGACGCCGGCGCCGCCGCCGGTGAGAGCGTGTTCGACCACACCATCTGGTGCTTCGCCAGTGACGGCGACATGGAGGAGGGCGTGCAGGCGGAGGCGGCCAGCCTGGCCGGCCACCAGCGGCTGGGCAACCTCGTCCTGCTCTACGACGACAACCACATCTCGATCGAGGGCGACACCGATGTGGCGTTCTCCGAGGACGTGCTCAAGCGCTACGAGGCCTACGGCTGGCACACGCAGCGGGTCGAGGACGCCGAGGATGTCGCCGCCCTGCACAAGGCGCTCAGCGCTGCGCGGGACGAGACGGGCCGGCCCTCGATCGTGGGCGTGCGGTCGATCATCGCCTGGCCGGCCCCGCACGCCCAGAACACCGGCGCGGCACACGGCGCCGCCTTGGGCTCCGCCGAGATCGCCGCCACGAAGAAGATCATGGGGATGGACCCCGACAAGAGTTTCGCCGTCTCCGACGAGGTGCTGGCTTGGGCCCGTGAGGTCGTCGACCGCGGCCGGGAGTTGCACAAGGAGTGGCAGGAGCGGTTCGACGCCTGGGCGGAGGCCAACCCGGAGGGCCGGAAGCTGCTCGACCGGATGCAGCAGCGCCGGCTTCCTGACGGCTGGGCCAAGGAGGTGCCGACCTTCGAGCCGTCGGACAAGGGACTGGCGACCCGCAAGGCGTCCGAGAGCGTGCTCAGCGCCCTCGGCCCCGTCCTGCCCGAGCTGTGGGGTGGCTCGGCCGACCTGGCCGGCTCGACGAACACCACGATGAAGGGCGCCGACTCGTTCCTGCCGACCGAGTCCGGTGCCAAGGACGCCAACCCCTCCGGCCGGACGCTGCACTTCGGCATCCGTGAGCATGCAATGGGCTCGACGATGAACGGCATGGCGCTGCACGGCGGCAGCCGCCCGTACGGCGGGACGTTCCTGGTCTTCTCCGACTACATGCGGCCGGCGGTCCGGCTGGCAGCATTGATGAAGCTGCCCGTGACCTACGTCTGGACGCATGACTCGATCGGTCTCGGCGAGGACGGCCCCACCCACCAGCCGATCGAGCAGCTTGCTGCGCTGCGGGCGATCCCCGGTCTCGACGTCGTCCGCCCGGGCGATGCCAACGAGACGGCGGTGGCGTGGCGGACGATCCTCGAGAACAACGACCGTCCGGCCGGGCTGTGCCTGACCCGGCAGAACATCCCGACGTTGGACCGGTCGGTCTTCGCCTCGGCCGAAGGCGTCGCCCGCGGCGGATATGTGCTGATCGATGCCGCCAAGGGACTGCCCGTCGTGATCCTGATCGCGACCGGTTCCGAACTGCAGATCGCGGTCGCCGCCCGCGAGATCCTCGAGGCCGAGGGCACCCCGACCCGGGTGGTGTCGATGCCCTGCCAGGAGTGGTTCCGGGCGCAGGACCGGGCTTATCAGCAGGAGGTGCTGCCCCCGGCCGTGCGGGCCCGGGTGAGCATCGAGGCGGGCATCGCCATGGGCTGGCGTGACCTCATCGGTGAGGCCGGCGAGTGCCTCAGCATCGAGCATTTCGGCGCCAGCGCCGCGTACGCCGTGCTGTACGACCAATTCGGTCTCACCGCAGAGCGGGCGGCAGCCGCGGCGCACGCCAGTATGTCCACGGCCGGTATGGAAACCGGCTCCACCACCGGCAGCTAGGAGCACCCGATGTCTGACGTTTTGGCTGATCTTTCGACCGCCGGAGTGGCGGTCTGGCTCGATGACATGAGCCGGGAGCGGCTCGTCTCCGGCAACCTGCAGTCGCTGATCGACGACAAGCATGTCGTCGGGGTGACTACCAACCCCACCATCTTCGCCAAGGCGCTCGAGAAGGGCTCGTCCTACGACGAGCAGGCCCGCGATCTGGCCCTGCGCGGGGTCGACGTCGCGGAGGCGCTGCGGTCCATCATGACCTACGACGTGCGGTGGGCCTGCGACGTGCTGAGGCCGGCCTACGACAGCTCCGACGGTCAGGACGGGCGGGTCTCGATCGAGGTCGACCCGCGGATCGCGCACGACTGCTCGAAGACCACCGCCGAGGCCAAAGCCCTGTGGTGGCTCGTCGACCGACCCAACCTCTACATCAAGATCCCGGCCACCAAGGAGGGGCTGCCGGCGATCACCGAGACCCTGGCCGAGGGAATCAGCGTCAACGTCACGCTGATCTTCTCCCTCGCCCGTTACGACAAGGTGATGGACGCCTTCCTGGCCGGCTTGGAGCAGGCCAAGGACAACGGCCACGATCTGTCCCGGCTCGGCTCGGTGGCGTCTTTCTTCGTTTCCCGGGTCGACACCGAGATCGACAAGCGCCTGGAAAAAGTCGGCTCCGCCGAGGCCACCGCCCTACGCGGCAAGGCCGCCATCGCCAACGCCCGTTTGGCCTACCAGCACTACGAGAAGGTGTTCACCAGCGAGCGGTGGAAGGCGCTGGCCGACGCGGGGGCACGCCCGCAGCGGCCGCTCTGGGCCTCCACCGGCGTCAAGGACCCCGCGTACGACGACACGCAGTACGTCATCGATCTGGTCGCTCCTGGCGTCGTGAACACCATGCCGGAGGCAACCCTCGACGCCGTCGCCGATCACGGCAAGCTGCGGGGCGACACGGTGACCGGCTTGTATGACGACGCACAGTCGATGCTGGACCGACTCGCCGGACTGGGCATCGAGTACGACGACGTCGTGCAGGTGCTCGAAGACGAAGGAGTCAAGAAGTTCGAGGACTCCTTCACCGAGCTCACCGAGACGGTGACCGACCAGTTGCGGCGTGCCGGTGCCGACGTGGATTCCAAGGGATCGGCGTCCCCGGCCGGCTCAGGACCCTCCGCCGCCGGCAGGGAAGAGACTGCCCGATGACCTCCGGGGCTGGCCTCACCGTGGCCGTCAACGGCGACGCTCTTACCAGCGCCAGGGACGCCACGGCCGGCAAGGCGCGCGCCGCGGGGCTCGCCGAGGCTCTGGTCGGAAAGGACGACGGCCTCTGGGGCGAGGACGCCCGGTCCGAGGCAAGCATCCGGCTGGGCTGGCTCGACCTGCCGACCTCCTCGCGCGACCTGCTGCCCCGCCTGGCCAGCTTGCGGGCGGAGCTGACGGCCGAGGGCCTCGACCGGGTCGTGCTGGCCGGCATGGGCGGTTCTTCACTCGCCCCCGAGGTCATCTGCGACACGGCCGGCGTGCCGCTGATCGTCCTCGACACGACGGACCCGGGGCAGGTGCGGGCCGCGTTGCGTGATCGGCTGGCCGACACCGTGGTCGTCGTATCGTCGAAGTCGGGTAGCACGATCGAAACCGACAGCCACCGGCGTGCCTTTGCCCAAGCTTTCATCGAGGCCGGCATCACCGACATCGGACGCCACTTCGTCGCGGTCACCGACCCCGATTCGTCGCTGGAGCAGACCGCGCGGGACGAGGGTTTCCGCGAGGTGTTTCTCGCCGATCCAAATGTGGGTGGACGCTACAGCGCCCTGACCGCATTCGGCCTGGTGCCTAGCGCGCTGGCCGGCGTCGACGTCGCCGCCCTCCTCGACGAGGCGGCGGCCCTCTCCCCCGCGCTGGCCCGGGACGACAACCCGGCGCTGGAGCTCGGTGCGGTGCTGGGCGGCGCAGGCAGCGACGGCCGCGACAAGGTGGTCCTCGCCGACGCGGGCTCGCCGATCTCGGGCTTCGGGAACTGGGCCGAGCAGCTCATCGCCGAATCGACCGGCAAGCAGGGCAAAGGCCTGCTGCCGGTCGTTGTGGGCAGTGTCGACTCCCCCGGGACAGGGGCCGATGACGGCGTCCTCGTCCGGCTCGGCTCCGGTGGGGGCAGCAAGGGCGGGTCCGTCAGCGTGGCGGGCCCGCTCGGTGCCCAGTTCCTCGCCTGGGAGTACGCCACCGCGGTGGCCGGGTGGGCTTTGGGCATCAACCCGTTCGACCAGCCCAACGTCACCGAGTCGAAGGAGAACACCGCCCGCATCCTGGAGTCCGGCCGGCCGGCCGAGTCCCCGGCGCTGGTCGACGGCGCCGTCGAGATCTACGCGGATCCGGCTCTCGTCGGCGCTGCCACCGATCTGGTCGAGGTTCTGACGGCCCTTCTCGCGGCCATCCCCGCACACGGATACCTCGCCGTGATGGCGTACCTGGACCGGCACGCCGACCAGGCTGCGGCCGGCCTCCGCGACCTGTTGGCGGCGCGTACCGACCGGGCGGTCACCTTCGGCTGGGCGCCTCGGTTCCTGCACTCCACCGGGCAGTACCACAAGGGTGGCCCGCAGGTCGGAGCGTTCTTGCAGGTGACCGGGGCGGTCACCGACGATCTGTCGATCGCCGGTCGCGACTACACCTTTGGCACACTGCAAGCAGCCCAGGCGGCCGGAGATCGGCAGGCACTCGTCCAGCGTGACCGGCCCCTGCTGCACCTACATCTGACCGACCGGGATAGTGGCGTAGCGCAGCTACTGGAGGCGGCGCGGTGAGCAACGGGTCTGTCCTGGAAGAGCCCGCGGTCAATCCACTGCGCGACCCTGCTGACCGTCGGCTTCCCAAGGTTCCCGAGCCGTCCGCGCTGGTCGTTTTCGGGGTCACCGGTGACCTGGCCCGCAAGAAGCTCATCCCGGCCGTGTACGACCTGGCCAACCGCGGGCTGCTGCCACCGGGATTCGTCCTGCTGGGCTTCGCCCGCCGCGACTGGGGTGACGGCGACTTCGCCGACCTGGCCAAGAAGGCGGCCAAGGAGCACGCTCGGACGGAGTGGCACGAGGATGTCTGGCGCCGCCTGGGTGACAGCGTCCGTTTCGTGCCCGGCTCCTTCGACGACGACGCTGCCTTCGACACCCTCTGCGAGACGCTGCAGGAGCTGGAGGAGAGCCACGGCATCGTCGGCAATGCGGCGTTCTACCTGTCCATCCCGCCGGCCGCCTTTCCGGTGGTGCTCAAGCAGCTACGGCGTACCGGTATGGCAAGCAACGAAGCCTCCGGCGGCTGGCGCCGGGTCGTTGTCGAGAAGCCCTTCGGCCATGACCTCAAGAGCAGTCTCGAGCTCAACCAGCTCGTCGACGAGGCGTTCACCGCCGAGGACGTATTCCGCATCGACCACTACCTCGGCAAGGAGACCGTCCAGAACCTGCTCGCCCTGCGCTTCGCCAACACGCTCTTCGAGCCGGTATGGAACTCCCACTACGTCGACAACGTGCAGATCACCATGGCCGAGGACGTGGGGATCGGCGGACGGGCGGCCTTCTACGACGCGGCCGGTGCGGCCCGTGACGTCCTGCAGAACCACCTCCTGCAACTGCTGGCCCTCACCGCCATGGAGGAGCCGGTCGCTTTTTCCGCCGAAGCGTTGCGCACCGAGAAGCTCAAGGCGCTTCGGGCGATCACCCTGCCCAACGACCTGGCGGAGGGAGCGATCCGCGGCCAGTACGCCGAGGGATGGCTGGCCGGCAACCGGGTCGCCAGTTATCTGGACGAGGAGGGGATTCCCGAGCGGTCGACAACCGAGACCTACGTCGCCGTTCGGCTAGGGGTGGAGACGAGGCGTTGGTCAGGTGTGCCGTTCTACTTGCGTACCGGCAAGCGCCTCCCGCGGCGGGTTACCGAGATCGCCGTGTGCTTCAAGAAGGCTCCGCACCTACCCTTCGCTCGCACCGACACCGAGGAGCTGGGCCAGAACCAGCTGGTGATCCGGGTGCAGCCCGACGAGGGCGTCACGCTCCGATTCGGTTCCAAGGTGCCCGGCACGTACATGGAGGTCCGCGACGTGCTGATGGACTTCCTGTACGGCGAAGCATTCACCGAAAGCTCACCGGAGGCCTACGAGCGTCTCCTGCTCGACGTGCTGCTCGGTGACGCCACCCTGTTCCCGCGGAACGAAGAGGTCGAGGCGTGTTGGCGGGTGCTGGATCCGATGGAGGCCTTTTGGGCGGGCAAGCAACCACACAAGTACCGCGCCGGCGAGTGGGGTCCGGCTGCTGCCGACGACATGTTGGCCCGTGACGGCCGCACCTGGAGGCGACCGTGACCACTCTCTGGGACACCACCGGTTCCGATGTCGTTAAGGCCCTGGCGGCGGAGCGCCGTTCGGCCGGTGCGGTGGCTTCGGGGCTGGCCCTGACGCTGGTCGTCGTAGTCGACGAGAAGCATGTGGCCGAGGCGGAGCAGTCGGCAGCCATCGCCGCCGCCATGCACCCGTGCCGGCTGCTCGTCGTCGTCCGCCGCCAGCTCGAGGCGGACTCGCGGCTTGACGCCGAGGTGCAGGCCGGCGGGCGACTGGGCCCCGGTGAGGCCGTCGTCATGCGGATGTACGGCCGGTTGTCGCTGCACGCCGAGTCCGTCGTCCTCCCGCTGCTGGCTCCGGACACCCCGGTGGTCACCTGGTGGCACGGAGAGCCGCCGCACCTCATCGCCCATGACCCGTTGGGGATCCTGGCCGGCCGGCGGGTCACGGACTGCGCACTGGCCCCTGACCCGGTGCAGGCGTTGCTCAATCGCGCCAATGACTACGCGCCCGGCGACACCGACCTGGTCTGGACCCGCACCACCGGCTGGCGCGGTCTGTTGGCAAGTGCCTTCGACTCGGTCACCGGGACCGCACAGCGTGGCACAGTGTCGGCCGAGCCCGGGAACGCTAGTGCCACCCTGCTCGCCGGGTGGCTGGCCGACCGGCTCGGCGTACCGATCGAGCTTTCGGACTCACCGGGTCCGGGGATCACCGGCGTGCGGATCAATCTCAGTGATGGCGCGCACGTCTGGCTGGAGCGCGGAGACGGGCACAATGCGACAGTTCACCGGGATGGAATGCCCGACCGGAGCCTCCCCCTCCCCCGCCGGGAGCTGGGAGACCTGCTCGCCGAGGAACTGCACCGCTTGGAAGCCGACTACGTTTACAGCCTTGCGCTCGGCAAGGCGGCCGGTGAGCAGGACCTCAGCAGCCGCGACCCCGTGCGGTCGCACCAGTGGCTGGACCCGGCTGGCGCCGACGTGGCTCACGAGGAGCCGGGTCTGTTTGGTCCAGAGGTGCAGGGACCCAGACGTCGTCCGGACAAGGGTGCTGCCGCCGCGAAGGCCGGTCCCAAGGCGCCGGCGACGGCCGGCAAACGCGCGGAGAAAGCGGCCAAGTCCACCAAGACGGCAACCAAGTCCGCCAAAGCGACCGCGGCAGCGAAGAAGGCCGGCGGCAGCGGACGGCGGGCGCCGTGAGCACCCCGTCCGTCGTCGTCCATCGAGACCCGGAGCTGCTCGCAAAGGCCGTGGCCGCCCGCCTGGTTACCCGGCTGGTGGATGTGCAGTCCGCGCGGGCCTCGGCATCGGTGGTGCTCACCGGGGGCGGGATCGGTATCGCCATCCTCGCCGAGCTACGCGACAATCCGGCCCGGGATGCCGTCGATTGGCGCCGGCTCGACGTGTGGTGGGGCGATGAACGATTCCTGCCAGCCGGCGACCCGGAGCGCAACGACACGCAGGCACAAAAGGCGCTGCTCGATGCGGTGCCCGTCGACCCGGCCCGGGTGCATCCGATGGGTCCCTCGGACGGACCGGACGGCGACGATCCGGCGGCCGCCGCCGATCGCTACGCCGCCGAGCTACGGGGCGCCACCCGGCCGGAGGACCACGGTGAGGTGCCGGCCTTCGACGTTCTGCTCCTGGGCATCGGACCGGAGGGCCATACGGCCTCGATCTTCCCGGAGTCACCGGCTGCCTATGACGAGCGGCCGGTGGTGGCCGTCCGCGGTGCGCCCAAGCCTCCGCCGACCCGGCTCACCCTGACCTTCGGCGCGATCAATAGTGCAGCCGAGGTCTGGGTGACCGCCACAGGTTCAGAGAAGGCGCCAATCGCCGCGCTGGCGCTGGGAGGGGCCGGGCGGGTCCAGATACCGGCAGCCGGAGTGCTGGGGCGCCGGCGCACTTTGTGGTTGCTCGATCAGGCCGCCGCCAGCGAGCTGCCCCGCGCGGTGCGTACACCCTGGTAGCCGGGCACCACGAGCCGGGCGGTTGAGCTAGCGACCGCGCCGGTCCCGCAGCTTGCCCAGCGCCTCATCCAGGATCGCGTCACCGTCGACATCGCTGCGCCGCTCACGGACATAGGCCAGGTGGGTCTTGTACGGCGCTGTACGGGGGGGCTCCGGAGGATTTTGCCGGTCGCGGCCGGCCGGCAGGCCGCAGCTGGGACATTCCCAGCGGTCAGGTTCGGCCGCCTCGGCCGCGAAGCTCGGTCGGGTCTCGTGTCCATTGGCACAAAAAAACTCGATCCGCCGACGGGGCGCGGACTCGCCACGCTCCGACTCACCCATGGGCCCGGCGCCTACCCGGGTGCCGCGAATGGCATTACCTGCTGGCACGGGAACTCCTGTCCTTGACGGTGCGGCGGGTTGACCTACGGCTTCACTTTGAGCAGGAGACCGACTCCGATGATGCTGATGACCCAGATCAGACCGCAGATGACCGTGAGGCGGTCGAGGTTCTTCTCGGCCACCGAAGATCCGGAGAGATTGGAGCTGACCCCCCCTCCGAACATCGACGACAGTCCCCCGCCGCCTCGATGGAGCAAGATCAGGGCGACCAGCAGCAGGCTGGTGATGATGAGAATGATGGACAGCGGCACCATGTTCTAGAGCACATTCCTCTCCTCCGGGAAGTGGCACGCGACGTGATGCTGAGGGCTGATCGCGAGCAGCGGCGGCTCTATTGTCTTGCAGATGTCCTGAGCCTTCCAACACCGGGTGTGGAATCGGCAGGCGGGTGGCGGGTTCAGCGGGCTGGGCACGTCGCCCTGAAGCAGAATCCGCTCGCGCGTCTTCTCCTTGTCGGGGTCGGGAACCGGCACCGCGGAGAGCAGCGCATGCGTGTATGGATGCCGAGCGTGCTCATACAGCGCGACCCGGTCCGCAATCTCGACCATCTTGCCCAGGTACATCACGGCGACCCGATTGGAAATGTGCCGGACGATGGACAAGTCATGGGCGATGAAGAGGTAGGTCAGGTTGAACTCCCTTTGCAGGTCCTCCAGCAGGTTGATCACCTGCGCCTGGATCGACACGTCGAGTGCGGCAACCGGCTCGTCGCAGACGATCAACTTGGGGCGCAGAGCCAGCGCCCGGGCGATGCCGATGCGCTGCCGCTGGCCGCCGGAGAATTCGTGCGGATAGCGGTTGTAGTGCTCGGGGTTGAGGCCGACCAGCTCGAGCAACTCCTGCACCTGACGCTTGACCCCGTTCGGTGTCTTGATGTTCTGCAGCCGCAGGGGTGCGCCGACGATGGTGCCAACCGTGTGCCGCGGGTTGAGCGAGGAGTACGGATCCTGGAAGATGATCTGCACTTCGCGGCGCAGCGGACGCATCTGCCGGCGGCTGATATGGGAGATGTCGCGGCCCTCGAAGAAGACCTTGCCACCGGTCGGCTCGAGCAAGCGGGTGATCACGCGGCCCGTCGTCGACTTGCCGCAGCCGGTCTCACCGACCAAGCCCAACGTCTCGCCGGTCCGCACCCCGAAGTCCAAGCCGTCGACGGCCTTTACGGCGCCGACCTGCTTTTGGAAGAGGATGCCTTGCGTCACCGGGAAATGCTTCTCCAGCCCCTGCACCTCGAGGATCATTTCCTCAGACGTAGCCGGCCCAGTGGTGGCCTGGCCAGTGGTGGTCGGCTCAGTGGTAGGCGACTCAGTAGTGGTCGGCTCAGTACTGGTCGGGTCAGTGGTGGGCCGCTTGTCGGCTGGGCCCTTCATTGCAGTGCTCACAGGGTGGGCTGCACTTCTTCGGAGAAGATCCGGCGGCGCTCTTCCACGGACAGGTGGCAGGCCACGAAGTGACCGGGGGCCGATTCGAGCAGCTGCGGGACCTCACGCTGGGAGCGGCCCTCGTTGAGCGCCTCGTAAGCGCAGCGGGGGTGAAACGAGCAGCCGGAAGGGACGTTGATCAGGGACGGGGGGGTGCCCGGAATCGGCTTCAGCCGGTCCTGCTTGATCCGGTCCAGCCGGGTGACAGAAGAGAGCAGGCCCCACGTATAGGGGTGCTCAGGCCGGTAGAACAGGTCGTCGACGGGAGCCCGTTCAGAACAACGCCCCGCGTACATCACCAGGATTTCGTCGCCGATCTCGGCTACCACGCCCAGATCGTGGGTGATGATGACGATCGCGGAGTTGAACTCCTTCTGCAGGTCCAACATCAGGTCCAGAATCTGGGCTTGCACTGTCACATCGAGGGCAGTCGTCGGCTCGTCGGCAATAAGCAGCTCCGGGTTGCAGGACAGAGCCATCGCGATCATGGCCCGCTGCCGCATGCCGCCGGAGAACTGGTGCGGGTAATCATCGACCCGGCGGTCCGGCTGAGGAATGCCGACCCGCTCCAGCATCTCCACGGCCCGCGCCCGGCACTTACTGCGCGAGACATTGTTGTGGACGCGAAAGGCCTCCGAGATCTGCTGCCCCACAGTGAAATAGGGGTGCATGGCCGACAGCGGATCCTGGAAGATCATTGCCATCTTGTTGCCGCGCAGCCGGCGGACGTGCTCTTTGGAGGCCGCGATGAGCTCCTCGCCGCCGAGCCAGATTTCACCGTCCAGCCGCGCCCGGCCGCCCTTGAGCAGACCCAGGATCGCCAGGCTGGTCACGCTCTTGCCGGAACCGGACTCCCCGACGATGCCGAGTGTCTGGCCCTTGTCGAGGGAGAAGGTCAGGCCGTCGACTGCCTTGACCAGACCGTCGTCGGTCGGGAAGTGCACCTTGAGGTTGCGCACCTCCAAAAACGCGCGCGGGCTCTCGGTGGGAGCGACCTTGCCCTCTTCGAGTGCTGACGACACGGCTGCCCTTTCAGGCTCGGGAGCGCAGGATGCAGATGCTACCGCCATCTGGCGACCCAAGGTAGGGCGACCGGCGGAAGATCACGTCAGGAGTAGCGCACCTTGGGGTCGACGAAGGCGTAGAGAAGATCCACGACGAGGTTGGCAAAGACGATAAAGAACGCCGCGAACAGCGTCACGCCGACGATGACCGGCAGGTCGGTGTTGGCGATCGCCCCAAGGGTGAGCTTGCCGATGCCTTGGATGCCGAACACCTGCTCGGTGATCACCGCGCCGCCCAGCAACGCGCCCAGGTCGAGCCCGAAGATGGTGATGATCGGCGTGAGCGCCGAGCGCAGGCCGTGCTTGCCGACGACGGTGCGTTCCGGCAGCCCCTTGGCCCGAGCGGTGCGAATGTAGTCCTCGGTCATCGTCTCGAGCATGTTGGCTCGGGTCAGTCGGGCGTACAGCGCGGCGTACAGGAAGGCCAAGGTGACCCACGGCAAGATGAGGTGCTGGGCCCAACTCACCGGATCGCTGGTGATCGGGATGTAGCCGCCCGGTGGAAACAGTTGCAGCTTAAGCCCGAGGAAGATCAGCAGAAGCAGGCCGGTAAGGAAGGTGGGAAAGGACACCCCGGCCAGGGCGACGGTCATGGAAGCCCGGTCGAGGAGGCTGCCGCGTTTGAGGGCCGAGATGACGCCGACCAGAAGTCCGACGATCAGCCAGAGGATGGCCGCCCCGACCGCGATGGAGAAGGTGGCCGGCGCCCGGTCGAGCATGGTGTTCCACACCGGCTGCTCGTTCTTGAACGAGTACCCGAAGCACGGGGCGTGGCAGTAGATGGCTCCGGGTGAACCCTTCTCCGGGTACCAGCGGCCGGCCACGATGCCCTTGACGTAGTCGCCGTACTGGGTGGCGATGGGCTTGTCCAGCCCGAGTTTGTGGTTGATGTCGGCGATGCGTTGGGGCGTGCAGGTCTTGCCACAGGCCAGGACGGCCGGGCTGGCCGGCACCGCGAAGAACACCAGGAAGGTGATGATGCTGATCACGATGAGCAGGAGGAAAACGCCGATCAGCCGGCGGATGAAGTAACGAAGCATGGCCGCGGCGGTGCACTTCGCGGGCGAAGCGCTTGCGCCTTCACCTCTTCCTGACTCGCTCGTGGATCATGCCTGGAACATACTGCCGCCCCGGGTGCGGCACCGGTCAGGCGCCGCACCCAGGGACTGTACTCAGGGTGTCACGAGCGGGTCAGGCGGTGACGCTCATGGACACCATGTCGAACTGGCCGAAGTAGTTGTGCAGGTACGCACCCTTGATCTTCGAGCCGTGCATGATGACAACCTTTTCGGCGATCAGCGGAACGACCGGGGCCTGCTTCATGATCGTCTCGTCGAGGTTGCCCCACTCGGTCGACTGCTTGGTGACGTCGGTGATGGCACTGATCCGGTCCATCTCCGCGTTGATCTTCGGATCGTTGAGCTGGGCGAAGTTCTGGTTGCCCTGCGGCTTGATCTGCCGTCCGTCGAACAGCGGCGGGATGACCGTGCTGGCCGACGGCCAGTCCGGGCCCCAGCCGGCGAATACCAGGTCGGGCTCCTTGGAGATGGTGCCGATCTGGGTGTAATAGACGTCGGGAGAGATCTGCTGGATATTGACGGTGAAGCCGGCCGCCTTGAGCGCAGCCTGCACCGCGACCGCCTGGGTCACGCCCTTGCCGACGTTGGTGGTCGCCAGCGTCAGCTTCGGGTTGGTGACGCCAGCCTCCTGCAGCAGTTGCTTCGCCTTGGCCGGGTCACCCTGGGGTTTGGCCTGGTACAGGTTGAATTTCTTGAACCCCGGAGTCGTCGGCACGATGTTGGACGACAGGTAGTCGCCGGCCGTCACACCACCGCGGGCCGTGCGGTAGGTCTCCTTGTTCACCGCGTACTCGATCGCCTGGCGCACCTTGAGGTTGGTGACCTTCTTCATGTTGATCGCCAGGTAGCGGGAGAAGCCGGAGAAACCGGTGACGGCGCGGCCCTTGGTGTTGGGGTTGGCCAGTGCCTGCGGGATGCTCTCCGGCAACAGCGTCGTGTCGAAGTCGATTGCCGTCTGGTCCTGGGCGGAGTCAGCGAGCAGCCGCTGGTCGATCGTGGCCGGGTCAAGACCGAACGTGCAGACCACCTTCTCGGGATAGGCGCCGCGGACCTTGTCGGTCTTCTTGTCCCAGAACGTGTTGCGTACCAGAGTGAGGTTCTTCCCGCGCTTGTAAGTCTCGATCTTGTACGGCCCGGAGGAGAAGGGCCGGTTGTCGTACTGAATGCCGGTGTCCTTCGCCTGCGGCACCGGGGAGACGTTGGGCTCGGCCACCGTGTAGGAGAAGTCTCCCACCGCCTTCTTCAGCTTGAAGGTGATCGTCTTACCCGCGACGACGATCGAGTCGAGCTCCTTGCCGGCCGACTTCTTGGGGCCCTTGTATCCGGCCGGCACGTTCGCCAGGAACTGCTGCATGTACTGGTTGCCCTCGGGCAGGTCCGGGTCGAAGGACCGCTCGACGCCGTACTTGACGTCCTCGGCCTTGATGGGGGTGCCGTCCTCGTACTTCAGGCCGTCCTTGAGCGTGAACTTCCAGGTCTTGCCGCCGTCAGTGGCTGTACCGGTGTCGGTCGCCAGGTCACCCACCACCTGGGTGCCTTCCTTGCCGGGCACCGCCTTGTAGGTGGTCAGCGTGCGGTAGATCATCCGGCTGAAGTTCAGCGAGTCGGACACATAGTTGCGGGCCGGGTCGAGGTGCTCGAAGTCACCTGACTCAAGCAGGTTGATCGTGCCACCCTTCACACCCTTGGTGTCGGCGCTGCCGCCGGGGGAAGCTGAATTGGATTTGGTTCCACTACTGCTGCCGCCGCCACAGCCGGCGGCAGCAAGCGCGACGGTGAGGCCGACGGCCGCCACCTTTGCGCTGTTTCGCATGAGCGTCATGCGCTCTCCTGCCTTTCGAGCCGCCGCACGTTGCGACGGAGGTCCGCCGACGGCGGTTGCCGCCGGCCTGGTGGGTGCCGGACGCCGGGTTAGCGGCCGGCCTTCGGGTCGAGGGCATCACGCAAGCCGTCGCCGAAGAGATTGAAGGTGAGCACCAGCACGAGCAGGAAAAAGCTCGGCACCAGCAGGAACATCGGGTCGACCAGCGCCCAGCCCACGGCACTGCCGATCGTGTCGCCCCAGGACGGCGTCGGCTGCTTGACTCCGACCCCGAGATAGGAAAGCGCCGCCTCCAGGGTGACGTACGTGGGGATGGACAGGGTGGCGTAGACGAGAATCGGAGCAACGAGGTTGGGCAGCAACTGTTTGAAGATGATGTGGCCGTTGCTCGCCCCGAGCGAGCGCGCCGCGTCGACAAATTCGCGTTCGCGCAACGACAGCGTCTGACCACGGATGATCCGGCCGATATAGGGCCAGGCAAAGATGGCCAGGATCGCGATGATGACGATCTCGCGAGTGACCGTGCTGTCGGGCAGGCCGAGTTGCACCAGTCGGTCGTTGATCACCGGGGTGAAGGCGATGATGAAGAGCAGCTGGGGAAAGGCGAGGAGGGTGTCCATGACCCGGCTGATGGCCTGGTCGACCCAGCCGCCGAAGAAGCCGGCAGTGATGCCGGCCACCGTGCCGATCACCATCGTCACCAAGGTAGCGGTAAAGGCCACGATCAGCGAGACCCGCGACCCGTAGACCACCCTGGCGAAGAGGTCGCGGCCACTGGCCGGCTCCACGCCGAACGGGTGCGCCAGGCTGATCCCCGAGTGGAAGAGCCCCCTGGGCACCCCGTCGTCGGGGTTGTACGTCCCGCCGTAGAAGGTCGACGTGTTCGTGCCGACGATCTTTGCCAACAGCGGGGCGATGATCGCGACCAGAACGAACAAGAGGACGATCCCGATGCTGATCAGCGCGACCTTGTCACGCTTGAGCCGCATCCAGGCGATCTGACCCAGGGATCGGCCCTCGATGCGCTTGCCCTCACCGGTCAATGCGCCTTCGGATGCAGCAGTGCTGGCAGACGCATCCAGATCTAGGGGGGCACTCATCGGTGCAGGGTCCACCCTTCCCAGGAAAGCGACGGCAGGCAGCCGCTGACGCGACGTTCACCTGAAGCGCACGATAGGCGTCCCGGCCGGGTAGCTGGAAGCGCACGAGGCTGCTGTCGCGAAATTGTGACCTACCGGTTATCGAGTGCCGGGCCGTCGGGCGGTTTGCCCAGGCGGCACCTTAGCGCCCGGCCGCCGAGGTGTCCGGCCGGTAGCGGCAGATGCCGGCGAACTCGTCGGCGTCGAGGCTGGCGCCGCCCACCAGTGCCCCGTCCACGTCGGGCTGTTCCATGATGGCCCCGACGTTCGTCGCCTTCACCGACCCGCCGTAGAGAATTCGGACACCGGCCGCCACCCGTGCCGAATGTAGCTCGGCCAACCTGCGGCGCAGCGCGCCACATACCTCCTGGGCGTCGTCCGCCGTGGCGACCTGCCCGGTGCCGATCGCCCAGACCGGCTCGTAGGCGATGACGAGGGACGCCGCCTGAACGTCGGGGCTCCTGCTCAGCGCGGCGGTCAGCTGGCCGATGCAGTGCTCGATCTGCCGGCCCGCTTCCCGGATGGCCAGGCCCTCCCCCACACACAGGACCGGGATCAGCCCGTGCCGCCCGGCGGCCGCGACCTTGTCGCCAACGACGACGTCGTCCTCACCGTGGTGCTCGCGGCGTTCGGAGTGGCCGACCAGGACGTAGGAACAGCCGAGCCGGGCCAGCATCGAGCCGCTGATGTCGCCGGTGAAGGCGCCCGAGTCGTGGGGGGACAGGTCCTGCGCGCCGTAGCCGAGCAGAAGCCGGTCACCGTCGATCAGGGTCTGCACGCTGCGCAGGTCGGTGAAGGGCGGGATCACGACGACCTCGACATCGGTGAGCTGCTGCTCGTCGAGGCTGAAGGCGAGTTTCTGGACCAGGGCGATCGCCTCGAGGTGGTTGCAGTTCATCTTCCAGTTGCCGGCCATCAGCGGCCGGCGCCCGGGGGCACCCATCACGGCACTGCCAGTGCCTGCAGGCCCGGCAGCTCGGCCCCTTCGAGATATCCAAGCGACGCGCCGCCGCCGGTCGAGATGTGGGTATAGGCGGTCTCGTCGAGCCCGAGGGCGCGCACGGCAGCCGCCGAGTCACCGCCGCCGACGACCGTCATGCCGTCGCAGCGGGCGACCGCCTCCGCTACCCCTCGGGTGCCGCCGGCGAAGAGGGCCAACTCGAAGACACCCATCGGGCCGTTCCAGAACACGGTTCTGGCGCCGTCCAGCGCCGCGGCGAAACACTCCACCGTCCGCGGGCCGATGTCGAGGCCGATGTCACCGGCCGACATCGCGCCGGCGGCCACAGTTCGTGTCTCCGCGTCACCGGCCACGCGATCGGCGACGACCACGTCGACCGGCAGCACCACCCGGTCGCCGGCCGCCGCCAGCAACCGGGAACAGTGCTCGACCTGATCGGCTTCGAGCAACGAATTACCGACCTCGTGGCCCTGCGCCTTGAGAAACGTGAAGCACATGCCACCGCCGATCAGCAGCCGGTCGACCCGGGGCAGCAACGCCTCGATCACGCCCAGCTTGTCCGACACCTTCGAGCCGCCCAGCACCACGACGTACGGACGCGCCGGCGACTCGGTCAGCCGGTGCAGGACCTCGACCTCGCGCTGGACGAGCCGGCCCGCAAAGTGCGGCAACCGCTGCGGCACGTCGTACACGCTGGCGTGCTTGCGGTGGACCGCCCCGAAGCCGTCCCCCACGTAGAGATCGGCTAGGGCGGCCAACCGGTCGGCAAAGGCGCCGCGCTCGGCGTCGTCCTTGCTGGTCTCGGCGGCGTCGAAGCGCAGGTTTTCCAGCAGGGCGATGTCGCCGTCAGCCTGGGCGGTGACGGTGGCGGTGGCGTCGGCACCCACGAGGTCGGTGGCAAACGACACCGGGCGGCCGAGCAGCCGCTGCATCCTGATCGCCACCGGCTGCAAAGACAGCTCCTCGCGTCGCTCACCCTTGGGCCGGCCAAGGTGCGCACAGACGACCACGCGGGCGTCGGCCTCGGCCAGTGCCGCGATGGTGGGCAGGCTGGCCCGGATGCGGCCGTCGTCGGTGATGTCGCGATCCGACATCGGCACGTTGAGATCGCTACGGACAAGGACGTGCCGGCCGCGTACGCCGTCACGCAGGGCATCGTCCACTGACCTCACAGGCGGCTGCCCACCAGTGCGGTGAGATCGACCAGCCGGTTGGAGTAGCCCCACTCGTTGTCGTACCAGCCGACGACCTTGACCTGGTCGCCGATCACCTTCGTCAGGGCCGAGTCGAAGATGCAGGACGCCGGGTCGCCGGCGATGTCGGAGGACACGATCAGGTCCGCGGTGTATCGCAGATAGCCCTTGAGGGCTCCGTCCTCGCTGGCTGCCTTCATGGCCGCGTTGACCTCGTCAGCGGTCACCTCGCGGGCGACGGTGACCGTGAGGTCGGTGACCGAGCCGGTCGGCACGGGCACGCGCAGCGCGTAGCCGTCGAGCTTGCCCTTCAACTCCGGCAGTACGGCGCCGAGCGCCTTGGCGGCGCCGGTGCTGGTGGGGATGATGTTGACCGCCGCCGCTCGCGCGCGCCGCAGATCCTTGTGCGGACCGTCCTGGAGGTTCTGGTCACCGGTGTAGGCATGGATGGTGGTCATCAGCCCACGCTCGATGGTGAAGGAGTCGTGCAGCACCTTGGCCATCGGGGCGAGGCAGTTCGTCGTGCACGAGGCGTTGGAGATGATGCTCTGTGACCCATCATAGGCCTGGTCGTTGACGCCCATCACCACTGTCAGGTCCTCGCCGCTGGCCGGCGCCGAGATGATCACCTTCTGTGCACCGCCCTCGTCGATGTGCTTGCGGGCGCCCTCGGCCGTGGTGAAGAAGCCGGTCGATTCGATGACGACGTCGACGCCGAGGTCCTTCCAGGGCAGCTTGCCAGGGTCCCGCTCGGCCAGCCCCTTGATGACCTTGCCGTCAACCGACACGCCGTCGTCCGTCCCCCGGACGTCCTGGGTCAGCTTTCCCAAGAGGCTGTCGTACTTGAGCAGATGAGCCATCGTGTTCATGTCGCCGAGGTCGTTGAACGCGACGATCTCGATGTCATGGTCACTGGCCTGGGCCGCCCGCCAGAAGTTGCGGCCGATCCGACCGAAACCGTTGATGCCGACTCGGATGCTCATGAGTGTCTCCTGCTCAGCTAGCTCGTCGGGGTCGTAGGAGACACTATCGAGCGGGGCGGCCGGCTGCCCGGCTATGGGGCGAGCATCTCCGCCGTGATGGCCGATTCGGTGTCGGGGATACCGACGTCCCCGGCCCGCCTGTCGGCCAGGGCCAGAAGGCGGCGGATCCGGCCGGCGACGGCATCTTTGGTCATCGGCGGATCGGCCAGGACACCGAGCTCCTCCAAGGACGCCTGCCGGTGCTCCAAGCGCAGCCGACCGGCCTCCAGCAGGTGATCGGGGGCGTCATCGCCCAGGATGTGCATTGCCCGCTCCACCCGGGCACCCGCGGCCACGGCCGCACGGGCGGAGCGCCGGAGGTTGGCGTCGTCGAAGTTGGCCAGCCGGTTGGCGGTGGCGCGAACCTCTCGCCGCATCCGGCGTTCCTCCCAGGCCAGTACGCTCTCGTGGGCGCCGATCCGGGTCAGCAGCGCCCCGATCGCGTCGCCGTCACGCAACACGACCCGGTCGACGCCGCGCACCTCACGGGCCTTGGCGGAGACCCCCAACCGGCGCGCCGCGCCGACCAGGGCCAGGGCTGCCTCGGGGCCGGGGCAGGTCACCTCGAGCGATGACGACCGACCCGGCTCGGTCAGCGATCCATGGGCGAGGAAGGCGCCTCGCCAGGCCGCCTCGGCGTCGCAGATGCCGGCGGAGATGACCTGCGGAGGCAGGCCGCGGACCGGCCGGCCCCGCAGGTCGATCAGACCGGTCTGCCGGGCCAGGCCCTCGCCGTCCTCGGAGACCCGGACGATGTAGCGGTTGCCCTTGCGCAGGCCACCGCCGGCCAGGACGTGGATTTCGGTGTGGTGGCCGTACATCTCGGCCACCTCCTTGCGCAGCCGGCGGGCGGTGGAACCGGTGTCCACCTCAGCCTCGACCACGACCCGGCCGCCGACGATGTGTAGACCCCCCGCAAACCGCAGCAGGGCCGACATTTCGGCCCGGCGGCAGCAGGGCTTGGTCACGGTCAGCCGGCTCAGCTCGTCCTTGACCGAGGCGGTCATCGCCATCCGTCGTCACCTCTGTCTCTTGGGGACACTATGTCGCAGTCGAGAAGGCCGGAGTCGAGAAGGCTGGAGTCGAACAGGCCGGAGTACGCCAGGGCGAGCCGGTCGTGGTCGTGGCGGCTGCCCTCGGCGGCGGCGAGCGGGGCCAGCACCAACCGACCGCCCAGAGCGTGGGCAGCACGCTCCAGCGATGGGTCGCCGGCACCTGTCTCCTCGTCGGCCAGGACGACGTCGATGCGCAGGTCGGGTGCGTGCCGGGCGAGCACCTCGAGGTGGGCGGCCGGCGAGAAGCCCTCCGTCTCGCCGGGCTGCGGAGTCAGGTTGAGCGCGACGATGCGCTGCGCCGTCGTCTGGACCAGGGCCGCATGCAGATCGGGTACGAGCAGATGGGGCAGGACGCTGGTGAACCACGAGCCGGGTCCCAACACCACCCAATCGGCGGCTCGCACGGCGTCGACGGCCGCGGCGCAGGCGGGTGGATCCTCCGGCACCAGGTGCACCGACAGCACCCGCCCGGGCGTCGACGCCACGGCGACCTGGCCACGGATCCGGCGGCTCGGGCGGGGATCATCGCGATCGTTCCAGGCGACGTCGGCGACGATCTGCAGCGGGAGCGGCGACATCGGCAGCACCCGGCCGGCCGCCCCCAGGGCAGAGGCAACGACGTCGAGGGCGGCCACCGGATCACCGAGCAGCTCGGCCAGGCCGGCGATGACGAGATTGCCGACCGGGTGCCCGGCCAGCGCTCCGCTGCCGCCGAACCGGTGCTGCAGCAGGCCGGCCCAGGTGCGGGTGCAGGGATCGGTCCCGGCCAGCGCGGCCAGCGCCATGCGCAGATCACCCGGCGGCAGGGCACCCAGCTCGGTGCGCAACCGGCCGCTCGACCCGCCGTCGTCGGCGACGGTCACCACTGCGGTGAGCCGGGGAGTCACCTGCCGCAGGGCGGACAGCGATGCGTACAGCCCGTGTCCCCCACCCAGGGCGACTGCCGCCGGCGGCCGTTCGAGTGTCACTCGCGGCCCAGATCGCGGTGGGAGACCCGCACCGGCGCCTCTCCGCCGGCCAGCCGGCGGCCGATCTCCTCGGCGATCGCGACGCTGCGGTGCTTGCCGCCGGTGCATCCGACGGCGACGGTGAGATAGCGCTTGCCCTCGCGGGTGTATCCCGGAATCAAGCTCTGCAGCAGGCCGGCGTAGGAGGACAGAAACTCCTGCGCCCCGGGCTGACCGAGGACGTAGGCACTGACCTCCGGGTCGCGGCCGGTCTGCTCCCGCAGGTCGGGCACCCAGTGCGGGTTGGGCAGGAAGCGAACGTCGATCGCCACATCGGCGTCGCCGGGGAGGCCGTACTTGAAACCGAACGACAGCAGGGTGATGACGAGCCGGGCTTCGTCGCTACCGCCGAACAGGCTCTCGATATGCGTGCGTAGCTGATTGACGTTGAGGGCGCTGGTGTCGATCACGAGGTCCGCCTCGTCGCGGGCGGTGCTGAGCAGCGCACGCTCGGCGGTGATCCCGTCGGGCAGCCGGCCGTCACCCTGCAGGGGATGGCGGCGGCGCACGCTGTCATAGCGCCGGATCAGCGACTCGTCGTTGGCGTCGAGGTAGATGACCCTGGGGCGGTAACCCTGCTCGCGCAGGTGCTGCACCGTGCCGACCAGGTCGGAGGAGAAAGCGCGGCTGCGTACGTCCAGGGTCAGCGCCATCCGGCGGGCCGCTCCCTCCGAGCGCTGGCCCAGCTCCACCATGGACTCGACCAGCGACTGCGGCAGGTTGTCCACCACGTAGTAGCCGACGTCCTCCAGCGCGAGGGCTGCGGTCGAGCGGCCGGCGCCCGACAGCCCGGTCACGATGACCAGGTCGAGCGTGCGGGGCGCCGTGGTCATGCCTCACCCTCGATGATCTCGCCGGTGACCGGGTCGACGCCGGGGTTGGCGCTGGCCTGCGGTGCGGCGACCGCAGCCACGACTGCTTCGGCGGTGCGCCGGCCGATCCCTGGGACGCCCATGATGTCCTCGACGCCGGCGGTCCGGAGCCGCTTGAGCGAGCCGAAGTGCCGCAGCAGTGCCCGCCGCCGGGTCTCCCCCAGCCCCGGCACAGTGTCGAGGGTGGACTCGACCATCGACTTGGAGCGCCGCTGGCGGTGGAAGGTGACGGCGAAGCGGTGCGCCTCGTCACGCACCCGCTGCAGCAGGTAGAGGCCCTCGCTGCTGCGCGGCAGGATCACCGGCACGTCGGCGCCGGGCTGCCAGACCTCCTCCAGCCGCTTGGCCAGCCCGCAGACGGCGACGTCGACGATGCCGAGGTCGGCCAGCGCCCGGTGGGCCGCGTTGGCCTGCGGCAGGCCGCCGTCGACGACGACCAGGTTGGGCGGGTAGGCGAACCGTCGCGGCCGGCCGGTCTCGGGGTCGGGGCCGGCGGCCCGCTCCTCGACGTGGCGGGCGAACCGCCGGCGCAGCACCTCGGCCATGGCGGCGGTGTCGTCGCTTGCCTCGCGGACGGAGAACCGGCGGTATTCGCTCTTGCGCGGCAGGCCGTCCTCAAAGACCACCATGCTGGCCACCACGTTGGTGCCCTGCACGTGCGACACGTCGAAGCACTCGATCCGCAGCGGCGCCTCGTCGAGGGCAAGGGCGTCCGCGATCTCGGCCAGCGCCACCGAGCGGGCGGTCAGGTCACTGGCCCGCCGCAGCTTGTGCCGGGCGAAGGTGTCCGCGGCGTTGCGCTGCACGGTCTCCATCAGGGCGCGCTTGTCACCGCGCTGCGGCACCCGGAAGTCGACCCGCGTGCCCCGGAGGTCGCACAACCACGTCGTCAGCGTTTCGGCATCGGGTGGCAGGGCCGGGACCAGGACCTCGCGGGGCACCTCCTCGCCGGCGTCGCCGTACACCTGCAGGAGGAACTGCTCGACCAAGGCCGCGGTGTCGACGTCCTCGACCTTGTCGACCACCCAGCCGCGCTCTCCGCGCACCCGGCCGCCGCGGACATGGAACACCTTGACCGCGGCCTCCAGGCCGTCCTCGGCGAAGGCCACCACGTCGGCGTCGGTGCCGTCGCCGAACACCACCGCCTGCTTCTCCATGGCCCGGCGCAGGGCGCCGACGTCGTCGCGCAGCCGGGCGGCCTTCTCGTACTCCTGATTGGCCGCGGCGACCTGCATCTCCTTTTCCATCCGCCGGATCATCTGGTCGGTGCGGCCGGCCATGAAGTCGCAGAAGTCGTCGACGATCGCGCGGTGCTCCTGCGCCGAGACCCGGCCGACACAGGGCGCCGAGCACTTGCCGATGTAGCCCAACAGGCACGGGCGCCCGACCTGGCCGGCCCGCTTGAAGACGCCGGCGCTGCAGGTGCGGGCCGGGAAGACCCGCATCAGCAGATCGAGCGTCTCGCGGATCGCCCAGGCATGCGCGTACGGCCCGAAGTAGCGGACGCCCTTCTTCTTGGGACCGCGCATAACCTGCAGCCGCGGGTAGTCCTCATACAGGGTCACGGCCAGTGACGGGTAGCTCTTGTCGTCGCGGTAGCGCACATTGAACCGGGGGTCGAACTCCTTGATCCAGCTGTATTCCAGCTGCAACGCCTCGACCTCGTTCGAAACGACCGTCCACTCCACCGAGGACGCGGTGGTCACCATCTGCTGCGTGCGCGGATGCAGCCCAGCCATGTCGGCGAAGTACGAGGAAAGCCTGCTACGCAGGGATTTCGCCTTGCCGACGTAGATCACCCGACCGCGCGCGTCGCGGAACTTGTAGACCCCCGGAAGATCGGGGATGGTGCCCTGCGCCGGGCGGTAGGTCGACGGGTCCGGCACGTCACCGAGCCTACGCGGGCGCACAACGGCCCGGGCGTGCCGAATTGTCCCGGCCGGCGCCGGGTGGCAATCTGATCGCGCGGGCGGGCTGGATCGGGCCGGAGGGGCTGCGTGCAGAAGCAGGTGATGGCCGACGTGGTGATCGCCGACCGGCATCTGTCCGGCCGCGGGCGCACCACCGTCATGCGGTTGACCTGGCTGGTGAGCGACCCGCTCGCCGTCCACCTCACGTTGACCGCGACCCCCGATCACCCCTCGCTCCCACGCGGGACCTGGGTCGTGCTGCGCGATTTCCTCCGCTACGGGCTCGACGAGCCGACCGGGGACGGCGCGGTGCGGCTCCGGCCAGCCGAGGGCCGCCATGGCGGTCGGGTGCGGCTGGACCTGTGGCGCGACTGCGGCGACTGCTGGGTGACCCTGCCGGCCGACGTCGTACGCGACTTCCTCGACGCCACCGAGGCGTTGGTGCCGACCGGCGAGGAGTGCAGTGACGCCACTCTGGACGCGCTGCTCGCCCGGCTGCTGATCCCCGACTGAGGCCCGCCGCGGGCGCCGGCTGTCGGACGCCGGCTGTCGGGCGCCGGATACTGGCCGCCGGCAAACCGCCGGCGTTGGCCGCTCAGCGGGCCGAAGCGGCCTTCCGGCGGCGTGGGGCGCCGGCTGACCCGGGCGCCGGCAGCCGGGCGAGCCGGTCGGCGAGCACCGGCCGCAGGAACCGCCCGGTGTGGCTGGCCTCGATCTGAGCGATCTCCTCCGGAGATCCCGCAGCGACGACGAGCCCGCCGCCGTGGCCGCCTTCGGGACCCATGTCGATCACCCAGTCGGCGGTCTTGATCACGTCGAGGTTGTGCTCGATGACGATCACGGTGTTGCCGGCGTCGACCAGCCGGCCGAGCACGCCGAGCAGCTTGCGGATGTCCTCGAAGTGCAGCCCGGTGGTGGGCTCGTCCAGCACATACACCGTCCGTCCGGTGGACCGCTTCTGCAGCTCGCTGGACAGCTTGACCCGCTGGGCCTCCCCGCCGGAGAGGGTCGGCGCGGGCTGGCCGAGTCGGACGTAGCCCAGGCCCACGTCGACCAGCGTCTGCAGGTGGCGGCGGATCGGCGGAACCGCCTCGAAGAAGCCGGCGGCCTCCTCGATCGGCATGTTGAGCACCTCGGCGATGCTCTTGCCCTTGAAGTGCACCTCGAGGGTCTCGCGGTTGTAGCGGGCGCTCTTGCAGACCTCGCAGGGCACGTAGACATCGGGCAGGAAGTTCATCTCGATCTTGATCGTGCCGTCGCCCGCGCAGGCCTCGCAGCGGCCGCCCTTGACGTTGAAAGAGAAGCGGCCTGGCAGGTAGCCGCGGACCTTGGCCTCGGTGGTCTCGGCGAAGAGCCGCCGGACATGGTCGAAAACCCCGGTGTAGGTGGCCGGATTGGACCGCGGGGTCCGCCCGATCGGCGACTGGTCGACGCCGACCACCTTGTCGATCTCGCCCAGGCCCTTCACCCGCTTGTGGCGGCCGGGGACCAGGCGTGACCCGTTGATCTTGTTGGCGAGCACGGCGTAGAGGATGTCGTTGACCAGGGTGGACTTGCCGGAGCCCGAGACACCGGTGACCGCCACCAGGTTGCCCAGCGGGAAAGCGACGTCGACCCCGCGCAGGTTGTGCTCGCGGGCCCCCTCGACGACGAGCGAGCGGCCCTTGGTCTGGGTGCGCCGGATGTCGGGCACCGGGATCTCCCGGCGCCGCGACAAATAGGCGCCGGTGATGGACTCCTCGCTGGCCAGGAGATCCTCGACGGTGCCGGACACCACGACCCGGCCCCCGTGCTCGCCGGCGCCCGGCCCGATGTCGACCACCCAGTCGGCGACCCGGATGGTGTCCTCGTCGTGCTCGACGACGATCAGCGTGTTGCCCAGGTCGCGCAGCCGCAGCAGGGTCTCGATGAGCCGGTGGTTGTCGCGCTGGTGCAGGCCGATCGAGGGCTCGTCGAGCACGTACAGCACCCCGACCAGGCCGGAGCCGATCTGGGTGGCGAGCCGTATGCGCTGGGCCTCCCCGCCGGCCAGCGTCGCCGCCGGGCGGTCCAGCGAGAGATAGTCCAGGCCCACGTCGAGCAGGAAGCCGAGCCGGAAGTTGACCTCCTTGAGGACCCGCTCGGCGATGATCCGCTGCCGCTCCGACAGGCCCAGGTCGCGCAGGAACTCCGCACACTCGCCTATGGACAGCGAGGCCACCTCGGCGATGGACCGGCCGCCGAGGGTCACGGCCAGCACCTCGGGCTTGAGTCGGGCGCCGCCGCAGGCCGGGCAGGGAACGTCGCGCATGTAGCCCTCGTAGCGCTCCCGGCTCAGGTCGCTCTCGGACTCCGAGTGCCGGCGCTCGATGAACGGCACGACGCCTTCGAAGCTGGCGTAGTAGGAACGCTCGCGGCCGTAGCGGTTGCGGTAGCGCACGTGCACCTGGGTGTCGTGGCCGTAGAGCACCGCCTTCTGCGCGCGCGCCGGCAACGCCTGCCAGGGGGTGTCGAGGCTGAAGCCCAACGCGTCGCCGAGGGCCTGCATCAGCCGGCCGAAGTATTCGATGTTGTGCCCGCTCGACCACGGCTGGATCGCGCCCTGGGCCAGGCTCACCTCGCCGTCGGGGACCAGCAGCTCGGGGTCGACCTCCTTGCGGGTGCCCAGGCCGGTGCACTCCGGGCAGGCGCCGTACGGCGAGTTGAACGAGAACGACCGTGGCTCGAGCTCCTCGAAGGACAGGTCGTCGTAGAGGCAGGCCAGGTGCTCGGAGAACGTCCGCTCGCGCAGCGGGTCGCTGTCGGGAAGGTCGACGAAATCCAGGGTCAGCAGGCCGCCGCCGAGGACGAGCGCGGTCTCCACCGAGTCGGTCAGCCGGCGCTTGGCCGACGCCTTGACGCTCAATCGGTCAACGACCACCTCGATCGTGTGCTTCTCCTGCTTCTTCAGCGTCGGCGGGCTGGTCAGCGGGTGCACCGTGCCGTCGACCCGGACCCGGGAGTAGCCCTTGGTCTGCAGGTCGGCGAACAGATCGACGTATTCCCCCTTGCGGCCCCGGATCACCGGTGAGAGCACCTGGAAGCGGATGCCTTCGTCGTACTCCAGCACCCGGTCGACGATCTGCTGCGGTGTCTGGCGGGCGATCTCCCGGCCGCACCGCGGGCAGTGCGGCTGGCCGGCCCGGGCGTAGAGCAGGCGGAGGTAGTCATAGACCTCGGTGATCGTGCCCACGGTCGACCGCGGGTTGCGGTTGGTGGCCTTCTGGTCGATGGAGACGGCCGGCGACAGGCCCTCGATGAAGTCGACGTCGGGCTTGTCCAGCTGGCCGAGGAACTGCCGGGCGTACGCCGACAGGGATTCCACGTAGCGTCGCTGGCCCTCGGCGAAGATGGTGTCGAAGGCGAGGCTGGACTTGCCCGACCCCGACAGGCCGGTGAAGACGATCAGCGCGTCCCGGGGCAGGTCGAGGGAGATGTCGCGCAGGTTGTGCTCACGCGCGCCACGGACCACGAGACGGTCGGCCACGGGCCTGCTTTCGGTCGGCTGAACGATCGGCTGGGGAGTCCGCCTCAATCTAGCCGCGGGATACGACAGTTTCTTCCCCGCTCGCCTCTCCGCATTTCTCTGCGGCCACCCGACCGGCGAAGATGGGCAGATGAGCGACTACACAGGACAGGTCACCGTCGGGGGGCCCCCGGACGTCCGGCACCTCGCCGGGCTGGAGATCACCAAGCTCGCCGTGGGGCCGATGAACAACAACGCCTACCTGCTGCGCTGCCCGAGAACCGGTGACGCGCTGCTGGTCGACGCGGCCAATGAAGTCGATCGCCTGCTCGAGATCGTCCCCGCGGGCCGGCTGCGGACCGTCGTGACGACGCACCTGCACGGCGACCATTGGCAGGCGCTGGCCCAGCTGGTCGAGGCGACGGGAGCGCAGACCGTGGCCCACCCGCTGGATGCCGGCCCGCTGCCGGTCCGCCCGGACGTCCTCGTCGAGGACGGCGACTCGGTCCCGGTCGGCGACGCAGTGCTGACCGTCATCCACCTCCGGGGGCACACCCCGGGCTCCATCGCGCTGCGCTACGACGACCCGGCAGGCAGCTCGCACGTGTTCACCGGGGACTCGCTCTTCCCCGGCGGTGCTGGCCGGACAACCAGCCCGGTGAGCTTCGCCTCGCTCATGGACGACCTGGAGTCGCGCGTGTTCGCAGTGCTGCCGGAGTCGACCTGGGTCTATCCGGGGCACGGGGACGACACGACCCTGGGCACCGAGCGGCCGCACCTGGCGGACTGGCGCGCGCGGGGCTGGTAGGCCGCCCGCGGCGCCAGCCGCGCGCCGGCCCCCGCGGGTGGTTCCCGGCCGGCGCGGGGGCCGCCCCGAGGTGTCCACGGCGACCGGGCGAAAAAAGTCGCGTCATGGCGCCGGCCATCAGTCGTTTACCTGGTACGACGTCACGCCCGGCCACCCGGTCGGCGCATAGCCACGGCGTCTGCCGTTCCACCGGCTCGAGCAGGCAGCGCGGTGCCTGACCCAGGTGAGGACCCCACCAACCGCACGACGACATCAAGGAGACCAGCTGACCCTGTCCCTCGCCGACGTCCAGAACCTCACCGGTGCCACCATGACCGACTCCTCCGGTGCCAAGATCGGCAAGGTCGCCGACGCCTACATCGACGCCGACACCCAGACCCCGGAATGGGCGCTGGTGCACACCGGTCTGTTCGGCGGCCGGGAAAGCTTCGTCCCGCTCGCCCAGGCAACGCTGGACGGCAGCGAGCTGACCGTCCCCTACACCAAGGCCCAGGTCAAGGACGCACCGAACGCGGAGCCCGACGGTGAGCTGTCCCAGGACGAGGAGGCCCGGCTGTACGCCCACTACGGGCTGAGCTACACCGAATCGACCTCCGACTCGGGCCTGCCTGCCGGCGGCACCCCCGCTGCCACGCCACGAGTCGGTGCAGACCCGAAGGACCGCAACCGGGACGGGGTCTATGACGACATCGAAGCCACTGCAGTAGGCCGGGACACGTCCGGTCCGACCACCGACGACGCGATGACCCGCTCCGAGGAGCGGCTGCGCGTCGGCGTGCAGAAGCGCCCCTCGCAGACGGTCCGGCTCAAGAAACGGGTTGTCACCGAGAACGTTACCCAGACCGTGCCGGTGACCAAGGAGCGAGCGACCATCACTCGCGAGCCGATCACTGAGGCCAACCGCGGCAAGGCCATGGACGGGCCGGCGATCTCGGAGGAGGAGCACGAGGTCGTCCTGACCGAAGAACGGGCGGTCGTGTCCAAGGAGACCGTCCCGGTCGAGCGGATCCGGGTCGGCAAGGACGCCGTCCGCGAGGCACAGACCGTCACCGCAGAGGTCCGCAAGGAGCAGATCGAGCTCGACGACCAGGCCGCCACCACCAAGCGCTAACTCGGCCCAGCGCGGCGCGAAGCAGCCGCGCTCATCGGGCGTAGCGCGGCGCGAAGCAGCCGCGCTCAAGGGCTTAGCGCGGCGCGAAGCAGCTCCCGCGACCAGGACGACCCAGGCGGCGGCGCCCACTGGACCTGGCCAGGCGCCGCCGCCGGCCGCCACGTGCCCAAAGTCGGCCGCGCATCCCCGGTTCAACTCCCGGCGATTGCGGCAACACCTCAACCTCCCCGATCGAACGGATGCTCATGGCCGACACTGCCGTGTTCGACATCGACGGCACGCTCGTCGACACCAATCACCAGCACGCCCTGGCCTGGTACCGGGCGTTCCGCCGGTATGAGATCACCGTGCCGTTGTGGCTCATCCACCGTCACAACGGGATGGGTGGCGACCAGATCGTCGGCGCCCTGGCCGGCGATGTGGTCGAACGCCGCAACGGCGACGACCTGCGCTCGGCGTGGACCGAGGAATACCAGCCAATGCTCTCCGAGGTCCAACCATTCGACGGCGCCCGCGACCTACTGGCCGAGGTCAAGGCGCGTGGGTTCCGTCTGGTGCTCGCCAGCTCGGGTAAGGCCGACCAGGTCGATCACTACCTGAAGCTGATCGACGGTGAGGGCCTGGCCGACGCCTGGACCACCTCCGACGACGTCGAACAGACCAAGCCCGCCCCCGACCTGGTGACGGTCGCCATCGGCAAGGTCGACGGCGGCTCGGCGGTGATGATCGGGGACTCCACCTGGGACTTCGTCGCTGCCGGCAAACTCGACGTGCCCGGCATCGCCGTGCGGACCGGAGGGTTTTCGCCGCAGGAATTGCAGCAGGCCGGGGCTCTGCGGGTCTACGACTCGCTGAACGAACTGCGCGACGGCCTCGACGACACCCCCCTTCGGGCGCCGGAATGACCACTGATGACGCTCGTGGCATCCACCGGTCCATCGCGGCGGACGCCCCGCCGAGTCCACGTAGGGAGAACATGGCGCCCCCAACCGGTACGGAGACGCACACATCCGCCGGCGGAGCGCATCGGCTGCCTGGCTCCTTCGCGCCAGCGGCGACGACCGACCCCGATCCGGTCCGCGCTGGTGTTGCCTTCCGGCCACCGGTCGATGACGCCGGCCGGCCGACCGCGCCGTGGCTCTTGCGGGCGGCTGCCGGCTGGAGCTGGCGGATCCTCGTCATCGGTGCTGCGATCTACCTGCTGCTGCTGCTCGTGGCCCACCTGCGGGTCATCGCCCTGGCGGTGGTCGCGGCGCTGCTGCTCACGGCGTTGATCCACCCGCTGTTCCGGCGCCTTAACGGCCTCGGGCTACCCCGTGCGCTGGCGGCCGCGCTGACCCTGCTCGCCCTGCTGCTCGTCCTTGCGTCGGTCGTCACGCTGCTGTCGAGCACCACGGCCGCGCAACTGCCGGAGCTGCGCTCCAGCGTCGGCACCGGCATCGGGCAGGTCCGCGGCTGGCTGAGCACCGGGCCGCTGCACGTCGATGCGGGACAGGTCGACCGGCTCAACACCCAGGTCACCCACCAGCTCACCGCGAACCGTTCCAAGCTCGCCACCGGCGCCCTCTCAGGAGCCGCCCTGGCGGTGGAGGTGCTCGCCGGCGCCCTGCTCATGCTGTTCACCACGTTCTTCCTGCTCTTCGACGGACCCCACATCTGGGGGTGGATCGTCAGGCTGTTCAGCCGGTCGGCTCGCCCGGTGGTGGAGGGTGCCGGCGCGGTCGCCTGGCAGACGCTGACCGGCTACATCCGCGGCACCGTCTTCGTAGCCCTGGTCGACGCGCTGTGCATCGGCGCCGGTCTGCTCGCCGTCCGGGTGCCGCTGGTCGCCCCGCTGATCGTGCTGACCTTCCTGGGTGCATTCATTCCGATCGCCGGCGCCACGCTGGCCGGGATCGCCGCGGTCCTCGTCGCGCTGGTCTCCCGCGGGCCGGTTGCCGCACTGATCGTCCTGGGTGTCGTGCTTTTCGTGCAGCAGATCGAGGGTCACATCCTGCAGCCATTGGTGCTCGGAAAGTCGGTCCGCCTGCATCCCCTGGCGATCGTGTTCGCGATCACCGCCGGCGCCACCCTGGGCGGAATCCCCGGCGCCGTTGTCGCGGTGCCCAGCGTGGCCGTGCTCAGCCGGGTCGCGGCCTACCTCGCCCGGCTGCGGCGTACCGACGACGACGAGGTCAGTGCGGTCGCCGCCGATCCCGGCGCCCCCATCGCCGACTCGGCGACTGACGAGCTGGAGACCGAGGAGCACCAGCCCGACTCCGACGCTCGCCGCTGATCCTAAAGGCGTTCGCGACTGCCATGATGTCTGCACTCGACGAGCGACTGGCCGCCGCGGGCGGCACGGTGTCGGTCTGGCTCGGGACAGCCGGCGGACGGCCGGATTACGAGCGGCTGGCTGGGGTGCCGCACTACGCCGCGAGCACCATCAAGGTGGCCCTGCTCGTCGCCGCGTACCGGCTGGCCGATGCCGGCGGATTAGACCTCGACGAGGAGATCCGGGTGCACGACGACTTCGCCTCGGTCTGCGCCGGCCGGTTCCGGATGGACCGGGGCTACGACAACGACGAGGAGCCGTGGGAGCGACTCGGCGGCCCCGCGAGCCTGCGGTGGCTGTGCCGCCGGATGATCGTGCGTAGCAGCAACTTGGCCACCGATCTCGTGCTCGAACGGGTCGGGGATGCGCCCGTCGCAGCCGCGCTGGCCGCCTGCGGGGCGATCGCATCGGCACTGCGCCGGCCGATCTGCGACGAGGCGGCCGCAGCCGCCGGCGTCAGCAACGTGGTGACGGCCACCGACCTCGCGGCGGTGCTCGGGGCATTGGCGACCGGCCGGGCCGCCACGGCGACGGCCTGTGCCGAGATGCTTGCGGTTCTGGACGCGCAGGAATACCGCGACGGGATCCCGGCCGGCGTGCCCGCCGGCACACCGATCGCCGGCAAGAGCGGCTGGGTCGAGGGCGTGCTGCACGATGCGGCGTACCTTCGCCCGGCCGATGCCCCCCCGTACGTGCTGGTGGTGTGCACCACCGGGCTCGGCGAAGCCGAGGCGCAAAAGCTGATCCGCGCGGTGGCAGCGGCCAGTTGGGCCGGCCGGCAGTCGCTAGGGTCGGCCGGGTGACGATCGCCGAGCTCCGTACACATCGGATCCGGGTGCCGCTGCACACGCCCTTCGTCACAGCGATCCGTACGGTGCACGCGGTGGAGAGCGTGCTCGTGGAGGTGGTGGGCGCCGACGGCTTCTCCGGGTGGGGCGAGGGCGCCGCGACGTGGAAGGTCACCGGCGACTCGGTGGCCAGCATCGAGGCGGCGGCGGCCGGCCCGTTGCGCCAAGCCGTAATAGGCCGGTCTGCCGACGACCTGTCGGCGCTGCTGCGCAATGTCGAGCGGGCCGTGGTCGGCAACCGGGCGGCCAAGTCGGCCGTCGACTGTGCACTGCACGACCTTGCTGCACGGCGTCTCGGCATCCCGCTGGCCAGGTTCCTCGGCTCGGCCGCACGGCGCGTCTCGACCGATGTGACGTTGGCGGCCGGTCCGGTCGAGTCGATGGCGACGGCGGCAGCCGAGCGGGTGGCCGAAGGCTTCGATGTGCTCAAGGTCAAGGTGGGTGACGGGACGGCCGACGACGTGCAGCGGCTGGGCCGGATCAGGGACGCCGCCGGCCCGGACGTACGGCTGCGGATCGACGCCAACCAGGGCTGGACGCCGCGAGCGGCCGTGCGGGCCGTCCGCGCGATGGAGGACGCCGGCCTCGACCTCGAGCTGGTCGAACAGCCGGTGGCTGCGGGGGATCTCGAGGGCATGGCGTTCGTCACCGCGCGGATCAATACGCCCGTGCTCGCCGACGAGAGCGTCTGGTCGGCCGGCGACCTGCTCGAGGTGGTGCGCCGCCGGGCGGCCGACCTGGTCAACGTCAAGCTGGCCAAGTGCGGCGGGATCGGACCGGCACTGCGCCTGCTGGCAGTCGCCCAGGCCACCGGCACGGGTGTCATGCTGGGCTCGATGATGGAAACGCATGTCGGCGTGGGCGCGGTGGCCAGCCTCGCCACGGTGACTGAGTCCGCGAACGTCGACGACCTCGATGCCGCCTGGTGGCTGTCGGCCTCACCCGTCCGCGGCGGGATCCGGTACGACGCGGCGACGGTCGTACTGCCCGATGCTCCGGGGCTCGGCATCGACGGGCTGAACCCGTGACGACCCACCACACAGTCGCCGTCGCGACGGCAACTTTGTGGACCGCCCCGGACCGGCCCCGGCCGGTCGACGCGCCGGCGCTGGCGGCACCGTCGTCGGTCCGCGAGTGGGCCGAGCGGATGTCCACCGACGACCGCCTCGACCTCCACGGCCGGGTGGAGTCACAGGTGCTGCTCGGCGATGCCGTGCTCGTCGAGGAAGAGCGAGACGGTTGGGCCCGGGTGGTGGTGCCGGCGCAGCCGAGCTCGAAGGACCCGCGCGGCTACCCCGGCTGGCTGCCGACCGTTCAGCTGACCGAGGGACCGCCGCCGGATCCGGCCACCCGCGCGGTCGTCCGGGTGCCCACGACCGCGCTGTACGCCACGCCGGACGGCCCGCCGTTGCTGGCTCACCTGAGCTTTGCGACCGGTCTCGCGGTGGCCGGCGAGGTCACCGACGGCAGGGAGGCCGGGTGGCTGCCGGTCTCCGTACCCGGGCGCCCGGAGCCCGCCTGGGTGCCCGCCGGCGACGTCGACGTTGCCCCGGCGGCCCCGCTCCGCCCGGCTGACGTGCTGGGCGCGGCCGGCCAGTTCCTCGGCCTCGCGTACCTCTGGGGCGGCACCTGCGGGCTCGGCCTGGACTGCTCCGGTCTGGTCCACCTGGTGCTGCGCCGGTACGGCGTCAGCGTGCCTCGGGACGGCCACGACCAAGCGGCCGCCGCGCCGGTGCGCGTCGACCCGGCCGAGGCAGTGGTGGGCGACCTGCTCTTTTTCGCCAAACCGGGCCAGGAGATCCATCACGTGGGGATCTGCGCCGGCGACGGCCGGATGCTGCATGCACCGGAGACCGGACGCCTCGTCGCGTGCGAACCGCTGTCGGGTCGCCGGCGCGAGCACCTGGTCGCGGTCGGTCGCTGGGCCTGAGACCTACCTCGAGCGCGCCGCCGTATCCCGACGCACCTTCGCCAGGCTGGCGACCGTGGTCACCGTCAGGACCGTGAGCAGGACGCCGAGTGAGGCCCAGACCGGGATCGTCGGCACCCAGGAGACGCCGGACCCATGCAGCGCCTCGAAGATCAGCTTGACCCCGATGAAGGCCAAGATCACCGACAGGCCCAGGCCGAGGTAGACCAACCGGTCCAGCAGCCCGCCGACCAGGAAGTACAGCTGGCGCAGCCCGAGCAGGGCGAACGCGTTGGCGGTGAAGACGAGGTAGGGCTCCTTGGTCAGGCCGAAGATGGCCGGGATGGAGTCCAGAGCGAACAGCAGGTCCGTACTGCCGATCGCCACCATCACGATCAGCATGGGCGTGACCATCAGCCGACCCTGGGCCCGGACCAGCACCTTCGTACCGTGGTAGTCCTCGGTCGTGGGCAGGAGCCGCTTCGTCAGCCGGAGGGCGGCGTTCTCCTGAAAGCCCTCGTCCGCCTTGCGGAAGGCCAGCTTTGCGGCGGTGTAGATCAGGAAAGCTCCGAAGACGTAAAAGATCCAGTCGAAACGGGCGATCACCTGGGCACCGAGGGCGATGAAGACACCGCGCATCAGCAGCGCGAGCCCGATGCCGACCATCAGGACATTGCGCTGGTTGGCGCGGGGCACGGCGAACGCCGCCATGATGATGGTGAACACGAACAGGTTGTCGATGGACAGGCTGTACTCGGTGAGCCAGCCAGCGAAGAACTCGCCGGCGTACTGCCCTCCCGCCAGGGCCAGCACACCGATGCCGAACGCAATGGCCAGCACGACGTAGATGGCGACCGAGATGCCGGCCTCGCTGACCGACACGTCGTGCTCGCCCCGGCCGACGAGGAGCAGATCCGCGGCGAGCAGGGCGACCAGGCCGGCGACCGTGGCCACCCAGAGCCAGAGCGGGGGGTTCACGGCATACCTCCGGTGGATGACGACATGTCATTGACCGGAGGTCTCTCCCGCTCCGAGCGCCAGCGCTTGGAGCCGGCGGCCCCGGGCCACGCCGTGGGCGCAGCCGTGTTGACGATGCCGCCGCGGTAGGGATACTCCCCTCCACGTACCCCGCCATCATGCCACGGTGGCGGCCTACCGTCGGCTTACGGCGGCTCTGCTAACGCTGGCCGCTAGCGGACGCCGGCGACGTCCATCCCGCGCAGCTCCTTCTTCAGCTCGTTGATCTCGTCGCGCAGCCGGGCGGCCAGCTCGAACTGCAGGTCACGCGCTGCCTCGAGCATCTGGGCGTTGAGCTGCTGGATGAGGTCGGCCAGGTCGGCCCGGGGCATCCCGGCCAGGTCCCGGGCGTGCCGGCCGGCCCCGCTCGTAGCCGAGCCACCCTTGGCCGAGAGGCCGGGCACCGGCGCCTTGCCCCGGCTCTGGGACCGGCCCGATCCGCCCACCATCGCGTTGTCGGCGGCGTCGCGATAGATGCCGTCGAGGATGTCGACGATCTTCTTGCGCAGCGGCTGCGGGTCGACCCCGTGTGCGACGTTGTAGGCGACCTGCTTGGCCCGCCGGCGGGTCGTCTCCTCGATCGCGTGGGCCATCGACGGAGTGACGTTGTCGGCGTACATATGCACCTGGCCGGACACGTTGCGGGCGGCCCGGCCGATGGTCTGGATCAGCGAGGTGCCCGAGCGCAGGAAGCCCTCCTTGTCGGCGTCCAGGATCGCCACCAGCGACACCTCGGGCAGATCGAGCCCCTCGCGCAGCAGGTTGATCCCGACGAGGACGTCGAAGTCGCCCTTGCGCAGCTCGCGGAGCAGCTCGATGCGGCGCAGGGTGTCGACCTCGGAGTGCAGGTAGCGCACCCGCACGCCGAGCTCGAGCAGGTAGTCGGTCAGGTCCTCGGCCATCTTCTTGGTCAGGGTGGTGACCAGCACCCGCTCGTCGCGCTCGGCGCGCACCCGGATCTCGTGGACCAGATCGTCGATCTGGCCCTTGGTCGGCTTGACCACCACCTCGGGGTCGACCAGCCCGGTGGGGCGGATCACCTGCTCGACGAACTCTCCCCCGGTGCGACCCAGCTCGTAGCGGCCGGGCGTGGCCGACAGGTAGACCGTCTGGCCGATCCGGTCGAGGAACTCCTCGAACTTCAACGGCCGGTTGTCCATCGCCGAGGGCAGCCGGAAGCCGTGGTCGACCAGCGTGCGCTTGCGGCTCATGTCGCCCTCGTACATGCCGCCGATCTGCGGCACGGTGACGTGCGACTCGTCGATGACCAGCAGGAAGTCTTCGGGGAAGTAGTCGAGCAAGCAGTTGGGTGCGGTGCCGGCGCCCCGGCCGTCGATGTGCCGGGAGTAGTTTTCGATGCCGGAGCAGAAGCCGACCTGCCGCATCATCTCGATGTCGTAGGTCGTGCGCATCCGCAGCCGCTGGGCCTCGAGCAGCTTGCCCTGCTGCTCCATGCCGGCCAGCCGCTCGGCCAGCTCGGCCTCGATGCCAGCGATCGCCCGCTCCATCCGCTGCGGACCCGCCGCGTAGTGGGTGGCCGGGAAGACCAGCACCTCGCCGACCTCGCGCACCACCTCGCCGGTGAGCGGATGCAGGTAGTAGAGCCGCTCGACCTCGTCGCCGAACATCTCCACCCGGACCGCCAGCTCCTCGTAGACCGGGAAGATCTCCACGGTGTCGCCGCGGACCCGGAACGTGCCCCGGGTGAAGGAGAGGTCGTTACGGGTGTACTGGACCTCGACGAACCGGCGCAGCAGCTTGTCGCGCTCGATCTCGTCGCCGATCCGTAGCCGGACGCTGCGGTCCACGTACTCCTGCGGGGTGCCCAGGCCGTAGATGCAGGAGACCGAGGCGACCACCACCACGTCACGCCGGGTCAGCAGGGACATGGTGGCGGAGTGCCGCAGCCGCTCGACCTCATCGTTGACCGACGAGTCCTTCTCGATGTAGGTGTCGGTCTGCGGGACGTAGGCCTCGGGCTGGTAGTAGTCGTAATAGGAGACGAAATACTCGACCGCGTTATGCGGCAGCATCTCGCGCAACTCGTTGGCCAGCTGGGCGGCCAGGGTCTTGTTGGGCGCCATAATCAGTGTGGGCCGCTGGAGCCGCTCGATCAGCCAGGCCGTGGTGGCCGACTTGCCGGTGCCGGTCGCTCCCAACAGCACCACGTCCTTGGTCCCACCGCGGACGCGGCGCTCCAAATCCTCGATCGCGGCGGGCTGGTCGCCCGAGGGCTCGAAGTCGCTGACCACCTCGAACTTGCCTTGGGTCGGGACGATGTCGGTGACGGCTCGCATGGCTCCACGATAGGTGGGGGGTCCGACAATCAGCCGGTCGGTTGCCAGCCCGTGCGGTGAGCGAACTCCTGCGCCCGCGGCAGGGCCGCATCGAACCACGGCTCCTTGGCCGCCGCGTAATCGGCCCGGGCCGGATGATCGGCGGCCAGCCGGCGCTTGGCCTGCTCGTACGCCGCCTGCTCGGCCGGCTCGGCCCGGAGCCAGTCCCGGAAGAGCAGCGCGTAGCGCCAGCCAGGCGACCCGGTCACCCGCAGGTGCAGGTTGGCCGGCCGGCCCGGATCGGCCGCCCCGTGGACCCGCTTGGCCCACCGGCCAAGCTCTGGCGGTTTGGCCCGGTCGGACATCGCCGGCACGGCCGGGAAGCCGGCGGCTTCGAGGGCGGGCCGGAGCTCGTCGGCCTGCTGCATCGAGTAGACAGTGAGCTGCAGGTCGATGACGTCCTTGGCGGCCAGGCCCGGAACCGCGGTCGAGCCGATGTGGTCGACGGGCACGTGACCCAGGACATGGCAGATCCGGTCGGCGAGCCGCTGATACTGCCGGGGCCAGGCGTCGTCGTAGGGTGCGAGCACCGCCGTAGGGCTTCCCGCGGTCCGCCGGTGCCGCAGGTTGTCCGCGTAGGGAGCGATGCGGTGCCACCACAGCTCATCGACGCGATCCTGGAGTCGGTCGAGCCCGCCGATGTTGGCCAGGACGACGTCGGCGACCTGCCGGCGCTCGCTGTCCGTAGCCTGCGCGGCGACCCGGGCTCGGGCGTCGGCCGCACTCATCGCGCGGTCGCGGGTCAGCCGATCGACCCGTTGCTCCGCCGGCGCCTCGACCACCACGACGAGGTGGTAGGCCGGCGCCAGCCCGTTCTCGACCAGCAGCGGCACGTCATTGACGACCACCGCTCCGGCCGGGGCCGCGGCGATCAGCTCCGCGGTGCGCTGCCGGACCAGCGGGTGGACAACGGCGTTGAGCCGGCGCCGGGCGTCGTCATCGGCGAAGACGATGCCCGCCAGCCGGGCCCGGTCGAGGGCAGCGGTCTGGTCGAGAACGTCGGCGCCGAAGATGTCGACGACCTCGTGAAGTCCCGGCGTATTCGGCGCCACGACCTCGCGGGCCACCCGGTCGGCGTCGATGAGCATAGCCCCATGGCCGGCGAGCCGGCGGGCCACGGTGCTCTTGCCCGATCCGATCCCGCCGGTCAGCCCGATCGTCAGCACGCCGGGCAGACGGTTAGGACTTGCCGCCGGCCAGCTTCTCCCGGAGTGCCGCCAGCGCCTCGTCGGTCGCCAGCGCGCCGCTGTCGGGCTCCACCGTCTCCGAGGAGTACGACGTCTGCTCGGTTGCGTCGGACTCCGCCTTCTGCGCCTCGGTGATCTGCTTCTGGTGAGCCTCGTAGCGGGTCTGTGCCTCGGCGTACTGGCGGTTCCACTCCTCTGCCTGCTTCTCGTAGCCCGGGAGCCACTCGGCGGTGTCGGGGTCGAAGCCCTCCGGGTAGACGTAGTTGCCCTGTGAGTCGTACTCGGTCGCCATGCCGTAGGCCGAGGGGTCGAAGCCGACCGCCTCTCCGATGGTGCCCTCGTTGGCCTGCTTCAGCGACAGGCTGATCCGCCGGCGCTCGAGGTCGATGTCGATGACCTTGACCAGGATCTCGTCACCGACATTGACCACCTGCTCGGGGATCTCGACGTGCCGCTCGGCAAGCTCGGAGATGTGCACCAGGCCCTCGATGCCCTCGTCGACCCGGACGAAGGCGCCGAACGGCACGAGCTTGGTGACCCGGCCGGGAACAACCTGCGCGATCTGGTGGGTCCGGGCGAACTGCCGCCACGGGTCCTCCTGGGTCGCCTTGAGCGACAGGGATACGCGCTCGCGGTCGAGGTCGACGTCGAGCACCTCCACATCGACCTCCTGGCCCACCTCGACGACCTCCGACGGGTGGTCGATGTGCTTCCAGGACAGCTCCGAGACGTGGACGAGACCGTCGACGCCACCGAGGTCGACGAACGCGCCGAAGTTGACGATCGAGGACACGACGCCCTTGCGGACCTGGCCCTTGGCGAGCTTGTTGAGGAACTCGCTGCGCACCTCGGACTGGGTCTGCTCCAGCCACTGCCGGCGGGACAGCACCACGTTGTTGCGGTTCTTGTCCAGCTCTATGATCTTGGCTTCGAGCTCCTTGCCGACGTACGGCTGCAGGTCGCGGACCCGGCGCATCTCGACCAGCGAAGCGGGGAGGAACCCGCGGAGGCCGATGTCGAGGATCAGGCCACCCTTGACCACCTCGATCACCGTTCCGGTGACGATCCCGTCCTCTTCCTTGATCTTCTCGATCGTGCCCCAGGCGCGCTCGTACTGCGCGCGCTTCTTGGACAGGATGAGCCGGCCTTCCTTGTCCTCCTTCTGCAGGACGAGGGCTTCGACGAAATCACCGACCTTGACCACGTCGTTGGGGTCGACGTCGTGCTTGATGGACAGCTCCCGGGACGGGATCACTCCCTCGGTCTTGTAGCCGATGTCGAGCAGGACCTCGTCGCGGTCGACCTTGACGATGGTGCCTTCGACGATATCGCCGTCGTTGAAGTACTTGATCGTCTCGTCGATGGCGGCGAGGAAATCCTCGGCGGACCCGATGTCGTTGACCGCTACCTGCGGCGTCGTGTTCGGGGCGGTCGTGTCGGTGGCAATCGTCATGTGGGCGGGGGCTCCGGGGGTGGGAAAAAATGGGGGAATGTGCGCCGCGGCCGTTTCAGGCACGCAGCGCATCTGACATCGTACGGGCGCGTGAGGACAGGGGTCAATCAAAGGTTCACTCAAGGGGGTACCGATGGGGACCGACGCCGACCTCGGCACGGTCGGGGTAGCCAGGCGGTCAGCCGGCGCCACCGAGTCGGCCCGGGCCAACCGGCGCTGGTGGGACGCCGACGCCGACGCCTACCACCTGGAGCACGGGGCATTCTTGGGCGACGTGCGCTTCGTGTGGTGCCCGGAAGGCCTCGACGAGTCGACGGCCGGTCTACTGGGTCCGATCGCCGGGCGCCGGGTGCTCGAGGTGGGCTGCGGTTCTGCCCCTTGTGCCCGCTGGCTGCGCACGGCCGGCGCACTGCCGGTGGCCTTCGACCTGTCCGCGGGGATGCTGCGCCATGCGCTGGCCGCCGCTGCGCGCACCGGCGTGACGGTGCCCCTGGTGCAGGCCGACGCGGCCGCCGTGCCGTTTGCTTCGTCGTCGTTCGACCTGGCGTGCTCCTCCTTCGGCGCGGTGCCCTTCGTCGCCGACTCCGCCGCGGTGATGGGCGAGGTGGCGCGGGTGCTTCGACCTGGTGGCCGGTGGGTCTTTTCGGTGACCCACCCGCTGCGTTGGGTGTTCGCCGACGATCCCGGCCCCGACGGCCTGGTCGCGCAGACGTCGTACTTCGACCGCGCGCCCTACGTGGAGGTCGACGCGGGCGGGGAGGCGACGTACGTCGAACATCACCGCACGCTGGGCGACCGGGTTCGCGAGATCGTCGCGGCCGGCTTGGTGCTGCTGGACATCGTCGAGCCGGAATGGCCGGACGGGCACGAGCAGGTGTGGGGCCAGTGGAGCCCGTTGCGCGGCCGGCTTCTGCCCGGGACGGCGATCTATGTCTGCGAGAAGCCGGCGGGGTGAGCGTTGGGAGGGGCGGCCTAGTGGGCCGCGTCGTCCCAGGTGCGGCCGACGCCGATCGAGACGTCGAGCGGCACCGAGAGCTGGTAGGCCGCCCCCATCTCGCGGCGGACGAGCTCGTCGAGTTGCTCCCGCTCGCCCGGCGCCACTTCGAGCACCAGCTCGTCGTGTACCTGCAACAGCATCCGTGAGCGCAGACCGGCCCCGCGCAGTGCCCGCTCGACACCGAGCATAGCCACCTTGATGATGTCAGCTGCGGACCCTTGGATGGGCGCGTTGAGCGCCATCCGCTCGGCCATCTCCCGGCGCTGCCGGTTGTCGCTGGTCAGGTCGGGGAGGTAGCGCCGCCGGCCGAGGATGGTCTCGGTATAACCGGTGGTGCGCGCCTCGTCGACCACGTCGCGCAGGTAGTCGCGGACCCCGCCGAACCGCTCGAAGTAGGCCTCCATCTGCGTGCGAGCCTCGTCGGCGCTGATCTTCAGCTGCTGCGCCAGCCCGTACGCCGACAGCCCGTACGCCAGGCCGTAGGCCATCGCCTTGATCCGCCGGCGCAGCTCCGGGTCGACCTGGTCGGGCGGGATGCCGAAGGCGCGGGAGGCGACGAACGTATGCAGGTCCTCGCCGGACTCGAACGCCTCGATGAGCCCTGCGTCGGCACACAGATGAGCCATGATCCGCATCTCGATCTGGCTGTAGTCGGCGGTCATCAGCGACTCGTAGCCGGTCCCGACCATGAAGGCCTGCCGGATCCGCCGGCCCTCCGCGGTGCGAACGGGGATGTTCTGCAGGTTGGGATCAGTGGAGGACAGCCGACCGGTGGCGGCGATCGTCTGGTTGAACGTGGTATGGATGCGCTGATGGTCATCGACCATCGGCAGCAGGCCGTCGACGACGGTCTTGAGCCGGGCCACATCGCGGTGCCGCAGCAGGTGCTCGAGCAGCGGATGACCGGTCTGGTCGTACAGACCGGCCAGCGCCTCGGCGTCGGTGGTGTAGCCGGTCTTGATCCGTTTGGTCTTGGGCAATCCCAGCTCGTCGAAGAGAATCACCTGCAGCTGCTTGGGTGAGCCCAGGTTGAACTCCCGGCCCACCACCGCGTACGCCTGGGCCGCGGCATCCCGGACGCCGGCGGCGAAGTCCGCCTCCAGTGCGTGCAGCACGTCGAGATCCACGGCGATGCCGGTCGCCTCCATGCCGGCCAGCACGGCCGCCAGCGGCAGCTCCATGTCGCGCAGCAGCGCGGTGGCGCTGCGCGTGTCGAGGTCGCCGTCCAGGGCCTTGGCCAGGTCTGCCGTCGCCCGGGCGCGGACCACCTCAGTGGCGGCCAGCGCATCGTCGGCCTCGGTCTCACCACCATCGAGGGTGAGCTGATTGCCCGGCCCGACGTCGGCGCGCAGCTCCTGCCGCAGGTAACGCAGGGCGAGATCGGCCAGGTCGAAGGAGCGCTGGCCGGGCAACGCGAGATAGGCGGCCAGGGCGGTGTCGCTGGTGACCCCGGCGAGGTCCCAGCCACGGGCCCGTAGCGCGAGGAGCGGCCCCTTGATGTCATGCACCGCCTTGGGCGCCGAGGAGTCCATCAGCCAGCCGAGCAGCGCCTTCTCGTCGTCCTCGGTGACCCGCTCGGGATCGATGAAGGCACCGACGCCACCCTCGACCGCCAGCGCCACCCCCTGCACGGTGCCGGTGCCGCGGCCCCAGGTGCCGCGCACCGCGATGCCGACCCGCCGGCCGGACCCGGCGTTCTCGGCGAGCCACTGCGCCACGTCTCCAGGCTGCAGCAGTCCACCCTCGACGTCAAAGCCGGAATCGGCTTCGGGCTCAGCGGCGGTCAGGGTGTCCCACAGCCGGTCGCGCAGGACCCGGAACTGCAAGGTGTCGAAAAGCTGGTGCACCTCGTCGCGGTCCCATTGCGCGGCAATGAGCTCGCCGGGATGGACCTGCAGCGTGACGTCACGGACGAGCTCGGTGAGCTGACGATTCTGCAGGACCGCCGCCAGGTTTTCCCGCAGCGCGTCACCGGTCTTGCCGCGGATTTCATCGACCCGGGCCACCAGTGCCTCCAGGGATTCGAACTCCCGGATCCATTTGGCGGCCGTCTTCTCCCCGACGCCCGGGATGCCGGGCAGGTTGTCGCTGGGGTCGCCGCGCAGAGCGGCGAAGTCGGGGTACTGGAGCGGGGACAGCCCGTACCGCTCCTGCACCGCTGCCGGGGTCATCCGCGACATATCGGAGACGCCGCGCTTGGGGTAGAGCACGGTCACCTGGTCGCTGACCAGTTGGAAGCAGTCCCGGTCACCGGTGCAGATGAGGCTGTCGATGCCCAGCGACTCGGCCTCGGTGGCCAAGGTGGCGAGCACGTCGTCAGCCTCGAAGCCCTCGGCCGTGACCACCGGGATCCGCAACGCCTCCAGCACTTCCTGGATCAGGCTGACCTGACCGCGGAAGTCGGTCGGCGTCTCGCTCCGGTTGGCCTTGTAGCCGGCGAACTGCTCGCTGCGGAACGTCTTTCGCGACAGGTCGAAGGCCACGGCGACGTGGGTGGGCTGCTCGTCCCGGAGCAGGTTGATCAGCATCGAGGTGAAGCCGTAGACGGCGTTGGTCGGCTGTCCGGTCGTGGTGGAGAAGTTTTCCACCGGCAGCGCGAAGAACGCCCGGTAGGCCAGGGAATGGCCGTCGAGGAGGAGCAGGCGGGCTGTCCCGGGGTCGACCGTCACGGGCGCGACTCTAGTCTCGGGGTCCGACTGAGGAGCTCGCCACGGACCGCTACGGAGCCGGCATGACAGCCTCGCAGGACGAGATCGACCGGTTGCTGGCCTATGTTGCCGACCAGCCCGAGCAGTTGACCGACCGGATGGGGCTACGGCTGATCGAGGTCGGACCGGGCCGGGTGGTCGGCTCCTTGCCGGTGAGTGGCAACCGTCAGCCGTACGGACTGCTGCACGGTGGCGCCTCGTGCGTCCTGGTCGAGACGCTCGGGTCCATCGCCGCCGCCGTTCACGCCGGCCCGGACAAGATCGCCGTAGGCGTGGACATCAACGTCACACATCATCGGGCGGCTGCCGACGGCCTGCTCACCGGCGTCTGCACGCCACTGCACCAGGGCTCGCAGGCAGCGACATATCAGGTCTCGATGACCGACGAGCAGGACCGTCGGGTGGCTACCGGCCGGCTGACCTGCGCGCTGCTCCAAAACAGACGGGAGCGCGACAGCGACCGGCGGCGGTCAGGCTAGATCCTGCGCCCGACCCAGCGGCGAGCGGGTCAATGACGGGCGAATACCGGGTCCCCGGCGGCGGGCCAGATGAGTCGGGATGGCGTCGGTCTTGGGCACCGCGAGGTGCCGGCGCAGGACCGCCAGCGGCGCTACCCGGCGGACCACCACCGGTGCGAAACCCAGCCGAGCCAGGAACCGGTTCGCCTCACGGTCGGTGGTGGCCGCGCCGACCGTCACGTGCTCGACGCCCATCCGGTCGGCGTACGAGCCGGCCGCGGCGACCAGCGCACGGCCGGCGCCCTTACGCCGCTGGGCCCGCTCGACCACGAGGTGGCTGACCCGAATGACCGGCACGTCCAGCAATTCACCGGCCAGGTCCACCGACAACACCGCCATGCCGAGGACGAGATCGCCGTCACCGACTGCCAGCACCACGCGCCGGTCGGGGTTGGTGAGCAAGACCTCGTAGCGCTCGCGCACATCCACCGGCGCTGCCGGACGGCCACCGTAGCGCCGGCCGGCCGGCAGGTCGCGCACATTATCGGCGAAGGAAATGACGGTATCGAGGTCGTCGACCGTGGCATCGCGAACGTGGATGCTGCTGCGGCGCATGGACAACCCCTTTACGGGACGAAGTCGTGTTGAACACCCACCACTGCGGCTGAGGCGCGTACGGTAGCGCGCCGATCAACGACCGCAGGGCACCCCCCCCGAGTCGGATGGCGTTGGTAAACGCTGAGTGAAAAGACAATTACCCGGCGGTGAGGTGGACGAGCGGATCAGTGCGGCTCGCCGAGGTCGTCGGGTCCGGTTGAGGAGCCGCCCGTCGCGGAACCGCCCGTCGCGGAACCCGCACCCGAAGACTCAGCCAGCTCCTCGCCGAGGTAGGCGGCGCGCACTCGGTCGTCGGCCAGGAGCTCGGCGCCGGTGCCCGACAGCACGATCTCGCCGGTTTCCAGGACGTATCCGCGGTCGGCCAGGCTCAGCGCCTGCACGGCGTTCTGCTCCACCAGCAGGACGGTCACGCCGGAGCTGTTGATCTCGCGAATGATGGTGAAGATCTGCGCGACGATGATCGGCGCCAGGCCCATGGAAGGCTCGTCAAGCAACAGCAATCGCGGCCGGCCCATCAATGCCCGGCCGATTGCCAACATCTGCTGCTCGCCGCCGGACAGGGTGCCCGCCTGCTGTTGATAGCGCTCCTTGAGCAGCGGGAAAAGCCCCAGCACATGGTCGAGGTCGCCCTGGTCGGTGTGCCGGAATCGAAAGGCGCCGATCTCGAGATTTTCCTCCACCGTCATCCGGGGAAAGACGTGCCGCCCCTCCGGAACGTGGCAGACGCCCCGGCTGATCAGCTCGTGAGCGGGGATCCCGTCGATCCGATTGCCGTCCAGCGTGATGCCGCCGAGCGTGGGCCGCAGCATCCCGGACACGGTCTTCTGCGTCGTCGTCTTACCCGCGCCATTGGCCCCGAGCAGGGCCACGATCTCGCCGGCGCCGGCATGGAAGGAGATGCCCTTGAGCGCGCGAATGGCGCCGTAGCGGACCTCGACCTCGGCGACGTCAAGGTCTGCACCGGCCTTATCGGTCATGACCGGTGCCCGCTTCCGGGTCGGTGGCTCCGCCGTCCGAGCTGCTTTCGGTGGTGACCCGCCGCACCTCGGCCTGGTGCTCGGCTTGCTGCTCCGCCTCCTCGGGCGAGGTGCCGAGGTAGGCGGCGATCACGGCCGGGTTGCGCTGGATGGCACCTGGACTGCCTTCGGCGATCTTGCCGCCGAAGTTGAGCACGATGATGCGGTGAGCGATGGACATCACCAGTTTCATGTCGTGCTCGATCAGCAGAACGCTGATGTCGCGCTCGGTGTTGACCCGCTGGATGAGCTGTGCGAGATCCCGCTTCTCGGCCGGGTTCGTCCCGGCGGCCGGCTCGTCCAGCAACAGGACGCCCGGGTTGGTGCCGAGCGCCCGCGCGATCTCCAGCCGCCGCTGCTCGCCGTACGGCAGGGACCCGGCCAGCTCGTTGGCCCGGTGCGCGAGCCCGACGTCATCGAGCAGCCCGAACGCCGACTCGATGCTCTGGCGCTGCTCCCGCCGCTGCCAGGGCAGGCCGAGCATGGCCGAGAGGGGCCCGGACCTCTGGCGTGACTCGATCCCGACCTGGACGTTCTCCAGGGCGGTCAGCGCGGGAAACAGCCGGATGTTCTGGAACGTACGGGCCACGCCCAGGTGGTTGATGACGTGCGTCTTCTTGCCCAGGACGCTCACGGCGGGGTCGCCGGGGCGCCCGGACAGCGTGATGGAGCCTTCTTGTGGGGTGTAGACACCGGTCAGCGAATTGAACAGTGACGTCTTGCCGGCGCCGTTGGGGCCGATGACGGCGAGGATCTCGCCGCGATACATCTGCAACGAAACGTCGTTGAGGCTGGTGACACCGCCGAACCGCAGCGTCACGTGCGCCACAGCGAAGACGACATCGCTGGCGGCCCCGGCGCCAGTCGCCGGAGAGGTCTGCGGGGACGCGGTCATGGCCGCATCACATTCCACCGCTGCGGGGCACGGCTTGACTTTCGGCGGACAGGGCGGTGCCGAGCCCGGAGAGCTCGGCTCGTCGTCGGTTGGCCGGCACGAGACCGGCCGGCCGGAAGATCATCATGAGCAGCACCACGGCGCCGATCCACAGCTGCCGGTCCTCGGCCGGGACCTGGTCGCGGAGGAACTCCGGCAGCCAGGTCAGCACGGCGGCACCGGCCATGGCCCCGGGCAGCGAACCCATCCCGCCGAAGACCACGTAGGCCACGACCAGGATGGAGTTGTTCAGGACGAAGTTGTCGGGGTTGAAGTAGCCGACCTGGCTGGCGAAGAAGACGCCGGCGAGCCCGGAGGTGGATGCCCCGATCGCGAACGCCATGAGCTTGACCCGGGCGGTGTTGATCCCGGTGGCCTGCGCCGCCACCTCGTCCTCCCGGATGGCCGCCCAGGCCCGGCCCAGCCGCGAGCCCTCCAGCCGGTAGAAGAGAACCACGACGATGATGATGAACACCAGCAGCAGATACCAGTACTGCAGCTGGTTGAGTCCCCAGGACAACTTGAGCGGTCCGAGGTGGATCACCGGGTTGGGCACCGGCGGAGATGGTCCGCGCGTGCTGTTGGTCAAGGCGTCGGCGTTGATGGCAACGATGCGGATGATCTCGCCGAAGCCGAGCGTGACGATGGCGAGGTAATCACCGCGCAGCCGTAGCGTCGGAAAACCCAGGGCGACGCCGGCGATGAGGCAGATGGCAATGGCGAACGGAATGGCGAGCAGCGGGCTCATGTGCAGCCAGTCCGGCGGCTTGACCGGAAGTGAACCGACCAGGTAAGCGGTGGTGTACGAGCCGATCGCATAAAAGGCGATGAAGCCCAGGTCGAGCAGACCGGCCCAGCCGACCACGACATTCAACCCGACCGCCAGCAGGACGAAGACGCCGATCTCGCCGACGAGCACCTTCTGCCAGAACAAGGTGGTGGTCGGCGGGTAGAACAGGGCCAGGGCCACGCCGATGAGGGCAAGACTGCGCACCGATCCGGACCCGAACGCCATCCGGCCGCCGCTGGATGACCGGGCCACCCGGCCCTTCGGCCGGCCGGGCGGAACCTCCATGCTGGTGGCGCCGCCCGCCTCGTCAGCCTTCGCCGGCTGGTGAGAGGTGGCTGCCAGAAAGCCGCCGGATCCGATCAGAAAAAAGCCGATGCACGCGAGCCAGCCCCCGGCGCCGAGGTTCTGCCAGGGCCCGGTGGCACTGTCGACACCCGACGCAGCGGCGACGGCGCTGATGTCGTAGAGCGTGACCAGTGTCAGGAGCACGGCGACGAGGCCAAGCCCCGCACCAGCCCAGCCCAGCGCACGGTTACGCAGATATGCCGCCGTGCCGGCGGTCACCGCGCTCGCTGCCAGCAGTGCCCAGCCCAGCCAGCTGAGGTACTGCACGGCCACGGCGGCCAGGCCCGTGCCGCCGAAGCGGGTGTGGGTATCGGCCAGGGTGGAGTTGAGGTTGCCCGGGGAAAACCAAGTGGCGCTGGCGAAAGCGATCAGGCCGGCGACGAATCCCAGGACGACGAGCGGCAGGCCCGGTCGCCAGGCCAGGGCCCGGTCGACGAAGTGTCTGGTGCGGGCCACCTCCTCGTCGCTGAGGGCCACCGCTGCGCCGGCCGCCGCGAGGACCAGATACCCGAAGATCGCAACGGCCGACCCCAGTGAATGGTCGATTCCCCCGGCGAAATTGACCACGTCGCTGTGTGAGACGTAAGAGACGACGGCGGCGACCAGGCTGAGTACCACCCCGACCCAGCCGAGGATCCGCCGGCGGGTGGCGACGGCCACCCCCACAACCACGAGCACCAAAAGGAGCTGCGCCCAGGCGAGCCAGCTGAAGAAGGACGTCGTCAGGGCCGAGAGTCCGGAGGTGTCACCCACCGCAGTGCTCACCGCGCCGAACTTGGCATCGCCGACGGGGTCGTACCAATGCAGCAGTGTCTGCGCGGCGAGGACGGTGGCCACGCCGGCGGCCAGGGGCCACGCGCCGGGCCTGGTCAGGTACGGCCTGACGGTCGGCCAATAGGTGATGGCCAGAAAGGCGAGGACGCCGATGCCCAGGAAGACAAGAATCCGTGAGGTGAGGATCGACTGGCGTATCGCATAGCCGTAGTCGGCCTGAGTGCCCTCCTGCGGCCCCCACATCAGGGCCAAGACGAAAGCGCCGGCCAGGCAACCCAACGACCGGCGCAGCATGATCGCGGCCGGACCCTGCCCCCTCATGCCGCGCGGCCCAGGCGCTCGCCGAGGATGCCGGTCGGCCGGACGATGAGCACGACCACCAGCACCACAAAGGCCACCACGTCGGTCCACTTCGTGTCGATGTGAACCAGCGGCACCATGTTCTCCACCACGCCGAGGACCAGACCACCGATCATGGCGCCCCGGATGTTACCGATGCCACCGAGGACGGCGGCGGCGAATGCCTTGACGCCGGGCACGAAGCCCATGGTATTTGAGAAGACGAAAGCGGTGCCGAACAGAAAGCCGGCGGCTCCGGCCAGTGCACCGCCGATGATGAACGTACGGGAAATCGTCTTGTCGATATCGATGCCCATCAGGGTCGCCGTGGGAGCGTCCTCGGACACGGCCCGGATGCCCCGGCCCAGCTTGGTCCCGAGAACGAGGCGGTCGAGAAAGATCATCATGACGAGTGCCGAGACCACGATCACGACCTGCACGACCTGGACCCGCGCGCCGAAGACGTGGAACAGCACGGCGTTGTCGGCGAAATAGGAGGGGAACGTGTTGTTCGTGAAGCGGTTGAACAGCTTTCCGAAGAGCTGGGACAAGAAGAAAGAAGCGCCGATGGCGCTGATCAAAAAGGCGAGCTTGGGCGCGCCGCGACGACGCAATGTCCGGTACGCCACGCGCTCCAGGGCCCAGGCGACGGCGGCACCGGACACCGCCCCGCTCAGCAGCCCCGCGGTGAGCACCAGCGGCACCTCCCACGGGGCGATGTGTGTGGCATCTCCGACGATCGCATGGACGACGACAAAACTGCCGAACGCCCCGGACATGAAGACCTCGCTATGGGCGAAGTTGATGAGCTGTAGCACGCCGTACACGAGCGTGTAGCCGAGGGCAATCAGTGCGTACATGGAGCCCCGGGTCAGCCCTAGCACCAGATAACCCATGAAGTCGGTCACATCAACGGCACCCTTCGGGAGTCCATCGTCAATTGCCGATACAGAGCGGCACCCCGCCCCGGAGGGGGGACGAGGTGCCGCTCACCGCGTTGTCACCGATGATCTGATCAGCTGGGAATTACTTCTGGTCCTTGATGTTGCCGATCAGCGATATGTTGCCAGCCTTTTCTACATACAGGTTGACAATCTGCGCGGTCGCGACCACCTCGCCGTTGGTCTCGAACTTCACCTGGGTCGTGATGCCCTTGAAGTCCAACGCGTTCACGGCCTGTTCCACCGACTGGCGGGTGACCGGGCCCTTGGCCTTGGCCGTCTTGATCGCGTCGATCATGGCATTGGTCGCGTCGAAGGCCTCCGGTGAATATGTCGACGGCGGAGTCTTGTAAGCGGCGGTGTAGGAGGCGGTGAATGCCTTCGCCTCCGGAGCGACCGTCGCGTCGAGGCAGCCGCACGTGAAGTACCAGCCGTTGCCGGCCGCGCCGGCCCCCTTGGTGAAGACCGACGACTTGCCGCCGTTGCCGGTGACCGTCAAACCCTTGTAGCCGGTGGACTTGATGGCCTTTGCGAAGATGGCGGCCTGGGCGTCGTAGCCGCCGTAGAAGACGGCGTCGGCCCCGGAGGTGGCCACGGTCTGGGCGATGGCGCCGTAGTCGGTCGTCTTGGCATCGACACCCTGGCGGATGACCGCGACGCTCTTGATCTTCAGCTCCCGTTGGATGGTGTCGGCGACACCCTTGCCGTAGTCACTGAGGTCGTCGATGACGAAGACCTTCTTCAAGCCCTTGCGCGCGAACCACTCGGCCGCCTGAGTGCCCTCCACGTTGTCGGACGGCACGATGCGGTGCCAGGTGGTGAAGCCCAGCGAGGTCAGCGTGGGGTTGGTCGCCGAGGGGCTGATCACCGGCATGTTGGCCGCGGCGTAGGTCTTGCCGACAGCTTTGGTGGCACCGGAGAAGCTGGGGCCGATCACGGCGATGATGGCCGGATCCTGGATCAGGGTCGCGGCGGCGGCCGGTGCGGTCGCCGCCGAACCGACGTCGTCGGCCTTGACCAGGACGAGCTTGAAACCGAGCTTGCCGGAGCTGTTGGCCTGATTGACGGCGAGCTCGGTGGCGTTGACCTCATTGATGCCGAGCTGCTGGTTGTCACCGGACAGCGGTCCCTGGAAGCCGATTTTGTACGTCTGGTTCGACGAGTTGGTCTTCGTCCCGCCACCGGTCAGACCACCACCGTTGGACTTCTTGCTGCTGTTGGAGCAGCCCGTCATTGCGAGCACGCCGACGACTCCGACGACGGCTACCTTGGGTAGCAACCTGTTCTGCATCGAGCTCCTCCTAGAGATGGGCACTGACCGCACAGTGCTGTATAGCGCACGCGGCACCCCCGCAGCGGGAAGTTACGCGTGCCGTGATGCGATTGTTGGATCCGCACGGTGCAGCGACATCTTTGCATGCGGTATGGCGCCGAGCGTCGTGGTGTTCTCCTCGTGTTCTCCTGGTGCGGGCCCCGTCCCCTCGCAGGCGTCCCCGGACCGCGCTGGCGCCTGGCGGCTGGCGGCTGGCGGCTGGCGGCTGGCGGCTGGCGGCTGGCGCTACGCTGCGCTGACGTTGCCCCCGTGCTGCAATCGGTTGACGGGGCCGCCTCAAAAGCGGCTGGTCGCAAGGCCATGTGGGTTCGAGTCCCACCGGGGGCACCCCAGCTCATCCGCTTACTCGGCAGCTTGCTCGGCCGAAGAGCCCCGCAGGATGCAGAACTCGTTGCCCTCCGGATCGCGGAGCACCTGCCAGGAGCCGCCGTCGTAGACGTCGTCGGCCCGGGAGGCGCCGAGCCGGATCGCCGCGTCGACGGCGTCCTCGTACGACCGGCTGCGCAGGTCGAGATGCAGCCGGTTCTTTCCTGCCTTGCTGTCGGGCACGCGAAAGAAGTCCAGCGGCGGAGCGCCCGAGACGTGAACGGTGGCATCCCCGCCATCGTCGCGCTCGACGGTGCCGCCGAGCAGGTCGGCCCAGAATCGGGCCAGCGAGGGCGGGTCGGCGCAGTCGAAGGCGACGACGGCGAGGTGCAGGCCGGCCGGTGCCGGGGCGGCGTTGGGTGTCATAGGGCGACCGTAGGGTCTGCCTGTGACAGCAGCCAGCACGGTTCCCCACATGAGCGCCGAGCAGTTCCGGCGACACGGACGCGAAGTCGTCGACTGGATCGCCGACTACTACGAGCGCCTGGAGTCGCTGCCCGTGCTGTCGACGGTGGCCCCCGGGGACGTCCGCGCCGCCCTGCCGGCGCACCCGCCCGAGCATGGCCAGCCGTTTGCCGACGTCCTTGCCGACCTCGACCGGGCGGTGCTGCCAGGAATCACCCACTGGCAGCACCCCGGATTCTTCGGCTACTTCCCGGCCAACGCGTCCTACCCGTCGATCTTGGGCGACCTGCTCTCGGCCGGACTGGGCGCGCAAGGAATGCTCTGGGCCACCAGCCCGGCGGTCACCGAGCTGGAGACGCTGACGCTGGATTGGCTGACCGAGCTGCTCGACCTGCCGGCGGCGTTCCGCAGTGACGGCCCGGGCGGTGGCGTCATCCAGGACACCGCCAGCAGCGCGGTGCTGGTGGCCCTGGTCGCAGCCCTGCACCGAGCAAGCGCCGGCAAGAGCGGCCAGACCGGGATGCCCCAGCGGCACACCGTCTACACCAGCCAGGCAGCACATTCCTCGGTCGAGAAAGCCGTCCGCATCGCCGGCGTCGGCACGGACAACCTGCGCCTGGTCGACCTCGACCCGGCCAGCCAGTCGATGCGGGTCGAGCACCTGAGGCGGTTGATCGAGGCCGACCTGGCCGCCGGGCGCGTGCCGACCCTTGTCGTGGCGACCGCCGGCACCACCTCGACGACGGCGTTCGACCCGGTCGCCCGGATCGGCCCGATCTGCGCGAGCGCCGGCGCCTGGCTGCACGTCGACGCGGCGTACGCCGGAGTCGCCGCGGTCTGCCCGGAGCTGCGCTGGATCAACGACGGGCTGTCCTACGCCGACTCGTACTCGACGAATCCGCACAAGTGGCTGCTGACCAACTTCGACTGTGACGCCTTCTACGTCGCCGATCGGGCCGCCCTGATCGGGGCGTTGTCGGTGCTGCCGGAGTACCTGCGCAACGCGGCGACGGAGTCCGGTGCGGTGATCGACTACCGCGACTGGCAGGTGCCGCTGGGCCGGCGGTTCCGGGCCCTGAAGCTCTGGTGCGTCCTGCGGTGGTACGGCTCCGAGGGCCTGCGAGCGCACATCCGGGGGCATGTCCGGCTTGCCCAGGACTTCGCCGAATGGGTCCAGGCCGACGAGCGCTTCGAGATCGTCGCGCCGCATCCGCTGAGCCTGGTGTGCTTCCGGCTGCGGGGAGCCGACGAGCCGAACGAGAAGCTGCTGTCGCAATTGAATGCCGGCGGCAAGGTCTTCCTCACCCACACCCGGGTCAACGGCGGCTACACGCTGCGGCTGGCTGTCGGCTCACCCGCGACGCAGGCGCGCCATCTGGAGGAGGCCTGGCAGCTGATCCGGGAGCTGGCGTGAGCGCCGGCCCGGTGGCCCTGGTGGGCAGCGGCGAGTATCTCCCGGTGATGGCCGACGTCGAGGGCGGCCTGCTGGCGGGTCGGCCGCCGCGATTCGTGCAGATCCCGACGGCAGCGGCGCCGGAGGGACCGGGGATTCTCGACCGGTGGCAGGCACTCGGCATCGAGCAGGCGAGGCGGCTCGGGGTGACCGCGGTGCCGCTGCGGGTTGAGACCCGCAAGGACGCCGAGGATCCGGCGCTGGCCGAGCAGGTGCAGGGTGCCGGCCTGATCTATCTGTCCGGCGGCGACCCACCGTACCTGGCCGACACCTTGCGCGGGACGCTGCTCTGGGGGGCGATCGTGGCAGCTTGGCAGGACGGTGCGGCGCTGGCCGGTTGCAGTGCCGGCGCGATCGCGCTGACCGACTGGGTACCTGATATCCGCCGGCAGGACGTCCCCGGCCGCCCAGGGCTGGCCGCGGTGCCCCATCTGCGGGTGATCCCGCACTTCGACAAGCTGACCAGCTGGGTGCCAGACCTGCCCGAGCGCTATCTCGTCGACCTTCCGCCCGCGACCCTGGTCATCGGGATCGACGAGGACACCGCCCTGGTCGGCGGTCCGCACGAGTGGCTCGTGCAGGGCCGTCAGTCGGCGTGGGTGATCACCGCAGCAGGACGCAAGGAGCATCCCGCCGGCTCGGGCCTGCTCACCGGCGGCTGACCTGCGCCGACCTGCTCATCGCCTGACCCGCAACAGTCCTTCCTGGACCACGGACACGACGTGGCGTCCGTCGGCGGCGAAGATCCGGCCGGTGGCGAACCCGCGACCGCCGTGTGCTGACGGGCTGTCGCAGTCGTAAAGCAGCCATTCGTCAGCGCGGAACGGCCGGTGAAACCACATCGCGTGGTCCAGGCTCGCGCCCTGCAGATCGTCGAGGTACCAGGCCAGGCCGTGAGCCGCGAGCACCGAGTCGAGCAGGGTCATGTCGCTGGCGTAGGTGAGCGCGCAGACGTGCAGGAGTGGATCGTCGGGGAGCACTCCGTCGGCGCGTAGCCACACCCGCTGCGACGGCTCGCGGGGGCCGTCCACCCGCGACACCCAGGGCGGGTCGTCGACGTAGCGCAGGTCGATGGGGCGCGGCAGCCCGAACAGCGGACCCAGCTGGTCGCCGTAGGGCTCCGCCCGCTGCCCCCAGGTCGGCAGGTCGTCGGGCCGGGGCACTCGCGGCATCTCGATCTGGTGCTCGAGACCCGGCTCGTCGACCGCGAACGACGCCGACAGGTTGAAGATCGGCTTGCCGTGCTGTACGGCTACGACCCGCCTGGTGGTGAACGACCGGCCGTCACGAATCCGGTCGACCAGGTAGATGATCGGGACGGTCGGGTCGCCCGGGCGCAGGAAGTACGCGTGCAGCGAGTGCACAAGCCGGTCCAGGGGGACCGAGCGGCCGGCGGCGACCAGCGCCTGACCGGCGACCTGACCGCCGAACACGCGCTGCAGTGATTCCTCGGGACTGCTACCGCGGAAAATGTCCAGCTCGATCTGCTCCAGGTCGAGGATCGCCACCAGTCGATCGAGGACGACCTGTCCGGACACGCCCGTCCGGGCTTCAGCCACGCTGGATATCGTCGCTGAGCCGCCACCCGCGCATCGCGTTGGTCGGCCCCGGCGTCCCGGGGGGGCTGCCGCCGACGATGACGATCTCGTCGCCGGCCGCGAAACCGCCCACGCTCAGCGGAATGTCCTGCACCTGCGCCACCATTTCCTCAGTGTGCTGCACCCTCGGGAACGTCTCCACCCCCCACGCTCAGCGACAGCTGGCTGCGGACGCGTTGCTCGGGCGTGAACGGCGAAGCGGCGGTGGCGAGTGGAAGCGCGCCCGCCGGGATGATCCAGGCCTCGTTGGGCCTGCTGGGGGAGGTGCGAGGAGGCCTGGATCATGGAGCGGCGACCTGTCACCCCGTGGTCTTCGCCCCGTCGATCGCCTCTCGGATGATGTCGGCATGGCCGGCGTGCTGGGCGGTCTCCGCGATCACCTGGAGTGGCAGGCGGCGCGCCGAACGACGGGCCCCCGGCTCGAACCCGGCGCCGCCGGCAGCGGCTGCAAGGCGTCGAGGTCGGGAAGGTCCTTCACCAGCTCATCGGGTGCGGCGGACCACCTGTTCGTGGTCGGCCAGCAGCCCGGCCAACGTCTCTCCCTCGAGCATCCGGAAGCTCTGCGCGTGGGCCGTCAACGCCACTTCGCCGGCACCCATCGTCACCGGGCCGTCGGAGTCTCCCATCCGGGGTGATCTAGGCCTCGTTTAGCCTGCTGGAGGTGGCCTTACGAGGCCTGGATCATGGCGGTGCGGGGCGGTGCGGGCGGTGCGGGGCGGTGCGGGGCGGTGCGGGCGGTGCGGCGGTGCGGGGCGGTGCGGCAGCGGGGCGGTGGGCAGCGGGGCGGTTGTTACGCCAGCGGGCGGGCGGCGGCGGTGACCGGCGCCGGCAGGGTGGAGTCCCCGGTGAGGTGGGCGTCCACCGCGGCCGCCGCGGCGCGTCCCTCGGCGATCGCCCAGACGATGAGGGAGGCACCGCGCTTGCAGTCACCGGCCACGAAGACGCCGGGTGCCGTGGTCTGCCAGTCGGGTCCGCAGGCGACGGCGCCGCCGGCGGTCAGCTCCACTCCGAGCTGGTCGAGCAGGGGGGACCGCTCAGCGCCGGCGAAGCCGATCGCCAGCAGCGCAAGGTCGCAGGGCAGCTCGCGTACCGGCCCGACCGGCGTGGCAGTCCGGCGGCCACTGACGTCCTTGGCCACCACGACCTCGCGGATCGCTAACCCCTGCACGTGCCGATCGGAGTCGCCGATGAACTGCTCGACCTGTACGGCGAACACCCGCTGCCCGCCCTCCTCGTGCGCGGGGTAGGACCGCAGCAGCCACGGCCAGGTGGGCCAGGGCGAGCGGCCGGCGTCGCGGGCGGCCGGTGGCTCGGGATAGATGTCGAGCTGGGTCACGCTTGCCGCGCCCTGCCGGTGGGCGGTGCCCAGGCAGTCGGCCGCCGTGTCGCCACCGCCGATGATGACGACGTGCCGGCCGCGGGCGTCGATGGGGGTCTGCTCCAGCGCCCCTGAGACGACCCGGCTGGCCGGGACGAGGTGCTCCATTGCCAGGTGCACCCCGGTCAGCTCCCGCCCCGGGATGGGCAGCTCGCGGCTGACGGGTGCCCCGGCAGCCAGCACGATCGCGTCGTGCCCCGCGCGCAGATCCGCTGCGGTCAAGTCGACGCCGGCCTCGCACGACACCCGGAACGTGGTGCCCTCGGCCAGCATCTGCTCGACGCGGCGGTCGACGTGCCGCTTCTCCAGCTTGAAGTCGGGGATCCCGTAGCGGCACAGCCCACCGAGGGCATCGTCGCGCTCGTACACGGTGACGACGTGACCGGCCCGGGTCAGCTGCTGAGCGGCGGCCAGCCCGGCGGGACCCGAGCCGATGACGGCGACCCGCCGGCCGGTCCGCAGCGCCGGCAGTTGAGGGGTCACCCACCCCTCGTCATAGCCGCGGTCGATAATGTCGACCTCGACCTGCTTGATGGCGACCGGAGCGGCGGAGATGCCGAGCACGCATGCGGCCTCGCAGGGGGCCGGGCACAACCGGCCGGTGAACTCCGGGAAGTTGTTCGTCGCGTGCAGCTGCTCGATTGCCGCACGCCAGTCGTCGCGCCGGACGAGGTCGTTCCACTCCGGAATCCGGTTGCCCAGCGGGCAGCCGGCGTGGCAGAAGGGGATGCCGCAATCCATGCACCGGGTTCCCTGCTCCCGGGAGCGCTCGGCCGGAAACCGCTCGTAGACCTCGCGCCAGTCCTGGATCCGGATGTCGACCGGCCGCCGGCTCGCGACCGCCCGGTCGTGCTTGCGGAATCCGCTTGGATCAGCCACGCGCCATCTCCATCACCACGTCGTCGACCGGCCGGCCGGAGCGCTGCGCCTCCGCGCGAGCGGCCAGCACCCGGGCGTACTCCCGGGGCAGCACCTGGGTCAGCCGGCGCACCGTGGCCGGCCAGTCGGCCAGCAGTCGCCGCGCCAGCGCCGACCCGGTCTCGGCGAGGTGGGCCTCGATCAGCTCGCGGACGAGCGGTGCATCGCCCGGACCTACCTCGACCAGGTCGACGCCGCCGAGATTGACCAGGCACGGCTCGAGATCGAGCACGTACGCGATCCCGCCGGACATGCCGGCCGCCAAGTTGCGCCCGGTCGGGCCGAGGATGACGACGCGGCCACCGGTCATGTACTCGCAGGCATGGTCGCCGGTGCCCTCCACGACGGCGTGCGCCCCGCTGTTGCGGACCGCGAACCGCTCGCCGACCCGCCCGCGGACCAGCAGCCGGCCGGCGGTGGCGCCGTACAGCAGGGTGTTGCCGGCGATGACGTTCTCCTCGGCGGCGAAGGGCGCGTGGCGATCCGGCCGCAGCGTGATCCGGCCGCCGGACAGGCCCTTGCCGACGTAGTCGTTGGCGTCGCCTTCCAGACGAAGCGTGACGCCACGCGGGAGGAAGGCGCCGAACGACTGGCCGGCCGAGCCGATGAAAGAGATGTCGATGGTGTCGTCGGGCAGGCCGTCGCCGCCGTAGCGCCGGGTGACGTAGGAGCCGAGCATCGTGCCGACCGTACGGTTGACGTTGCGGACCGGCAGCTCCAGGCTGACCGGCGCCCCGTCGAGCAGCGCCCCCTCGCACAGGCTGATCAGGGTGTTGTCCAATGCCTGGTCCAGGCCGTGGTCCTGCTCGGTCGTCCGGCGCAGCGCGGCGTCCGGCGAGACGTCGGGGCGGTGCAGGATCGGCGACAGGTCGAGGCCGGAGGCCTTCCAGTGCTCCACGGCAGACCGCATGTGCAGCAGCTCGGCGTGCCCGATCGCCTCGTCGAGGGTGCGCAAGCCCAGGCCGGCGAGTAGCCCGCGGACCTCCTCGGCGAGGTACTCGAAGAACGTAACGACGAACTCCGGCCGGCCGGTGAACGTCTTGCGCAGCTCCGGATCCTGGGTGGCAATGCCCACCGGGCAGGTGTCGAGATGGCAGACCCGCATCATCACGCAGCCGGAGACGATCAGCGGCGCGGTGGCGAAGCCGTACTCCTCGGCGCCGAGCAGGGCCGCCACCACCACGTCGCGGCCGGTCTTGAGCTGGCCGTCGACCTGCACGGTGATCCGGTCGCGCAGGCCGTTGAGCAGCAGGGTTTGCTGGGTTTCGGCGAGCCCCAGCTCCCAGGGACCGCCGGCGTGCTTGAGCGAGGTCAGCGGCGCCGCGCCGGTGCCGCCGTCGTGGCCGGAGATGAGCACGACGTCGGCGTGTGCCTTCGCCACCCCGGCGGCGACCGTGCCAACCCCGGCCTCGGCGACCAGCTTGACGTGCACCCGAGCCAGCGGGTTGGCGTTCTTGAGGTCGTGGATCAGCTGGGCGAGGTCCTCGATCGAGTAGATGTCGTGGTGCGGCGGCGGGCTGATCAGGCCCACCCCTGGCGTGGAGTGCCGGGTGCGGGCGATCCACGGCCACACCTTGTACGCCGGCAGCTGTCCACCCTCCCCCGGCTTGGCCCCCTGCGCCATCTTGACCTGGATGTCGTCGGCGTTGACCAGGTATTCACTGGTCACCCCGAAACGGCCGCTGGCCACCTGCTTGACGGCGCTGCGCCGCTGCGGGTCGTGCAGCCGGTCGGGGTCCTCGCCACCTTCGCCGGTGTTCGACCGGCCGCCCAGGGAGTTCATCGCGATGGCCAGCGTCTCGTGTGCCTCCGCAGAGATGGAGCCGTACGACATCGCGCCGGTCGAGAAGCGGCCGACAATGGCCGAGACCGGCTCGACCTCGTCGATCGGGACCGGTCGACGGACCCCTTCGGCGAAAGCGAACAGTCCTCGCAGGCTGCCTGACTGGGCGGCGAGCGCGTCCACCGCGGCCGTGTAATGGCGGAACACGTCGTAGCGACGGGCCCGGGTGGCGTGCTGCAGCAGGAAGACGGTCTCCGGGTTGAAGAGGTGGACCTCACCCTCGCGCCTCCACTGGTATTCGCCACCTATGTCGAGACGCCGGTGTGCGGCGTCGGTGGCGTTGCGCGGCCAAGCGGTGCGGTGCCGGGCCGCCACCTCGGCGGCGATCACGTCGAGGCCGATGCCGCCGATCCGGGAAATCGTGCCCGGGAAGTACTGCTCGATCAGACCCGGTGCCAGGCCGACCGCCTCGAAGACTTGGGCCCCGGTGTAGGAGGCGACCGTGCTGATGCCCATCTTCGACATCACCTTGAGGACGCCCTTGCCCATCGCCTTGACGTAGTTGCGGATCGCGACGGCCGGCTCGATGCCGGGCAGGCCGCTGCTCGCGCACAGGTCGTCGACCGACTCGAAGGCAAGGTACGGATTGACTGCCGCGGCGCCGTAACCGATCAGCAGGGCGACGTGGTGCACCTCGCGGCAATCGCCGGCCTCGACGACGAGCCCGACCTGGGTGCGGGTGCGGTCGCGGACCAGCGCGTTGTGCACGGCCGCGGTCAGCAGCAGGGACGGGATCGGCGCGAGGTCGGCCGTGGAGTCACGGTCGGAGAGCACCACGATCCGGGCGCCGTCCTCGATCGCCTCTGAAACATGGCCGCAGATCTCCTCGAGCCGGCGGCGCATCCCCGGACCACCCTCGCCGACCCGGTAGAGGCCGGAGACGGTGACCGCCTTGAACCCCCCCATGTCGCCGTCGGCATCCACATGGATGATCTTGGCCAGCTCGTCGTTGTCGATCACCGGGAATGGCAGCACGATCTGCCGGCAGGACGCCGGGCCCGGCTCGAGAAGGTTCTGCTCGGGACCGATGCTGCCGGCCACCGAGGTGACGATCTCCTCGCGGATCGCATCCAGCGGTGGGTTGGTCACCTGCGCGAAGAGCTGGGAGAAGTAGTCGAACAACAACCGCGGGCGCTTAGACAGCACCGCGACCGGCGTGTCCGTACCCATCGAGCCGAGCGGCTCCAGACCGTTGGTCGCCATCGGCGCGACGATGCACTTGAGCTCCTCGTCGGTGTAACCGAAAGTCTGCTGCCGGCGCAGCACCGACTCGTGCGAGTAGCTGACGTGCTCACGGTCGGGCAGCCGGTCGAGGTGCATCAGACCGGCGTGCAGCCAGTCGTCGTAGGGATGCTCGGCGGCCAGGGCCGACTTCACCTCGTCGTCGCCGACGATCCGGCCCAGCACAGTGTCGACGAGGAACATCCGGCCCGGCTGCAACCGGCCCTTCGCCACGACCGTGGCCGGGTCGAGGTCGAGCACGCCGACCTCGCTGGCCAGGACGACCAGGTCGTCGCTGGTCTGCCACCACCGCGCCGGCCGCAGGCCGTTGCGGTCGAGCACTGCGCCGATGACGGTGCCGTCGGTGAAGGTCACCGACGCCGGCCCGTCCCACGGCTCCATCAGCGACGAGTGGAACTCGTAGAAGGCGCGCCGGGCCGGGTCCATCCCCTCGGCGTTCTGCCACGCCTCGGGCACCATCATCAGCACGGCATGCGGCAGCGAGCGGCCAGCCAGGTGCAGCAGCTCCAGCACCTCGTCGAAGGTGGCGGAGTCACTCAGTTCCGGGGTGCAGACCGGGAAGATCCGGGCGAGCTCGCCGGGCAGGTTTTCGGTGCCTAGCAAGGCTTCGCGGGCCCGCATCCAGTTGCGATTGCCCCTGATCGTGTTGATCTCGCCGTTGTGGGCGAGATAGCGGTACGGATGCGCCAGCGGCCAGGAAGGAAACGTGTTGGTGCTGAACCGGCTATGCACGAGGACCAGCGCGGAGTCGAACAGCGGGTCGGAGAGGTCCGGGAAGAAGGTGGCCAGCTGGTCAGTGGTCAGCATCCCCTTGTAGACCAGGGTGCGGCCGGACAGCGACGGGAAGTAGATCTCGAGGCCGGCGTCACGGGCGGCGTGCTCCACCCGCTTGCGGGCGACGTAGGCCAGCCGCTCCAGCGCCAGGCCGGTCGCGCCTCCGACGTAGAGCTGCCGGAATCTCGGCATGACCTCCAGCGCCTGCGTTCCCACTCCGGTCGGATCGGTTGGCAGCTCCCGCCAGCCGAGGACGTCGAGCCCCTCCTCGGCGACGATCCGCTCGATGAGCTCGATCGCCCGCCGGCACTCGGCGTCGGCGATGGGCAGGAAGGCGTTGCCCACGGCGTACGCCGCTTCGCCGTTCATGGTCGGCGGCGGCAGCGCGACACCGGCAACCTCGCGAAGGAACGCGTCCGGAACCTGCACCAGCAGGCCGGCCCCGTCGCCCGAGGCCGGGTCGCTGCCGGCGGCGCCGCGATGCTCCAGGTTGTGCAAAGCGGTGAGACCCTGCTCAACGAGCCGGTGCGACCGGCGGCCCCGGGCGTCCACCACAAAGGCCACACCGCAGGAGTCGCGCTCGGCAGCCGGGTCGTACAGGCCCTGCGCGCGCGGCACGGCGGAGAAGCTCATCGGGCAGGCCCCTTGGTCGTCGGGCGGAATGCGCGGAGTGGGCGGGACGACATCGGCCGGGTCGCGGCGCTCGGACAGCCAAGGATGCCCTGGTCAGGCACTGGTCCAGCTGACCCCGGTCTGTCCCATGCCAGGCTAGCGACAACTCGGCGGCAAGCCGGCCCGCCATCCCGCAGGATGAGAGCCATCACCGACCCACCTGCAGGGGATGCACCCGGCGGGCCATGGCGGGCTTGACGCCGGCGCGGGACGCAATGTGTCATGTTGTAGCGCATCCGACAATTTCCGCGTCCGTCTACTACTCCGACGAAATAAGGACAGCATGCCTCGACGTATCACCACCTTCCGCCGGTTAGCGGTTTTTGTTATCGGGACGGCTCTTTCGGCGGTCATGGGGCTGCCGGCGATGCCTGCCGTGGCCGCCCCTGCCACTCTGTTCGGCGCCTCGGTAGCGCCGAAGAGCGGTGAAACCTTCGCGGACGCGATCAAACGCCAGGACGGCGCCTACGGGCGGATGCCGATCAGCCGGGTGTTCTACAACACCCCGGGCCCTCAGCCCTGGCCTGGTGACGCCGGGCTCAGCGGCCGTCCGGTCGTGGTGTCGTTCTTCTACCCACCTACCGAGGTGACCGACGGCATCCACGACGCAGCTTTGCGCGCCTGGTTCGACCGGGCCCCCCACGGCTACGACGTCTTCTGGTCGTACCTGCACGAACCGGAGGACAACGTCACGCGCGGCGAGTTCAGCGCCGCGCAATACACGGCCGCCTGGGTGCACATCGCAGCACTCGCCCGGGCTGCCGGTAATCCGCAAATGCGCTCGACGCTGATTCTGATGTGTTGGACCTTGGCGGCCAACTCCGGCCTGGACTGGCGCAATTACTATGCCGGACCTCAGGCGGTGAGCATGGTCGCCTTCGACTGCTACAACCACGGCTGGCGGCAAGGCAATTACACCGAGCCGGCCAAGATGTTTCGTGACGTCACGGCCTGGTCGAACAGTTACCAGATTCCCTGGGGCATCGCCGAAGTGGGCTCCGTCAAGATGAGTTGGGATAGCACCGGCGAGAGTCGGGCGACTTGGCTCCACTCGATCGGAGCGTGGCTGTCGGGCAGGGCCGTCTTCGTCAACTACTTCGACGTCAGCAAGCGGACCGATTACCGGCTGACCGACACGCCGAGCAAGCAGGCCTGGCGGCAGGTGGTCGCCGGCAACTGACGGCCGGCCTCGCTAGCGCGCCCTGGGCGCCGGGATGCCGCTGGGCGGCGCATCGCGAAGCAACCAGACCGGGTTGGACAAGCCGACCACCTTGCCGGCCGAGCTGCGGACCTGGGTGCGTACGAAGGACGAGGTGCTGGTATCTACCGGAAGCGTGCAGCTCCCGCCGGTCAGGTCGCCGGCACCATAGCTGCGCAGTAGGCCGGTGGCGGGCGACGCGGCGCCGGCATGGTCCACCGACCCCTGCAGTACCTCCAACGTGGCGCCGCTGGGCAGGTCAGTGGCGGTGACGGTCAGTTGACGGGATGACACCGTGGACACCGAGGCCGACCCCATCGGGCAGCCGCCGTCGGCAAGGATGTCGAGGCTGCCGCGGTAACCGGTGAGTGAGGCGGTCCACGCTCGCCCGGCGGCCAGGCCGGCGAGCAAGCTCGCCTCCGCCTTGTCCGCAGCCCAGGTCGAGGTCACCCAGTTGTTGCCGAGGCCGGCCCAGTGCGTGCCGAAGTGATCGTCGCTCACTCCATCGGCGGTGAGGAAGACGGCGTTGCGGGACAGCACGTCCCAGAGCCCCACATGGTGGGCCAGGTCGCAACCCCCACGACCGGGATATCCGACCTCGAGGATGTCCGCGCCCAAGGCCCGGTTGGCGAGCAGTTGCTGCGCGACGGTGAGCAGTCGTTGATCCTGCGCGGTCTGCGACAACGGGCTGCCGCCGGTTGCGCCGTAGGGATGGTTGTAGCTGGCCAGGCCGCCCGAGGAATGGATCTGTGGGATCACCGTCTGCTGTAGCCAGGTCGAGTAGGAGCCCTGGTGCATGCCCGGGATCGATACCGCGCCGCCGAACCAGTTGACATGCGGGTTCTGCGCCGAAACCTCCAGTCCCTGCCGCTGCATGACGCCGGCATAGCGGCTGGCGTACACCAGCTCCATGTCCTGCTGGGCCTGCAGTTGCACGTCCCCACTGGACCGGGCGAAGCGCAGGTAGTCGAAGTAGCCGGCCGCGGGGCCTCCGTTGCTGACCGCCCGCAGGGTGAGCTTGAACAGACCGAAGTCGCGCGCATCCATGTCCGGCCAGAGCGCCGCGATATCTTCGGCGGGACGGAGCACCTTGGAGTTCCAGGCGCCCACGGTCATCTTCTTGTTGACGACGCCGACCAACCCGGTGGCGCTCCGGCTCGCCGGCGCGGCGCCCATCCGGTAAGAGACGCTGTAATTGCCGGCCGGCCGGCCGTTGACACTGGGATGGGCCGAGCTGGTGATCAGCAGCTCCAGGTAGTCCCGCGTGGAGACCGAAGTCGGGAGCACCTCGATGGACAGCGTCTGGCCGATCAGGCTGCCCTGGTAGTTCCAGCCCGAGCCGTGTGATTCGGCCGAGAAACCCAGCGACGCCGGCGAAGTGCCGATGCTCTGCGCCGACACCCGGAGGCTTCCGTCCACCACCGGATCCTTGGGCGACGAGGGGCTGGCCACGATGCCCCCGGTCGACTCCGTCGTGAGCCGCCCGTCCGTCGCCGGCGCCCACTCCCAGGGCGCGCCCTCACCCTTGGCGGGCTGCTCGGCCGTCAAACTGGTGAAGTGCACGGTCTTGCGATATCCGCCGCTTGCCATCCGGTGGTCGTGGTCGGTCCACCAGATCACGTCCACGGCATTTAGCTGGGCCTGCTGCAGGTGCCCGTCCATCGAACCGGCCTGCTCACTGAACGCCGAGTGGATGTGCATGGCCATCGAGAACGGCGATGTGCCGTCGGGCCCCGTCACCGCCGCCTGCGCCGGCAGCTCCCAAGGCCGTCCGGGCAGCGCCGCGATGGCGGCCAACGAGCCGGCGGCGGTGAGGAAGCGTCGGCGGCTGAGGGTCGACCGGCGCGGAGGAGACTGTGCTGGGTCTGGGTCACCGCACATATCAGAATCCGATCTTGAAGGCGAGATGGACGGCCCGGACCAGGGAAGTGAACGCGCATTTCGAGGCTCCTGCGGTTCGCGGCACGCGCAGTTCGGCGTAGACGCCGACTGGCCGGGAGTGCACATAAAGACCGTCGGCAGGTCCCCGGTGCACCTTGAGGTGCGTTCGCGGCCGCTCCGGGTCGGACGGTTGGCTGAGCGATCAGCCCCGAAGCTGACCCTGATCGCCCCGACAGAATGGCGGGTGTTGTGCGGGCGGCCGGTGAGGCATGGCGTCCGTAGCCTCCGTCGGGACCTGACGGGCGAGGGGCCTGCCCTTCACGGCCGGCGACGACCTGTGATCCGGTGGCCCGCGAGAGCGAGCAGAAGCGCTGAGGCGGCTCCGACGATCCCGAGCACCGAGAAGGGAAGGCCGGGATGCGGAACCAGACGATCGGTAGGCCACCCATCAAATCGGGATCGACAGTGATTCTCGCAAACTTCGGCAGGCCAGCCTACGGGTGCTCAGCATCCGGCCGCACTGCGACAGATTCCCGGTGGCGCTGCGGTGCCAAACGTTCTGTGTGCAGACACGCCGAAACAATCGGCGTGTTTGCACACAGAAAGCCCGTCGGGTTGGGTGATGACGACGCCGTGCTTCGTGGCCCGCCCGTCGGGCGGCGCTGGCCCGGCCGACACCGTCGAGCCACCCAGTTTCGGCTCTGTGGAAGAGTTTTCGCGCGGCTGACGAGGTAGGTCGGGAGGCGCAGTACGAGATCAGCAGCCTCTCGTGTAGAGCGAGAAAGTGGTCTGGCCGCAGGGGTACTTTGGGCCGGTTGGCTTCCCGGTTCACGCCTCGACCCCGCGACGGTCGCCTGCGAAGCTCGGCCTTAGCGGCGACGACGGCGGACGAGGGCCAGCAGAGCGAGGACGGCGCCCACACCGAGGGCTGGGACCAGCCGCTTCAGTACGGCACCGCCGGCCACGCCGATCAGGTCGATCGGCACCGGCTCGGCGGCGGGGGGCGGGACAGCCGGCGGCTCGGCTGCGGGGGGCGGGACAGCCCGCGGCTCGGCGGCGGACGGCTCCCCCGCGACCGGCGTCGGACCGGGTGCCGGCGGCTCGGCGGCGGACGGCTCCCCCGCGACCGGCGTCGGACCGGGTGCCGGCGGCTCGGCGGGCGGCTCGATGCCGGGGACCGATGGTGCCTCGCTGAGCCGCTCGGCCAGGCAGTCGGCGAACTGCCCCAGCAGCTTATTGCCCACGTCGACCATGACCCCGCGACCGAACTGGGCGGGCTTGCCGGTGATCGCCAGGTCGGTCTGCACGGTGACCCGCGTGGAAGTTCCCTCGTCGTGGAGCTGAGCGGCGATCGTCGCCTTCGCCGTACCGCTGCCTCGGGTTTCCTTGCCGGCGGCGTCGATGAGCACCCGGCCGGCTGCCTGGTCGCGCTCGACGAAGTGGCCCTTCCCGGCGTAGGAGATCGCGATCGGGCCGACCTTCACCTTGACCCGGCCGCTGAAAGCCGTATCAGTCACCGAGTCGATCACCGCACCGGGCAGGCAGGGGGCGATCCGCGCGATGTCGAGCAGGACGGTCCACGCCTGGTCCGCGGGTACCGGCACGGTGAACTCATGGTCGAGCTGCATGGTCAGCCTCCAGGGCGAGCAGGTCGTCGGGCGTGTCGATGTCGTACGGGAAGCCGGTGCCGTCGCAGGGCACCTCGGTGACCAGGTGCGGATGCGCCCGGAGCCAGGCGCGGGCGCCCGTTTCGCCGGCCGAGGCGGCGGCGACGTCCGGCCAGACGTCGCGGATGAGCAGCACCGGGTTGCGCGGGCGGCCGGCGTAGGTCGCCACCGCGGCGACGGCGCCGGCCTGCCAGGCCAAAACCAGCCGGACCACCGCTGCCGACCCGACAAGGGGCTGGTCGGCCAGGGTGATGACCACGGCCGGAGCGCTGGCCGGCAGGGCGGCCAGCCCGCAGCGCAGCGACGACGCCATGCCGGAGGCCCAGTCGGCATTGACGACGGAACCCGGCAGGTCGACCGCGACGCGCACCTCTGCGGCGGCTGCGCCGAGCACGGTCAGGACCGGCGCGCAGCCGGCGGCGATGAGGACCTCGACCGCGCGCAACACCAGCGGCCGACCGCGGTAGTCGACCAGCGCCTTGGGCCGGCCGAAGCGCGATCCGCTCCCGGCCGCCAGCACCAGACCGGCGACCGGCGGCTGCGCCACGGGGCCGGGTGGCATCATTCGCCGGCCTTGGCATGGATGTCGCCGCTGGTCACCGTCAGCGGCTGGCCCGAGCCGCCCCAGCGCAGCGCGATGATCTCGGCGGCGATGGAGACGGCGGTCTCCTCCGGCGTACGCGCGCCGATGTCGAGGCCGACCGGGGACCGCAGCCGGGCCAGCTCGGCGTCATTCAGGCCGATCTCCCGGAGCCCGGCCAGCCGCTGGTCGTGAGTACGCCGGCTGCCCATCGCCCCGATGTAGACCGCCGGCGTACGCAACGCCACCTCGAGCAGCGGTACGTCGAACTTCGGGTCGTGGGTGAGCACGCAGATCGCCGTCCGCGCATCGACCCGGGTGCGGGCGAGGTAGCGGTGCGGCCACTCGACCACGACCTCGTGCGCCTCGGGAAAGCGCTTCGCGGTGGCAAAGGTCGCGCGGGCGTCGCAGACGGTGACCCGGTAGCCGAGCAGCACCCCGACCCGGCAGACGGCGGCCGCGAAGTCGATGGCCCCGAAGACGAGCAGGTGCGGCGGCGGGGCGTAGGACTCGACGAAGACGGTGACCACGTCGCGCCGGCGCTCGCCGTGCTCGCCGTAGTGGCGCTGACCGGTGGCGCCCTGCTCCAGCATGCCCCGGGCGTCGTCGACAACTGCGACGTCCAGACCTTCCGAGCCGAGCGTGCCGGACACCCGGTCGGCCCAGACGGCGAGCCGGGCGCCGGCGGTGCCCCCGGCGACGACGGTGGCGACCGCGACCGGCTCGCCGGATTCGATGGAGGCAAACGCCTCGGTCAGCTCCGGAGCGATGACGGAGTCGACCGCTTGGATGAACAACGTGACGATGCCGCCGCAGGTCAGCCCGACCGCGAATGCGTCGTCGTCGCTGTAGCCGAACGTCTGCAGCACCGGTTCCCCAGTAGCGATCACCTCGGTAGCCAGCTCGTAGACGGCACCCTCCACGCAGCCCCCGGAGACGCTGCCGACCGCCTCCCCGGCGGCGGTGACCGCCATGGCGGCACCGGGCTGGCGGGGGGCGCTGCGGCTGACGCCCACTACGGTCGCCAGGCCGAACCGCTCGCCGGCGGTGTACCAGCTGCGCAGCGATCCGAGGATGTCACGCACCAGCGGCCACCCCGGCCACGACCCGAGCCAGCCGCTCGAGCGCGGCCAGGCTGTGACCTTCGACGAAGTCGTCGACGTAGGGCAGCGCGGCCGCCATGCCGGCGGCCACTGGCGCATAGCCTGGCACGGCCTTGCGCGGGTTGGCCCACACCACCCGGCGGGCCAGGCGCTGCAGCCGCGCCATCTGCTCGCCGAGCAGGCCGGCGTCGCCGCGTTCCCAGCCGTCGGAAAGCAGCACGGCAATCGCGCCCCGGGCGGCCCCCCGCTGGCCGTAGCCGTCGAGAAACTCCTTGAGCAGGTCGCCGAGCCGGGTGCCGCCGCTCCAGTCCGGCACCGCCGCCGCCACCGCCGCCATAGCCGAATCGGGATCGGGCGTGGACAGCTCCCTGGTCACCCGGGTCAGGCGGGTGCCGATCGTGAAGACCTCGGTACGCACGCCGCGCCGGCGGGTGGTGGCGTGGGCGAAACGCAGCAGCGCGTCGGCGTACGGCGACATCGACCCGCTGACATCCACCAGGACGACCACCGGCCGGGGTCGGGTGGTGTGCCGGTGCCGGCGCAGTACCGCCACCTCTCCCCCGTCGCGAAGCAGGCTGCGGGCGGTACGACGGGCGTCGACCGGGCCCCGGGCCGCCGGCCGGTAGCGCCGCGACGGGCGGGTCTGCCCGGGCAGGCCGAGAGCGGCCAGCGCGCGATGGAGGGCGGCCCGCTCGTCGGCCGACAGCGTGGACACGTCGCGGTGCCGCAACAGCTCGGTACGGCTGGCCGATGCCCGCAGCACGCGGACGTCCTCGTCGCCGTCGTCGGCGCCACCATCGGCCTCGCGACCCTCGTCGGTCGATACGACCGGCACGGTGCGCAGCGGCGGCCGTGGGCGTGGTCGGGTCCTCGGGTAGTCGCCGGCGAACACCGCAGCGAACACCCGGTCGTAGCGTGGGCCGTCGTCGGGATGGCGGCACAGGGTCAGCCGGCCGGCCCAATAGACGTCTCCGCGGCGGGAGGGGTCGAGCGCCGCCATCGCCCGGACACACTCGGCCGTCCTGTCCACGCTGGTCGGCACGCCGGCGGCGTCCAGCGCCCGGGCGAGCGTGACCACGACGGTGAGCGCGTCGGTGGCCATCTCAGGCGGCCATGTCACGCGCTGGCCACCGCACGGGCCACCAGGGTCCCTACATCGAAGGCACCGCGCTGGGCGTCCTCACGGTACTTCAGCACCGCACCGAGGGTGGCCGCCGCCAGCCCCGGGTCAAGGTGCTCGGCGCCGAGCGCGGCCAGCGCCTGGGCCCAGTCGATGGTCTCGGCCACCCCGGGCCGCTTCAGCAACGGCTCACCACGCAGCGCCTGCACTGCCGCCGTCACCTGCCGCACCAGCAGGGCCGACGCCTGCGGCACCCGCAGCGCCACGATCTCGACCTCGCGGTCGAACGTCGGGTGCTCCAGCCAGTAGTAGTAGCACCGGCGCTTGAGGGCATCGTGCACGTCGCGGGTGCGGTTGGACGTGATGACCACCGCCGGCGGCGTCTGCGCCCGCAGCGTGCCCAGCTCCGGTACGGTCACCGAGAAGTCGCTGAGCACCTCGAGCAAAAAGGCCTCGAACTCGTCGTCGGCCCGGTCGACCTCGTCGATCAGCAGTACCGCCGGCGTGGTCTCGAGCGCAGCCAGGAGCGGCCGGGCGACGAGGAACCGCCGGGAATATAGCTCCTGTTCCAGCCCGTCGACGTTCGAGACGCCGGTCGCCTCGGCCGCCCGCAGGTGCAGCAGTTGACGCGGGAAGTCCCAGTCGTACAGGGCCTGGCTTGCGTCGATCCCCTCGTAGCACTGCAGCCGGATCAGCGGGGCGCCGAGCAGGGCGGCGAGCGCCTTGGCCAGCTCGGTCTTGCCCACCCCCGCCTCGCCCTCACAGAAAAGCGGGCGGGACAGCTTCAGACCGAGGTACGCCGCCGTCGCCAGCCCTGCGTCGGCGAGGTAGGAGTGCTCGGCCAACCGGGTCGCCAGCTGCGCCGGCGACCCGATGTCAGGCGGCAGAAGTCCCGCGGCCACCTAGCTCCCGAGCACCCGGGTCAGGGCGCGCCGGGTCAGCACCCGGGCCAGGTGCTGGCGGTAGTCGGGCTGGGCGCTCAGGTCGGCGGACGGGCTGGTGCCCTCGGCGGCCTGTTGGGCGGCGGCCGCCACCGCGCCGGTGGCCGCCGGCACGCCGGCTCCGCTGCCAGTCGCCGCGCCAGCTCCGTTGCCCGTCGACGCGGCGGCTCGGTTGCCAGTCGACACACCAGCCAGCGCCTGCTCGGTCGCCGTCGCCCGCAGCGGAGTCGGCCCCATGTTGGTCAGCCCGATCCGGGCCTCGGCCACCGAATCACCCTCGCGGCGCACCACCGCGCACACCCCGACGATGGCCCACGCCTGCGACACCCGGTTGAACTTCTCGTAGTGCCCGGCCCAGCCGGCGCCGAGCTTGGGCACCCGGATCTCGACCAGGACTTCGCCGGGAGCCAGCGCCGTCTCCAGGTAGTCAACGAAGAAGTCGGCCGCGGCAACGGTGCGCCGACCAGCGCCGGCTGAACCGCCGGCGGCGGCGATCGTGAACGTCGCATCCAGGGCCAGCGCCACCGCCGGCAGGTCGCCGGCCGGGTCGGCGTGGGCCAGCGCCCCGCCGAAGGTGCCCCGGTGCCGCACCGCCGGGTCGGCGACCAGGGACGTCGCCTGCGCGATGACCGGGCAGTGCTCCTTGATCAGCGGGTCGTGCACGATGTCGTGGTGGGTGGTCATCGCCCCGATGACCAGGCCGTCACCGTCGTCGCGGACGCCGCGCAGCTCGGCCACCGGCCCGACGTCGACCAGCGTGCTGGGATAGGCCAGCCGAAGCCGGAGCAGCGGCAGCAGGCTCTGGCCGCCGGCCAGCACCTTGGCGTCGTCGCCGCCCCCGGCCAGCGCGGACAGCGCCTCGTCGACCGAGGACACCCGGACGTAGTCGAAGCTGGCCGGGATCATTCCGTGCCTCCCGCCGTGGTCGCCGTTTGCGCGCCGCCGTAGGCGACCGTGCCGGAGGCGGCACGTTCCCCGCCCGACGTGCCGTCCTTGATCGCCCGCCAGACCCGTTCGGGCGTCGCCGGCATGGTGATGTCGTTGATGCCGTACTGCCGGAGGGCATCGACCACCGCGTTCATCACCGCAGGCGTCGAGGCGATGGTGCCGGCCTCGCCGACGCCCTTGACGCCGAGCGGGTTGGACGTGGCCGGCGTCTCCGTCCGGTCGGTGGTGAAGGTCGGCAGGTCCGGTGCGGCCGGCACCAGGTAGTCGACCAGCGATCCGGTGACGAGGTTGCCCTCGCCGTCGTAGACCGCGTCTTCGTACAGTGCCTGGGCGATGCCCTGGGCGATTCCGCCGTGGATCTGGCCCTCCACGATCATCGGGTTGATCACGCTGCCCACGTCGTCGACGCAGACGTAGGACCGGATCTTGGTGAACCCGGTGTCGGTGTCGACCTCGACCGCGCACAGGTGGGTACCGTGCGGAAAGGAGAAGTTGTCGGGGTCGAGGACCGACTCGGCGTTGATCGTCGGCTCCATCCCCTCGGGCAGGTCGTGCGCGGCGAAGGCGGCGAGCGACACCTCCTGAATGGTCTTCTTCGCCTCGGCCGAGCCCTTCACCGAGAACACTCCGTCGGCGAACTCGAGGTCGCCCTCGTCGGCCTCCAGCAGGTGCGCGGCGATCCGGCGCGCCTTGTCGATGACCTTCTGTGCGGCCAGGTGTACGGCGACGCCGCCGATCACCAGCGACCGCGAGCCGTAGGTGTCCATGCCCTGCGGTGAGGAGCCGGTGTCGCCGTGGATGACCTCGACGTCGTCGAAGGGCACCCCCAGGGCCTCTGCCGCGATCTGGCTCCAGGAGGTGACGTGCCCTTGACCGTGCGGGCTGGTGCCGGTGACGACCTCGACCTTGCCGGTCGGCAGCATCCGGATCGCCGCGGCCTCCCAGCCGCCGGCGCCGTAGGACAGCGAGCCGAGCACCCGCGACGGGGCGAGTCCGCACATCTCGGTGAACGTCGATATGCCGATGCCGAGCTGGACGGGGTCCTTGCGGTCGCGGCGCTCCTGCTGCTCGCGCCGCAGCGCGTCGTAGCCGAACGTCTCCATCGCCTTGTCGGTGGCTGCCTCGTAGTTTCCGCTGTCGTAGGTCAGGCCGGCGATGGTGGTGTACGGGAACTCCTCGTGCTTGATCCAGTTCTTGCGGCGGATCTCCATCGGGTCCATGCCCAGCTCGGCGGCAAGCTCGGTGACGATGCGTTCGAGAGCGTACGTCGCCTCCGGGCGGCCGGCGCCGCGGTAGGCGTCGGTGGGCGTCTTGGTGGTGAAGACCCCGGTGCAGCGGAAGCGGTAGCCCTCCATCTTGTAGATCCCGTTGTACATGAAGGCACCGAAGATCGGGATTCCCGGCGTGACCAGCTGAAGGTAGGCGCCCATGTCGGCCATCAGGTCGGCCGAGACGCCGAGGATGGTGCCGTCGCTGGTCGCGGCGATCTCGATGTCCTGGATCTGGTCGCGGCCGTGGATCGTCGCCTGGAAGTTCTCGCTGCGCGACTCCGTCCACTTGATCGGCCGGCCGAGGCGCTTGGCCACGATCAGGCAGATGACCTCCTCGGCGTAGACGTCGAGCTTGGAGCCGAATCCGCCGCCGACGTCGGGGGCGACGACCCGCAGCTTCTGCTCCGGGATGCCGGTCACGATGGCCAGCATGACCCGCAGGATGTGCGGGATCTGGGTCGTGGTGTACATGGTGAACTCGTTGGCCGCGGCGATCGGCTCGACCACGACCCCGCGGGGCTCCATGGCCGCCGGGATCAGCCGCTGCTGGATGAACCGGCGCTTGACCACCACGTCGGCCTTGGCCTTGGCCGCGTCGTAGTCACCGCCGTCGAAGGGCCACCGGAAGCTCTTGTTGGTGCCCTTGTCGGAGTGGACGAGTACCTCGTCCTTGAGTGCCTCCTCCATGTCGAGCACCGCCGGCAGCGGCTCGTAGTCGACCTCGATGGCCTCCAGGGCGTCGGCGGCCTCGTAGCGGCTGCGGGCCACGACCACCGCGACCGCGTCGCCGACATAGCGGACCTCGTCGGTGGCCAGCGGGTGGTGGTCGGGGTGGACCATGTCGGGGGTGACCGGCCAGGCGCAGGGCAGGATGCCGAGCTCGTCGGCCAGGTCGGAGCCGGAGAACGCGGCCAGGACACCGGGGCGCTCCAGCGCCGGTGACACGTCGACCCGGGTGATCCTGGCGTGGGCCATCGGGCTGCGCAGGACGGCCAGGTGCTGCAGGCCGGGCAGGGTGATGTTGTCGGTCCACCGGGTCTGGCCGGTGATCAGCCGGGCGTCCTCCTTGCGCCGGCGGGACCGCCCGATCTGCCGGCTGCCGTCCGGCGTGCCCAGCTCGCCGCTCTCGGCGACCTGCTGGGCGACCATGCCGGCGTCGAGTTCCTCGGTCATCGGGTCTCCCCCGCAGTCGCGGTCGTTGTACGCATCTCGGCCGCGGCCGATCCCACCGCTTTCACGATGTTCTGGTAGCCGGTGCAGCGGCAGAGGTTGCCCTCCAGGCCGTGCCGGATCTCGTCATCGGAGGGCGAGGGGTTGTCGCCGAGGAAGTCGATGGCCGCCATGATCATGCCCGGGGTGCAGTAGCCGCACTGCAGCGCGTGGTTTTCGTGGAAGGCCTTCTGCATCGGATGCAGCTCCTTGCCGCCGCTGCCCCCGATGCCCTGGATCGTGGTGATGTCCGTGCCGTCGGCCTGCACCGCCAGCATCGTGCAGCTCTTGACGCTGACCCCGTCGACGTGGACGGTGCACGATCCGCAGTTGGAGGTGTCGCAGCCGATGGGGGTGCCGACCTGGCCGAGGTTGTCCCGCAGGTAATGCACGAGCAACAAACGGGCTTCCACCTCGTCGGCGTATTTCACGCCGTCCACGGTGACCTGGATGCGGGCCATACGACCTCCTGGCAGCGACGGCGGGGAATGCCGACACACTAGGCCGCTCGTGGCCAGGCGCAACCGCCGGCCACGCCGGGCGCCCTGCCCTTCCGGGTCGTGGCCCTTCCGGGTCGTGGCCCTTCCGGGAACGTGGCCGTTCCGGAAACGTGGCCCTTCCAGGAACGGGTCAGGCCAGACCGCCGCCCACCGCATTGCCGACCGCGAAGGTGATGGCCGCCGCCAGCGCCCCCAGCAGCAGCTGGCGCAGCCCGCTGTAGACCCAGCCCCGGTTGGTGAACCGCGACGTCAGCGCGCCGGTGCCGAACAACCCGACCGCCGACAGCGCCACCGAGATCCCGAGCGAGGTCGCGCCGAGCAGGTACGGCAGCAGCGGGAGGAACGCTCCGAGGGTGAAGGAGAGGAACGATGCGATGGCCGCCGTCCACGGCGAGGGCAGGTCGTCGGGGTCGACCCCGAGCTCCTCACGGACATGCACCCGCAGGCGTTGTTCCGGATCTCGGGACAGCTGCGCGGCCACCTCCCGGGCGAGCTCGGGCGCGACGCCGCGGTGGACGTACATGGCCGCGAGCTCGGCCTGCTCGGCTTCGGGGTTGCGGTGCAGCTCGGTGCGCTCGATGTCAATCTCGGCCCGGGTCAGCTCGGTCTGCGAGGCGACGGAGGTGTACTCCCCCACCGCCATGGAGAACGCGCCGGCGACCAGGCCGGCCACCCCGGCCAGGGCAACGGTGCCGGCCGCGGCGCTGCTGCCGGCGACACCGGAGATCAGGGCCAGGTTAGAGACGAGTCCGTCCATGGCGCCGAAGACGGCTGGGCGCAGCGGGCCGCCGGTGACGTCGCGGTGCTCGTGGTGTGCCTCGGGTACGACCCGGCCGGGCGCACCGGTCTCAGGTGGGGTGCTCACGGGTCGAGGGTACGTCGGCCGGCTCGTCCGGTCGTGCCGGCGGGTGGTCGGGCGGCGGGTGATCGGACTCAGCCGCAGGCGGCTCGGCGGGGCTGACCGCCAGCGGCTCGACCGTCTCCTCGCGCGGGCCACGGTGCGTGACGATCCAGAGCACGGCGCCGGCGAAGCCCAGCAGCGAGACCCACTCGTTGACCCGCAGGCCGAGGATGCGGTTGGCCTGATCGGCCCGCAGCGCCTCGATCCAGGCCCGGCCGACGGCGTAGGAGCCGATGTAGAGGGCGAAGGCGCGGCCACGACCGAGTCGGAACCGGCGGTCGGCCCAGATGACCAGGCCGGCCGTGCCCAGGTCCCAGAGCGACTCGTACAGGAAGGTCGGGTGATAGCTGGCGTGGCCCGCCTGGTAGCCGTCGTGGCCGGGGTCGATCCGCACCGCCCAGGGCAGGGTCGTGGGCCGGCCGAACAGCTCCTGATTAAAGTAGTTGCCCCACCGGCCGATGCCCTGGGCGACGGCGATCCCGGGGCCGACCGCATCGGCGAACGCGGGCAGTGCGATCCCGCGCCGGCGGCAGGCGATCCACGCGCCGACGCCACCCAGCAGGATCGCGCCGGGGATGCCGAGACCACCGCGCCACACGTACAGCGCCTCGATCGGGTGCCCACCCTTGCCGAAGTACAGCTGCGGGCTGGTGACCACGTGGTAGAGCCGGCCCCCGACCAGGCCGAACGGCACGGCCAGCGCGGCGATGTCGGTGACGGTGCCGTGGCGGCCGCCGCGGGCCTGCCAGCGCCGTTCGCCCAGCATGACCGCGGCGACGACGCCCAGAATGATGCACAACGCGTACGCCCGGATCGGCAGCGGGCCGACGTGCCAGACGCCGCGGGCCGGTGACGGGAACGACGCGAGAATCACCTGCACACGGTAGCGACTTCCTGCCACCGGCGGCACCGTCGGCGGCATGGGCCGGCTCAGGTGGGGAAGCCAGAGCCGATGTTCTTCCTCTTCTCCAACCGCCTGGGCTGCCTGAGCTCCCTGCTGCTGTCCGCCGTTGTGACCGTGATCCTGTTGTTCCTGTTCCATGTGATCTGAGTCCGCGCGACCGCCCGGTTCGGGGCCCGGCCAGGACGCATTCTGTGTGCAGGCGCGCCGAATCAGTCGGCGTGTCTGCACACAGAACGCCGACGCGGCGGCCGGGCGGTCGTCTAGCGGGAGCCGCGCAGCCCGCCGGCAAGGTCCTCAGTCAAGGCGCCCAATGCGCGTAAGCCGGCCTGCTCCGATGGCGCGTCGAGCAGGCAGCCCACGAAGGCCGACCCGACGATGACGCCATCGGCGTACGCGCCGACATCGGCCGCCTGCGCGCCGTTGCTGACGCCGAGGCCCACCCCGACCGGCAGCGCGGTCGCCGCCCGCACCCGCCGGACCAGTTCCGGCGCACGGGTGCTGGTCGCCCCACGGGTGCCGGTCACCCCCATCACCGAGGTGGCGTAGACGAAGCCACGGCAGTGCTCCGCGGTCATCGCGATCCGCTCATCGGTCGACGAGGGCGCGACGAGGAAGATCCGGTCGAGGGCCGCCGCATCCGACGCGGCCAGCCACTCCGCCGCCTCGTCGGGAATCAGGTCCGGCGTGATCAGCCCGACCCCGCCGGCGCCGGCCAGGTCGCGGGCGAAGCGGTCGACGCCGTAAGCAGCGACCGGATTCCAGTACGTCATCACCACCGTCGGCACGCCGGTCGCGGCCACCGCCTCCACGGTCGCCAGCACGTCGCGGGTGCGTACCCCGCCGGCCAGCGCCAGGTCGACGGCCCGCTGGATCGTCGGGCCGTCCATCAGCGGGTCGGTGTAGGGCAGCCCGACCTCCACGACGTTCACGCCGGCGTCGACCATCGTGCGCAGCGCGGCAATGGAGCCGGCGACAGAAGGGAAACCGGCCGGCAGGTAGCCGATCAACAGGGGGCGGCCCTCCACCCGGCCGCGGGCGAAAGCGTCATCCAGTGCGCTCATAGAGGCAAAATGGCGGTCACGCGAGGTCGAACCACCGTGCGGCGGTGTCCATGTCCTTGTCGCCCCGCCCCGAGCAGCAGACGAGGACGACGGCATCCGGGCCCAGCGAGCGGGCCAGCGGCAGTACGCCGGCAAACGCGTGCGCCGTCTCGATGGCGATCAGGATCCCCTCGGTGCGAGCCACGAATGCCAGCGCATCCATCGCCTCCGCATCGGTCACCGCCTGGTAGGAGGCCCGGCCGCTGTCGTGCAGCCAGGCGTGCTCGGGCCCGACGCCGGGATAGTCCAGCCCGGCCGAAATGGAATGGGTGGGCTCGGTCTGCCCGTCGGCGTCCTGCAGGAGGTAGGTGCGCATCCCGTGCAGCACTCCGGGGCGCCCGCCGGCGACCGTCGCCGCGTGCCGCCCCGTCTCGACGCCCTCGCCACCGGCCTCGTAGCCGATCAGCCGGACATCCTCGTCGGGCACGAAGGCGGAAAAAATGCCCATCGCGTTGGAGCCGCCGCCGACGCAGGCCGCCACCACGTCCGGCAGCCGGCCGATCAGCTCCAGGCACTGACCGCGGGCCTCCACGCCGATGATCCGCTGGAAGTCGCGCACCATCATCGGGAACGGGTGCGGTCCCATCACCGACCCGATCACGTAGTGCGTGGTCTCGACGTTGGTGACCCAGTCGCGCATGGCCTCGTTGATGGCGTCCTTGAGCGTGCGCGAGCCGGTGGTCACCGGCACGACAGTCGCGCCGAGCATCCGCATCCGCGCGACGTTGAGCGCCTGGCGGACCGTGTCATCCTCGCCCATGTAGACAACGCACTCCAGGCCGAGGTAGGCACACGCCGTCGCGGTGGCCACCCCGTGCTGGCCGGCGCCGGTCTCGGCGATGATCCGCCGCTTGCCCATCCGCTGGGCCAACAGGGCCTGACCGAGTGCGTTGTTGAGCTTGTGCGACCCGGTGTGCGCCAGGTCCTCACGCTTGATCAGTACCAGTGCACCGCCGACCTCATGGCCGAGCCGGCCGGCCACCGTCAGCGGCGTGGGACGCCCGACGTACGTCCGCAGCAGCCGGTCGAGCTCGAGCAGGAAGACCTCGTCCGCGCCGGCCTCGGCGTACGCCGTGGTCAGCTCGTCCAGGGCCGCCACGAGCGCCTCGGGCACGAAGCGACCGCCGTAGACCCCGAAATGACCGCTGGCGTCGGGCAGCAGCGCGGTCATCGGCCCGAGTGCGGGGTGGCGGGGTGGGCGCCGGCGGTGACCAGATCGGCGACTGCCTGCCGCGGTGTCCGGTTGGTGACCAACCCCTCGCCGACCAGGACAGCATCGGCGCCGGCCGCGGCGTAGGCCAGCAGATCGCGGGTGCCGCGTACGCCGGATTCGGCGACCTTGAGCACGCTGCTCGGCAGGCCCGGCGCGAGCCGGTCGAAGACGCTCCGGTCGATCTCCAGGGTGCGCAGGTTGCGCGCGTTGACGCCGATGACCCGGGCGCCGGCGGCCAGGGCGCGGTCGGCCTCGACCTCGTCGTGCACCTCGACAAGAGCGGTCATGCCGAGCGATTCGACCCGTTCGAGCAGCCCGGTGAGCGAGTTGTCGTCGAGGGCCGCCACGATCAGCAGGCACAGGTCGGCGCCATGCGCGCGGGCTTCGTGCACCTGGTAACTGGTGACGATGAAATCCTTGCGCAGCACCGGGATGTCTACGGCACTGCGGACGGCATCGAGGTCGGCCAACGAACCGCCGAAACGCCGTCCCTCGGTCAGCACGCTGATCACCCGGGCCCCGCCGGCGGCGTAGTCACGGGCCAGGGACGCCGGGTCGGCGATCGACGCGAGCTGCCCGCGGGACGGACTGGCCCGCTTGACCTCCGCAATGACACCTACACCGGGCGCGGACAGGGCGCACATCGCGTCGCGAGCCGCAGGGCGGTGGGCCGCTTGCTCCTTGACCTGAGGAAAAGGCCACCGGATCTGGCGCTGCGCAGCATCGGCGCGGGCACCGGCAACCAGCTCATCAAGCGTGTTCACGGACCCACCCCCTCGTCGGCCGTACCCGGGAAGACTACCTACCGCCGCCGGCGGGGTGGACCGCGAGGGGCAGCCGGAGCGCGAAGCAGGCGCCTCCCTCGGGCGACCGCCCGGCGACGGCCCGGCCGCCGAGGCGCCGGCTGAGTCCATCGACCAGGGCGAGGCCGACGCCGGTGCCGACCTGGCGGACACCGCGGTAGCGCTGGTAGAGGACCGACCGGTCGAAGGCAACGGCGAGGTCGTCGTCGGTCAGACCCGGACCACCGTCGCGCACCTCGACGACCGCCTCAGCGCGCTCGACGCGTACCCCGAGCACGATGGGCCGGCCGGCCGGGGTCACCCGGAGCGCGTTCTCGGCCAGCCCGTCGACGATCTGACGTACCCGGGTCGGGTCGGTCAGCACCCGGACCGGCTCCGGGAGCAGGTCGGTGGACAGCAGTACGCCCTCGGTGCGGCACCGCGCCGACCACACGGCGCCGGCGTCACGGACCAGCCCGGCCAGGTCGACCTCGACCAGATCGATGCGGAAATCCTCGGCGCCGAGCCGGGCCAGGTCGAGCAGGTCGGCGACGAGGCGCTCCAGCCGGGTCGCCTCGGCCAGCACGGTCGCCCCGACCGGCACGACGTCGTCGCCGGTGGTCACGCCGTCGGCCAGGGATTCGGCGAAGCCCTTCACCGCGGTCAGCGGCGTACGCAACTCGTGGGAGACCGACAGCAGGAACTCGCGCTGCCGGCCCTCGCTGTGCTGCAGCGCCTCGGCCAGCCGATTGAGCGACTCGGCCACGTCGGCGACCTCGGCCGGCCCGTCGGTGGGAAGCCGGACATCGCGCCGGCCGCGGGCCAGCTCGTGAGCGGCCGCCGCCGCCCGCTGCAGCGGGCGGGCCAGCCGCCGGGCCAGCAGCAGACCGGCCGCGGCGGCGACGGCCAGACCGGCTAACAGGGCGAGGGTGGTGCGGCCGAGCACCCGGCCCGCTCCGCCGGCCTGCGACCGGGGCTGGGCCAGCACGACCGCGCCACCGCTGTCGAGCAACCTCGCCTCGACGAGCACCGTCTCGCCGCCGATGGCCTTGCGCAGCGACCGGTCGGCCGGGGGCAGGCCGGCGGCGGCTTGTCGGGCCAGCGGGTCACCGGTCAGGTTGCCGCTGCGGCTGATCCGGGCGATGGCGATGCCCTGCCGGCGCAGCAGGGTCCCGAGCCGCGGCTGCGCCCGGGCGGTCCTGGCCGACTCCGGCTGCACCGTACCGGCAATGATGTCGGCCTGCCTGGCCAGCGTGTGCTGGGCCTCGTCGTCGGCGGCGCCGCGGACCAGGCCGTAGGACACCAGGCCGGCGATCAGGACGGCGACGGTGGCTACGGCGGTGGTGACCAGGGCGATCCGCGAGGCCAGCGTGGGCCGGCGCACGACGCCACGTTGCCACGCGCCTCGTTTCACGGCGCCTCAGCGGAATAGCCCACACCGCGCACGGTCCGCAGCGGGCTGTGCGGGCCGAGCTTGGCCCGCAGCTGGGCGATGTGGACGTCGACCGTGCGGGTGCCGGCGGCTGCTTCGTAGCCCCACACCTCCGACAGCAGCTGTTCGCGGTCATAGACCCGGCCCGGCCGGCGCATCAGGTGGGCCAGCAGGTCGAACTCCGTCGTGGTGACCGGCACCTCCTCCTCGGCCGCCCAGACCCGGCGTCGGCCGGGATCCAGGCGCACCTCCCCCAGGGTCAGCACCGGCTGCTCGCCCGGCCGGGCGCCGCGGCGGAGCACCGTCTTGACCCGGGCGACCAGCTCCCGGGGGGAGAACGGCTTGGTGATGTAGTCGTCGGCGCCGAGCTCCAGGCCGAGCACGCGGTCGACCTCGTCGTCGCGGGCGGTGACGAAGAGCACCGGCGTCCAGTCGCCGGCCTGGCGCAGATGGCGGCAGACCTCCGTACCGTCGAGGGTGGGCAGCCCGACGTCGAGCACGATGGCGACGGGGTGCAGCCGGCGGGCGGCGGCCAGGCCCTCGCGGCCGTCGGCCTCGACATGCACGCCGAAACCCTCCCGGGACAGGTAAAGCCGGATCAGGTCGGCGATGGACCGCTCGTCCTCGATGACCAGGACCAGCCCCTTGCCGCCTTCAGTCACCGGTGTCCTCCCGCTGGTCAGATCGGCTCGCCCGGTTCCCATCATCCGCGCCAGTCGCCCGGGGGGTCGGCACGGCGGCGCGCCTCAGCCGGCGGTCGGGTCCTCGCCGCGGTCGAGGGCGGCCCACACGTCGTCGTCGGTACGCCGGCCGGCGGGCGCGTCGTAGCGGGCGCCGAGAGCCGGCCACCCCCGGCTTCGCAGGACCGTCAGCGCGCCGGCGCAAAGGACGAGGAGGCCGCCGGCGATGGTCAGCACCGGCCAGCCGGCGGGAGCCCGGCCCAGTTGGGACGCTGCTGCCGCGACGATCGCCAGGCCGGCGAGGGCGAGTGCGGCGCCGACTCCGACCCGGCTCCACCGCCGCGCGGCCAGCAGCGCCACCACGCCGGCCAGGGCGACCAGGGCAAGCGCATGCGCCACGGGTACGAGCTCACTGCCGGTCGCCGGCGCGGCGACCGCGCCGTGGTGCGGCGCCACCCACTGCTGACGGGTGGCCAGCAACACGACGACGGCACCGGCCAGGGTGAGCAGGCAGGCCACCCCCAGCTCACGGCTGGAGCGGCCGGAGCGGCCGGAGCGGCCGGCGCGGCCGGCGCGGCCGTCGTGGGCGGCCGTCACGTCACCGAGGTCAACGTCGCTGCCGACGCGATCGCCTGCAGCACGGCGCGCGCCTTGTTGAGGCACTCCGTGTGCTCGGTGTCCGGGTCGCTGTCAGCGACGATGCCGGCGCCGGCCTGTACGTAGGCCACGCCGTCGCGGATCAGCGCCGTCCGGATGGCGATCGCCGAGTCGAGGTCGCCGGCCACGTCGAAGTAACCGACGACCCCGCCGTACAGGCCCCGCCGGGTCGGCTCGAGCGCCTCGATGATCTCCATGGCCCGCGGTTTGGGCGCACCGGAGAGGGTGCCGGCGGGGAAGGTCGCCGCCAGGGCGTCGTAGGCGGAAGCATCCGGCGACAGGTCGCCGACGACGGTCGACACGATGTGCATGATGTGGCTGTAGCGCTCGACCTGCATGAGCTCGACCACTTCGACGCTGCCGGGGCGGCAGATCCGGCTCAGGTCGTTGCGGGCGAGGTCGACCAGCATCACGTGCTCGCTGCGCTCCTTGGGGTCGGCGAGCAGCTCCGCGGCGAGTGCGGCGTCGGCCTCCGGGCTTTCGCCGCGCGGCCGGGACCCGGCGATCGGCCGCATCAGCGCCCGGCCGCCGGCCACCTTGACGTGGGCCTCCGGGGACGAGCCGACCACGTCAGTGCCGTCGGGAAAGCGCAGCAGGAACATGTACGGGCTCGGGTTGCCGGCCCGGAGAACCCGGTAGACGCTGAGCGGATCGGGCACCGGCGACATCTGGAAGCGCTGGGACACCACGATCTGGAACGCCTCGCCGGCCCGGATCTCCTCCCGCGCCCGCTCGACCGCGTTCCGGAAGTCGGCCGGCGTGGTGCCCGACTCGTACGCCGGCTCGGCGCGCGTGACGGTGGCCGCCGACGGCGGGGTGGGGGCGGCCAGCGCGGTGGTCATCGCGTCCAGCCGCGCCACCGCGGCGTCGTACTGGCGATCGGAATGACGGTCGCCGGCGCCGCCGATCACGTTGGCGACCAGCAGTACGGAGCCGTCGGCGTGGTCAAGCACCGCCAGGTCGCTGACCAGCATCATCGCCAGCTCGGGCAGGCCCAGGTCGTCGCGCGCAGTGGACGGCAGCCGTTCGAGCCGGCGTACCGCGTCGTAGCTGAGATAGCCGACAAGTCCGCCGGTCAACGGCGGCAGATCGGCCTGCCGCGGCGACCGCAGCCGCTCGAGGGTGTCGCGTAACGCCTCCAGCGGGTCGCCGCCGCGCTCCTGATCGGCAAACGGGCGCGCGCCCAGCCACACCGAGCGCTCGTCGCGGCTGGTCAACGTGGCCGGGCAGCGCACCCCGATGAAGGAGTATCGGGACCAGACACCGCCGTGCTCGGCCGACTCCAGCAGGAACGACCCCGGCCCACCGGCCAGCTTGCCGTAGACCCCGACCGGCGTCTCACCGTCAGCGAGGAGCCGGCGGGTCACGGCCACGACCGGCTGGGTGGCGAGTAGAGCGGCGAAGTCGGCTCGGCCCGGCGAGACGGTGCCATCGTTCAGTGCGGCCATTCGGCCGCCCCCAGCAGGACGTCGGCGTCGAAGCAGGTGCGGTCCCCGGTGTGGCAGGCGCCCCCAATCTGGTCGACCGCCACCAGCACCGTGTCGCCGTCACAGTCCAGCGCCACCGAACGGACCCGCTGCACGTGGCCGGACGTCTCACCCTTGACCCAGTACTCACCCCGGCTGCGGCTCCAGTACGTGCACCGTCCGGTTGTCAACGTACGGTGCAGCGCCTCGTCGTCCATCCAGCCGACCATGAGCACCTCGCCGCTGTCGTGCTGCTGGGCGACCGCCGGGAACAGCCCCTGCGCATCCCGCTTGAGCCGGGCCGCGATCTGCTCGTCGAGTGGCATCCGCCCATTGTGCCGAGCCGGTCGGCCCGGTCCACCCGGACGGGGTACGGGCGGAGTCCGGCCGGCGGCGGGCGGCGAGGCGGGCCATCGCCGCGGACAACGCCAGCTATGACACGGTTGGCCGGTGCTGCTGCTCGCTCCGGTGCCGGCCACCCGCCGCCCAGCCCGGCTCACCCTGCTGCTGGGCGGGCTGGCCCTCTACGGCATCAGCGACGGGCTGCTGGTGCTGGCCGGTCTCGGCCTGGACCCCTGGGACGTGCTGCACCAGGGCCTGTCGCGGAGCCTCGGCCTGCAAGTGGGCACCTGGTCCATCATCGTCGGGGCGCTGGTCCTGCTCGGGTGGATTCCGCTGCGCCAGCGACCAGGCCTCGGAACGGTCCTCAACGTGCTCCTCATCGGCCTCGTCCTCAACGCGACGCTGGCATTCGTGCCGGCACCACACCTGCTGGCGCTGCGGGTCGTCGTGCTCGTCGCCGCGGTGGTGCTCAACGGCATCGCCACCGGGGCCTACATCGGGGCCGGGCTCGGCCCCGGTCCGCGCGACGGCCTGAGCACCGGCATCGCGGCGCGGGGCGTGTCGATGCGGCTGGTGCGGACGGGCATCGAGGTCACCGTGCTGGTGGTGGGCTGGCTGCTCGGCGGCACGGTCGGCGTCGGGACGGTGCTGTACGCCCTCGCCATTGGCCCGATCACCCATCTGAGCATCCCGGCCCTGCGCCTGCGACAGGTCTCCCGGCAGCGCTGAACGGGCGTTTACGGCGCGGAACTCAGTCCCGATCCGGCCGCCGATGCGTTCCCGAACAAATCAGCGTGGCCGTTGTGGCGGCCGGACTCCCCGCTTGACATCGGTTGGAAGTCATTTACCGTAGAGTTCATCAAGGGATGAATTAACTGGAGGTGCCGCTATGTCGGAAGCGATTGCGGTGCGGGAGCTCGTGGTGGAGCGGGGCGGCCGCCGGGCCCTCGACGGGCTGTCGTTCACCATCCCGGCCGGGCAGATCACCGGCCTGCTCGGGCCGAGCGGCTGCGGCAAGACGACGCTGCTGCGGGCCCTGGTCGGCGTCCAGCGGATCGCCAGCGGCCGGCTGACCGTCCTCGGGAAGCCGGCGGGCTCCTCCGAGCTGCGCCGGCAGGTCGGCTACCTAACCCAGGCGCCCTCGGTGTACGCCGACCTGTCCGTCGGTGCCAACCTGCGCTACTTCGCCGCCGTTGCCGGGGTCGACAGTGCAGCCGTCGACGGGGTCCTTCACCAAGTGGGACTCACCGACCGGGCCGGGGACCTGGTCGGCCGGCTCTCCGGCGGCCAACGGACGCGGGTCTCCCTCGCCGCGGCGCTGATCGGGTCGCCGCGACTGCTGGTCCTCGACGAGCCCACCGTCGGTCTTGACCCGGTACTCCGACGGGACCTGTGGCAGCTCTTCCACCGCCTCGCCGGCGACGGAGCCACCCTGATCGTGTCGAGCCATGTGATGGACGAGGCGGCTCGCTGCGACCGGCTGCTGCTGCTGCGCGAGGGGAAGCTGGTGGCGCAGGACACCCCGGCCGAGCTGCGCCGGCGGACCGGCACCGACGATCTCGAGCAGGCGTTCCTGCTCCTGGCCGAGCGGGACGGGGTGATGGCGTGAGCACGCGGACCACGCTGGCCACCGCCGCCCGGGTCCTGCAGCAGCTGCGCGCAGACCGGCGTACGGTCGCGCTGCTGTTGTTGGTGCCGACGGTGCTGATGGTGCTGCTGCGCTACGTCTTCGACGGCTCGCCGGCTCTCTTCGACCGGATCGGACTGCCGCTGCTCGGCATCTTCCCGTTCACGACGATGTTCCTGGTGACGTCGGTGGCGATGCTGCGCGAGCGCACCAGCGGCACCCTGGAGCGGCTGCTCACCACCCCGATGGGCAAGCTCGACCTGCTGCTCGGCTACAGCATCGCCTTTGCGGTCGCGGCGCTGGCCCAGGTCGCCGTGGCCGGCGTGGTCTCCTTCACCTGGCTGGGCCTCGACACCCCGGGCGGCGTCGGCCCGGTGCTGCTGATCGCGGTGGCCAATGCCCTGCTCGGGATGGCGCTCGGGCTGCTGGTCAGCGCCTTTGCCGCGACGGAGTTCCAGGCGGTGCAGTTCCTGCCGGCGGCGGTGCTGCCGCAGTTCCTGCTCTGCGGCCTGCTCACCCCGCGCCAGAGCATGCACCAGCTGCTGTCCTGGGTCAGCGACGCACTGCCGCTGTCGTACGCCGTCGACGGGCTGTCGCGCCTGCGCACCGACGGCGGACTATCCGGCCGCGTCGGGGTCGACCTCGCGGTGGTGGCCGGCTGCACCCTGGTGGCGCTCGCTCTGGGTGCGGCGACGCTGCGCCGGCGCACCGGCTGATGGCTCGCACCGGCCGGCGGACAGGGGGCTCCGATACCCGGGCGGCGATCCTGTCGGCCGCCCGGGAGGCCTTTGCGCAGGGCGGGTTCGACGGTGCGACCGTGCGCGGCATCGCCGGCCGGGCCGGGGTCGACCCGGCTCTGGTGCACCACTTCTTCGGCACCAAGCAGGGCCTGTTCGTCGCCGCGATGGAGTTTCCGGTCGATCTCGCCGCGGTGCTGCCGGCACTGCTCGCTCCCGGGGTCGACGGCCTGGGCGAACGGCTGGTGCGCCTGCTGCTGTCGGTATGGGAAGCCGAGCGAAGCCCGTTCATCGCGCTGATCCGCGGCGCGGTCACCCACGAAGAGTCGGCCGCCCTGCTGCGAGAGTTCGTCACCCGCGAGTTGCTCGGCCGGGTGGCCGCTGCCGTGGACTCCACGTCGGCCGAACTCCGGGCCACCTTGATCGGCTCCCAGCTGATCGGGCTGGCCATGGTCAGGTACGTCATCGGGATCGAGCCGCTCGCTTCGGCCGATGTGGACACCATCGTCGCCGCGGTCGCTCCCACCGTGCAGCGATATCTCACCGGGCCGCTGTAGGGGCGCCGGCGCGCCCGACCTAGCCGGTAGGGTGCGCCCGTGAACGGCCTTCCTCTTGTCCTGCTCCTGCTCATCTTCTTCGTCGCCGCGGCCGCGATCTGGGTGGCCGGCGTACGCCTGTCGAACATGACCGATGTGCTCGACGAGCGGCTGCATCTGGGCGCGGCCATCGGCGGGACGGTCATCCTCGCCATCGCCACCAACCTGCCCGAGATCGCGATCACCGCCAGTGCCGCCCTGAGCCACCAGATCGGCATCGCGGTCGGCAACATCCTCGGCGGCATCGCGATCCAGACCGTGGTGCTGGTAGCACTCGACGCCTTCGGCATGAAGGTCAAGCGGCCGTTGACGTACCAGGCTGCGAGCCTCGTGCTGGTCCTGGAAGGCGCCCTGGTGATCGGCGTCCTGGTCGTGGTGGTCATGGGCTCGCAGCTGCCGGCTCATTTGTACGCGGCCCGGATCAGCCCGGCGGCGCTGCTGATCCTGCTCATCTGGCTCGCCGGCCTGTTCCTGCTCGCCCGGAGCGGGCGCGGGCTGCCGTGGCAGGAGGCCGGCGAAGCCCCCGACAACCAGGACAAGCCCCGCGGCCATGCCCAGAAGGTAAAGGAATCGGCGGCCACGAAATCGAAGGTCTCCACCGCCCGGGCGGCGCTGGTCTTCGGCATCGCGGCCGCCGTGACCCTGGTGGCCGGCGTCGTCCTGGAGCGCAGCGGGGAGGCGATCGCCACGCATATCCACCTCACCGGGGTGCTGTTCGGGGCCACCGTGCTGGCCGCCGCGACCTCGCTGCCCGAGCTGTCCACCGGGCTCACGTCGGTGCGGATGGGCGACTACCAGCTCGCGATGGGCGACATCTTCGGTGGCAACGCCTTCCTTCCGGTGCTGTTCATCGTCGCCGACCTGCTGTCGGGGCGCTCGGTGCTGCCGCAGGCCCAGACCACCGACATCTACCTCACCGGGCTGGGCGCGCTGCTGACCGCGGTGTACGTGGCCGGGCTCATCATGCGGCCCAAGCGCAATCTGCTCGGCATGGGCATCGACTCCCTCGTCGTGCTGGTGCTCTATGTCGTGGGCATCGCGGGCCTGATCGGGATCGCCGCCGGCTGACCGGCCGACTCAGGCCGAGCGGGTCTGGCTCGTCCAGCTGTTGTGCAAGGTGGCATAGGCCCCACGACGCGCAACGAGCTCGGCATGCGGGCCGCGCTGCACGACCCGGCCGTTGTCGACGACGATGACCTCGTCAGCAGCCTCCGCCGTCGAGAGCCGGTGGGCGATCGCCAGGGTCGTCCGGCCGCGGGTGAGCGAGTCGAGCGCCCGCTGGAGCCGCACCTCGGTAGCCGGGTCCACGGCGCTGGTCGCCTCGTCGAGGACGAGAAGGTCAGGGTCGGCGACATAGGCCCGGGCCACCGCGACCAGCTGGCGCTCCCCCACCGACATCGACTCACCTCGCTCGCCGACCTGGGTCTGCAGGCCGTCGGCCAGCCCCTCGATCCAGTCGGCCAGCCCGAGCTCGGTGAAGGCCAGCATGATCTCGCCGTCGGTGACCTCCGGCCGGCCGTAGCGCACGTTGGCCGCCACGGTGCCCTCGAACAGGAACCCGTCCTGCGGCACCATCACCAACCGGCGGCGCAACGAGTCGAACCGGACCGACGTCAGTGGCACCCCGGAAATCAGCACGCGCCCCCGGCTGGGGTCCATGAGCCGGGTCAGCAATTTCGCGAAGGTGGTCTTGCCCGAGCCGGTCTCCCCCACCACGGCAACCCGGCTCTGCGGGGCGATATCGAGATCGATCCCGTGCAGCACCTCCGGGCCGCCGGGGTAGCCGAACGAGACGTTGTCGAAGCGCACGGCGATCGGACCGGGCGGCAGGTCCCGGCCGGCCGGCCCGGGGTCGGCGACGTCGGGAGCGGTGTCGAGGACACCCAGGACGCGCCGCCAGCCGGCAATCGCGTTCTGCGCCTCGTTGAGCACCTCGGTGGCCACCTGTACCGGTTGGACGAAAAGCGTGACCAGGAACAGAAAGGCGGTCAACCGGCCGGCGCTGAGCTGACCACCGACGCCGAGCAGGACGCCGACCACGACAACGGCGGCGTTCGCCAGCCCGGAGACGATCTCGCCGGTGGAGAAGGTCAGCACCGATATCCGCTGCGCGCGCACCTGCGCGGAGAAGTTGGCGCCAATCGCCTGGTCGATGCGCTGCGCAGTCCGCCCCTCGATGGCATGGGCGCGGATGACCTGCGCGCCCACCACGCTCTCGGCCACGGCGCCGAGCATCTCTGCGATGCGTTGTCTGACCACGCCGTAGGCGGCGGCGAGCCGCCGTTGGAAGTGCCGGATCGCAAAGGCCATCGGCAGGAAGCAGGCATAGACCAGCAGAGCCAACTGCCAGGAGTAGATGAACATCAGCACGCTGGCCAGCAGGAACTGCCCGAGGCTGACCACGATCAGGATGCCGCCGAACTGCACGAAGTTGCTGATCTGGTCCACGTCACTGGTCACCCGCGAGGTGAGCGATCCGCGGCGCTCGGCCTGCTGGTGCAACATCGACAGGTCGTGCACGTGGCGGAAGGCCCGGGTCCGCAGCGCCGCCAGTGCGGTCTCCGAGGTGCGGTAGAGCCGGACGTTCATGGCGTACGCCGCAGCGGCCGTGATCAGCACCACGACGGCGGCCAGGCCGATGAGCAGCGCGACGACATCGAGCCGCGGGCCGGCTCCGGACCGCAGGCCGCGGTCGATGGTCTGCTGGACCGCGACCGGCACCACCACCCGGCCGGCGGTCGCGACGACCGCCAGCAGCAGGGTGCGGCGGATGCCGACCCGCAGCTCGGGGGTGAGCTGCAGGCCCCGCACCAGGGTGTGCCAGGTGGAGTCCGGCTCGTTGGCGGTGGTGTCGTCGGTGAGGGCGGTGTCGGTGAGGGCGGTGTCGGTGAGGTCGGTGTCGGTGAGGTCGGTGTCCGTCATACAACCGCCTCTTCCTCGAGGGCGAGCAGCCGGTCGCGTTCGGCCTGCTCGTAGGCGGTCACCAGGTGCCGATAGCCCGGGGTCGTCTCGATGAGCTCCTCGTGCCGGCCGCGCGCGGAGACCCGGCCGTGGGCGAGGAAGACCACCTCGTCGGCCAGCGCGATGGTCGCCCGCCGGTAGGCGATGACCACCACTGTCGACGGTATGGCGGCCGCGCTGAGCCCGCGCAGGATCGCCCCCTCGACCGAAGCGTCGACCGAGCTCGTCGCGTCGTCCAGCACCAGCAGGCGGGGCCGGCGGACCAGTGCCCGGGCCAGGGCCAGCCGCTGCCGCTGGCCACCGGACAGGCTGGTGCCGCGCTCACCGACCTGGGTGTCCAGGCCGGCCGGCAAGGCGGCGACGAACCGGTCGGCCTGGGCCACCCGCAACGCCTGCCACACCCGCTCGTCATCAAAGTCGGCCCCGAGGGTCACATTGCCGCGCACGCTGTCGTCGAAGACGAAGGTGGTCTGCGGGACAAGGGCCACCGAAGCCGCGAGATCGCCGGCCGGTAGCGTCCGGACGTCGATCCCGTCGACGTTCACCCGACCGGTATCAGGATCGACGAGGCGCACCAGCAGGCTGGCCAGGGTCGATTTGCCCGAGCCGGTGGCCCCGACAATCGCCACCGTACGGCCCGGTGCGACGTCGAAGCTCACCTCGTTGAGCACGGGCGCAGTGCCGGGTGCAGTGCCGTACGCAAAAGACGCGTACGCCACCTCCAGGGCGGCCGGTTGATCGCCGGCGCCGGGCAGCGCTGTCGTGCCGTACGGCATGGAGCCCGCCGCCCCGAGCACGCCCTGCACGCGGTCCCAGCCCACGACGCTGCGGGGCAGCTCACCGAGCACCCAGCCGATCGCGCGGACCGGGAAGGCGAGCACGGTGAAGAGGTAGGCAACCGAGACGACCTCGGAGACCGTGACGGCGCCGGAGGCAAGGCGCACCGACCCGATCAGCAGCACCACCAGCGTGCCGAGGTTGGGCAACGCCTCCATGACCGGGTCGAAGAGGCCGCGGACCCGGCCCACGGCGATCAGGCTGTCGCGCAGCTCCTGCGCCTTGGCCTCGAAGCGGGCCGTCTCCTCGGTCTCCCGGCCCAGGGTCTTCACCACCAGTGCGCCGTCGAAGCTCTCGTGCGCCACGGCGCTGACCTCGGCCCGCAGCTGCTGGGCCCGGGTCATCCGGGGCGACATGCGGCGGGAATAGACGACGTTGACCGCGGCGACCGCCGGAAAGACACAGAAGCCGACCAGGGCCAGCACCGGATCGGTGAGCACCAGAGCGACGCCGGCGATGAAGATCATGATGATCGTGCCGACCGCGAAGGGGAACGGCGCGATCGGATACCAGGCCGCCTCGACGTCGCTGTTGGCGTTGGACAGCAGCACGCCGGTCGAGTGCTGGTGATGCCAGGCGAGCGGCAGCCGCAGGTATTGCCGGGTCACCCGCCGGCGGTAGGTCGCCTGCAGCCGGTACTGCATCACGCCGGCACCGAGGCGCCGGCCGAGGATGCCGACCACCTTGAGCAGGGAGACCCCGATGATGGCGACAGCGGCCAGCGCCAGCGCGCCCGTCGTCGTCCGCCCGGAGGCGAACGCCGGCACGATGACCCGGCCGCTGACCGAGCCGATCACGAACGCGCTGCCCACGGTCGCGCCGGCGAACAACGCGCTGCCCACGACGGATGCGGCGAAGATCCAGGGCTCCTCGGCGATGCCCACGCCCAGCACGCGCAGGCCGCGCCGCAGCACGGCGGTGGAAGTGGGGGTCACACCAAGTGCCTACCATCCGGCGGTGACAACCTATTCCCGCAGCGAGCGGGCGGCCCTTTGCGATCTGCTCGACGAGGTGGGGCCGGACGCTCCCACAATGTGCGAGGGCTGGGCCGCCAAGGACCTCGCCACGCATCTTTTCGTCCGCGAGCGCCGGCCGTTGAGCGGCTTCGGGATCTTCGTCCCGCCCCTGGCGCCGCTGGCCGAGCACAGCGGCGCACAGGCGCAGAAGCGCTACGGCTTCACCGGCATCGTCGACCTGCTCCGGCAACGGCCGCCGGTCTGGGCGCCGCACCGCTACCTCGACGAGGCGCTCAACACCCTGGAGTACTTCGTCCACCACGAGGATGTCCGCCGGGCCCAGCCCGGCTGGGTTCCGCGGGTGCTGGAGCCGGGCGAAGAGGACGCGCTGTGGGCGCGCCTGCGCGGCATGCTCAAGCTGCGGGCGTCGATGATCCCGGCGGGCACCGTGCTGCGGCGAGCCGGCACCGACGAGGAGCTGCGCGGTCGCCCGGGTGAGCCGGGCAGCACGGTGCGGGGGCCGGCCGGTGAGCTGGTGCTCTGGGCGTTCGGCCGGCGCAGCGTCGCGACGGTGATCGAGGAGCCAGGGGCCCTCAGCGCACCGGGTGACCCGCTTCCGCCAGCGCAGCCTTGATGTCAGCGATGCTGAGCCGGCCGAAGTGCAGAACGCTGGCAGCCAGCACCGCATCCGCGCCGGCGTCCACCGCCGGCCCGAAGTCGGCCAGGGTGCCCGCCCCACCACTGGCCACCACCGGCACCTCGACCGCGGCCCGCACCGCCGAGATCATCTCCAGGTCGTAGCCGTTCTGGGTCCCGTCGGCGTCCATCGAGTTGACCACCACCTCGCCGGCGCCGAGGTCACGGCCGCGGCTCACCCAGTCCACCAGGCCCAGCCCGGCCGGGCGCCGGCCGCCGTGCGTGGTCACCTCGAACGCCCCGTCCGCGGACCGCCTGGCGTCCACCGACAGCACCACACACTGTGAGCCAAAGCGCAGGGCCGCCTCGTGCAGCAACTCCGGCCGGGCCACCGCGGCGGAGTTCAGCGACACCTTGTCGGCACCGGCCCGCAACAGCGCGTCGATGTCGGCCACCGTGCGCACTCCCCCGCCGACGGTGAGCGGGATGAAGACCGCCTCGGCGGTCCGCCGGACCACGTCGTACGTCGTGGACCGGTCGCCCGACGACGCCGTAATGTCGTAGAAGACCAGCTCGTCGGCGCCGGCCGCGTCGTAGCAGCGGGCCAGCTCCACCGGGTCGCCGACATCGCGGTTGTCCAGGAAGCGGACCCCCTTGGTGACCCGGCCGGCGTCGACGTCGAGGCACGGGATCACCCGGACGGCGACCGTCACGGTGACACGGCCGCAAGCGCTTCGGGCAGGGTGAAAGCGCCGGCGTACAAGGCTTTGCCGACGATCGCGCCCTCCACGCCGGCGATGGCAGCAATGGCCCGCAGGTCCTCGAGCGTGGACACGCCGCCGCTGGCCACGACCGGCCGGTCGGTCACCGCGCACACCGAGCGGAGCAGGTCGAGGTTGGGACCGGTCAGCGTGCCGTCGCGGTTGACGTCGGTGACGACGTACCTGGCACAGCCGTCGGCTTCCAGGCGCGCGAGTACGTCGTAGAGCTCGCCGCCGTCGCGGGTCCAGCCCCGGGCGGCCAGGGTGGTGCCGCGGACGTCGAGGCCGACCGCGATCCGGTCACCGACCCGGCCGATCGCCCGGCGGACCCAGTCGGGGTCCTCCAGTGCGGCCGTGCCGAGGTTGACCCGCCGCGCCCCGGTGGCCAGGGCGGTGTTGAGGGAAGCGTCGTCGCGGATGCCACCGGAGATTTCGACCGGGGTGTCGACGGCGGCAACCACGCGAGCCAGCAGAGCCCGGTTGTCGCCGCGGCCGAACGCCGCGTCGAGGTCGACGAGGTGGATCCACTCCGCGCCGTCGCGCTGCCACTGCAGCGCCGCCTCCACCGGGTCGCCGTAGGTGGTCTCGCTGCCGGCCGCGCCGCGGACCAGCCGGACCGCCCGCCCGCCGGCGACGTCGACGGCCGGCAGCAGCTGCAGCGTCACCCTCGGCTCCGGCCCAGCGCGATCGTGGTCAGCGCCGGCGTACCGATCCCGACCAGGGCCACCACGGCGAGCCGGATCCCCCACGAGTCGGTCAGCAGGAAGGTGAGCACGACCACGGCCAGCGCGATCACGCAGATGGTGGCCCGCTGGGTGCGGCTGCGCCGGGTCCACATCCTGGCGACCCGCCGGCGTCGGGGCAGCGCCGGCACCGGGGGCGCCAGCCGTCCGACGGCGGTCCGGCGGCGCTGCCGGCGCGCCCGGACCTCCTTCTGCCGCGACACTTCGGCCTGCCGGACGGCCCGGCGGCGGGCCCGCTCCTTGCTCATCGAGGCACGCTCACAGCATCGCCACCCAGTTGGCGAGCACCTGCGCGCCGGCATCGCCGGACTTCTCCGGGTGGAACTGCGTCGCGGCCAGCACGCCGTGCTCGACCGCCGCCACGAACGCCTCGCCGTGGACGGCCGTCGTGACCGCGCCGGCGGTCGGCGGCTTCGCGGCGTAGGAATGCACGAAGTAGAAGCGCTCCTCCTCCACGCCGGCGAACAGCACCGAGCGGGGGTGCGCCGAGACGGTGTTCCACCCCATGTGCGGCACCCGCTCGGCGGTCAGCCGCTCGACGACACCGGGCAGGAGACCCATCCCGGCGGTCGATACGCCGTGCTCGACCCCGCGGTCGAAGAGCACCTGCATTCCCACGCAGATCCCGAGCACCGGCCGGTCGGCCTCCACCCGCTGCTCGACGACCTCACGGGCGGCGATCGCGTCGATGCCCTCCATGCACGAGGCGAACGCGCCGACGCCCGGCACGACCAGCCCGTCGGCGGCCAGCGCCTCCTCGCGCGAGGAGGTCACGGTCACATCGGCGCCGGTCCGCTCCAGCGCCCGCTGGGCCGAGCGCAGGTTGCCCGAGCCGTAGTCGAGCACGACCACCAGCGTCATGAGGGGCGCCCCGTCACAGCGCGCCCTTGGTGCTGGGTACGCCGGCCACCCGGCCGTCCAGCGCCACCGCGTCCCGCAGCGCCCGCGCCACCGCCTTGAACTGCGCCTCCACAATGTGGTGGGCGTTGCGGCCTTCGAGAACCCTTATGTGTAAGGCGATCCGCGCCTCGGCGACGAAGGACTCCCACACATGGCGGGTCAGCGTGGTGTCGTAGCTGCCGATCAGCTCGACCAGGTCGGGCTCGTGATGCACGACGTACGGCCGCCCGGACAGGTCGACCGCGGCCTGCACCAGGCACTCGTCCAGCGGGACCAGCGCGTCACCGAAACGGCGGATGCCGGCCTTGTCGCCCAGGGCCTCGCGCAGCGCCTGCCCGATCGCCAGCGACGTGTCTTCCACGGTGTGGTGCGCGTCCACGTCGAGGTCGCCGTCGGTCGCCACGGACAGGTCGAAGCCCGCGTGCTTGCCGAGCTGGCTGACCATGTGGTCGAAGAACGGCACCCCGGTATGCGAGGCCGCCTGCCCGGTGCCGTCGATCGACAGCTCGACGACGACGTGGGACTCCTTGGTGGCGCGCTCCACCCGGGCCGACCTCACGCCAGAACCCCTTGCATCGCAAGCAGGAAAGCAGCCACCTCATCGGGAAGCCCGACCGTGACGCGCAGCCGGCCGGGCAGGCCGACATCGCGCACCAGGACACCACGGTCGAGCAGCGCCTGCCACAGCTTCGCCGCGTCGCCGTAACCGGCGAAGCCGCCGAACAGCACGAAGTTGGCGTCCGACGGCACGACGTGCAGCCCCATTTCCCGCAGCGAGACGACCAGCCCGTCCCGCTCGGCCCGGAGCGCGTCCACCGTGGAGAGCAGCGCTGCCGAATGGGCCAGGGCGATCCGGGCGGCCGTCTGGGTCAGCGTCGACAGGTGATAGGGCAGGCGCACCAGGCGGATGGCATCGAGCACCGCCGGTGCGCCGGCGAAATAGCCCAGCCGGGTGCCGGCCATTGCGAATGCCTTGGACATCGTGCGGGTCACCACGAGTCGCTCGCAGGTCGGCATCAGGGTCAGCGCCGACGGCGTCCCGGGCCGGGCGAACTCCGCGTACGCCTCGTCGACGACCACCATCCCCGGTGCGGTCGCGCAGACGGCCCGCACCACGTCGAGCGGCACCGCCGTGCCGGTCGGATTGTTCGGCGAGGCCAGGAAAACGACGTCGGGTTGCCGCTCGCGCACCTGCGCCACCACGGCCGCCGGCGACAGCCCGAAGTCGGTGTCACGGCCGCCGTCGACCCAGCCGGTCGCCGTCGTCACCGCGATGTTGGCGTGCATCGAGTACGACGGCTCGAAGCCCAGCGCGGTGCGCCCCGGGCCGCCGAACGCCTGCAGCACCTGCTGGATCACCTCGTTTGAGCCGTTGGCAGCCCACACCTGCTCGACACCCAAGCCGTGCCCGAGATAGGCGGCGAGATCGGTCCGCAACCCGACAGCCTCCCGGTCGGGATAGCGGTTGAGGCCGACGCCGGCGCTGCGGACTGCTGCGGCGAGGTCGTCGAGCAGCGCCGTCGGTGGCGGATACGGATTCTCGTTCGTGTTCAGCCGGATCGGTACGTCGAGCTGCGGGGCGCCGTAGGGCGTACGGCCGCGCAGGTCTGCGCGGATGGGCAGGCTCACGACCGCAGCCGGATCGCGACTGCCTCGACGTGCGCGGCCAGGTCCTCGGCGCCGCCGAGCGCCTCGATGTGCGGGGCGGCCTCGGACAACGCGGCGCGGGAGGCGGTCACCACGTGCATGCCGCGCAGGAACGACTGCACCGCCAAGCCGCCGGTGTGCCGGGCGGTCCCCCCGGTCGGCAGCACGTGGTTGGAGCCGGCGAGGTAGTCACCGAGCGACACCGGGGAGTGCGGGCCGACGAAGACGGCGCCGGCATTGCGCACCCGCGCCGCCACCGCCGCCGCATCCGCGCAGACGACCTCGAGGTGCTCCGCCGCCCACTCGTCGACTACTGCCAGCCCGGCGTCGAGATCGTCCACCAGCACGTACGCCGACTGCCCGGCCAGCGCGGTCTCGACCCGCTCGCGGTGTTTCGTCGCCGGCACCGCCTTGTCCAGCGCCACGTCCACCGCATCGAGCAGGGTGGCCGACGGGGTGACCAGCAGGCAGGCGGCCAGCGGGTCGTGCTCGGCCTGGGCGATCAGGTCGGCCGCGAGACAGGCCGGATCGGCGGTGTCGTCGGCGAGGATGGCGATCTCGGTGGCGCCGTTCTCCGAGTCGATGCCGACGACGCCGCGCAGCAGTCGCTTGGCCGCGGTCACATAGACGTTCCCCGGTCCGGTCACCAGGTCGACCGGCGGGCATTCCTCGGTGCCGTAGGCGAACATCGCGACCGCCTGGGCGCCCCCGACGGCGTGGACCTCGGTCATCCCGAGCAGCGCACAGGCGGCCAGGATCGACGGGTGCGGGAGGCCGGCGTTCCACCGTTGCGGCGGCGAGGCGATGGCGATCGAGGTGACGCCGGCCACCTGCGCCGGCACGACGTTCATCACCACCGACGAGGGGTAGGCCACCCTCCCGCCCGGCACGTACAGCCCCACCCGGCGGACCGGCACCCAGCGCTCGGTGACGGTGAGCCCCTCGGCGACGTCGACGGTGATGTCGCTGCGACGCTGGGACTCCGCGACCGCCCGGGTACGGCGAACCGCCTCTTCGAGGGCGGCCCGTACGACCGGGTCCAGATCGTCCAGCGCCCGGTGCAACACAGTCCCGTCGACCCGGGTCGCCGAGACGGCCACGCCGTCGAAGCGCTCGGTCATCTCCCGTACGCCGTCCGCGCCGCGGGTGCGCACCGCCTCGCAGATCGGCCGGACCGCGTCGACCGCCTCCTCGACGTCGAGCGCCGCTCGGGGCAGGGCGGGGGGCCCGTCGCGCGACGGTCCGCGGAGGTCGATCCGGGTCAGCACGTGGCAATCCTAGGGAGCCGAGCGGATGGTCGGGTGGTGCGTCGGTTCTGCTGCGCTCATCAGCGACAAAGAGGGGCGGCTCAACCCCTAGCCCGCGCCCCTGACCGGGGAGTAGGTTTCCGTCACTATCAGCGATCGGTTGGGGGAAAGCGATGCGACGAATTCTTATCGGTGCGGCTGTCGTGGCGACGACCGCAGGGCTGGTCGGGGTGATGCCCGCAGGTGCCAGCGGTGCCAGCGGTGCCAGCGCGACGCCACGGTGGATGCTGCACGTGCAGAAGTACCCCGGAGGCGTGTCGGCCGGTGTCCGCGCGATGGTCTCGCCGGAAGCAGCTGCCGCGCAGGCCAAGTACGGACGGCAGACCAACACGCTGCAGCCGCTCGCCGTGACCTCGGGGCCCAACGTGCAGATGAATACCGACAGCAACCCGCCGCTTCCGCAGAACGAGACGGCGGTCGACTACAGCATCTCGAACCCGATGGTGGCGGTGGCCGCCAGCAACGATTACGTCAGCGGCGGACTGGCCATCATGCACACGGCGAATGGCGGTCGCAGCTGGGGCACCACGCGACTGACTCCACAGTTCGACGGGACCGGCGACTTCTGCAGCGGCGGGGATCCGACCGTGGCCTACAGCCTGCGGGACCGGGCATTCTACCTGTCGCAGCTGTGCTTCTTCCGCTCGCAGGCCTACTCCGAGGTGCACGTCTACAAGTCCGTCGACAGTGGGCGCACCTGGACCCCCGGGCGCCAGCGCGCCCTGGCCGCCAGCAACTTTGACTACACCAAGGGCACGGTCAACGACGCGGTCTTCAACGACCACGAGCAGATCACCGTCGACAACAACCCGACGAGCCGGCACTACGGACGCCTGTACGTGACCTACCAGAGGTTCCACGTGCAGCCGAACGGCTTCAGCGACTACTGCCCCGTGCAGCTGTCCTACACCGACGTCATCCCGACCTTCAACCCGGCCTTGAGCGTCTTCCAGCATTCGGCAGTCGTACCGGCTCAGCCGGGCGGCCCCGGCAAGGGCGAATCGGCCAACCAGGGCAGCCTGCCACGGGTAGAGCGCGACGGCACGCTGGACGTGAGCTATGTGCTCGAGGACTGCAACACCGGGCTCGACCGTGGGTTCCGGTTGCAGAAGTCGGCCGACGGCGGCGCCAGCTTCATGGCACATCCGGTCCGGATCGACAAGCCGGGGCAGTTCCGGGACAACCCGAACCTCGACGACACCCTTCCGCCGACCGCATTCCGGGCGCCGAACTTCGGCGTCCTGGACTACAACCAGCACACCGGCACGCTGACCTACGTCTACCAGAACAACATCACCCGCGCGGCGACCGGAGCCGACATCTCCTACCAGCAGTCGCGCAACGGTGGATTGACCTGGTCCAACGCGCGCTTTTTGTCCCACGCCCGCAACGACCAGTTCTTCCCGTGGGTCTCCTCCGACCGGGCCGGCCGGATCTACGCGATCTGGTACGATCGTCGGCTCGACCCGCACAATGTGAAGATCGACACATGGCAGGCCATGTCGGCCAACGACGGCCGGACCTGGAGTCAGCACCGGATCAGCACCCAGTCCTGGAATCCCAACCACGGCTTCTTCACCAGCGGCGCCTTCATCGGGGACTACATCGGCTTGGCGGCGAGCAACAAGGCCGTCTATCCGGTGTGGACCGACGGCCGGCACTCCGCGATCCGCAAGACCGGCATCGGCGAGACCGACATCTTCACGAACGTGGAAATCCGCCGGTAGCCCTGGCCGTGGCCGAGCCAACGGGCAGGGCTTGCGATGCTGCCCACCCGTTGGCTCGACGGTCTTCACCGGAAGTCGTTCTGAGTGTCTGGCCCGCGCCGCGCATACGTTCTGTGTGCAGACGCGCCGACACATTCGGTGCGCCTGCACACAGAATGGACGCCGGCGCCGCAGAGCCCGGCGGCTTGGTCGCGCTAATCGCCCATGCTGCCTGGCCGATCACCAGTGGCAGTGGCATCGGGACGCGACCGTAGGCTGGCCTCGTGGAGACGATCCCGCTGTTCCCACTCGGTACGGTGCTTTTTCCCGGCATGCTGCTGCCGCTGCGGATCTTCGAGCCGCGCTACCGACGGCTGATGGAGTGGCTGCTCAACCGGCCCGAGGGGACGGCGCGAGAGTTCGGGGTGGTGGCCATCCGGCAAGGGTGGGAGGTCGGTGCCGACGGCGTGGGTGCGCTTTATCGGATCGGCTGTACGGCGACGGTGCGCCGGACGGACCTGCTCGACGACGGCAGCTACGACATCGTCACGATCGGAGCCGACCGCTTCCGGCTCGAATCGGTGGACGCGAGCAGCCGGCCGTATATGCAGGCGCAGGTCGAGCGGCTTCCCCACGAGCTCGGCGGAGCCGACCATCTCACCGTCGGCGGAGCCGACCATCTCACCGTCGGCGGAGCCGAGGAGGTGACCGTGCTGGCTCGCAGTGTCCTGACGCTGTACCGCGATTACCTGGGCGCTCTGGCTGCCACGGCGCTGGTTGAGATCCCAGGTGACGGCCAGTTGGCCGGGCTGCTCGACGAACTGCCCCACGACCCCCTGCTGCTCGGATCGCTGGTCGCCGCCACCTCGCCGCTGGAGCTCGGCGACCAGCAGTCGCTGCTTGCCGAGCCGGATGGCATCAGCCGGTTGCGGGCCGAGCTCCGGCTGCTCAAGCGGGAGGCCACCATGTTCGCCCGGCTGCGCGCGGTGCCGGTCCCTCTTGCCCAGCTGCAGGTACCGGCCAGCCTCAATTGACCGGTGCTGCTACCGATCCGCGGCCGAGGTCGGGTCGGGCGACCCACGCGGCGAGTACGAGATAGCCGGCCAGGGCGAAGAAAGGCTGCGGGATCAAGGCCACCTTGGATCGCAGGTCGACGGGTTTGCTGAAGCGCCGGCCCACGTCGGTGCTGTGCAGCAGTGAGTGGTAGTGGCCGAGGCCGACCTGGCGGCCTACCTGCCAGGCGACCAGCCCGCAGGCAAGGCTGCCCAGCACCAGGGCACCCATCAGGACCGGCCCGCGCCAGCGCCGCGCCGCGAACCAGACCGCCACACCGGTCAGCAGGCCGACGGCCGCACCGATGAGGGCGAAAGTACCGTCGACGGCAAAGAACTCATCACTGCCGTAGTTGGCCAGGTCCGGCCCGGCTCGGGTGATGATCACCTGCACGGGCGGGCTCAGCGCTGACCAGAGCAGTCCCACGCCGACACCGAGGAGTGCCAAGCCAGCCAGCAAGAACAGGGCGGCGGGCACGTCCCTTGAGCTTGCCGGCGCCGGTGTCACCACCGCCGCGCCCGGTCGGTCGCCGTGCTCCGCGCCGGTGTCCACCAAGGCGAGGTTACGTGGTGCGCAGGTAGCCGTCGGCGCAGACCGCGCGCGGGGCCCGCCATACGCCTGGTTCCAGCAGTGGATCGGCAGCGAGCAGCACCAGGGCGGCCGGCCGGCCGATCGTCAGGGTGCCAGTCCCGGCGTCCATGCCGTACGCGTACGCCGAACCCTCCGTCGCCGCCCGGAGCGCCCCGAGCCGGCCGAGCCCGGCGTCGGCAAGTCGCTCGAGCTCACGCGGCTCGGCGCCCGGGCGGGTGCCGGCGTTGCCTAGGTCGGTGCCGTACAGCAATTTCACCCCGGCCCGGAACAAGGCCGCGGCATTGGCCCCGGCACTGTGACCGTTCCGGCCCGAGAAGAAGCACTGCAGCGTCGATACGACGGGGATGGCGGCCGCGGCGATCCGCTCGATCAGCTCCTCGGGCAGTCGCTCCACGGGAGTATGCGCGAGCTCGTCGACTCCGGCCTCGACCGCCCGCCGCACCATCTCGACGGTTAGGGCGTGCGCAGTCACCGGCAGCCCGAAGTGGTGTGCCGCCCCGACCACCGCCCTGAGGACGGCGGGCGTGGGCACCGGCGCCGCACCGGCCGGCTCCAGGGCGACCTTGACCACGTCGACCCCGCCGGCTGCCAAGTCGGCGATCACTGCGGCGGCCTGGCCGGCGTCGGCGGCGAAGACGGCGAAACCGTCGGCCCCCCAGGACCGGGACGGATATCCGTCCGGCGCCGTCACCACCGGGCCGGCGACCGCTACCCGGGCGCCGCCGCCGGCCCGCCCACCGGCCGCACGCCAGGCCACCGCGCGCTCCAGCGGAGCACCGAGGTCGCGGACGGCCACCACACCGCCGTGCACCGCTTCCTCCGGGCCGCCGAACGCCAGGTGCACGTGGGCGTCGACGAGTCCCGGCCCGACCCAGCAGCTCTCGCCGCCCAGGACCGGCAGTCCTTCCGGCAGTGCGATGTCGGGACCCATCGCGGCGACGGCGCCGGTGCCATCGACGACGACGACGCCGTCGTACGGCACTGCCGACCCGCCCTCCCAGACCGTGCCGCGGAAGGCCACTCCCCGGGGGGCAATCTCACGGATCGCACCGGGAAACACGACGCGATTTTTGCACACAGGTCGCGATCGGGTACCCATACGGTTATGGATGCCATCCTGACCCTGTCCTGCCCCGATCGGCCCGGCATCGTGGCCGCGGTCGCAGCGGCTCTGGCCCGCCAGGGCGCCGACATCCGGGACAGCCAACAGTTCGGCGATGACGGCACCGGCCGCTTCTTCATGCGGGTGCACGCACTGCTGCCGCCCGCGCTGATGCTGTCCGAACTGCGGACGCAGTTGGAGCCGGTCGCGGCCGCCTTCCAGATGGCCTGGGAGCTGACCGACGCGTCAGCCCGGCCGGCGGTGCTGATGCTCGCCTCTCGGGAGGGTCATTGCGTGAATGACCTGCTGTACCGCTGGCAGACGGGCTGGCTGCCGGTCGACATCGTGGCGGTGGCCTCCAACCACGAGACGCTGCAGCCGCTGGTCACCCGCTACGACGTTCCCTTCCATCATCTGCCGGTCACCGCGGCGACCCGACCGGAGGCCGAGGCCGCTCTGCTCGACCTGGTCTCGGCGAGTGGTGCAGAGATCGTCGTCCTGGCCCGATACATGCAGGTGCTTTCCGACCGGGTCTGCTCCGCGCTCGGCGACCGGCTGATCAACATTCACCACTCCTTTCTGCCCAGTTTTCGCGGCGCCGGGCCCTACCGGCAGGCACACGAGCGGGGGGTCAAGCTGATCGGTGCGACCGCTCACTACGTGACCGTCGACCTCGACGAGGGCCCGATCATCGAGCAGGACGTGGGGCGGGTCGACCACTCGCTGGACCCGGCCACCCTGGCCGCTGCCGGCCGCGACATCGAGTGCGCGGTGCTGGCCCGGGCGGTGCGCTGGCACGCCGAGCGCCGCGTCTTCCTCAACGGCCCGCGTACGGTCGTCTTCCCCTGAGCCCACCCGCGCCCCCGGCTCTGCCACTCGGTTGGCGAACTCGTTCGTCGCATGGTGATGCCCCGGTAGCCCGAGCGGGACGGCGCTGGCTACTGGGCCGGACCGCAGCAAGGAGGGTGGCCGGTGTGCGGTCGGCGTGGTCCCGGCGGGGTGGCACCCCAGCTGACTGCGGCGAGAGGCCGGCGCGTTCCTGGGCGAGGCGGTGCTGCACGAGTTCGACCCGGCAGATGAATCAGCCAGCTACCGAGTCTGGCTCGCCGGCCCAAACATGTTCGGTCGGGGCTACGGGACCGGGGTGACGCGATTGGTCGTGACTCTTGACGAGGTGGGCGTTCACCGGCTGGCTTTGGAGGTCTTCGACATCAACCGGCGGGCGCGCCGGGTGTACGAGAAGTGCGGCTTCGTCGTCGAGGGGCGCCCGCCATCCCCGCTACTGGGACGAGGCAGTCACGGGCGCGGCAGCCGCTTACTGGTGCCCTGGTGGTACTGCAGTAGTATTACGGTATGAAGCTCAGCGTCAGCTTGCCGGACGAGGATGTGGCGATCCTCGATGAGTTCGCTCGTACAACAGGCCTCCCCTCGAGGTCGGCCGCGCTGCACCACGCCGTGCGCATGCTGCGCCTGCCCGAGCTGGAGCAGGATTACGCGGCCGCCTGGGACGAGTGGGAAGCTTCGGGCGACCACGCGGCGTGGGACCGTACCGCCGCCGACGGGCTCACCCATGCTGCGAGGTGAGATCCGCTTGGCCGATCTGGAGCCCGTCCGAGGCAGTGAGGCCGACAAGCGACGCCCCGCGGTGATCGTCAGCAATGACCGCGCCAACTCGATCGCGGCACGGCTCGGGCGCGGCGTGGTAACCGTCGTCCCCGTCACCAGCAACACCTCCCGTGTCTTCCCGTTCCAGACTCTGCTCCCGGCTACCCTGACCGGGCTGCGGCAGGACTCAAAAGCACAGGCCGAGCAAGTCCGCTCCATCACCGTCGAACGCCTGGGAGCGGTCCTGGGACAGGTTCCCTCGGACGTCATGGCGCATCTCGATGACGCCCTCCGTCTCCACTTACAGCTGTAGCCCATACTGTTCGTCCGCGCCCGCAGCCGGGCTTACGGCACTGACTTGGCCACCGGGGAGTCAGCGCTTCTCGTGGCGCCCCACAGCCCGAATCAGCGGAGGATGGCTCCGGGCAGGACACCACCCACGAGGTCGATCACGCTGACAGCCGCGCCGATCGCGGCCAGGACGAAACCGGCCACGCCGCAGATCATGAGCGCGGCACCCGTCCGTGGAAGAACAACAGCTTCCAGATCACCGCCAACGCGATGAAGTGGACCCCCACGACCAGGGCCATCCAGGCGACCGCTGCCTGGGGAGCGTGCAACGGGCCGTTCAGGACGACGAGCCCGGCTGCGATGACGCCGACCCCGGCCACACAAGCCAGTAGGCCAAGGTGAAAACCGCCGGTCGCCGGCCGGCCGGTCGACGCCGGCGGGGGCAGCCGGCCAGTGTCCTGTGTGGGTAGGGGCATCGGGTTCTCCGATCACGGGCTGCACGCACGGCAATCGCCGACGCGAGCGACATTGCGGCCGCATCCGGGGTGGACCTGGCCTTGGCGCTACAGCCGCTGGTTGAGGCGTAGTAGCCGGCTGGTGAGGGCAGCCAGAGCGGTCGCGGCGAGGATCAGACCGGCGACCAGCGGGAGGGTGCCGGTGGGGACTTCGCTGAGGTGGATCAGCCGGCCGGCGGGGGTGAGGGCGGCGAGGAGCCCGACCGCGGTGGCGGTGAGGGCCCAGACCGGGAAGGCGGGGTTGGTCTGCCAGCCCAGCCGGGGTCGCGCCCGCAGTGACCAGGCGATGAGGGTGTGACCGGCGAGCCAGCCCAGTACGGCGGCGGCGCGGGCGGCCTGCTCGCCGAAGGTGGGCTGCAGAAGGAGGTAGGCGGGCAGCGTGGCCAGGGTGAGCGCGGCGGCGACGGTGAGGATCGCGGCGCGTTCGGCGCGGTCGAGGAACCGTGCGCCCGGTGGTCGGGGTGGGCGGGTCATCGCGTCGGGGGCGGCGGGTTCGGCGACGAATGCGACGCTGGCACCCAAGTCCATGAACAGTTCCAACAGCACGATGTGCACGGGGGCGAACGGGGCCGGCCGGCCCAGGGCCAGGGGGATGAGCATCGCGGTGACCAGGGCAATCTTGGCGCCGAGGTAGAAAGCGACCGCCCGGCGCAGTTGGGCGGCGACGTTGCGGCCGGTCCGCACGGCGGCGGCGACGGTGGGGTAGGCGTCGTCGGTGAGCACAACCCCGGCGGCGTCGCGGGCCAGGTCGCTGCCCCGGCGCCCCATCGCGATACCGACGTCGGCTGCGGCCAGGGCGGGGGCGTCGTTGACCCCGTCGCCGGTGACCGCGACGACTTCCCCACGGGCTTGCAGCAGCCGGACCAGGCGGAGCTTGTCGGCGGGGGTGGCCCGGGCGACGACCGTCCCGTCACCGACCTGGGGCTGCAGTTCGGCGTCGCCGTGGGCGGCGAGCTCGGCGCCGCCGAGCAGGACCCGGCCGGGGGTCAGCCCGGCCTGGGCGGCGACCGCGGCGGCGGTCACCGGATGGTCACCGGTGACCATCAAGGTGGCCACGCCCGCCTGGCGCAGTTCGTCGACGGCGGCGAGGACGCCGGGCCGGATCGGGTCGGCGAAGGCGGCCAGCCCGGCGAAGCTCAGCTGCTGCTCGGCCTCGGCCCGGCCGGCGGGGGCCCGGTCGCTGGTGCGGGAGGCGAAGCCGACGACGCGCAACCCCCGTCCGGTGAGCAGCTCCAGCTCCCGCTTTAGCTCCCCACGCTTGGCCTCGTCGAGGGTGCAGCGGGCCAGGACGGCTTCGGGGGCGCCGGTGGTCGCGACCAGATAGGGGCCCGGCCGGCCGGGCAGGGTCCGCCAGAGGCGGGTGATGGTCTTGGTGGCCGGGTCGAACGGGAACCCCCCGGCCGGTTCCCCGGGGGCCGGCAGGTCCAGCCCGGCGGCGGCGCGGGCCAGCTCGGCGTCGATCGGCTCGCGGCTGGCCGCGCCGGGATGCGGGTCCAGGCAGGCATATGCGGTGCTCAGTACCTCGTGGACCTCCCCGACGATATCGACGAGTCGGAGCTGGTTGCAGGTGAGGGTGCCGGTCTTGTCGGTCAACACGACGGTGACCGCACCGAGGGCCTCCCCGGCGCGGAGCCGACGCAACAGCGCGCCCCGGGACGCCAACTGCCGGCCGCCGACGGCCAGCAGCACGGTGACCAGGATCGGCAGCTCCTCCGGGACGGTGGCAAACGCCAGGGTCAACCCGGCCAGCAGCATCTCCCGGACCCCCCGCCCGGCCAGCACCCCCACGGCCGGCACCAGCACCGACGCTGCGACCGCGACGACCAGCACCGCCCGGGCCAGCTCCCGCAAGGCCCGCTGCAGCGGCGTAGGGGGTTCGCTCTCCTGCCGGACGAGCCGGCCGAGGCGGCCCAGCTCACTGTCCGCGCCGACCGCGGTGACCACCGCCCGGCCGGCACCGGCCAGCACCGCGGTGCCGGCGTAGAGGATGGACGTGCGTTCGGCCAGCGGCGCCGCCCCGCCGACCGGGTCGGGGCCCTTGCCGACCGGCAGGCCCTCCCCGGTCAGGGTCGACTCGTCGACCCGCAGCCCGGTCGCGGCGAGCACCCGGGCGTCGGCCGGCACCCGGTCCCCAGCCTCCACGACCAGCACATCACCGCTGACCAGGTCGGCGGCGGGGACCTCGACCGGCGCGCCGGCGCGGAGCACCCGGGCGGTCGGGGCGGACAGCTCTTTCAACGCGTTGATCGCCCGGCCGGCGCGCATTTCGGTGACCGTCTCGATCACCACGACCGCCCCGATCACCACGAAGATCGCGACCGCGTCGGAGACCTCACCGAACACCGCCGACAGCACCCCGACCGCGACCAGTAGCAGCTGCAGCGGCTCGACCAAGGACTCCCCGAGCTCGGCCAACCAATGCGGCACCCGCCGCCCCGCCCGCTGCGGTGCCGGCCGGCGGGCGGCGGCCTCGGCCTCGCCGAGGCCGCCCTCGCCGCTGGTCAGCGCCTCCAGAACCTCCCCGCCCGGCCGGGCATGCCAGCCCGGGTCGCCGTCCGACCGGTCCAGCCCAGACCCGGCGGGCCCAGCCCGACCGACCGGGTCACCCAGCATGAACTGCCCGTCCGGGGCCGGCCCTCGGCCTCCCGCCGCGCCGGCGCCGCCGCTCACGCCTGGCCCCGGCCGAGTTCCCGGTAGGCCTGGGTGTAGGCGGCCAGCCCGGTCAGCTCCTCATCGACGTCGCGACTCATCGCCGCCAGCGCCGGTTCATCCAGCGCGACCCGGGTGGTGACCAGCGCGGTCCGGATCCGGGCGGCGGCGCCCAGGATCTGCTCGGCGGCGGGCCGGGCCGCGGCTAGCCCGGCGACCCGGCGGCCCGGGTCGGACTCGTACGCCAAAGCGGCGAGCTGCCCGTCGACCGTTCCGGCCGCCGCGGGGGGCCGGCCCGCCCCCCCCGCC
>JAABUL010000047.1_pt1 | contig 210806 bp, 167 predicted proteins | sample 5559151 | NCBI WGS metagenome assembly JAABUL01 (sample SAMN10711876, study PRJNA513368) | rock metagenome | isolation source: Antarctica rocks | place: Antarctica: Victoria Land, Pudding Butte sud
ATATCTCTTTCCAAGGCATAACGCATCATCGTGCGTAAAAGCCAAAGCGACGAAACCACCCGATCTCCGACAAGGTGTAAACCATGTCTCCGGTCTGATCTGTAAACCAAGTGCTCAGTACGCTCCAGGGCCTTGCCCCTTACGACCTCTTCAACTTCCGTTTCTATGAAACTACCCCTGGCGACTACTTCCACACCATGTTGCTTACCCCCGGACCTTACCTGCAGAAGTGATTGGCATCTAGGGACTTACATAATTGCTTGCTGTCGCTTCGAGAGGAATTGGAACACGCGCGTCGTGATCGACACGTCCAATCCAACCACGCCAACAGCTTATGTGAATTAAAAACCACACCTGCTATCCTGCCCACAACATTACCGTCAACGGGTCTCGGTTTATTCCTATACACCGTATAGCGACAACTTCGCGTACATATCTCTCTGTCTATCAGGAAGTAACAAGGTCATCGGCCAAAATTCTGCAGTTACCGTTCCCACCAAATACTAAGGAGACGAGACCCGTGCGAATTGCAACAGCTATTCTCTTTCTATCAGGCTTTGGTGGCGCTGCTTCAGCGCAGAGTGATCGGCTGACATTGTCGACGTTTGCCGATCAGATAAGCCGTGACTCTTTAGACCAACTCCCGGGTGCTTTGGAGGCGTCTAAAGTCCTTGATAAGATATCCGTGCTGCCTGAAGCAGAAGTTGCAGATGCACTGCCTAGGTTCACTGGGCTGCTCAACGGCCAACCGATTGAGAAGAAGAGAATTGCGATGGTGGCCCTGATGTGTGTCGCGCGACGAGGTGATGCGGCAAAGTTGCTCTCTCCAATCGTCGATACGCTACTTCACGAGGTGGACGATGCGGAAGATTTCGTCAGCACGCAAACCACACTGCTGCTAGCGGGCCTCTACCGTGATCCGCCGGCCACCCTTGTAAACAATTTCGTAGTGCGTCTTGGCCAGCAAGCGCCGGACTCACCAAGGGGCCCCGTTATCGCCTATGGGCTCATGAAAATGGCCCCAGACAGTCCAGCCGCTCAGGATGCGGTGGTAACATTCCTCACTCGCGCAGCGAGGAACCCGAAGATGTCTATTGACGCGTTGCGTGCTGTTGCTTCCCCTCGAGTGACAAATGAAAAGCTCATAGCGGCGATAGTTCAGCTGGCTATTGAATCTGTTGATCCGAGTGTAAAAGTTGCGGGAATCGTAACTCTTCAAAAAATAGGTCCAAAGGCTATCGCTCAAGCTTCGCCACAATTGTCGGCAATGGCCAACAACAAGGCTGAAACGGACGCCGTCCGCAGCGCCGCCCAGGACGCCTTGCATCTACAATCAGCGCAGTAGCCGGAACCGCGGCTCCGGAAAACATGTCGCACCCATTCCATCTCCACGCTCTCAATCCCAGGCGAGTACTGCTGGGCATAGCGGGCATAGCCGCCGCTGCCGCCGTCGGCCTGGTGGTGCGCTCCGCAGTGCGCTTATTTACCCCGACGCCCGAACAGCCGGACATCACCATACGCCTTTACACCCTGGAGGAAAGCAACGAGCCCTTCGATACGGCAGCGTACGGCGCGGACCCTGGCCAAGCGAAGCTTGCTGCTCGTCTGCGCGTGACCGGAAAACAAAGGGGTGCGGGAGGAGACATCTTCGTCAACTCAGGAAACGTCCTGATTACCCGCACCGAGGTGCTGATATTGGTGCAGGGCCACATCACCCGGAGTGTCGACCTGACAATCCCGCGAAGCGGCGATATCGTCTATGTGTATCGCCGGGACAGGTGGGAGTCACTCACGAACAAAAAAATTCCTGACGATACGCTGAGGATCGAGATAAGGCCGTTCGGCAATGGAATCAGTGGCTACACGCTCACACTTCTGGGCGTCGAAGGAAAGCAATACTCTGGACAACGGTACTCCCTGAAGATCGAGGGCTTCGGAACCTAGGCTCTTCTCTCACCTTCGGACATCCTGCCCTCTTCCAAACCCTAGCTCGTCGCGACCGCGATCCCCACGCTCACCAGCAGTCCCACAACCCACCATCCCAATACCACCGCCGCCGCCTTCCCCGTCGAAACCTTGGCCACGATCGCCGTCCCGATCACCAGCAGGACCAGCTGCCATATCCCGATCACGTCGAAGAAGCCCAGAGCCGCCTTCAGCCAGGGAGCCGCGTCCGGCATGAAGTAAGCCGGGTTCGTCCCCACCGCGTTCCGCATGTCGTACGCGTCCGGACTCCCGCCAAACATCAACGTCACCATCGTCAGCAGGCCGGTCAGCAGCTTCGGCAGAGAGGCGTACATCCACACCGCGAACATCTGGCCAAAGGTCGTGCTCGCCCCCAGTCCAAAGTTGAAGCTCGCCCAGTACAGCAGAGCCGCGATCGCCACAAATATCAGAATGAACGCGAACGATCCGTAACTTGAATACCTATACCCCTTCGCCATCCCCCGGAACTGCGCCGTCTTCTGCTCCGGCGTGAGCGACGCCATCCGCTCCTCCTGTTTCGGGCTCTGATGGACCTGGTTCTCCGCTACCCTCTCGAAGCCGACCTGCCGGTCCACCACCAGCGTCGTCCCCAACGTCACCAGCGCCAGCAGAACGAACGGTAGCCACCAGCTCGCGCTGCGGAGAATATCCCTGAAAGTCTTGCTCGGAGCGATAAAGGTGTCAACCACCCGCTCCACTTCGCTCAGACCACGTCCGTTCTCTTGAACTGCCGGCACGTTTTGCATGGCACACCCTCGATCGCGGCAGACCGCCAAACCTTCTACTTGCGAGTGATACGAATTGTAATCCGCATCCCGGACGGCGCCCCACTTCTTTGTTTCTGCCAACTGGCCCTGATGGGATCAGCACGCATTCGACGGCACGCCCAGATCGCAAACCCAGCCCGCACAGACAGCCGACACACCTCAAGCAAAAGCCTCCCGCCAAGGGGAGGCCTTCACTCAGCACGGGCTCGCGATCTACTTCATTTCGATGCCGCCCGCATCCTTCTTTTCCTTGGCCAGCTCGTTCTGCTTGCGAGCGCCCATGGCCTTCTGCGACCACTCGTCCGCCAGCGCCAGGTCAGCCTTGCGCGCCGCATCGTTACCACATTCAAGATCGGCCTTGCGCCGATAGGTCAGCTGCAGGTACTGCATCGCATCGTCGTAGTTCGGGTTGATCTGGATCGCTTTATTGAGATACTCCAGGCCCTCGGTGACCGGAGCCGTATTCGCCGCCACCAGCTTCTGGCACGCGCCTTTGCTCTTCTTCGGGTTGCCGGCTCCGTCATCCGTCAGGCCGTCGGCTGCAAGGATGATCCGCGCCTCCTTATACGCCCTCGTCCAGTTCACGAAGCCGATCGTGTAATAGGCCTCGGCATCCTTAGGCGCCAGCGAGATCACCTTCTTTTCGTACTCCTCGGCTACATCCATCTTGCCGATATTTCGGTTGATCGACGCGATCTGCTTCAGAGCCGTAAGGTCGTTCGGATCCTTCGCCAAGACCGCATTGAACCCGTCCAGCGCCTTCTGCGCCGTCTTCAGGTTCTCGGGGGTGTCGAGGTTCGGCACAACCTGGTACGAGTACGCGGTCGCCAGGTAAAGCTTCGCAGGCTCATACCCGGGATCCAATTCGATCGCGGTCTGGAAGTGATTGATAGCCTCTTCGTACCGGGCGTTCTTGAACGACTGAACGCCCTTGTTGAGCTGATCGCGCGCCTTGAGCCGGTTACACCCAGTGGCAGAAATCAAGAGCAATGCCACGAAAGCGGCCGTAACCGGAATCCGAGCGGTTAGTTTCATGGGGCGTCAATTCTCCTTCGAATAGGGCGCGAAAACGTTTTGAAACGATCTGAATTAAAGAACATCTTCGCTTGCGGAATGATTGTAATGGTACATCGGCTTACGTGGCTAGAGCGGACTCAGCCCACATTTCGCTGCTGATTCCAGAAGAAAGTGGTCACATCCGTGCTGGCGCGAGCATCGTCGTCTGTCCTTCGATGCGCCCAGCGGTTAGCGCGGCACGTCAGTCATCCATCCATGCTCACATTCACCGGACACCTTCAACCGAGGTGATGGAGCGCAAGCAAACGACAGTGGAATGCCACCAACGGCCTTAAACACCAAGGGCAGCCCGAAGACCGGACTGCCCCGCACCATCCGCCTATTGGCCGGCTTCGACCCGTGGCGTAATCAGTCCGATGTTGTCTACTCCGGCCTGATGCCCGAAGTTGATCACCTCGGCAACGTTGTTGAAGTCGAGATCCTTGTCGCCCTTCACAAACATCACCTTCTCCTGCCGCGTGGCAAAGATATCCACCAGCTTTGGCTCGATGTCCACCTTGTTGAAGGACTGGTCGTTGATCTTGTAAGCCGGAGCCCCCGCGCCGTTCGAAAGCACCTGCACCACGATCGTCCGGTCATTTTGCTGATCCGGAGTCTTGTTCTTCGGCGGCTGAGGAACGAGCGCATCCAGACCCCTCGGCGTTACCGGCACAATCACCATGAAGATGATCAATAGAACCAGTAGAACATCAATCAGCGGTGTCACGTTCATGTCCGACATCGCTCCGCCTGTATTTCCGCCGCCCATTCCCATAGCACTTCTCCTCGGTCCGTACCGGTCGTCCAGTATGTCTAATCCAGCAAAATCCAGTTCAACCCGTGAAAGCTTCCGGCTTTCCCGCCGCTTGCGATTACTTCTTGGGCGCCGGCGAGCTCGTCTCTTCGCTTCTCTCCGTCAGAAGACCAATTTGGCTCACGCCGGCGGAGCGGATGCCGTCGATAGCATCCATCACCTTGCCATAATTTGCCCGCATGTCTCCGCGAAAGAAGACCTCCTTGCTGGTCTTGTTCTCCAACTTCGCCGAGATCTTCGATCCCATGTCATCTACCGTCACCTGGTCGCCACCCAGAAACACCCGTCCATCCCTGGTCACTGCAACCGTCACGGCGTCTTCCTTATTCGCGTCTTCCATCACCACGGCGGCATCGGCCTTTGGCAGGTCGACGTTGACCTTGTTGTTCAACATCGGTGTGATAACCATGAAGATGATCAACAGCACCAGCATCACATCCACCATCGGTGTCACGTTGATGTTGGAGTTGACCTTCTTTCCTTCGTCCCGCTTTGCCAGTCCCATGGTCTAACTCCTACTCGCTTCGTCCAGATTTTGGCCGGATCACCTTTATTCTCCGGACGCCGTTCGCTTCGGCGCCCGGAGAAACTCAGGCTGATTCCCGCAGGTTGTCACGCACTTGCACCCTCGCAGACGCAATGCTGTTAGCGATGGCTCTGCTTGATAAAGTAGTCCACCAGTTCGCTCGAGCTGTTATCCATCTCCACGTCAAACGCCTCAACCTTGCCGCTGAAGTAGTTGAAGGTCATCACCGCGGGGATCGCGACCAGCAGGCCGAATGCCGTCGTCACCAGCGCCTCCGAGATACCGCCGGCAACCGCGCCGATACCCGAGGTCTTCTGCGTTGCGATCTGCTGGAAGGCGTTCAAAATACCGACCACCGTTCCAAACAGCCCGATAAACGGTGCCGTCGATCCGATCGTGGCCAGACCGCCCAGACCGCGCTTCAGCTTCGCATGAACGATCGCCTCGGAGCGCTCCAGCGCCCGCTTCGAGCTCTCGACCTGCTCCGGGGTGATGCTGCCGCCGGATCCAAAGCTGCGGAACTCCTGCAGGCCTGCCGTCACAACCTCGGCCAGGTGAGATTTCTTGCTGCGATCGGCGACCTTGATCGCCTCGTCCAGACGGCCGTCCTTGAGTGCGCCGGCTACCTTGGGAGCGAACTCACGCGACTGCTTGCGGGCCGCCGAAAAATACAGCGCACGATCGATAATCACGGCCAGCGACCAGATCGACATGATAAACAGCAGGATCACGACGGCCCGGGCCAGGTTACCCATGTTGCCCCACAGCTGCAGCGGGCTGAAGCCCACCTGGGCCTCCTGGAAATACATGGCGAGAGATGCAGGGGCATGAGCGAAATTTGCGAGATGAGCGAGAATCACTGGGATCTTTCCTCCTGGTTACTTTGCTGACAATTACATTCTTGGAACGCTTGTCTTCAGCGCACATCCCCCAATAGTTGCATCGCTGAGGAACACACGGAAGACCCTTCGGGGAATCGACCTAGCTGCGCGAGCAGCTAGCCCCCGATATTGAAGTTCACCGTCACCGTCGTGTCGACCTCGGTCGGCTCGCCGTTGAGGACATAAGGCTTGTAGCGCCAGCCGCGAACCGCATCGACAGCACTGGACCGCAACATCTCTGGACCGCTGATTACGGTCAGATTCGTAATCGTACCTGTTTTTGAAATCATGGCGTGCAGCACCACCGCACCCGATACGTGAGCCGCTTTTGCGATCGGCGGATACGTTGGATTCGACCCGGACACTTTCAAGCCGGCCACCACGCCGCTCGATACTCGCGCCGGACCCTTTGGCTTCTCCACTTTGACCACCGGCGCCGGCGCTGTACCCATACCGCCCAGCACGCCTCCCGGGACGCCGCCGGCCGATCCCCCGCCCATGCCCGCCATGCCAGCTACTCCGGCTACCTGCGGCGGAGGCGCGGCGTCCTCCTTCAGCATCTTGATGTCCTTCGGGATCTTGGTCGGCGCATGCAGACCCTGGTCAATCTCCGACACCATCTTGATCGGCTTCACCACCGCCGCGGGCGGAGGGGGTGGAGGCGGAGGCGGAGGCGGTGGCGGCGCGGTCAACATCGCCGTCATCGCCGTCTTCGGCAAAGCCTCCGGATAGAGCAGCGGAATCAGGATCAGAGTTGCCAGAATCGCACCGTTGAAGACAAAGGTCCCAATCATCCAGTACTTGGATTTGGTCTTGATCTGTCCACCGGATTCCATCAACGAGTCTTCAAACATGGCCTGCCTCTTTCGTGGGGAGAACAGCTATAGATCTTAGACACCGGGTTGATGAAAGATGTTCCCGGCAAAATAAGCAAGCCCAAAATGCTAACCCTGGCCCCTCCCTCGCCGCTCCCCAGCCCCCTCCCAGCCTCCCGCCCCCGCCAGCTAAACCTTGGTGCGTTTGGCCGCCGGCAGGCTGATCGCCTTGCCCCGAGCGCTCCGCCAATCCTGGTAGGCCACCAGCATCGGCGCCGCTACCGCAATCGACGAGTACGTCCCAATCAGAATCCCGATCACCAGCGCGAACGAAAACCCGTGCAGCACCTCGCCCCCAAAGACAAACAGGCTCAGCACCGTCAAAAACGTCAGCCCCGACGTCAACACCGTCCGGCTCAGCGTCTGGTTGATCGACCGGTTCACCACGTCCGACAGCGACTCCCGCCGGCTAAGCGCCAGATTCTCCCGGATCCGGTCGAACACCACGATCGTGTCGTTCATCGAATACCCGATCAGTGTCAGAATCGCCGCAATCACCGTCAGCGTAATCTCCCGGTTCGTCAGGCTGAACGCCCCCACCGTGATCAGCGTGTCGTGGAACACCGCCACCACCGCCGCCACGCCATAGATCAGCTCGAACCGGAACCACAGGTACACCAGCATCCCGATCAGCGAGTACGCCGTCGCCAGCCAGGCCTGCTTCTGCAGCTGCTTGCCCGCCGTCGGCCCGACAATGTCCACGCTCGGCTGCGAAAAGCCCGAGTCATGGTAGTTCGCCGTCAGGGCGTCCTCCACCGCCTTCCGCCCCGCATCGTGCGCCTGGTCGGTCGCCGTCACTTGCGGCAGCGAAACCACCACATCGTTGCCCGACTGCCCGCCCACGTTGGAGATCCGCTGGATCGTATAGTCCTTCAGCCCGCCGCGCTCCAGCGCCTGCCGGATGTGGTCCTCGTTTGGCGGAGCGTTGAATGGAACCGTGATCTGAGTGCCGCCCTTGAAGTCCACGCCCTTCGGAATTCCATGCCAGAACAGCATGCTCAGCACGCCCGCAATCGAGAAGATCAGCGAGAAACCGAGGAAGTACCACTTCTTCCCCAGCCAGTCGATATTCGTACTTCGAAACAGTTCCACTCAGCTCACATCCTTACGCGGCCACGCCGCACATTCCAAAAGCCAGATCTAGATCGACAGCGCCGCGCCGCGTTGCCTCTTTGCCAGCAGCGCGTCGAAGATCACCCGCGACACAAACACCGCGGTAAACAGGTTCGCCAGCAGACCGAACACCAGCGTCACCGCGAACCCCTTCACCGGCCCCGTCCCAAACAGAAACAGAATCGCCGCCGAGACGATCGTCGTCACGTGCGTATCGATAATGGTGATCCACGCGTGCGCAAACCCCTGCTGCACCGCCGCCGCCGCCGTCTTGCCCGCCCGCAGCTCTTCCCGAATCCGCTCAAAAATCAGCACGTTTGAGTCCACGCCCATACCGATCGTCAGGATCACGCCGGCAATCCCCGGCAGCGTCAACGTCGCCCGCGAGAAGCCCATGAACCCCAGCAAAATCACCAGGTTCAGCATCAGCGCCAGGTCCGCATTGATGCCCGCGCCCCGGTAGTAGATCAGCATAAACGCCATCACTGCCAGCATCCCGAAGACCGCCGCCATCACCCCCTGGTGGATCGACGCCGCTCCCAGGCTCGGCCCCACCGTCCGCGTCTCCAGGTAGCTGATCGACGCCGGCAGCGCTCCCGTCCGCAGCATCAGCGAAAGGTCGTTCGCCTGCTCCTTCGTAAACCCGCCCTCGATCTCCCCCGAGTCACGAATCGCCGAGTTGATGCTCGCCACCTCGCGCACCTTGTTATCCAGCACAATCGCCATCGACCCTGGCGTCGCCCCCCCGGTCGCATGCTCGCTCGTGTACTTATAGAAGCGGTCGCCCGCCTCGGTCGTCAGGTTGAAGTGGATGTTCGGCCGGCCGTTCTGATCGGTGCCCGGCTGCGCATCGCGGAAGTCCGTTCCCTCCACCTCGCTCGCCCGCTTCAACACCCACGCCGCATCCGGCGCTCCCGCGGCTCCCGATCCGTGCAGCAGCATCGAGTCCGGCGGAATCGTCCCGTTATTCGCCTGCATCGCCTCCCCATCATTCGCATACGGTCCGCCCACCACCGCATGGATCGCCAGCTTCGCCGTCGACTGAATAACGTCCTCAACCCGCCCCGGATCGCTCAGCCCCGGCAGCTCCACCAGAATCTGGTTCTCGCCCAGCCCGTACTTCTGGATCACCGGCTCCGCCACGCCCAGTTTGTCGATCCGCTCGCGAATCGTCTCGATCGACGTGTCCAGCGTGCGCGTCTCCAGGTCCCGTACCGCCGCCTGCTTCATCGTCAGCGTCGAGCTTCCATTCGGCGCCGTCGCCACGTCGTAGTTGCCGTAGTCGTTACCCTGCGTCACCCCGCGCGCATCCGCTTGCTTCGCCACCGGCACGCCAGATACCACAATCGCCTGCGGGTGCGCCGCGTCCGTCTTGCCCACCGTCTCGCCCGTCACCCCGGCCTTCTCCAGATCCGTCTGCAGCCGCGCCGCATCCCGGTCCGTCGCCGACCCAATCGCCTCCGCGACATGCACCTCGAGCACTAGGTGGATTCCACCCTTCAGATCCAGCCCAAGGTTGATCCGGTTCGTGATCGACTGCTTCAGGCCGCCATGCGGAATCCCGAAGATCCCGTAGACAAACACCACCAGCACCGCAACAATAAACGCCGTCTTTCCGGCCAGATTCTTTCCCATGAGCCTATCGATGATCCCTTTCGAAGTCGCCGTCTCGCACTGCCATCAACACCGAGACCGCTCTCTCTTCTTCCTCGCCCGCCGCCTAACCGCACGGACCGGCAAAATATCCGCTTCCACGTAGGCCAAGGCTTCAGCCTTTACGTCCCGCCCGGATCATGCGCCCTGACAGCGTCTCTGCTTCCGGTGCATCCCTGCTGCCCTTTGCGCCTCTGCTTCAGTTACGTCCCTGCTGTTCTTTGCGCCTCTGCTTCCGGTGGCCTTGCTTCTAGGGATGCCAAGGCTTCAGCCTTGGCATCCCACCCTGCCATCAAACCGGGCCTTAGCCCCTGGGGTACGCTTTACAACGGGTATGCCTTCCAAAACTCAACCACCGAACCCTAAGCCTGGGCCGAGGTGGTCACCGCCGCGATCGCGCTCTTCACAAACTCAAGCTTCAAACCATCCGGCTGCAACCGCAGGATCACAACATCATCCTTGACGGAGAGCACCGTCCCGCGCATCCCGCCATTCGTGGTCACCTGGTCGCCCGACTTCAACTGCCCCAGCATCTCCTGCCACTTCTTCTGCTTCCGCTGATTCGGAACGATCAGCAAAACATACAAGCCGATAAAGAACACGATCGGCAGAGCCAATCCACCCAGATTGCCGAGGCCCGGCATACTAAATCCCTGCAACCACATTGCAACCATCAACACGGAACTCCAATCCCAAAACTCACTGGCAACCCCCGCACACATCAGCTCCTGCCTGAAGGAAGAGCGCTCACCCTCCGGCCCTTGCCTCTCTTCCTGCGCTGCCGCAGATATCTGAACTGGAGCCCGGCGCCACGGAGCAATAATGCAAAAGGTTGCCTAGCCCCTAAGCATCGCCGACTGGCCCCCCACTGTCAAGAACTCCCCGCCCCGGGGAACGGTCGATGCTCCCGGCCGCGCACGCCCCCGGAACCCACCCGGCCTGGGTCGTCTGCCTCCGATCGCCTCCTTCTCCTCTAGCCGGGGGCTCAGGTACTGTGGAACACGATGCCCGTCTCTCCTCTCCGCCCCCTCCACCTCCTGCGATCCGCCGTGCTGCTTGCCTCGCTTCTCCCCGTCTGCTGTGCGGCCGCCGCCCCGATTGCCGGATACACCATCGTGGCGAAGTTCCCCCACTCCACCAGCAGCTACACCGAGGGCTTCTTCTTCCGCGACGGCCTCTTCTACGAGGGCACCGGCCTCACCGGCCACTCCTCCGTCCTGGTCATCCAGCCGGAAACCGGCAAAACCGTCCGCCAGCTCGATCTGCCGCCCCAGTACTTCGGCGAGGGCATCGTCGACTGGGGGCCCTACCTCTATGAGTGGACCTGGCAGTCGCACGTCTGCTTCGTCTACGACCGCCTCACGCTTCGGCCCGTCAAGCAGTTCACCTATACCGGCGAAGGTTGGGGCATGACCCGCACCCCCAAAGAGATCATCACCAGCGACGGCACCGACACCCTGCGCTTCCGCAACCCCGATACCTTCGAGGAGACCCGCCACATCATCGTCAAAGACGGTCCCAAATCCATCAGCCAGCTCAACGAGCTCGAGTTCATCAAGGGTGAGATCTACGCCAACCTCTGGCACTCCGACCTCATTGCCCGCATCTCCCCCCAGGACGGCCATGTCATCGGCTGGATCGACCTCACCGGCCTCCTCCCTCCCGACCAGAGAATCAACGATGAGTCCGTCCTGAACGGCATCGCCTACGACCAACAGCACGACCGCATCTTCGTCACCGGCAAACAGTGGCCCGCAATCTTCGAAATCAAAGCGACCGGCCACCCCCCCGGCAAGACCCAACTCCCCTAAGGCAGCTCCCTGGGCCAGTGCCTGATTGCGGTGAAGCGGGGCTTCAGCGCGGGGTTCTCTGGGGCGTGTCGTACTTCTTCTGGCGCCGCCTGCAGGCCACGCCGGCGAGCGCCTGACCGAGCACCGCCGGCTGTTTAGGTCGTAGGAGTGCGAGGGAGGTGGCGACCTTGGCGATGCTGAACCCTCCACCTGCGGAGGTTGCAGGTTACGCTGAGCAGAGCGAACATAGGTGCAAGAGTTGGAGTTGTACATGAAAAGGCCCATCCCGGTGGAATCTGCCTCTGCATTCATCGACGAGAAGATCCAGGAGTTAGGCGACTGGCGCGGGAAGACGCTCGCGAGGGTGCGCGAACTCATCCACGAGGCAGACCCTGAGATCGTCGAAGAGTGGAAGTGGATGGGGACTCCCGTCTGGTCCCACGGCGGCATCGTCTGCACGGGAGAGACGTACAAAAACGTGGTCAAGATGACATTTGCCAAAGGAGCTGCGTTGCAGGACCCTTCAGGTCTATTCAACTCCAGCCTCGACGGGAATGTCAGGCGCGCCATCGACATCCACGCAGGCGGCACGGTCGATGAGGCGGCCTTGAAGAATCTCATCCGCGCTGCAGTGACACTCAATCTCGATCTCAAGGGCAAGAGCAAGCCGAAGTCTCGGTGAGCGAGCAGCAAGCGGGCCGACTAGCTTCATTGCAGGTCCCGGCCATACCTCCTCCCATAATGATTTATGCGCCGAAAGGCCCATTTGTAATGAAACCGCATTTTCGGCAATAAAACTCCCGAAACTTCGGCTATTCCCGACTCACTGCTCCTTCCTTCCCTGTCAACTCATCCTTCACCACCGCACCACCCTTCATCACCAGCCCCACATGCTCCAGCACCTCCACCCTCCCCAGCGGGTCCTCCTTCACCGCCAGGAGATCCGCATAGTGCCCCGCGCTCAGCACCCCCACATCCGCCGCCCGGCCAATCAAATCCGCCGCTGCGCTCGTCGCCGCCTGGATCGCCTGCGCCGGCGTCATCCCCAACATCACCATGTAGTGGAACTGCTTCGCATTGTCCCCATGCGGATACACCCCTGCATCCGTCCCGAACGCCATCTTCACCCCTGCCTTCCACGCCTTGCGGAAGTTCTCCCGCTGCAGCTTGCCCACCCCGCGCTCCTTCACCAGCATCTCCTCCGGAATCCCGAAGTCCTTCGCCTTCCCTAGGATGTAATCGTCGTTATAGATGTCCATCACAAAATAAGTCCCGTGCTGCTTCGCCAGCCGAATCCCCTCGTCGTCCACCAGCGACGCATGCTCGATCGAATCGATCCCCGCCTCGATCGCCCACTTGATCGACACCGCCCCATGCGCATGCGCCGCGATCTTCCGCCCCGCCTGGTGAGCCGTCTCCGCCGCCATCTTCAACTCCTCCAGGGTGTACTGCGGAGCGCCCGGCTGGTCGCCCTTGCTCAACACCCCGCCCGAAGCCGAGATCTTGATCACGTCCACCCCATACTTCACCTGCTCCCGAATCGTCTGCCGCACCTGCTCCGGTCCATCCGCAATCGAGAAGTCCCGATGCTCCGGATACATCGTCACCGTAACCTCGGGCGAGTAGTTGTTCAGATCCCCATGCCCGCCCGTGATCGACAGAATCGGCCCCGAAGCCACCACCCGCGGTCCAACCACCTCCCCCGCATTGATCGCATTCCGCAAGTCCACCGCCAGAAATGGCGCCGACCCCACATCCCGCACCGTCGTAAACCCCGCATCGAGCGTCGTCTTCGCATTCCTCACCCCGTTGAAGGCAGTGGTAAACGGCGTCTCCAGAAACGAGTTGATCGGGTCGTACTTGTCCGCCCGCGCCCCCAGATGCGTATGGCAGTCGATCAGCCCCGGCAACACATAAGCCGCCGAAAGGTCCACCACCTTCGCCCCCGCCGGAATCGCAAACCCCGCCCCCTCCACCGACCGGATCCGCTCCCCCTCCACCACCAGCACCACACCGTCGCGATACCTCCCCGCCACGCTGTCGAACAGATGCCCCGCCTTCACATAACTCACCCCCGCCCCAACCTGCGCCGCCGTCTTCCCCTGCCCCCCACAGACGCCCACCAACACCATCGCCGAAGCCAAAGCAGCCGCTCGCACCATTCCAATCTCTCCTTGCCGATTCGGTCGAATCTAGCACAGCCTCTACCCCCTCGCCCCACCCGCGACACGCACGCTTCCACCCCCAACCACGAAGCCGCCACGTGATACCGTTCGGCCATGCGCCTCGCACCCGCCCTGCTGCTCGCCTCCACCCTCACCCCCAGCTTCGCCCAAACCCCACACCCGGCCCCGACAGCCCCCACCGTCACCGAAGCCACCCGTACCGCCATCCGCCAGCTCCTCGGCGACATCCTCCTCAACGGCCAGGCCTACGAGTACGACCGCCAACTCGCCGACACCATCGGCCCCCGCCTCACCGGCTCCCCAAACTACATGCGCGCCGCCGACTGGGCCCAGCAACACTTCCGCGAGCTCGGCCTCAGCAACGTCCATACCGAGGATTGGACCATCCCCGCCACCTGGGAGCCCGTCTCCGCCTCCGGCCACATCCTCACCCCCGTCGACCACACCCTCCACCTCTACTCCATCGGCTGGAGCCCCTCCACCCCCGAGCACGGCATCCAGGGCCCCGTCGTCTACGTCCCCGCCCTCACCCCCGGCGTCCTCGACGGCCTCGCCTCCCGCCTCAAAGGTGCTATCGCCCTCCTCGATCACGAGAGCTTCGGCGACAAACCCACCTCCGACCAGACCTTCACCGGCATCGATCGCCTCCGCTCCCTCGCCCCCGCCGCCATCCTCACCCCGGGTGGCCCCAACGGCACCGAAACCCTCACGTCGCTCAACTTCTCCGGCGCCATCGATCCCATCCCCGAAGCCGAGATCGGCGCCGAAGATGTCTCCCTGCTCAAACGCCTGCTCGACCGTAACCAGGGCCACCCATCAGACACCCAGCCCGTCACCGTCCACTTCACCCTCACCAACCACATCCGCCAAAACGTCCGCGTCCCCAACGTCATCGCCGAGATCCCCGGCTCCGACCTCAAGGACGAGATCGTTCTCGTCGGCGCCCACCTCGACTCCTGGAATCCCGGCACCGGAGCCCAGGACAACGGCACCGGTGTCGCCACCGTCCTCGAAGCCGCCCGCGCCATCAAGGCCCTCGGCCAGCCCCCGCGCCGAACCCTCCGCTTCGTCCTCTTCGGCGGCGAAGAAGAGGGCCTCTTAGGCTCGACCGCCTACGTCCGCGCCCACCGCGCCGACCTCCCCCACATCGACGCCGTCCTCATCTCCGACACCGGCGCCCAGCCCGCCACAGGCTGGTACCTCATGGGCCGCAACGACGAAAAAGCCGCCCTCAAAGACATCGAGCCCCTCCTCGCCGGCCTCGGCGCCGACGCCACCACCGAGTCCACCGAGTTCATTTTCGAGACCGACCACGCCGCCTTCGACGTCCTCGGCGTCCCCACCCTCGTCCTCTGGACCGACACCGACCTCTACTTCAAACTCCACCACAAGGCTTCCGACACCTTCGACGCCGTCTCGGAGAAAGACCTCAACCAGGGCGTAGCTGTCACTGCCACCACCGCCTACGCCATCGCGGACAGCCCCCATCCCTTCGCCCCCCACCTAAACCCCACCGAAGTCCAATCCTTCCTGAAAAAATCCAACAACCTGGACGAATACCTCTATCTCAAAAAAATCAACTCCCTCCCCTAGATCGTTGTAACCATCGTTGGTCGCCACCACAGTATTAGGAGCAGGTCGGGTGGCCCAGGCACAACCATCCAACAGCCAAGCCAAAGGCGGGTGCCCCATTCATCGCAGCCCCATCGCGATGAGTGGGACATTCGACCCGGCAGGGGCGAACCGCCCCCGCAAAACCTCGAAAGTAGACGCAGTCGTCCGAAGATCCCCACCTACTTCTGCCCCGCCACAAACTCCTCCATCACCGCCGTCCGCATCAGCTCCGGCGGCAGCAACCCTTGCCTCAGAATCAGTCGTGGAACTTCATCGCATCGACGTTCGGCGGGTGGCCCAGGCACAACCATCCAACAGCCAAGCCAAGGCGGGTGCCCCATTCATCGCAGCCCCATCGCGATGAGTGGGACATTCGACCCGGAAGGGGCGAACCGCCCCCGCAAAACCTCGAAAGTAGACGCAATCATCCGAGATCCTCCAACCTACCTCTGCCCCGCCACAAACTCCTCCATCACCGCCGTCCGCATCAGCTCCGGCGGCAGCAGTCCCTGCCCCAGAATGAAGTCGTGGAACTTCATCGCATCGAACTTCGCCCCCAGCGCCGCTTCCGCATCCTTCCTTAGCCCCAGCAGCTTTGTATAACCGTAAAAGTAGCTGTTAGCCTGCCCCGGAGACCGGTACGTAAACCGCTCCACCTCCTCCTTCGCGAACGCGTGGCTCAGCACCACATCCTTTTCCAGCACCCGGTACGCATCCGCCTCCGTCATCTTTCCACTCTGCAACTCAGGGTCCGTGAACGCCCGCGCCGCTCGCAGCAGCCGCAGCTGCAGCGTCAGCAGCCTTCCCTCCACGGGCTCGTACGGCTCCATGATCCACTCCGAGTACAGCCCCCACCCCTCCACATTCGTCGAGTTGAACGCATACAGCGCCCGCGCCAGGCTCACCCCATGCTCCAGCATGGAGTCGAACTGCAGCTCATGGCCCGGCCGCGCCTCATGCGCCGTCAGCGTCCACGCCACCGCGTCATAGGTGAAGTCGTCGTACTTGTCCGCGGCCGCCCCATTCGCCCCCGGAATGTTCAGCGGCAGCACAAACTCGCCTCTCTGCCCGGTGTTGTGCAGAAACGGCGGCGGCTGCATATGCGGTGCAGGCTGCTGCGCCGTCTCCGCCGCCGTCGCCAGCCGGATAATCGCCGGTCGCGTCGGCAGGGTCACCAACCGCTTCGCAACGATAATCCCCTCGATCGCCTTCAGCCGCGCCTCGTAGAACGGCAGAATCGCATCTCCCGTAATCTGCGTCTTCTTCAACTCCCGGATCACGTCCCGGTAGTCCGTCGAGCTCCATCCATGCGCCTTCGCAATCTCCGCCGCCATCGGCGCCACCTCTCCCTGATACTCCGCAAACGCGGCATGCGCCTTCGCCGCGAGCTCCGCCGGCGGAATGTCGATGCCGTACCCTTCGAGCGCGAGCGCATACTCCGCCGCCGGCAGCCGGAAGTCCGTCCGCGCCTTCGGCAGCAGCGTCGCCCGCACCCAAGCGTCATACTCCGTCAGCTCCGCCGTCAACTTCGCATAAGGCTCCTCCCACCCCGTCAGCTTGTACTTGCGAAACAGCGCCGCCATCCCCTCGATATAGCTCCCGTTGCGCCCCAACTCCGTCTCCATCTCGCCCCGCGATGGGTACAGCACCCCCGGCTTCGCCATCTGCTCCATCTCGCGCTGCTTCAGGATCTCCGTCAGCGGCTTTGAGCCCGGCTCGACCCCCGCATACTTCCGCAGCCGCACTACCGCCGCTGGCCGCCGCTCTGCCGCCACCTGGTCGTCCAGCAGCGTCTTCAGCCCGCCAAACACCGCCTGGCTGGCATTGATAAACGGAACATCGTGCTTCTCGCCATAGTCCTGGTTGCGAAACTGAAGTTCAAACGCCCTCTCCAGAATCGCTATATCTTCGAGAACGTTCTTGTCCTTCTCCGTCCTCTTCGCCGCCTTCATCTTCTCCAGGACGGCCTCCAGCTCCCGTCGCTGCGCCTTCTCATCCGCCAGCGTCGGTTTGCTGACCTGCGGGTCGAACTGCGCCAGCCCCTGAGCCGATCCACCCTCCGGTCCATGTCGCAGCCGTACCTGCAACAGCTGCTGCGTGTACCCGTCGCTCACCGCGATCCAGGCCTTGCTCGCTGCCGGGGCCTGCTGCTGCCCCACAGCCCCCGTCACCGCCAAAGCCACCCACACACCCACGCCCGCCAGCATCCGCATCCAAAACCCTCCTGCACCAGAATTTCAACAATCCAAATCTATACGCACATCTCGGGTGCCCCATTCATCGCAGCCGCTAAGGTGGGGCATTCGCGCCAAGCGCGAACCGCTCCCGCCCACCCTCGTCTGCACGAGCGCTCCCGCTCCCAGCACGAAAGATCACGCATCCGTGGCACAATCTCTACAGTAAGTGGCTACACTGGAAGTAGGGAACTCCTAAGCCACTTCCAAACAAGTTCAAGTGAGCCGTCTCTCAAGGAGCCCGGCCTCGTAAGATCGCACCTAAGTACCATCGTTCGAAGACTTTGCCCCACAAGTACGGAGGGGGAGGGTACCCTCAGACACCCAGGTAAGCCAGCGCCTTCAACCCCGCCAGGTACCCGCACATCCCATGCACCCCACCGCCGGGAGGCGTCGACGACGAACACAGAAACACCCCGTCGATCGAGGTCTCCCATAGCCGCGGCGTAGGCCGCACCGCCATCTGCCACGGAGTCATCGCCCCGCCCGAGATATCCCCGCCCACCAGCGTCGCGTCCCAAGCCTCCAGCGCCCGCGTCCCCCAAACCTTTCGCGCCAGCACACAGTCCCGAAACCCCGGCGCAAACCTCTCCACCTGCCGCTCGATCAGCTGCGTCGCATCGCCGTCCCATCCATTCGGCACATGGCAATACCCCCACGCCGTATGCTTGCCCGCCGGCGCCCGCGACGCATCAAACAAGCTCGGCTGTGTCAACAGTACAAACGGCTTCTCCTCTACCCGTCCGTCCCAGGCCGCCCGCTCCGACGCCGCAATCTCCTCCATCGATCCACCCACATGCACCGTCGCCGCCCGCCGGCAATCCGCCGCCGCCCACGGAATCGGCTCGCTCAATGCCCAGTCCACCTTGAAGATCCCCGGCCCATACCGGAACCGCTCCATCAGCCGCCGATTCCCGCTCTGCATCTCCGCGCCCGCCATCCGCAGCAGCTGCCTCGGGGTCACGTCGCACAGCACCGCATCCGCTCCGTCGATCTCCCCCAACCGCTCCACTCGAACCCCCGTCCTGATCTCCCCGCCCAGGCTCCGCACATATCCCGCCAGCGCCTCCGTGATCCTCCCCGCCCCACCCTCCGCCACCGGCCACCCGGTCGTATGCCCCGCCGCCCCCAGCACCAGCCCCACCGCCGAGCTCGCCACCGCATTGATCGGCATCACCGAGTGTGCCGCCAGCCCCGCCAGCATCGCCCGCGCCCGCGCCCCCCCTGCCCCACTACCGAAGATCATCTTCCCCAGAACCGTAGCCGGCAGTACCGCGTGCATCCCGAAGCGCGCCAGTCCCGACGCCTCCTTCGGCACATGCACGATCGGCCCCAGAACTTCATTCACCAGTCCCGGCCAGGCCTTTACCAGCGGCTCGATCAACCGCCGGTACGCCCCGCCAGCTTCACCCAATCCCTCCGCCGTCGCTTCGACCGAGTGCTCCAGCATCACCGCCGTCCCATCATCGAGCGGATGTGCCAGCGGAGCATCCGGCTCGATCCACCGCAGTCCATACCGCTCCAACGGCAGCGACCGGAAGAACGGCGACGCAGCGCCCATCGGATACACACTCGATCCCGTATCGTGCCAGAACCCCGGCAGCGTCACCTCCTCCGTCCGCGCCGCCCCCCCGATCGTCGCGTTCGCCTCCAGCACCTCCACTCGCACCCCGGCCCGAGCCAGTGTCGCCGCCGCACTCAACCCATTCACCCCCGCCCCCACCACCACCGCCCGCTTCACAGCATCGTTACCCACGCGCCCCACCCCCATGTTCAAAGTCGTAAAGCCCTCACCTCCTTACAGCCTACTCGCGTCCTCCTCCAGCAGTCTTTCGAGCACCGTCAGGGCGCGGTCCCCATCCTCATCCTTCACCTCGATGGAAGTCCTCTCCCACTCCTCTCCGTCATGCGTCACTGTCCGAAACCACACACCCGCCCCCTCCAGCGCATCCGCCGCCGCGGCAATATCAACTTCATCCTCGAACTCGCCCACGGTCACGGTCGCCTCCGTTGCGCTCTCCTCCTCTCCTCTCGGGTCGACCACCGCCTCCGGAAACAGCCCCGCCTCCCGGCGCAGCAGAGTCACCGCGCGCTCCCACTCCTGGCCCTCAACCATCAGCGCCAGCTGAACCGCGGGTCCGGCCCGAACCTCGCCCTTCTCATCCACAGTCCGATCCTCGACCGCGAACTCGATCCCCTCTCGCTCCAGCAGTTTGAAAGTCGCCTGCGCTTCAAACGTCTGCGAAAACACATGTAGCGTCTTCCACCCGGAGCCTCCGTCGCCGTTCGACTCCCCCACCGGCGCCGCCTTTTCGACCGCCAGCCCACGCCTCCGCATCTCGCCCGCGAGTGCCTCCTGTGCAACCTCCGTCAGATCCCCTGCCGTGGCCTGCAGCTCCAGCAGCTCGCCATCGCCCATCTCGCCATACACCGCCGCCAGCCGCTCCCGGTCGTTCCCCGTCTTAATCCCGTTCATCCGCCAGCTCCCTTCGTACCCGCTCCATCGTATCCAGATAAAACTGCAGGTTGTGCACAGAGTTCAACGTAGCCCCCAGCGGCTCACCCGCCACATACAGGTGCCGCAGATACGCCCTCGAGTACCGCCGGCAGGTCAGGCATCCACACGCGGCGTCGATCGGCCGGGCATCGTCCTCATTCTCCTTGCGCCTGATGTTCATCCGCACCACCCCGCTCACCCCGTCCTCACCCGGCTCCGCCCTCCGGAACAGCAGCCCATGCCGCCCCGCACGCGTCGGCAGCACGCAATCCATCATGTCGACGCCCATCTTCGCGTACTCCTCAATCTCATCCGGATACCCCACCCCCATCACATAACGCGGCTTGTCGGCGGGCAGCCACTCCAGCGTTCGCGCAATCATCTCCCGCGTCACCTCCCGCGGCTCCCCCACTGCCAGCCCGCCGATCGCGTACCCCGGAAACTCCATCTCCACCAGCCGTTCCGCACTCTCCTTCCGCAGATCCGCGTACATCCCCCCCTGCACAATCCCGAACAAAGCCTGTGTCTTCCCTTCCGCAACTTCCTGCTCCCTACTCCCTACTCCCTCGATCTCCTGCTCCCAGGGCACCTCTTCTTTATGCGCCTCAAAGTAATCCTTCGATCGCCCCGCCCAGGCGTGCGTCAGCCCCATGCTCTCCCGGGTCCGTTCCCAGCTCGCCGGAGTCTCCACGCATTCGTCGAACACCATCATCACGTCCGCTCCCAGCGCAATCTGCACCGCCATCGAGTGCTCCGGTGAAAAGAAGTGCTTCGACCCATCCAGGTGCGACCGGAACTCCACCCCATCCGCCGTCACCTTGCGCAGCTTCGCGAGCGAAAACACCTGGAAGCCGCCCGAGTCTGTCAGCAACGGCCGCTCCCATCCCATAAACCGATGCACTCCGCCCATTCGCCGGATCAGCTCATGCCCCGGACGGAGATACAGATGATAGGTATTCGCCAGAATAATCTGCGCCCCCGCCCCACTCCCCCCCAGCCGCTCGATCACGCCCTGCTCCACCGCCTTCACCGTCGCCGCCGTCCCCACGGGCATGAACACCGGAGTCTCCACCACTCCATGGGCCAGTCGCAGCCGCCCGCGCCTCCCTCCACCACTCGCCCTTTTGCCTAGCAGTTCCAGCAAACCATTCACATCCCGGATTGTATGGCGGCGGCAAGCTGTCCATCCCCCATCCGGTGTAAGTGTCCTCGGCATCCATGACGTAGCGTGACAGCAGCAGTATTCGCGCGAACGATATACGAAAGGCCAAACAGATGGATCGACGCTCCTTTACCTCACTTCTCGGTGCAACACTCTTCGGCTCCGCCCTCTTCCTCCACGCACAGGACGACGATCACGGTCACGGGCATGGTCACAAAGACAAGGGTGAGGACGGCAACGAGGACCGCGGCGGCGAAGACCATGGCCACGGAAACGGACACGGCAAGGGTCACGACAAGCACGATGACGGCCCCGATCAAAACTCCTACTTCCGCCAGCAGGACTACGGCAATCTCACCCGCTATTACACTGGCCCTCGCAACCTTCCGCCCGGTCTCCGCAAAAAGTACTTCCGCACCGGGACCCTGCCGCCCGGATGGCAGAAGCGCTTTCAGCCCATGCCCGCGGTCGTCATCCAGCAGCTCCCGCCGCTTCCCCCCACCTACCAGCGCGGCTATCTGGATGGCTACGCCGTTGTGGTCAATCCCCGCACCCGCGTCATCGTCGATGCGATCGACATCCTGAACGCATCAACCGGACGTTGACCGGACCTTGAACCGCACGTTTGAACCGGACCTAAACCGAAGTGGATACGCTCCCTTGGCGCTCTGCCCTGGCTGCTGAGGGAGGCTGATCCTCCAGCCTCCCTCGACAAGTCACCCCATCGCCGCTCTAGCGCCTCTTCACCTCGAAATGGTTCTTCTGCTGCCACACCGGCTTCGCGCAGGTGTGCAGGTCCGCATCAACCGTCGGAATCAAGTCAATCGAAACGTTCAGAGATGGCGCCGGCTTCCGGCTAGTAAGCTGCTCAGCAGATGCCCACACCGAAGCTCCACTCCCAAGCCGTTGTCGCTACGAGTGGGACCGCCAAATCGGAGTCGCGATACTACGTCGCGCTGGATGGACTTCGGGCGGTCGCGGTGATGATGGTGTTCTGCCAGCATTACGGTGCTGCCAAAGCCTGGATATTCGGTTGGGGATGGACCGGAGTCGATGTCTTCTTCGTTCTGTCTGGCTTTCTTATCACCGGCATTCTGTACGACAGTCAGGCCAGGCCACACCGTTACCGCGACTTTTACATGCGGCGTACCCTCCGGATCTTTCCGCTCTACTACGCCGTTTGGCTAGCCATTCTTCTTCTCGCACCCCTTGCCCACTGGCAGTGGAACTGGAGGTGGGCTCTGTGGCCGGCGTATGTCGGCAACTATGCGCGCTTCTTGTTTCTTGGCGGTCCCGGCGATCCGTATCAGTTTGATCGCCTTGTCTTCGGACCAGCCGTCCAGCATTGGTTCGGAAGCCCGATGCATCTGTGGATCGGCCACTTCTGGTCGCTCTGCGTGGAAGAGCAGTTCTATCTGGTATGGCCTTTTGTCGTTTACAAGGTTCGAAACAGAGCAACGCTGATGAAAATCAGCTTGGGTGTCATCCTCTCGATGCCACTCCTGCGCTGGCTCCTCTCCGTGGTCGTCTCGTCCCCAATGCTCAGGATGGAACTCTTCTATCGCAGTCTGCCTACACGTCTTGATGCCCTGCTCATTGGAGGGCTCGTCGCTCTTTGCCTCAGAGGACCGGAGCGACACTGGCTGCATGGAGGTCGGCGCTGGCTTCTCGCTGCCACGTCCATCTTGTTTGTGATCGTCTATATCGTGGCCGTGAAGATCTTGCATCTGCCGTTCTATGGCTCCGCCACGAACTGGGTAGGCATCGTCGGTTTCACCCTGATTGATCTCTTTTGCGCTGGACTCATTCTGGAGTGTATCCACCCGGGAAGCATCCTGGGGCGAGCGCTTAGCCTGGGTCCACTGCGCAACCTCGGCATGGTCAGCTACGGCTTCTACGTCTTCCACGACTTCTTCGCCTTCTTCGCCATTCGCTTCTTCCCTCAACAAGCATTTGCAGCAACGATAGTCTTTGCTCTCTTAGGGACCGTGGCGATCTCCACGGCCAGCTACCAGCTTCTTGAGAGACCTCTGCTAAGACTTAAGGACCGCTTCACAAATCAGGTCCACCGCACGCCTTTGCCATCCTGAGCTCCTCCCTTTCTCATCCTGACCCTCGAGCTTGCGAAGGGGAAGTACCTGCTCCTCTACCGATCGTTCAACTCACCTTACTGTCCTCCTCATCAACTCTCGGCCCCTACCGCTCCGCCAGCGCCACCGCCTGCGCCACCGTCGTATCCCCCGCAATCTCCCGGAACTCCCCATGCTCCGAGTGCTGCTTCCGGCTGATCGCCTTGAAGAAGATCGCCCGCCCATTGATGTCCGTATCGATCAGCGTCGTCTTCCACTCGCCCGACGCGGTCGCCGCCCGCTCTGTCGTAAACCGGCTCCCCGCGTGGATCGTCGCCAGAATCCCGAACCCGATACTCACATCCTGGGGCAGCATCCCGTCCAGCCGATGCAATCTCACCGCCTTTGGGTCGACCAACATCGACCCGGTCATCGCATGCAGCACCCGCTCCTCCAGGCTCTGCGGCTGATACTCCGGATTCGGCCGGTAGTCGATCCGCTCATACCCGCCCTCCATCCGCGGATTCTCAAACAGAAACGCCTTCGGCAACAGCTCCAGCATCTGCTTGGCCTTCTCCTCGTCGTTCTTCAACGCCTGCTCCCGCTTTGCAAACGCCGCGGGGTCCGCCACAACCTCTGCCAGACGACCGCGCTCCTGCGCCACCCGATCCGCGCTCAAGGGCGCCCCATCCTCCGCCACCAGCATCCGGACCTTGCCCAGCCTCGTCTCCACTACCTTCTCCATCCAAAAATGGCCGCCCGTTCTCTCCGAGCGCTCCTTCGAGAGGTACGCATACAAACCCCTGTGCTCGGATGCAGAGCGCTCATGCGCCAGCAGCGTGCTTAACATCTCCTTCGTCGGTCCAGCCTGCGCCCTGGCCACGCTGAAGCTCATCCCCGAAACCAACAGCCCCAGACACATCCACCCTGCTGCTCGCAATAGCACCATCCAAAAACCCCGATTTAAAGCCGCACTCCGCGAAGCATAACGTATCCACCCTTAGCTCGGCCTGAATGCAACAGCTCGGCCTAAACGCTCGGCCTGAACCCAACCCGGAGCTACACTGTCGATGACCCATGCCACCTTCGCCCCTCCCGCCCGCCTCCCCCGAGCCTAACTCCGCCGAGCAGACCAACCCGATCCTCGGCGAGCCCGAACTCGTCAGCCCCGACGCCTCTCTCACCCCTCTCGGCCCTGGCTCTCCCCGCCGCGCCGCCGCCACGTTCATCTTCTTCACCGTCACCCTCGACATGCTCGCCCTTGGCATGATCGCCCCCGTCCTTCCGCGCCTTGTCACCGGCTTCCTCCACGGCAACCAGGTCTCCTCTGCCCAGATGATCGGCGTCTTCGGAACCCTCTTCGCCGCCATGCAGTTTTTCTTCTCGCCCGTCCTCGGCTCCCTTTCCGACCGCTTCGGCCGCCGCCCCATCGTCCTGCTCTCGAACTTCGGCATGGCCGCGGACTATGTCGTCATGGCACTCGCGCCTACGCTCCCCTGGCTCTTCCTCGGACGCATCGTCTCCGGCCTCACTGCCTCCTCCATCCCCACCGCCTTCGCGTACCTGGCCGACGTCACCCCCCGCGAGCGCCGCGCCGCCGCCTTCGGTGTCCTCAACGCCGCCTTCGGCATCGGCTTCGTCCTCGGCCCCGCGCTCGGCGGCATCCTCGGCAACGTCAACCCGCGCCTGCCCTTCTGGGTCGCCGGCGGTCTCTCGCTCCTCAACGGCTGCTACGGCCTCTTCGTCCTCCCCGAGTCGCTCCCCCAAAACCTCCGCAGCCCCTTCTCCTGGCGCCGCGCCAACCCCGTCGGTTCCCTTGCCCTGTTCCGCGGAACCCAGGGCCTGCTCCCCATCGCCGGCCTCCTCCTGCTCGGCTACATCGCCCAGCAGTCCCTCTCCAACGTCTACGTCATCTACGCCGACTTCCGCTATGGCTGGACCGACCGCACCGTCGGCCTTTCGCTCGCGCTTATCGGCATCTTCACCGCGCTCTACGGCGTCTTCCTCATCAAGCCCGCGGTCAAGCACCTCGGCGAACGCCGATCGATGATCCTCGGCTTCCTCGGCGGCGCCCTCGGCTACCTTTTCTTCGGCCTCTCGAAGACCGGTCTGCTCTTCTGGGTCGGCATCCCGCTCCTCAACCTCATGAGCCTCACCTGGCCATCCGCCCAGTCCCTCATGTCCCGCTCCATCGGCCCCTCCGAGCAGGGCCAGCTCCAGGGAGCCATCAACTCCCTCCGTGGCATTTCCGGCCTCCTCGGCCCCGGCCTCTTCACCTGGATCTTCTCGAAATCCATCGGCCCTCACCCTTTCATCCACGCCCCCGGCACCCCCTTCTACACCGCGGCCGCCATGCTTCTCCTCGCGCTCCTCCTCACCACCTCCGCCACCCCGGCGAAAACCAGCAAGACCAGCACAGCCTAGACCTACGAGTCTTCTTCCAGCGACGTCCCCCTCTGCTTTGGCGGCCCGCAGTACTGCGCATTTTAGAAAGCTGCGCAATGAATGCACAAGAAATGTATCAAAACTGATGAAATATGTTTTCAACAGTGATACATTGAAACGAAGCTAGAGAGTGGCCGCAGAGCCACAAACATGCACCAGGAAGCTGGCCACCCACAACCAGGAGCTCCTACCCCATTCCCATGTCGACTGCCCTCATCACCCCTTACCTCGCACCCCACATCGCCGGCTATGCGCCCGACACCTCCCAGGACCTCTCCAATCCCGAGATCCGCCGACGCCTCTCTCCCGCCGCGATCGAAGGCTTTCTCCGCCTCATGGAGATCTGGAAGATCAAGGACGCGGACGCCCGCCAGCTCCTTGGCGGCCTCTCCACCGGCTCCTTCCACGCCTTCAAAAAGCAGGAAAAACACCGCACTCTCGCCCACGACACCCTGACCCGCGTCTCCCTCCTGATCGGCATCTTCAAAGCCCTCAACATCCTCTACTCCGAGCCGCTCGCCGACGCCTGGATCTCCCTCGGTAACCGTCACCCAGTCTTCCGCGGAGCCACGCCCCTCGCCTACATCCTCCAGCAGGGCCTTCCAGGAATGCTCGAAGTCCGCCGTCTCCTCGATAGTCGCCGCGGAGGTCAATAAAATTCATGCCCACTCCCCAATCCATCTCCACACCTGCCCAACCCGCCGAACTAAAATCCGTCACCATCTCGAACGAAGCACCTTCCCGATCCGTCGCCGTCTCGACCGAGGTCCCCACCCTCACCGCCATCAGCTCGACCCAAGCCCCTGCCGCCGTCATCTCGACCGAAGTGCAGCGAAGTGGAGAGACCCCTGTATCTGGACCCGCCCCGCAGCTCTCCCAGCCCACGAAACGGCTCTCGCCTAAGATTCCCATCACCGACCTCCGCGTCAAAGACACCCACCGCCTCATCGCCTCCAAATACTCCGAGACCGGCACCGTCCTCTCCCGCCTCACGCCCAACGCCGCCACCCTCAACCACCTGCTCGAGCTCGACGACGCCACCAACGACCGCTTCCTCGGCGAAGAAGGCCTGCTCCCCGGCATCGGCATCCACGAGCTCGTCTACGGCATCCGCTACGCCCACATCGTTAACGCCGCCTTCACCCACGCCTCTCCCAGCGGAGGCCGCTTCAACTCGCCTGCCCGCGGAGCCTGGTACGCCTCCCTTGAACGCTCCACCTCCATCGCCGAGATCGCCTTCCACAAGCTCCGCGCGCTGGAAGAGATCGACTGGCCCCACGAAGAGATCTCCACCTCCGACGACTACCTCGCCGACATCACCAGCCCCTTCCACGACCTCCGCGTCCCCACTCCCGAACCGGGTGGCCCATCCTTTGCAGCCTTACCGCAAAGGGTGGGGTCCGCCACAAATATCAGGGGAAATCCCGCAGACCCCGAAATAGCCTCAATATCGGCTGCCCCCTCTTTCGGTCCCACCCACGATCCAGTTGCCCCAACCTTTCAAGCGTCATCGCAAAGGTTCGGTTCCCCCACCCCGGAGATCTCCGCCACCCAGGCATCCTCGACAGAGCTCGACAGCCCCTTCACCCGCTACCTTCGTCCCGGCCCCATCCCCCGTTGCTACGCCCGGCCCCAGCATCTCGCCGACCGCCTCCTCGCCCGCAGGTCCAATGGCATCATCTATCCCAGCGTCCGCCGCCCCGGCGGATCCTGCCTCGTTGTCTTCCGCCCCGCCCTCGTCTATAACGTCCGCCGCGGCGCCCGCCTCGAACTCCGCCTTCACCCCAACCGATCCTTCCGCCCTTCCCAGGCCCGCGAAGTTCCCATTCCCCAACCCTGACCTCTCTCTCAGCCGCGTGGGATCCGTACGCCAACGGCGCCTGAGCCTGGTACCCCGGCGCCGGCTACTCCTGGGTCTCGCGTCCGACCCTCGTTCCCGTCAACGCCAGGCCACTCGCCCCCTCCAGGCTCACCACGCCCGAGACCTTCGTCTTCCGCAACGATTCGGCCGGTCTAGGAGTCCTCGCGAGGGCTTCGGAAACTGAATAAGGTCTCTTCCAGCGTCGCGCAACACGGCGTCGTCACGACCCCGGTGTACGTTGCGCCGGGCTCTGCCCCACCGGTCACGGGGCCGCCCACGCTGCCGATCGCAGCGGTCTCGCCCGGTCCCCCCAAACCTCCGCAGCAGCCCAAAGCTCCGCAGCAGCCCAAAGCTCCGCCAGACAGCCAACTCCCTGACCTCCAACGTCCCTGCAACCTCATCGGCCCCGTCGAGCTCCCAGAACGGCAGATGGTCAAGCGGCGGCGCAAACACCTCGTCAGGAGGCTCTTCGCCTTCGAGGTTTGCCGGCCCACCACCCTCGGCCCCTTCGCCCGCAGCTCCTTCCCACGCTGCCCCCACCTCAAGGCCCGCGGCACCCTCCCCTCGATAGCCAGCTAGGCTCGGGAACCGGGGTATTCGGGACACACCACTTAAGAGCCGCCGGTTGGACCCTTCTTGCGCGGTGCCGGCTTCCGTTTCACCGGCGTCTTCTTCTCGCCCCCACCTGCGTCCTTTTCTGCGCCCCGGCCTGCCGCCCCTGTCTTGCCCTTGACCTTGCTCTCTGCTGTCGCCGGGCCGCGCACGCCCTTGCTCTTGGCCATTGCCAGCGGACGCCCATCGCTTGCCGTCTCGGAAGCCCCCGTCTCGGACGCCCGCGAGCCGGACGCAACGTACCGCTCCACCTTATACCCCGCCTCTGCGGCCGCCTCTTTCGCCGCCGAGATACCGCGTTTGATCTCCGCGACAGCCTCCGGGCCAGCCGTCTCCGCGGCCTTGGTCAACGCCGCGATCTCCACCCACCAGAGCAGCTGCTCGAACGCCTCCTGGTTGAAGTACATCGTTCCCTGGGACTCGTTCACGCTCGCGAGCCAGCGCACATCACCGTCGCGCCAGAACTCCTCTGCCCCCCCGGGCAGCACCCCCGGCCGCGCGCTCCCCCCGGCCAGCATCACCCGCACCCGGGCCGCCGCCCGCCACGCATCGTCTCCCGTCACACCCAGGCCTGAGAAGATCTCCGCCAGCGCCGCCCGAAGCTGCAGCTCGTCGAATATCCGCACCGTATCTCGGTCGCCCGGCGCGATCTGACGCAAGACGTTCCACGCCAGGATCGTCGCCCACGTCTCCATCGCCAGCTCGCCGCCTTCTATCCCCTTGCCCGGCAGGATCGCCGACGCCTCCTCCGGCCACACCGGCGATGCACTCTGCAGGCCCGGCAGCTGCAGCATCGCCCGCATCCCGATCCTCGCCCTCTCCGCCCTGTTGTCCTCAGGCGCTGCGGCCTTCGCTGCCGTGCCTGCTTCCCCCTGTCGCGGCATGGTCTCGCGGACCCGATCGAAGAACACCTCGACCAGCCCCAGCAGCCTCGCAACCCGGGCGTCTTCCGGCGTCACCCCGCTCCCCGCCTCATTTGGCTGGGTCCCCTTCCTCGGCTTCGCCAACTTCGCCGCTCCGGCCTCCGCCTCCGGCTTCGGATTCCCGGGCGCCTCCGCCGCCACCGCAATCAGCTCGCCGAGCACCTCCGCGCTCAGCATCTGCCGGAGCGCGTCATGGACCGGCCGCAACCGCAGCTTCGAAAGCGCCTCATCCAGGTGATACACGCCAGCCCCATTCAGCGCGTCGCAAAGCCGGTCCCAGGGTTGCTCCTCACTCGCCCGCAGCTCACGCCACTGCTGCAGCACCACGTACTGATATCCGCGTAGGTCGACCGTGAAACCCTCGTCTCGCAGACCTCCCGCGCGTCGTAGATATTCGAGCCCGCTTGTCGTGTCCTTGTACGCCAGAATCGCCGAGTCGCCCGAAGGCAGCTGCATCGCGTCCAGCAGGCTCCGCTGCCGAAGCGTTCCCGTCGCCTTGTCCATCGATGCGGCCGACGTGTGCACCGTTCCACGCGTGCTTCCGTAAACATTGTTGTAGAGCACCAGCGACCGCTCGCCCCACGACAGGTTCGAGTACGCAAACACGTTCTCGTCCACACCGCCGCCCGCCGCCCAGAAGTCATACAACACAAAGCTGTCGCTCTCCGCAAACGCCCATCGCCGCTTCAGCAGCGGAGCAATCTCCCTCTGGTGCCGCCCCACCAGCTCCTCATTGGGGTACTCCTGCATCCGCGCCTGCTTGTACTCCATGCCGTACTTCTCGGTGTAGCCCTCGATCTGCCCGTGCCCGAACATCGGCAGCCCCGGCAGCGTCGCCAGCAAGGTGCTCACGCCGAAATACTTGTCCCCCGTCCCGAACTGGTCGATTGCCGTCCGCTCATCCGGATTGCTCATGAAGTTCACATACCGCTTCAGGATGTCCGGATCGAACTCGATCGTCTTCTTCAGGTACGACCGATATTTCGCGTTCTCCTCGTCACGCAGCATATTCATGAAGGCGGAGTTGTACACGCGATGCATCCCCAGCGTTCGAACGAAATACCCTTCCAGCAGCCAGAACGCCTCCGCCAGCAGCAGCGTTCCCGGCACCTCCACCGCCACCCGGTCCACCACCTCGCGCCAGAATTCGTTCGGCATCAGCCCGTCGAACTCTTCCTGGCTCATCGCGTCCTCGGCCCGCGACGGAATCGATCCGCCCGCCCCCGGCAGCGGAAACCACAGCCTCTGCACATGCTTCTTCGCCAGCGTCATCGCCGCGTCGAAACGAATGATCGGAAACAGCCGGGCGACACTCAAGATCGTCTGGATCACCTGCTCGCGCACGTTCGCCTTCGAGTAGTCCAGCTGCGCCGTATCGTTCCAAGCAAATGTCGTCCCGTCATTGCCGTGGTACACGTATTGCGTCCGTCCGCTGTTTCGCTCCTTCAGCCGAAACGTCACCGCCGCGTCCGTCTGCTCGTAGTAGTGATCCTCGATCTTGATCTCGAACCGGCTCTCCGTCGACAGGTCCGGACCCTCATACGTGTACACCGGAAACGGTGGCTCCGATCGCGACAAAAACCACTCCGGATGCTCGGTCACCCACGTGGAATCGATGCCCATGTGGTTCGGAACCATGTCGCTCGCCAACCGTATTCCAGCCGCTCCAGCACGGTTGCGCAGATCCTCGTACGCCGCCGTTCCCCCCAAGTCATCCGCGATCCGGTAGTCCTTCAAGGAGTACGCCGACGCCACCGCGTCATGCTGCCCGCGCAGCCGCTTGATCGTCTGCGACGCCACACTCCGCTCCCACAACCCGATCAGCCACAATCCGTTGATCCCGCGACTCGCCAGCAGCGCCATCTCCTCGTCCGGAATCTGATCCAGCCGATAGATGTGCCGGCCATACTTCTGCGAAAGCTGTTCCAGCCACACATAGGTGCTCTTCGCCACCAGCACCACCGTCGGCATCCAGTCCTGGTCGGGACTGAAGGCCTCGTACTCGTTCAGCGGCTTCTGCTCCTGTCTTCCCCCGCGCCCACCCGCACCCACCCCAAACCCGACGAACTCATCCCCGACGAATCCCTCGCTGCCCCACCCTTCGCCGCTCCTCCCCCCATGCTGGCCTCGACGCGACGCAAGCGGATGAAACTGCATCCAGATCGCGATCTCCTCCTCATTCAGGATGTCCGTCGCCAGCAGAACCCGGCGCAGATCCTCGCCCAGATGCTCCACCCAGTTTTCCCGGATATACGCCAGCTGCCCAATCAGCGAGTCTGGCGACGCCAGCATCGGCGCCCTCAGCACGTCCAGGAGCGAACCTTCCGCCCCGAACCGTGGCCGCGTCGCAAGGTATTGGCCAAAATCTGTCACCACATCGCTGTAGATCGTCCCCTGCTTCAACTCCCGGTCATCGAACAACTCGCGAAACGGCATAAACGCCGGGTTCGTATTCGCCAGCCAAAGCAGCAACAGCTCCTCGGTCGCCACCTCCCGGTTCCCCGTTCCCTCGGTCGACTCAACCAGCCACTCGTCAGCCGCCTTCTCGCCCCGGTACACCGCCACATTCGGAAACCGCTCCGTGAAACGGAGCAGTAGATCCTGCACCGCAGAGCTCTCCCGGTTCGCCTCAAACCAGCGCAGCGCCTCGCGTACCACCTCCGGGTCCACCTCCGCCCGATACTTCGCCACCATCGCATGGCTCAGTTCGTCGATGAGACCCATCGCAAACAGAGCTCCGCTATGGACGGTACCCTCTTCGCCGCTCGCCTCCCGAACGTCATTGATCCGTTTCGCCAGCTTTCGGCTCGCCGAGATGTTCCCAAATACGACATTGCCCGAATAGGAAAACAGCAGCTCATCGACGCCATACTTCTCTCGTACAGCCCGCGATACGTGAAATTCCATGATTTGAGGTTCCCGTCTTGAGGAGTGGTTACGTCCAGAATATCGCTTCCGGACCCGCGCGGGACCACATGGCAGGAATCAGCGCCTGTCATCTCGACGTCCCCAGTCTCCCACCCTCATCCTGGCCCTGAGTTTGCCGAAGGGGAAGCCCCCTGTGTTGGCTGTTGCCCCTGCTGCCGCCTTGGCCGTTGTCCTTGCCGCTGCCTCTCTTGCCGTTACTCCGAGCAACGCGAGAAACCTGCTTCTCTACCCCGCAGTTCACACGCCACTACGCCAGCTCTTTGCCACTGCCTTTTCTCGGCATCCCGGGCGCACCGACTCCTACTGCGCCCCACCCGCAGCCCCCGCTCCATGCGCCGCCATCCATGCCCGCGCCGCCACCACCTGCGGCAAACCCGCATCCGCACCCTTCCAAGCCGCCAGCATCTTCCCAAAGGCAGCCCTCGCCCCCGCCTCATCACCCGCCGCCGCCTCCGCCCGGGCAATCCCGTACAGCGGATACCCCGAGTTTGGCCGCTCCTTCAGCGCACTCTCATACGCCGCCTTCGCCTCCGCGTACCGCCCCGCCCGCATCAACGCATCCCCCCGCGTCTCCTCCACTGGGCGAATATAGTTCGGCGGCTCGTGGTATCCCAGAGCTCTCTCCGCCTCCGCCGCTCTCCCAAACGCGGCATCCGCCTCCGCCCGCTTACCCTCCCCCATCAGTACCGACCCGCGCAGCTCCGTCGCCGCCACATCCATAAAGCTCCGCACCGACTTCATGGCCAGATCCTTGCTGTCCCCCGAAGCCATCGCCGGCATTGGATGTCCCATGCCCCCCATGCCCTTTTCGGCTGGCTCGACCTTTATCGCCGCATCGAGAGCCTCCCGATACTTCGCCGCCCTCGGCCCATCGCCTGCCTCGAGCGCCGCCATCCCCCGCACATAGTCCAGCAGCGCCCCCCGCAGCCAGATCATCGTCGCCAATCTCGCGTCCGGCTTACTCCCTTCCAGCATCGCTGCCGCACGCGCCCACTCACCCCCGCGCAACGCCACCGGCAGCGCCACGTTCAGCCGCGTCAATCCATCCCGGGTGCTAAACCGGTAGAGCGTCGCTGCCGTCTCCCCGCGCGCCCCATTCAGCTTGGCCGAAACCGTCGTCGCCTCCGCCACCCGGCCCTCTTCCAGCAGGTCCGCGATCAGGTACATCATGTTGTGGACATAATTCCAGTCGTGATCCACCGCCACATGCTGTTCGCGCATATAAGCCTCATCCACCGCCATTGACCGCTCAAACGAAGCTCCCGCCGTCCCGTAATCCCCCGTCCGGTAGAAGATGTGTCCCGGCATATGCACCATATGCCCGCTCGCCGGCGCCATCTCCCCCAGCTTCCGCGCACTCTCAAGCGCCAGCTCCGGATGATTCCCCGGCTCCACCGCATGAATCCAGTAATGGTTCGCCGCCGAGTCCTCCGGATGCGCCGCCAGCACCTCGCGCAGCACCGCCTGTCCCGCTGCCGTCCCTGCCTTCGGTGTCCCATCCTCATGGAAACCGTTCATCAGCGACTCCGCCAAGAACACCCTGGCCTCTACCTCCTCCGGCCGCATCGCCACCAGCTTTCGCAGCGTCCCCGTCGCCTTGGATTCTTTGAACTCTTTGTCCTCCCGGGCCTCCCGGGCGGCCTTGGCTTCCTTACCTCCCTTATCGGCTGCGGCCGCCTCTTCCTTACCGCCAGCCTTGCCCTCCCGCTCCCGCGCCTCCCCCTCCTGCACCGAAGCCTCGATATACAGCCGCTCCGCCGGTCCAGCCTTCTTCTCTAAATCCTTCGCCCTCTTCAGCGCCACCTTCGCCGCGGCGGAGTCCTCACCCCGAAACTGCTGCGCCTCGGCCAGCCCCCACCAGCACATCGCACACCCCGGATCCAGCCGCACACTCTCCCGGAACGCCCGCTCCGACTCGTAATCCCAGAAATCATGCAGCAGGTTCAGTCCCTGGGTAAACCAGGCTCGGGCCTCCGGATTCGAAGTCGTGATCTCAATCGTCGCATTCCCGATCCCCTCCATCCGCACCGGCCTCGCCGCCGCCTGCACCGGCTCTCCACCCACCTTCATCCCGCTCATAGGGCCGGTCGGCGCACAGCCCTGTCCCCACGCCCCCAACGGCACGCTCACGGCCAGCGACGTCACTACCGCGATCCAAAGCCGGCCCACACCCATCGCGAATGCCTCCAGAACTGCCCACTATATAACCCTATGTAAGACGTCCCCCGTGTCCTTAAGCTCGTCGGTGACGTCCTGGGCAGACGCAGCGAATTGCTAAACTGGAATTCACGCGAGAGAAGCGGGAGCCGAAGCGGTTCGCGGTACAGCTCCCCATCCCCGGCGTTGTCCAGAGGTTCAGGGAACAGAATGCGCATCACGCGAAGAGACTTCCATAAAGCCGCGATCCGCACTGCCGGCGCGGGACTCGTTCTCCTCTACCATCCGAAGATCCTCCTCGCCGAGACCGTCCAGGTCGCCTTCCAGCCCTTCGCCGCGCAGGTCACCCGCCTCCTCGCGGCCCTCGATCTCATCGGCGAGCCCTTGCCCGCCGCCGACCTCTCCCAGATCCACGCCGCACTCGCCCGGAAGGACGAAGCAGAGGCACTCGAAACCATTCAACAGTGTCTCGACAAGCACGTTCTGATGAACGTGCTTGTCAATCCCGAAAGCCGCATCAGCGTCAGCCGTGGCCAGGCGCCGGCCCGCCTCATCGAGCAAGGCTGGCGCAGCTTCCTCGTGAAGGTGGCCAACCTCGCCGCCGACACCGCCGCGCTCAAGATACGGTCGCCGCAAGCCCTTCCAGTCGGACGCAGGTCCTCTCTCGCCATCACCGGCGTCCACGACTTCACCAACGGCGCGGTCGATTCCGTCGAGTCCCGCAAGCGCTGGCTCGCCATCGACAGCTGGGATCTGCCGCCGCTCCAGCCAACCCTCTCCGGCCTCGCCTTGGAATACCGCATCCTGCAGCTCTACAGCCGCGACCGCGGACAGAGAGAGGCATCGCTCGTGGCCAATGCCGGGTACGGCGAGCAGGATCTCGGCTTCCGGAGCACCCTTCCCATCCTGTTCGAGTGCATGCCCGCGAACCAGGTGCATCTCCACATCCGCGATGCCGACGGCTCCCCTGCAACCGCCTCGCTGTTGATCACCGACGCCCTGCAGCGGATCTATCCCCCGCAGAGCAAGCGCGATCTCCCCGACCTGTGGTTCGAGCGGCAGATCTATCGCCGCGATGGCGAGATCCTCCACCTGCCCACCGGCCAATACACCATCGAGGCGGGGCGTGGGCCGGAGTACCTCCGCAGCAGAACCTCCGTCACCGTCGCCGAGCAGACCCCGCCTCTCGCCTTTGCGCTCGAGCGCTGGATCAACCCCGCCAGCTTCGGCTTCTACTCCGGCGATACCCATATCCACGCCGCCGGCTGCTCGCACTACGAGAGCCCCACCGAGGGCGTCACGCCCGAGGTCATGTTTCGCCAGGTCGAGGGCGAAGCGCTCGATCTCGGAGACGTCCTCAACTGGGGGCCAGGCTTCGAGTATCAGAAACAATTTTTTCGTGGCCATGTCGAGAAACCCGGCGACCTAACGGGCGACGAGGCGGCCAGGTCACACCATCACGACATGCCCATGCCGGCGCCCTCCAGCCCGCCCCACGGCACAGCCGGGTCAGCGACCATGCGGTACGACGTCGAGGTCTCCGGATTCCCCTCCAGCCACTGCGGTCACCTGGTTCTGCTGCGCCTCAAGGAACAGATCTATCCCGGAGCCGCAACCATCGATCAATGGCCGAGCTGGAACCTGCCGATCCTGCGCTGGGCCAGGGCCCAGGGAGCTATCACCGGATACGCCCACTCTGGCCACGGCCTCGTCGTCCCCACCACGGATCTGCCGAACTTCCTCATCCCTCCGTTCGACAGCAGCGGAGCCAACGAGTTCCTCGTCGACGTCACCCACGAGAATGCCGTCGATTTCCTCTCCGGCTGCGATACCATGCCCTTCGTCGAACTCAACGTCTGGTACCACACCCTGAACTGCGGCTTCCGGTCGGCCTTCGCCGGCGAGACGGACTTCCCCTGCATCACCGACGATCGTGTCGGCGGCGGCCGCTCCTACGTCCAGCTTCAATCTCCCCCGGCGGGCGACGAGGGCTACAGCCGTTGGGTCGAAGGCCTCCGGCGCGGCCGCTCCTACATCGGCGACGGCCGCAGCCACGTCTTCGATCTCGCGTTGACTCACAACGGCCAAAGCTCGACCTCGGACAACATCTCGGTAAGCCACGCAGCCCCCAACCAGACCGTGCAGGTGACCGCCCGGGTCTGTGCTCGTCTCGAGCCGGCGATCACCGAGACCACCCGTGCCATTCAACGAAGCTCGCCCTACGACAAGCCGTACTGGCACCTGGAGCGCGCCCGCCTCGGCGCCTCGCGCAAGGTCCCGGTCGAGCTGGTCGTCAACGGCATCTCGGTCCAAACCATCGAGATCGAAGCCGACGGCGCCCTCCATCCCGTCCGCTTCGACGCGCCGATCCCCCACACCAGCTGGATCGCCCTGCGCATCTTCCCCTCCGTCCACACCAGTCCCGTCTTCGTCACCGTCGACGCCCGTCCACTCCGGGCGTCGAAGCGAAGCGCCAAATGGTGCCGCGAGGCGGTGGATGCGTGCTGGGCGCAAAAGTCCCAGCGCATCCGGCCGGCAGAGCTCGCAGCCGCGGCCGCCGCCTACGACCACGCGCGCCGTGCCTATGACCAGGTAATCGCCGAAAGCGTGCACGGGTAGCCACGCGCTCCACATCCCGGCTTACCCGGTCATGGATGGGGGCGCATCGCCCGGTCTGCTGCCAAACTCCCTGTTCGGCATCGCGGACAGCTGGAGCACCAGGCGCCCACCCTCCACCACATCCCTGTGCCGGAACCACGCGCGATCGAGCGCCTTGCCGTTCAGTGTCGCGGATTCGATATAAATCGCCTCGGGAGAGGATCGCTTCGCCTCCACCAAGAACGGCCTTCCACCAGCCGCGTAAATTGTCACCCGGTCGAACAGCGGTGTACCCAGCACGTAAATCCCACTCACCGGATCGACCGGGTAGAACCCCATCGCGCTCATGCAATACCACGCCGACATCTGCCCGCAGTCTTCATTGCCGGCCAGCCCATCCGGCTGGTTGTCGTACATCCGGTCGAGCAGATCGGCCACTCGCTCCTGCGTCTTGTACGGCGCTCCGCCGTAGACATACAGATATGCGATGTGGTGACTGGGCTCATTGCCGTGCGCGTACTGCCCAACCAGTCCGGCGATATCTTTCGCCGCATTCTCCGGAAGGGTCGGGTCCGCGTGAAACAGCTCATCCAGCTTCATCACCAGCTGCGCCGGTCCGCCCATCAGCTCCGCCAGCCCCTTCGGATCGTGCTGGACAGCAAACGTCGCCTGCCACGCATTCGACTCCGTGTAGTCCGGCCATGCCTTCGAGTACCTTGTCTGGCTCGGAACGAACGGCTCCGCGAACTCTCCGTTGGCCAGCCGTGGTCGCATGAACCTCACTCTCGGATCGTAGAAGTTCTTGTAGTTCCGCGCCCGCTTCACCAACAGGTTCGCATCGTCCGTGTGGCCAAGCGCCCGCGCAACCTGCGCAACCGCCCAATCGTCGTACGCATAGTCCATTCCCCGGCCAATCGATTCATCCTGCAGGTCGGCCGGGATGTAGCCGTACTTGCGGTAGAGCGCCAATCCACGGTAATCCTCATCCATCACGCGCCTGCGCATGGCCTCGTAGGCGCTCTGCGCCTCCAGCCCGGGGAAGCCCTTGTTGACCGCCTCCGCAATCACCACCACGGAGTGGTACCCCGTCATGCAGAACGTCTCCTTCGCCTGCAGCGGCCATATCGGCAGCCCCGCCGGGCTCTCGTGCGCCATGCGGATCAGGCAGTTCACCATGCTCGGAACACGGTCCGGCTGCACCAACGTGTACAGCGGGTGCGCCGCCCGGTAAGTATCCCACAACGAAAACGTGCTGTAGTTGTGCTCGCCCTGCTTCAGCGTGTGCACCTTTCCATCCATGCCCCTGTACCTGCCGTCCACATCGTCGAAGATCGTGGGCGCAACCAGCGTGTGGTAGAGCGACGTGTAAAAGATCTGCCTCTGCTTCTCGGAGCCGCCCTCGATCTCAACCCGCGAAAGCTCGCGCTCCCATGCATCGGCCGCCTCGGCGCGGACCTTCTCGAAATCCCACCCGGGTATCTCGACCTCCAGATTCGCCATCGCCCCCTCGATGCTGACGCCCGAGATCCCGGTCTTCACCAGGATCGCCTCTCCGTCCCCGGTGGCGTAGTGCAGCAGGCACTTGATCGTCCTGTTGTCCGACTCCTTCTGCGCCGGTTCGAGTCTCGTTCCTCCGGCAACGATCTCCGCCCGCGCAAAGGGCTTCGAGAACTTCATCGCAAAGTAGATCTCGCGCTCCCTTGCCCAGCGATGGACGCCTCGCGCGCCAACGATCGTGTCGTTGCCGATGATCTTAAGCTTCGCCCACATCGCCGCTCTGTTCTTCTCGTCCTGGTGGTAAGCATGCGCGAAGTCCACGATGAAGTGGCTCCTGTCGCTCTTCGGAAAGGTATAGCGGTGAATCCCCGCCCGCGTCGTCGCGCTCAGCTCGGCTCGAATCCTGTAGTCGCGCAGAACCACGGAATAGTATCCGGGAGCCGCGATCTCGTCGTCATGCGAAAACCGCGAGCGATAGCCCCGTTCCGGTGTGTCCCGGCTCGAAGGCATCGTGTGCTCCCAGCCCGTGCCCGGCATCACCAGCACGTCCAGCATGTCGCCTATGCCTGTCCCACTCAGGTGCGTGTGGCTGAAGCCCATCAACGACTCATCCGACGCATGGTACCCGGAGCTCCAGTCCCAATCGTCGTTGTACGTGTCAGGACTGAGCTGCACCATGCCGAACGGAACCGTCGCCCCCGGGTAGGTATGGCCATGACCGCCCGTACCGATGCGCAGCTTCACGTTCTGACTCACCGGATGCGACCCAACCGCCTTCGTCGCCCTTGCCGAACTTCCGCCCGTACCATCTTCGGCACCGGCGCCAGGAACGCCGCCCGCCGCGCCAAGGCTGCACACCGACGCCGCGGGAAGTGCACTGAGAAACCTTCTTCTGGAGATCATCTCGTCCTCTCAAGCTCCCTTGCGCCCCACGCGGACAATGTCCGGTCAGCCAGCCAGCGCGTGCCGCATCTCCCCCGCCGGTTCACTCCGCGCCTCCGTCTCGAAGCTCATGGCAACGCAGATCGCCGCCACGTCCCCAATCCTCTCGCCCAACGACGCGCAAACCACGGTGCACGCCTCGGCCGAGGCACTCAAAGCCTCTCTCCGCAGAGCCTCGCGCGCCGGCGCTAGCAGCGATTCCCCCAGGCGAATCGCCAAGCCGCCAATCACGATCCGTTCCGGGTTCAGCACGTCCACCAGGACCGCCAGCGCGTCCCCCAGCTTCCGTCCCGTCGCCTCAACAATCCGTCCGGCCACCGCGTCCCCCTCCGCGGCGGCCAGGCCCACATCCTTGGCGGTCAGGGTCCCCTTCTGGAGGCAACTCGAAAGCGACGTCAGCTCGCCCCTTCGCGTCGCCGCCCGAACTACCCGCATCGCGCGCTCGGCCATCCCCTGCCCGCTGGCCCAGCCCTCCGCCGACCCCACTTTGTTGTAGCCCGCAGGGCCGGATCGAGTCAGCCGGACGTGACCGATCTCTCCCGCCATGTCGGAGGCCCCGTAGTAAAGCCGGCCGTTGATGATAATCCCGGCCCCCAGGCCGGTACCCATCGTCAAAAACACCATGTTGCTCGATCCCACCCCGGCCCCATAGCGGTGCTCCGCGATCGCCCCCGCATTTGCATCGTTCTCAACCCGGCACGGAACCCGGAACTCCCGCTCCAGCAGATCCTTGATCGGCACATCCACCCACGTCGGCAGATTCGGCGGACTCTGGATCACCCCGGCCCGGCGGTTCAACGGCCCGCCACAGCTCACACCGACACCGCGAAGCTCCGGCCGGCTCAGGCCGAGCGATTGGAGCGACTCGCCCACAGCAGCCTTGATCTTCTCGATCGCCTGCTCAGGTCCCCGTTCCGGCAACGTGGCAAACTCAACTCGCGAAAGCACCTCCGGCGGCCTGCTCGAAAGAACCACTGCGGTCTTGGTTCCACCGATGTCCACCCCGGCATAAATCGTCTCCGAGGCGGCATAGACCGACCCTGAGTCGTAGACCGTACCTCCGTCAAACTCAGCGCTCAAGCAGATTCACCTCGGAGACCGTTCCCCCATGCGAGCTCACACGCAACGTCTTGATCTCATACGGCCGGAACTCGCCGCTCCAGCGCGTCTTCGCAAACCGCAGATCCACCGTCGCCCGCGCAGGCCTTCCCTCCGCCTCATAGGCGCGCACGATAATGTCGTCGCCATCCTCCGCCTGCTTCACCGTCGAGATCACAACATCGCTCGCATCCACGGAAAGAAAAGAGTCCGACTGCGCGCGACCCCCGTTCGAAACGCCCTGCCCGTTGCGGCTACCCTGCCCGCCATGAATACCTTGGTAGATCACCGGCGCCGGCGAGACCAGTTCCTCCGCGACATGCGTCACGCCCGAGCTCTGCCATGAGCCCGCATGCGGCATCAGCACCATGCGAAAGGTCTGCACTCCCTGATCCATCCACTGGTAGTCCCGCTTCGGGTCGAGCACATACGGCTCATGATGTGCGTACACCGGACTGCGCACGATCGATACCCGCATGTCACCGCCCAGAACACTGTAGCCGTACTTCGCATCGTTGACGACCGCCAGGCCATAAGGCTTGCCATCCCGGCTTCCACTCACATCGATCCATCGCTGGCCCGGATCCTCATCGCCCTTGTTCCCTCGCGCCATCGCCCCGTAAGGGATCTCGTACGTCGCCTGCGGAGCCGCGACGTCGACCGGAAACGAATACCGCAGCATCTTCAAATGCTCGTGCCAGTCCAGGGACACACGCGCCTCCAGATCCCGGCTGCCCGCGTAAAGGATCCAGTCGGTCGTCAGCGTGGACGCCCCATAGGCCGATCGAACTCGTACCCGGGCGCGCATCGGTCCATCTTCAACTACCTTCCGCTCCTTCTGCTGGAAAGCTCCAATCTCGTCCGTGTACGCCACCACATGGTGGCTCCAGGTATCGCTGGTGTCGTTCAGGACCACGGCCCGCGCCCCGGTCTGTCCCCCCTTGAAGACCTCCTTGCCGGCATCCTTGTCGAAGATCCCGAGGGTCCCATCGGGGGAGAAGCTCACCCGCAGATGCTCGTTCTCCAGCACGTCTTGCGTTACCCTCACATCTCCCACGGCGCTCACCTTCCTCTGCTGCCCCACGGCGCCGGCCGCATCCTTTCGCAGCTGGATCTGCCGGTACCCAAACGCCGGCACCTCCACCTGCGCCACCAGCCTCGCCCGTCCCAGTACCGCCGTCGTTGGATCGGTCCACTGAAACGCAACCGGCCTGCCCTGTTCGTCCTCTACCCGGCTGGGTGCCTTGCGGTCCCACGCCAGGTCGTATTCAATATTCTGCTTCACACTCCAGCCGTTGGAGTTGAAGACCACCAGATACTGCGACTCGGGATCGGTCGCCGGCACCTGCCACGCCAGCCGCAGCGCCGTCTTATCCATCGCCTGATGCGCCGTATCCAGGGCCCGGCCATAGCCCTCGCGCGCCGATTCAAAGTGCTCCGGAAGCGTCGTTCCGGCCAGGCTGTCGTGAAACTGAAGAAACAGAACCCGCTCCCACGCCGCCGTGAAATCCGCCTTCGGGTAAGCCGCTCCCCACGCAGCCGATCCGATCGCCGCAAACTTCTCCGCCGTCACCAGCGCAGCCTCCGACATGCGATTGCCCTTCTTGATCTCGGAGCCCGCCGTGTAGCAGCCCACCGAGTGATGTTGCAGGTCGTCCTTCACCACCGCGAGATCCGCCGGCAGCGACTGGCGCACCTCGCTGAAGTACCGGTCCGGCGTGCTGTACAGCACCTTCGGCGCACCCGGCTGCGACTGGATCGCCCGGATATCGCGCATGCTCGCCCGGGTCGGCCCGCCGCCGTGATCCCCCACCCCGAAAAATTCCATCGCCGTCTTCACCGGCTGCTCGGCAAACAGATCCACCACCCGACGCATGTGCAGGTCGACAGATTTGTCAGTGTTATACGCCACCGGAATGCGAAACGTGAGAGCACGCGTGCCATCGATGCCCTGCCACCAGAACAGGCTCTCCGGCAGCGTCTTTTCCGTCGGACCCGGCCGCATAAAGACGTAATTGCTCATCCCCTGCAGCTTCAGGATCTGGGGCAGGCTGCCCGGATGCCCGAACGAATCGGGGTTGTAGCCGGTCGTGGCCATTCGTCCAAACAGCCGTTCCAGCGTGCGCTGCCCATACAGGCCCTGCCGCGCAAGCGCCTCCCCACTCGGCATGTTGACGTCCGGCTCCACCCACCATCCGCCCACCAGGTTCCAGCGCCCCTCCTCCACCCGCTTGCGAATCGCCGCCAGCAGCTCCGGATCACTCTCCGCCACCCACGCGTAAAACTGTGACGAGCTCGTCGTCATCGCCACATCAGGATCCTCGTTCATGCGATCCAGTGCCGCCTGGAACGTGCTGTGCACGACCGCGTCCGCCTCCACCCACGGCCACAGCCAGACCGCATCCACATGCGCGTTCCCGATCAGGTGCAGCCGAAGTTCATGGGCCGCGGCCGTCCACGCCGGCAAGGGCTGGACCTTAGCCGGCAAGGGCTGGTCCTTCGCTGGTAAGGGCTGGTCCTTCGCTGGTAAGGGCTGGTCTTTCCCCCGCTGCTGCTCCGTCTGCGGTGGAACCGGCGCCTTCTGGACTCCCGCCCGCTGCGTCTGCCCAACCCTTGAAGCAGAGCTCCCCGGCGTTAGCGCCGGCCGCGGCACCGTATCCGGCTTTCCCTGGGCAAGCAACGCCGCCGGGCCAAGAAAGGCGATCGCAGTCAGAACCAGGAACGCGTCAGCTACTTTGAAACTCCGCGACGACCCGCCATTCTTCATCGCGTCTCCTCGACCCGCATTCACTGCCCTCCCATATTCTCGACGGCTCATCGTTCCCCTCATGCCACAGCTTACCCGCTCGTGATTTGGTGCAGCTCGGATGCAGGATGGTATCGGTTCCAGCCAGGGAACAAGCGAACTCTACTCCGGGGGGTGAGGGGTGTCAACAAGGTTCGGGCCTCAGGCAAAACCCCTCCCCGATCCCGCCGCCCTCGGCACAACCAACAAAACAAATCTGGCGCGGGAACAGGTACCCAGTATTCTGCGAGAAGCAGATCTCGTCCATCGATGGCCACCCACGCAAAATCCGAAAAGCTCGTCCCTGCCCTTCAGGATGTCGCCCGCAGAGCAGGCGTCGGCGCCGCTACCGTCTCGCGCGTCATTAACGGCGGCCGCAACGTGAGCCCCAAGACCCTCGCCTCCGTCAACGCCGTCATCCAGGAGCTCGGCTACCACCCCAGCCACGCCGCGCGAAGCCTCAAGGGAGCGCGATCCAAGACCATCGGCCTTATCGTCCCCAGCGTCGCCGATCCCTTCTTCTCGAGCGCCGCCGCCGCCATCCAGGATGTGGCGCGGGCCAACGGCTGCCTCGTCCTCCTCGCCACCTCCGATAACGATCCGCGGGACGAACGCGCGCAGATGATCACCCTCATCCAGCGCCGCATCGACGGCCTCATCCTCGTTCCATCCAGCGACACCGACAGCACGCTCTTCGACCAGACCGGCTTTCCCGCCATCTGCTTCGATCGCCCCATCGCCGGCGCACCCATCGCCACCGTCCTCGGCGATAACTACGCGGGGGCAAAGACCGCAACCGAGCACCTCGTCGAACACGGCTACCGACGCATCCTCTGCCTGGGCGGCGATCCGGCGCTGTTCACCAGCAAAAAGCGCTCTCAAGGTCATCGCGACGTCATCCGCAGAGCCGGTCTGCCCTACCTCGCCAATCTCCAGATCCACGACTACGCCTCGGCGGAGGCCGCCGTTCTCGCGCACCTCGCCGGCCCATCCCCGGTCGATGCGATCTTCTCGACCAAGAACTCGACCACCATCCACGTGTACAAGATCCTGCGCAAACTCGGCCTGCGCATCCCTGGTCAGGTCGCGCTTCTCGGCTACGACGACTTCGAGCTCGCCGATGCTCTCGACCCGCCTATCAGCGTCATCCGCCAGCCCGTCACCCAGATCGCGACCCGCGCCGCCGAACTCCTCTTCCAGCAGATGGAGGCCGGCAGCAACGGCAGCGAGATGATCACCCTCAAGGTCGATCTGGTGCGTCGCGCCTCCTGCGGCTGCACCTGACGCCGTCTCCCGCGCGGCAGTTCTCCCCGCTCACACGTGTTCTCCACCCATCTGCTGCCAGCCGGAGATGCTGAACCCATGCGCCGCGCCGAGCGATTGCTTCACCGTGCCCCGGCGCGCTTTCGCATCCCAGCGAAGCTCTAGCTCCACCCCCGGCCTCCCTTGCAATCGCCACGGCAACGACCCATCCCCATACACCCGCACCGTCAACTCCCTGCTGCTCGCCGCCTCCGTCGAAGCGCCGATCGCAGCCACCGGAAACACCGACCCGCCCTTCACGAATACCGGTATCTTTTCCGTGCTGGAGGGCGCCATGAAACTCCGTCCCCCCTGCACCTCCGCTCCCGTCCAGAAGTCGTGCCACCGCCCGCTCGGCAGGGTGATCTTCCGCTCAGCCTCGCCCGCGAACAGCGGCGCCACCAGCATCCGGTCACCAACCATGTACTCGTCGTCGACCACCACCAGCGACGCGTCTTCCGGGTGGTCCAGGATAAGCGCCCGAAACGGCGGAGTTCCATCCGTGGCATACCGCTCAAACGCGGATCGGAGATACGGCGCCAGCTGCATCCGCCATCCGATGATGACGCGGCATCGCTCCTCAAGCGCCTCCCAACCCTCCGCGAACTCGCCCGCATTGTTCTTGAGGCGGTCGATCTGCTTCCACGGTGGACTCTTGATATACCACGCGTTCACCATCGCCAGCGGCGAAAACACCACGCTCTCGAGACGCCGGATAAGGTCCTCCTCGGTGCTGGCATCCCGCACCTCGGGGCACCACAGCAGGCCCGCGAACCCCGAGTTCACCAGCGCCCGGATAAACTGCCGGTGATCGTAAAGATCGCTGTACAGCACAAAAGGATACGGCGCGGCCAGCGCCCCACTCGACCGCACAAGGCCGTAAGTCGGCCTCCCCCGATCCAGAAACTGCTTCCAGATGGCGTGCTGGTATCGCAGGCCGAAGACGCTGTGCATCTGCTCTCCGTCGACGCCCGACGGGAACCGGCTCATATCCGGATACGACCATCCCCCCGTGTTATCCGATCCATCGCACTCATCCAGCTTGAAGCCCGAGACGCCCAGGTCGATCAGGTTCTTGCCGTGGAAGTCGCCGAAAACCCTCCGCCCAGGCTCGCCCGCGAAGTCCGGAACCAGGCCACCCCACACACCGTAATCGCCCGTGTAGGGCAGCAGCGACTCAAACAGCGGTGAGGTCGGGTGCGTAAACGCGTGCTCCCAAAGGTTCGTCTTGAAGCCAAGCTTCGTCATCTCCTCCACAAACGCCTTCGGCATGGGGAACCGCACCGGATCCCACCGAAACGAGCAGGAGTATGCGTGCGTCTGCCACCCGGGTTCGAGCCCCATTACATCGCACGGGAGGTTACGCTCCCGAAACTCCCTCGCCAGCTTCAGGACGCCACCATCGCTCGCCTGGCCCTCCGCCCGGTACCAGAAGCCCAGCCCCCACGTCGGCGGAGCCACACCGCCGCCCGAGAACAGGTTGTACCGCTGCACCGCTTGCAGCATCGCCGGCCCCGCAAACACGTACACGTCCACGCCTCGCGCCCGCGGCACCTCCACCGAGATCGTGCCCGCCGCATCCGCCGGGAGATTGCGCGTGCTCTCCGGGGTGTTCACCGACCCCGTGCCTACGGCTCCCTCCGCGCGCGCAACCGGCTTCGGACGGGCATCGCCACAATAAAACTCGACCTGGCGGCAGCTGTCCACCAACACCCCGTACCCTCGCGTGGTCACATAAAACGGAACCGGTGCGTGCGAGTCGCCGGTATCGTTCTTCGGGTCCGCATTCACCCGGATCGTCTTCTTCTTGCCGCGCTGCGCAAACGAAAGCAGCTGCAGCCCAAACCCGTACACCTGCTCCCGCGGCTGCAACGGGAGGTAGACCATGCATCCCCGGTTCGTGATCTCGCCGCCGATCTTGCCGATCGGCGGAGAGTTCGGGGCCGGCAGCAGGCGCATCCCGTCGAGCGCAGGCGGAATCAACCTCGAAGACACCGGGGTGTAAGCCTCTGGCTCGCCGAGCCGCGCCCTCCATATCCCCGGAAATACCTCGCTCCAGGCCAGATCTCCGGTCGCCCCCACCCCTTCCGGCATCTCGTCTGCCGCCAGCGTGGGCACGGCGGCCATGGCAAGACCGATCGCCGCGCCCGTCATCATCTGCCTGCGGTTCAAGCTTCGTCGCCCATCTCGTACTCTCAACAACACGCCTCCCAATCGCAACAGATCCTGTGTGACGTCACGCCATTCACAGCCCTGTCGGCGCCCAAAATCTCGAGTCCCCATCCATCTAAAACTCGCCCGGCCGGTACCCGCACCGGCCCGGGCGGAAGCGCCTGGTTCTCTACCCGCCTCGCAGGGTGCGACACCTCCCACTTGGCAACTCCCCGGCTTAGCCCGAGAAAAGCTCTTGACACAGCTTAGGACGCGGGAGCATGGTTGTTGAGCTCGCCAAATTGGAACCGATACCAGCCGCCCCGCAATCCTGCTCTCGCTTCCATGTCACAGCAGTATCACCCATGAGGATGTCCTATGTCTGGTCTCTTTCGCAAGCTCATCTCCCCGGCGCTTCTTCTCCTCTCCCTTGCATGCAGCCACCCGGGTTCGGCGCAGGAATCCCGCGCCACCGTGAACGGGCAGGTGCGCGACGTCAGCAGCAGCTCCGTCGATACCGCCACCGTCACCGCCCGCAACCTCGCCACCGCCGTCGCAACCTCGGTCAAAGCATCGGAGGGCGGCAACTACACCATTCCCTTCCTTGTGCCCGGCAACTACACCATCACGGCCGAGGCGCAGGGCTTCAAAACCATCACGCAGAATGTCGTGCTGCACGTGGGTGACAAACTCACGGTGGATCTGACCCTCCCCGTCGGCGAGATCTCCGAGACCGTCACCGTCACTGCCGCCGCCCCTCTGCTCGATGAAACCTCCGCCGTCCGCGGCGGCCTGGTCGACAACGTCCGCGTCACCGAACTGCCGCTCAACGGGCGCAACCCCTTCCAGCTCGCCAACCTCATTCCCGGAGTCGTCTTCGCCGGCAACCCGTCCTTTACGCGCCCGTTCGACAACGGTGACAACGCCAACTTCTCAATCAACGGCGGCCTCCGCCAGACCAACGCCTTCCTGATCGACGGCGCCCCGGATGACGCTCTCTCCGATACCGCCGGCGACCGTTCGCACGCCAACCAGAACGTCGCCTACATCCCCACCGTCGACGCCACGCAGGAGTTCAAAATCGTCACGAACTTCTACGACGCGCAGTACGGCCGTACCGGCGGCGGTGTCTTCAACGTCACCACCAAAAGCGGTACCAATCTCTACCACGGCTCCGTCTACGACTTCATCCGCCGCTACCAGCTGGACGCCAACAGCATCTCGCAAAAGGCGGCCGGCAAGCCCAGATACTCTGTCGATGCCGCGGGCAGGAACGTCGGCGGCCACACCCTCGACCAATACGGCTTCGCTCTCACCGGCCCGCTCAGCATCCCCGCCTTGTACAACGGCAAGGACCGCACCTTCTTCCTCTTCGGCTTCGAGAACTATCACGAGTCCTCGCCCTCGCCGGGTCTGACCACCACCATCAACAGCTTCGAGCGCAATGGCGACTTCTCCGCCGCCGGCGAGCCCACCATCTACGACCCCTACACCACCCGTCTGGACGCCACCGGCAAGTGCTGTATCCGCGATCCGTTCCCCGGAAACAAGATCCCGCTCTCGCGTCTGCAGACAAGCGCCGGCTACAAGATCGCCCAGGCGTTTCCGCTGCCGAACTTCTCCCCCACCGGTGGCGACCCGCTCGCCTCCATCGCGACCGCGAACAACTTCAGCACCGGCGCGAACCTCAGCGAAGACCACTTCCGCAACTGGATCGGTCGCGTGGACCAGAACTTCGGACAGCGTGAGCGCGTCTACGTTCGCTACGCCCATAACCGTCGTAGCCAGGTGGATAATGGCGCGACCAACTTCGCCGGACCCCTGCTCGATGCGCAGGACCCGCTGGGCCGCACCAACGACAACGCGGTGGTCGATTCGATCACCCAGCTCAGCCCCCGTTGGACGCTCGACTTGCGCGCCGCCGTGGCTCGTTACAACGAGACCGTGGCCCGCTCGCGAGTCTCCGGCTTCGACGATACCCAGCTCGGCTTCTCGTCCGCCTTCTCCAGCAGCCGCTTCGTTCCGGTTCCGCCCCGCATCTCTCTCGGCGGCAACTACACGGACGTGGGCACCCGCAATCCGCGCTTTGGCATCAGCACCATCACGTCCTTCCTGCCCAGCGTTGAAGCGGTGCTCGGTCGGCACTCCATCCACATCGGCGCGGACCTTCGGGACATCCGCTACGCCACCGGCGGCGGCTCCTTCGTCTACGGCGGCGGCCAGTTCTCCTTCAACTCCAACTTCACCCAGGCCAATCCGACCGCAGCCACCTCGGCCACCTCGGGCTCCAACGTCGCCTCGCTGCTTCTCGGCGCGCCCTCGGGCGGCATCCTCTCCTTCACCCCCAGCCTCCTCTATCGCTGGCACTACTTCGCGGGGTACGTCCAGGATGACTGGAAGCTCTCGCAGCGCCTGACGCTTAATCTCGGCCTGCGCTACGACGTGGAAGGCTCGCCCACCGAAAGCCAGAACCGCCAGAACCGCGGCTTTGCCTTCAACGCGCCATCTCCACTCGCCGGCCCCGCCAAGACCGCAAGTTCGGCGGTCTGCCCGGCCTGTTCCAACCTCAACGGCGGCCTGCTCTTCGCCGGAACCGGCGGCAACGCGAGAGAGGCGTTCAATACCTCGTACACACACGTCCAGCCACGCTTCGGTGCTGTCTTCCGCGCCTATAAAGACACCATCTTCCGCGGTGGGTATGGCCTCTTCTATCTCCCCGAAGCAGCCTTCGGCGCCGCCCAGGGTTTCGCGCAGGATACCGCGTTCGTCTCCAGCAATATCGCGGGCGGAACCACCCCGGATAACTTCCGGCCAAACGGAAATAACGCCGCAGCCCCGCCGCTCAACAATCCGTTCCCGACCGTCTTGAAGCCAACCGGCAGCTCGCTCGGCCTCTCCACCTTTGAAGGCCAGAGCATCATCTTCAACAACGTGGATCGCAAGATCCCCCACGTTCACCAGTATTCGTTCGGCATGCAGCAGCAGTTTCCCGGCAACATCAAGCTGGATGCCTCGTACGTCGGCAGCCGGACGATGGATATCAACACCAATGACAACCAGGCGGGCGGCGCGCGCAACCTAAATGTGCTGAGCAATGCACAGATCGCTCAGGCCAGGCAGACCGCTGCGTCGCTTCCAATACCTCTGACGGCGGCTCAGTATGTCGGCCAGAGTGTTCCCAATCCCTTTGCGGGTCTGCTGCCCGGCACCAACCTCAATGGCGGAACCGTCTCGCGTCAGCAGCTCCTCCTTGCCTACCCGCAGTTCCTCAACGTCACCTATGGCCAGGAATCCGTCGGCAAGATCTGGTACGACTCCGCCCAGGTCTCCGTCGAAAAGCGCTACTCGCATGGCCTCACCCTGTCCGGCGCCTATACCTGGTCGAAGACGCTGGAAGCAGTGTCCTTCCTGAACAACCAGGACGCGGCTCCGTTCAAGAACCTGTCGGCAAGCGATCGCCCGCAGCGTCTGGTTATCTCGGGCGTCTACGAGCTTCCCTTTGGCCACGGAAAGATGTTCGCCGGCCAAAGCAATCGCGCTGTTGAGCTCCTGATCGGCGGTTGGCAGCTCAACTACATCGAACTGATCCAGTCCGGCCAGCCCACCGACCTGAACGGCTCTGCCTACCTTCTGCAGGACCCGCGGCTCGGTATCAACAAGAGCTTCAATACTTACTTCAACAACTGCGTGCAACAGGCGGTCGGCAACTCCTCGTCGCAGCCGAATGCGACAAACACCGGCTTCGTCCCCTGCTCCAATCCGGCCTGGAAGCTCACCAATGGCGCCAACCTGGATCTGCGCTCCACCCCCTTCCGGTCAGGCTCTATTCGCAACCCTTGGGCCCCTTCGGCCGACCTGTCCCTCAGCAAACGGTTCAACGTCACCGAACGTTATAACGGCCAGTTCCGCTTCGAAACCTTCAACGTAACCAACACCGCAATCCGAAATAATGCCAACACCAACCCCAATAGCAACCAGTTCGGATTCGTCTCCATCAGCCAGTCCAACATCCCCCGTCAGGTACAGCTGGGCTTCAAGCTCAACTTCTAACTCTCCTTAACCCGGGGGCGCGACGCCATCGGCGTCCGCCCCCAGCCTCCTCCCGCCCCCCCGCCGTCGCTCAACTCCGCCAGTGCAGCTCCACCGGCCCCCTCAGCGGATGCTCCCCCGTCCCTTTGAGTCGCGCCTGCTTCAACGCGAAATACCACTTCGCCGGCTGGTCCGCGTCATCGATCAGCATCAGGCTGGGGTTGGATCGCAGCCCCTCCGCCTGTTCGATCATCGTCTCTTGGTCCTGCCTCACGAATCGCGCTCCAAAATATGTCGCGATGCTGGTTACAAATGGAACGCGGTAGAACACGTTCCAGGCTGCGACCACATCGATGCGGCACGTCGATGCGGTAACCGGGGTCACCGTAGTTAGGCTCGAAAACCATTTGTAACCGGCACGGATCGTCTCAACCCTGCGGTTCGGTAGCACGAAGTCGATCGTCGTCGTAATCGGCTCGCCGTACACCCCCAGCAGCTTGTACGGAGCCGAGTTCGCGCTCGGCGCGTGCGAACTCATCCGAAACCCGTCCGGTATCGGCTCGAAGTGCTTCGTCTTCTCGTGAATCGATCCCCGGGACCGCCACCACCACGCCTGGTGCACAAAGGGCCCATGCGCCGGGTCCATCAGCCCGATAATCCCGTGATCCACATTGCACGGCAGATCCGCCTGCAGATGCGCGCTCCTGAACCTCTCCGAAAACTTCGGCAGCTCCGGCGCCCCCGGAAGCTCGCGCCTGATCCGGCCCTCTCCCGCCCCCGGAACATACACCCACGCATACCCGTCCCGCTCCTCGGTCGGAAACGCGCTCGCATAGATCTTCGTCGCGTCCAGCCTGTCCGCCTCCGTCAGCGACGGAATCTCCCGGCACTGCCCCGTGCACGGCTCAAACCTCCACCCGTGATACTTGCACTGCACCGTCTCGCCATCGAACCACCCCGCAGACAACGGTATCCCCCGGTGCGGACATAGGTCCCGCATCGCAAAGATCGTCCCATCATTCTTCCGCCCCAGCAGCATCGGAATCCCCAGCAGCATCGCCTTTGCCGTCTTGCCCGGCCGCAGCTCCCCTGCCCGCAGCGCCGGATACCAATCCCCGAAGATCAGCTCCGCCGGCGGCCCAGCCACCTGCGCCGAACTCGCCAACACCACGCCCAAATCAGCTCCCTCCACACCGCGCCCGCAACTCGCCGCTCAACCTCCATCATATCCATCACCCGCAGCCCTCAACCCGCCGTCATCTCGACCGAACCCCGAGCGCAGCCGAGGGGGAAGCGGAGAGACTCCTGTATTCCGCTTCCCCCGTCGCACTCACTTCAGGCGATCACTCCCCCCAGGCCCGCCGCGTCCGCCGCTGCTCACCAGCAGCCCAGCCCGCGATACCCTGAATCTCTCCCATGCTCTCCCTCCCCCGCGAAACCCAACCCGGCGCCCACCGCAACCGCCTCCTCACCCTGGCTCTCTGGCTCCTCTTCTACGCCAGCTTCACCCTCATCTCCCCGCCACTCCTCGACGACGCCGACTCCGTCCACGCCGAGGTCGCCCGCGAGATGCTCCTCCGCCACGACTGGGTCACCCTCTACGCCAACGGCATCCGCTACCTCGAGAAAGCCCCCCTCCTCTACTGGTCCATGGCCTTGAGCATGAAGCTCTTCGGCGTCTCCGCCCCCGCCGCCCGCCTCCCCCTTGCCCTCACCGTCCTCGCCCTCGCCCTAGCCCTCGAGGCCTTCGCCCGCCGCGCCTTCGATTCCACCCGCGCCGGCCTCTACACCAGCCTCATCACCCTCTCCTCCTTCGGCATCTTCATCTTCACCCGCATCACCATCCCCGACGCCGCCGTCTGCCTCTGGATCACCCTCGCCCTCTTTCTCTACTGGCGCAACACCCAGCGCTCCGCCCCCAGCCGCATCCTCTGCTTCGGCTTCGCCGCTTGCTGCGCCCTCAACGTCCTCACCAAGGGCCTCATCGGCATCGTCTTCCCCATCGCCATCGTCCTCCTCCATCTCCTCGCCATCGACGGCCCGCGCAACCTCCTCGCCAACCTGCGCGCCCTCTTCCCCTTCACCAGCACTGCTGTCTTACTCGCCATCGCAGCCCCCTGGCACATCCTCGCCGCCCGCGCCAACCCCACCCAAGGCCACCCCGCCCCCATCACCTTCATCCAAGCCCACCCCTCCGGTCTCTCCGGGCTCTGGTCCGGACACTGGTCCGTCCCCCTCCCCACCGACGGCAACGTCCACGGTTGGACCTGGTTCTACTTCGTCAACGAGCACCTCCTCCGCTACCTCAACCTCCGCGTCCCCCGTGACTACGACACCGTCCCCCTCCTCCTCTTCTACGGCCTCCTCTTCGTCTGGCTCATGCCCTGGAGCGCCTTCGTCCCCCACGCTCTCGCCACCATCCCCCTCCGCAGACTCTGGCGCAACCCAGCGCAGCACGTCACCTCCACCTCGCCTCCTGGGTTGTTATCCACCTTGCCTCTTTGGTTGTCGTCCCGCTTGCCTTTTTGGTTGTCATCCCGCAGCGTAGCGGAGGGATCTGCTTCTCCCAGCGCCCCCGCCCACTCCCCCCCAAGCCACCACCTTCCATCCGCTGTCATTCTGAGCACCCCCAGACTCGCCGAAGGCGAGGACAATCCCTCTCTCTCCAATGCCCCCGATCCCCTCACCCCCCTCGACCAGACCCGCCTCCTCCTCGGTCTTTGGGCCGCCGTCCCCCTCCTCTTCTTCTCGCTCTCCACCCGGCAGGAGTACTACGTCCTCCCCGCCCTCCCCGCCCTCATCCTCCTCATCGCCGGCTGGTTGAAGGAAGAGACCGACGAAGCCGCAACCTTCGTCGCCCCCAACCCCCGCCTCCGCTCCGGCCAACGCATCGCCCTCGTCCTCTTCGTCCTCGGCTCGGTCGCCTCTCTGGCCGCCGCCTTCTTCGCCCTCACCAGCCGCGCTCCCAACCCCAGCGCCGGCCTCGCCATCCTCCTCCGCCAGAACCCCGCCGACTACGCCCTCTCCTTCGGCCACTTCCTCGACCTCAACGCCCGCGCCATGGGAGCCTTCCGCGCACCGCTCGTCCTCACCTCCATCGCCCTCTTCACCTCCACCCTCCTCTGCTGGCGCCTCCGCCGCGACTTCCGCCCCCACGCCGCCAACCTCGCCCTCGCCGCCGGCGCTTTCCTCTTCCTCATCGCCGCCCACCAGGGCCTGAGCATCTTCTCCCCCGTCCTCACCTCCCGGCAGCTCGCCGCCGCCGTCGAGCCCCAGCTCCGCCCCCCCGGCTCCCGCTTCCCCGATCTCATCGTCATCAATGGCGAGTACGAGGCCGCCAGCACCCTCGGCTTCTACCTCCACCGAGACGACCTCCACCTCCTCAACGGCCGCTCCTCCAACCTCTGGTACGGCTCCTTCTTCCCCGACGCCCCCCACATCTTCGAGGACGATATCTCCATCCAGCTCCTCTGGACCGGCGACCGCCGCGTCTTCCTCTGGACCGAACCCAACCACGTCCCCAAACTCCCCGGCGCCGCCTACCTCATCGCCGAGTCCGGCGGAAAAGAGATCCTCTCCAACCAGCCCAACCCCTTCTAACCCACCCCATCTCCAGCACCCTGCCAACCTAGTCAGCCCAGACCTCGTTCATCCACCCCCTTCATCTCGATCAAAGCGCGCGGCACGTAGCGGAGAGACCCCTGTATTTGCCCCTGCCTTCGCCTGCACTTTTGCTAGTCCTGAGCGAAGTCGAAAGGGGGGAGAACCTGCTTCTGCCTTGCCATCGCTTGCACTTTTTGCTTGTCATTCAGAAGCGCAGCGGAGGAATCTGCCTCTGTCCTTTGCCTGCATTTTTTGCTTGTCATTCAGGAGCGCAGCGCAGGAATCTGCTTTCGTCCTTTGCCTGCCCTTTGCTTGTCATTCAGAAGCGCAGCGCAGGAATCTGCTTCTGTCCATGAGAGGATTTCCCTATGAGCGATTTCATCCCCCAAGCAGGCGCAGTCAAGATAGGCGGCCTCGGCCGCAAAGCCCAGAAGCTCCAGTCCGCCCGCGAAAAAGCAGCGGAGGTCAAGACCGGCGCAAAGCCCCTCTCCGCATCCTCCCAGACTCCCTCTAAAGCAAAGGACTCCTTCGCCAGCACAAAAAAAACCACCTTCCAGCGCAAAGCCGTCTAGCCAAGCAATCGTTGTCCTCACTCCAGACGACCGTCTTCCAAAGCAGCCGCCGCGAGAAGTCGATGCTGGGCCAGGGACGCGTCACACCAGGGCACGGCTTCAGTCGTGCCCAAGCTAACTGAAAAATCCTTCACTCCTATGCGGGATCAACCGCGCGCCCTGTTGCAGCAAAGTCCTAAGAATTTAGTTGACAGACCAGCCATGTCGATCTTATGGTCCTAAGTAATTAGGAGATCTGCTTGAAAAAGTCAGACAAGGTCGGCCTGACAAAACTCGAACTCAGGATTATGCAGGTGATCTGGAAGTTCGGCGATAGCACCGTCACTTCGGTGCAGGAAAAGCTCGAGCCGGCGCTCGCATACACGACCGTCCAGACCATGCTCAACATCCTCGAGCGGAAGGGCAAACTTCGACGCACCTTGCAGGGTCGCGCCTACGTGTACAGCCCGACCCTGACCGAAGCCAAGGCACTCGGTCAAGGGGTGCGTGACCTCATCGATCGCATGTTCGGCGGCTCAACCGAAGAGCTCGTCATGAGCTTGCTCCAAAACCACCATATCGATGCCGATACGCTTGCCGAACTGACAAAGAAATTCGAAGAGGAAGCTGGTGACCTGTGAGCAGCGTCGAATCGTTCCTTCTTGCCTACGTTCTCAACTCCCTTTGGCAGGTTCCGCTCCTGTTTGCCTCTGCATGGATCGTGGCGCGAGCGGCGCGAGCCACCGGCCCTGCGCTGGAGCAGCGCATCTGGGTGAGCGCATTGCTGCTCCAGGCTCTGCTTCCGGCATGCTCTATTTCGCCATTCGCCTGGCTTCGTGAGCTCTGGAACCATCGCGCAGGTCTCCCCGGCAAACAACAGGTCTCCGTCGCAATTGGTCCGGGAGTTGGGGCCGGCGCGCTTCACCTTCCGGCCCACCTGCAATCCACCGTCGTCACCATCTACCTCGTCACCACCATCTACTTTCTCGCAAGACTCCTTTGGAGAGGCTCCAGACTCTCCAAGTTGCGGCGCCGATCTCGGCCACTCCTGCTCACCGGCGAAGCTGCTCTGTGCTGGAGCCGATGCTGTGACCGGTTTGGCGTTCACCACGCCACACTGGCTGCCGCGTCACAACTCTTCGGCCCCGTCACCTTGGGAATCCGCCGCAAGCTCGTGCTTCTGCCCAGCCGCATGGTCACTGACCTCCCCATCGAGGACCTGCGCACCGTCATCGCGCACGAGTTCGCTCACATGCACCGGCAAGATTTCGCCAAGAACCTCCTCTACGAAGTGCTCGCTCTGCCAGTGAGCTATCACCCTCTGTTCTGGCTCACCCGGGAGCACGTCCTCGAAAGCCGTGAGATGGTCTGCGACCGCATGGCTGCAGAGATCTCTGGCCGAAAGGAATACGCACACTCCCTCCTTCGGTTGGCGTCCCTGCTTCTAGGCGGAGCCTCAGCCACGACATCTCACGCCATCGGGATCTTCGATGCCAACAAGTTCGAAAGGAGACTTATGAAGCTGACAGAAAAACAGGAAGAGATTCGCGGGGTGCGGCGGGTGGCCACCATCACGGCGTGCCTCGTCTTCGGCGTGGCGACCTGCTGCTCCGCTCTGGCGCTGCACGTCCATGTCGGTGCGGACTCGCGAAGCAACGCAAAGGCTTCGTCGGCATCGCCCTCCCGGCTCAAGGTCGACTCCGGCACGCTGGCCGGCGCCCTCCTCACCCACGTCAACCCGATCTACCCCGAGGCCGCGAAGAAAGCGAAGATCCAAGGTCCGGTCGTGCTCCACGCCGTCGTCGGAAAGGACGGATCCGTCCAAAACCTCACGGTGGTCTCTGGACCGCCGGAGCTTCAACCATCGACGCTGGATGCCGTGCGCCAATGGACATACAAGCCGTTCCTCCTCAACGGCGATCCGGTCGAGGTCGAGACTACCGTGACCGTAACGTACTCGCTCCAGCCTTGACCCAGCGGCAGATGCAGGGGCGTGCTTGTCGCTCTCCCCTTCCCGCCTGAACTCGCGCCAACCATCACACTCACGCCAACTGCCACACCCGCACCGCGTTTTCACCACACATTCCAACCACAAATCCTGGTGCGCTAAACTAAGCAAGCAGGCGGCCGGACGATCGCTGCCGCCCTTCGCGCAAGCGATTCGGCGGGGGAGGAAAGTCCGAACTCCAGAGGGCAGTGTGCCGGATAACGTCCGGGACTGCCGCCCCAAGGCGGCAGGACGGCCAGTGCAACAGAAAGCAAACCGCCAAGCTCGGCGCGCAAGCGACGAGAAGGTAAGGGTGAAAGGGTGCGGTAAGAGCGCACCGCGACCGGCGTAAGTCGGTCGGCATGGTAAACCCCACACGGAGCAAGACCAAATAGGCAGGGATCGATCCGCTCCTCTTCAGGCGGTTCGAAGCGCACCGGCCCGGTACGCCCAGGCGAAGAGATCTACCGAGCGCAAGCCCGGGGAAGCCGAAACCTGCGGGTAGGTTGCTCGAGCGGCCCAGCAATGCGCCGCCTAGAGGAATGATCGTCTAAAACAGAATTCGGCTTACGGGCCGTCTGCAAACCCCCGGCCCCGGTGATCCCAAAAGATCCCGGGGCCAACTTACACCGCCCGCGCGCCCGTGTCCCTCTTCTTCCATTCCGAGCACAGCGAGGGAGCTGCTTATCGCCCACAAACCCCTCCGCAAGCCCCCGCTCTACGCGTCTTGTCGGTCACCAAACCGTGTCAAGCAGCAACACCGCTCATCCCCTCTCAGGACGGCGCGAACCGAGTGGCGTAGCTGGTCCCCAGGCCCACTAAAATGGATACAGAAGGAAATCACCATAACCTCACCATCTGAGCCTTGTCGTTGGGAATCAAGACTTTACCAGCAACCCGAACAGATTGAAGACTTTGCGATTCACCCTCTAGCTATGTGACGCAAACAAGGAACTTTAAGAGGATACCGGGGGGGAGTACCCCCTTACCGCACCGCCGCCATAGCCGCCCGAAACAGCCCCTCGAACCCCTCCGCCACCGTCGGGTCCTTCTCCACCGCCGCCTCGATCGCCCGCTGCGCCACCGCCCGCGCATACCCCAGGTTCACCAGCGCCGAAAGCGCATCCTCCCCCACCGGCCCTAACCGCCGCCCGCCACCCCCCGTCTCCGGAATCGCCGCCGCCAGATCGTCCAGCTTGTCTTTCAACTCCAGCACCACCCGCTCCGCCGTCTTCTTCCCGATTCCCGGAATCCTCGTCAGCGTCGCATGATCCTGGGCCCGGATCGCCCCCACCAGGCGCTCCGTCGAAATCCCGCTCAGCACCGTAATCGCCAGCTTCGGCCCGATCCCCGAGATCGTCAGCAGCCGCTCGAACATCCGCTTCTCCTGCCGGTCCGCAAACCCGAACAGCGCGATCTGGTCCTCCCGCACATGCGTGTACACATGCAGCGAGACCTCCGCCCCCTCCCTCGGCAGCGCCGAAAACGTCGACACCGAGATGGTCACGTCATAGCCCACACCTCCACACCCGATCACCGTCTGATTCGGATGCTTTTCGAGGACCAGGCCACGCAAATGGGCAATCATGCTGCTCGAAGTGTACCCGCCCATCCCCGCGCGATCCCGAATAGGGAAGCCCCCCCACCCTCTCCAGCAACGGGTTTTCCTCTGAACGGAACGCCGATCCATCTTCGGCTGACGGTCTGGGTAAGTATCTGCCTCCCGCACCCGCCCCCAAGCGCAGTTCCTCGATCTGCTGCTTTTGGCCTTTCACATGCTCCTCCAATGGCATAAGGAGCAGTCACTGTCCTGATTTGACACTGCTCCTCAGGTCCGCCCGGCCCTGCCGATACATGCAGCAACTTGAACGGAGCGTTTCCCCCAATGAGCACACACTCCCTGCACACCTCTTCTGCCCTGATGAAGCGCCTCGTCTACTCCCTGGCATCCCTCTGCGCCGCCGCCCTTCTCCTTCTTCTTCCGCAGACCCAGCACGCCCTTCCGCTCTCCGCCCGTCCGGCCAATGTCGTCGCCATGCTCGTCCGCCCCGCCGCCCTGCTGCTCCCCGGCTCACGCGACTTCTGGCATACGGAGGGCAATCGCATCCTCGATGCGCATAATCAGTCCATCCGCATCTCCGGCGTGAACTGGAGCGGCTTCGAGACCCTCCAAGCCATTCCCGGCGGTCTCGACGCGCAAGACTACCGCGTCATCCTCCGCACCATCCAGGCGAACGGCTACAACACCGTACGCATCCCCTTCTCGAACGAGATGGTCGAGACCCCCACCGCCCCCAATCACATCCGCTTCTCGAACCCCAGTGGCCCCATCAACGCCGATCTTCGCAACCTCACCTCACTCGAGATCCTCGACAAGATCGTCGCCTACTCTGGCAAACTCGGCCTCAAGATCATCCTCGACAACCATCGCTCCGAAGCCGGTTCCAGTGCTCAGGAGAGCGGCCTTTGGTACACCCCGCGATTCCCCGAGTCCGCCTGGATCGAAGATTGGACCGCCCTCGCCCGCCGCTACAGCAACACCTCCACCGTCATCGGCATGGACCTACGCAACGAGCCCCACAACGCAGACAAAGGCGGCTCCTGCTGGGATTGCGGCGGCCTCACGGACTGGCACCAAGCCGCCGGACGCGCCGGTGACGCCATCCTCGCCGTCAACCCGCGCCTCCTCATCTTCGTCGAAGGTGTCGATACCTACGCCGGGGACACCTACTGGTGGGGCGGCAACCTCGAAGGCGTCCGCCGCTCGCCCGTCCGCCTCTCCGTCCCCAACCACCTCGTCTACTCCGCCCACGAGTACGGCCCCACCGAGTATGCGCAGCCCTGGTTCAACACCGCCACCAGCCCCGCCACCCTGGCCGGTCTCTGGCGCCGCCATTGGGCCTACATCAGCGAAGCCGGAATCGCCCCCGTCTGGATCGGCGAGTTCGGCACCTCCAACAGGGACGCGGACGTCCAGAGCTCAACACCCGGCTCCGAAGGCCAATGGTTTACCAGCCTCATCGAGTTCTTCGGCAGCCACCCCGCCCTCGGCTGGACCTACTGGGGCGTCAACGGCGAAGACCGCTACGGCCTCCTCGACATCGCCTACTCCAGCCAGCCAGCTAACCAGCTCAAGGCCGAAGCTCTCGCGAATATCAGCAGCAGCGGCACTTCCAGCCGGACTCTTGCCTTGGCTGCGGCAATCCCCACGCCAATGCCGCCGACGTACCCTACCCTCCCCACCACCTTCAGCCAGCCCTCCGCGGCAGCGGAGCCCGCGCCCTACACTCACCCCACCATCCAGCCTTCTTTCTCGACCGAATCGCATCGCCAGCCCACAGCCGTAGCTCACTCCCACCCCAGCGACTCCCGGAGCTCGACCACTTCCAGCGTACAAAGTTCCATCACTGCCAGCATCCATCAGGCCGTCAGCACCGCAAACCTAAACCTCGCGGAGGACCTCGGTACGGCCGCTCGCTAGCCTCGTTCGCCTCCGGCCTTCGTCTCGCTCTCGCCCGTACCTCCGTGCAAGTCAGCCCTGTGTGCGCCCAAATCGCATTTCTGTTCTCATGGAGGACGCCGCAACTCCCAACGGAACTGCCGCCGCCCCAGGGACTACACCCCTGGAGACCCAACACCCACGGAGACCCACAATGGACCGCCGATCCTTCCTGTTCGCCGCTGGCAGCGCCTGCCTCCTGCCCGGCTCCTCCGCCTTAGCCGTCAGCGGCACAGAGGCTGCGGATGACGTATCCGCCATTCCCTCCCGAACTAAACTTCAGAGCTTTGACTACCGCGGCGTTCGCCTGCTCGATAGCCGCTTCCAGCAGCAGGTTCAGCAGACCCGCGAGCTCTACATCAACATGTCGGATGATGACATCCTGAAAGGCTTCCGCCGCGCTGCCGGCCTCCCCGCCCCCGGCAACGACATGCGCGGCTGGTGCCGCCACAACTGCGGCGCCACCTTCGGCCAGTGGATCAGCGGCATGGCCCGTCTCAGCTGCGCCACCGGCGACGCCGCCATGCGCTCTAAAGCCATCCTCCTCACCACGGAGTGGGAGAAGACCCTCGCTCCCGACGGCAACCCCCGCATGGACACCTATGGCTGGGAGAAGATGGCCTGCGGGCTCGTCGACCTCGCCCTCTACGCCGGCTTCCCCCATGCCCTCGAGATCCTGGATCGCATCACCCTCTGGGCCTCGGCCCACTTCGACCGCTCGCGCTCACCCGCCACCGAAGCCGACCGCGACGGCGCCGCCCGCACGGCACCCTCGAGTGGTACACCCTCCCCGAGAACACCCTCCGCGCCTACGCCATCACCGGCAACAAGACCTTCCTCGACTTCGCCAACCTTTGGCTTTACCCCAGCTACTGGGACAAGTTCGCCGACACCACCCGGCCCGCCGGCGTCGAATACCTCCACTCCTACAGCCACATCAACACCTTCTGCGGCGCGGCCATGGCCTATGCCGTTACCGGCGACCCGCGCTACCTCCGCATCGTCCGCAACGCCTACGATTGGGCGCGCTCCACCCAGACCTACGCCTCCGGCGGCTACGGCCCCGGCGAGTGGAGCGTTCCCGCCGACGGCTCACTCGGTCGCGCCCTCGACCTCCGCCTCGACACCGCCGAGATCCCCTGCGGCTCCTGGGCCGGCTTCAAGCTCTCCCGCTACCTCATTGGCTTTACCGGCGAAGCCCGCTTCGGTGACTGGATCGAGACCCTTCTCTATAACGGCATCGGCGCCGCTCTCCCCGTCCAGCCCGACGGCCGCTCCTTCTACTACGCCGACTACCGCGTCGGCATGGCCGCCAAGACCTTCTTCTGGGACGAGTGGCCCTGCTGCTCCGGCACCTACATCCAGACCGTCGCCGACTTCCACAACATCCTCTACTTCCACGACCACACCGGCCTCTACGTCAGCCTCGCCATCCCTTCCGAGGTCGAGTGGAAACACGCCGGACAGAACGTCCGCCTCACCCAGCAGACCACCTTGCCCGAAGCCGACACCACCACCCTCCGGCTCTCGCTCGATCGCCCCGCCGACCTCGCCCTCCACATCCGCATCCCGTCCTGGAGCCGCGACGCCACCATCACCGTCAACGGCCAGCCCTTTCCCGCGAAGCTCGAACCCAATCAGTGGGGCACCCTCAAGCGCACCTGGCAGCCCAACGACACCGTCGTCGTTCGCTTCCCCCTCCGCCCCCGCGTCCTCCCCGTCGACCCCCAGCACCCCAACCGCGTCGCGTTCCTGTATGGTCCGCTCCTCATGGCCCAGGACGCCCGCTTCTCCTTCCCCCTCCACGGCGACCCTGCCCTCCTTGCCGCACGCCTCGACCGGGTCCCCGGCAAACTCGAGCTCCAACTCGGCCCGGACGCCCCCTCCCGCCTCAACGAAGGCGGCCAAAAGATCACCCCCGCAAGCCTGGACGAGGGCGGCCAGAAGGTCGGCAATCTGCGCCCCTTCTCTACCTTCGGGGAGCGCGAGCCCTACCGGGCCTACTTCGATCTCGACAAGCCCCGCTTCCTCTAGGAGAGGATCGACCTATTCCATCTGCAACTGTTAAGTTCCGCAAACAGCCCTACTTCCCAATGCAAAAGCTCGAAAAAATCAGTCGCAGAATATCGTCCGTCGTCGTCGTCCCCGTCAGCTCATCCAGCGCCCGCAGCCCCCGGTGCAGATCCATTAGCACCACCTCATGCGGCAGCCCCGCCGCCACGGCCGCTCGCCCCTCCGCCAACGCGCCCACGGCCTCGCTCACCGCCCGGTGCTGCCGTAGATTCGTCAGCATCCCACCCTCCCTACCCATCCCCGTCCCGCGAACCGTCTCCAGGATCGCCGATCGCAGCTCCGCCACCCCCTCCCCGCTCTTCGTCGAAGTCACAACCACCTCCACCCGCCCCCTCTTTGCGATCTCTAACCCCGCAGCCTCCGCCCCCTTCGCAAACAAGTCGCTCTTGTTCAACGCCATCAACAATCGACCCCCACTCCCGCCCGCGTCCCTACTTCCAGCACCGCCTGCCCCGCCAAGAATCGCCAGATCCTCCCCATCCAAAGCCCCCGTTCCGTCCACCACCAGCAGAACCACATCCGCATCCGCCATCGCCTGCCTCGACCTCGCGATCCCCATCACCTCCGCCTCCTCGAGCGTTCCCGCCCCCGGCCCCTGCATCCGCAAACCGGCCGTGTCGATCAGTTCCACCGGCACCCCCTCGATCGAAATCATCTCTGTCACCAGGTCCCGCGTCGTCCCCGGAGCCGCTGTCACAATCGCCCGCTCCCGCTCCACCAGCGCGTTGAACAGCGACGACTTCCCCGCATTCGGCCGGCCCACAATCGCCAGCCGAAACCCCTCCCGCACCACACGTCCATACCCATAGCTCCGCTCCAGTCTCGCCAGGGGAGCCATCACCGCTGAAATCCTCTCCATTACCTGCGCCCGCGGCAGCACATCGATATCGTCCTCCGCAAAATCGATCCCAGCCTCCATCGTCGCGATCAGCCCCACCAGCATCTCCTTCGTCGGCAGCACCTCCCGCGACACCGCGCCCCCCATCTGGCTCGCCGCCGTCCTCGCCTGATGCAGCGTCGTCGATTGGATCAGGTCGTTCACCGCCTCCGCCTGGGTCAGGTCCAGCCTCCCCGACAGAAACGCCCTCTGCGTAAACTCCCCCGGCTCCGCCAGCGTTCCGCCTCCCGCCAGGCAGCCGCGCAAAATAGCCTCCAGCACCACCGGCGATCCATGTGCCGCCACCTCCACCACATCCTCCCCCGTGTACGATCGCGGCCCCGCGAAGTACGTCACCACCACCTCGTCCAGCACCTTGCCCGAATCGTCCCTCCCCTCCCCCACCCGCCCCTTATCCCCCCCGGACACGTCCAGCAGGTACCCGAACTGCGCCCTCCCCGGCTCCATCGGCCCCCTGAGCCGAAGCATCGGCGCCGCGATCTCCCGCGCCCTCGGTCCCGACATCCGAACCACCCCAATGCCCCCCCGGCCGGGAGCCGTTGCAATCGCGACAATCGTCTCTCGCTCCGCCGTCATCACAACCTGCCGCACCCGCCCACAGAACCCTCGCCCAAGCCCTACGTAAGTACTCGCCAAGCCGTGCTCAGTACAAGCCCTGCTCAGTATAGGAGCCACCCGTTCTGCCCACCTCTGGAGATCCAGCTTTGGAGAAGCAGCTTTCCCTTCACCCCCGCAAAGCTTTGCCATCGACCCGCCTGCCACCCTCGCGAATCCCACGCATTCTCACATTGGGCATGGCGTCCAAATTGCTCCTAAGCAATCGCACCGGGGCCCTTAGCAAACGCTTCGGCGTAACCACATCCTTCTTCCACCTCATGTGCCGTACAGGAGGGTTCTCACGGCGAACTCTGTGCCGGACACATCCCTGCGTGCACGCAGCACCTCCCGGAACCAAGTTCCGTCCCCGGAACAGCCACCTACCCAACAGCCCTCTCCAGCAACCTGGGCGGGTACACATCAGTCGCACTATTTTTGAACAGTTTCGATCACGCACTCGGGCCCCCGCCGAACAGGCAGCCTCCGCTCCCATCGGATCGGACATTCGCCCACACGGTTCTCGCCCCCCCGTGATCGCAAAGATCCGGCGTTCCAACGAGCGCGCCGGTGTAAGCGCAGAGTGCATTGGCGAAGGCAGCTGCAAAGCGTCTTCGCCTTTTTCTGCGCTCCGCCTTGGCGCTTCAACACAGAGGGCCCTATCCCTGGGACGAAACCGCCGTCTCACTTCCCACGTGTCCCCGCGAAGCCTGTCTCCCCGGAGCCTCCGTCATCAGGTTGTTCGCCGTCCCGCCCCGCAGCCCCGCCAGAATCTGCGTCTGGAAATCGTTCGCCGCCCCCGGATTGTTCGGCAGAAAGATCGTGTTCGTCCCGCCTCGCGTCCCGATGTCCCGCAGCGTGTCGAAGTACTGCGTCAGCAGCACCAGCGCCATCACATCGTCTGCCGTCGACCCCGGAACCGTCTCCCGAAAATGCTCGATCGACGCCCGCAGACCATCGATGATCGCCTGCCGCTCCGCCGCGATTCCCTGCCCCTGCAGCGCCTTCGACTGCGCTTCCGCCTCCGCCTGCTTCACCTTCAGAATCTTGTCCGCCTCGCCCCTCGCCTGCGCCGCCACCTGCGCCCGCTGCGCCGCGTTGATGTCGTTCATCGCCGCCTTCACCTTCACGTCCGGGATGATGTCCGTCACCAGCGCCGTCAGGATGTTGAAGCCGAAGCCCGACATGATCAAATCCAGCTCCACCTTCACCGCTACCGAAATTCCGGACTGCTGCTCAAACGTCTCATCCAGCGTCAGCTTCGGCACATGCCCCAGGATCGAATTGAACACAAAACTTTCAATCTGCTTCTGTGGCGAGCTCAACCGGTAAAACGCGTCGAAGATCTTGTCGTCGAGCACCTGGTATTGCACGCTCACCGGGATCTGCACGAACACATTGTCCCGCGTCTTTGTCTCCACCGAGAACTGCGCCTGCTTCACCTGCAGATCGACAAAAAACACCCGCTCCGCAAAGGGCACCAGCACATGCAGCCCCGGCCGCGTAATCCGGTCGAACTTTCCAAACCGCTCGACCACTCCCGCCGTCGCGGTCCTAACCGTGTACAGGGTCTTGGCGATCATCACAAGCGCCGCAATAATCACAATCGCAATCCCAACCACAAAGGCTGATGAAACGGGTTCCATGCTGAGCGGCCTCTCCGCTGAGCAAGCATACGCCCACCCCGTCTCCCTGCCCCGAATGCCCCGAAGTTCCCTTACTCAACTCCGCAGCCACCGACCTCGCCCCCAACCTTTAATCAACGTCCAGCACCTCGCACACCCGTTCGCATGCCCAGCCGAGCTCTTCCGTCTTCCTCTTCCTGATTCAAAAAATCTCTGGCCTTCATCCTCAAGCCGGCGTACCTCTGCGACGCCTTCCCAAGGCAATGCACCACGCTTGCGAAACCCTGACATCGACTGACACCAACCTCCCTCCCGTCTCGCGCAATACGCCCGTAGGAACAAATCTGCACTTGATCGTCGCAACCATCCGGTCCGCGCAGCTCCGGATCATCACCACCAATCCGCCCGGAGGATCTTATGTGGTAGGTCTGAACGGAATCGGCCTCGCCCCGTAACCCACCGGAAGCCGCCGGCCAATCCGCCGCCCATGACCAGTAGAAAAGGAAGACAGAGTGGCATTGCGTTCTCGACCGGAGTCACACGTATCGGGTGGCCCATCCTTTCATAGCCTCATCGCGATAGGGTGTGTTATCGGGCAAAGCCCGACCGCCTTCCCCACATCACCTAAACCCGCTTTAGCATCTCCTCCACCGTCTCTCCCAGCACCGGATGCACCATCGCCGACGCAATCTCCCCGAGCGGTTCCAGCACAAATCGCCTCTCATGCATCGCCGGATGCGGCAACGTCAGTTCCGCCGTAGACACCACCTGGTCTCCATACAGCAGCAGGTCGAGATCGATCACCCTCGGCCCCTTCACCACCCCCGGCTCCCGAACCCGTCCCATCCCACTTTCCACCCCCAGCAGACCCCTCATCAACTCCATCGGCCCCAGCTCGGTTCGCAGCAGCACCGCCCCATTCAGAAACCTCCGCTGCGCCACTGTTCCCACCGGCGCCGTGTCATGGAACCCCGAGACCGCGACAACCTGCCCGAGCTCTCCCAATCGCCGGATCGCCTCTCCGAGGTTCCCCTCCCGGTCCCCAAACCGCGACGTCATATTCGACCCCAGCGCGATAGCCGCGACCGGGTCTTCCGCACCCCCCCCTTTGTCAAGCCCGCTTGTAAACACGCATCGGCCCACGCTTTCACCACGCTTTTGCCACCCAAGGACCACGCATTCACCACGATTTGCCGCTCGTCTGCTGTGTCTAATCTGCTACGCCAAGGTTTTTGCCGATAAATCTACGCCACCGCCGAGGAAATCTCTGCCGGCTGCCCCATCGACGTCCCATCTCGTCCCCGCGATATCTCCCACGCCGAACGGTCCCGCATAAGTCGTTTCACCAGAGCAGTATGCATTGCATGGCCAGCCCTCTCCGCGAGTACCCGGCCCTCGATCCGCCTCCCCGCCAGCGCCAGATCTCCGATTAGGTCCAACACCTTATGCCGGACGAACTCATCCGGAAACCGCAGTGGCCCATTCTGGATCCTGCCCGCGCTCACAATAATCGCGCATTCATCCGACACCCCCCGAATCAGGCCCATGTTCCGCAGCATCGGCTCGTCTTCCTTGAACCCGAACGTCCGGGCCGGAGCGATTAGGCGCGCATAATCTTCCTCCAGTACGCCCACAAACCTCGCCTTCCCGATCGGCTGCGGAAAATCGATCTCGTAGTCAATGCTGTACCCCGTCCCCGGGTACAAACCGATAAACTTCGTCCCGTCCCGCACCTCGACGTCCTTCAGAATGCGGAGAAACTCCCGCCGTCGCCTTTGCTGCTTCAGGCCCACACTGTCAAAACAAAGCACATAGGGCAGGGCGCTTCCATCCAGGATCGGTATCTCCAGGTTATCGACCTCGATGATCACGTTGTCGACACCCATCCCGATCAGCGCCGACAACAGGTGCTCGGTTGTCGAGATCAACACACTCTGCCGCATCAGGCTGGTCGCATAACTCACCTTGGCCACATTGCGGCCAATCGCGGGAATCTCGAAGTTATCCAGATCTGTCCTGCGAAAGACAATACCCGACCCGGCAGGCGCAGGCAGAAGCCGCATGTGGACCTCGGCCCCACTATGCAGACCGACGCCCTCAAACTCGACCGGCGAGCCGATGGTGTGTTCAAACTGGGGCTGCACGCGATCCTCCCGACTCGGTAGTTACATTACATTTGGAAGGACACGCTTAGGCGTGTCGATTTGACCACACTAAAGCACCACAGCGACCGCCACACGCAACGGTACACTCACCCCATGAATCCAGCTTCTCTCCTCGCTTCAGCAAACTCGCAAACCGCCTGGATTGAGGAACATCTGCGCGATCTTGTGCTCACGGAGTCGCCCTCGGAAGACCGCGATGCCGTCAATGCCGCCAGCGGCCTCGTCGAGGGTTGGGCCGTTGCCTTGGGAGCGGTGTCTAACCGCAACAAAATAAATGATTTCGGGGATATCGTGGAGCTCTCCTTCGGCACTGGCCCAGCATCCCTCCTCGTACTCGGCCACCTGGACACGGTATGGCCCAAAAAGACCCTCGAGAGCATGCCCTGGAAGGTCGAAAATGGATGCTTCTGGGGGCCCGGCGTGCTGGATATGAAGGCGGGTGTGGTCATGGCGCTAGCAGCCGCCAAGCTGCTGAAAGAAAGCTCCTTGTCTCACTCTTTCAAGCTGCTTGTGAACAGTGAGGAGGAGGTCGGAAGCCCTGTTTCGCGGGCTTTTACGGAGCATCTGGCCTTGGGGTCGAAAGCCGTGCTGGTCCTGGAACCGGCACAGGGCCTGGCCTACAAGACCTCCCGCAGGGGAGTCGGACACTATGTTATTGAGGTGAGGGGAGTTGCTTCACACAGCGGCGTGGACTTCGAGCACGGTCATTCCGCCATTCGAGAGCTGGCGCGGGTCATCGAGACCACCTCGAACTTCACGGATCCGGGTAAAAACCGCACGGTGAACTGTGGTGTTATCTCTGGTGGAACACGGTCAAACGTGGTGGCCGAATATGCCCGTTGCGAGGTCGACGTGCGCGTCGCAAGCGCGGCAGACGCCCGGATCGTAGACGCTCTCTTTCGGAGCCTCAAACCGCTCAACCCCCATTGCCTTCTTAGACTTACGGGCGGAATCAATCGTCCCCCGATGGAGAGATCCGAAGGCACGGTGAGGCTGTTCAAAATGGCGCAGGACTTGGCGGCGGAGATGGGCTTCGAGCTCGACGAGGCTGCCACAGGCGGTGGCTCCGACGGAAACTTCACCGCCGCCCTCGGTATACCAACCCTCGATGGGATGGGTGCCGTGGGAGCGGGAGCACATGCCGCCCACGAGCATGTTGTGATCGAACACATTGCGCCCCGTACGGCCTTGCTGGCAGCGATGATCGCCAGCCTAAGCTAAATGTAATGAGGTCTACAACTGGGCTCTGTTCCGCCTCGCTGTGGCGCTGGCCTCGGCGATGAGGGCAACGGTTCGCGCGATGGGCAAACCGACGATGTTGAAGTAATCCCCCTCGATCCGAGGGATCCAGCGCGCGGCGTAGCCCTGTATCCCGTAGGCACCCGCCTTGTCGAGTGGCTCCCGCGTGGCGAGATAGTGAACGAGCTCAGACTCTTCAATAATGTTGAACGTAACGTGTGTGATCTCGACGTCGGCAAACGATTCCGTAGCCGTGATCGCGGCGAGCCCCGTGAGCACCTGGTGGGTGCGACCGGAGAGAAGCTCGAGCATACGCCGTGCGTCGGCCTGATCTCTCGGCTTACCGAGAAGCTCGCCCTGGCATAGAACACAGGTGTCGGCACCGAGGATGACGAGAGGATCCTCCTCTGTACGCGTGGAAGAGAGATCCGCCTTGCGCTTTGCCCAGACCGCTTGGGCCTTCGCTTCGGCTAACCGAAGGACAAACGTCGCGGCATCTTCGTTTGGCTCGGGAATCTCAGGAACGTCGGCCGCGTCCACGGTGAATAGCAGACCTGCCTGGGTAAGGAGCTCGCGGCGACGGGGAGAGGCAGAGGCAAGGATAAGCATTCAGGCTTGGACGCCTCCGACCGTGATTCTGGCCTGCATGGTGTGAGCCGACTTTGGCGATAGCGTGATGGTGTTCACGCCAGCGTTTGCAGTTTCGACACAGAGCATCTCGTGCCACTCCTCGGGCCCGAGATCTGGCATCTCCCGCCAGGGGTTAAAGACGACGGTCGTCTCCGAGTTGGTCTTGGTGTTGGTGAGAGAGCGGCGGGCGAGATGATCGTGAATGACGCAGGTGGCGGAGGTATTGGCGTAGACCCGGTCCGTCGCTCCAGTGAACGTCAGGGGCGCATGGGACGCGGGTTTCTCGCGCATGCCGTCCGTTTTATCGAGAAAGGCGGTGGACTCGAGACCAGTGACCGAGACTTCATGGATGTCCGCGACGGCGAAGTAGGTGTGAAGCGCTTCTTCGAAGGTAAGCGGGGTCTCCGCGTCGTTCGCGACGGTGAGTTGCAGGCTGAGGCTGCGGCCGATCGTGATCTGGAAGGCGAGCCGAAAGTGGTCGAATCCAAGGTCGTGGCTGAGCTGGGTTGGGCCAAGAGTAAGAGTGAGGTGGAGATCGCCGCCAGAGAGCGCGGCAAAGGCGACCGTCCAGGGCTCAAGGCGAGCGAAGCCATGCGGTGGACCGGGCTTTCCATCGTGACGGTCCGTATTTTGATCCACTGCAAACCACGGAAAGGCAATTGGAACGCCGCCGCGGATAGGTTTGCCCGGAGCGAGGTCCGTTTTTCGGCTGAGATAGAGGACCGGAGCCTGACCTGTGGGCTGCCAGTGGGTGAGGTGGGCGCCTTGGAGGTAAACGGTCGCGTTGGCTTCCCGAGTGGTGATCTCTGCACGGATGAGTCCGTGCGCCTCTTCGAAGCGAAGTATTTCAGGAATGGCGAAGTGGTGGTTGAGAGTGGCGAGGTCCATGACCTACCCAGTGTATGCGGGTGAGAGGTCCGGATGCTCGGGAACGATGGCGGTGGCTCGGATGAGGAACAGATGAGGCATGCTTCGTCACGCTGGCGATCGGGCCGTTATGCTTGAGGAACCATGTTGCGTTGCTGGCGTCGACTATCGGCCGGTTTGCTGTTCTGTGGGGTACTCACAGCGGACCGAGCGGCTCTTGCGACGGAGGTTAGGATCTCCGGAAAGGCATTGGAGCGCACGTTGAGAGCGCAGCTATTTGCCGGGCCAGAGGGCCGTTATTACATGAAAGGCGACCCGACGTCAGCCTGTTATGTGTACGCCTCCGATCCGCGGATCTCGTTCCAGGGCGACCGCATCCTGGTCCAGGTGAAGACCAGGGCCAAGCTGGGGACAGCGCTGCATGGAAGCTGCCTGGGCGTGGGTCTTTCGGACCTGGCGGAGGTCTCGCTCGTACCCGATGCCGAGGGAGAAACGATTGGGTTTCGGGACGCGCGCATCGAGCGCATCATCGAAAATCGCGAGCTGAACTTCCTTATGGCCCCGTTTCTCAAGAACAAGCTGCCGGGGCAGTTGAAGGTAAATGCGGCGGAGCTGATGCGAAAGGTGTTGAGCGGATCAGCGGAGAAGACAGGCTACGCACTGACCTTGAGCTCATTGAAGCTGCACTCGCTGATGGTGCAGGGAGCGGCGCTGGTGTTGGATGTAGACAGCAATCTGATGGTCAACTGACCGCGAACTGTCCGGAATCGTTCCGCGGCTCGAACCCATCGAATGAGCGAGGTGCCGCGTATCAGGCACAACTAAGGGGGACAGTGGCGCGATACTAGTAAGGTGCAGGTTGCGATGCCGTTTCTGCCGGGACCCGAGCGGAACGAACTTACGCAAGCGGTTGAAGGCCTGATGCAAGGAGACAGGTTATGTCCGTCGAAAGCACGATCCAGCTGATTCGAATTCGCCAAGAAGCCGGTGCGTCTGAGGCGTCGGGTTCCGCACTGAGTGTTTGCAATTCCGGTCTCGCGGAAGGGCCATGGGTCTTCGACGCGCAGCCGCCGAGCTATGGTCCGGGTGCATCGATGGGAGACTTCCTGCCAGCGGGATCACCGCGGCAGGGTGAGTTGCCTGAGAGATATCGCAAGGCGTCAGCGGAGGAGTTGGACCGGAGAATTCGGAGCGCAAAGGAAGCGCTCGGGGAGAGCGCGATCGTTCTCGGACATTTCTATCAGCGCGATGAGGTGATTCAGTATGCGGACTTTGTCGGGGACTCGTTCCAGCTGGCCCAGGCGGTGAGGTCGCAGCCGGCGGCGAAGGCGATCGTGTTCTGCGGCGTTCACTTCATGGCGGAGACGGCGGACATGCTCTCAGGACCCGACCAGGCGGTGATTCTGCCGAACCTGGCGGCGGGCTGCTCGATGGCCGACATGGCCGACATCGATTCGGTGATGGAGTGCTGGGAGCAGATGGAGGAGATCTACGGAACGGCGCCGGATGCGGAGGGTCGCGTTCCGGTGATTCCGGTGACATATATGAACTCGTCGGCTGCGCTGAAGGGGTTCTGCGGGGAGCATGGCGGAATTGTTTGCACGTCCTCGAATGCCGCGGTAGTGCTGAAGTGGGCCTTTGAGCGCGGACAACGGGTGCTGTTCTTTCCCGACCAGCACCTCGGGCGTAATACGGCGAAGGCAATGGGCATTGTGCAGAAACAGATGCCGATGTGGGATCCGCGGAAGGCACTTGGAGGAAACGATGCCAACGCACTGCGTGATGCGCGCGTGATTCTTTGGCACGGGTTCTGCTCGGTGCACAAGCGATTTACGAGAGGGCAGATTGAGGCGGCGCGGGCCAAGTACCCGGGATTGCGCGTCATTGTGCATCCGGAGTGCCCGATGGAGGTTGTGGATGCCGCCGACGAGGCGGGATCGACGGACTACATCGTGAGGGCGATTGCGGCGGCCCCGGCCGGACAGGTCTTTGCCATCGGAACGGAGATCAACCTGGTGCAGAGGCTGGCGAGCCAGCATCCGGAGCACACCATCTTCTGCCTTGATCCGGTGATCTGTCCGTGTTCGACCATGTACCGGATTCATCCGGGGTACCTGGCCTGGGTTCTGGAGGCGCTGGTGCGAGGCGAGGTACTGAACCGGATCGTCGTTCCGGATTCAGTGGCGGCGCCTGCACGCGTGGCGCTGGAGCGGATGCTGGCGTCGAAGCCGGTGGCTGCCGCAGGAAAAACGGCATGAGGGACGTGATCGTCGTTGGCAGCGGAATCGCGGGGTTGATTGCGGCGCTTGAGACGAGTCAAAGACACGCGGTCACGCTGGTCACGAAGTCGAAGCTCTCGGAAGGGAACACCCGATACGCGCAGGGCGGGATTGCGGCGGCGATGTTTGAGGACGACAGCGTCGCGGAGCATATGGCGGATACGTTGCGGGCGGGCGCTGGCCTGTGCCGCCTTTCTGCGGTCGAGGTGCTTTGCTCGGAAGGGCCAGAGCGGATCCGCGATCTGATCAAGCTGGGGGTTGGGTTCGATCGCTCCAACGGTGAGTTGGCGCGTGGTCTGGAGGCGGCGCACTCGCGGCCGCGGGTTTTGCACGCCGGGGGTGACGCGACCGGGCTGGCGATCGAGACGGCGCTGGTGCGGGCTGTGCGGGGGGCGAGGATCGACGTGCTGGAGCACACGTTTGCGCGTGACCTGGTGCTCGAGAACGGGCGGGTGCGTGGGTTGGAGATCCTGGACGCGGGAGGCCAGCACCGCGCGATGGACGCGGATGCGGTGGTGCTGGCGAGTGGGGGAGCGGGGCAGCTCTACAAACACACTACAAACCCAAATGTGGCGACCGGGGACGGAGTCGCGCTTGCTTTGCGGGCGGGGGCGCAGATCGCGGATGTGGAGTTCTACCAGTTCCATCCGACCGCACTTGCTGTGCCGGGGAACTTCCTGATCTCGGAGGCGGTTCGCGGCGATGGTGCGGTGCTTCTGGACCTGGACGGCCACCGCTTCATGACGGAGGTGGATCCGAGGGCGGAGCTGGCTCCGAGGGATGTCGTCGCACGCGGCATCGCGGCGCAGATGGCAAAGCAGGGTGGCAGACCGGTGCTTCTGGATGCGACGGGCTTGGGTGCACGGTTCCTGGCGGAGCGGTTCCCGACGATCGATGCGGCATGCCGAAGCCGTGGGCTGAATTGGGGGACCGAGCCGATCCCGGTGACGCCGGCGGCGCATTACTGGATGGGCGGGGTGCGAACGGATGAGTGGGGGCGGACCTCGGTGCAGGGGTTATTTGCGGTCGGCGAGGTGGCCTGCACGGGCGTGCACGGGGCGAATCGGCTGGCGTCGAATTCGTTGCTGGAGAGCCTGGTCTTTGCGTGGCGATGCGCGCATCTGCTGCTGACGGAGGGGCGCCCGGGGGATTCGAGTAATGGGAAAGGCAATTGGTCTTCGCTCATATTCAACGGGGCCGATGTGCAGCCGGTTGAGATCGAGGACTCTATCGGCACGTCGCCGGTTGAGCGTGGGGAGTTGCAGCAGCTGATGTGGGACGCAGCGGGAATACATCGCGATGGGGAGGGGTTGCGCGGCGCGATGACCCAGCTTGGCCGATGGAAGGTGGCTGGCCATAGCGTAAGCGACTATGAGACGGCCAACCTGCTTACTCTGGCGCGGGCCGTCGTGGATGCGGCACTGGCACGATGTGAGTCGAGGGGAGCGCACTTCCGGCGGGATTACCCGGAACAGGTCGAGAGCTTTCGCCATCAGCTGGTGTTCGCGAGAAGGGTTCCGGTCGCGTGCTGACGTCACTGGCTGCGAGCAGCATCGACAGCGTGGTGCGAATGGCGCTGCTCGAGGATGCGCCGTGGGGTGATCTGACCTCACAGACGCTGATCCCGGCATCGGCGCGCATATCGGCGGAGCTGGTGGCGCGCGAGCCTGGCGTGTTGAGCGGAGCGGATGTGTTTGTGGCGGCGATGCGGAATACGGATGTGGAGATCGTGACGACATTTATGGTCACGGATGGAGAGAGATTTGCGAAGGACGATGTGCTGGCGAAGGTGAGCGGTCCGGCCCGGGCGGTGCTGCAGGCGGAGCGGGTGGCGCTGAACTTCGTGCAGCGGATGTCGGGCATCGCAACGCTGACGGCTCGTTATGTCGCTGAGGTGGCCGGGACCAAGGCGCGCATTGTCGATACAAGGAAGACGACGCCAGGGCTGCGGTTGCTGGAGCGACACGCGGTGCGTTGCGGCGGCGGGCACAACCATCGGTTCTCCCTTTCAGATGCAGTGATGGCGAAGGACAATCATCTGGCGATTCTACTGGCGGGTGGCGGGCGGACACTGACAGAAGCATTGCGCGAGGTGAGATCCACGTTGCCGCACACCACTCATCTGGAGGTGGAGGTCGACCGGCCGGATCAGATCGAGACGGTGCTGGCTGCGGGTGTGGACACGATCATGCTGGACAACTTCTCCGTGGAGGCGCTGCGTGCCGGTGTCGCGACCGTCGCAGGAAGAGCACTCATCGAGGCAAGTGGATCGGTGACGCTTGAGAGCGTGGGCGCGATTGCGCGCACTGGGGTGGACATCATCTCGGTCGGTGCGTTGACGCATAGCGTGCGCTCACTGGATCTGGGGCTCGATGTCACGGTTGGGGGCCTGCCGTGATCTACCTCGACGCGGCGGCGACCACACCGGTGCGGCGGGAGGTGCTGGAGGCGATGTGGCCCTATCTGACAGGGGAGTTCGGAAATCCATCCAGTCATCACTCGGTAGGAGAGGCGGCGGCGCGAGCTCTATCCGGGGCTCGGGCGACGGTGGCGACGGTGCTGGGATGCCGGGCGAGTGAGGTGGTCTTCACCTCGGGCGGGACAGAGGCGGACAACCTGGCGGTGAAGGGGATTTCGCTGGCCACGCCGCGCGGACGGCATGTCGTCACCTCGCCCATCGAGCATGAGGCTGTGCTGGAGTCGTGCGAGTACATGCGGCGGCAGCATGGGTTTGAGATCACCTATTTGCCCGTGGATGAGTTCGGGCGGGTGAGCGCCGCGGAGGCCAGGCGGGCAATCCGGCCGGAGACGACGCTGTGCTCGGTGATGCTGGCGAACAATGAGGTGGGGACGATCGAACCGGTCGCAGAGATTGCCGCGGTTGCGAAGGAGTTGAGAGTGCCGATGCATACGGATGCGGTGCAGGCAGCGGGTATGCTGGATCTCGATGTGCGCGCATTGGGGGTCGATGCGCTGAGCATCTCGGGACATAAGGTGGGGGCGCCGAAGGGAGTTGGAGCGCTGTTCTTGCGGGGGCGGGTGGCTACCGAGCCGGTCCTGCATGGTGGCGGTCAGGAGCGGGGGCGGCGCTCGGGGACTGAGAATGTGGCGGCGGCGGTGGGGCTGGCGATGGCGTTGCGGCTGGCGGAGGATTCGCGGGGAGAGCGGGCTCTGCGGTTGACCACGCTTCGAAATGACCTGATTCGCGGGGTGCTGGCGGAGGTTCCTGGTGCGGTGTTGACGGGTGATCCGGTACGCCGGCTACCAGGGTGTGCTTCGTTCTGTTTTCCGGGGACGAGTGGGGAGGCGGTGCTGCTGCAGATGGAGCAGCGCGGGATTGTGTGCTCGAGCGGGTCGGCGTGTGCGGCAGGTAGCGATCGGCCGTCGCATGTGCTACTGGCGATGGGGATTGCACCGGAGGTGGCGCAGACAGTGGTGCGGTTTACCTTGAGCGATGCGACCACGGCGGATCAGGTGGCGGAGGTGGTGCGCAGCGTGCGGGAGAGTTGCGAAGCAGTACGAGGAATTGCGCGGTGTCCTGATGTGTATAGCCCGAGCCTTCAGCCCTGACCTTTTGTTTGCTTCGAGACCTGGGGCTTCGCCCCAGGCTGGTATGGAAACGGGCGCTTGGCCCTGGATTCCAATGCTCCATAGCAACAGGAGACTGATTTAGCTGAAAGCAGAGGCAGAAGCAGATTCCCACGGGACGATAAGCAGAAGAACAACGGCCAGAGGCAGAGGCAATCCAGGGTCTCTCCGCTTCGCGCTGCGCGCTTCGGTCGAGATGACGGCGGGGGTTCAGGAGGTGAAACGGCAGGACCAAAAAGACGGGCCGGGGCTGAACTGGAGGCGGTTAGAAGGAGAGGCGGGCTCCGAACTGGAACTGGCGGGGGTCGTAGGATGCGGTCTCCTGACCTGCGTTGGTGTAGAGCAGATTGACGTCGAGGGTGTTGTTCTTGTTGATCAGATTGAAGGCATCCGCGGTGATCTGCAGAGCGAAGTCGTGTGAGAAGTTGAAGGCGCGCGCGATGCGGAGATCGGTGAAGACGGTGTAGGGGCGGATGCCGGTGTTGCGGGCAAGTGAGCCGTTATAGCTGCCGCTTGCTGCGTTGGTGGGGGCATCGACGTAGCAGGGCAGGTTGAGGTAGCCGGTAGGCGAGAACCTGGACGCGACGGGCGCGGCGCCGCAGCCCGTGGGGCCGCTGTTGGCGGTGACTGCGTTAGGGCGGTCGGTGAGGGGATCGAAGTCGAAGTTGGTGTCGGCGCCGGTGACGATGTTGAAGGGGCGACCGGAGGAGATCTCGATGATGGGGGCAACGGTAAATCCGGAGAAGACGCCGGGAAGGAAGCCGCTGCCGGAGACGCGGCCGGAGTTGTAGACGCCGGAGAGGACGAGGCGATGGCGCTGGTCGAAGGCGGAGGTGGCGCGCTCTGCATTCGGGGTGAAGTTGTTCTGGGGCGCGTCCGCGGTCGAGACAACGTCAGTGGAATCGTCGATGGCGTGGGACCAGGTGTAGGAGACCAGGAACTCATAGTTTGCGGAGAAGCGTTTTTTGAGATTGATGGACAGGCCGTTGTAGCTGGAGGTGCCGGTGGTGAGGTTGGGGCTCATGTCGCCGAAGGGAACGGGGACGCCAACGCCGAGACCCTGACTTGCGGCGATCTGGGTGGCGAGAGCGACACAACGTCCGGCACCGACGGCGGGGCTGGAGAGGAACTGAGCGAGCGAGGTATTGAGGCCGGAGCGGCGGAAGAAGTTGAGCAGCGGCGGAGCGACATAGGGGCCGGCGGGACCGGCGCCGCAGGGAACGGTTCCGGACGCGGTGGCGACCGTGAGCGGGTTCGAGGTGGGGCCGGCGACGGAGTTGATGTTGCCGCCGGGGAGGACGCTGGCGGTCCCGGCTTTGACGGCGGCGTTGGCGGCGCGCCAGTTGTTGACGAGCAGCGACGGATTGACCGGATTGACGTTGATGGGACGATTGAGGTGACGGCCTCCGGTGTTGTTGAAGGCGACGTTGAGCGAGAGGTTGTGGCCGAGATCGCGCTCGATGCCGAAGGAGATCTGCTGGACGTAGGGGGTGTGGTAGTGAAGGTCGGCGGGAAGACCGGAAGGAAGGATTGCCAGAGGGAAGCCGACTGCCAGAAAGCCCTGGTTGATGAAGACAGACGCGGAGTTATTAGCGTCGAAGCGCTGCTGGGAGGCGTCGTAGTTGAGGCCGGCGACGGGGAGGCAGTTGGGGTTCGAGAGCGAACCCTGAAAGGTGTTGGTGGCGTTCAGATTGAGCGGGCTGAAGGTGCTGGCGGCGGTGCAAGGGGAGCCGCCCGCCAGGATAACGAGGGGGACGGAGTTGGCGTTGAAGGTGGTGGATTGAGCTTCGAGGTTGCCGGGTGCGCGGTCGTAGAAGAGGCCGTAGTTGGCGCGGAGAACGGACTTGCCGGAGCCGGTGGGGTCGTAGGTGAGGCCGATCCGTGGAGCGACATTCTGATCCTGGAGGCGGATACCTTCACGGACGCCGTAGGCACGCTCGGCGGCGTAGGTGTTGGCGTTGAGGGCGCCCTGGGTGGGAAGGCTTTCGACGTCGTAGCGGACGCCGTAGTTCAAGGTGACATGGCCGCCGATGCGCCAGGAGTCTTCCAGAAAGGCGCCGAGCGTCTTGAGCGAATATTTATAGCGGGTGATGCCGATACCCTGGACGAAGGACTGGGGGATGCCGAGGCCATAGGCCTGGACGGGAGAGAAGCCCGGGAGCCCGGCGAGCTGAGAGCTGATGTCGGTGGCGTTGAGGGCTGCGAAGGTGTAGTCGCCGCCGCCGTAGAGCTGGCCCTGTTTGATGTTGATGGGGATGTAGCGGAGGTCGATGCCCGCTTTCGCGGTGTGGCCGCTGCGGCTGTAGGTGAAATTGTCCTGGATCTGTGTCTGGTCTTCGATGCGATCGACGGTGGAGAAGGGAGTTTTGCCGAAGTAGGCGAAGCCAGGGATATTGATGGCAGTGGAGGTGCTCTGCGGGGCGTAGCGGATGGGATGCCTGGAGAACTGGATGCGGAGCTCATTGACCTTGTTGGAGCCGATCAGAAGGGTGTGCTGGCCGAGGATACCGAAGTCGTGAAAGGTCTGAATGGCGGTGCGGGAGAAGGAGTTCTCGCCGATGTTCTGGTTCGCCGCCGACTCCTGGATGCCAGTGATGTTGCTCGGACTGACGTTGGCATGTAGCAGCAGCTGTTGATTATTGGTCAACTTGTGGTCGAGCCGGAGGGAGTAGACCTCGGTCTTCTCGGAGATTGGGAAATTTCCGGATAAGGCGTTGAGCGGCTGGAAGGATGCGGGGGTTGCGGTCCCAGAGGTGACGAAGTTGCTGGGGCCGATGGTGGTCGCTAGGAAGGCAGGGTTCTTGCCGGTGGTGGCGATTGCGGAGCTGGAGCCGACGAGGCTGACGTACTGCCGGATGCCGGGTGTGGTGGCAGGTACGGCGCCGAGGAACGCGGCCTGCTGAGGCGTGCCCTGGACGGTGAGGGAGCCGGCTGGTGCGCCGAAGAACCTGCTGACATCGATATTGGCGAGACCGAAGTTGTTGCGACCGATGACGGAGAAGCCGGTCTCCTGGCGGCGGGTGACCTCTGTTGCGAAGAAGTAGAAGGTCTTGTCGGGGATGACGGCTCCGCCCACGGCAAAGCCGGCCTGAACGCGGGTGTATGCAGGCTGGTAGACGGTCGAGAACGGGTTGGTGGCCTGGATGTAGCGATTGCGGAGGAAGCCGAAGGCGCTGGCGTGGGTCTGGTTGGTGCCGGATTTGGTGACGATGTTGACGACACCGCCGGAGGCGCGGCCGTACTCGGCGTCGAAGCCGTTGGTGATGATCTGAAACTCCTGGACGGCATCCTGCGAGACGGTGGAGCGGGTGCCGCCAGAGATGTAGTCGCCGGCGTCAGCGCCATCGATGTTGATGGAGTTGGAGCGGGCGCGGGCTCCGCCGAAGTTGAGGCCACTGGTTGGAATTGCCCCGACGGATGGGGCGGCATCGCGGGCGATCTGCGAGTTGGTAAGGGTGAAGTTGATGTAGTTGCGGCCATTGGTGGGGAGGTTGGTGATGCGGAGCTGGTCGACGGTGGTGGATTGCGCGCTGCGCTGGGTCTCGATGATGTCTGCGCCGGAGGTGACGGTGACGGTCTCACTGCCGCCGATGACGAGGGCAAGGGGAAGTTCGGCCTGCTGCCCCGTGGTGAGGACGACGTTCTGCTCCACAAGCTTGCTGAAGCCGGGTGAGCTGGCGGCGACGGTGTACGAGCCCGGAGGGAGGAGGAGGAGCTGATAGCTTCCCTGGCCGTCGCTGGTGGTCGTCCGGGAGAAGCCCTTGGACGGGTCAGTGATGGTGACGATCGCGTTGGGGACGACGGCGCCAACGGGATCGCGGACGACCCCGTTGAGCTGCGCGGTAGAGATGTTTTGTGTGGAGGCCAGGGTAGTGAGCAGGAAGAACGCGGCGGCGAGACAGAGGGAGAAGAGCCAGGGCTTGGGGATGAACATCGGGGTGGTGCTCCAGTGCGATGGACAGCCGATGCGCTTTCGCAGCGGATGTCTCCCGAATTTCTGCGACCCGTTGTTCTACATGAATGGACATTCAGTGTGCAAGAGGATTTCAGCCGCCTGGTGCCTTGCGCGACAAGAACGCGAACAGCGCCGAGGGTGCATCTCACTGGTTGGGTTGGCCTAAGCAAGACCAATGAGGGGTGATGTGTGATCGAGGCTGTGCTGTGCGATATCGACGGAACCCTGGTGCAGAGCAACTGGCTGCACGCGGCGGCGTGGAAGGATGCGTTTGCGGAGATGGGAATCGAGCTGGAGCTCGATGAGCTACGGCGGCAGATCGGCAAGGGAGGCGATGAGCTGATTCCTGTGTTCGTGCCTTGGTGGCGCCGATCGGCGGTGCAAGAGCCGCTTAAGAAATACCGCAAGTTCGTGTTTCAGCAGGACTACCTGCACCAGGTGATGCCTCTGCCGAAGGTGCGGGAGTTTCTCTTGCGGCTCAAGGAGGCCGGGATCCGGCTGTCGCTGGCAAGTTCGGCGGACCGGGAGGACCTCGAGATTTATAAGAAGATCGCCCACATGGAGGACCTGATCGAGGAGAGCTCGTCGGCGGACGATACAGACCGCGCCAAGCCCAATCCGGACATCTTCGAGGCGACGTTGAAGAAGTTGGGCCTGCCCGCGAGCAAGGTGCTGGCGCTCGGAGACACACCCTACGACGCAGAGGCGGCCGGGAAGGCGGGGATTGCAACGGTTGGGGTGATGACGGGCGGCTGGTCGAAGGAGGAGCTGCTGGAGGCGGGCTGCATCGAGGTGTACGCGGATGTGGCGGAGTTGCTGGAGCGATTCGACGAGAGCGCCTTTGTGCGCTAGGCGGTGGTGCCATGCAGAACCGCAGGTCCTTCGACTTCTTTGCGCTCAGAGATGACACGTGGGAGATGGGTTCATTCGATGGGTCCCTGTCTCAGACAATGCGCTGGCCATACTTGCAGTGATTGAGGAGCGGGCATAGCGGGCAGCGGGGTTCGACGAAGGTACAGAGGGCCTGGCCGTGAATTTTGAACAGGGAATGGTGCTGGTCGAGCATCTCGGCGGTCCAGGTCGTGGAACCATGCGCATGAGAAGCTCCTCGGTTCGACGGGCGTCACCGGGCGGCGTAAGGCCCAGGCGATGCACGACGCGGAGGTGGTTTGCGTCGAGGGAGATGGCGCGGCGGCGGAGCGTAGAGAAGTTGACGATGGCCGCGGAGACCTGCGGGCCTACTCCCTCGAAGCCCTCCAGCCAGGCGCGGATCTTTTCGGTGCGATAGTTTGCGAGGAAATCCAGGGTGAGAGAGCCATAGCGGGCGGTGATCTGCTGCAGGGCGAGCTTGAGGCGCGGCGCTTTGATCTCGGGGAAGGTGACGACCTGGATGGTGTGCTCGATGTCGGCGAGGGGAGCGTCGCGGACGGCCTCCCAGTCTGTTCCAAAAGGGCCGGGGCCGAAGCGGGCCTCTAAATCGGCCATGACCTGATCGGAGGCAGGGCTCCTGGTGCGTGCGCTGAGGAGGGAGTAGACGAACTGCTTGAGCGGGTTCCAGGGAGTACGCGGTTCCGGCTGGCCGTAGTGTTCGCCGAGAACGCGGTGTAGGTGCGGAAGGCGGTCGGGATCGATGGGGGCGCCGGGTGGCGGGATGTGCGCGCCGGGGAAGAGTGATTCAGTCATCTGTCATCGGTCATTTGCTGAGCATTGGGATGCGAGGGCTATCCGTTGCGAGTGATGCCGAGCCTGGGCCCGTGAGTATCGTAGATGCCCCAGGCCATGCGTGGGGTGTTGTGAGCGAGGCCGAGCTGGCCGTCTGGACCAATCAGGATAATACCGCCGTGGCCACCGAGGCGAGAGTGGAGGTAAGCGATCGCAGCGGCTGCGGCCTGCTGCGGGGTGGAGCCGGCGGCAACACGGTCGACTGCCCATTTGCCGAGGACGAGTTTCATGATGGGCTCGCCCCATCCGGTGAGCGAGACGGCGGCGGACTGGTTGTCGGCGTAGCACCCGCAACCGATGAGGGATGAGTCTCCGACGCGACCTGGCGCTTTCGAGAGCGTGCCACCGGTGCTGGTGGCGGCCGCGAGGTTGCCGTGGACATCCATGGCGACGGCGCCGACGGTGTCGTGCGAGTTGAGGGTGGGGTCGCCGGCCGGGGTGACGACATCCTCGATGGCTCTTTCGGCGGGTCCGTCGAGAGCACCCGGTACGACGACGGCGGTTTCGGCTGGCGGCGTGAACTCGGAGTTTCCGGAGAAGGTGGCGTCCGAGGAACCTTCGAGCTCGGCCTGTTGAAAGGTCATCAGGCGGTCGCGCTCCCGGGAGATGATGAGCTCCGTGTTGTCGATCAGTTGCATGCCGTGCTGGCGGGCGAATCTCTCAGCGCCCGTGCCCACAAAGTACACGTGCGGCGAGTGGTCGAGAACGAGACGGGCGGCCGCGATGGGGTTCCGGATGCGTTCGACGCAAGCTACTCCCCCGGTGCGGAGATTCTCACCGTTCATCAGGAGCGCGTCCAACTGCACGCGGCCATCGCGGGTGAGGAAGGATCCCCGGCCGGCGTCAAAGGTGTCGTCATCCTCCATGACGGTGACGGCGGCCTGCACGGCGTCGATGGAAGAGGCCCCGCGGTCTAGCTCGGCATAGCCCGCGTGGAGGGCGGCGGCAATGCCGCGCTGGTGAAAAGCGACGGCATCGTCAGGCATAGCCCAGGCGCCACCGTGGATCAGAAGAGTTGGGGTCGTGCTCATTGCATCCTAAGTCTACGAGAGAAACTCTCGAGGAGGTCGCGCCGGTGCCTTCGAGCGTGATCGCGGCGATGCAATACGACGCGGAGCGGCAGGTGCTGATGATCGTGTATCGGGGCAACCGCGGTCGATATCGCTACTTCGATGTGCCATCGGGGGAATGGGAGGCGTTTCGGGCGGCGAAGTCGAAAGGAACTTACCTGAACGAGATTTTCAAGGAGCGCGGCTATCGCTACGAAAAGGTCCGTGAGGCCACGGATATTTAGCTGCTGCGAGAGCTCTTATGTGGTTACCAAGGCCGCCAGATCAGATCCGGGCAGGAGATGGTCTCCACAAGGAAGTTTTTCTTTGACAGGACGGTGGTTCCAAAGCGGCGTACCAGCATCGTCGGCAGGGTATTGCGGGCGGCGATCAGATCCACGACGCGGTCGGGAGGGAACGCAAGCCGCATGGAGTGTGGGGTGCCGCCTTCAAAGAAAAGGGTCTGAGAACCTGCTGCGATCTCGTGCTCGATCAGGTACGAGCGCATGACGGTACTGAGAGAGAGATTCGAAAAGCGGGTCTGATTCATCTGCCAGTCGATCGATACGATGGCACGGTGGCGACGGCCGCCAATGATGCTGAGCCAGTCACCGGGAGCTGACTTGATCCCTGCCAATATTCCTCCAGGGACAGAGTTCGCGCTGCGAAATCGCCAGCGCGAGACGAAGTCCGGAGTCGGGTAAGAGCAGAGTCGGCTCAGCTGGACGAACTGATCTTCGGTGATCTGAGCATGAGGGACGAAGGCGCATTGCAACTCCTGTTCAACGCGGCGCCGGTAGTAGCGAAGGTTGCGCCGGGTGTGCGTGCCGAGGGTTGCGAGGGTAGCGTCGTAGCTGGCCGCGAGTGGAAAACGGCGCGTGAGCGTACGTTGGCGCGTGCTCCACATCCAGCCGCCCGCGGGTTTTGAGGTGAGGCGTGTAGATAAGAGTTGCCGGTCGAAGTCGGCGTCCTGGAGCGAGAGCACGATGAGGTGGGCTCCGAGGCGGAGAAGATACTCTGCCACGCGAAGGGCAACGGCAGAACGGATCGCCGCGGGAGCGAGAACATTGCGCTCGCCTGCATAGTCTTCCGTAACGAAGATGTTGAGGGGTTGGCGGGCGAACTGGTATTCGTGCAGCAGGACGGCCCCAAAGATGCTGGATGAATCAAGAGCAGCGATTGATGAGATTGGGCCCTCTGCAAGGAGGACCAACTGCGGGACCTTGCCGCCGGTATATGGCTGTGTGAGGAAGTAGCCGACGTAATCCGCCGCGCCCGGTTGGGAGCAACGGTCGGCTAACTCGACCAGTAAGGGCTGTACGGCGGTGATGGCGTCCACACCCCTGAGGACGATCGCGTGTGCGCCTGTGAGGGTGGAGGTGTTAGAGACCGCGCAAGAGTTGGGGGACATGGCAAGGCTGCTAGAGGTGAGGCACAGGGTATGTAATTGCCCAGGAAGCTACCGGTGTGCGACGCTCGATGGCACGAGCTTGCGTCGCTCGGTTTCAAGGTAGGTATACCGGATTCGGTGGATGACAGTGATGGTGGAGAAGACGGCCAGAACCCAGAGCGCGGGGGCCATAACACCCCAGCGGTTGAAGAGGGCTCCGAGAATTATCAGGACGACGCGCTCGGGCCGCTCCATAAAGCCTACCTTGCAGGATCCGATGAGGGCTTCGGCGCGGGCACGGGTGTAACTAACCATTAGGGAGGCGGTCATGACGAAGGCAACCAGAACGACGTAGAAGAACCTGTTACCGCGCGCGTAGAAGACGAGCAGCCCGAAGAAGAGAGCGACATCGGAGTAGCGATCGATCACGGAATCGAAGAAGGCGCCGAAGATGGAGACCTTATTTGTCTGGCGCGCGACACGACCGTCGACCATATCGAAGATACCCGCGCCGATGATGACAAGGCCGGCGTAGAGGAACATGCGATCGGCGTTGGAGGCCCGGGCGTAGCCGAAGAAGATCGCAGCTACGATATTGATGAGGAGCCCAATAAAAGTGAGCGTGTTCGGCGAGATACGCGAGAGGGCGAGACCGTTGACGATCTTTTGCAGCAGCCAACCGCTGCCTTTACCGAATGCGCTGGTCCAGGTCATGATGCTCGGCTTTTAGTGTAGCGCGGTGGATCGGCTCGCCATGTAATCGAAAACTTTCGCCGATTCTCACGTGTTAGCTGCTGCCGAACGCCATCGACTGCCATAACGCCATCGACTGCTATTAGGTGTCGTGGATCGTGGCGAGCTTAAGGACCTCGAGTTCGCGCTTGCCATTGGGTGTGACGACCGTGGCCACATCGCCGATCTCGCGTCCGACCAGCGAACGGCCGATGGGCGAAGTGGTGGAGATAAGACCCTTAGAGACGTCTGATTCTTCACTGGTGACGAGCTTGTAGGTAAGCTCTTCGTTCTTGGTCGAATCGAAGACGACCACAGTGGAGCCGAAGCCGACCTTGTTATGCGGGATGTTGGCGAGGTTTACCATGGCGAGCTCGCCCATGCGCTTTTTGAGCTGACCGAGCCGGGCATTCACAAAAACCTGCCGCTGCTTGGCCATGTGGTACTCGGCATTTTCGGAGAGGTCACCGAGGGCAACAGCCTTTTTAATCTCGGCGGGAAGCTCGGTCGTGAGCTCGTGTTCAAGCAGCGTGATCTCTTCCTGAAGCCTCTTTTTGATGTGATCGGGCATGGGACTCTCTTGCGATGCCGGCCAGTTCGCTCAATCGGCGCGAGGGCGGCGAGTGGGAGTGAAAAGAAGATTATACGGGGAACCCCTCTCTGAAAGGGGCGAGGAAAGGAGCGGGCCCTGCTGGGATGGATAAGGGAGCAGATCACCGGCTTTCACAGATCTGGCGGAGGCGGCAGAAGTCGAGGCTGCGAGGCGCTGAGGAAGGCTTCCAGGAGGAGCACGGCGGCGACCTGATCGATGATCTTTGTTCGCTCCTGGCGGCCGGCTTTGGTGCGTGGTGTTGGACGCGCGCGGTCGAGGACGGCGTGGGCTTCAGCGGTGGTGAGGCGCTCATCGAGGAGGTGGACGATGAGGGTGGGGTGCTGCGCTCGGAGCGCATCGGCGAGGGTTTTTGTCTTGAGAGCCTGGGGACTGAGGTCGCCAGAGGCATAGAGCGGGAGACCAATAACGAGGCCGGTAACCGAATGTTTGCGCAGCAGGCGGGCGATGGATTTGAGATCGGCCCGCAAGCTGGTTCGGTAGAGCGTGAAGAGGGGCTGGGCGGTGAAGCCGAGGGGATCAGAGAGGGCGAGGCCGATCCTGCGGTCACCGACATCGAGGGCGAGGATACGAGATGGAGGCTCAGGACCGGTAGCCGCGGCTGAAGTTCGGGTCATTGGTGCTGCGGGTTCGGGAGGGTTTGCCACCTCCCCAGAATATTCGCCGAGCAGCGGATACGGGGGATCGAGGCAGCACCAAGACTTAGAATGGGTACTCCCCGATTGAGCGGGGTATGGGGTGACCTTGAAGACCTTCCGACTCTTGCTGGCGCTGATCGTGCTGCTGGCCGCGCTGACGGGTTACCTGTTCTTTATTCCCTATGGGCCGAACACGGAGACCTTTGTGGATATCCCCATCGGGACGGGCACGCCGCGCATTGCAGCACTGCTGGAGGAGCATGGCGCGATCCGAAGCCGGTACGCCTTCGATCTGCTGCGGCTGGTGAAAGGCGGGACCCTGCGCGCGGGAGAATACCGGTTCGACCACCCTGCGCCGATGTCGGAGGTGTATGCAAGGGTCGCGCGCGGGGATGTTTATACGCGGACACTGCTGATTGCACCTGGGTACAACATCTTCGACATTGCGCAGGCTGTGGAGCAGGCGGGCTTAGGAACGCGGGAGACTTTTCTGGCGGCGGAGCGCTCGCATACCGAGCTGATCCGTACGCGCAGCCCAGGCGCGACCTCGCTGGAGGGATTTCTGTTTCCGGATACGTACCGCTTCAGTCGCCATGCGAGTGCGGAGACGATGCTGGCAGCGATGGTGAAGCGGTGGGAGCGAGCTGTCGAGCAGTTAGAGCCGGAGACCTCGACCTGGACGCCCTATCTCACGAGTGGGGAGCACCCGGAGAGCGGTGTCGACTGGAAGGACGTGGTGAGCATGGCATCGCTGATTGAAAAGGAGGTGGCCCAGCCTGACGAGCGCCCGCTGGTTGCCGGCGTGTTCGTCAACCGATTGAGGAAGGGAATGCCGCTGCAGACAGATCCGGCCGTGATCTATGCCGCACTGCTCTCTGGCCGGTATCGCGGGACCATCTACGCATCGGATCTGCAGTTTGACTCACCCTATAACACGTACCACCATACGGGGCTGCCACCCGGACCAATCTGCAACCCGGGAATGGCCTCGTTGCGAGCGGCTTTGGCGCCCACGAAATCCGATTATCTCTATTTTGTAAGCGACGCGGCAGGGCACAGCCGGTTTGCTGCAACGATGGAGGAGCATGCGAAGAATGTCGGGGCGTACCGGAGGGCGCAGGGACGATAACTGCCGGTTGGGGGGGTGTCTCTCTGCATACGTTTCGAGCCCTTCCGGTGCGGAGGGACATCTAAACGACTTTCAATCACCTTGTGATGAGCCTCCGGGGTAAATACTCCGGCGGGTCGGAAAGATATACTGGGCTGCGTGTGTTGATGAGGAAAGCTGTTCCGTGTCTATTGTTTATGCTGGCTCCGGTGTTGACTGGATGTCTCACGCGCACGCACACGGTGCGAAGGACCCGGCCGGCAGCGGTTGTACAGAACGCGACGCTCGATCAGCTGGTGAACCGGATGAATGCGCAGTACGACGCGATCGGCACCTTGAACGCCTCGGTCGATATTGCAGCCAGTACCGGGGGGGCTCGCACAGGCGAGGTGAAGGAGCACACCAGTCTTCACGGGTATATCTTCATCCGCAAGCCTGAGGAGCTACGAGTTCTGCTGCAATTGCCGGTGATCGGAAGCAAGGCGCTGGACATGGTGAGCGACGGCGAGAGTTTCAAGCTGCTGATTACAGCGCCGAAGGCCCGTGCGGTGGTGGGGGCCAACGAGGTCACGGAACCATCGGCGAACGGCCTTGAAAACCTGCGCCCGTTTGTCTTCTTCGATTCCCTGCTGGTGAAGAAACTGGATCCCGAGCAGATCGTTTCGCTGACCCAGGATGTCCGGGTGATCGAACCTGTCGACAAGAAGAAGGACCTGATTGAGGAACCAGATTATGACCTCGAGATCCTCGCGCAACCACATGGGCAGACGGTGCACACGGAACGCGTGGTGCATATAAGCCGAACGAATCTGCTGCCGTACCAGCAGGACATCTATGATGCTTCGGGGCGGATTGCGACGCGAGCCATCTACTCCGGATATCAGAGGCATGGGGATATTGAGTTCCCGACGGTCATCGTCATCACGCGCCCGCTGGACGAGTACAGCCTGACCCTCACGGTGACGAAGATCACCTTCAACGAAAAGCTCGAGGACGATCAGTTCGAGCTGAAGATCCCCGACAACGTCCCGGTGCAGCACGTGAAGTAGCCGCAGCGCCTCAGATTCCGGCGCGTGCTGCGTGGGTGCAGATTGCATCGTTGATCGACAGGGCAAGAGCCAGAGCGCGCCGGCCCTCTTCCCCAGAGACGACGGGAGTGGCTCCAGTCTGGATCGCATTCAGAAAGGACTCGATTTCAAGTCGAAGGGGCTCGCCGGGTTGAACGGGCACCTTGTTCAGGGAGAGCCCGGGAGTTGGGTGACCACCCTGCCGCAGGCCTTCGGCAAATGTCTCGGAGTGGGCGGGATCGGCATCTGCAGCGGCGGCAACGTCGATCAGGAGCAGGTCTTGCCGGGCAAAGTCGAGCGAGAGGTACTGGTGCGGCTGAAAGAAGCGCAGTTTGCGGACGCGCTCCGTACTGACGCGGCTCGCGGTGAAGTTTGCGATGCAGCCATTCTCGAATTCGAGCCGGACGTTGGCGATATCGACCTTGCGCGAGAGCACGGGGAGACCGACGGCGCGGATCTCGCGTACGGGCGAATCGACAAAGCTCAGAACGATATCGAGGTCGTGAATCATGAGATCGAGCACAACGTCGACATCGAGGGATCGTGGCGTAAAGATGCTGAGGCGGTGCGCTTCGAAAAACATCGGCCGGTGGAGATGCGCGCGGGCTGCCGCGACGGCTGGATTGAAGCGTTCGAGGTGCCCCGCCTGAAGGATGACGCTTCGCGAGCTTGCGATCGAGAGGATTCGGTCCGCATCCTGGATGGAAGCAGCGAGCGGCTTCTCGATCAGGCAAGGAACGCCGGCGGAGAGAAGGGGCTCAGCCGCACTGGCGTGGTGCTGGGTAGGAACGCAGATGGAGGCGGCGCCGGGCGCTCCCATAGTTTCTATCGCCGCTGCTGTGGAAGGGAAAGTTTTGACGCCGAAATCGGCGGCTGCCCGGGAAAGCGCAGCCGGGTTCGGATCCACTGCGGCCACGAGTTCAATGGGAGCGCCGGCCGCGGCGAGTTCGGCGTAGACCCTGAGGTGATTCTGACCGAAGGCACCGACGCCCACCACGAAGATACGGATCGGCTGGTCCAGTGTCGCCACTACTTCACGGATGGCTGCGTTGAAGCGGATGCGGGAGCTTCCACGGCCTGACGGCAGCGTGCATAGAGATCCAGCAGTTCAGAGACCTGGTCCTCGGTCTTACTGGACGAGGTAGCTCCGAAACCGGTGGCGCCGGGCGATTTGCTGCCCACGTGGGCAGCGGACGCGATGAACTTGAGCAGGTCGAGCGCGATATCTTCGGGGCGGCGCGCCGTGGGTAGGGAGTTGACTTCCATTCAATTCCTCGATTCTAGGGTCATGGTATCGGTCGCTGCGGGTGGGCGCAAATGGGTGCAGGTCTCACGGAACCAGTTGAGACTTAGCCTTCAACCCGCAAAGAATCTCATAAGGAATGGTGTGGGCGCACCGGGCGTGATCTTCCGCGGTTATTCCCTGGCCAAGCAGGACGACTTCGTCCCCTACGGCTGCTGTGGGAACGGCGCTGACATCGACAGTTGTGAGGTTCATGGAAATGCGCCCGACGATAGGTGCGCGCTGACCGTGGAGCATGACCCAGCCGCCTGGATGCATGTCGGTTCCTGAGAGTTCGCGGCGAAGGCCATCCGAATACCCGACTGGAAGGAGAGCGAGGCGCATGGGCCGGGACGTGGTAAACGTGGCGTTGTAGCCTATGCTGGCGCCAGCGGGGAGCTCGGTGACAGCGAGGATGCGGGACTTCCAGGTAAGCACCGGCTCAAGGTCAGGTTTAAGCGTGCTGCGCGCACCGTCAAGCGGTAAAGAGTAGCCATAGAGAGCGATACCGGAGCGGACGAGCGATCGCGCATGGTGACGATCGGCGATCTGCTGCAGCCAGGGAAGGGAGTGACCCTCATCGATGGTCGAGGAGTTGCCCGCGTGGATCCAATCGAGACGAAGCCCCCTCTCCGCGATCTGTGCGAGGGCAGCCTCGAAGCGCTCCTGCTGAAGATTGGTGAGGGGAGAGCCAGAGATCTCCGCTGAAGCGAAGTGCGTCAGAACACCTTCGAGATGGAGCGCGGGCGCGGTGGAGAGGCGATCGAGAAAGCGGTCTAGGGCAGCACCGGGAAGAGCGCCCTGGCGGGACATGCCTGTGTCGATTTCGAGGTGAATGGGAAACGGGACGGCTGCCGGGGCTGTGCGAGCGAGCCAATCAACCTGATCGGGGGACCACACCACGGGCGTAAGTCTGTTCGCCACGATTTTTTCGGCATCATTGGGGAGAAGACCGCTCATGACCAGGATGCGGGGCTGAGTTTGGGGGGAGTTCCGGGCCGTATCCGCAGTATTGAGAGAGCAGCGAACAACACCTCCCTCATCCGCATCGCTCACTCCGAGCCACGCGGCCTCGGCGGAAGCAAGTACATGCGCGCAGAGGCCGGCTCCATGTCCGTAGGCTCGAGCCTTCACGACGGCTAGAACGGAGGTGCTTCGGCCAGCGGCGGTCGCGGCTCGCACGAGAGCCCGGTAATTGTGACGCAGATGCCGCTCCGAGATCTCCAACCAGCTTTTTGCGCCATTCATCCTGTGTTGTATCGTACCGCTCGGTCGCTTGATCCTGGTTGCGCGCCGGTCCGTTTTCCTGGCGCTGGTGTGATCAAGGTGATTGATGCCGGCGGTGATCTTCTCGCGAAGCAGAAGTAGCTGGCTCGGCAACAGGTGTCAATCGCTAAATGATGGTTGCGGGATAGATTCCTTCGGACAGCTAATTCAGTGTGCCTTTTTCGCAGGCTTGTTTGCGCTCTTCTGTTGCTTTCGCTTCGTCCTTTCCGGCCACTGTTTCGCGGCGGTGGCTAGCGCGCTTTGGTGTTCCAGTTCGGGCAGAGTGGAGCCCAACGCCTCGCGGACGGCGTTCAGATCTTCCTGGTACTCGGAGGATGGGATCTCGTCGAGAATATTGTGTAATTCATTGGCGACCGCGGCACTGACCGCACCGGAGATCTTGATGTCGTTCATGATGGTGCAAAGCTGATCCTCGTGCTGCTCGATCACCCTCATAATCCGCAATAGAGAGTTGATTCGGTAGAAGACCTCGGGCTGCTTGTTGCCTGTAGCCCTTCTCGTCTCTTGGGTGCGTTTCGCCCTTGGGCCCATCTACTTCCTCCGTCTGCTTGTATTCGCCAGACCTCCGTCTTTCCGGAACTTCATGATGTATGGTCGGATGCCTTTTCTGCGCCCGGGCCCCGCACCGATCTCGCGTTTTCCAGTCGATCCGTGAGCCTCGGCGATAGCAGCTGCGTTCCTCCGCGGGCTCACGCGATAAGAAGGCGCAGATCCCGGAGGTTGTTGCCTGTCGGGCCGATGACGATAGCATCGCCGAGCGCGTGGAAGAGGCGGAAGCTGTCGAAGCTCGCCAAGACCTCGAGTGGATCGATGCCATGGGCGAGAGCGCGATCGCATGTGCCGGGGTCGGCGATCGCACCTGCGGCGGGGCTGTTGCCGTCGATCCCGTCGGAGCCGGCACTGAGAACGGAGGTCGCCAGGTCGCATCCGGAGAGGTCAATCGCGCACTGGAGAACGAAGTGCTGATTCCGTCCACCTTGACCACTGGAGCTTTGATCACTGGAAGCTTTAAGGGCGACAGACACTTCGCCTACCGAGATCAGACAAGTTTTGCCGCTCCGCGTATGGAGGCGTTTGCTGCGATCGAGCAGATAGCGAGCAGCATTAGCGGAACTCCACCCATCGCAGGTGTCATCGTGTTCTACATGGAATCCGGCTCGGCTCGCAATCGCGGCTGCGGTCCTGGCCAGATCGTCGCTGGATAGGATTGAGGCCCAGACTGCATGCCGGAAGCACTGATCCCCTGGTTTCACTGGGTCGGATGGAAGGCCACGATCGAAGAAGCGTTCGACAGATCGGGGCAGGACGTGCGTCGAGCGAAGGCGCCGATAGATCTCGCCGCATAGCTCCCTTGAGCTTGAGTCGGGAATGGAGGGTCCGGAACCCACCATATCGAGCGAACCTGCCGGGACGTCAGACACGATCAGGCTGCACTGCGCTGCGGGAGACGCTGCAGCCGCGAGCCTTCCGCCCTTTACCGCGGAGAAGTGTTTCCGCAGCACGTTGATCTCGGAGATAGCCATGCCGGAGCCGACGAGGACTCGATTGAACTCAGCGATGTCGGTGTTGGAAATATCCGGATCGAGGGGGAGCTCCACCATAGAGGAGGAGCCGCCACTGATAAGAAAGAGGACAAGGGTATCGGCGTCGGCTGTTCCGAGCAGCTTGAGGATGCTGGTGGCGGCCGTTCTCGAGCTCTCGTCTGGTGCCGGGTGCGATCCATGAAAGAAGAGCAGGGCTCCGTGCTGCTTCGTGGGGGGCTGCGGAGAGACAACGATTGCTGCAAAATTCCGGGGCAGGGCTCCCAATGCGCCGATCGCGGCCTCATACATGGGAGTGGCCGCTTTGCCGATAGCGATGATCAAGACTTTACGGAGCTCTTTCAGGTTGAACGAGCCACCTGCGGCATGCAGATGGGAACCCTCTATCTTTAGATTGCGCGCTACGGCGAGCCGTACGTCCACCTCTTCGAGCGTTCGATCGAGAAGCTGACGAGCCTCTGCTTTCAGGTCAATCACGAGGACTCCCAAGCTGTGCTTCCGGATCGATGATCGCAATCCCGATATGCCACTTGATCTTCGGGTAGACGTTTGCCTGAGCATCAGCCATGCCGCGGCCCCACTCTAGCCCTCGCCGATTCCATGTGCGGAATTTGCACGAAAGTGAATGGTCGCCGATTGATCTGAATCATAGGTCCCCGGTGGCGAGGTTCTCGAACCTGGTGTATTCAGAGAGGTACGCGAGCTGGATGCTCCCGGTAGGCCCGTTGCGTTGTTTGGCGATGATGATCTCCGCCTTGCCTTTGAGGTCCTCATTCTCGCGGTCGTAGTACTCCTCACGATGGATGAAGCAGACGACATCGGCGTCCTGTTCGATAGATCCTGACTCTCGGAGATCCGAGAGCAGAGGCTTCTTGTCGCCGGTGCGCTGCTCTGACCCGCGGGAGAGTTGGGAGAGAGCGACGACCGGAACGCGGAGCTCTTTCGCGAGCGCCTTGAGGCCGCGCGAGACGGCGGAGACCTCTTGATTGCGGTTCTCGAAGCCGCGCTTGCCGGGACCCGAGGTCCCGCTCATCAGTTGGAGATAGTCGATGACGACGAGGTCGAGCCGACCTTCCTGCTGGCGCAGGCGGCGGGCCTTGGCGCGCATCTCGGGGAGCGTAATGCCGGGCGTATCGTCGATGAACATCTTCGATTCGAGCAGCCGCTCGAGCGCCGAACTGAGTTTAGCTCTGTCATCTTTTCCGAGGAATCCCTGCTGCATCTTCCTTGAACCTACCAGCGCCTCTGAAGCCAACATTCGCCGCAACAGCGACTCCTTCGACATCTCAAGCGAGAACACGGCGACGACTTTGCTGTCGCGAACAGCGGCGTTCTGCGCTATGTTGATGGCCCATGCGGTTTTTCCCATGGAGGGACGCGCTGCGATGATGATGAGCTCCGATTCCTGCAGGCCACTCGTCATACGATCGAACTCGATGTAGTGTGTTGCCAGGCCGGTTACTTCACGACCTTGTTCGTACAGGCCGTCGATGGAGCCGAAGGAGTTGGCGACGATCTCGCCGACGCCGGAGAAGCCGCGCTGGATGGCGCTGTCGGCGATCTCAGCGAGGCGGGCCTCCACGTCGCCGAGAACGTTGGTCGCCTCTTCCCCCTGATCGGCCGCGCGATCAGCCCCTTCGTTGAAGATGGCCATGAGCTGGCGGAGAAGGCTCTTGTCCTTGACGATTCGGACGTAGCTCTCGACGTTGAGATTGCGCGGAATACCCTCAGTAAGGTACGCGAGGTAGGATGGGCCGCCGATCGCGTCCAATTCCTTCTTCTTTGCCAGCGCATCCCGAAGGGTGATGATGTCGACGGCATGACCGACCGACATGAGATCGAGGATCGCCTGATACACACGACGATGAGAATCGAGAGAGAAGTCCTCGACGCGAAGTCTGGCGGTGGCGTCGCTGATGGCGACCGCGTCGAGCATCATGGCGCCAAGTATGGCTACCTCGCTGTGAAGTGACGCGGGGAGACCTTCGATATCGTGCAGTTGAGCCAACGTTGCCATAGGCGATAGCCTATTCTCTGGCACGCAGGTCAGGACGGCAACAAGCGGTTCCGACGTCCCGACTCGTTGTCTCAGGTAAGCAGCAGGCTTATCCACACATCAGAGATCATTTGCAGAAGCATAGGCCGGAATGTGACGATGAAGAGAGTCCGCAAAAGCTGGCGGGCTGCAGGATCGACGGTGCTGCTTGCGAGAGCTAGCAAAGATGCGCGAAAAGGTGACCCATGGCCGTGCAGAAGTCTCTCGATGTACCCCCGGTAGCACAACGGGATAAAGCTTCCTTCGAGCTCATTCGTGTCTGGATTGCGGAGCAGGGGCAGCACGTGAGTCTGCGATCCGGAGTCTGGGAAGACCCAGCCTACTGGGGCATGATGCTGGCGGATCTTGCCAAGCACATCGTCAAGGCGCACACGCTGCAGGACGAAGAGATCGACGGGGAAGATTTCCTGGAACGGCTGCGGCAGGGGTTCGAGACCGAGATGGACTCCGCCACCGATGAGGCCGCGGGAGAGATTGTGAACTGAGGAGGCTCAGGCGGAGAGCTTACGCGCTTGGATCTCGATGTAAACATGGATGAGGGCCAAAGCGGCGGGCGTGACACCAGGGATGCCATTGGCCTGGCCGAGAGTGGCTGGGCGGATCTTTGAGAGCTTTTCCTCCATCTCGCGGGAGAGGCCGCTGATGTTGCGGTAATCGAACCAAGCCGGGATGGATGTGCTCTCAGCTGCTTTCAGCTTTTGGATGGAGCGGCTCTGCTGCTCGAGATATCCGGCGTACTTGATTTCGGTCTCAACGGTCTTCCACTCATTGCGGACCCAGGCAGGCAGCGAAAGAGCAACCGCGGTCTCGGCAGGATTTGCCGGTACGACCTCTGACTCGAGAGCATTTAGCCAGGGGTAGACAACGGGTCCCGCTTTGGCGAGAGGGTCGCGCAGCAGCGGAGCGAGGTCGTCGATCGAGAGTTCGGGGCGGCGGAGGACCTGTATGAGAGGCATGCCGACGAGCTTTTGGGTATCGCCGGAGAGCTTCTTCGAGATGGTCGAAGTGAGTTCGGTGGGGCGGAGCCGATTGGTGTCGAGCAGATTGCGAAGAACGGCGGAGCGGGCCTGGCGGGCTTCGAAGTCGGCCCAGGCGGTCTCATTAATGAGACCGAGCCGGCGACCGTACGGGGTAAGTCGTTTGTCTGCATTGTCGATACGGAGATGGAGGCGGTACTCAGCGCGGGAGGTGAACATGCGGTAGGGCTCGTTTGTGCCCTTGCTGATGAGGTCGTCGATGAGGATACCGATGTAGGCCTCGCTTCGGTCGAGGGTAAACGGGGGCTCGGATCTTACTGAGAGCGCAGCGTTTATGCCTGCCATGATCCCCTGAGCGGCGGCCTCTTCGTAGCCGCTGGTGCCGTTGATCTGGCCGGCTAGATAAAGGTTTTTGATGGATTTTACCGCGAGGCCGCGGTCGAGTTCGCGGGCGTCGATAGCGTCGTATTCTATTGCATAACCAGGCTTTAGCAGCTCCGCATGGTGGAGGCCTGGAATGGAGTGGACCATGGCGGTCTGGACCTCGAGGGGAAGCGAGGTAGACATGCCATTGATGTAGACCTCGTGGGTGCTAAGTCCTTCCGGCTCAAGGAAGAACTGGTGCGAGGTCTTGTCGGGGAAGCGAACGATCTTGTCCTCGATGGAGGGGCAATAGCGTGGTCCCACCGCAGAAATCTGGCCGGAATACATGGGCGAGCGGTGGACATTATCGCGAATTAGCTGGAGGGTTTGTGGCGTTGTGGTGGCGATGTGGCAGGAGATCTGGCGGAGGGGAATTTTCTTCGTACGGAGGCTGAAGGGGGTGGGGTCGAGGTCGCCGGGCTGCTCGGGAAAGTTGGACCAGTCGATGGTTCGTCCGTCGAGCCGGGGAGGGGTTCCGGTCTTAAGGCGGCAGCCGCGAAGGCCGAGCCGCTTGAGCGACTCGCCGAGGAGGATGGAGGCGGGTTCGCCGGAGCGGCCAGCGGTGTATTGCTGCTCGCCGCAATGGATGAGGCCGTTGAGAAAGGTGCCGGTGGTGATGACGGTTGCGGTGGAGAGGACGGTGCGGCCGTCGCGGAGCTTGAGGCCACGAACGGATCGGGTGGCGGGGTCGTCAACGGAAGGGATGCGGTCTTCGATGACGACGTCGACGACCTCGGCTTGTTTGATGTGGAGGTTGGGGACACCCTCGAGAAGTTCGCGCATGCGGACGCGGTAGAGGGCTTTATCGCACTGGGCGCGGGGACTCCAGACGGCGGGGCCGCGGGAGGTGTTGAGCAGGCGGAACTGGATGCCGGTCTGGTCGGCGACCTCTCCCATGATGCCGCCGAGGGCGTCGATCTCGCGGACGAGATGTCCTTTGGCGATGCCGCCGATCGCGGGGTTGCAGGACATCTGCGCGATCAGGTCGGGGTTGAGGGTGAAGAGGGCGGTGCGCAGGCCCATGCGGGCGGCGGCGACCGCGGCCTCGCAGCCGGCGTGACCGGCGCCAACGACGGCTACGTCGAACTGTTCGGTGAGAGGCACGTATTCATTTTATAGGTTGATGGATGAAGGACGGGCCTGGCGAGAGCGGCTGAGACCGACCGCAAGCAGGAGGGACAACTCAGGCAGACCCGGCATAGAAAGAGCTGGTGCGGGAATCCTTTGCTGCGCTTCCGGATGACAGGTAGATAGAGTGCCGAATATAAGACGGCTGTACGTCACAATGCACCGCCTCCATCCTATGAGAAGTGGGCGGACGTTGCTGCGCACATCGTGCGGCACTACAACCAGGAATGGGCGAACGGCCCGAAGGCTGAGATCAAGTATTGGGAGATATGGAATGAGCCGGACGGTGACAGCCTGATTTTTTGGGCAGGTACACCTGAGTCCTTCTATCGCTTGTATAGCACGATGGCACGTAAGTTGAAGGAGCTTGACCCAACATTGAAGGTCGGTGGACCAGCCACTATCGGCAATCTTTCCTTTCTTGGAGGATTTCTGAACTACTCTCAGCAGCACCAGGCACCGGTCGACTTTGTTTCATGGCACATCTACACGCAGGACGCGTATGTAGTCGCTCGTCGCGCCCGCCAGGTTCACGAGCTTATGGTGCAGTACGGATATCGGGAATGTGGAGAGTGTCGTAGACGAACGGAATTATGAACCGGATGACTGGCGTAAGTTATTCATCGAATGTGTGCGGAGGTACCTGCGATGATCTTTGACGGGGCGGTGATTGGTTTTATTCCAACGCGGGATGCGGAGCGGGCGCGCGCGTTCTATGAACGCTCCCTGGGGATGCGGTTTGTGAGCGATGACCAGTTTGCGCTGGAGATGGAGGGGAATGGAACGACGGTGCGGATTGTGCGGGTGGGAGATTTCTCGCCGCAGCAGTTCACGGTGATGGGATGGGAGGTGAAGGGGATCGGCGAGGTGGTGAAACGGCTGGTCGCAGCGGGTGTGGAGATGCAGCGATATGGGTTGGCGGGGCAGGGAGAAGATGGTGTGTGGGCTGCGCCGGGTGGGGCGAAGGTGGCGTGGTTCAAGGATCCGGACGAGAATGTGCTTTCGGTTTCGGAGCATGGGTGAGGTGTGGGGGCGGGCGAGAAGCAGGTTCCTCGCTGTGCTCGGAATGGAAGAAAAAAAGGCGAGGGGCGAAGGCGAGGGGCGGTCGAGCCTTAAGGTCGGCAAGCGGGTCCGTTCGCTTCGCTCAGGATGACAAGATCCAAGGGGTAGGTCGAGAGGCGGGAGGCTAGTTGAAGCGGGGGAGGCGCTGGACCTCGTGGTCGGGGACGGGTTCGAGCGGGCCGCCGGCTTTCGTCCAGGCGCGGAGGCCGCCGTCGATGACCTTGGTTTGGCAGTTCTGCTGGTTCATCATGTAGGCGACGCGGACGCTGGTGGCCTCGCGGATGCAGGAGCAGTAGAGATAGATCTCGCACTCGGGAGCCATGAACTCGCGGAGGGCGACGAGTTCCTGTTCGAGGCGATGGGGTTCGACGCGGATGGAGTTCTTGATGCGCTGCATGCCGGGGTCGTAGTAGCCATGGCTGCGGACGTCGGCGATGATGACGAGGCGGTTGGGGTCTTCGGTCTGGAGGCGCTGGTGGAGGTCTGCGGCGGGGACGCGCTCGATGGTCTCGAAGCGGCGGGCGCGGAGGTAGAAGACGAGCCAGCTGATGGCGTAGACGAGGATGAGGGCGACGATTACGAGGAGGACGACGTGGCCCGCCTGAGCGATCCAGAACTCGATCTCGTGGATGAAGCGGCTGAAGAGGTAGCCGGTAAGTATCCAAGTGGAGGTGTAGGCGATGGCTCCGGTCGCGTCGAGGCGGAGGAAGCGGGGGAGGCGCATGTTGAGCGAGCCGGCGAGTGGGGCGGCCATGGCACCGAGGCCGGGTACGAATTTGGCGAAGAGCAAGGTACGGGGGCCGCGGCGGTAGAAATAGTCGGCGGAGCGGAAGATGCATTGCTCGGGGTTGGTGGTGAGGCGACAGAGGCCGGCGAGGAGCCACCAGCCGGTGAAGCGTCCGCCGAGGAAGAGGAGGGTGTCGCCGGAGATGGCGGCGACCCAGACGAGGGGAAGGAGGTGGAGAAGGCTGAGGTGTCCGCCGTGGGCGGCGGCGCCGGCGATGAGGAGGACGACGGAGACGGGCATGGGGATGCCGGTGCAGGCGAGGAATGCGACGGCGGCGGTGGCGAGGTATGCGTGCTGCTCGATGAGGCTGGCGAGGCCCATGCACTACTCTCCCATGTGAAGGATGACATGCAGCAGCTTGTATTGTGACTGGTCGAAGGCGGTACATCATTTGCGGCGGGTAAGGAGCTTCCGCGGAGGGGTTCAACATTTCCGGTAGAGAGGTTAGAAAAGGTCGATTGGCATTTTTGGCACAGAAGCGGGTCCTTCGCTGTGCTCAGCGATGACAACTAATCTGAGGTTGGTCGTAAGGCTGAGGTGGTGAGGAAGCATCAATGGATCAGATCATCGGGGAGGTCTCTCCATGTGGGGTTGGTTTCTTCAATGAGGGTGATTTTACGTGCGCGCAGCCAGCCTTTCAGCTGTTTTTCGCGGGTAAGGGCATTGTTGATGTAGCGAAAATGTTCGAAGTGAACGAGGCGGTGGATGTTGTTGTGGGTGACGAATGAGCCGGCTTTGCGTTGACGGTGTTGCGTCACTCTGCGGAGGAGATTGTTGGTGACTCCGATGTACAGGGTTCTGGAGCGGCTGGAGAGGATGTAGACGTAGCAATCGTCATTGATTGGCATGGTCGGAGGAGGCTGGTGAAGATTTCGGTACAGAAGCGGGTCCTTCGCTGCACTCAGGATGACAACCAAGGCGGTGATGGCGACCGAAGTCGGGTGCATCGTCGGCTGCATCCGCAGGCTAGAAGTCGAGGCGGAGGCCGAACTGGAGTTGGCGTTCCTTTGCGCCTTGGGCGGAGGAAGAGGTGAAGGCTCCGAAGGGGCGGGTGTTGAGGCCTTCGGAGGCGATGGTGGGAGCGTCCTGAAACATGAGGGGGGTGATGCCGTTGACCGGAGCGCCGACTAAGAAGGCGCGTTCGGTGACGGCGGAGTAGTTGACGCGGTTGGTGAGGTTGAAGGCTTCGATGAAGGCTTGGAGGTGGAGGTTCTCGCGGAGTGGGATATCGCGGGCGAGGCGGAGGTCGAGGTTGAAGCTGTCGGGGAGGCGGAGGGTGTTGCGGCCGACGGTGGGGAGGTAGAGATCTCCGCCGGAGCCGTTGATGCTTTGGTGGCCGCCAGGGAGACGGGCGCCGCCGAAGATGTTGTAGGTGTACGGACGGCCGCTGGCCTCAGTGAAGAGCGGGGCGATGAGCCAGCCGTCTGCGAGGTGCTGAAGGAGGGCTGAGGGGAGGGTGGGGGAGGGACGCCAGACGGCGCTGGCGACGATCTTGTGGGGACGGTTGAGAGCGGAGAGGCTCTTGTCGTAGCGGATGTCGAAGGGGTCGAGCTGCGAGTTGGTGCGGGGGACGGAGCCGGAGTTCCCGCCGAAGTCGATGGACTTGGACCAGGTCCAGCTGGCGCGAAAGTCGAGGCCGGCGCGGCTGTGGTGGCGGGCTTCGAGGACGAGGGCGTTGTAGGTGGCGTTGGCGTTCGAGGTGACGGCGGTGACAGGGCCGAAGCTGCTGTTGAGGCGCTGGGTGTAGAGGGGGAGGACAAAGGTCTCGCCGTTGCGGAGGCCGATGGCTCCGGTGCCGCCTTGAAGCTGGAAGGTGCGGGCGGTGGTGGAGGGGGCGATGTTGAGATCGACGGAGTTGGGGAGCTGGCGGCCGAGGTTGAGGAGGTAGGTGGCGCTGACGGAGGCGATGCGGCCGAGATCGCGCTCGAGCGAGAGGCTGCCCTGCTGAATCATAGGGAGGCGGAAGCGGCGATCGAAGACGGTGATGGAGGTGGTGGAGGCGATGCTGGTGGGCGGGGTGGAGAGGAAGGCGCAGGGATAGCCGAAGCCCTGGTTCGCTGGCTGGCCGGTGTTCTGGGGGCAGTCGGCGATGGTGGTAGGGAGGATGCGGATGCGGGTGGCGGAGTTGGGGAGGCCGGTGTCGACGAGGGCGGAGCGGATGGTGGCTCCGGGAAGGCGGCCGAAGTAGAGTCCGTAGGCGATGCGGAGGGTGCCGCGGCTGTGGCCGAAGGGCTGCCAGGCGGCGGCGGCGCGGGGGCCGAGGTTGTTGCGGTCTTCGGGGAAGATGCCGGTGGCACCGCGGCTGGAGAAGATGGCGTCGATGGCGGGGTTGGGGTGCTGGGGGATGGGGAGGAGCTCGTACTCGTAGCGGAGGCCGGCGGTGAAGGAGAGGGTTTCTGAGGGTCGCCAGCGGTCCTGGAGGAAGCCGGACAGCTCCTGGGTGGAGAAGGCGGAGGTCTGGGCGCCGAAGGTCTGGGAGAAGGAGCGGAAGCAAAAGTTGTGGATGGGCGAATGGATGGAGGGGCAGCCGCCGTTGGGGTAGGTGTTGACGTTGAAGGTGGAGTCGGTGATCCAGTCGACGAGGCCTCCGGCGCGGCCGTTGGTGATGCCGCTGTCGTAGTGGAAGGTGCCGGCGGTATTGGTGAGCGAGTCGGTGAGGTCGCGGACGTAGCTCCAATCGACGCCGGCTTGGAGGAGATGGCGGCCGAGAACGAGGGTGGCGATGTCGGCGAGCTCGATGCGGTGCTCGTCAGGGGCGGCGTGCCGGCCGATGGAGGCGGGTGTGCCAAAGAGGAAGCCCTGGGGGCCGATGGCGATCTCGGGGGAGAGACCACCGGGGGCGATGGACGGCTCTTGCGGGAGCGGGGTCTGGGACTGCTCGGAGTGGAGATCGCGGCTGCCGTGGAGGCGGAGCTCGTTGGAGAAGGCGCTGCGGCGGGAGTAGATCCAGCGGGCGAGGATGGTGTCGAGGTCGATGTTCTGGCCGCCGAAGCTCCGTGTGCCGCGGTTGACGACGGGAGCGGAGCGGATGCCGGCGGGCGAGCTGAAGCGGGCGCGGTTGGCTTGGAGGCTGAGCTGATTGCGCGGATCGAGGTGGAGATCGAGCTTGAGGAAGTTGACCGTCTGATCGGCGCGGCGGGGGACGGCGCCGGTGAGGCTGTCGAGATAGGTGAGGGCGGCGTCGATGTTTGCCGGGGTGACGCCGCGATTGCCGAGTAGGGCACGCTGGGTGGCGGTGAGGTTGTAGAAGGCGGGGCTCTCAGGCGAGGAGATGGCGGGGAAGCTGCGGCGCTGGGCGTCCAAGGCATAGAAGTAGAAGATGCGGCCGGGGAGGCGTTTGGGGAGGAGAGGACCGCCGAGGGTGCCGCCGAACTGGTGGCGGTGGTCGAGGGGTTTGACGAGGGAGCTGGTGACGATGCCGCCGGTGTAATGGGTGGCGAGGGCGAAGGGGTTGGAGGCGGCCCAGGCGCTCTCGCGAAGGAGGTAGAAGACGGAGCCGTGGAGGGTGCCGGTGCCGGACTTGGAGACGGTAGCGACGACGCCGCCGGCTGCGTGGCCGTAGAGCGCGGAGTAGTTCTGGCCGGCGACGCGGAACTCCTGTACGGCGGCCTGGGAGAAGGTGTAGGGGGCTCCGGGGCGGCGGCCGGCACCGGAGCCGGAGGAGAAGCCGCGACCGGAGCCGGCAGAGGAAGATTGCGCTTCGGATTCTGACTCATCCTCGGTCTCGGGTCCGGTGTCGACGCCGCTGCCGTGCGGGGCGGCGTTGAAGCTCTGGTCGTCGCTGGCGCCGTCGATGAGGCTGGAGTTCTGCGTAGGAGCGAGGCCGCGGAAGCTGAGGAGGCCGAGGGCTTCGGAATCGGAGTCTGAACCGGGATTGACCTGCGGGGTGAGGAGGGCGAAGGTCTGCCAGCGGCGGCCATCGACGGGGAGATGAGAGATCTCGGCAGAGGAGATGACGGTCGAGGTGGCGGCGGGTGGGGGGTCGAGATCGAGGCCGGTGGAGGCTTCGGAGTTGACGGTGATGCTGGTCTGGAGGGTGGAGGGGAGGAGGGCGGTTTCGACGCGGGCCGTGGCTCCGAGCTCGACGACGATGCTGTTGAAGTGCTGGGGCTGGGATCCGGGAGAGTTTATGTCTAGGGCATACTCGGACGGCGGAAGAGAGGGAGCGAGGAAGTCTCCGGTGGCAGCGGACTGGAGGGAGAGTCGACGGCTGTGGGCGGCGTCGGTGATGATGATCTGGGCGGCGGCGACGGGGCGGCCCAGAGCGTCGACGATGCGGCCGCCGATGGCTCCTGTGGTGGAGGTTTGGGCGGCAAGAGGTGGGTGGGAGAAGGCGAGAAGGAGGAGCAGAGCTGGGAGCGCGAGGGTGCGGCTCATGCGGGCTCTGCGGACGAACATTGACTCTCCCTGACTGCTCTTGGGACTCCCTGACTGTTCCAGGGAAGAAGGGATGAAAGGCTTGCGGCGACACGGCCATGACCGCAGGCGCAGCGGTGGTAGCTGCTGAGGGAAGGGTAGCGGAGCCGACGTGCTATGGAAATAGCGGGAAGAGCTCGCGGGTACAACGAAGGTGGGAGAGGGGCAGAACGAAGGCGGTAGCCGGAGCCACCGCCTTTAACGGTCATGATGGGCTGCTGAGGTGTGGGTTAGAAGTGGAAGCGGGCGCCGATCTGGATCTGGCGTGGGCTGTAGGAGAGGTTGGAGTTCGAGTTGGTGGCGGTGCCGAACAGCGAGTTGCTGCCGGTGTTATCGGTGTTGTAGATGAGGCGGGAGGAGACGGGGGTAGTGACGCCGGCGGTGGTGGTGGCAGCGGTGGTGCCGACGGTGTAAGCGACCGAATTGACGGCGGTGACGTTTTGATGATTCGCCAGGTTGAAGCTTTCGATCAGGAGCTCGATGTTGGAGGTCTCGGTGACGTCGAAGCGCTTGGAGAAGCGGAGGTCGAGGACGGCGGTACGCGGCCGCTTGAACTGGTTCCGGCCGAGAATGTCGATGCGGTTATCTCCGCCGGAGCCGTTGACGCTGCTGCCGATTCCGGCGATCCCGTTGGCGGAGGTGGTGGTGGGGGTGGCGAAGAAAGTTGGTGTGCCGGTAGTGGTTGCGGAGTAGGGGAGCCCGGTCTGAACGGCGAAGGAGGGTGAGAGCTGGTACTCGTTAAGGAGCAGACCCTTCAGGCCCTTGTGAGCTTTGGGCGAGGTATAGACGGCGTAGGCGACGAGGCGGTTGGGGACGTTCTGGTTGGAGTTGCCATAGTCGCCACGCCGGTTGAGGGGATCGAGCAGGTCATTGGTGTCGGAGAATGTAGTGTTGTTGCTGCCATTATCGAGAGCGTGGGACCAGGTGTAGTTGAGCTGGTACTCGAGCCCGTGGGTGAGCTTCTGGGAGAGCGAACCGACGAGGGCGTGGTAGCTGGAATTGACTCCGCTGTAGATGTTGGTTAAGGCGCCATAGGCGCAGTTGGGCCGCTGGCTAGGGCAGGAGCCGTTGACGTTGGGAGCTCGACCGTAGAAGCGGGTGGTGTAGGTGCTGCCCGGGGTGAGGGGGCCTTTGCCGGAGGAGTCGGCGACGGTGTAGGTGATGCTGGTGGGGGCAGGGAGGTTGAGATCCGCGAACTGCGCCAGAGCGCGACCGAGGGCGCCGAGGTAGCTCACGGTGAACGTCATATGGTGGCCGAGGTCCTGCTGAACGTTGAGATCGCCCTGGTAGACGTAGGGGTTGGAGAAGTTCTTATCGAAGAAGACGGCCGAGGGTCCGACGGCAGTGCCGGCGCTGGGGATGAGGCGTGGGAACTGGGGCGATCCCGGAGAGGTGGGCGTGTAGAAGTAGTTCACCTGGCTGACGGGAGTGACGGCATCGGCGCTGAGCCGGGTGTTGCCGGTGGAGGTGAGCGCACTGTAGATGGCGGAGTTGATGATGCGCCCGTAGAAGATGCCGACGCCACCGCGGAAGGAGGTCTTGCCGTTTCCGAAGACGTCTACGGCGAAGCCGACGCGGGGAGCGATGTTGTTTTTGTCGGAGTGGAAGCTGGCGGTGCGGGGCAGGTCGGGATTAGCGACCGAGACGAAGGGCTTGGGGAGCGCCTCAAAGTCGTAGCGCGCGCCGAGGGTGAGCGACAGGCGGGGAGCGACCTTCCACTCATCCTGAACGAAGATGCCGTAGTCGCTGGTGGTGAATTCGAAGCCTTGCGGACCGAAGCCCTGCTGGAAGTTGGCGTAGTGCCGGCCGTAGGTTGCGGCGGACGCGGCGGGGAAGTTGGCAGGGATGGGCGTCTGCGACTGGTAGAGATCGGAGAGGTAGCTCTGGACGTTGTTGTAGCTCAGGCTGCCGAACTGGAAGCGCAGGTTGGAGGTGAGGTCGTCGGTATGGAGGTAGTCGACGCCGAACTTCAGGTTGTGATGTCCGCGAGTGAAGTTGGCGGTGTCGGCGACCTGGAAGCGGCGCTCATCGGGGTAGCGTCCGCGCTGTAGGAAGGTGGGCGTGCCGAAGGTGAAGCCGTTGGTGACGGCGACGGCGGGCGCGAGGGCGTTGGGGTTGGTGTAGCCAAGCGGGGTAAGCAGGTTGGTCTGCTCGTAGGAGGTGGGCGGCTGAGCGGTCTCGTACTCGAAGTCGCGGCCGTACTGATAGCGGATCTGGTTGACGAGCGATGGGGTGATGACGGTATCGAGCTTGGCGATGCCGAAGGTGAGCTTGACGAAGTCGTCGCCGAAGGAGCGGGCGCCGAAGGTGTTGGTGGCCTGGGTCTGAATGCCGGCGGGAGAGTTCCAGTTGAGGCGGTTTACTTCAAAGGAGGCGTGATTGCGGGTGCTGATCTGCCAATCGAGCTTGGGAAAGAAGATGTTCTGGTCGCCGGAGCGGGGGACGGCGCCGAGCATGGTGTTGAGGCCGGCGAGGCCGCTGACGTACCTGGGCTGTGCGGCTGCATATTGGGCGGGGGTGACCGAGGCCGCGGAGGCCCCGGCGAGATTTCCGGCGAGGGTGCAGACGGCGGCGTCGACGGTGCTGGGAGCGGCGATGCCGTTGCCGGGACTGGTGGCGGTTTTGGTGCCGTTGCAGGCGGTGCCGGTGGGAAGACTGGCGTCCGGTGAGGCGAAGAAGCTGGTGGGGTTGGAGGCGACGGCGGTGCCGGGGAAGTTGCGCTTGAACTTATCGATGGCGACGAAGAAGAAGAGCCGGTCCTTGAGGATAGGACCGCCGACGCTGCCGCCGAACTGCTTGCGCCAGTCTTTGGGCTTGAAGGATTGGAGGCTGAATATGCCGGTGGCGGGGTCTTGACGGGCGATTTTGGTGTAGGGATTGAAGGCGCCCCACTCGGCGTCGCGATCGCGGAAGTAGAGATCGCCATGGAAGCTGTTGGTCCCGCTCTTGGTGATGGAATTGACGACTCCCCCGACCGCTCGGCCGTACTCGACGGTGTAGTTGGAGGTATTGACCTGGAACTCCTGGACGGCGGACTGGGGGGTGGAGTAGCCGGCGCGGGTGCGGCCGCGCTCCTCGGCGAAGAAGGCCTGGTTATCGTCGGCGCCATCGAATGAGACGTTGTTCTGGAGGGTGCTTTGGCCGCGGAAGCTGAGGAGGCCGAAGCCGTTCGCGTCCGAGACGACGCCTGGGGTGAGGAGGGCGTAGCTGGACCAGCGATAGTTGTTGACAGGGAGATTTCCGAGCACCTGAAGGTCGATGACGTTGGCGAAGTCGGGCGAGGTGGTGTTGATGGTGGGCAGCTCGCTGGTGACCTCGACGGTGGTTTCGGAGCCGCCGATGGGGAGGTTGGCGTCGACGTTGGTGAGTTCGCCGACCTGGACGACGACGTTGGAGGACTGGTAAGACTCGAAGCCCGGGGCCTTGATGGTGACGGTGTAGCTGCCGGGCTGGAGGTGGACGACGCGGAAGAAGCCGGAGGAGTCGGCGGCGGCGGCCTGCTCGGCGTTGGTGCCGTTGGAGTGGATGGTGACGGCGGCACGCGGGATGACGGAGCCGCTCTTATCCTGGACGGTGCCTCCGATGGCTCCATCGACCGAGGACTGGGCGAGAGCTGCCGCGCCGGAGGCGAAGAGGAGGGCGATGGACAGCCCGTAACGGAAGGATGGGTTCGACATCGGTGGCGCTCCTGAAGGTCTTGATCGGGTCAACTGTCCAGGCACACGGCCGGTCTGTGCGGCGTTCGGCGACTCATCGACTGGATGGGTACAGTGTTGCATTGCGGAATTACAACAGAGTGAATGGACGGCTGAATTATCTACCGAGCAGGGCGCGAATGTCTCTGTTTTTTAGAGCAGCGGGCGATAGAGGGGGTGGGCCGGAGTTCCGCAGCGGAGAGCAGAGACCCGGTAGTCAAATCGGTCAGAACCAGAGGCGCCCGTGGTTGGGTGCCGCGCGGACTCGAGCTCCGATACACTTGAGGCTGCATGTTTATCGATGAAGCGCGAATTCGCATCAAGGCCGGAGATGGCGGGAATGGGTGTATGGCGTTCCGCCGCGAGAAGTTTGTCCCGCGCGGCGGACCTTCGGGTGGCGACGGAGGGCATGGCGGCGACATCCTGATGTCATCGTCGCTGAGCCACAACACGCTGGTGCATTTCCGGTTTAACCCGGAGTACAAGGCGCAGCGCGGCGGGCATGGACTGGGCTCGAACTGCTCGGGGTACGCGGGCGAGGTGACGACGCTGAAGGTTCCGGTTGGGACGCTGCTCTACGACGATCTGACGGGCGAGCTGATCCACGACTTCGCGCGTCCGAACGAGACGATCATCGTAGCGAAAGGCGGTCGCGGCGGGCGGGGCAATCAGCACTTTGCCACGAGCACGCACCAGGCGCCAAGGGAGCATGAGCTGGGCCGGGCGGGCGAGGAGCGTGCCTACCGGCTGGAGCTGCGGCTGCTGGCGGACGCGGGGCTGGTGGGATATCCGAATGTGGGCAAATCGACTTTGATCTCGAGGCTGTCGGCGGCAAAGCCGAAGATCGCCGACTATGCGTTTACGACTCTGGAGCCGAACCTGGGCGTGGTGTCGGTAGGGGAATGGCCGCATGAGCAATCGTTTACGGTGGCGGACCTGCCGGGGCTGATCGAAGGGGCGCACCTGGGCGCGGGACTGGGGATTCAGTTTCTGAAGCATATTGAGCGGACGAGCGTGATCGTGCACCTGGTGGATGTTTCGGACAGCACGGACCGGCCGAATCCGGTGGACGACTTCAAGGTGATCACGGAGGAGCTGCGGAGCTTTGACTCAGCGCTGGCGGAGCGTCCGACGGTGCTGGTGGCGGCTAAGGTGGATGTGGCCAATCCGGAGAAGCTGAAGAAGCTGATGGCTATGGCGAAACGGCGGAAGCTGCCGTTTTACGCGATTTCGGCGGTGACCGGAGAGGGTGTGGAGCCGCTGAAGTATGCCTTGGCCGAGATGGTGGCGACGCACAGGCCGGTTCAGATAGATGCAGAGGCGGTAGAGTTGCCGTCGCGTCCGAGTCACCCGCCGCCGCCGAGTTCGGTGCGCGGACGGTCGACATAGGCGCTGAGTTGGCGGCGGAGAGACAGGGAGAGGCAGCTGGACGCGGGCTGAAGATGGCCTTGTTCGGCGGGAGCTTCGATCCGCCTCACTGCGGCCATGTGGCCGCTGCACGGGCGGCGGCGAATGCCTTCGAGCTCGATTCGGTCCTGTTCACGCCGACCGGGTTACAGCCGCTGAAGCCCCGCGGCGCCTCGGCCTCCTATGTGGATCGTCTCCAGATGGCGATGCTGCTGGGGTTCTGCGACTCGAGGTTTTCCGTTTCGGATCTGGATGCGCCACGGAGGGATGGACGTCCGAACTACACGGTGGACACCCTGGAGGGGATGCGCGGTCTGTTCCCGGATGCAGCCATTTTTGCTATTGCGGGGGCTGATAGCTTTCTGGAGCTGCCTCGATGGCATCGATCACAGCGTTTGCTGGAGCTGGCGGACTGGATTGTGGTGAGCCGGCCTGGATTCTCCCTGGCGGAGCTTTCCGGGTTGGGGCTGTCAAACCAGGTGATGTCGCGCGTGCATGTGCTCGAAGGGGTGGAGGAGAGGGTGTCGGCGACGGAGCTTCGGGCGCGGCTGGTGAAGGGTGAGGATTGCTCGGACTCGGTTCCGGAGGCGGTACTGGGGTACGTGCGGGAACACAAGCTATACCGTTGATCCAGATCGCGGCGAAGCGGGCTTTCGCCGTGCGCTGCGGGCTTCGAACTAATACCATGGTGAGGAGGAGCTTCATGCCGACGATTGAGAGTTATCAACTGCTGCTGGCCGCTGCCGCGGCTTGCGAAGACAAAAAGGCGGAGGACATTCGTATTCTGGCCCTGGATCCGAGCGAGAGCGGGCTATCGGACTACTTCCTAATCTGCAATGGAACGAACGACCGGCAGAATGTGGCGATCACGGACGAGATCGAGATCCGGCTGAAGCGGGACCACGGAGTGTACCCAAATTCGGTCGAGGGACGCAGGCAGGGCGAGTGGGTGTTGATGGATTATGTGGACTTTATCGTCCATGTGTTCTCGCCGGAGAAGCGAACGTTCTATGGACTGGAGCGGCTGCGGAAGACGGCGGTGACAGTGAGTGTGGATGAGTTGGGGGAGGAGCTAAAGCGGGCCACTGAGACGAAGGTGAAGGCTTCGCGGGGTGCGGGGACGAAGCCGGCGGGAGCGAAGGAGGCCGGGAGCACGGTGGCTCCAAAGAAAACTGTGAGGAAACGAACGGCTACGAAGGGCGTGGCGGGCAAGCCCGTGGCGGAGGCGAAGGGTGCGGTTGGGAAGACGGCGGGGAAGAGCTCACGGAAGGAGAAAGGCTAGATTTTCTCTTTACGGCTGAACGAAATAGAGGAGAGCCTGAGGGCCTCCTCTCTTGTGTTAAGCCGGGTTAGAAGTTGAGTCTCAGCTGGAACTCGGTGGAGCGGGGTGCGTTCTGATCGAAGGTGCCGTTACCGCGAACGATGCGCCTCGCGTAAAGCTCACCGGGCGTATTTGGACCATTCACGGAACCGCTTCCGCCATCGAGGGTGCCGGCGAAGGGCTTGAAGTTGGAGAAGTTGCCCACGTTATAGAACGCGATGGCGGGCTCCAGGCTCATGCCTTCATGAAACCGGTTGAGGCGCACGGGATAGGAGAAGTTGAGGTCGAGGTCACGAACGGATGGATTGCCGATCGCCCGTGGGGTTGTGAGCTGTGGGATGGGTTGGATTACCCCGCCGACCGCTGCTAACTGGCTCGCGGTGAAGAGACCCGCGTTTACCAGGGCCTGCCCGGCGGGTGTGAGATTGCCCGCGACTGTGCTGTTGAAGTTCTGAATGTAAGTACCGAGGGTTCCGGGCTTAACGCGGTGCATGTAGTCACCGGGGAGTGTTCCTGGAGCGATGTCCCCGGTGGTGCCGTCTCCCGTGACGTCGGTCTGAAAGATGGTGCCAGCGGTGAGTCCTGAGGTAAGCGTCAGGTCAGCAGGTGCAGCAGAGTAGAAGTGGCCAACCGCACCGATCTGCGGGCCGTACTTTAGCCGGAAAGAACCACCAAACGAGACCTGGTGCTTGTGATCGAGTCCGGCGCGGCCGACGAAGGCACTGGGATTATCGTTGTCGAACGAGAGGGAGTTGAAGAAAGCGTCCGAGGTGCTTCCTCCCGCTCCTCCTGTGTTATTAGCGACAATGCGGGAGAGGTTGTAGGAGATCTGAACATTGGCGCTGTCGACGAAGGCGACGGGATGTGACTTCATCTGCCGCAATACGACCTGGAGTGCATCGTATCCGGTCTTGCCGATAGGGAGGATGAAATTGCCCTGGCCTAGGAGTGGGTTGACCCCCGGGAAGGCTGCGCCCGTGGCGACGGTTAGGCCGTTGGCGCTGGCAGGCTCTCCACCGAGGTATGTGATGCCCGAGTCAAGGCCGGCCTGCGCGAAGGTCTGAATGGTAGCGCCGGCGGCTATGGCGCAGTTGATGGCCGCCGAGCTGGCTCCACCAGAGCAGCCCCGCTTGGCGGTAACGGCTGCGATCGCCGCTCGGGCAGCAGTTGGGTTGAGGGTCCGTGCCGCACCGACGTGGTTCACATCGATACTTTGCCCGATCCGGAGCGTGCTGTTGTGAACGTAGTCGGCACTGAGGATGCTGCCCTTAGAGATCTCTCGCTGGATGCCGAAGTTCCACTGTTGTGAGTAGGGGCTCTTGTATGGCGCGCCGTAAATTCCAGCCACAGCAAGGGTTTCGCCGATATAGCCGCCGTTTTGTGAAGTAATGTTTTTCTGGGTGTTGGCCTGATAGGCGGCCTCGAGTGCGGTTGTGAAAGGAGCGGCATTCTTGATCGACCCGGCGCAGACCTGGCTGAGGGTCTGAGTCGCCCCCCCCACCGTGAGGCTGGTGACGCGAGTTCCATCCGGCTGGAAGAGGGTACCGCCTTGGGCGCAGATCGATTGGGAGTTGAAGAATGGTCCAGATTTGAGCAGCGAGGTGCGGGCGTTGGTGGTGTTGTTGAAGACGTCCCCTTCGTAAAAGATGCCGTAGGCTCCTCGCAGCGAGGTCTTGTGATCGCCGGGAGCATATGCGAAGCCAGCCTGCGGGGCGAAGTTGTTGTAGGGCTGATGCACCCTGCCAGCGTACTGACTTCCGTATGCCCCGAAGAGCGACTTGCTGCCGGTGCAAGGAAGCTGGGTTGGGTCCGTGAAGACGTTTGTAGTGTCGATGTCAGAGCAGAGTGGCTCCGGGAGATCCTGATTCGCCCGGCCGGTGTCGACGGTATAGCGAACGCCGATGGTGAGGGTGAGGCTCGGGGTAGCTTTCCATGAATCGCTGAGGTAAGCGGCCTCGCGCCAGTCACTGGTGTTTCCACCCAGGAGGCCAAAGCCCGGCTTTTCCACGAAGAAGCCGAGGCCGTTTCCAACCACGAACGAGCTTGCATGATATCCGTTGAGGGGATCGGACAGGCAAGGGGCCGCACCTGCGACACCGCCGCAGCCTAAGGCGTTTGGATTGGTTGCTGTAGGACCTTTGAATGCCGTCGATGCCGTTTCGCGGAGACGGGGACCGAGGCTGAAGAAGTTTGCGAATCCGCCACCAAGAATCCGGTTGACGCTGTATCCATACTTCAAGCTGTGCTGGCCTTTGGTCCAAGTGCCATCATAGCGAAGCTGCTTATCGGACTGGAAAGTTCCCTGGGGCGCAAGATAGTTGGGACCTGTGAAGATCCCGGCGTTCACATATTGAAAGGTGATTCCAGGGAGCAGGTTGGGAAGGGACGATCCCGACGTTGCGTCGGTGATGAGATTGTGGAACTTCTCATAGCTGCCGCGGAAGGAGTGGGTAAAGCGACCGCTCTGGAAGTCCGCACCAGCGGCGATGCCAGGAGTGTTGTCGCGATTGGCATAGAGGTTATATCCCGAGCCATAGTTTCCTGCGACGGAGTTGACGTTGTAGTTTGCTCGCGCAAAGTAGTGTCCACCGAAAGGACCGCTGTAGTCGAGCCGCACGACGGTGTATGTTTCGCGGTAGAAGCCAGGGATACCTGCCGTGAATCCCGGGAGCGCCGCAAAGGTGGGACTGACGGTGGGTGGCGTCGAGGCATCTTGTTTGATCCGCTCGGCATTTCCGAAGAAGAAGAGCCTGTCCTTAATGATGGGGCCACCCACCGATCCGCCGAACTGGTTGCGCTGGAAAGGAGCGTCCTGGCCAGCGGCCGTGGCAAAGAGCGCGCGGTGATCCTGAAAGTTATAGAAGAGCTGGCCGTGAACACTGTTGGTGCCGCTTACGGTGGCGACCAGAAGCTGACCTGTGGAGGTGACATCGCCGGAGACGTCCTGTGTGGAACGGTTGAGTTGGAACTCGTTGATGGATCCCTGTGAGACGTTGAAGATGGTGGTGCCGACCGTCTCATCGGTAATATCCTGGCCGTCGAGAAGGATGCGGGTAGTACGGCCGGAGACGCCACCCACGGAGATGGCCGAATAGCCAGCCTTGGTCGGATCGAAGGTCTCGCCGCTCTGGAGGATGACGCCGGGCTCGATCTGGGCGACATCGAGGAAGTGGCGACCGTTGATCGGCAGCGATTGTATCTGCTCGTGGGTGAGCACGTCGCTGACGCCGGCCTGCTCGGTGTTGACCTGCAACTCCCCGGCGTTGACCTCGACGGTCTCGGAAGACTGGCCCACGGTGAGCTTGAAGCTGCCGCTGGTGACGGTGCCGGTTCTGACCACAGTCTTCACGTCAAGCTTCTGAAAGCCGGGCGATGCGACCGAGACAGTGTAGTTGCCTGGGTTGAGTGGCCCCACGCTGTAGAAGCCGGCCGAGTCGGTCGTAAGATTTTTGATGGAGCCGGTGTCCGTTCCCCTGATAGCGATCTGGGAGTTCGGTACAACGGCGCCGGATGTGTCGGTGATCGTGCCTTGGATGGATCCACCGTTTACCGAGATAGCCTGGCTGACTCCCATGGAGGTTATGGCGACGATCATGAGCGCAAGTCCGAATAGCTTCTTCATGCAATTCTGCTCCTTAAGGTCTGGTCTGGAGATTTCGCTGGGGAACGATCGCGGCCATGACTTACACGCAAATGGCGGTCTGCAACGAGAGAAGCAATTCTCACACCAAAGCTGGATGACACCGGGGGGACTGGGCCAGGGTCTCATCCCGAGAGCCGAAGGGGCACTTACTTGGAAGTCAACGTGGCTCTAGGACGCCTTGCACCTGATCGGGGTGCGTACAGGCGGGGGCTGCGAGTATGAGAATGCGTATAACTCAACGTATGTCCATATATGGTTTCCGTATTCCCTTTACTGCTCGTTGTGAGTCGGAGCGAGGAAGGCGACAGTTTGGAGAGGGGGCAGGGTGAGGATTTTACTGATTTCAATTGGCCCGAAGCACGGGAGGACGAAGCGACGCGAAGAGGAGGCTTTAGCAGACGATTACCTGCGGCGGACGGCGCGATACACGGGAGCGCATGGCCTGTGGGTGGAGACAGAGGCTGCGTTGTGGTCGGCTGCAGAAAGTGGATCGGGGAGGACGCCGGCAAAGGTGATCCTGATGGAAGGCGGCGGAAGTCTGCTGAGTTCGGTGGAGTTCGCGCAGGCAATTGGGGGATTTCGCGATCGCGGGGCGCAGCATGTGGTGGTTGGGATCGGAGGTGCCGATGGATGGTCGGCGGCGACGCGAGAGAGGGCGGACCTGCTGGTCTCGCTGGGGCGATTCACGTTTCCACACAGTTTGGCCCGGGTGGTTGTAGCAGAGCAAATCTATCGTGCGATGACAATTCTGGCGGGCCATCCTTATCATTGCGGGCACTAGCGATGGCCGGTATGCCGAAGCTGTGTTTTGCTTAAGGGCATGAGTGAAGCTTTGGAGTCGTCACGGCGCGGTCTGATCCTGATCAACACTGGCCCGGGCAAGGGAAAGACAACGGCTGCGCTGGGGACGGCGTTTCGCGCGGCGGGCAACGGGATGCGGGTGCTGATCCTGCAGTTTTTGAAGGGTTCATGGCATTACGGGGAGCTGGATTCGGCGAAGGCGATGGGGAATGACTTCGTGATTCGCCAGATGGGGCGCGGCTTTGTAAAGGTGGGTGGGGCGGAGACGGATCCGGAGGACGTGCGGCTGGTTGAGGCGGCGTGGTCTGAGGCGGCTGAGGCGATCGGGTCGGGCGAGTGGGATCTGGTGGTGCTGGACGAGATCAACTATGCGATCGGGTACAAGATGCTGGATCCGGAAAAGGTGGCGGAGGCGCTGCGGGGGAGGCCGGAGATGGTGCATGTTATTTTGACGGGGAGGAATGCGCATCCGGCGCTGGTGGAATTGGCGGACACGGTGACGGAGATGCGGGAGGTGAAGCATGCGTACCAGAAGGGGATTCTGGCGCAGCGGGGGATTGAGTTTTAGGTGGTGGACTCACATTGTGATGGTGTAGCGAATGCGTAACGAGCGTAAGGGCGCTCCTCGGAGCGCCCTTACGTTGATTGGTTTGTTAGAAGATGATTTTCCCGGATAGCTGCATCGTGCGCGGGTTGCTGGAGAAGACCTGCTCCTTGTGGTTGAACTTGGGCGAGCTGACCTGATCGAAGAGACGGCTGGTTGCTGCGGCACTTGCGATGGAGTTCACTGTGTTGAGCGAGCCCGGAAGGTACTGCGGATGATTGAGGACGTTGAACGCCTGCGCACCAAACTCGACCTTGTATCGATCCATAAAGCTAATCCTCTTGTAGAGGCTCAGATCTACGTCGTTGGTCCGGCCTGTCGGGAGAGTGTTTCGGGCGGCGTTTGGGATCGTTCCGAGGCCACCCTGGACGTAGTACGCGTTGGAAGGTGCGAACGTAGCAGAAGGCTTGCCGGAGTTGAGGATTGCACCCGCTGAGTAGCCAACGGTATCTCCTGCGCAAGCTGAGTACAAACCGCTCGCATTGCCATTAGCGGCGTTGTAGAGAGGCGTGGACCCGCAGGCGGATTGAAGAGCCGGATTTACAATACGGCTTACGACAGTGGCCGTGCCTTTGACGCCGTTGGGATTGACGAAGACGCGATCCGATGCGGAGTCACCATTCTGGTTGGAGTCGATCGCACTCTGAACCGTGGTGTACTCAGGCGACTGGAAAGTGTAGACGGGGACGACCTCCCAGTTCCCAAGCAGGTTTCTCAAAAAGAAGTTGGAGTGTTGGAAGAAGGGCAGATCGTAGAGCGTTTCGACCGTGAAGCGGTGGGTCCGGTCCAGCGCGGAGCGCGAGTACTCTGCCCGGAGGTTTTGGAAGTCCTGCACGCGACGCGGATGAAGGGCGGTCGAGTTGACGTCAGCCGTGGTGTCATCCATGGTCTTGCTCCAGGTGTATGCCGCGTTGAACAGGAGCCCGTGCTGGAAACGACGGGTGATCTGCGTCTGAAGGCCGTTGTAGTTGGAGCCCCCGTTTGGGAGGAAACCGACGAGGTTGCTGGTGAACCCCGCAGCCGAATACGTGGGGATGATCCGTGGTGTTGCGGCAAGAATGCTCGAAAGGGTATTGGTGGAGGTGGGACTTGGAGTCGATCCGAAGTAGGTGGGCAGCTGGTTGGAGGGAAGCACCTGCGACTGGATGTTGATCCTGTTCTGCGTGTCGAGGTGAATGCCGCGGGTGCCGACGTAGCGAACCTCACCGGTGTAGTTTTTGGCGAAGACGTGTTCGACGCTTAAGGTCCACTGCTCCGAGTAAGGAAGCTTCTGATTGGGGATGTATGCGGAGGTGGCGGCCCGCTGGGCGGCAAGTGTGGAGAAGGTAAAGTTGGAGGGCAGACCACCGGCGGCCAGAAAGCCCTTTGTTTGCGTGCCTGGACCGGTTGGAACGTCATTGGTTGTCTGGAACTGTGGCGGCGCGCTCAGGGTACCAAGGTTGTCGTAGAGAACGTCATATCCTATACCAAAGCCGGCGCGAACCGAGGTGTTCTCGTTCGGAGCGTAGGCGAAGCCGACTCTTGGCGCGAAGTTCTTGTATTGCGGCTTCGGCTCGGTGAACGAGATGAGGCCGGGAACGCTTGCCGCCGAGTTGATCTTCTGCTGCTTGGAGGAGAAGGGAACGGAGGTGAACTCGTAGCGGAGCCCGAGGTTCAGTGTGAGTGTCGGGGTGACGCGGAAGTCGTCATTTCCAAAGGCGTAGATGTTGGTCTGATCGCCGTAGAAGGTCGGGCTTACGCCGGGAGGGGTCGCGTTGCGCTCCCCGAAGATATCGGGGCTAAGGTCCTGAAGGTAGGTGCCGAGGGTGCTGTACTCGTAGTCGCCACGGAGGCGCTGAACGAAGAGTTGGGGCGCGATGGCCTTGCGCCCTTCGACACCAAACTTCATGGTGTGCCTGCCTTTGACCCAAGTCATTCCCTCGGTTGCCTGATAGAGATTTTCGATGGTTCCCTGAGGAGCGTTGGGATCGGGCCCGAGGACCACGCCGCCAAGATCGTCAAAGGTCAAGTTGGGAAACTGCGTGAGGCCGGGGAAGTTGCCAACGGAGCTGGTGACGCTGTAGTAACGATTGAAGCCGATGCGGAACTCGTTGCTGAGGTTCGGGGTGAAGGTATGGATCTCAGTAATGGCGGCAAGATGGTACCGGTTCGGACCGGGCGTGAAGAAGGCCGGGAAGGTGGCAGCGGTGTCCAGAGCGTCCCCTCGATTGTAGACATAGCGGACGCGAAGATTGTCTTTCTGGGAAGGCGTGTAGTCGGCGCTGCTGGTGGAGTAATAAGAGTTGGTGAAGGAGGCAACGTTGACGCTGACGGCTCCTGTGGGGATGGCGTTAGCACCAACGGAGATGGTTGGACTGCAAACAGGATCCTTCGGACTGGCCTGCGCGGCAGCTACGGGGCTGTACTGCTGGTACGCCTTAAGATTGTTGGCTGAGAGTCCTGGTGTTGCGCTGATTGCCGTGAAGCCAGCGGCGGTGGGAGCGCAGAAGGTGGCGGAACCGCCGGCCTGACCGAGGGTCTGGCGCTCGAAGTTAGAGAAGAGGAAGAGCCGGTCGCGAAGAACCGGGCCTCCGAGCTGGCCGCCGTAGCGGTTGAAGTCATAACGCGGCTTGAATCCGCGGGCGAGACTCGAGGCAACGTTGCTGTTTGCCTGTAGGGTGTCTACCGCGTTTAGCTTGCGGTTGTCGAAGTATTCGTACAGTCTTCCGTGGACCTGGTTGGTCCCGGAGACGATGAGCTCATTGAACTGCCCACCGGTCGAGTGCCCGTATTCCGGCGAAAACATGTTCTGCAGTGCGGTAAACTGGCCGACAGCGTCGTTCGGGACATAGAGGAGAGGGCCGGTGACGCTTTTCGAGTTATTGTCGATGCCCTCGATGGTGAAGTTGTTGTTGCGGGGACGCTGACCGCTGACCGAAGGACCGGTGCCGGCGCCGAGGCCGCCGCTGGTTGCCACACCCGGGCTAAGGAGCGCGAGGTTGAGGACACCGAGGCCAACGGAGGCTGTCGGCAGATCCTGCACCTCAAGCATGCTGAACGTCGACTGTATCTGCGACGTGGTCGTATCGATGGAGACGTTGGCGATACTGGTGACTTCGACGCTCTCGGAGGTACCCGGGAGGACAGTGAAGTCCTGAGTCTGGATCTTGTTGGCGTCGACCGCAACAGCCTTGAGGGTGGTCGTTGAGAAGCCAGCAGCGGATGTGGTCACATCGTAGGCGCCCGCGGGGAGGTTTGAAATGCGGAACTCACCGCTGGAATTCGCGACGCCGTCGTACCTGACGCTCGTAGCCTCGTTGACAGCGGTCACCTTTGCGCCCCCGACAAAGGCGCCGCTGGGATCCTTGACGGTACCGACCAGGGCTCCGCTGGTGGTCTGCGCTAGAGAGACGCCCAGAGTACTGATGAGCAGAGCTAAGGCAAATAAAATGGAGGTGCGTTTCACGTTGGATCTCCTTAACCGAGCCTGGAAAGTACAAAGCAATCGAGACCGTATCCTGGTGAATGCAATTCAGGGACCACAATGGCAATGGGAGAACAGAGCTGTTCGTAGGGGAAATACGGTCGAGAGCCGCTTCCGGAGTACGGAACTTCGGATTCTGGAGCACTGATCTACTGAAATATGGATTGAGTGGTGTTTGCACGCAGATTGCGGGAGCAGACCTGAGGTAAGCGTGTAGGTCAGTACAATTGTGGCGGAAGATTAGAGGCACACCTACGTATGAGCTGGTTCAAGCGTGATGCGCACGAGATTATCAATACCAACCAAAAAACCGTCCGGACGGAAGGCTTGTGGGTGCGGTGCGATGATTGCCGCCAGGTGATCTGGAAGGCGGAGCTTGCGGAGAACCTGCAGGTTTGCCCGAGGTGTGGCTATCACTTCAAGATCGACGCGCGGGCGCGTATCGAGAGCCTGCTGGAGCCGGGGTATGAGCTGGTGGATCTGGAGCTGCGGTCGACGGATCCGCTGAATTTCACCGATCTGAAGCCTTACAAGAAGAGGCTGAGCGATGCGCAGGCGAAGACCGGGCTGAATGACGCGATCGTGAATGCGATCGGGATGCTAGGTCCTCAACGGGTGGTTTTGAGCGTGATGGAGTATGGATTTATTGGTGGGAGCATGGGCGCGGTGGTGGGGGAGACGATTGCGCGGGCGGTGGACCGGTCGCTGACGACGCGCGATCCGCTGATCATCGTTTCGGCTTCGGGGGGGGCCCGGATGATGGAGGGGATTGCGAGCCTGATGCAGCTGGCGAAGGTATCGGCAGGGCTGGCGCGAATGGATGACGAGGAGATTCCTTATATATCGGTGATGACGGACCCGACGACGGGTGGAGTGACGGCGAGCTTTGCGATGCTGGGGGATCTGAATATTGCTGAGCCGGGGGCGCTGATCGGGTTTGCAGGGCCGCGAGTGATCGAGCAGACGATCCGGCAGAAGCTGCCGGAGGGCTTTCAGAGATCGGAGTTCCTGCTGGAGCACGGGTTTCTGGACGCGATTGTGGGGCGTAAGGAGATGAAGGCGTATCTGCAGAGCGCGCTGGGGTGGATGACGGAGCTTAGGGCGGCCAGCTAGGTGGAGGCGGCGCGGCCATCCAAAACGGCGTTACGGGTGGCTCTGCGGCGGGCGGCGCACCAGGTATACGACGCGAGGCCGCTGGTATTCGAGGACCTGCTGGCTGTGCGAATACTTGGGGCGGAGTACGCGGAAGAGCTGAAGCGGACGGAGACGAGGCTGGCGAAGCCGTTTTCGGTGGCGCTGCGAGCATTTCTGGTGGCTCGGAGCCGGTACGCGGAGGATTGCCTGAAAGCGGCTTATGCGCGGGGCGTGAGGCAGTACTGCCTGCTGGGAGCGGGGCTGGATACGTTTGGGTATCGAAATGGGTATGAAGGGTTGCGGGTGTTTGAGGTGGATCATCCGGCAACGCAGGCGTGGAAGCGGGGGCTGCTGGATCGGAATGGGATTGCGGTGCCGGCTTTGTTGAGGTTTGTGGCGGTGGACTTCGAGTGTCAGGGATTGGAGGAACGGCTGGTCCCGGCGGGATTCGACCTCCGTGCGCCGGCATTCTTTGCCTGGCTGGGCGTTGTGCCTTATCTGACGTTGGAGGCCTTTCGAGGGACGCTGGAGTTTATTGGGCGGCGGGCAGCTGGGAGCGGGGTGGTGATGGACTATGGGCAGCCGCGCGAGGTGCTGCCGGAACTGGAACGGATGGGGCACGACTCGCTGGCTTCGCGCGTGGCCTTGACGGGGGAGCCGTTTCGGCTGTTCTTTACGCCGGAGGAGATGAGGGCGGAGCTGGCAGGATTTGAGGCGGTGGAGGATTTAGGGGCAGGGGAGTTGAACGGGCGGTACTTTGCTGAGCGGGTGGATGGGTTGCGGGTGCGTGGGGCGGCGGGGCGGGTAACTTGTGCTTGGGTCTGAGACAGGTCTGCGGGATGGCTGGTTGCTCGGGCGCGAGCAACAGCAGACTCCTCCGCTACGCTGCTGAATGACAAGCAAGGGGTGGACTCCTGCCGCCCTGAGTACGGAAGGCGAGGAGTTTCTCTTGTAATGCGGCGCCCTAGTTGGAGGTCGGTTTGCCGCTGTCGGGTGGGGGAACTTGAGCGTTGGGGTAGATGTTGGGGATGGGGGCGTTGAGTTTCTGATCGTTTTCGGGGTGGGGGAAGGGTTTGCGGGGCATCATGGCTTCGCGCTCCGAGGTGTTGTAGAGGAAGATGGCTTCGACGACGGCGGCCTGCTGGAGGTCGGAGGCGTGGAGGCGGTCGAGGGTGTCCATGTCGGAGTGGTGGGTGCGGGTGTCGTAGTCCATGGGGTCCTGGATGTACTGGAAGCCGGGGAGGCCTACGGCGTCGAAGGAGAGATGGTCGGTGCCGCCGGTATCGCGATAGCTGACGGTGGAGACGCCGAGGTCGGCCAGCGGGGCGATCCACTGTTTGAAGATGGGGCCTATGGCGTAGTTCTGCTGGGTGTAGACGCCACGAACCTTGCCGGTGCCGTTATCGAGGTTGTAGTAGGCGTCAAGGGTCTCCCATTCTTTTGTGGTTGTGAGCGGACCGTGCGGACGGAGGAAGGCGGGGATGTTGGGATCGGGGTTTTTGGGATCGGCGAAGGCGCCGAAGTGCTGCTTGACGTAGCCCTGCGAGCCGAAGAGGCCCTGTTCCTCACCGGACCAGAGGGCGATGCGGATGGTGCGGCGGGGCTTTACGCCGAGAGCTTTGAGGATGCGGACGGCTTCCATGGCGACGACCGAGCCGGCGCCGTTATCGGTTGCGCCGGTGGCGGAGATCCAGCTGTCGAGATGTCCGCCGACCATGACGACCTCGTTCTTGAGTTTGGGGTCGGTGCCGGGGATCTCGGCCACGGTGTCGAAGCCGTGCTCGTGATCGCCAGTGAACTTTGTTTCGATGTTGACTTCGAGGGTTACGGGAACGTGGTTTTGGAGCATGCGGGCCAGGCGATTGAAGTGCTCGATCATCATGACGGCGTTGGGGAGGGTGACGGCGGACTCCCTGAGCTGCGCGTTGCGGGAGAGGTTAGCTCCGTTGTCGTCGAAGATGATGCCGGTGCCGCCGCCTTTACCGCCGTCGCGGGACGGGGTGATGATGGCGGCGACGCCTTCGGCGGTCATCATCTTGAGGGCGGCGGTGCGGAGTTGGGTGATGCGGGCGCGCTCCGCAAGGAGTTGCTGGACAGTCATCGTGGGGGCGCCGGCGCGGCGTGGGCCATTGTCGTCCGGGTAGGTCTCCATTTCGCGCAGATCTTCGACGGTGTAACGATGGAAGAGGGGTTCGGTGAGGTCGGGGGTGGGACGGGTGGCGCCGAAGAGGACGATCTTTCCACTGAGCTTGCCCTTGTACTTGTCGAGATCCGCGGTGTCGTGGATATCGACGCTGATGGCGTCGCCAGTGACGGGGCCCTTAGTTGCGGGCGACCAAGGGGCGGCCTGTGCCCAGAGCGGTTCGGGATCGGGCGAGACCATGCGGACCCAGGTGTTGATCTGCTGCCAGCCCATGCCGAACTCGCCCCAGTCCTCGAGGTGAGCGTTTTCAAGGCCGACGGCGGTGAGGGTATCGCGGGTGAAGGCGTTGGCCCGGGCCATGTTAGGCGAGCCGGTGAGGCGCGGGCCGATGCCATCCGAGAGGGCTCCGGCGAACTGCATGACGTGGGAGTGATGGAAGCCCTCGTCGCGGATGCGGGCATACATATTGAGGTCGATGTTTTCGATGGAGGGCTGGGGACCGTAGAAGGACGGCTCCTTTTTCTCAGCGGCCTGGGCGGTGGTGACGAGGCTGGTGACGGCGACGGTACAGAGGCTCCAGCGTGCAAGCGCGCGCACGAGTGACATAGGGTATGAGATCCTTCCGCGGTTCAGGTGACTGTAGGACACCACCGTACAGCAGAGGACGGGCAGGCCTCAAGCTTTCAGACAGACCGCGGGACGAGAACTTCACCGAAAGTTTGTGGCCCGCGACGCAGATTTGGACGGACTATTCTGCTCAGTTGTTCAGGAGCGGCGGAGCTGGCGGCGGATCCAGAGGCTGCCGAGATAACCGAGCGCGAGGACGGCTACGGCCGTGCCGATGGGGAGACCGATGCGGCGATAGCTGAGACCGAAGTCCACGGCGTGGTGGCCGGCGGTGTTGTAGGCGAGGATGCCCATGATGCCGAGAAAGGTCGCGGCGAAGAAGGCGGCGAATCCGCTGGCGAGGCCCATGAGCAGGGAGGAGAACCAGCCCAGATCGCCGATGGGAACACCGAAGAGGAAGCCGGCAGCGAAGGCCCGGGGCTGATCGAGAGCCATGTTGGATCCGCGGTCCGGCGTGCGATGCGGCTGCGCCGGATTTTGCGACAGTTTGGACATACACAGATAGAATACTGCGTTATGGCAGAGAGCGTTCCAATGGGCCTGGTGCAGGCTGAACAGGTGGCCCGCGAAACGGCGACGCGCCGGTCGCTGAATGGCGTCGTGTATGCCGCATTTGGCGATAACCGGCTGGATGCGCGTGAGCTGGAGCGGATGGTGCAGGCGGTTCCGGCGGCGATCGCTGGGGCCTTGACTGACACGGCATATTATTTCGTGCCGCTGGCGATGAGCGACGAGCGGGAGACCCCGACGGGCCAGCGGCCGGAACGGAATGCGACGATGGTGGCGGCGGAGTACACCCCGGAGTTGGGCGACCTGGCGATCTGCCATCGGAACGTGCTGCTGGGGAAGACCGATGCCGTGTTCATCTCGACGCGATTGCTGAGCGACCGGTTCGCGTTGTCGTTCGAGTTTTTCATTAATGTGGGGCATGCCTTTGCGGACATAGCAGGGGTGCCGGAGAGCTTCGCGGAGCTGGCGTGGAAGCACGCGCTGCAGGATGTTCGCGGAGAGACCAGCCAGGACGCGTGGGAGAGTCGCGGGCTGGCGCTGGCGGGCATGAAAGAAGGCATCGATGCGCTGCGCGTGGACGAGAAAGCGAGGCTGCGGTTTGTGGAGGCGGCGTTCTCGGATGCCGTAGCGGTTTATCTCCTGTCGCTGTCGGTCGACTTCGACTACTCGGAGCTGCGGGAGCGGGAGTATCCTTTGCTGGCTCCGCAGGCGTTGGCGGAGCGGCTACGGCTGGTGGCGAAGCTGTTTCCGCCGAACGCGGGATACGAGTTTGCGATCAAGTACCGGCGCAGGGCTTAACCGGCGACGCAGGCCGGAAACAAAAGCTAGTGGATTGTGTGACCTCGCGGCGAGCCAAGGTATCTCGCTGCGGCCGCTTCGTGCTGTAGTCTGGCCGAACCTGAAGGTTCGCCATTGCGGTCACGTTATTGTGTATGCGCGTGACGGCGGAGCTTTGGGCGGAGGCTGGAGAAGCACATGGCGAGATCGCGGAGAGAGTTCCTGGCAAAGGCGTCTTTGACGCTGGTGGGTGTGGCGGCGGGTTGTCGCGATGGGGAGAAGAAGGGCGGCGGGGCTGCGATTAAGGGAACGGAGGCGACACCGGCCACGGCAGGGGCTCCGCCTGCATTTGGGACGGCTCCGGCGGTGGGCCCGGAGGTCACAAAGGTGACGTTCGCCGAGGCGGAGAAGCTGGTGCAGGTGAAGATGAGCAATGCTGACCTGGAGGAGGCTGCCGGGAACTGGCGAAGCGCGATGGCTCCGCTGTATGAGCGGCGGGTGGGGCCGCGAAAGGTGGCGATCGAGGCGACTGTGGCGCCGTACTCGGTCTGCGATCCGGTGAGGGTGAGCGGGAGCGCTGCCCGGCCGGCGTCTGACCGTTTTGTGCGGAGCAAGGCTGAGGCAGGGGCGGCGCTGCCAACGGATGAGAGAGATATTGCATTTGCGCCGGTGACGCAGCTCTCGCGTTGGATCGAGGGGAAGAAGATCACCTCGGAGCGGCTGACGGGAATCTACCTGGATCGATTGGCGCGGTTCGATCCGAAGCTGCGATGCGTGATTACGCCGACCCGCGAGCTGGCGATGCAGCAGGCGAAGCGGGCGGATCGGGAGATTGCGGCAGGACGCTACCGAGGGCCGCTGCATGGGATTCCGTGGGGGGCAAAGGATCTGCTGGATACGGCGGGGATCCGGACGACGTATGGGGCGGAGCCGTTTCAGAATCGCATCCCGACGGCGGATGCAGCGGTGGTACGGAAGCTGGACGATGCCGGGGCGGTCCTGGTGGCCAAGCTGAGCCTGGGTGCGCTGGCGCTGAATGACGTTTGGTTTGGCGGACAGACGATGAATCCGTGGCTGCTGGAGGAAGGGTCGTCGGGATCGAGTGCGGGGCCGGGCTCGGCTACGGCGGCGGGGCTGGTGGGGTTTGCCATTGGAAGTGAGACGGGTGGAAGCATTGTGAGCCCGTCGATGCGCTGCGGGGTGACGGGGCTGCGGCCAACCTATGGGCGCGTGCCGCGCACGGGGGCGATGACGCTGTGCTGGTCGCTGGACAAGCTGGGACCGATGGCACGCGGGGTGGAGGACACGCTGCTGGTGCTGAAGGCGATCTCCGGACCGGATTCGGGCGATGTCGCGAGTGTGCCGAGCAAGCTGGACTTCGATGCGACGGGATCGGTAAAGGGGCTGCGGGTGGGGTATTTTCCGGGCTGGATGAAGGACGCTCCGGCGACGGACGTGGATCGAGCGGCGCTGGAAGCGGTGAAGAGGGTAGGGATGACGCCGGTCGAAGTGAGCTTGCCGGACTGGCCGTACGACTCTATGCAGCTGATCCTGTTCGCGGAGGGGGCAGCCGCTTTTGAGGAGCTGACGGTGAGCGGCAAGGATCATGAGTTGAAGATGCAGGTACCGGATGCCTGGCCGAACAGCTTTCGGCAGGCGCGGTTCCTGTCGGCGGTGGATTATGTGCAGGCGGACCGGCTGCGGCGTAAGGTCGCGATCGAAATGGCGCGGGTGATGGGGCAGGTGGATCTGTTGCTGGTGCCTTCGCTGCGGGACGAAATGCTGGTCATCACGAATTTTACGGGGCACCCCTCGCTGACGCTGCGCGCGGGGTTTGTGGAGGTAACGGAGGCTCGAAGCGATTGGGCGCCGGATCCGAATCATCCGCTGCCGAAGTTTTCGCCGGCACGGCGGGTGCCGCACGGGGTGACGCTGATCGGACGGCTATTCGACGAGGGAACGATTGGACGGGCGGGAGTGGCTCTGGAGCGGGCATTCGGGGTTGCGGGGGAGCGGCCGGCGGGGTTCTGAGGAGTGGTGGTCAACGTGGCAAAGCGCTCAAGCCAGGAGCGCTTTGGTCTTTGGTTTGGCTTTGCAGTAGAAAGCGTGTCCTTCGCTGCACCCAGGATGAAAAGAATGAATTAGTCAGCAGAGAGGACATCATCTCCCATCCACCGACGGATCAAACTCCGCTTTTAGCGGATAGCTGACCTCGGCTTCTTCTGCTTCGCTCGTATGCCTTAGCCGGTGATGATGCCCAGAGCAAAGAAGGATGACAAGAGAGTGAGGCCGTCCTCGATAAGAGCGACGCGCCAGTCGGGCCAGCGGGTGCGCTCGACAGCGAAGTGGCGGAGATGATAGCCGCCGAAGGCACCGATCAGCGCGCCCATGACTCCGAGAAGGATGCCCTCGATGATAGATCCCATGAGAGCCGTGCCGATGATGGCGCCGACGAGCCCGCCGAAGGAGACGCGCGCAATGAGCGCGAACGGGGAGATCCGGGAGGGGGTCCTGGGTAGTTTGTCACCGATGTATTCGCCGACGGCAAGGAGGGTGAAGACGCCGACGGCGATGGGGCTTGCCGTCCAGAAGGCCCAGGTTCCATGCACTGGGAGATAGCCGAGGTGGGCATACCAGCAGATGAGCGCGATGGGCGTCATGGTGCGGAGGCCGGTGCAGATACCGAGAAGGGGAAGAGCGATGATCCACGACATTACGGCCATTGCCACGCTGGGTACTCCTTCGTTCGGGGAATTACTTAGATGGATGCGACGAACCAGAACAGATGTTTGCGGCTGGCGACTGCGTTGCCCAAAGCAGTGCCACACTCAGGTCGAGGGCTGAAACCTTGATGATCTGAAAGGTCGTGTTCGGGCTAGGGGCGGAGCCAAGAATAGAGGGGGAAGCGTTCGGCGAGGTCGAGGACCTGGGCGCGGATGTTGGTGAGGCGGGTGGGGTCGGAGCGGTGATCGAGGGCTTCGACGATCCAGGTGGCCACTTGACGCATCTCGGGTTCCCTCATGCCGCGGGTGGTGAGGGCGGGGGTGCCGATGCGAATGCCGGAGGGCTTCATGGGCGGATTGGTGTCGTAGGGAATGGCGTTTTTGTTTACGGTGATGCCAGCGGCGTGGAGGGCGTTTTCGGCTTCGGAGCCGAGCATGCCGCTCCCGAAGACGTCGATGAGGACGAGGTGGGTGTCGGTACCGCCGGAGATGATGCGATAGCCCTTGCTGGCGATCTCCTCGGCGAGGCAGCGGGCGTTGGAGACGATCTGGGCGGCGTAGGTGCTGAAGCCGGGCTCGAGGGCTTCGCGGAAGGCGACGGCTTTGGCCGCGATGACATGGACGAGCGGGCCACCCTGCTGCCCGGGGAAGACGCTGCGGTCGATGCCCGCGGCGAACTCGCTTTTGCTCAGGATCATGCCGGAGCGGGGGCCGCGAAGGGTTTTGTGGGTGGTGGTGGTGACGATGTGGGCGTGGGGAATGGGCGAGGGGTGGGCGCGGCCGGCGACTAGGCCGGCGAAGTGGGCCATGTCGATGAGGAGGTAGGCGCCGACCTTGTCGGCGATGGCGCGCATGCGTTCGAAGTCGAACTGGCGCGGATAGGCTGAGCCGCCGCCGATGATCATCTTCGGCTTCTCGCGCGTTGCGATGTCTTCCAGTTCGTCGTAGTCGATGACCTCGGTATCTTTGCGGACCTGGTAGCCGACGATGCGGTAGAGCTTTCCGGAGAAGTTGAGCTTATGGCCGTGGGTGAGGTGTCCGCCATGGGCGAGGTCGAGGCCGAGGAGGGTGTCACCGGGGGTGAGCAGGGTCATAAAGGCAGCGGCGTTGGCCTGCGAGCCGGAGTGGGGCTGGACGTTGACGTGTTCGGCGCCGAAGAGGGCTTTGGCCCGATCGCGGGCGAGGTTTTCGACGATGTCGGCGAACTCGCAGCCGCCGTAGTAGCGCTTGCCGGGGTAGCCTTCTGCGTATTTGTTGGTGAAGACGGTGCCAGCGGCTTCAAGGACCGCGCGGGAGACGAAGTTTTCGGAGGCGATCATCTCGAGACCTTCGTGCTGGCGAAGGATCTCGTTTTCGATCTGCGCGGCGATCTCCGGGTCGGCTTGCGCTAAGGGGGCTTCGAGGTCGATGGGCATGCTGACGATTTTATGCTGTGGAGATGGGCTTTGTGGCTGCTTCAGGAGGGTACAGCGGATTCCTCTGCTTCGCTCCTGAATGACAAGCAAAGGAGCGAGCAACGGCAAGGCGGTGCTGGGCAGTCAGGCGGATTCGGCGAGTTGTTTAAATGCGTTGTGGATGAAGAAGCCGAGATACCAGCCGTCGAGGTACTTGTAGGGGGTCTCACCAGTGGTGTAGTGGCCGCAGGGGAGAACTTTAGAGACATAGTCGACGCCGTGCTCCTCAAAGTTTTTGAGGACGTCGAGGGAGAACTCGCGGAGAAAGGTGAGGTCATAGGTGGCATGGACGACAAGGACGCGCTTGGGATTGGCCGCGAACTGCCGCATGTAGGACATGGGGCTGATGGAGGTGAAGATCTGGCGGACGAGATCCTGGGTGAGGCCAGCGTGCTCGAAGGCAGCGCGGACGTGACGGGTGGATTGGCCGGTCCAGACGACGTCGCCGAACCAGGTGGAGGCGTGATTGAAGGCGCAGACGCGCAGGCGCGGATCCATGGCGGCCGCAATAAAGGCGTAGCAGGAGCCGAGCGAGGTGCCGAGGATGCCGAACTGGGTGTAGCCCTGTTGCTCGAGCCAGTCGAGGCTGGAGCGAATATCGAGGACGGCTTGCCGGCAGGCGGCGATGGTGCGGCCAATATTGGAGCTGACGGCGTAGTCGGAGCGCTCGAGTTCGGCCGGGCGGCGGATGTCGTGGTAGGGCTTGGAGAGACGGAGGGCGGAGATGCCGAAGCGGTTGAAAAGAGTGCAGAGGGCGTTATGGGAGAAGGCGTCGGCGTTCCACTGAGGCATAACGATGATGGCCTGCCTGGGCTTGCCGAGTTGCTTTGCCCGCTGTGCCGGTGGGGGCTCCGGCGCTGGGTACCAGCGGGCATTGACGATGTCGTTCTCGGGGTAGCGAGTGCGGGCGGGCGAGGTGAAGCGGAGGAACTGGGCTTCGGGCAGATCGCCAGCGGCGGCTCTGCGCTGGAAGTGGGCGTCCTGGGCGAGGGTTTTGGGGCGGACGTTGGTGGGAAAGAGCTGCGGGTGACGGGTCTCTAGGCGGAAGTCTGTGGGAGTCTCGAACGCGAAGAAGCGGTCAGCGTTTCGGACGAGGCTGCGGTTGAGCGCGATCATCCGGTCGAGATCGGACAGGGTGGGATCGGATCGGGCGCGATCAGAGAGGGGAAGCAGCTCGTCGATGGAGGCAGATTGAAGTGAACTGTCGATCCAGTCGAAGCCCCACTCAAGGGGGCGGACGATGCGATTGGTGTCGCGGGTGGTGAGCGAAGTCTCCCAAGAGAACATCCACTTCGCATAGAGCCGGGAAAGCATTGGTTTCAGTTTAGCAAGCGGATGCGCGCGGGCTTAGAGCTCGTTGAAGACGAGGCAGACGCGGCCAATGATAGGGTCTGATGGCGATTTGCCGGGGGCGATGGGAATGAGTTGGACGGGGAAGGCGGTGGAGTTAGGCCGGAGTATGAGGCGGCCGTGATCGAACTCCGCAAAACGCAGAGAGAGGCCGCCACCGCAGCGAATGGCGTAGAGGTTTGGCTGTTGGGAGCGGTAGGGCGCAAGCGAGGTGTAATGACGATCAATGACGAGGACGGCCCCGGGTGCGAGGAGGGGGGCCATTGCGGCTGCCTGCTGTGAGTCGGCGCGGATGGCCACGAAGCGTTGCCAATGGGCCTGGGCGTGCGAGCTCCTGGGGCGGTTCTCGTAAAGAACTGCGGCCGAGATGGGAACGTTCTCGATGGTGGAACTGGGGGATACGGCGGCCTCACCCAGAGCAACGGAGGAGGATACGAGCGGGACGGGCTCGGTATGGCTCTCTCCGGCGAGAGCTGAGGCCTGGAGATCGACAGCGTTGGATGGGGAGGGCAGGATCTGATTGATGGTGAGGTTCTGGGCTGCGAGGACTCGATCGAGACCGTCGAGCGAGAGGGCTCGTTTGCGGTTAAGGAAGTTCGAGATATGGGCCTGGCGGAAGCCGGTCTGCTGGGCGAGTCGAGAGCCGGAGAGGGCGTCCTCGTCGATGCGGCGGATGAGTTCGAGACGAAGGCACTCGTGCAGATCGGCAAAGTTCATAGGTTGTGGAATTCATTGTGACGGAACCATAACTTTTTGCAAGACGAACAAATAGCGAAAGTGTAGCAGTGTGCAATCTACGAAGTGATTATTTGCGTATTTATCGAGCTTTGCGCTGGGATGTTGAGTTTAGGAATCACCGGTTGACTTTGACTTTGTTGGAAGCTATAACTTTGGAACCTTTCTGACGAAGGAGCATCTGCCGGGGCCTCGATGTACGGGGTCGACCTTTCCAGAGTGGAACTGGGATGCTGGACGTGGTGTGAGAACAGGATTTTTCTCCCAAAGGTGTGACACCGCGTTGAACCGCTAACAACCAGACGTTGCGCTTGAGTTCACCGGCCACAGAGCCGAGAGACGAGGCGGCAGTGCCTGATAGCAACCTGAGCGAGCCCCTCCGACCGTTGAAGATCGAGGCTTGCTAGGGGAGAGGTATGCCTTGAGGGGAAAAGATGAACTACTTGCGCATGGATCTGAAGGTATGTGAGGGATGCGGGGCGTTGTGGCTTCGCGTGAGTGCAACGAAGGGCGTGTACTGCAGGGGTTGCTCAGCGATGCTTGCGGAGTTTCCGGCTGCGCGGGAGCGGCGAAGCGCTGGGAAGCGTAAATCGCTGAAAAGAACAACGGGGTGTGGAGCAGCGTCGCCCAGGGTGGGAGGGACGCGATGAGCACCGCGTTTGCCGTTCTGCCATGGCTATGGGCGGTTGCGACCAGAGGCGCTGCGACAAGGGGCGTTGGCGATGAGAACAAGGAGCCGGAGTATGGGAACCGAAGGGAGGTTGCGCCGGAGCTTGCCTTTTACAGGAAATACACAGAGGGGATGCTGCGGAGGTATGTGCGCCTGTCGATGGAGACGGGGCGGGTTCCTTCGCTACTGGGGAGGGAGATGTTTCGGGGCCGTGTGACGAACTACCGGGTGCAGGGCTTCGATGATGTCGTGATCTTCGTCCATGACGTGGAGAAGTGCTTGACGAAGCTGACGGCGTTGCAGCAGACGCTGATCGAGCGGATTGCGTTGCAGGAGTACACCCAGGGCGAGGCGGCTCGCATGACGGGGATGAGCCTGCGCACGGTGGTTCGGAGGTATGCGGAGGCAGTGGACATGCTGACCTCGATCTTTCTGGAATCGGGGCTTCTGGAACCTTTGACGGCATGTCAAGGGGGAGGAGGTTGAGCTCCCGATGTAAGTTACTGCTGTTGCTGCCTTTAAGTGCATGATTAGGCGTGGCGCAGCAACCTGGTGCGCCTTGCTATTCTGAATAGGTAAGAGCAGTGCGGCAGGAGCGGGGGAGAGAGGACCGAAAGGGCTTCTCTGCCCCGCTTCTTTTTTGGGGGCGAGACGAGTGGCAGCACGGAGGCGGGTGAATGGGCGTTTCGCCAGCGAAGTGGGGGCTGGCGATGAGGACGAGAAGGGATCGACGGGCAAAGTACAGCGGGTGCGGCTACGTCCGAGGCAGTGCCGTGAATTTGCGCGAAAGCGGATGGCGGAGGCGCTGCCGGAGATCGTAGACCGGTTTGTGCGGGAGGCCAAACTAGGGAGCATACCGCACGCGAAGGCCTTGGCGGGGATGTGCGGGATGGATAAAGCTGAGGCGCCGGTAAAGAAGTCGCGGCGGCGACCCGGCCTGACAGAGATGCTGATGCAGGAGTTGAAGCGTGGACGTGAGGCCAATCTCGAGAGGCCCGAGCGCCCTGTGACAGGACAAGCGATGGGACGAGGGTCGAAGCACAGAGGTTTGGAAAGGGGAGTTGGCATGGGACTGGACAGCACTCGGATGAGCGGCACGCAGACAAACGTCAGGCGACAAGGCGTTATACAGCCGCGGTATGGGGGACAGAGAGACACTGAAGCGATTCGGGCGTCCTGCTGGCTGGGGAGCTCTCGAGAGGCGATAGGCGGGGACGATCGAGTCGAGGCTGGGCAGAGATCGGGGATGCGCGGGGTGAGGGTGCGGAGAGATGCCTTGGCGAAGGTGCAGCTGCATGCGATGGCGGTAGAATTTCCGGAGGTTCATGGGCATCCGAACCGGCTGCCGTTCGAAGGTGTGTTGACGCTGGTGGATGTGGCGAGCGACAAGGCTCCGAGTGGATCGCGTGGACACCGGGTGGTGCTGACCCGGGAGGCGGCCCATGCGGCGCTGCCGAGCCTGTTGGGGATGGCGGTTGGATACAAGACGGGATGGGATGGGCATGATGCGCGGCTGAAGTGCGGGATTATCACGGCGGCGGAGTTGGATGGGGGACGGCTGGTGGTGAGCGGATTTCTGTTTGCTCGTGACTTTCCGGAGTTCGGCCGGGACGGATCGAGTGGAAGCGCGCTCGAGGACGGCGCAATGGGCATGAGCTATGAACTGGCGGACGCGCATGTCGCGGATATGCGGGCTTCGATCTGGACGCTGACGCGGGCGACGTTTACGGGGGCGGCAATCTTGTTGCGTGAAAAGGCAGCCTACCGGAGTACGAGCTTTCGGGTGAAGCGACCGACGTGTGCCGGCGTGCGAGGCGCGGCGGCGAAGGTTCACTGATCCGGCTACCGAGGCCGGAGCGTATGCCGAGCGAAGGCGGGGGCACGAGTTTCGTGCCCAAAACAAGACGGCCCAGATATCCGAGGGCCGAAGGGAGATGCAGATGGATGGCGTGAACAAGGTGGAGCAGATGTGGGGCAGCGAAGCGACAGCGATGGAACGTGCTGTGAATCGTCTGGCCATGGCGGCCGAGCTGCTGGAGCGTGCGGTGGAGAAGATGACGGAGCGCGAGGGATCTTTCGCGGTCGAGGCGGAGGCTTCGATCGGGCGGATCGTGGCAACGGTGGAAGGGCGGCGCGAGGTGGAGTTGGAGCAGAGGCTGGCGGCGGCTGAGACGGAGTTGACGCAGCTGCGGGCGAAGGCTGTAACCGGCGAGGTAGAGCGTGGGCGGAAGACAATTCCCGCGGCAATGGGCAACCTGCTGGCAAAGCAGGGTGTGGTGGTGGAGTCGCTTGAAGCTGGAGCTCTCGATGCTGCGCTGGTGAGCCTGAGCCTGGAACAGAGGATCGCGGTGAAGGCGCAGTTGATGCGATCTGGCCTGCTGAGTTAGATCTTTGCTTCTGCGAGCTGGATCCGCGACTAACACGGTTAGGGATGTCGGATCGGCAGACGGCAGGTTTCGTGGGCCGGGCGGAAAAGAAGCCGCAGCCGAATCAAGATACGGGTGCTGGGTGAGATGGACCAGGCGCGGCTAAGGCTGCGCCTCTTGGTTTTTGAAAGGGAGCAAGAATGAACGCGAAGTTTACAGATATCAATGCGGCTGCGGATTTTCTGGGGCCGGGCGCGGTGGAAGTTCCGCTGTATCAGACGGAGATCACGGATCTCGTACGGCGACGGGGCATCTTCGGGCAGCGCATCAAGCAGGTGCCTGCGACTGGACACCCGTCGCGGTTTTTCGAGGAGACATCGATTCCGTCTCCTTCGGCGTCGACAGGGTTCGTCGATCCAAGGAACATCGTAGCGCCGCTGGTAAGCCCGACACGGGTGGAGCGCAGTGTTCCGCTGAAGGCACTGGTGGCGCAGATCAACTACAACCTGTTCGATATCGAGCTGGGCAATCAGCAGAGCCAGTTTGCGTATCTGCAGGCCAAGGACCTGGCGGACACGGTGGACGGCGTGCTGCGGACGCACGATGTCGCGCTGTGGAACGGCAACGATACGAGCCTTAGTTCGCCGACGACGGCGCAGTATTTTGGCGCAAGCGGGCAGATCAGCGCGGGCGGGAATTCGGTTTCGATCGCGGCTGGGCAGAGCATTGTGGATGGCCTGAAGTCGACGGTGGCGCAGATGGTGTCGAACAGCTCGTATGGGGTTCGGCCGACGGCGATCTATGCGAATCCGGTGCTGCTGGATCTGATCGACCGCGAGATGAAGAGCGAGTTCAACGTGGTTCTGAATACGCGGGAGATCACGAGCGGCTTTACGGTGAAGATGCTGTCGACGCAGGCGGGCGATCTGCCTCTGATACCGGAGTGGACGTTGAGCTACACGGGCACACCTGGATCGGGAACGGCGGTGCTGCCGGCGTACATCGTGACGGAAGACATGATCGAGTACCACTGGTTGAGCGATCCGAATCCGAGGATCTTTCAGCTTGGGGTTCCGGGGTCGCTGGCGTCGCAGTATGTGGTGGTGAAGTTCGGCGGCTTGGTGGTGAAGGGCGCGAACTACGCTCACTACCAGGTGCTCGTAGACCGCTAGGCGGATTGAGTTGGTGGGGGCCAGAGGGACCGGTGGAGTCAGCCGGTCCCTTTTTTCTTGTAGAGGAAGGGCGGATGCGATGGGGTATTTGTTGCCGACGGAGTATGTGCAGTACGGACTGACGGCGGAGACGACGGATGACTGGGTGACGATGGCGTCGGCGCTGATCGAGGCGCACTGCCGCCGGCCCAGTCTGCTGCTGACGCAGTATGTGGAGCGATTGAGAGTGACGGCGGGAGCGCAGACGGTGCGGTTGAGCTACCTTCCGCTGGCGAGCTCGGACGCGGCTTTGGCGCTGGTTTCGGTGAAGGCGCGGTGTGGACGGCCGCGTCGCGGCGAGCTGGCGGATGTGTTTCGGGAGCAGGTGGCGTGGGCCTTTACGGTGCCGGGCAGCTGGACCGTGCTTTCGGCGGCGAACGTGGAGTTGAACGCCGCGACCGGAGAGGTGACGTTGCCGGACAACTTTCTTGGCTTGAGCTACAACGAGGTCGAGCTGACGTACATGGCGGGGCTGAGCTCGGTGCCGGCGGCGGTGAAGGTGGCTTGCGGGCAGATTGTCCGCAATGCGCAGGCGACGCCAGGGATGAACGTGAAGTCGAGCAAGCTGGACACCATGCAGATGCAGTATTTCAGCTCGTCTTTGATGGATGAGCAGATACAGATTCTGCTGCGGCCCTATGTGGCGCAGAGGGTGGGGTGAGCGGATGGCGGATGTGAGGATGAGGAGCGATGCGGCTCGACGCGCAGCGGAATCGCTGCTGCGAGGAACGGGGGGGCGGGCGGTGTACCTGCGACTTCCGGCGGCTGCGAAGGCATCGGCTGTGAATGAGCAGCTTGGTCTGTCGACGCCGCAGTTTCAAGATGCGGAGTTGGCCCCGGTGGTGTTTCGGAAGGCGAGGCCGAAGGCGGGAAAAGATGGCGAGCGATGGGAGCTGTTGGTTTCGGCGATCTCGGTTGCCGGGATCGTGGGTCTGACCGGCGCCGCCGATGCGAGCGATTTGTTTGCTGGAGCATTTGGCGTGTTGGTCGGAGAGCGATTGATGGAGATTGAAGCGATGTCTTCTTCGGATATGGATGGGTTGCCGTATGTGTATCGCCTTGTGATCCGAGAGCCGGCGGCGAAAGCGATCTAGAAGGAACGAGGGAGAAAGATGCAGAGTGCCAAGGATAGTTTTTACGTGGAGCTGCGGAACAGAGTCGCGGCGATGAATCCGGCGCGAACGATGGTGCTGCGCGGGGTATCCAGGCCGGGCGTTCTGGTGACGGAGAATGAGCTGGCAACGACGTTCTTTGCGGCGGATGTTTTCTGGTTGAGGTGGGTGGAGGTGTCGCTCGAGCCGGTGGATCAGATGGTGAGAGTGCGATGCGAGATCTGCTATGCGACGGACGGCATGACGGTTAATGGAGGGATGGATCGGGGACGGATGCTGGCGGGGATGGACCTGGAGCTGGCCACGGCGTTGCGGCGGCAACCCCAGAACACGGGGAAGACGGTGTACTCGAGCAGCGGCTCCGTAGCGATGTCGACGAGTATCTTCTGGACTGACCCGGTGTTTGGGAAGACCACGATAGAGGGCGAGCGGATGAGCCGAACCACAACGGTGGAGGTGTTTGCGTACGGGGAGGCGGGGGATCTATGAGCGCGACGATAGCGGGGGTGGGAACAGCGGCAGGCATGGTGGCGGGAGCTGCTCCGGTGACGCGGCGCGTGCGGGCGTACTTCGCTCCGGTGAACCGGTTGACAGGGCAGCCGACGATCTTCGATGCGGCGCAGAGTGGACGATTCGACCCGGAGCGCCCGCCTGTGCCGTGGGTGGACCTAGGGTGGTGTACGGGCTTTGCACGGAAGGCGGGTACGACGGTTGCGGCGTTGCGGACGGGCGCACCGGCGGTGGTGCAGAGCCAGGTGCGCACCGAAATGGAGGCGACGGTCCACGTCGAATTTCAGACCTGGGGCAAGCTGCAGCTGGCGCTGGCTTCGGGATCGCAGCAGATGAATCTGCTGACGACGGGAGCCGGGGTGGCGCCGAATGGGAGCGGTGGAGTGAGCGCGACGGCTGTGCCTCTGTTGACGGTGGGAGGAGCTTCGACGGCAAGTACGCTGAATGTGGGAGCGATGGCGGCGGCGAGCTTTGCTGTGGGAGACCTCCTTGCGGTGGATGTGGACTACGCGGGGCAGAGCGGATTTGTGGGAAGCGGTGTGACTGCGGCGTGGGTGCGGAGAGCGACAGATGTGAGCGGCGACCTGAACTTCGTTCGGCGTGTGACGCTGAATGTCGGCCGGGTGGTCTCGATAGCGGGTGGTGTTCTGGGGTTGGGCGGAGCCCTGATCGCGGGCGCTCCGCTGGCCGCGATGCAGGTGAGCCGGGTTAGAGGATTTATCGATCGCGAGGGCGGGTCGTTCTTTCAGAAGTGGTCGGGGTTGTTTTGCATGGATGGAGAGCAGGGCGACCGGGTGCTGTTTCACTACCCACGCCTGCAGGCAATGCAGTCTTCCGCTGAGACGGCAGAGGCGCTGGTGGGGAGACTGGAACGGTTGAAGCTGAGTGCGGCATTTCGTGCGCTGCCGACGAAGGATGCGAGCGATGGGGAGACGGTGCTCTGCTACCGGAGCTATCTGCCGGGGTCCATGCGAACGGTATGAGGATTCTCAGAAGTGAGTGGAAGACCCGCTTGAAGGATTGGCGTGAAGGAGAGATGACGATGAGATGGATATCGAGACAGGGATTGCGGGTGTTTGGGTCGATGTTGCTGCTGCTGGCGGTGGATGCGGCCGCCGGGGTGAGCACGACTCAGGTAGCGGACATCATCTATCGTGCGGATGGATCGCTGGCGACGGGGACGGTGATCCTCAGCTGGCCGGCGTTTACGACATCGGCGGGAGAGGCGATTCCTGGTGGAAGCACGTCGGCGCCGATCTCGGTGGGGGGAGTCTTTCGCGTGTCGCTGGCTCCGAACATAGGGGCTACACCGGATGGGAGCTTCTACACGGCGGTGTATCACCTGGATAACGGCAGCGTGAGTCGAGAGTACTGGGTTGTGCCGGTGAGCCAGACCGCCGTGACGGTGAGTTCCGTGCGGAGCTCGGTGCTGCCGGCATCCGTGGCGATGCAGACGGTGACCAAAGGGTATGTCGACACGCAGATTGCGGGGGCTCTGACGGGGCATTTGCCAGTAGGCGCGCTGCCGTATATCGCGAAGGCGGGAGACACGATGAGTGGGCCGCTGGCGTTGGCGGCAGACCCAACCTCTGCCGCGCAGGCGGCGAACAAGCACTATGTGGACGCGGTGGTGGGGGCGGTGACGAGCGGTCTGATCCAGAAGATCTCGACAGCACCGCAGACATCGCAGGCGATCTCACAGCCGAGCGGGACACAGCTGCAGACGAACCTGCTGAATGGCGTGGAGTACGCCAGCCAATACGTGAGCGGGTTCGGCGGCAACGGGATCGCCAATGCAACGAGTGCGCCGGATTGTGCGCTGGGATGCGAGGTGAAAGCGGAGCAGAGCTACAGCTCGAAGGAGGGCTATACACCTGCGAGCTGGAACAGCGGACCGACGAGCGGGACGCACGTGGAAGACGATCGCGGAGGGCAGCGGCATGACAGCTATTTCAATCCGTTTGGATGGACGAACCCTGGGACGGATCCCGGGCAGCTGATTGATGTGGTTTCGACCCGCAGCGCAACGAGCGTTTCGAGCCAGACGCACTCGCAGGAGCCGGCTTCGCTGGGGCTGATGATCACCCACAAGGGTCTGACGGGCGGATCGAATCAGTTTCCCGCGACGATCGAAAGCCCGGTTCCCTACTTCAAGAGCACCTATTCCGCGCTGGCGGTCGCTGGCATATATAACACGCCAGGGCAACACGTCCTGGACCCGCGAGACATTGATTGTTTCGGGGTGGGGGATTGCTTGATCGGATCCCAGTTTATGCGGGCTTCGGGCGGATTTCGGGATGAGGCGGATGAGGGAGCACACCCATTCGACCTGCAGATCGAGGAGGACACGAGGGTGTTCCAAGGGACCTGTGCGGCGGGCTGCACAGCCGGATCGAGGGTGGTACAGGTGGCCGTGACTTCAGCCTCGGGAACACAGGGGGAAGGACGATTCCTGATCGACAAGAACCCGGCGAAGGATTTATCGACGGGGCTGCTTACGGGCGGTGCGATCGCAGCTCCGGGCTCGCCTGGACCGACGGCGAGTTTCAGCGGGACAAGTTTTCCAGTGAGCGTATTTCTAGCAACTGCCCAGATCATGCGATCACAGGTGAACAATATGGCGCCTGGCAGCGTGAACGTCGCTATCGCGACGAGCGGAGTGTATGCCGGATTTGCGACGAGCACGGCAGCGCTGCCGAATCCTTCAGGTGTGGCTTGCGTTACGGATGTTCCGAACGCCTTCAATCCGACGAACTATGAGATGGCCACCTACACCGTGACGGACGCGACACATCTGCAGATGGACCTGAACAAGGTGCATGCGGCGGGTGCAACGATCGCAGTGGGCGGGCTGTGCGGGTACGGGGTGGAGCAGACGGTGGACACCTCGATTGGAATTCGACAGGTGTTTCCGGTGATTGGATCGTACTCAGGGACAGCGCTGTTCTATGCGGCCCACCAGACACCGATCCTAGGCATAAGCGGGCTGACGAGCTCGTACCTGAATGTAAGCCGACCAATCGCTTCGATCACGCGCAGCAATCACACGGTTACGCTGACGATTGCGGGATCGCTGCCGGTGGATGTGAATGGACTGACGCTGACGGTAAGCGGGGTTGTGGACCAGAGCTTCAATGGAAGCTTCGCGGTTACATCGACGGGGCCGAACAGCCTGACGTATACGCAAGCCGCGGCCGACGGAGCAAGTTCAGGGGGAACGGTCGGGGCTGTGACGGGAGGGTTTGTGCTGTACCCGATGGCGGAGGTGCTGGGGGTCTTCAACGCGACGACCAAGAGTCTGGATGGCCAGCTGACGCTGGCGGCGAACACGGCACCGTGGGGGCAGAACGATGCGTTGGAGCAGCCCCATTATTTCCAGGAGGCGGTGCAGGCGGATACGGAGTTTATCGGCCAGACGACACCTCGACCAACGGTGTTCTCGAGAGCTGGGCTGCAGTATCAACTCAATGTCGGACCGGGAATGCGGGGGTGGACGATCCAGAATGCGGCGCCAGCGAGCAGCTACCTGGGAAGCGGGGGGACGCATAATGCGCCCGATGTGGCGTACGAATCGATCGGTGTGTGGAACCGAACGCTGGAGGCGCAGGCGGGGGAGATTGGCGTCTTCCAGATCCATTGCAACTCGCACGGCTGCGGGCGATGGAACTCCGGCTACAAGCTGTTTGAGCTGGACAGCGCAAGTGGCGAGGATCAGGTGAGCTTCGACCCGGCGACGGACGCGTTGACGGTGGGGATGGGCCGAGTCAATTACAGCTTCACGCCCAGGACCTTCTCGGCGTCGAGCGTGACGGCTGGAGCTTTGAATGCGACGACATTGAATGTGACGTCGGACACGACAGGGCCACAGACGCTCAGCTTCATGGCTCCGCATTTGAGTGCGAATGCACAGTTCTGCCAAGGGTTTGGAACGAGCGTGGCGCTGCACAGCAGCACGTTCTACTGCTGGTGGAACACGGCGATACCCTATGCTTCGCTTGAGACGTATGCAGGCGCCGATCCTTTGCAGCTGAAGGGATCTTCGGTTTGGCTGAATGGCGGACCGGTGGCGATCGGGAACTCCGGGACGGTCGGAGCGAGCTTGCCGGCGCTGCTGAATGTGGGATCAAGCGCGCAGTTCCAGGTGGATGCAAGCGGCAATGTGAAGGCGGCGAACTTTGCGGGCGTTCTGGCGGGAACGACAGGAAGTATTGGCGGGGCGGCTCTGGCTGGCGGAGGCTGCGCAAGCGGGGGTGTACCGGTTGCGAACGCGACGGTTGGAGCGCCGGTGGCCGTAAGCGCGAGCGATGGAACGCTGCCGAATGGGACAAGCCTATTGAGCGCCGGGGTGACTGCGCCGGGGATTGTGACGGTTCAGGTGTGCGCGGTGGGGCCGATGACGCCGACGGCGAAGACGTATAACGTGCGGGTGCTGCAGTAGGCGCGTAGGGGCAGACGCCGGATCAGCGATTCATCTGGAAGGGGGACCTGAGGTGCAGGAGCTTGAGAGCCTTCAGGATGGCGGATCGACAGAACGCGCGGAGAGCCCGGCGAGAGCTTGCGCGCTGGATGATGCGGGCCTGCTGCTTGCGGAAGATTCGCTCCGCTGGCGGGGAGTGATGGAGCGCGGCCCAGCAGAGGGCGACGATGGCGTCGAATTCACGCTCGGGAGAGAAGTGTTCGAGGTAGGCCTGCCGGGCGAGGCGGCCGCGATCGAGGCTGGAAGCGGTGTGCGGGGCCAGCAGCTCCGGCAAACGGGCGATGTCCTTTTCGGGAATGCGAAGGAGGAAGGCGTTCCAGTCGGGGCCGGGCGGAAGCAGGTAGCGGTCGGAGATGAGCACGGGAGCGACACCGGCGCTCATGACCTCGAAGAGGCGGATACTGCCGGTGCCGGCGCCGCGGGGACAGAGGACGAAGCGCGAGGAGGCAAGGGTGCGGGCGTAGCGTTGCTGACGGTCTTCGCGGCCGGGCTGGTTCAGATCCCAGTGAAAATAAGTACTGGTGTTTTCGATGAGGACATCGGGGCGATCGAAGCGGAGATTGAAGAGGCGTTTGCGGAGGAGCGAGGTGCTGCCGCCCTGGAAGGAGAAGAGGAGCGACTTTTCCGGCGGCTGCCCCGAGGCGGCGACGAAGGGGTTCGAGTACTGGCCGTCGCGCGAGATGTAGGAGTAGCTGAAGGTACGGCCGACGCGGCTGTGGCTATCGACCTGAGCCGAGCAATAGACGCCTGGAGCGAGGGGGAGATAATTGTCGTCCTCGGTATAGACGGCGCAGCGGTCGGGATATTCGAGGTAGAGCGGATGTTCGACGAGAGTGCCAGGCTCGGTTCCGAAGCTGCCGGCGAGGAGGATGAGATCCGCTTGAGCCGGGTCTTCGGTGAGCGCATGCTGGCTGCTTTGCGCGCGGTTACGAAGGAGACCGATGAGTTCGCTCTCATTGAGGGGGGCCAAGTAAATGTCCATAGGTGAGCTTCGATTTTATTGTGCGATAGCAGGTTGGCGGTGTCGAGGGTAAGCGCGGTGGGGTGAATGTCGACAGAGGATTGTGGATGGGAGGTTGAGGAGCTGCTGGCGCTGGGCCAGATACTGGATGACCGGCCAGCGGGGTTGCAGGGCGATACGGTGGCGATGTGGATGGCGGAGTCGCTGCTGCGGATACGCGATCGCGAAGGTGCGGAGAGAGCGCTGAAGGCGAATGCGTCACAGAGAGAGTTCGAAGCAAACAGGGGGCAGAGCAATATCGTTCTCAAGGCACGCCAGATGGGCATGACGACCTGGATCGCGGGACGGTTCTTTCTGAAGACGATTACGCGGCGGGGCGTGCTGACGGTGCAGGTGGCGCAGACGCAGGAGGCGGCGGAGGGGATCTTCCGGATGGTGCAGCGGTTCTGGGAGTGTCTGCCGGTGGAGTTGCGGGAGGGGCCGCTGCGACGGAGCAAAGCGAACGTGGGGCAGATGCGGTTCGGGGAGCTGGACAGCGAGTTTCGGGTTCTGAGCGCAGGCGATGAGGGGGCCGGGCGCGGTCTGACGGTGAGCTATCTGCATTGCAGCGAGGTGAGCCGGTGGCCTGGAGATGCGGCGGCGGTGCTGGCGGGGTTGCGGGGTGCGGTCGCTCCGGGAGGTGAGGTGGTGCTGGAATCGACACCGAATGGAGCGTATGGGTGCTTTTACCAGGAGTGGATGGAGGCGAGGGAGCGAGGTACGGTGCGGCACTTCTTCCCGTGGTGGATGGAGGAGGCGTATGTGTCGGGCGCGGTGACGGATCCGAGGCCGGATGAGCTGGCGCTGATGGCGACGCGTGGGCTGTCAGCGGAGCAGATCGGGTTTCGCCGTGAGCTTGAGGGGCGGTATCGAGGGTTGCGGACGCAGGATTTCGCCGAAGACGCGGAGGTCTGCTTCAGGGCAACGGGCGAGTGCTGCTTCGAGGTGGAGGCGATCGAGGCGCGCATGCGGGAGTTGACGCAGGCGATCGAGAGCAGGAGTGGCGGAGCCGTGGAGATCTGGCTGCCGGCTCTGCCGGGCAAGGCGTATGTGGTGGCGGTGGATACAGCAGGTGGCGGAGCGGATGGCGACTTCGCTGCCATCCAGGTGGTGGAGCTGACGACGGGAGCGCAATGCGCGGAGTTGCGGCAGAGGCTGGGGACGCTGGAGTTGGCGCGGGCGGCGGCCAACCTGGCGAGGGAGTATGGAGGGGCGCTGATCGCGGTGGAGCGGAACAACCATGGGGCGGGGGTGCTGGCCTACCTGGACAGCAGTGAGCATTACGCCAAGGTGTACGAGTACGCCGGAGTTGCCGGATGGTTGACAACGGCGGGAAACAAGGCGGCGATGATCAGCCGGATCGGCGTGCTGCTGATCGAGGCTCCGTGGATGTTTCGGAGCCGGCGTCTGCTGGAGGAGTGCAGAACTTTTGTGAGCCATGCCGGGGGGCGAATGGGAGCGGCTTATGGGGCGCACGATGATTGCCTGATGGCGATGGCGGTGGCACAGGCTGTCCGGGCCGAGATGGATGGGTGCAGGACGAGGTGACGCGGCGCGCCGGGAGCGAGCTGATTGCTGTGCGGAGTATCGGGCGTTGCGGTTGCAGTATGCTGCTGTTGCGAGGTGTTGAGTTTGGCGGTGTTGGCGGTTCAGGCGATACGCAGGATGCGGGGTGGAGCGCAGAGCCAGCTGATGCTGGGCGCCGATGGGAAGCTGTGGGTGGTGAAGTTTCAAAACAATCCGCAGCATCTTCGAGTGCTGGCGAATGAGCTGATCGCAACGCGGCTCGCGGCGGCGATCGGGTTGACAGTGCCGGTCACGGATGTGGTGGAGGTGACGGAGTGGCTGATTCGAAACACGGCAGAGATGTATGTGGAGCTGGGGCGCGGGACGCGCGATGCGTGTGCGGCAGGGCTGCAGTTCGGGAGCCAGTTCGCGGGTGGGCTGATGCCAGGCCAGGTGGTGGACTACTTGCCGGAGCAGCAGATGGAGGAGGTACGGAACCTCGCGGAGTTTGCCGGGATGCTGGTGGTGGACAAGTGGGCGGGTAACTGCAATGGCCGGCAGGCGGTGTTCGAGCGCAGGCCGAAGGAGCGGAAGTACAGGGCAATCTTTATCGACCAGGGGTTCTGCTTCAATGCGGGGGAATGGACGTTTCCGGACTCGCCGCTGCGGGGCGTGTATCCGCGAAACCTGGTGTATGCGAATGTGACGGGATGGTCGAGCTTCGAGCCCTGGATCAGCAGGGTGGAGACGATGGATGCCGGGAGGCTGTGGGCGATCGCGGAGGCGGTTCCACCGGAGTGGTATGGCGGCGATACGGCGGCGATCGAGCGTTTGGTGGAACGGATGCTGGAGCGGCGCGGGCGGCTGCGGGAGTTGATCTCGTCGTTCCGGGATTCGGAGCGACGGCCTTTCCCAAAGTGGGCGGGGGAGAAGAGGATTGTTGTGCCGGGGCGGATGGAGGCTGGGCGGGATGCGTCAAACTTGATTATGTAGGTGGAGGGTTGGGAGTTGAGGGAGAGATTGGCCTGCGAGTTCTTCGTCGTCCGATATGTGCCGGATGTGGTGAAGGGCGAGTTCGTGAACATCGGCGTTGTGCTTCGCGAGGTGGATCGCACTGAGAGGGTGGAGGTGCGCTTTACCCGCGACTGGGGCCGGGTTCGGTGTGTGGATGCGAATGCCGACGTCGAGCTGCTGGAGGCGCTTGAGGGTGAGCTGGGAGTCAGCCTGAGGCCGGAGGCGGGAGATCCCAAGCCGCTGATGGAGGTGCTCGAGGATAGCCTTTCGAATTCGATCCAGCTTACGCCTGCGAGGGCGTGCCTGGCCGAGAGCGTTCCGGCAGAGATCGAGCAGCTGATGCGGATGTATGTGGAGCCGATGCAGGTGAGGCGAGAGCGCAAGTTGAGTGGGCGAGCGACGATTGCGGGCGCGATGCGGCGCGAGTTCGAACGGGCCGGGGTGTGGGGGCTGATGCGCAAGCGGATCGCGGTATCGCAATACACCCGGAGCGGCGATCCGATGAAGATCGATTGCGGGTATCGGCCGAATGGCGTGATCCGGATGTTTCAGGCGGTATCGCTCGAGGGGGATGTGGAGCCGGCGAAGGTGCTGGCGTATTCGGCGCCGCAGTTGGCGGAAGGTGTGCGGCGGGTCGATATGGCGGAGCTGGAGATGACGGCGGTGGTAGAACCGTTGCGGAGCCTGCGCGAGATGGACGAGCAGATGGAGCGGTACCGATTTGGGGTAGAGGCGATGGAACGCGCGGAGATCCGCGTGATGACAGTGACGGACCTGCCGCGCATCGCTGCGACGGCGCGTACGGAGCTGCGCGTGTGAGTTAGAGCTGCGGAGAGCGGGTTGGGTCAAGAGGCATGGCATTGCGCCATGCCGTTTCTTTTTGGCGGGCGACGAGTTTCGAAAGGAAGTGCGATGAGCGTTCAGGAGACGGTAAAGGGTATGTGGCAACGGGTCACGAGAGTGGACGCGGCTATCGGAGATGCGACCAAGGGCGAAAGAAAGACTGTCATGCTGCCGTCGATTCTGAGTCCTTACAACATGGGGGGGCGAGCGGGGGGGAACTCGCTGCCAAAGCCGACGCCGGCGAACCTGCGAAAGTTTGCGGAGACGCCAGTCATCCGGCGGGCGATCAACGTGGTGAAAGATCGCATCGCGAGCATGGACTGGCAGGTAAGGGTTCGGAGAGGGTATGCGGGAGCGGTGGTCGAGAACGCGGCGGAGAGGATCGCGGTGTTGCGGCGATGCCTGGAGGAGCCGAACGTTTCAGACAGCTTTCGCGTGATGTGGGAGCAGGTGCTCGAGGATCTGCTGGTGGGCGGATTTGGCGCGGTGGAGATGGAGGCGACGGGAGATGAGCTTCGGCCGTTCCACCTTTGGGCGGTCGATGGAGCGACGATTCAGATCGACAACACCTGGAACGGCGACCCGGAGAAGGCGCGGTATGCGCAGGCTACGGGGAGGTTGGGCAAAGATGGGCCGGTGCCTTTGCGGGATGACGAACTGATGTACCTGCGGCTGAATCCGCGGACGCATACACCGTTCGGGCTCGGCAAGCTGGAAGTGGCGTTTGAGACGGTGAACCAGTACCTGAGCGCGAACCGGTATGCGGGGAGGCTGGCCTCGAACTCCGTGGTGCAGTATGCGTTGTGGCTGAACGAGGCAACGCCCGAGCAGCATGACCGGCTGATCCGCTGGTGGCAGGACGAGATTGAGGGAACGGGACGCGTTCCCCTGTTGAGCTGCGAGAACAAGCCCGAGGTGTTGCGCTTCGCGGGAGGGACGGATGCGGATCTGCGGATTCAGTGGCAGGAGTTTCTGTTGCGGATGATCGCAAATGCGTTCGACCTGCCGCCCATGCTGCTTGGCCTGCAGCACGATGTGAACCGGTCGACGGCGGGCGAGCTTGCGGATGAGGCGTTTCAGAGTGCGATCGTGCCGGTAGCGAAGCTGTTGGCGGAGCACATCACGCGGGACCTGTTCGCGAAGAAGCTGGGATGGCGCGAGTTTGAGTTCTGCTTCAACGATCTGGCGACCAGGGACGAGATGCAGGAGGTGCAGATGCAGATGGAGCTGCTGAAGGCTGGGGTGTTGACGGTTGCGGAGGTGAGGTCGATGCGAGGTCTCGAAGATGTATCGCCGGTGGTGCCGCAGTGAAGATCACCATCGACAATCTCGACGGGATGGGAGCCCTGGAGTACAGCGAATGGATCTCGGCCGCTGGTCCGCTGAGGGTGGAGCGGAGGCTGAACGCACCCTCGACGTGCGGGTGCGTTTTGGACCTGAACAGCGCGACGCTGCGGACGCCCTCAAGAAAGGCCCGGGTGATCGTCTCGCGGGCGGACGACTCCGTGGTGTTTACCGGATATATCGCGACCGAGCCTGAGCTGCTGTATGCGGGCGCCGGAACCATGGGTGCTGCGTACCGGATCGCGGTGCATGCGATCAGTGACGAGTGGCTGCTGGATCGGCAGAGCGTGCCAGGGAGCGGGACAGGGCTGCGGCAGAACGGCGCCGAGACGTTGGCGGCCCTGACAAACCGCGTGGGCGCGGTTGGGTTCACGAGTGCGGGGGGCAACGGCGTTCGGGGTGTCGGGGTGTTCCAGCCGGAACAGGCCAGGAGCTGGTCGATCAATGCAGGTGCGCTCGCGGGCAGCGTGTATGCCGCCTATCGCGTGGTGGGCGGAGTTGTGGGCCTACAGCCTGCTGGAAAGGTGACGCACATCCTGAGCGATGGCGACGGAAGCCTGCAGATGTCGGGGTTGCGCGTATCGCAGAGGAGGGAGTTGGCGAATGATGTGACAGTTTCGGGGGAGCGGGAGCCCGCGGCTTACATCTCGGAGAGCTTCGTCGGGGACGGGACGACGAATGTTTTCACGTTGGCGAAGACGCCATTTCGCGGCGGTCAATCGGGGGCGTCTGCGGCGTTGCTCTCGGACAGCTTCGATGGGGGAGTGTTCGATGGAAGGGTGTGGAACGTGAGCGATCCGGGATCTCACTTCAGCTTCACCGCAGCGGGTCTCAACTTCAGTGGAGGAAACGGGATCGATGGTCAGACAACGCTCGAGGCGATTACGGCGGTGGAGATGGGAGGAGCCATCGTTCTGGAGATGGGCGCGGTACGGATGGAGTCTGCGAGCGATGGAGTCCTGTGCGGGCTGTACGAGGGCGTGGTGAGCCGAAGCGGCTGCTTTGCGGGGTACAACGTGCGGCAGAGCAATGGGTCGACGATTGTGACGCCGTTGGTGAATGGGGTAGAGACGGGCGCGGGGTACACGCTTCTGAGTGGGCACACCTACACCTTGCGGCTGCGGGTGCATTGCGTGGAGGTGCAGAGGGTTCGGCAGATCTTTTATGCGATGGTGAACGGTCTGGTGAGGACCTTCGGCGGCGGTGTGATAGAGGCCCCGATGGGCCTGGTGTTCGATCTCGTAGACACCGGCGCCTCCTCGAATACACCGGCGACGATTCTGTACGACGGAATGGCGCAAGGTTCGCCGGCGAGCTGCAGCTTTGTGCCGGTGAACAGCATTCAGCTGATTGGCTCGGCGGGTTACTGCAGAGCGATCCAGACGGGATCGGCGTGGGTGACGAAGACCTCCGCAGGCGGCGTGAGGACGACCCAGCTTGCAGGCAGCCCGGGCGAGGGCGTGGACTGCACGATTGGCTCGCAGGGGCGGGTGACCTTTTTTGCGGGTCGGATACCGCAGGCGGGCGAGTTGGTGACGGTAAGCTATCGGTCGAGCCAGAGGGCGATCGTCCGGATGGAAGATCCGGCGAGCGTGGTGGTGGAAGCTGCGGGCGGAGTTTCGGGTATGGCGCAGTGGAGAGGAAAAGTCGTCCGCCCAGCGGCGCGATCCACGGAAGATTGCGAGAGCGCGGCGGAGGCCCTGCTGAGCGTGGCGTCGGACCGGGGAGCGGCGATGGGGGGAACTTATGATGCGGTGAACGGCGACGACATATGGCCGGGAGACGTGTTGTCCCTGACGGTTGGCGGTCTACCGGTGAGCACACTGGCGCGGAGCGTGGCGATCCAAGACGGGATGGCTACACCGGAGCTTGTAACGTACCACGTTACATTTGCGAGCGAGTGGGCGGAGGACCTGGGAATCAAGGTCTCGGACGCGGTAGCGACAGACATAGATCTGCCGCGGGTTGCGCAGACGGCTGCAGCAAAGCCGCTGCCGAATCTGCTGGCGTTGACTCTGGCGGGGGCGAGCGGAACAGCGCTGCAGGTCGACGCTGGCGGAGCGCCACCGGCGGGAGGCGGCTTCGAGGTGCGACGGAGAGATGGTGCGTTTGGAGCGGGGGTGGATCAGGATCTGGTGCTGCGGAGTCCCGTTCGCAGCTTTTCGATACCGCGGGAGGCGCAGGTTGAGCGCTACTATGTGCGGGCGTATGACGGATCCACGCCTCCGGTGTACTCGCGCCTCTCCAGCGCGATTTTCACGAATATTCCGGTCGGTTGATTTCGGGAGGGAGAGGAGGTGATGAGATGACTGAGTTCGAAGGGCAGGTATTAGCGGATTTGAGTGTGCTGAAGAGCCAGATGAGTCAACTGATGGGCATTGGACAGCCCGGGCGCATTATCCAGCTGGAGAAGCGGGTGGAGATGCATGACAAGGGAATGCAGCGCATGAAAGGAATGGCGGGCGCCGCCGGAGGGGCGTTGACGATCGTGCACCTGGCGATCGATTACTTTCGGCGGCACTAACATCCCGTGGTCGAGCGGGCTTTGATGCCGGCAGGTGCGAGGCACGGCCGAGCGGGGCGGAGCTCGGCGATCCAGGCGCTCGTATAATCGGGCGATGGACGCCGAGCCCCTGGTTGGAGTGGTGATGGGAAGCCGCAGTGACTTCGCGGTGATGCGCAGTGCGGTCGAGGTGCTGAAGGCGTTTGGAATCGCGCACGAGGTTCGAGTTGTCTCGGCGCACAGGACGCCGGACCTGCTGTTCGAGTACGCGGGGACGGCTGTGGAACGAGGGCTGCGCGTGATCATCGCCGGTGCGGGCGGGGCGGCGCATTTGCCGGGAATGATCGCGGCCAAGACTGTGGTTCCGGTGCTGGGCGTACCGATGTCGGCAACGTCGTTGCAGGGAATGGATTCGCTGCTCTCGATGGTGCAGATGCCAAAGGGCATTCCGGTGGGAACGCTTGCGATTGGAGCTGCGGGCGCGATGAACGCTGGTCTTTTGGCGATCGCGATGTTGGCGACAACCGATGCTGAGTTGCAGGGGCGATTGATTGCGTGGCGGGCAGCGCGGACGGACGAGGTTTTGCGGCAGGAGCTCGAAGGTGAGGCGTCTTGAGTTCCTTGGAATCTTTGGGATTTGTGGGATCTGCCTTAGCAAAACCGATACTGCCGGGCGCTACGATCGGGATCTTCGGGGGTGGGCAGCTGGGCCGGATGACGGCGATGGCGGCGCGTGGGATGGGCTACCGAATCCTGGTGCTCGATCCCGATCCGGCTTGCCCGGCTCGGTTTGTCGTGGATGGTTGTATCGAGGCCGGATGGGATGACAGTCGCGAGGCTGCAAATCTGGCGCGCGGGTGCGATGTGGTGACACTCGAGATCGAGCAAATCTCGTCAGAAAGTATGCAAGCGGCGGCGAGCTTTGCCCCGGTGCGGCCGGGAGCAGCGGTGCTGGCGATCATCCAGGACAGGATTGAGCAGAAGAACTGGTTGCGACGGAATGGGTTTCCCGTGGGGGAGTACCGCGGGGTGAGATCTCTGGATGAACTGCGGGAGGCGATTTCTGAGCTAGGTGGGCGGTGTTTCTGCAAGAGCGCACAGGGCGGATACGACGGGAGAGGCCAGGGTAAGGTGGGGTTTGCCGCGAGCGCAGAGTTTGAGGCGGAGGTGCGCGGCGCGTGGGAGGCCCTGGGGGAGGGTCCGGGCGTGGTGGAGAAGGCGGTCGAGCTCGAGCGCGAAATCTCAGTGCTGGTGGCGCGATCTCCACGCGGTGAGGTGAAGGTATATCCCGTGGCGTGGAATCATCACCAGCAGCAGATTCTTGCGTGGAGCGTGCTGCCCGCGCCGATCTCCGATCGGTTGCGCGAGGAGGCGCAGTCGATGGCGCAGGAGATGGCTGAGACCTTTCAACTCGAGGGCATCCTGGCAGTAGAGATGTTTGTAACGACGGATGCGAAGCTGCTCGTAAATGAGCTTGCGCCGAGGCCGCACAACAGCTATCACGCGAGCGAGCGAGGCTGTGTGACGAGCCAGTTTGAACAATTAGTGCGGGCGGTATGCGATCTGCCGCTGGGAGAGACGGAGATTGTGCAGCCGGCGGCGATTGCTAATCTGCTTGGGGATCTTTGGCTGAAGGACGGACATGCGAACGAGCCGAGATTTGACCAGGCGCTGACCGTGCCAGGGGTGCGGCTGCACCTGTATGAGAAGCTGCGGCCGAGGACGGGACGCAAGATGGGGCATCTGTCCGCGGTGGGCAAAACGGCGGATCAAGCGGTGGAGCGGGTGCTGCGAGCGCAGGCTCTGCTTTCGTAACGGATTGAGGGACAAACCAGTAAGCGGCCGACTCGGGATCGGGTCTGCCGCTTACTATTTTTCTCCCGTCCGAGAGGGTGTTAGCCGATGTCTTCGGACCAGTTCTCAAGATAGGCCTTGAAATCGGACATGAACTTGCCGGCATCGGCGCCATCGATGATGCGGTGGTCGAAGCCGAGGGTGAAGCGCTGGATACTGCGGATCGCGATGGTGTCCTGGCCGTCCTTGTCGGTGAGGACGAGGGCTTCCTTGTTAAGGCCGCCGATGCCGAGGATGGCGGACTGCGGCTGCGCGATGATGGGTGTGCCGAACTGCTCGCCGAAGATACCGGAGTTGGTGAGGGTGAAGGTGCCACCGGCGACCTCGTCGGGGGCGAGCTTCTTGTTTCGGGCGCGATCGGCAACGTCGACAATAGAACGCGCGATGCCGAGGAAGCTTTTCTCCTCCGCCTGTTTGATGACCGGAACGATGAGGCCCCACTCCAGGGCTACGGCGATGCCGATGTTGATGTTCTTGTTGTAACGGACCGCGTCGCCTTCGATCGCGGAGTTGACGATGGGGTGCTTGCGGAGAGCGGCGACGGCGGCGCGCGTGATGAACGGCATGTAGGTCAGCTTGACGCCATTGCGCTGCTCGTACTTGTTTTTTTCTTTCTCGCGCAGCTTCACGATACGGGTCATATCCACCTTGAAGACGGTGTGGACGTGGGCGCTGGTGCGCTTGGACTCGACCATGCGTTGCGCGATGATGGAACGCATTCTGGACATCGGGACGAGCTCGCCGGGCATGGGTGGAGCGGCGCTTGCCGCCTTGGCGGGAGCGGTGGTGGCCTTTGCGGACTCGGCTTGCGTGTAGTTTGGCTGGGCAGCGGCGGCAGGCACCGACTGGGTGGGGGCCGGGGTCGCCGGAGCCGAAGCCGAAGCTGCCGCGTGACCCTCCAGGTGGCCGAGGATGTCGGTTTTGGTAATGCGTCCGGACGCACCCGAGCCTGAGATCTGGCCGAGGTCGACGTTGTTGTCTTTGGCGATCTTGCGAACAAGCGGCGAGGAGCGGACGTTGTCTGCCTGTGCGGCTGACGGAGCAGCCGATGGCTTCCCGTTCTGCTGCTGTGCAGGCGCAGCAGCGGGAACAGATGCTGAGGCAGACGGGGCGGGCTTCGCGGCGGGAGCTGCACTGCCGCCACCGATCACAGCGACGACGGTATTGATGGTCACCGTCTGACCTTCCTGCACCTTGATCTCCGAGAGCTTGCCAGCTACGGGTGAGGGGATCTCAGCGTCGACCTTGTCGGTTGAGATTTCAAAGATCGGCTCATCGCGTTGAACGGTATCGCCGAGCTTTTTGAGCCACTTCGTGATGGTTCCTTCAGTAATGGACTCCCCCATCTGGGGCATGAGGACTTCGGTGCCCGCGGAGGCTTGCTCGGGCTGCGCACCGGAAGGGCTCCCGGACTCGGTGCCGGGGGTTGCGGGGGGATTCCCCAAATCGGTTGCCGGGGCGACCGCGGCGGCGGGAGTGGCGGAGTCCGCGGCCGGGGCGGCAGCGCTTTCGGGCACATTCGGGGAAGCTGCAGGCTGGAAGGCTGCGGACTGGGAGACTGCAGCCGGGGTAGCGCCGGCCTCTCCGATTACGGCAACGACGGTGTTGATCTGAACGGTAGACCCTTCAGGCGTCTTGATCTCCTGGAGAGTTCCGGCGGCCGGAGAAGGAATCTCGGCATCGACCTTATCCGTGGAGATTTCAAAGAGCGGTTCATCGCGCTCGACGGTGTCGCCGGGCTGCTTAAGCCACTTCGTGATGGTGCCTTCGGTGATGGACTCGCCCATCTGGGGCATGACTACGTCGGTCGGCATGAGTATCCTTGAGTCGTTCTGGCTGAGTGTGCGGTGTGCCGCGCAACACTGGATTATACGGCTCCGGCGTGTGACGTGGTCGGCGCCAGGAGGTCTTCGAGCGACGGTATCAACAGCATCTGGCGCCCGAAGATGCGCCCGAAGTTTCTCGCGGTGACATTGAAGGCGTTGCCCATGGTCGGCTGACGATCGGACGAGAGGTGTTCCGGCACCTCGAGATCAAGGCTGGTCACCCGCCGATCGGAGATTCCGCAGGGGACGATCCATTCGAAATCGCGGAGGTCGGTTGAGACGTTGAGCGCGAAGCCGTGCGAGGTGACGCCTTGCGAGACGTGAACGCCGATGGCGGCAATCTTTTTTTCAGGGATGCTGCCGCCCGCGATCGTCCAGACGCCGGTGCGACGACAGACGCGCCTGGTGAGGACGCCGAAGTCGCCGCAAGTTCGGATGAGCACCTCTTCGAGGAGGCGGACGAAGTCGACGGGCCCGAGGTGTGGGCCCCGTTTTCCGGGCAGGTCGCCCCGAAGGTCGACAATGGGATAGCCGATGAGCTGGCCGGGTCCGTGGTAGGTGACATCGCCTCCACGGTTAATCTCGTGCACTTCAACGCCCTGCCGGGCCAAGAATTCGTCTGTAGCGAGGATGTTGGAGCGAGAGGCGTTTCGGCCCAGGGTAAGTACGGGGGGGTGCTCCAAAAGGAGAAGCGTGTCGCCAATGAGCTGCTGTTTGCGAGCTTCGACGACACGCCGCTGAATCTCGAGCGCCTCGACAAAAGGGACGCGACCGAGATGGAGGAGGTGAACCAGCATGCACGATCCTAGACGTTGATAGCCATGCCTTCGACACTCGAGAAACCATCGAGCATGCTTTCTGCGAGGGTGGGGTGGGCGTGGATGGTGAACATCATCTCTTCAACCGTGGCCTCGAGCTCCATGGCGGTGACGCTCTCCGCGATCAGCTCGGTCGCGTTCGGACCGATGATGTGTACGCCGAGGACTTCGCCATACTTGGCATCAGAGACAACCTTCACAAAGCCATCATGGGAATCAAGAATGGTTGCTTTGGAGTTGCCGGCGAAGGGAAACTTGCCGATTTTGACCTGGAAGCCTTTCTCTTTGGCTTGCGCTTCCGTCAGGCCAACAGACCCGATCTGCGGATCGCAATAGGTGCAGCCGGGAATGCGATCGCGGCGTACAGCCCGAGCGTACTTGCCGGCGAGCCTGGCCGCGACAACGAGGCCGGACATGGCACCGACATGCGCGAGCTGAGGGAGGCCTGCGACGACATCTCCAATGGCGTAGATGCCGGGCTCCGTGGTCTCCATCCACTCGTTCGTGGTGACAAAGCCGCGATCGAGGCTGATCTTTGTCTTCTCGATGCCGAGGTCGGTCGTGCGAGGTGCACGGCCTACGGCGACGAGGACCTTTTCGGCAGATTTGATCTCTCCTTTGCCGTCGGATTTGGTGAAGTGGACGTTGACCCCGTTTTCCGTCTTCTCGATCTTGTCGACCTTTGCGGAGACGTGGACGTCTATTCCACGCTTCTTGTAGGCGCGAAGAAGCTCCTTACTGACATCTTCATCCTCGACTGGAACGACGCGAGGAAGCGCCTCGATGATCGTGACCTGGCAGCCGAAGCTGTTGAAGACGGAGGCGAACTCGACGCCGACGGCGCCGGAACCGATGACGACAAGAGACTTCGGCACATGGTCGATTGTGAGGATCTCCATATTTGTGAGGATCGTGTCGTCGGGCTTGTAGCCGGAGAGCATACGGGCGTCAGAGCCAGTTGCAAGGGCGACCTTCTTCGCCCTTACGACCTCCCTCTTTCCATCCCGGTCGACATCGATGGAATGAACACCATCCTTGGCCGGGCCGGTGAGGCGACCGTAGCCCTGGAAGGTAGTGATCTTGTTCTTTTTCATCAGGAACTCAAGGCCCTTGGTATGTTTCGTGATGACCTCGTTCTTACGGTCGAGGACACCCTTCCAGTTCAGCTTGGGATCTGTGACCTCGATGCCGTAACGGCTGGCGTGCTTCAGGTGATCCCAGATCTCCGCCGAGAAGAGCATCGATTTGGTCGGAATGCATCCCCAATGGAGGCAGGTTCCGCCTAGCTTATCGGTCTTTTCGATGAGGGCGACCTTGAGCCCGTACTGCGCCGCGCGAATGGCGCAGGTATACCCGGCGGGACCGCCGCCCACCATTACCAGATCAAAGATTGTGTCTGCCAAGGAGATACTCCGTTCGTGTCAGTGCCAGAGCCTTTATTTTAGCCCGGTGTTTTGATGTCCCGGACAGGGCGGACGGTGCAGCCCGCCGGGTAGGCGGATGGTAGGGATCAGCCCAAGAGATTTGCCGCGTCTTTCGCGAAGTAGGTGACGATGAAGTCCGCGCCAGCGCGACGGATTGAGAGCAGCGATTCCAGCATGGCGCGGTCGGGCTCGAGCCAGCCGCGCTGAAAGGCGGCGTGAAGCATGCTGTACTCGCCCGAGACCTGGTAGGCGCCAATGGGGACTTCGAACCGCTGGCGGGCTTCACTCAAGACGTCGAGGTAGGGCATCGCCGGCTTCATCAACAGCATATCGGCACCCTCGGCGAGGTCTTGTTCGATCTCCCGCATCGCCTCGCGCCGGTTGGCGCCGTCCATCTGGTAGCTGCGACGATCGCCGAACTGCGGGGCGGAGTCGGCGGCCTCGCGGAAAGGACCGTAGAAGGCGGAGGCGAACTTCGACGCATAGCTGAGGATAGGTGTCTGGTGTTGTCCCGCAGCATCGAGCGCGACGCGAATGGCGGCTACGCGGCCGTCCATCATGTCGCTGGGAGCGACAATGTCGGCACCTGCCAGGGCGAGCGATGCGGCAGCCCTGGCGATGAGTTCGACGCTGGCATCGTTTTCGATTCGGTAGAGTTCGCCATCGCGTGTGACGATGCCGCAGTGGCCGTGGGAGGTGTATTCGCACAGGCAGACGTCGGCGATCTGCACCAGAGAGTCCAGCTTCCGGTTCGACTTGAGTGCTCGAAGAGCCTGCTGCACGATGCCGTTCGCGTCCCATGCGCCGGTGGCCTGGTCATCCTTCTCCGATGGAAGGCCGAAGAGTAGAAGGCCACCAATGCCGAGAGCCGCGCATGACTCCGCCTCTTTGAGCGCTTCGTCGATGGACAGATTGAAGACGCCAGGCATGGAGCTGATCTCGCGACGGACGCCCTCTCCAGGGCAGAGGAAGAGCGGGTAGACCAGGGTGCTGGGGACGATGCTGGTCTCGCGGACCAACGATCGAAGCGCTTCGGTTCGGCGGAGGCGTCGTAGCCTTGTCGCAGGGAAGTTCATCCTCCAAGGATACGGCCGGAGAGCGGGCGGGAGATCAGGTACCGGGGCTGAGTGCGGTGATCGAATCGTATTCGACGCCAGACTCTCCCGGCGCCAACACCCAGAGCGTGTAGATGCCCAGTGCAGTGCCGAGCGGGAACTTGAAAAGCGCAAGGACGGCGGCGACGATGGCCAGCGTTCTGCCCCATGGGCGCCGGCTCAGAAGGCTGTACCCGGTGAGGAACGCGAGCGCAGCCGAGACGATCGTCAAGGTGGCGATCACCGGAACGAGAAAGGCCATCCAAGTCTGTGGGAGCTGAGGGGGTATGTGGCCGGGGAATGGCCAGCCTCCAAAGGCGTGTCTCGCAACAGCTTGGAGGAAGAACATGCCAATGAGACCGCCGACGATGCGGTACGCGCCGAAGACACACCAGAGCACGCCCAAGGCCTGCAGATTACGCGTTACCCGAAGCCGCGGGCCGAATGCGGGCGTATACGCAGGAACGTACCCGGCTGGAGCGGGTTGCTGGGGAGGGGCGGGGGCGTGAACCGCCGGTGCGCCGCACCGGGGACAAAACCGGACATCCGGACCGATGACCGCATTGCATGCTTGACAGACCACGGCACACCTCCTGGGTGGAGCTTCGGCAGCAAGCTCAGCCACATCAAACTTTGATACGCATAGATGGGGAGGCTGGTTCCTATGTGCGGTCTACCATATCAGGTGATGAGCTTGGAACTATTGCCCGTGATTGCTTCGCCGCTGCTTGAAACAGGCGCGGTCTCTCTGGAATGGCCGAGGTTGCGGAAACACCTTGCGGGAGCCACGGTCTCGCCGCTCGGACATGCGTGGCTGCTGGCTCTGGAGCCATCGTCCGACCTCGCCTGGATTGAGCGGCAGCAGCAGCGAACGGAGGAGATGCGGGGGATGATCTCTTCGGGCGGCAGCTTCGACTTTCACGGCCTGTTCGATCCCACGGCCTTGCTGGATGAGGCTCGGGTGGAGGGCGTAGCCCTGGGCGGACTCGACATCCTGAAGCTGCTGACTTTGATTGAGAGGCTTGCGGCCTGGGTGAATCTGTTCGACAGCAGCAGGGCTGGCGGCCGGTATATCTGGCCGGGTATTGCGGAGCTTTCGAGCTCCATGCTGGAGACGGATCTCGCGCCGCTGCTGAGGATACTGAGAGGGAAGGTTGAACCGGACGGGAGCTTGGGGGACGATGCTTCGCCGGAATTGCGCCGTATACGCCGGGGGATGGAGCGGCAGCACCGCGCAATCGAAGAGAGTCTGCGGCGTGCCGCGAGACGGTTGCGGGACGAGGGGGCTACGCAGGAAGATGTCATCACGGTGCGGGGTGAGCGCTTCGTTATCCCGGTAAAGGCGGAGTTCAAGAGGCGGGTTCCGGGGGTGGTTCACGGATCCAGCTCCACCGGGCAGACTGTGTTCGTCGAACCGCTCGAGACGATTGAGCAGAACAATGAACTGGTGCGGCTGCTGGATGAGGAGCAAGCCGAGGTTCACCGGATCTTGGTCGTGCTTACCAGATCGATCGCGCGAAACGCGGATGCGATTCACCTTGGCGCTTGTGTGCTTGCGGAGGCCGAGGCTCACTATGCCCGGGCGCGTTTCGCGATCCGGATGGACTGCGTCCGGCCAACCTTTTTTGCGGCGGAGGGTAGCGGAGAGCTTGGTGAGTTGACTCTGGTTGCCGCGCGGCATCCGTTGCTGGAGCTGCGGATGAGATCGGCGTTGAGGGAGGGGGGCGGGTCTGGCGAGGGTGCCAGGCCAGTACCTCTCACCATCGTGCTGCCTTCGAGTGCGCGGCAGCTCATCATCAGCGGGCCGAATACGGGAGGGAAGACGGTTTCGCTGAAGACGCTGGGATTGATGGCGCTGATGGCGCAGGCGGGGGTGCCGGTACCGGCGGAGGTGGCAACACTGCCGTTGTTCTCGAGCGTGTATGCGGATATTGGGGACGCGCAGTCGATCGAGCGCAACCTGTCGAGCTTCTCCGCCCATGTGGTCAACGTGGACCGGATCTCGAGAGCCGCAGACAAGAGCTCCCTGGTGCTGCTGGACGAGTTGGGCTCGGCGACGGATCCTGAGGAGGGTGCGGCGCTGGCGGTGGCGGTTGCCTCCCACTTCCTGCGGGCTGGGGCCTGGTGCTGTGTGACGACTCACCTAACCTCGTTGAAGGTGTACGCGGCGAACCACCCTGGCGTGCTGAACGCCGCAGTGGGGTTCGACCGGGAGACGCTGACGCCGACCTATGAGCTGCGTCTGGGGGTGCCGGGCGCGTCCGCGGGGCTGAACATCGCCGAGCGCCTGGGGCTCGCGCCGGCGATCATCGCCGAGGCGCGAGCGCAGATGACCACGCAGACCGCAGACATCGGCGAGTTCCTGGACCAGTTGCACGATCAGCTCGCCGCAGCCAAGGACGAGCGTGACGATCTGCGGCGGCGAGAGCAGGAGTTAGCGCGCGAACGGTCGCGGCTGGAGATGGAGGGGCGGGCCGAGCAAAAGCAGAGGACACGGGAGCTCGAGGGCAAGCTGAACCTGCTGCTCGAGGACTTCACGGCCCAGTTGAAGGAGACTGTGAGGTCGATCGAGGACAGGACGATTGCGCAGAAGATCGCGCGCGACTCCGCGACCCGGATTGCGCGGCTCAAGCGGGAGTTCTCGGAGCAGTTCAATTCGACAGTGGTGGCGCATGTCTCTGGATCGGATAAGACGGATGCTCCGAAGCGGGCCAAAGGCGAGCTTGAGATCGGGGTGGGCGACCTGGTGAAGATCAGGTCACTGGGACGAGAGGCTCGGGTCAATCGCGTGCTGGATGCGAAGATGTTTGAAATCTCGATGGGACAGATGAAGATGCGGGTTCCGCGGAGCGACATTGCGGAGGTGACCGCGGCTCCCACGATCTCGCCGGCTGAGGTCCGACGGGGTCGCGGCGGGGTGACCGTGGGGACAACGCAGGCCTCCGCCTACGTCCCGTCCGAGATCAATGTGATCGGGCGAACGGCGGATGAGGCGGAGGGCGAGGTGGAGCGATACCTCGACCAGGCGTTTCTGGCTGGTCTGCCGCGGGTCCGGATCGTGCATGGGACCGGCATGGGGGTTCTGCGCCGGACACTACGCGAGTACCTGAAGAAGCATCCGCACGTGACTGGTGTGACCGAACCACCGCACTACGAGGGCGGACAGGGTGCGACGATGGTGGAGCTGCGGCAGTAGGGCGTCCGGAGGTACCCTCCCCTCCCCCTACTTTGGGTGCAAAGTCTTCGAGCTAAAGGGTTTAGGCTGGTACCTGAACGGCCAAGTATTCAAAGGAAGTAAGTTATAGGTAAAGTACTCATTCCAGAAGAGTTTCGTTGCGGTTGCGAGATGTTTGAGATCGCCTCTCTGTATTCCAGGATACCCCTGTTGCAAGGGTGGTTACGCCACGTGTTTATCCGCGTGGATCGTGGGGATTCACGATTCATGGGTTGACATGGGAATTGGGATCAGAGTGGGGTGTGGGCCCGGTAGAGGGCATACCCCAGGGGCTGAAGCCCGGTTTGTGGCGGGCGTAAATGCCGAGGCTAAAGCCTCGGCCTACCTAGAGGCCAGAGCTGCGGCATGACAGAAGAGAAGCGAAGGCAGCAGCGGGTTCCTCCGCTTCGCTCCTGAATGACAAGCAAAAGAGCGGGCAACGGCAAAGGCAACAGCAGGTTCCCTGCGGGAATGACAGAAACAGAAGCAAAGGTGACAGACAGAAAGAGAAGCGGGCGGTAACCAGAGTCAAATGCGCATGGGCATGAGGATGTAGCGGTACTTGACGTCCTCGTTGCCGTCTTCTGGGCGCATCTGGCCGGCGCTCTGGGCATCCTTGAACTCCAGGCGGACCTCGCCGGTGTTGCCGATGGCTTTGAGGAAGTCAATGAGGTAGGCGCTGTTGAAGCCGACGACGAGCGGGTCGTAGTTGTAGGGGGTCTCGATGCTGTCCTCGGACTCGCCCGAATCGGTGGAGGAGCTAGAGAGTTTGAGCTCGTTCTGCTCCAGGCGAATCTTGATGGCGCCGGAGCGTTCGTCGGCGAACTGAGCCACGCGCTGGATGGAGCCCATGAGGTCTTCCGATCGAACGATGACGAATTTGTTGTTGTCGCGGGGGAGGACGGCCTCGTAATTGGGGAACTGCCCGGTGAGTTTGCGGCTGGTGAGGACGCGACCGCCGACGCGGAAGAAGAGGGTTTGTTCGTCGTCGGCGAAGTCGAGGGTGTCGGCGTCGGTACTTGAAAGCAGGCCGGAGAGCTCGCTGAGCGCCTTGCGGGGGATGAGGGTCTTTTTTTCGCCGGAGATGCCATCAAGGGCCTCGCCGGTCTTTTCGATGTGCGCGAGGCGGTGCCCGTCGGTGGCGACCATGGCCATGGACTCCGCCTTGAGGACCAGGAGAGCGCCGTTGAGGGTGTAGCGGCTCTCCTCGTTGGAGATGGCGAAGATGGTTTTGGCGACCATGTTGCGGAGGGAGGCGACGGAGAGCTTGAAAGCTCCGGAGGCGGGGAACTCGGCGACCTGGGGGAAGTTGGCGCGGGCCATGCCGACCATTTTGGTGTTGGAGCGGCCGGCGCGGATCTGGACCCAGTGGTTATCCATCAGCTTGAGGCTGATGTCGCCTTCGGGCAGCAGCTTGATGTAATCGTAGAGCTTGCGGGCGGGAATGGTGCAGGCGCCGGGCTTTTTGACTCTGGCCGCGCAGGAGGTGCGGAGGCTCTGGTCGAGGTCGGTGGCGGTGATGGTGAGGCGTCCCCCGTCGCCATCGTCCACGGCCTCGAAGAGGAAGTTCGAGAGGATGGGGATGGTGGTTTTGCGCTCGACGACACTTTGGGCGGCGGTGAGTTCGCGCAGCAACTCGGCGCGGGAGACGGTGATATCGAGGTTGCCGGTAGGTGCTGCGGCTACGGCGGTCATTTCGGGTTCCTGCGTCGCACTCGTCACGGTGGATTGTCTCCGGATAGTTCGTGTGGGGCTGGCCAAACTTTACACCGAAAGATCCGTGGGAGGCCGGCTGCCGCACTCCGATTCTAGCGAGGTCCGGTGAGGTGCGCGGAGATTTGTTTGTGGGAAAGAGGGACGGATGTGTGAAGGGGAAGCTGGCTGGATCTGAGAGCTGCGATGCGAATACTTCTTCTAAGAAGAGCTATTAAAAGAGAGAAAGAGCAGTAGCCGTAGTCGTTTGCGCTGGAAAAGTGGAGAAGCGGCGTATGTGTTCGAATGACGTGATTTGGGTATATGTCCTGATTTAGGAAAAGGGTTCCAGCAGGGTTGCGTAGTGCGGATCGCGGGGGTTCGGGGAAGGTGTTGGGAGGGTGTTTTTCTGCTTCTGCACAGCCGAGTCGATTGGCGGCTGAGAGATCTGTCCCCACGTGTGAGGTTTGGGGCTATGTGGCTAGGCGGATTGGGGTTGCGGTGGGCATTCTTTCAACAGCCAGAGCGAGAGGCGGAGGATAAGCTTGGTTTGCCAGCGGGGCGCCTCTGCTGGCGCCTGCTCTGCCAGGTGAGGTGGAGGGGCCAGAAGCAGATTCCTCCGCTGCGCTCCTGAATGACAAGCAAAGGAGCAAGCAACGGCGAACGACAAGCAAAGGGGCAAGCGGTGGAGGGGCAGATGCGATAGAGAAGTTTCCGCTTTGCTCAGGATGACGACGTCGGCGAACAGCAGATTGCTTCGCTGCGCTTCTGAATGACAAGCAAAAGGACAGGCAACAGCGAATGACAAGCAAAGGGACCGGGCGGAGGGGCGGGTGCGATCGGGTCTGTCCGCCTTTGCTCAGGATGACGGCGTGAGCAAACAGCAGATTCCTTCGCTACGCTCCCTGAATGACAAGCAAAGGGGCAGGCAACAGCAAAGGCCATGCTGTTCAGCACGGGCAAGCTCTCTGTTGACAGAAAAGGCTGACCGGAGGGCCGGGATCAGCTGGACTTAGCTCAGGGTCTCCATGAGCTTGCTGAGAGTGCGGTTGAGGTCTTTGTCGGTGCGGCGCTGTTCGTCGATTTTGGAGATGGAATGCATGACGGTGGTGTGGTGTTTGCCGCCGAACTGGCGGCCGATCTCGGGGAGGCTGGCCTCGGTGAGCTGCTTGGCGAGGTACATGGCGATCTGGCGCGGGACGACGATCTGGCGCGAGTTGTTCTTCTGCTTGAGCTCGGGAACGCGCATGCCGAACTGTTCGGCGACGGTGCGCTGGATGGTCTCGATGGTGACTTTGCGGACCTGGGTATCGATGAACTGCTTGAGGCATTGCTGGGCGGTGGGGAGGGTGATCTCGACACGATGCATGCTGCACCAGGCGATGAGCCGAACGAGCGCACCCTCGAGCTCGCGGACGTTGGTGCGGACATTGGAGGCCATGAAGAGAGCGACATCGGTGGGGAGGGAGGTGTTCTCGGTCTCGGCCTTTTTCTGGAGGATGGCGACCTTGGTTTCAAGGTCGGGCGGCTGGATATCGGCGATGAGGCCCCACTCGAAGCGGGAGCGGAGGCGGTCTTCAAAATCCGCGAGCTCTTTGGGAGGGCGGTCGGAGGCGATGACGATCTGCTTCATGCTCTCGTGGAGGGTGTTGAAGGTATGAAAGAACTCTTCCTGGGTGCGCTCTTTGCCGGCGAGGAACTGGATGTCGTCGATGAGGAGGACGTCGACATTGCGGAACTTATCGCGGAAGCCGGTCATCTTGTCGTAGCGGACGGAGTTGATCATCTCGTTGGTGAACTTTTCGCCGGAGACATAGGAGATGGAGGCTTGCGGCTGACGGCGTTTCACGTCGTGGCCGACGGCATGCATGAGGTGGGTCTTGCCCATGCCGACGCCGCCGTAGAGGAAGAGGGGGTTGTAGGCCTTGGAGGGACGTTCGGCGACGGCCTGTGCGGCGGCCATGGCGAACTGGTTGCCGCTGCCGATGACGAAGGCGTCGAACTGGTAGCGCGGATTGAGTTGCGAGGCGGAGCTCCAGTCGAAGCGCGCCTGCTCGGGGCCGGGGTTTTGGCTGGCGGGGAGGGGAGGGCGGCCGGGCTGGTTGAGGGAGGCTCCGGAGCGCGGGGCATTGGGGCTGTGGCTGGGGAGCGGGGCGAATCCACCGTCTTCGCGCAGACGTGGCGTGGCGGGGTCTCTTTGGGGAAGGGTGAAGGTGACCTCGTCGATGTCGAGCTCGAGCTTGTCGATGGCCTCCTGGATGAGATCGGCGTAGCGATCGCCGACGTGCTGGAAGTCGGAGGAGGGGATGCGGACGAAGAGGGTCTTGCCGGTGATGTGCGAGAACCGGGTGGGCTTCAACCAGGTCTCGAAGGACTGGCGGTTGATCTTTTTTTCGAGCGCCGCCAAGATGCGGACCCACTGGTTCAGGACGGTGGTGGCGGATGGAACAAAGGACATTCTGTACTTCCTTGTCGTGCGCGTGCAGTCCTGAGAACCAGCAGAGCGTGAGGCGAATCCGCGGCGTAAAGCGCTGCGGAAAAAGCAAACAGACGTCCACCTCGCTGTTGCGTGCGAGTGGGGACTTTCTAGGTTCGAGGAAGTCTCAGCCGGGCGCAAGGGGCGTCCGGGGGAGCAATATTATTCAGTGCAGTTCAGGCCTCTGGACAGCTGGGAACATCGAGGTAAAGTCTTGCGAAGCGGGTTTGATGTTAGCACGGAAAACTGGGACGGTTTCGGGGCTCAATCTGAATAAAACCGAGTTGCACCATTCCTTGTGAAGACCGGTTTAAGAGTGCGAGCCGCCATGGGGTTTGGAAGCGATCGGACTGCTGAATAGCAGGGTCGCGGGTTGTATGGAGTAGGGAGCCGGGCAGCGATCTTGTATACTCAGAGATCGCTGCAACAGCGGAAAGATTAGACCGGGAGAAGAGCCCCGGTCAGGAGAAGAGCACCATGCCGAAGCGCACTTTTCAACCGAACCGCCGCCACCGGGCGAAGACCCATGGATTTCTGACGCGCATGAAGACGAAGGCGGGAGCCGCCGTGCTGAACCGTCGCCGCGCCAAGGGTCGCCACAAGATTGCGGTCAGCGCCGGATTCCGCGACTAGCAACTCCGAGCAGCAGCAGTTCGATCTCTTTCAGTCCAGATGTCACAACAGAAGCCCATCTCGTTGGAAGTCGCGTGTTCTGCTCTGCCGGAGCTTTGGTCACCGCGAGTGGTCGGTCAGGTCAACAACCAGTACATCAAGGTGGCGAGGGTGCAAGGGGAGTTCCCCTGGCACGCGCATGAGCACGAGGACGAGATGTTCCTGGTGGTGCGTGGAGAGTTGTGCATAGGGCGGTCTGAGGCGGATGGCGGACCGGTGGTGGTGGGGCCGGGCGAGTTTTTCGTGGTGCCGCACGGCGTTCGGCATAACACCTCGTCGACGGCGGAGACTTTGATCGCGCTGGTGGAGAGCGTGACGACGCTTCATACGGGCGACGAGCAGACTGCGATGACGCGATCGCTCGCCGAGCAGATCGGATGACGGGGTTGACGCCATCGAGGCTTACCCCGGCGCACGGAGCGTGGCTTCAAGATCAAGAGTTGACCTAACGATGCTGACCAAAGCCACTCGACTGCGAAAGCATGCGGATTACCAGCGTGTTTACGGGAGCGCTCGCAAGCAGTTTGCGAAGCAGATGAGTTACTTTTTCAGCTTGCGAGCGACGACTGGAGCGGATGGGAAGCCGCTTCGAGTTGCCGACCCGATGAGTCCCCGGGTTGGGCTGACGGTCGGGAAGGTGATGGGGAAGGCGGTCGACCGCAACCGGATCAAGCGGCGGATGCGGGAGGCGGTGCGGCGCAATCTCGGGCTGCTGCCGCAGTCGGTCGATGTGGTTCTGCATCCGCGGCGGAGCGTGATGGAACTGGAGTTTGCGGCGCTCGACCGCGAGGTCGCCGGCGTCTTTCGAACGGTGGAACGATTGGTCCGGCGTGAGCAGCGACAGCGGGAGCCCGCGGAGGTCGAGTCGTCGATCCACATCCTTCCGCCGGGGAGCAAGGCGCTGTGAGCGAGCTGCAACCGCCGCTGCTGGCGCGCGTCTTCTTTTCGTTCTATCGAGGGCTGTCTCCGGCGATCCATGTGCTTAGTCCATCACGATGTTTGTATCTGCCGACCTGCTCGGAGTATGCGTATGTGGCGGTAGCGCGCTTTGGGCTGGTGCGAGGCGGCCTGATGGCGCTGGGACGCTTGGCGCGATGCCAACCGTTTGGCAGGGGTGGGTTGGACCCGGTGCCGCCCGCACCGGCAGAGGCAAACCGTTTACCATAAGGAGGCGCGTCACGCGCCTTCGCAACAGGATAGGAAGCCTCGCTTGGCAGAGTTCAAGAATCCAAATCAACAAGGCGGGCAGGACAACAGGTCTCTGCTCGTGATGCTGCTGGTCATGGCAGCCGTTTTCTTCGGTATGCAGGTATTTCGCGCGAAGAAGAATCCGCAGACGGTATCGCCGAATGCGAATGCTTCGGGGGTTCAGACGGCGGCGGGCGTGAGCCAACCATCGCCCGGGCTGCTTGCAGGGGCGGGAACGGCTTCGACTGGAGCGCAGCCTGGCACCCAACTTGGAGCGCAAGTTGGAGCGCAAGGAGCGCAAGCTGGAGCCCAGGCGGGCGCCTCCGCGAAGCCAACCGTGCAGGCTGCCGCCGAGGCGACCACGGTGGTCGAGAACGAGCTTTACAAGATCACGTTCTCGAACCGCGGCGCGCAGGCGATCAGCTGGCAGTTGAAGCGGCGTCCGGATGCGCCGAACTCAACGTTCAAGGATAGTGACGGCAAGCCGCTGGACCTGGTGCACCGGGAGGCGGCTAATAAGTTTGGATATCCGCTCTCGCTGTATACGTATGACCCGTCATTGACGGCTGGTCTGCAGCAGGCGCTGTATGTTCCGTCAGCTACGGGGACTCTTGCGATTCCGGGGTCTCTGACCTTTACCTATTCCGACGGCATGACGGAGGTTCGCAAGACGTTTTCTTTTGACGAGACGTACGTGCTCCACGCGGATGTACTGGTGACGCGCAACGGTGCGCCGGTTCGAACGCTGTTGAGCTGGCCGGGCGGATTTGGCGACCAGGACAATGCGGATCTGTACACGAGCGCACAGCTGGATTCGATGTCGAACGGGAAGGAGCAGCACGAGGCTCCGAAGAAGGTCTCGGGCGGGCAGACGCTGAACGGCCCCTTTGATTGGGCGGGTGTGAGCGACAAGTACTTTGCGGCTATTTTCCTTCCGGACCAAGCTTCGACCGCCACGCTGGCGACGCTCCATAACGAGCTGGATGTGGCGAAGACGATCAGGCGAACGGGGCTGGGAAGCGGATCTCCGGCGAAGGGCGCGATCAATGTGCCTATCCTGGGGGCTGCGCTGGGCGATGCAAGCGGGCATACGGTGACGCGCATCTATGCGGGTCCGAAGGCAGTCAACATCCTCAAGAACATCCATGCGGCGAATCTGAATGTGACCCTGGAGCCGCTGCTGGAGTTTGGCTTCTTCGGCATTATCGGCAAGTACCTGTTTCTGGCGCTGCAGTTCATCCATGCCCACGTCGCCTCGAACTGGGGCTGGGCGATTGTCATCCTGACGGTCTTAATCAATTTGATCATTCTTCCGTTGCGGGTGAAGACCATGCAGAGCGGCCTGAAGATGCAGCGCATTCAGCCGCAGATGGACGCAATCAAGGAGAAGTACAAGAAGTACAAGGTGACGGACCCGAAGAAGAACGAGATGAACGCCGAGATCATGCAACTGCAGAAGGACAACGGTGTGAATATGTTTGGCGGATGCATCCCCACGTTGATTCAGATGCCACTGCTGTTCGCGTTCTTCGGCATGCTGCCGAAGGTGGTGGAGCTGCGGCAGGCGCACTGGTTCTGGCTGCCTGACCTGACCGCCGCGGACCCGTACCATATCCTGCCGATTCTGATGGTGATCAGCCAGTTCCTGGTGCAGTACTACACCCCATCGCCGGGCGTCGACCCGCAGCAGCAGAAGATGATGGCGTTCATGATGCCGGCGGTCTCGGGGTACATGACCTGGAACTACGCCTCTGGCCTGGCGCTCTACTGGTCGGTGGGGAATCTGATCGGCATCGCGCAGCAGGCGGTGATGAACAGAACCTCCATTGGCCGCGAGATGCGGGAGATTGCCGCGCGGCGCGCACGACGCAAGGCGCCGATGATACAAGGGAGACGCTGATCCGTTATGGACGTGGATGAGCCCCCTGGTACTCACTGGGCGTCGGCCTCAGAGAGGATCGACCGATTTCTGAAGGTGCTGGTCGAGACCTGCGATTTGCAGCTTACCTACGAGCTCACGACCGGCTCGGAGCGAGACGGTATCCGGCTCGGGGTGAACTTCGCGGGCGGCGACGCGCAGTTGTTGACCGCTCGCAACGCCGAGCTCCTCCATGCCCTGGAGGTGATGGCGACGAGCATTCTTGGGCTGGCTCCGGAGGAGCACGACCTCCTCTCCTTCGACGCGGAGGGCTACAAGGAGGGGCGAGCGCAGCAGATGCGCAGGTTGGCGGAGATTGCGGTCGCCACGGTGAAGACGACTGACCGGCCCTATGCTTTTCGTCCAATGAACTCGCGAGAGCGGCGCATGCTCCACCTGCAGCTGAAAGATTCCGGGCTGCGAACTGCCTCGTCGGGGGAGGCGTCGCGCCGCTTCGTCGTTTTGTATCCTCCGGACGACCCGGAGAACCCAGAGGAGACGCCGGCCGAGGGTGGTGCGAATCGAGCCCATACGGTTCGGAGTGCGTTTCGACCGCGATAGGCTGAAGGGGTTGCTTAGCGGACGCGGCGATATGCGAGGGCTTGAGTCCTGGCGTCGCTGAATCGGAGGGCTCAGGGCAGATTCTGAGGGCTCAGGACTGGTCGTATAGGTTTAGGCGTGTGGGTCTGGGCGTGGTCCAGGATGTGGTCTAGGGATGTGGTTCAGGGTGACTGCCCATCGAGGTAGCGATGCCACTCGTCCGACTCTGCGACCTGCTTGACAAGGGCGTTTCTCTCCGCCAAGAAGTTTCTGAGGTGGTTGCGAAGCATTTTCTCGAGCGGGCCTCGGAAGAGGGGAAAGGGCGCCGCAAAGCGCAGTTCGTCCCGCATGCGTGTTCCGTCGTCCATGGGGGCGAAGTGATGTTCGTGTTCGAACTGGGTGAAGCGCCCCTGGATTTCGACCTCGCGGAAGAAGGAGAAGGGCCGCCAAGCGTCGACGAGACTGGTGTGATTGAAAGTGAGACGGAGGTAGCGGCCTGACCAAGTGACTGTCTCGCCCACGCGGAGGAGGCCGGAGGTGTTGCCCGCGAAGACTCTATACGGCGTCCGCTGCGCTGCGCGGCGTTGAAGGTCGATGCTGAGTGAGAGCAGAAAGCAACGCTGGGTAGGAGCATCGATCAAGGTCGTCAGTCGTAGAGTCTGCAACAAGTTCCTCGCGCGTCAGGGGCAGGGGAGGTCAGGCGAGAAGCAACACCTTGCCGAGGCCACCCTTTTCAGCGGCAGTCTGGGCCTCTGCCGCGTCGGAGAGCGGGACCATTCGGTCGATGGGGATGTTCAAGCGCTTCGCGACGACGGCATCGGCGAGGGTGCGCAGCATGGCCGCGTCCGGGACGACGCGGACCGACTCGATACGGATGGTGGGGTGCAGCCTGGCGTTGGCGGGAGGTCCAAGCACCGAGGCAAAGATGCCGCCCTGCCTGACCTTTGCGATCAGATGCTCGGCGGTCTCGTGCCCGACGGTATCGGCTACGGCATCGATGAAGCCAAGCCTATCCATCTGCTGCTCGTCATCGAGCGCGAGGACTTCATGGGCCTTGAGCTCCTTTGCCGCCTCGAGCTGAGCTTTGCGGACGCCGGCGATCACGATGGCTCCAGCCTTCTTCGCGGTCATGACGGCGGCGCGTCCGACGCCTCCAACCGCGCCCGCGACGAGGACGGTCTGGCCGGCCTGGATCTTTGTGCCGCGCGAGATGAGTTGCTCGCCGGTGAGGGAGACGAGCGGAAGGGCGGCAGCCTCGACGAGACCGAGACGGGGCGGAGCGAAAGCCAGATCCGAGGCCTTGACCAGGACGAGCTCTGCGTAGGCCTTGTCGCCCAGGGCCATGACGCGATCGCCCTCCGCGAAGCCGGTTACACCGGGTCCAACCTCACGGACGACGCCAGCAATATCGCGGCCGAGGATGGCGGGCAGATCGAGGGGCATGTAGGACTGCAGCGCGCCGGATCGCAGCTTGAAGTCGACGGGATTGACGCTGGTTGCCGCCAAGCGAACGAGGACCTCGCCTTCGCCAGGTTTTGGGTCGGGGACGTCCTCGAACTTCAACTTGCCGGGGCCGCCGTACTCATGCAGCACAATCGCCTTCATGGTGGACCTCAGGGGGTAAGATGCGTCTGGTCCGGGGGTAGGTAGTCGCGCCACTCGTCCGACTCGGCGATGCGCTTGAGCAGAGCAAAACGCCGCCGCAGAAGACGCCGGATGTGAGGCACCAAGACGAAGCGTCCGACGAGGCTTCCGAACCGGCCGAAGGGCATGGAGAAGCGGAGCTCATCGGCGAGGGTGACGGCTCCGTCGCTGTTGTCGGTGAACGCGTGGTCGTGCTGGAAGAAAGCGAATCGCCCGGCGATCATGGTGTCCTGAAAGAAGTGAAACGGCTCGAAGCGACTGATGAGACTTTGGTGAAGCTGGGGCAGCCCGAGCTGCCAGCCTTGCCACGTCACGGTGTCTCCCCCGACGACAAGGCCCGTGGTCCGGCCAGCGGTCGGGCGCATGCGCAACTCTTTCTGGACGATCGCCACGCTGGTGGAGAGAAGGAAGCAGCGCCGCTGGGGAGCATGCACAAGGATCTGATCTCGAAGGGTGAACATCCCCAGCTGTGATGCATGTGGCGGAGCCGAAAAGGCTGGGAAGCTTGCGGTATCCGCGTGCGATCACAAGCCCATGGCGTGATTTTTCACCAGGGCCGTGGCGCGCTGGATGAATGCGGGCAGGTCAATGCTGCCCTGATCGCCCTTGCCCCTGGTCCTGACGCTTACGGAATCGCTGGCGGCTTCCTTGTCTCCGACGACGAGGACGAATGGGAGCTTCTGCATAGTGAACTCGCGAATCTTGGCGTTCATTTTTTCGTTGCGAGCGTCCAGATCCACTCGCAGACCGGCGGCTTCGAGCTTTGCCTTGACGGTCTCGGCGTAGGGAAGATGCTTTTCGGAGATTGGGACGAGGCCGACCTGCACGGGAGCCAGCCACAGGGGAAAGGCTCCGGCGTAGTGCTCGATCAGGACGCCGAAGAAGCGCTCCACCGAGCCGAAGAGAGCGCGGTGCACCATGACCGGCTGATGCTTTTCGCCATCCTCCCCGGTGTATTCGAGCTCGAAGCGGGCCGGCAGGTTGAAGTCGAACTGCACGGTCGAAAGCTGCCACAGGCGGCCGAGGACGTCGACAAGTTTTATGTCGATCTTGGGGCCGTAAAAGGCCGCTTCGCCGGGGATCTCCTTATACGGGATGGCCTTTCTCTGGAGCGCACTCTTGAGGCTGTCGACCGCAAGATTCCAGTTCTCCTCGGTGCCGGTGTAGCTCTTGCGGTCGTTGGGATCCCATGTCGAGAGCTCCACTTTGAAGTCGGTGAAGCCGAAGGTCTGGAGGACGCTCTGCGCGAAGTCAATGCAGGCGACAACCTCATCCTCGATCTGTTGCGGCGTGCAGAAGATGTGCGCGTCATCCTGGGTGAAGCCGCGGACCCGGAGCAGACCGTGCATGGTTCCCGAGCGCTCATAGCGGTAGACATTTCCAAGCTCCGCGTAACGAACCGGAAGATCGCGGTAGCTCTTGGGAGAGTTCTTGTAGATAAGGATGTGCCCCGGACAGTTCATCGGCTTGAGCCGGTACTCGGCGTCGTCGAGCTCCATCGGAGCATACATATTCTGCCCGTAGAAACCTTCGTGTCCGCTGATGCGCCACAGCTCGCTACGCATCACGTGCGGCGTGTACACCAGGCTGTAACCACGACGGATACATTCTTCGCGCATCCAGTCTTCCATGATCTTGCGGATGAGGGCGCCCCTGGGATGCCAGAAGATGAGGCCCGCGCCCGCGACCTCCTGGATAGAGAAGAGGTCGAGCTGTTTGCCCAGAACGCGATGGTCGCGGGCCTTGATCTCCTCCAAACGCTTGAAGTGAGCGTCCAGATCTTTCGCGTTGAAGAAGGCGGTGCCGTAGATTCGTTGAAGCTGCTGATTGTTCTCATCGCCGAGCCAGTACGCTCCGGCAACGCTGGTTACCTTGAACGCCTTGACCCGGCCGGTGGAGGGGACGTGCGGACCGCGACAGAAGTCGCTGAAGCTTCCGTTGCGGTAGAGCGAGATCTCTTCGCCGGGATGGGTGAAGCGCTCGATGAAGTGAACCTTCATGAAGTCGCCGTGTTTTGCGTACTGCTCGAGCCCCTTCTCGCGGGGTTCCTCCTCATGGAGGAAGGGCTCATCGCGAGCGACGACCTCGGCCATCTGCCGCTCGATTGCGGCGAGGTCCTCGTCGGTGAACGGCGTCTCGCGGTAGACATCGTAGAAGAAGCCCTGATCGGTGGCCGGGCCGTGACCGAGCCTGGTCTCCGGAAAGAGCTCCAGGATGGCAGTCGCCATGACATGCGCGGCCGAGTGCCGCATCACCTTAAGCGAAGCCTCATCGTTCTCTTTGAGCAGCTCCAGGGCGACGTCCTCTTGGACGGGAGCAGAGAGGTCGACGAGCCGTGCGCCATCCCCAGACCCGCCCGCGTTCGAATACATCGCCTGTTCGCTCGCGCCCGCATCCACCTCCCCGGCACCATCGCTCGAGGCTGGCGTCAGCGGTTTGATACGCGCCACGATCGCCGCTGCCGCCAAGCGGGGGGAGATGCTCATCGCTACATCAAAAGGAGTTGTTCCCTTTGCGACCTCGCGGAGGCTGCCATCGGGAAGCTGTATCGAAATCGTATCTTTGCTCACGCTCTCAAGCATATCCGTTCGGCGCTACATGGCCGAAGCCCGCCGAAGTGGAAAGGATCTGGCCGGCACCGAAAGAACGGGCCGCACCAGACGCGGCGCGGCCCAACTGTACTTCGATACAGTGCAGGAGAGCTATGCGATTTCTATGACATTCTTCGGCAGCTGACGGCGTACCGGAGAGTTTGTCCTGAGCCAGACGTTTGCGCGCCACCGGCCCACGAACGGGGCAACCATGATCGAACCAAATGCTACCGCCAGTGCAACATGCATTCTTTTCTCCTCGATGCCCGTAGACGGTTCCGCCCCGGGCTCTTGGCTCAGATGGAGACGATCTTAGGTGATCTCCTCTGGCACTCCCTAACTATCCGCCAGGCCAATGGAGGCCTGAATCCCACATCGCATAAACCCACTACAACGATTGTGGGATGGCGCTCCTGTCCGCTTCGGTCAGACAGGTTGGACTTCGCCTAGAATGTCCTCATGTCTTACGCAGCGGCGGTTGAGCAGCTCTATGCCCTCGGCCACGAGCTGGCGCCGGCCGACCCTTCCGCGCCCCGGCGCAAGTTCGACCTGGCGCACATGCGAATGCTTGCCGCCTCGCTTGGCGACCCGCAGCGAAGCTTCTCTTCCATTCTCATCGCCGGAACGAATGGGAAGGGGTCCACGGCTGCTACGCTCGCGGCGATCCTTGCGTCGGCGGGACATCGTACGGGACTGTATACCTCTCCCCACCTGATGAAAGTGAATGAGCGGATTCAGCTCAGCGTCCCGCAGCTGCCGTCGGAGTATGCGTCCTCGGACGCGCCGGTGAGCGCCGGACCCTCGAATTTGATACCCATCTCCGATGAGGACTTCGCGCGGCACTACTTCCATGTCGCGACCACGGCAAAGAGGCTGGTTGAGAGTGGAGCGCTTCCCTATCCGCCCAGTTTTTTCGAGATGATCACGATGATGGCGTTCGTCTATTTCGCGGAACGGCATGTGGACATCGCCGTTCTCGAAGTGGGCCTGGGCGGCCGGCTGGATGCGACCAACATCGTCGACCCGCTGCTCTCCGTCATTACGGATGTCGCGCTCGATCACCAGGACTATCTCGGCTCCACACTGGCTGAGATCGCCCGCGAAAAGGCGGGCATCCTTCGCTCTGGCGGAACGCTGATTACGCTGCCGCAGCACCCTGAAGCGAACCGGGTATTGGGTGAGGTCGCGGCTGAGCTTTCGGACCTGCGAGCGGTATCAGCAGTACCCTACATGCCCTTTCCTGAGGATATTGTGGGTCATGCGTCCAAGCGCCAGGTAATTGAGGCTTTCCCCAGTACAGGGCTCGCGAGCGATTTCGAAGCGGACCGTGCCAGCGGCATTTTGCCTTCGAATCACTACACCGTCACCGTGGACGGCCAGCCGTTGATGGTGGACTCTCCGCTGCACGGCCAGCATCAACGGAGGAACATTGCCCTGGCGATTGCGGCGGCGAGCGAATTACGTGACAGAAGTAGTTACATAATATCGAACGATGCGATGGAACGAGGAATTCGTGAGACAGTTTGGCCCGGCCGCCTGCAGATTCTTTTGCTAGGGGATGGCGTGACGCTGCTGCTGGATGTGGCCCATAATCCTGCAGGCGCGTGGGCGCTGCGGTCGGCGCTTTCGCAGCTGCCGCAGCCTCAGGTTCGCACGCTTCTCTTTAGCTGCCTGCGCGACAAGAATATCGCCCAGATGACGCAGATCCTGTTTCCTCTATTCGACTCGACCTCCGGCGAAGAGGGGCGAGGCCAGGACCATATCGTTCTCGCGACGCTCGATAACCCCCGGGCGACAGCTGTGAGCGATCTGTTACGGACGGCCCAGGCTCTCGACATCCCGGCCCATGCAGCGCCGCATGTGGCTGCTGCCTTCGCCCAGGCACGGGAACTTACGCCACGGGGCGGCGTGATCGTGGCAACGGGATCGGTGTACCTGGTGGGCGAGGTCCTAAGGCTGGCACAGGAGAGGGCGTGGACCTGACGACAGCGGAGACCGATTTACAGGTTAGGACAGGGCCGGCCTTGCGCTGGCTGAACTACCTGATATTGATTCCGCTGATGGCTGCGGCTACGGCGGCGTTTGGCTGCGTGTCGCTGCTTATCTCTCTGTGGGATCGTTCCGGGAGGCAGCAGCACGCTGTTGCCCGGATGTGGGCAGATGTGATGCTCCTGCTAAGCCTGTCCCCGGTGACGCTGATCGGTCATGAAAACATTCCGCATCCGGAGACTGCCGTGTATGCCTCGAACCATTTGAGCTACATGGATACGCCGGTGCTATTTGCGAAGCTGCCGTTTCAGTTTCGGATTCTGGCGAAGACGGGTCTGTGGCGGGTTCCTTTCATCGGCTGGCACCTTCACCGATCGGGACAAGTGCCTGTGGATCAGTCGAGTGCGCGAGCGTCTATCGCGAGTCTGAGCGTGGGCGTGGCGGCTCTGAAGGCAGGACTGCCCCTCGTAATCTTTCCGGAGGGCGGGCGGTCGGCGACGGGGGAGACGCAGACCTTTTTGGCGGGAGGAGCGTTCATGGCGATCCGTGCGCAGGTGCCGCTGGTGCCGGTTACGCTGGTCGGGACCTTTGAACTCTTGCCCATCCATACGTATCACCTTCGCCCACGGCCTTTGCTGGTAATCGTGGGTGAGCCGATTCCGACGATTGGGATGACGACTCGCGATGCAGAGGCCCTGACGCAACGAGCCTACGACGCGATTACGCAAACGTACCTGCGTTACGCAGTCTGAGGACTACTAGGTTGACCTTGGAGACGGCCATGCGCCGCTATGATGAGAGGACCTGTGGAGGGCGAGAGTGAGCGGTAAGTGCAGGATCGCGATATCTGTTCCGACGAGCAAGGATCTGGACTACAACCGTAGATCCTGGCCAAATTACGCCGAAGCAGTGCGCCAGGCGGGCGGGACTCCGGTCGAGATCGGTTTGACGCTGAGCGAGACCGAACTGATGGAGCTCGCGCGAGCGTGCGACGGCGTTCTCCTGCCCGGAAGCCCAGCGGATGTGAATCCGGAGAGGTATGGGCAGCAACCTACGGCTGCGTGCGCACCGAGCGATCCGGCGCGCGAGGTGGCGGATCGTCTGCTGCTGGAAGAGGCGTACGCCGCCAAGAAGCCGGTGCTGGCGATCTGCTATGGGGTTCAGTCTCTGAATGTGTGGCGCGGGGGATCGCTGGTGCAGGATCTGTCGCGTACCGCCGTAAATCACTCGGCCGGAGCTGGTGTTGCGGTTGCTCACGCGATCAGCTTGCAGGGGGGAGGCATTCTGGGCGGGCTAGCGGAGGCGGGTGAAGAGATACTCGGCAGGGACGAGCCACGATTGCTAGTCAACTCTAGCCACCATCAGGCGGTGGAGCGTCCGGGAGATGGTCTACATGTAGTGGGGGTCTCATCGCAGGACGGTGTCGTTGAGGCGATCGAAGCGATGGGTGACGCTAACTCGCCCGAGTTCGTGGTGGGGGTTCAATGGCATCCGGAGCGTAGCGTTGACATTAGCGCGACCTCACGAGCGATCTTCGAGGGTCTTATGGCGGCGGCTGCGAAGGCGGGGCGGAACGGGGTTCCGCGGCGGGGACGCTGACCTGTGCCGACGCTTTCGCCGAGCGAGATTGGGGAGCTTCTGAGCCCATATCTGGCGGGCGTTTCAGGGGGAGCGGAGGGCGAGAGCCCTCCGAAGCTGCTGGAGCAGCTCTCGACCTATCTTGATCTGCTGATGACCTGGAACCAGCGCATGAATCTGACTTCCATACGCAGTCCGCGGGAGGTGGTGCAGCGTCATTTTGGCGAGAGTCTTTTTGCTGCGCGGTATGTACGCGGGGCAGGAACTCTCCTTGATCTTGGGTCTGGCGCCGGATTTCCCGGGTTGCCGATTCAGCTCTGGCACCCGGGGCTGAGGGTTACGCTTGCGGAGTCGCAGGGGAAGAAGGCGAGTTTCCTGCGGGAGGTGGCCCGGTCGCTTTCGGTGGGGGTAGAGGTGTGGGCCCGTCGGGCGGAAGAGTTTCCCCCGGAGCGGGCCTTCGATGCTGTGATTCTGAGAGCTGTTGACGGGATGGAGCATTCGCTCAAGACGGCGAGCCTCTTGAGCACGTCAGACGTGTGGCTTTTAGGGGGTGCGGGGCAGGTGGTAGGCCGGGCTGGGCTGACCGTGGTTAGGAGTATGGCGGTACCGCTATCTCGATCAACTGTTCTGGTCCAGATGCGTCGAATTTTGTTCCACGTGGAACAGCAACATAGCAGGGACGGGTAGTTCCACGTGGAACAGTTTGGCTCGCGTCCGAGTAGATTTGCAGATGCGCGTCGGAGCAGTTAGGCTTCAGCGAGCGATGATCTCCAAGAACCCTGATAAGAAAACGCAACGGGCAGCCAAGGTTATCGCGGTCGTGAACCAAAAGGGGGGCGTCGGAAAGACCACGACAGCTATCAACCTGAGTGCTGCGCTCGCCCTGGAAGGCTTCCGCACGCTGCTAGTAGACTGCGATCCACAGTCGAACACGACCGGGGGGTTAGGGATCTCGCGAGACCCTGACCGGTTGAGCGTGTATGACCTGCTCACCCTAGAGGCGAGTGCGAAGGACGCGACGCTCGCGACGGAGATTGGCAATCTTTTCGTCATTCCAGGCAGCAAGAACCTGATCGGGGCGAATCTCGAGCTTGTGGCTCAGGAGCGTCGCGAATTTCGGTTGAAAGGTGCTCTTGCCGAGGTCCTCGACAGCTACAACTTCGTGACCCTGGACTGCCCTCCTGCGCTGGATCTACTTACGTTGAACTCCCTTGTTGCCGCCCAGGGCCTGCTGGTTCCTATGCAGGCCGAGTACTTCGCCCTGGAAGGTATTGCAGAGCTGATGAGCACACTGGACCGAGTCTCGCAGGCTTTTAACCCAGACCTGGCTCTCGAAGGGGTACTCCTGACCATGTACGACGACCGAACCAATCTCTCGCAGCAGGTCACCGCCAACCTACGCGAGTTCTTTGGCGACAAACTCCTGAAAACCGTTATTCCACGGAATATTCGTTTAGCTGAAGCCCCAAGCCACGGGAAGCCAGTGGCTCTCTACGATGCCCGGTCGCGAGGCGCAGAGGCTTATCGGGAGCTCGCTTTGGAACTCCTAACTCGCAATGGGATGGCTCCACCGTTGAAGAAGAGGGGCGCGCACGAGAGTGAGCGGATTCCGAGCGAAAAGAGTGTGCGTTTCTGGCCGTATTCCAAGTGAGTCGATATGAGGAGCAAGCTATGACAGGAAACGATCCTAAAAAAAGAGCTCTTGGCCGGGGACTCGAGACACTTCTACCCCCAAGGCAATCTGCGGCGGTCACCCCCGCAGACTCTACAGGTCAGCCGCTCGAGATTGACTGCGATCTGATTGATCCGAACCCGTTCCAGACCCGTACGCATTTTGATCAAGCCCGATTGGAAGAGTTAGCGCGCTCCATTGCCGCGACTGGAGTCGTGCAGCCGATCCTGGTGCGTGCGCTCGAGGGCGGGCGCTATCAGCTGATCGCGGGGGAACGCCGCCTGCTTGCTTCCAGGATTGCCCAAAAGCTCACGATTCCTTCCGTGGTGCGGCAAGCCTCCGATGAGCAGGCGATGGAGATGACAGTGGTCGAGAACCTCCAACGGGCGGATCTTAATCCGATGGAGCAGGCTCGCGCTTACCAACGACTTAGTCAGGAGTTCAAGATGACGCAGGAGCAGATGGCCCAGAGGACTGGCAAGGACCGCGCAAGCGTCGCTAACTTCCTCAGACTGCTGCGCTTACCAGAGGAGATCCAGGCCAGCGTTGAGACGGGGAACCTTAGCTTCGGCCATGCGAAAACTCTGCTGGCACTAGAGTCATCGGAGCGCATCCGAGCAGCGGCTTCAAAGGTGATGGCACTGAGTATGTCCGTGAGGCAGACCGAATCATACGTTCAACGCCTACTGGATCCAGAGCAAAAGCAGAAGAAACCGGCTTCGGGACCGGCTTATCAGGATCCAAATGTGCGGGAGGCTCAGGACTTGCTGCAACGTAAGCTCGGTTTAAAGGTTTCGATTACGGATCGAAAGGGTCGAGGCCAGGTCATCATTGAGTACTCCGGGCTGGAAGATTTCGATGCGCTGCTTTCACAGTTGGGAGTTTCGCAGGCTTAGCATCAGGCAAGTCACGTTTTAATCGGGATCCGAAATGTCGAAGAGTTGCCCAGCGGGGGAGGTCCGCTAAAGGTGTTAACCGTAGGCAGAAGCAAGATGGAAGAGACCGTGCCCAGGCGAGTCTTGAGGTTGATCGTGCGATTCCACTACGCGCTTCATGTCCTCGTCTATGGGATCGCGTTCGCGATCGCTTGGCGGTCGGCGCAGGGCGGCGGTGGAAAGCGTATATGGCTGGCGCTTCCGGAGGCTGCGTCCGCCCATCTCGGAATGGACCTCGGTACCGCAATCCATGCAGTGGTCGCGTCCGCGATTGTGTTTGCTTTCGCGGGTGCATGCCTTCGGACCTGGCGAGCTATACAGGCTGAACGCAGTGCTGGCTCGGAGAAGGGGAGCAGAACATCTGCCTCGGTAGGCGCGATGCTTCAAACGTTGGCTCTTTGTGTCCTGCTTTCATGGCCGGCAGCCTGCTTCGCTATCGTTGCGATCGCTCTTTTGCAGTTTGGGCTGCTGGCGGGGGAACGGCGGCGGTTTCCAGAGTCTCATTATCCGGAGAATTCTTCCCGGATCAGTGATAGCCAAGACTCACACCGCACACGCCTGCAGGCTGGAGGTTCACTTGCAGCGGCAGGGTGGGGTCGCGCTGTAGCCGAGGAGATTTTTGGGTGGGGAGTTGCGATCAGCTTTGCGGCTATGGGATGGAGTTACGATGCGATGCTGGTGATGCAGGGGGTGCTAGTGTCCCTTGGTGTAGCCATCGTGGCGCGCGGCTTAATGCCGAAGCGGGAAAGCCCGCTCGTCCGCCCTTAGTGTGGTTGGACCGCGGGCTTCCGCTGTGCGGCTCTGCTACAAGCATGAATAGGCAGGACTTATCGGGGGTGCGGCGCTTGCTGGGCTATTTCTTAACGGGGGCGATGGTGTCTTTGGCGACTTTGGCGACGCGGAATTTGACGACCGTTTTCGCTTTGATTTTGATGGCTTCGCCGGTCTGGGGATTTCGTCCGAGGCGAGCTTTCCTCTCTGCTTTCACTAACTTACCGATGCCTGGGATGGTAAACTCGCCGTTCTTCTTGGTTTCCTTGACGGCGGTTTCAGCGAGCAGGTCAAAGAATACAGCTACCTGTTTGATTGGAAGTTCAATCTTTTCAGCCATTTGGCGGATCAGTGCGGTCTTCGTGATTCCCTTTGCCATGTAAATCTCCTTTGTTTCTGCGAAGTTTGGCTGGTGCCACCTCCTCTGCTGAACGAAATCGGCAGTGTTTACGCGGGTCTGGAGGTGTTTCCGAGGTCCACCTTCGGCTCTTTCCGGGAGTTTGTCAACCGGTTTTTGATGGTTTCCACAGATAATTGCTGGGTTTTATGGGTTTTGTCCTCTACTCGACACAATCGCATCGAGTTGGGAGGACGAAGAGGCGGGTTGGGAGTACAAAGGCAGCCGGCGGACGTGGAGGATCTGCGGTGATTGACGTGGCGCCGGCTGGCGGGAACGTGGGCGCGGATTGTAGGCGCGGGCTGGGCGGGCACGCTTAGAAGATCGGGCGCTTGGCGGCGTGGGTGAGGGGCTGATTGAGGAGGTCGACGATGGGGGCGGCAAGGCGGAAGCGGTCGACGATCTCCTGAACGAGGCTGGGGCGGGTGGCGTGTTCGGCGGGAAGGGTGGAGGTGACGCCCCACTGGCGGCAGAGGATGAGGTCGATGGCGGGGTCGTCGGGGAGGAAGCCCTTGGGGGCTCGGGTGAGTGGATGGCCCTCGATGGGCTGCATGTGCTTGCGGAGCCGTGGGCTGGCCAGTAGCCGGCGGAGTTCGACGTGGCGGGCGGCGCCGGAGTGGGCGAGGTGACGGCGGATGGCGAGGAGCTGATCTCGCTCGGGCATATAGCATCCGGCGGCGACGGTGATCTCGACGGGGTTGAGGTCGAAGTAGAAGCCGCCGCCGGAGGTTTTTTCGAGGCCAGAGCGGGACCACCAGGCGGCGGCGTGAATTTTGTATGGGCGTTTGTCTTTCGAGAAGCGGATATCGCGGTAGATGCGCATCATCGCTTTTTGCGGGGGGCGGAAGTGGTTGGGAGCAAAGGAGAGCATGGCCTCGTTGACTTCGCCGATGACGGCGAGCATGGGGGCTTTCAGCTCGCGCTGGTAGATCTCGCGGCGCTCTTCGAACCAGGTGCGGTCGTTGTTGCGTTTGAGGCCGCGAAGGAAGCGGAGGGCGGCGGCGGAGAAGTGCGCTGGCATGGAGTTATTTTAGGGCGCGGGTGGGTCTGGGGGATTGGGGCGAAGTGGAGGGGCACTGGAAACGGGTCGACTCGCTTTTGGCCGAAATGATGGCGTGGCGGTTCGGAACTCACCCTTTCCGGTGAGGCTGGAAAGGATGGGGACCCGGCAGCGGTTTGTGGTCGCGGGACCTAGCTGGACGCGAGGTGGGCGAGGGCTTGCGACCGTCGCTGCATCCGGGTGGAGATTGCATCATCGAAGTAGTGACCGGAAGTAGTGGAGCGAAGTAGTGGGTCGAAGGTGAGATTTGTTGCCGGGAGGTTTGCGAAATGCAGATTGGGATCGACAGTTTCGCGGCGGCGGTGCCGGATCCAACCACGGGCGTGACACCGAGTGGCGCTGAGCGCCTCGGTCACCTGCTGGAAGAGATCGAGCTTGCCGACCAGGCGGGGGTGGATGTGTTTGGGCTGGGGGAGCACCACCGGGAGGAGTATCTGGACTCGGCGCCGGTGGTGATCCTGGCGGCGGGGGCTGCCCGAACCAGGCGGATCCGCCTGACGAGCGCGGTGACGGTGCTGAGCGCGGCTGACCCGGTGCGGGTGTTTCAGAGCTTTGCGACGCTGGATCTGCTTTCGGGCGGTCGTGCGGAGATGGTGGTGGGCCGGGGTTCGTTTGTGGAGTCGTTTCCGCTGTTCGGTCTCGATTTAGAGGACTATGACTCGCTATTCGCGGAGAAGCTGGACCTGCTGCTGCAGATTCGCGAGAAGACGCATGTGCACTGGTCGGGGCAGTACCGGCCGGCGCTGACGGGCCAGGGGGTGTTTCCGCGTCCGCTCCAGAGCCCATTGCCGATCTGGCTGGGTGTGGGTGGGACGCCGCAGTCGTTTGCGCGGGCCGGGGCGCTGGGGCTGCCGCTGATGGTGGCGATTATTGGTGGGGAACCGCACCGCTTCCGCCCGCTGGTCGATCTCTATCGTGAGGCCGGCCGACGCGCGGGCCACAGCCCCGATCGGCTCAAGGTGGGGGTCCATGCGCTGGGATATGTGGCCGACACGGACGCGCGGGCGGCAGACGAGTTCTTTCCGGGCTATGCCGAAGCTTTCACCAAGATCGGGAAGGAGCGCGGCTGGCCGCCGGTGACGCGATCGCAGTTTGAAGCCGTGCGTGGGCCGTCCGGTGCGCTGCTGGTGGGCGATCCGGAGGCGGCTGTGGAGAAGATTCTGCATTTCCACGAGGCGCTCGGAGGCATTGGGCGCCTGAGCTTCCAGATGAGCGTGGCGGCCCTTCCCCATGCGCGGCTGATGCATGCGATCGAGCTGCTGGGCAGCCGTGTGATCCCGGCGCTGCGGAAGCGCTTGCCTGCTTTGGGAGTGGTGGCCTAACGGGAGAGGCTGGTAACTCCAACGGGGACAGAAGCGGAGAGGAACGCCTCTCCGAGATGGAGTGCCGGGTAGACCTGGCTTGCTGGGGCTATACTCATCTCCAACCCGCACCCCCTCGCGTCGTCGATACCGGTCGTCATCGAAGCACGGCTTCAAAACGGAAGAGTGAAAGCCCGTGGATCGCAATGGATATTGAGGTGTTGAGGCGTTCGACGGCAGCCGACCACGACGCGATTGAGGGCGCGGTGCCGCTGATGAGTGAACGGCTGACTCCCGAATGCTACGTTGCCGTGCTGGAACGGATGCATGGGGTGGTGGCGGCCTGGGAGCGGATGGGTGAGAGCTCGGCGCCGGTATGGATGCAGCCGATGCTGCAACGACGGAAGAGGCGGGCGCTGATCGAGAGGGATCTGCGTTTCCTGCGGCGAAGCTCAGCTCCGGATCTTGACGACCCAGCTCTGGATTCTCCCGATCAAGCTCTGGATGCTCCGGCTATGCCGGTATTCGGGAGCGAGGCGGAGTTTCTGGGTGCCATGTACGTGATGGAGGGATCGCGGATGGGCGGACTCTTGATTGCGAAGCATGTGGAGGCGGTTCTGCGGATCGAGGCTGGCCGGGGAAACGCGTATTTCCGCGGGGATGGCGGGGAGACCCGAGCGATGTGGAGGGAGTTCCTGGAGGTCCTTCGGACGCAGGTTCCGGACGAGGAGACAGAGGAGGTCATCCGCGGCGCACGGACAATGTTCGGTCTATTCGGGGCATGGATGCGGGGCGATGCGGTCGAGTTTGCGCAAGAAGACCGGAAGGACAAGCAGGGATGACGAACTCTCCAAATGGAGATGCCGGCAGGGATGCGAAAGATCCCCTTAGACCCAGCGGGGCTGGAGCTGTTGCGGTGCGCGGACGAAGAGATCCGAATACCGGGAAGCATCCAGGTCCACGGATTTCTTCTTCTGCTCGACGAGCAAGCTGAACGCGTGGTCGCGGCCAGCGAGAACACGGAGGAGTTTCTCGGCGTGGCGGCGAGAGCCCTGCTGGGAACGCCGATCGAGAGGCTGCTGGATGGGGAGATCCTGTCGGGGGTCAAGGCGGGATCGAGTTCAGCGGACCGCTCTGGCCCGGTGCGCTATCTGGGCGCGTTTCGAATTTTAGGGGAACTCTTCAGCGTGATGACGCACCGGCTGGAGGGACGGCATGTGCTCGAGTTCGAGCAGCTGGACCGGATGGTGCGGCCGGAGGAGGTGAATGCGGAGATCGCTCACTTTGTGGAACGGCTGGGCGTGGTGGTTTCAGAGCAGGAGCTGTACGAGACGATCACCAGCCGGATCAAGAGCCTGACGGGGTTTGACCGTGTTTTCCTGTACAGCTTCGATCGGGAGGGGCACGGGACGGTGCTTACGGAGGAGAACGGCGGGGCGCTGCCGAGCTACCTGGATCTACGATTTCCGGCGAGTGACATCCCGCCGCAGGCACGGGCGCTCTACGTCTCGAACACGATGCGGTGCATTCCGAATGCCAGCTATGTTCCATCCCAGCTGGTGGGCATGCCCAACGTCGCGGCGGCGCGGCTGGACCTGTCGCAGAGCGTGCTGAGAAGCGTTTCGCCGATCCATCTGGAATATATGCGGAACATGGGCACGCTGGCGTCGATGTCGTTCTCGATTGTTTTGGACGGGCAATTATGGGGATTGATCAGTGCCCACAACAGCGAGCCTCGAACGGCGCCGTTCGCGATCCGCAGCGTATGCGACCTGCTGACCAAGATGGCGGCGACGCAGCTGAAGGCGTTTCGGACGGCGGCGGAGCTGGAGGTGAGGGTTCAGTTCCAGGCTGTCCATAGCCGAATTTTGGCGCAGATGGCGGCGAAGAACAACTATGTCGCCGCCATGGAACTGGAGATGGACGAGCTGATGAAGGTGACGAACGCGGACGGCGCGGCGCTGCTGATTGCCGGTCGCCTGGGGCGGGCGGGTAAGACGCCGGAGGATGCGGATCTTTACCGGATTATGGAATGGCTGGACAAACGGCCGGCGATGGAGCTGTTCGAGAGCCGGCAGTTAGGCAAGGATTTCGAGGGTGCGGACGCGATGGCGGAGACCGCGAGCGGCCTGCTCGCGGTGCGGATCTCGGACGTGAAGCCGAACTATATTCTCTGGTTCCGGCCGGAGGTGGAGAGCACGGTGAACTGGGCGGGTGAGCCGGTGAAGCTGGAGGATGCGCAGCACCGGCTTCACCCGAGGGCATCGTTCTCGATCTGGCAGGAGACGGTGCTGGGGAAGAGCCTGCCGTGGACGGAGATGGAGATTGAGTCGGCGCGGGTGTTCCGCGTCGCTATTTTGAACATTTTTCTGAAGCGTGCGGAGGAGGCGGAGCATTTGAGCGAAGCTCGCTTCGAGCAGCTGACCCATGCGATTCCTACGCTGGTGTGGACCGCTGACGATGAGGGGAACCTGACGTACGTGAACCAGCGCTGGCGAGATCAGGGATTTGGGGAGCAGGGACGGTGGTTCGAGGTCGCGATCGCGGCGGAGGCGGACGTACCGATCTGTGGGGCACGCTGGGCACGGGCGATATTGGACGCGGTTATTTTCGAGGAGGAGGTGCGGCTTGGGAGAGGGGAAGCAGGCGGCGACGGACGGTGGTACCTGGTGCGGGCGGTTCCGTTTGAGAGAGCGGATGGAAGCCGGGCGGGCTGGCTGGGGACGTGTACGGACCTGACGGACCGGCGTGAACGCGAGCTGGCTTCGCAGATGACGGAGAAGCTGGCGATTACGGGAAGGATGACGAGTGTGATTGCGCATGAGATTAACAATCCGCTAGAGGCGATCATGAACGTCATGTACCTGCTGAAGGGGATCACGGCGGAAGACCACGCCGCGCAGGAGTACCTGGGCATGGCGGAGAGCGAGCTGCAGCGGATCTCGGGGATCACGAAGCGGACGCTGCGATGGAACCGCGAGGACGTGCACCGGGCGGAGTGGACCTCCGCCGGCTATCTGTTCGAGGACGCGATGAGCCTGTTCGCGGGCAAGGTGCGGAATCGCGAGGTGACGGTGGAGATTTCAGGAGGGACGGAGGTGCAGGTGTATGGCGCGGTGGGCCAGCTGCGGCAGGTGCTTACGAACCTGTTCTCAAATGCGCTGGATGCGGTGCCGGTGGGAGGGCGGATCCGGCTGGAGGGGAGAGAGACGGGGGGTGGATCGGAGCTGATCGTCTCCGATGCGGGGTGCGGGATGAGCCCGGATGTACAGAAGCGGATCTTCCAGCCTTACTTCAGCACGAAGGGCGATCTTGGGAACGGCCTGGGGCTGTACATCTCGAAGGAGATCGTGGAGACGCACGGCGGACACCTCCTGGTGGAGTCGGAGGTGGGAGCGGGGACGACCATCCGGGTGCGCTTGCCTTTGCCTCGGCGGGCGACTTAGCGGATGACGTCGGCTTCGCTGCATACGAGGCCCCGCCGCTGGAGTGGGATCGCGCCATTTGGAGCGATTGGTTGTTTCGGGAGGCTGGGGAGCTGGGCTGCGGGGCGGAGCTGAACCGGTGCTCTACTCTGGCGAGGAACAATCCCGGACCGAAGCCAGGAACGAGGCGTCGGTGTAGGGAGTCTGGCGGTTGAGCGGAGTTGTTGCGATGGCCTGGATGATTGCCGGGTCGAGCAAGGACTCATCGGGATTGTCGGGCGACACGGTGACCCACTCGGAGATGATGGCGCCCTCGCTTTTGCTGACAACCGCGTAGAAGGCGGCGATGCGAGCGCAGATGTCGGCTTTTCTGGGGTCATCTCCATAGAAGTCCCAGACGGCCGAGAGGGCGGCGAGGAGCGCGGGACTCCGGGAATGTGCGTCGGTCCAAGACCGGGTCTGCTCGGAGCAGAGGGAGCAGCGCGACTCTGACGGAAGGTGGCGGGAGTGGGTGGGGGTGAGTCGGCCTTCGGCGAATCCAACGAAGAGAGAGAGGGCGAAGGCGATCTCTTCAGAGGCGATATGAGGGACAAACGGCGATTGCCATGAGGAAGGGATAAGCTAACCTGTACGAGCCACCCAATGAGGCCCGGAAACGTTGATGGGTGCGTGCCGAACGAGGTTGATGGGTCGCGATGCCGATGGGCGATGCTGGGCCCGTCAGAGTGTAGGTATGGAAACAATAAGCAATGTTTCCTTGCTGGCACGATTTTATCAAGAATCAACGCGACGGCTATGAACCAAAGGTTGTAGTCCTCTGCTCACTGGTGCTGTGAAGTAACGTCTGCTGGTCTGCGCGCCGGGTGAGGTCTGGATGTACGGGCATGGGGCTGGATGGACTGGGATGGCTTTGGGAGGGTCAGGCCCTGGCGGCGAGCTTGAGGGCGGCGCTGACGGCGCGAACGGGTTTCGGCGAGATGGCTTCGCGAGCCTCGATGGCAAGGCATTCCTGCTCCAGCTGTTCGGCGACTTCGCGCGAGTAAATGAGGAAGTGATTTGCCGACATCAGGACCATGAACCCGAGCCAGAATTTGGCAGGCTGGCGGCCGAACCTGCGGAGGAGTTGGTAGAGGAACTGCCAGTACTGGAGTTTGTAGGACGAGCGCATTCCCTGGCCCCACATTGAGCCCACAAGGACGCGCAGGTTATAGGAGAGGGGAAGTTTGGGCGGGACCTGAGAGGCGCGGGGCTGCCAGACCTCGAGCGAGCGCAGAGCCCGTTTGAAGAAGGGCCTGGCTTCATAGAGGCCGGAGAGCAGGGTGCTGAGGCCGCGCAGCAGGACCGGGTGGGGAAGAACGGTTTCAAAGTTGGGCGGGCTGAAGTTGGTGATGGCCTCGCTGTTCTCGATGAGACGGCCTTCGCGCTTCATGCGGTCGAAGAGCGCGGTGGTGGGCGGGGCCTGGAGGACGCCGGCCATGGCCCAGGTGATGTTGGTGAGCTCGATAAATTCCAGCTGCCGAGCGAAGATGTTGGGCTCGTCGGAGTCGAAGCCGACGATGAAACCGGCCAGCACCCAGAGGCCAGCCTCCTGGATGACGCGGACCTGCTTGACGTTGTCCTTGCGCAGGTTCTGGAACTTTCGCGACTCCTTGAGAGCTTCCGAGGAGGGTGTTTCGATGCCGATGAAGACGTACATGAAATTGGCTTCGACCATGGCGGAGAGCAGATCGGTTTTATCCGCGAGATCGATTGAGGCCTCGGTGTAGAAGGAGAAGGGGTGGTCGTGGCGGAGCTGCCAAGCGGCCAGCTCGAGGGAGAGGGCGAGAGCCTTGTGGTGATTGCCGATGAAGTTGTCGTCGACGATGAAGACTTCGTTGTGCCAGCCGAGCGCTCGCAAGGTATCGAGTTCGCCGATCAGCTGATCGGGGGTTTTTGCGCGGGGTTTGCGACCGTAGATGGTGATGATGTCGCAGAACTCGCACTGAAAGGGGCACCCGCGCGAGAACTGCACGGGCATGGAGGTGTACTTGTCGAGGTGGAGCAGGTCGAAGCGGGGGACCGGACTGGAGGTCATGTCGGGCTTGTCGGTGATGGTGTAGAGGCGCTGCGCGGATCCATTTTCGAGAGCGATGGCGATGGCGGCGAAGGCTTCCTCGGCCTCGCCGACGAGGACGTGGTCGGCATCCTGCAAGACGACTTCGGGCTCGGTGCTGGCCCACGGACCTCCGACAAAGGTGCGGCGTCCGAGGGCGCGGGCCCGGGCGAGAATGGCGCGGGCATCGAGCCGCTGGGCGTGCATGGCGCTGACCATGACGAGGTCGGCCCAGAGCAGGTCTTCCTTTCGGACCTCTTCGAAGCAGTGGTCGATGAGGCGGATGGTCCACGATGGAGGACAGAGAGCGGCGACGGTGATAAGCCCGAGCGGGGGCGTCATGGCGGCCTCGGGGAGCATGTCGAGGACGCCTTCAAAGCCCCAGAAGGAGGGCGGGAAGCGGGGCCAGACCATGAGGACGTTGAGGGCGGTTCCGAGTGGAGGCAATGGCCGCTCGGCGGCGGCATGGATGGAACCCTGGGGGAGGCTTTCGGTCAGCGGCTGGGGCATGGATCTCCGAATGTACGGATCTGGATGGGTTTCGCTACATGGCGAGCCCGCAGGCGCGACAGGAGGTCACTATAATCCATGCGGTCAATGGCTCCTATCCGAAGAGGCCGGGGTGTGCGGACTGGGGCTGTCTTAGCAGGGTTCGTTGGCTGAATGGATGGAAGCTTTACCTGCTTTCTGTTTCCGCCGTGGGCGCGCGTTCCTGCCTTGCCAGAGGTGCGATCGGGTCTGCGTCAGAGGCGCGAGGCAGGCGGTCCGCAGGGGTTAGCTGGAAGGGGCTTGACGGGAAGCCTGGCGGAGGAGAGGATCGTTTCTCGCTTCGGCGGTGGTACAGTAAGACCGTTCTTTCCCGACGGGAATCCGGGGTAAGTGAGGCCGTGGTGGACGATGGATGCGTAACCGAAGACGAGCTTAGGCGCAGCCTTGTCACCTATGGACGGTGGCTCTACCGGCTCGGCTTTATGCCAGGGACCTCGGGGAACCTGTCGGTGCGGCTGGATGGAAACCGCGTGTTAGCCACGCCTACCGGATGCAGCAAGTACCTGTTGCGGCCGAGCGACATGGTGATTGTGGACTTAGAGGGGCGACACCTTTCGGGCACACGCAAGGTGACGAGCGAGATCGGAGTCCATCTGGCGATTTACCGAACCAGACTGGAGGTCAATGCAGTGGTGCACGCCCATCCTCCGATCGCGACCGGGTTTGCTTGTGCAGGGCGAGCACTCGATGAGCCGCTGTGCGCGGAGGCGGTGATCGCGCTGGGGTCGGTTCCACTGGCGCCGTATGCGACGACGGGAAGCGATGAGCTGGCGGCCAGCATGTTTTCGCTGATTCCAGGGCACAGCGCGATACTGATGGAGAATCACGGAGCGGTGACGTATGCGGAGGATCTCCCCAATGCGTTTCTGAAGATGGAGACGCTGGAACACTTCGCCAACATCTGCCTGGTGGCTCACCAGCTGGGCTCGGCGCGTCCGCTGAAGGAGCATGCGGTGAGTCAGCTGCTGGAAGCCAAGGTGAGATACCTGAAGAATGCCCAGCAGTCAATGCCGAGGCCTTCGGTTTCGATGTAGGGCGTTCGGCGACATCTTTGGGATCACGCCCGCGGTGCGGCAGGGATCACGCCCGCGGTGCGGTGAGAACCAATTCAGGTTTGCGTGCAGGCATGCGATGGGCATGAAGCGATACGATGCAGAGAGGCTGACCGGCGCAGAATTAACCCCCACCAGCCGCTCGGACGAGGAAAGAGGAACCTAACTGTGGCAGACCCGATCGAAGTTCCGGAAGAACAGACAGCTGCAAAGCAAAAGGGTCCACATGACCCGAACGAGATCAACCCCAAGCTTGCCTCCGACATCCATTACTGGGCGGGGGAGTTGCATGTGACCGGCCAGCAGCTGCACGAGGCCATCCGTGTGCATGGGACGCATGTGACGAAGATTCGCGAGGCGCTGAAGCACCATAAACACTGATTCGTCCCCCGGAGGGAGGGCAAAGGAGATGGGCCGCGCTAACTGCGCGGCCCATCTCCTTTGTGTTGCCCCTCCCTTCGAGGAAGTCATGTTCGAGTTGAGATCAGACTTCTGTCGCAGCGAGTGCTGGGGAACAGCGGTTACGCCACGAAGCGGCGCTTCAGGGCTCCGGCGAGGCCGAGAATGCCCGTGCCCATGAGCGCCAGGGTGGAGGGCTCGGGAACAGCAGACGGTGTGATCGCGGTGGCCGAGAAGGTGGTGACGCCATTGCCCTGCGTGGTGAAGTACAGGTTGGCCATGGTCGGATCGAAGCCGGCAACGTTGGTGCTGATGATGCCGGTGCCGGTGAAGTTGCCGAAGATGCCGTTTGTCACTTCGGAGATGGTGGAGAGCGTAAAGGTCACCGAGGAGGCGCTGTTGGCGAACATCAGGGAGGAGCTGCCCGGGACGAAGCTGGCATAGTTGATGGGCGAGGTGATGGTGCCGTTCTCACCGGCTGTGAGCAGGGTCGTGAAGGAACCGTAGAGGGTGTTCGATGCACCCACGTTGATGGTGTTGGGCTGGAAGATCAACATGCTGCCCGTATCGGAGACGGAAGAGCCTGTGATGGAGAACTGGCCGGTGATGGGGGTGGCATGAGCGGCGACGGCGGAAGTGATGCCAAGGATGAGAGTTGCTGCGAGGTTCTTGAAGTTCATTTCAATCTCCGGGGAGTATCGAACTCTGGGGTGACGTTCGATCTACGCCGTGATGTAGTGCATCTTGACGGCCAAGCTGAGTGCGGGCGTAAAAATTGTGAAAACGTGGCTTAATTGCCCATGTTCGACAAACTCGAATTTTTGTACGTGCTTGTCGGGAATGTTTACGCGCATATTTTAGGCATAGGAGATGTGAAAGATTTTGCCACTTAGGTGTTATTTTTCGCCCTTCTGCTTCTGTAAGTCATGCTGTTAGGTAAGTTCGCTCATTCGCCGAGGCCCTAGTTGAAAGGGGAAGACTGCAGAATGCTGCAAATTGGCATTTCCGTGCAGAGTGCCGAGATTGAAGCGCGGCGATGGCTAAAAGGTGGAAGCGGCTTCTTCGACCACGAGGCGGTCGACCGCGATGTGGAGGGCGATGCCTAGTTGGCGGAAGCCTTCGCGCCGCTCGTTGGACCAGAAGACGGAGCGCGAACCGACGCCGGAGTGTTGGAGAAGGTCGTTCCACATGTTCTGGGCCTGCCAGAGGTTGACCTCGAACGGGACGGAGCGGAGGGCTTCGGCAACGGTGAGGGCGATGTGGAGGGCGGGGCCGGCGGCTCCGTCGTTGGCGGCGGCGGCCTGGAGTCGGACCATGGCGCGTTTCATGCGCTGGCTGGCGGCGTAGCTGAGCTGGGGGGTATCGAGGGCGATCTGATCGGCGAGGGCGCGGGAGAGCAGGGCATGGAACTCATCGGCCTTGAACTCTTCGGCTTCGATGGCCCGGCGGAGATCGGCGTTGAGGGCATATCCGGCGGCGAGGGCGAGGGCGGGAGGAACGATCATGCCGGACGCGGTAAGGAAGTGGAGGAGGGAGGCGTGGTCGTCGTAGATCTTGCGGAGGGAGTCTTCCATCTCGGAGAGGGTGCGATCGAGGATGGAGCGGAGGATGCGGTGCTGCTCGTCGGCGAAGAGGGAGCTGAGCGAGTAGCCGATGCCGCCGAAGAAGCGATCGATGAGGTGGATGACTCCGGGGAGGTCCGCGCGACGGATGGCAAGGCCGACTTCCGTGGCGAAGGCGCTGAAGAGGGAGAGCTCGTGGGGATCGTCGGGATCAAACTTGCGGATGGCGGCGGAGAGGTTCTGGTCGCCGAGGTGAAGGACGGCGTAGGCGATCTCTTCGAGCTCTTCGGTGATCTGGGAGCGGAGCTGGGCGCGACCGATGGCCAGACGTCCGCGACCGGAGGCGAAGACCTCGTGGGCTTCGCGGCGAATGTTGAAGCAGAAGAGTTCGCCGACTTCGGGATACTGGCGAAAGGTGGAGCTGATGGCGTAGTGGGCGCCGACCTGTTCGAGGCCGACGCGGAGGCCGGTGACGAAGCGGCGGTAGACCTCGGCTCCGGTGCCGAGGTCGGGGACGTTGCTCCGGGCCTGGGCAAGGATTTCGAGGAAGGCGAGCTCGAGCGCTTCGCCGGCGGGGCCGAAGAGCCGGGCGGCGAGCTGGAGGACGCGGCCGGCGTAGGCGATGATCTGGACGGTCTCGATGCCGGAGATCTCGTCGAAGAACCAGCCGCAGGAGGTGTACATGAGCTGGGCATGGCGTTGGAGCTCCATGAGCTCCCAGACGGCGGTGCGCTCGTCCTGCGAGAGCTGGTGGGTGGCGTGGGTGGAGAGGAAACGGTCTTTGCTGGCTGGCGAACTATCGAGGACGACCTGGATGTAGGCGTCGCGGGCGTCCCAGAGGTCTTTCAACAGGCCTTTGGCCCGCTCTTCTGCCAGGGGAGCGGTGCGGTCGCGGAGGAGGTCGAGGGCGTCGCGGAGGGGGCCACGCCATTGCTGGTTGCAGCCGGGCTTGCCGCCGTTGCAGCCGCAATCGGAGCGCCAGCGTTCGATGCCATGGGCGCAGGACCAGGAGGTGTTCTCAACGACCTCGGCCTCCCACTCCGGTGGGAAGCGGGACAGGAACTCGGCATAGTTGGTGAACTTTGCCTCCCCGCTCTCCTCGATCCAGTGCATGGCGTAGCTGAGGGCCATCTCGCCGTGTTTGTGGTGGTGGCCGTAGCTTTCGCCGTCGGTGGCGACGTGAGAGAGATGGGCGGGGGCGGATGGATCGGGATGGCGTGGGAGGCCGCCGAGGAGACGCCGGCCGAAAGCTTCGCCGCTGTTGAGGAGGCCTTCGAAGGCGATGGCGCGGGAGCCGGGGCCGTCGTAGAAGAAGACGGCGATGGAGCGGCCGTCGTCGAGGGGGATGCGGTAGGGATGGGTGGGGTCGACGGTGGCGTTGGGGGTTGGGATCCAGGTAGCGGAAACGGTGGGTTCCGTGGCTGAACCCACCTTAGCCTCATCCCGGCTGACGCCGGGCTGAGCCGAAGATGGGGCACCCGGGTTGGTGGCTCGGGCACCCGGTTGAGGGGCAGCGATGGGGCGGACGTGCCGGCACTGGATGGGGGCGAGGATGGTGAACTGGATACCTTCCTGGGCCATGAGGTCGAGAACGTGGCGGTTGACGGCGGTCTCGGCGAGCCACATGCCTTCGGGTTTGCGGCCGAAGCGGTGTTCGAAGTCGGCGATGCCCCAGCGGATCTGGGTGCGGGCGTCGCGTTCGCTGGCGAGCGGCATGATGATGTGGTTGTAGACCTGCGCGATGGCGGAGCCGTGCCCGCTATAGCGGGCGGCGGAGGCGAGGTCGGCGTCGAGGACCATGCGGTAGGTGCGGGGGGCCTTTTCCAGCAGCCAGGAGAGCAGGGTGGGGCCGAAGTTGAAGCTCATCCGGGCGTAGTTGTTGAGAATGCGGATGATGTTGTTGCTCGAGTCGGTGATGCGAGAGGCGCCGTTGGGGGCGTAGCACTCGGAGGTGATGCGCTCATTCCAGTCGTGGAAGGGGGCGGCGGATTCCTGGAGTTCGACGGCTTCGAGCCAGGGGTTTTCACGGGGCGGCTGGTAGAAGTGGCCGTGGATGCAGACAAAGCGGTTGGGCGAAGGTAAAGCGAGGGGAGGAGTTTGGCTTGGCATGGGTGTTCTCTGCATGGTAGTTGATGGTGGGCGAAGTGGTGGGGGTGGAGGGGTCAGAATGAGGTCGATTGCAGACTGCCTTTGGAGTACCAGCGGCTTATGGTGATGCGCGTCCATGTGGATCGGGGGTGAGTACCGCGTGGTGGTGCCAATGGACGCGGTTGAGGCGCTTGACCTCCACGACGGTTCGATTGTCGAGGTCCAAGCGGTCAGGCCGGATGGGGGCCGTTTCGACCATCGATCCGCGACGGTGGACGAGGCGCTTGAGGCTTTCCGGCGATCCGAGCACCTGCACCGCAATACGTATCGGGAGCTAGCGAATAGGTGTGGTTGTCCTCGGGGTTGACGCAGAAGAGGCGTTGCACGCTGAGGTGATTGACCGATACGGTGGCTCATGGGCTTCGCGACCGTGGTCTTCTGGAGTCCGCAGTAGCTCGGGCAGAGGATACGGCGTACTACGACCCGAACGCTCTGGGGCGGGAGCGGTCGTGCCTTGCACGATGCCAACAAGGCATAAGGCACGAGCCAACAAGACACAAAAGGCAAGGCAGACACAAGATAATAAGACAACAAGACACAAGACAGAAGGCACAAGACAAGAAGTACAAGTCAGGGAGGGACAACGAGAAGAGGTCTGGGGCGGTCCGTTATTTCGGCTGGGTGAGTTTGCCGGCGGCGAGGTCGCAGGCTCGCCACATGTACCAGCTGGCGACGGAGCGGAAGGGGCGCCAGCGTTGGGCGCGTTTGCGCATGATGTCGGGCTTGGGGAGGGCGGCGGGGGTGACCTTGGCGGTGGGCTTGAGGGATTGGAAGGTGAGAGCGAAGCCTTTGCGGACGGCGTAGTCGTCGACGGGGAGAACGTCGGGGCGGCCGAGGCGGAAGATGAGAAGCATCTCGACGGTCCATCTTCCCACGCCCCTGACTTGCGTCAGGTGCGTCACGATGTCGTCGTCGGACATGCGGCGGATGCGGGCGAGGGTGGGGACGGTGCCGTCGAGGGTTTTGGCGGCGAGGTCGCGGAGGGCGAGGGCCTTGTTGCCGGAGAGGCCGGCGGCGCGGAGCTGCTCGTTGGGACAATCGAGGAGGTGTTGGGGGGAGGGGTGGCCGCCAATGCCGCAGATGGGGTGGAAGCCTTCGATCAGGCGGCGGTGGATGGTGGCGGCGGCTTTGCCGTGGAGCTGCTGATAGATGATGGACTCAGTAAGGGCCTCGAAGGGGGATTGCGAGCCGGCTAGTTTGAGGGTGAAGGGGCCGGCGCGGGCGATGAGGCGGCCGAGTTTTGGGTCGGCGGCGCTCAGCGCCTGGAGGGCGGCAGCGACGTCATAGGCTGGACGCCGGGTGCGGGCGGTGTGCGGACTTGGCATGGGGGAGAGTTTAGTTGCTCAGGAGGTGGGGGAGTAGGGAGTAGGGCAGGGGCAGGTCGATGCGAGGACCAACACAAGTGTCTCTCCACTGCGCAACGGAAATAGGAGATGCCATAGGTCCATTCAGAAAGACAACGTCCCCGCCCGGGATTTCGGAAGGAGAACGGGAGGGAAGGATTGGTGTGGTCAAGGTGGTTTGAACCAAGACTGATCGGACGCCCTTTACAACGCGTGGGTGGATGCGGGAGGGTAGAGGGTCTGGATTGCGGACGCACGTTTTATTGAGGCAGGCGAAGCTGTTGGTTCGATAATCGAAGGCTCGCTGAGGAAAGTTGTCCGCTAACCGTACCGGGCGGGGATATGGAAGCCCCGACTGCTATATTTCTTTCAGGCAGATGTTGTCGCTTTATCCACATCCAACTCAGGCACGGCGAACTCCCCCGGCACGCGAAGCGACCCTAACCCACCACTTTTGACGCAGAGGAAGCAGGAACGCATCCATGGCGCAAGTATTTGACCGCAGTTCGAATGCGCTGGCTCGGGCAAGTCTGGTACTGACCGGTCTCATCGTGATTGGACTGGGCGTGGCGTTGAACTCGCTGCAGCGCTCCCCGTGGGTGACGCGCCAGGGGCAGCGTCCGGAGCAGCCGGTGCCCTTCAGCCACAAGCATCACGTTGAGGGTCTTGGGTTGCAGTGCCAGTACTGCCACACGCAGGTGGAGAGGGCGGCGTACGCGGGGATCCCGCCGACCAAGACCTGTATCAACTGCCATGCGCAGATCTGGACCAACGCGGTGCTGCTGGAGCCGGTGCGGCAGAGCTGGGCGACGGGGGCATCGATCCAGTGGATCCGTGTGCATGATCTTCCGGACTATGTGTACTTCAATCACGACATTCATGTGAACAAGGGCATCGGCTGCGCGAGCTGTCATGGGCGGGTGGACGAGATGCCGCTGATGTATCAGCAGAACACGCTGCAGATGGAGTGGTGCCTGAACTGCCATCGCAATCCGGCGGTGAACCTGCGGCCGACGACGGAGATCTACAACATGGCGTGGGCGGGACCGTCGGGCGACAAGCCGGTGTGGTGCGCGCCTACAGGCCGGGGATCGGCGACGGCCGAACAGGTGACTTGCACGACCAAGGACCCCAGCGGAGACGGTGGACCGATGCTGGCGAGCCTGCAGGAGATGGACAAACCGACACCCGGCGGAGAGGGGCGTCCGCAGTCGGGGACAAACCTGCAGCCGCACCCGACGACGGGCGAGGGCAAGACGTACAGCGACGTCGCTCCGATGGGCATGAGTGTTCCGGCCAGCTACCAGAAGTTCACCAGCCAGATCGATCTTGGCCATTACCTGATGGGGCAGTACCACATCCGTACCGCGAACGAGCTATCGAGCTGCGAGACGTGCCACCGATGAAGACGACAGGAAACGACGAGACGATGGATGAGACGATGAGATCGGCGGCCGCTCCGGCTGGTGAGGCGCAGGTTGTGACCGCGATTGCGCCGGCCAAGATGACGCTGGGACAGGTGCGCGCCAAGCTCGACGGAAAGACGGGCCGCAGGTTCTGGAAGAACTTGGACGAGCTGGCGGAGACGCCGGAGTTTCACGAGTTGATGCAGGAGGAGTTTCCGCGGCAGGCTTCGGGGGTGTCGGAGTGGGTCGACCCGGTGAGCCGGCGCGGGTTCATGAAGGTGATGGGCGCGTCGCTTGCGTTGGCGGGCCTGGCGGGATGCACGAAGCAGCCGGACGAGCCGATCTATCCGTATATCCGGCAGCCGGAAGATCTGGTTCTTGGGAAGGCGATGTACTTTGCGACGGCGCACCCATTTCCGACGGGCGCGGTTCCGGTGCTGGTGAAGTCGAACGAGTTTCGACCGACGAAGCTTGAGGGAAATCCCGAGCACCCGATGTCGCGGGGCAGGCTGGACGCGATCACGCAGGCGACGCTGCTGGACATGTACGATCCGGACCGGTCGCAGCACTGCCTGAGGAATGGGCAGAACTCCGAATGGGGGCTCTTCCGGAACGAGTTTTCGGGCGCGCTGAGGAAGTCGGGGACTGGGCAGGGAGTGTACTTCCTGAGCGAGACGATCACCTCGCCGACGCTGGCGGCGCAATGGAAGCAGGTGCAGGCGGCGTATCCGCAGGCGAAGCTGGTGCAGTGGGAGCCGGTAAACGGGGACAGCTCGCGGGCGGCGTCGAAGGCGGCGTTTGGCGAGTACGTGGACGCGCAGTACAAGCTCGAGAACGCCGACGTGATTGTGTCGCTGGGTGCGGACTTCCTGGGCGGAATCCATTATCCCGGGTTCCTGCCAATGGCGGCGGCGTATGCGGAGCGGCACCGGTTCGACAAAGATAAGCCGATGAACCGGATGTACGTGATTGAGACGATGCCGACGGTGACGGGGTTCAAGGCGGAGCACCGGCTGGCGGTGAAGCCGAGCCAGATCGAAGCGATCGCGACCGGGCTGGCCGCGGCTGGCGGCGGCGGACAGGCGCAGGGGAGGTGGACGCCTGAGCAGGATATGTTTTTCAAGTCGCTGATGAAGGATCTTCAGGCGAGCCACGGAAGGGCGGTTGTGATTCCCGGGGAGCAGGCCTCGCCCGCGGTTCACGCGGCGGCGTACGCGCTGAACCAGAGCTGCGGCGCAGTGGGCGGCACGGTGGTGTACACGCAGACGGTAAACCCGATGCCGAGCGAGCAGGCAGCGGAGATGAAGTCGCTGGTCGCGGACATGAACGCGGGCAAGGTTGAGTGGCTGGTGATGCTGGGGGTGAATCCGATCTACTCGGCCCCGGCCGATCTGAACTTCGCGGAGGCGTTCAACAAGGTGCCGAGCACGGTTCACCTGGGAACGCACGTTGACGAGACGGGCAGCATATCGAACTGGCACATCAACAAGGGGCACTATCTTGAGAGTTGGTCGGACGCGCGATCGTATGACGGCTCGATCACGATTGTGCAGCCGATGATTGATCCGATGTATGGCGGGCGCACGGCGCATGACGTTCTGCAGGCGCTGCTTCCCAACCCTGACGCGAGTGCGTTCGATGCGGTGCAGGCGAATGCCAGGACGTACATCAAGGGTGATTTCGCGCAGGGTTGGAAAAAGGCGCTGCACGACGGATGGGTGGAGGGAACGGCGTTTACACAGCGTGGGGGAGGACCGGCGCGAGCGGCTGGGACCGGCGCGGGGGCGAACGGCGGCATGGCCCCGGCTGGGATGGTCGGGACAGGTGAGGCTGGGTTCGAGCTGTTGTTCCGGCCGGACACGTCGCTCTACGACGGACGGTTTGCAAACGTCGGATGGCTGCAGGAGCTGCCCAAGCAGGTCACGAACATGAGCTGGGACAACGCGGCGCTGATGAGCTTGAGCACCATGGAGCAGCTGAAGCTCGACGAATCGGACATTGTCTCGATCGAGGTTGGCGGCCGCAAGATGATTGCGCCGGTATTGATGGTTCCCGGGCATCCGGACGGCGCGGTGACGGTGGATCTCGGGTTGGGGCGGCAGGCGGCGGGCGGACGGGTGGCGGCGGGCGTCGGGTTCAACGCGTACCAGCTGCGAACGACGGATACGGCGCAGTTCGCGACGGGCGTGAAGATTACGAAGTCTCCGGGAACGTGGGACCTATGCGTGACCAAGGTCCACAATATCGAGCATCGCGGCCGCTTTGCGCAGCATGATCTTGAGAAGCCGCTCTCGGACAAGCAGGGGACGTACTCGCTGGCCGGCCACGAGGCGATGGAGCGCTCGATCATCCGGTATGCGACCGTTTCCGAGGCAAAGACGCATCCGGACTTCGCGCATGAGGGCGCGGGCCAGACGACCCTGGTGAACAAGGTCGGCTACATGCCGCAGGGCGAGTCGCCCGGGAAGCATGACCAGCTTTCGACCGGTGACTGGACCTATGACAACGTCGACGTGTCGTCGAAGAAGATCCAGAACGCATGGGGGATGTCGATCGATCTGAATAGCTGCGTCGGCTGCAATGCCTGCGTGGTGGCGTGCTATGCGGAGAACAATATCGCGGTGGTGGGGCGCGAGCAGGTAAAGATCGGCCGCATCATGCAGTGGATCCGGATTGACACCTATTTCGAGGGCGATCTCCACGCGCCCAAGGCGCACTTCCAGCCGATGACCTGTCAGCATTGCGAGAATGCCGGATGCGAGCTGGTGTGCCCGGTGGGAGCGACGGTGCACACGCCCGAGGGGCTGAACACGATGGTGTACAACCGCTGCGTGGGAACCCGGTATTGCTCGAACAACTGCCCGTACAAGGTGCGCCGGTTCAACTTCCTGCTGTATGCGGACTATGACGCGGAGAGTTTGAAGTTCATGCGCAATCCGGACGTGACGGTCCGGTCGCGCGGCGTGATGGAGAAGTGCAGCTACTGCGTGCAGCGGATCGAAGCGGCGAAGATTACGGCCGACAAGGAGAACCGCGCGGTGCGGGATGGCGAGGTGGTGACAGCGTGCCAGCAGAGCTGCCCGACCGATGCGATTGTGTTCGGCAACATTAATGATCCCGAGAGCAAGGTCGGGAGGCGCAAGGCGGAAGAGCGCGAGTACCAGGTGCTGGCCGACCTGAACTACCGGCCGCGAACGACGTACACGGCTGGCGTTATCAACCCGAACCCAGAGCTGGAGCTCGCATAACATGGCGACGAAACCCATTCCCGATCCGAGCAGGAACAAGGTCGTGGACCCGATGATCGACCCGCGCACTGGCGAGTACGCGGTGATTGCGCCGGGGCACAACTTCAAGTCGGTCACGCAGAAGATTGCGGGCATCGTGCTGACGTCGAACACTCCGCTGGGCTGGTTCTTTGGCCTGATCGTTGCGGCCGGGGTGGCGCAGGGCGTGGTGATCGGATGCACGTGGCTGTTTTTGAAGGGCGTTGGGATCTGGGGCGTGACGATTCCTGGCGCCTGGGGATTTGCGATCATCAACTTTGTGTGGTGGATCGGTATCGGCCACGCGGGCACGTTGATCTCGGCGATTCTTCTGCTGTTCAAGCAGACCTGGCGTAATTCGATCAACCGGTTCGCGGAGGCGATGACGATCTTCGCAGTGGTGTGCGCGGGTACATTTCCGCTGATTCACGTCGGCAGGCCGTGGCTGGCGTACTGGCTGTTCCCTTACCCGAATACCATGAACGTGTGGCCGCAGTTTCGGAGTCCGCTGGCGTGGGACGTCTTTGCGGTTTCGACGTATGCCACGATCTCAATCGTGTTCTGGTATGTGGGGATGATCCCGGATTTTGGGACGCTGCGCGACCGGGCGACAATGCCGTCCGCGAAGTATGTGTACGGGCTTCTGAGCCTGGGGTGGAGAGGATCGGCGCGGCACTGGATCAGGTACGAGTCGGCCTCGCTGCTGCTGGCCGGTCTATCGACGCCGCTGGTGCTCTCGGTGCACACGGTCATCAGCTTCGACTTCGCGGTGTCGGCGCTGGCGGGCTGGCATACGACTATCTTTCCTCCGTACTTCGTCGCGGGCGCGGTGTACTCGGGCTTTGCGATGGTGCTGACGCTGGCGATTCCGCTGCGCAAGTTTTACCACCTGGAAGATCTGGTGACGCTGCGCCACCTGGACAACATGGGCAAGGTGATGCTCGCGACCGGATCCATTGTCGCGTACGGGTATGGCATGGAGATCTTCATGTCATGGTATTCGGCGAGCCACTGGGAGTTCTTCATGATGTGGAACCGCATGTTCGGGCCGATGGGCTGGGCGTACTGGATCCTGATCCTGACGAACCTTGCGATCCCGCTGACGACGCTGTGGTCGCGCAAGCTGCGAGTCAACGTGGCGTATTTATTTACGCTATCGCTGATCGTGAACACGGGCATGTGGTTTGAGCGCTTCGTGATCGTCGTGACGAGCCTGTATCGCGACTATCTGCCGTCGAGTTGGGGAACGTACCGCGCGACCAAGTGGGACTACATGATCTATGTGGGGACGATGGGGCTGTTTACCGTGCTGTTCCTTGGGTTCGTCCGCTTTCTACCGATGATTCCGATGTCGGAGATCCGGACGATGTTGCCGCAGACGAAGATCCGTCGCAGCGGAGCCGATGCGGAGACCGTGGTTCAGGAGGCTAGCTGATGCCAGTGCGCGAAGGAACCTATGGTCTGCTTGCGGAGTTCAACACGCCGTCGGAGCTTGTACTCGCGACCGAAAGGGCGCACGAAGCGGGATACCGCCGGATGGAGTGCTACACGCCGTATCCGGTTGAAGAGGCTGCGACTGCGCTGCGTTTTCACAAGACGCGTGTTCCGCTGGTCTGCCTATTGGGCGGGATCATGGGCCTGGCGACGGCGTACCTGATGCAGGTATGGATCAACATCTGGGGATATCCGCTGAATATCGCCGGCCGGCCGCTGCTCTCGTGGCCGATGTTTGTTATCCCGGCGTATGAGTGGACGATTCTGTTTTCCGGGCTGTCGGCGGCGTTTGGGATGATCGCGCTGAACGGGATGCCGCAGCTGTATCATCCGCTGTTCAATGCGCCGAACTTCCGCAGCGGCGCGACGACCGACAAATTCTTTCTGTGTCTCGAGGCAGCAGACCCGCAGTTTTCCCTGGCTGGGACGCGGTCGTTCCTCGAGCAGTTCTCTGCCGTCTCGGTGGTGGAGGTGGAGCTCTAATGCGGACTGCAAGGAACAGCGTACCGGGACGAGCGAACAGCGCGCAGAAGCTGCGACGAAGGGCCGTGCTTGCGGGGTTCGCGGCGGTGCTTCCGCTGATCGCGGGCTGCCGGCAGGACATGCACAACCAGCCGAAGTTCTATCCGCAGCGTGGGACCAGTTTTTATACGGACGGCCGGTCGGTCCGGCCGCAGGTGGAGAACACGGTCTCCCGTAACCAGATGCATGAGAACGCCTACTTCTATACGGGGTTCGTGAACGGCAAAGAGGGCGATGGACTTCCCTTCCCCGTGACGATGCAGATGATGCAGCGCGGGCAGGAGCGGTTCAACGTGTACTGCACGCCATGCCACTCTCGTGTGGGCAATGGCGCGGGGATGATTGTGCAGCGCGGATATGCGGCGGCCGGCAACTTTCACACGGCGCGCTTACAGGCGGCGCCGTTGGGCCACTTCTTCAATGTGATTTCGAATGGGTTTGGCGCGATGCCGGACTACTCCGCGCAGCTGACGCCGGAGGACCGGTGGGCGGTGGTGGCCTATGTGAGAGCGCTGCAGCTGAGTCAAAAGGCGGCTGCGGCGGATGTGGCGAACGGATCGCATGTGGAGCCGCTATCGGCGATTGCCGACCGGAATGGATTTGCGCCGGGGTTTGTGCACGAGTGGGGACTTCCGCCGACTGCTGTGAAAGGAACGCCGAACGGCGAGGATTACAACATCCCGATATCGGTCAACAATGCGCCATCGACAGGAGCCGGCGCGGGGGCGACGCAGGCTGCACCGGCGCGTCAGCCTGCCTCCCCGAACACCGGACTGGGTAACGCAACGAGCAAGCAGTAACGCGGAAGCATCCGAACGCCCAAGCACCGAAACAGGAGTTTGAAACGCATGTCATCGGCACACGAACAACACGACCACCACGGACCGCGCGTTCTGCCTGCGACGCTGGCTGCTCCGGCGGTCGTCCAGGCCTGGCGGATGCGATTTCTGCTGATCTCGGCGGCCTTTGCGGTTCTTTCGATCGTGGCGTTTGTCTGGACGCACGAAGGCCGGAACCACCTTCTGCGCGCGTACCTGATGGCGTACATGACGTGCTTCGGATTCGCGGGCGGCGGCTTGGCGATGCTGATGCTGCAGTATGTCTCGGGGGGCAAATGGGGGCTGGTGATGCGCTCGTCGCTCGAGGCGATGAGCCGAACCCTGTGGCTGGTTGCGGTGATGTTTTTGCCGATCGGCTTTCTGATGAAGCATCTGTATCAGTGGGCGCGGTTCCCGAACGCGGAGGCTACGGCCAGGGCGTTTGGGCAGGGGCTGATGACGAAGGAGCAACAGCTGACGGCCAATGCCAAACACGCGATGCTGAACCCGGTCAGCGTCTGGATCCAGACGGCGATTATCTTCGGCGTGCTGCTGACGTTCACGTACCTGCTCAATAGATGGTCGGTCCAGAGGGAGGCCGACCCGACGGCGGGAACCGAGCAGAGCTTTAGCCGCTGGCAGACCAAGTTCGAGAATCTGTGCGGGATCGGAATCTTGATTTACGTGATCCTGCTGACGGCGGGTGCGATCGACTGGATCAAGTCGCTCGATGTGACCTGGTACTCCTCGATCTGGGGGCTTCAGTTCCTGGTGGCGCAGGGCTTCGCCGTCCTGGCGGTTGGCATTCTGACGGTGGTGACGCTGTCGCGCTATGAGCCGATGAAGACGCTGCTGCGAGTGACGGAGCAGCACGATCTGGGCAAGCTGGCGCTGGCGTTTGTGATGTTGAACATTTACCTGACGTTTGCCGAGTTCCTGATCATCTGGTCGGGCAACGTGCCGGACGAGATCCCGTGGTATTTGAACCGCATCAACGGGGGCTGGTGGACGATCTGCAGTCTCGACTTTATCTGTCACTGGGTGATCCCTTTCACGCTTCTGCTGTCGCGCGATCTGAAGAGGAACAAGACCAAGATGATCTGGCTGACGAGCTGGATGATCTTTGCCCGGTGCGTCGACATGTTCTGGCTGGTCGAGCCAAACTTTCCGGATGCCGCGGGCAATCTTCATCTTGCCAACAACGTCGGCATTCTGGCCTACATTACCGTGCCGATCGCCGTTTTGAGCTTCTGGGCCTGGTACTACCTTGGCCAGCTGCAGACGCGTCCGCTCGTCAACGTAAACGATCCTCACCTTGAGGAGATGCTGGAGCCCGAACATGCCCACTGATAACCACGATCTCGGAAGAGATTCCGTCGGGGACACGACCCCGTCAACGGAGCGTTCCGAAGCCACGCCCGGATACGAGACGACGGATGTCAACGTCGGCGGAGTTGTTGTCTTTCTGGCGGGCCTGAGCGGATTTCTGGTGATCTTCTTTGTCTTCTGCTTTGTGATGGGCAAGGTGATCAACAGCGCTTTCCTGAAGGAGGACGGACAGGCCGACAAGTGGCATATCTTGCAGAGCAAGATCGCGCCGCCAAGCGCGGGCGGAAGGCGCGAGAACCTGGCGAGTAACTCGGCGATGCAACAAAGGGAACTGCAGCAGCTTACAGATGTGTTTCCGAGCCCCCGGCTGCAGATGGACGACGGCAACCAGGACCTTGCCGACCTCCATGCGCGCGAGGATCTTCTGCTCGAGAATTACAGCTCCGACAACGGGACGACCCGGATCCCGATCGAGCGGGCAATGGAGCTGGTGGCGCAGCGGGGACTCCCCGTGGTGCAGGCTATGGGGGATGGAGGGCAGCGCATGATAGGCGATCCGGCGGCGGTGATCACACCTCCGCTGACGAACGGATTTGCGCGCACTGGATATGAGCTCGATGTGATGGAAGCGCGGGCCGAGAAGCTGAGTTACGGCAAAGCAGAAGCCGGATCGCAGGCCCAGCGGAAGCCTGCCCGGTAGCCAAAGGGAATACGATTAGAGAAGGGTAAAGGGGCTGAGACGAGATGATGCAGGGATGGACAGGACGAGGGCTGGGGAGGTTGGCGGCGGGCTGTCTGCTGGCCGGCTGCCTGTCGGCCGCGACCGGTTTCGGTCAGGTCTCGAGTTATGGCGAGAAGCAGGGCGGGGAGAACCGCGGCGACCAGCTGCCGCAGGTTCTACAGAGGGTGGGCGTCTCTCAGCATTTGAATCAGCAGCTTCCGATGGATGCGCCGTTTGTCGACGAGACTGGCAAGCCGGTGGTTCTAGGCAGCTACTTCGGCAGACACCCGGCGATTTTGGCGATGGTGTATTACAACTGCCCGATGCTGTGTTCGGAGGAGCTGGACGGATTGACGGGCGCGCTTGAGATGGTGAAGCTGACGCCGGGCAAGGACTTCGACGTGGTTGTCATCAGCATCGACCCGAGCGAAACCCCGGAGCTGGCGGCGAAGAACAAGGCGCTTTACATGAAACGGTACGGCCGGCCGGAGACGTCGGCCGGATGGCATTTTCTGACGGGGCAGCGGCCGGCGATCGATGCGGTGACGAACGCGGTTGGTTTCGGGTATGTTCGGGTTCCGGGACCTGACGGGAGGCTCACCCAGTTCGCGCATGCCAGCTCCATCGAGATTGTGACGCCGCAGGGGAAGCTGGCGCAGTACTACCTAGGCGTGGAGTACTCGCCCAAGGACATGCTCCTCGGGCTGATTGAGGCTTCGGGCAACAGGATTGGATCACCCGTCGCGAACATTCTCACGTACTGCTACCACTACGATCCGCAGACCAACAAGCACTCTTTGATCGTTGCGCGGGTGGTGCAGTTTGGCGGCATGGTAACGATGGCCGGGCTTGGCGGCTTCATGTTTCTGATGTTTCGCCGGGACCTCCGTCTCGGACGCGACCACGACCTGACGAAGAAAGAGAATGGATAAAGGTAACGATGCATATCAGTCCAGTTCTGTGGCAGTTTCTGGTGAAATGGCTTAACGCTTCCGCGCTCTTTCCGCGCGAGGGGTCGACGATTGCGCCGTACACCGATGCGCTCTTTTTCTTCCTTATTCTGATTACCGTGATCGGGGTGGTGCTGGTGGCCGGGCTGATCTTCGGGTTTTCGCTCCGATATCGCAGAGAGCGGAATCCGGTGGCCGAGCATATCGAGGGGTCGACGCTGCTGGAGGCAACCTGGACCATCATCCCGCTGGCGCTGTTCCTTGTGACCTTTGTCTGGGGAGCGCTGTTGTACTTCCGTATTTACACACCGCCGACGAACTCGATGAATATCTACATCATTGGTAAGCAGTGGATGTGGAAGGCGGAGCACCCGGGCGGACAGCACGAGATCAATGCGCTGCACGTCCCGATGGGGCGTCCGGTGCAGTTGACGATGATTTCGCAGGACGTCTTCCACAGCTACTCGATCCCGGACTTCCGGGTCAAGCGCGAGGTGATTCCGGGTCGATACACGACGGTGTGGTTCCAGGCGACGGAGCCTGGCAGCTACCACCTGTTCTGTACCCAATACTGCGGGACGCTGCATTCGGGGATGATTGGCGAGGTAACGGTGCTGACGCCGGAGGATTACCAGAAGTGGACGCAGCAGTCGACGAGCGGGATGTCGCTGGCGCAGAATGGCGAGCGGTTGTTTTCGAGCCTCGGATGCAATGCCTGCCATAATGGAACTGCGGCGGCGCGTGGGCCGAATCTCGCGGGCGTGTATGGATCGAAGTTGCAACTGGCGAACGGCTCCGAGGTGCAGGTGAACGATGCGTATCTCCGCGACTCGATCCTGAACCCTTCGCAGCACGTGACCGCCGGATATGCACCGATCATGCCGACGTATCAGGGTCAGGTGAGCGAAGACGGTCTGATCGACCTGGTGGAGTACATCAAGACGTTAGAGACCAACTACCGCAATCAACAGACCCAGAATACCCAGCAGTCTACCCAGGCGGCGCCGAACACACCGGCAATGGAACCGAACCCGCCACAAATGGTGAAGCAATGAGCACAATGAGTTCCACGATCGTCACTCTCCCCGACCAGAGCACAGCCGCGCTGCCGAAGCGCAACTACATCAATAACGAGCACGGGCTTATGAGCTGGTTGCTGACGGGCGACCACAAACGAATCGCGATTCTGTACCTGATCTCGATCACCTTCTTCTTCTTTATCGGGGGAGCGTTTGCCGGCCTGATCCGACTGGAACTGCTGACGCCCCAGGCGGACCTGGTGGCTTCGGACACGTATAACAAATTTTTCTCTATGCACGGGATCATTATGGTGTTCCTGTTTCTGGTGCCGTCGGTGCCGGCGACACTGGGGAACTTTCTGATGCCGATCATGCTGGGCGCCAAGGACCTGGCGTTTCCGAAGATCAATCTTCTGAGCTGGTACCTGTATGTGATTGGCGGCATCCTGACGCTAGCTGCGCTGGTGCTGGGTGGCGTGGATACGGGCTGGACCTTTACGACTCCGCTCTCGACCCACTACCTGAACACGCATGTGGTGACAGCGGCGACGGCTGTCTTCATCGCCGGGTTCTCTTCGATCTTTACGGGGCTGAACTTCATTGTCACGATCCACCGGATGCGAGCGCCGGGTATGACCTGGTTCCGGATGCCACTATTCGTCTGGTCGCACTATGCCGCTTCCCTGCTGATGGTGCTAGGAACGCCTGTTCTGGCGATTACGCTGGTGCTGGTAGCGCTCGAGCGCACGATCGGAATCGGTGTCTTCGATCCGGCTAAGGGGGGCGATCCCCTGCTGTTCCAGCATCTCTTCTGGTTTTACTCTCACCCGGCGGTGTACATCATGATTCTGCCGGGAATGGGCGTCATCTCGGAGGTGATCAGCACCTTCAGCCGGAAGCGCGTGTTCGGGTATACGGCGGTCGCGTTCTCTTCCGTGGCGATTGCGCTGTTTGGATTCTTCGTCTGGGCGCACCACATGTTCATCATGGGCGTGTCGAACTACTCGGCGCTGGTGTTTTCGCTGCTTACGATGCTGGTTGCCGTTCCGTCGGCCATCAAGGTGTTCAACTGGGCCTTTACGCTGCAGAAGGGGTCGATCACCTTTGAGACGCCGATGCTATACGCCTTCGGCTTTCTGGGGCTGTTCACGATCGGCGGCATGACGGGGGTTTTTCTGGGCGCGCTCGGGATGGACATTCACCTGACGGAGACCTACTTCATCGTGGCGCATTTTCATTTCGTGATGGTGGGGGGAATGCTTATGGCGTTTCTCGCGGGGGTGCATTTCTGGTGGCCGAAGATGACGGGGCGCATGTATCCCGAGTCGCTTTCGAAGTTGGCCGCGGTTACGACATTTATCGGTTTCAATCTGACCTTTCTGCCCCAGTTTATTCTCGGTTACCTGGGTATGCCGCGCCGATATCACTCGTACCCGCCAGAGTTCCAGGTGTTGAACGTGCTTTCGACGGCGGGAGCGACGGTGCTCGGCGTTGGGTATATGCTGCCGCTGCTGTATCTCGGGTGGTCGCTGAAGTATGGCGCGATCGCGGGGAACAATCCGTGGCAGGCAACAGGACTTGAGTGGCAGATTCAATCGCCGCCGTTGACTGAAAACTTTCTTGAAACGCCGGTGGTGGATCACGAGGCGTACGACTATGAGTGGCTGGCTCACAAGACGAAGCAAGAGGTGACGATCGTTGGATAACACCATCGTAGCCACGCATCCGCAGACGCATGAGACGGCAGATCTCTCCGAGCATGAACATGTCGTTCTGCCGCAGCACCGTCATCATTTTGAGACGGAGGAGCAGCAGCGGGAGGCGGGAACGTTTGGTATGTGGTTGTTCCTGCTGACCGAAATCATGTTTTTCGGTGGGCTGTTTTTCGCGTACCTACTGTATCGGAACTGGTATTACCCGGCGTTTGCGGTGGCTTCGAACCAACTGAGCGTTCCACTGGGGGCGGCGAACACGGCTATCCTGATTACCTCGGGCTTCTTTATGGCGCTCGGAGTATGGGCGGCGGAGGTTCGAAAACGGAGCCTGCTGGTGCTGATGCTGGTGCTTACCACCGTGTTCGGCCTGGCGTTTCTCGGGGTGAAGTATGACGAATACCACGAGAAATGGGAGAAGCATCATATTCCTGGTCCGCACTTCGACATCTCCGAGTTCGTCAATCCGGCGGCGCATGGCATCAAGGACGAGCAGCCGCTTGCTCCGGACATGGCGCAGAAGACTCAGGTGTTCTTCTCGCTTTACTTCGCGATGACCGGCATGCACGCGCTGCACATGATTATCGGCATCTGCATTTTGTTCTGGCTGACGTATCGCGCCTACCGAGGACAGTTCAGTACCGGGTATGTCGCGCCGATCGAGAACTTCGGCCTGTATTGGCATTTCGTCGATATTGTGTGGCTATTCCTGTTTCCGCTGCTTTATCTCATCAACCGGCATCCGGTGCATTGAGACCTGAGGATAACGGCTGTATCAGGGCCTGTGCCGCTGAACCCTGAGAAGAAGGATCACAGATTATGGCAGACAGACACGATCCATCGAACATGACAAATCCGGAACACGTGGAACACCACATCGTCACCCCTTTCCAGTACGGTCTGGTGTTTGGGACCTTGCTGTTGGGGACGGCGATCACGGTGGGTGCGGCGTATGTGGATCTGAAGGTGTTCAACCCCATCATCGCGCTGGGGATCGCGACGTTTAAGGCGGTCGTCGTGATTTTGTTCTTCATGCATGTGAAGTTCCAGTCGCGGCTGATCAAGATGACAGTCAGTGCTGGATTCTTTACGTTTCTGGTGTTGATCACGATGACGCTCAGCGATTACATCAGCCGGGCCTGGGGACGCTGGTAGTTCGTTGCGACACTGTGCGGGAGGCGGTCCTCGGGCCGTCTTTGGTTTGCCCGGGCACTAGAGATCGCGGCCGAGAACGAAGTCGTCGCAGACCAGTGTTCCAACAAGGAAGGTCCGGACACCGACCTGGTTGAAGCCGTTTCGTGCGTAGAAGCGGAGGGCGCGGAAGTTGCTGGCGTAGACGCCGAGCAGAAGCCGGGGAGCTCCCCTGAGCCTGGCTTGGTGCATCACGACGTCCATGAGTTGCTGGCCGATGCCGGAGCCCTGGAATTTAGAGAAAAGGTAGATGCGCTTCAGCTCCAGGTCCTCGGGATGGAGATCCTCGATCGAGAGGTCGGGCGGGGTCAGCATCGAGTAGCCCACAGGGGCACCACCCTCTCGCATGACCGCCATCCAGATCTGAACCTGATCGTCCGAGAGATACTTTGCATAGGCGGCGGGGGTGTGGTGCCGTGCGCAGTGCTGCACGATGGCCGGACCTGGGAGGACGCCGGCGAAAGTCTCGAGCCAGGTTGCAGCGCCAACCAATGCGAGAGCTTCCGCGTCTCCAAGCTCGCAGGGTCGAAGTACGACCTGATCAACAGCGTTCATGAGAAAAGGCTTCCTCCGGGGGGAATGAGGTTCTGAATCCATTAACGTAGCACTATGCCACGCACGAAGCGGACTGCGACGGATGACATGGAAGGGGCAGGGTGGCCAGCCTACTCTGACGGCGGCCGACGATCGAGCGGGCGTGAAGAGCTTTTGGATGCCGAGAGCCCTGCGGCCCCGGTTCAGTGGAGGTTGGGGTGGAGGTCTCTGCCGCGCTGGCGAAGCTGGCCGACGATCCGCGCGTGACGATTCGGCGAGGCGGTGCACCGGATCCGCGGGGGATGTGCATCGTGTACTGGATGCAGCGGGCGCAACGCGGGATGGATAACCATGCGGTCAACCTGGCTGTGCATGTGGCGAATGCGCTGGGGCTGCCGCTGATTGTCTATTTTGCGGGGATCTCGAATTTTCCGCATGCCAATCTTCGGCATTATGTGTTTCTGAACCAGGGTCTCCCGGATGTGGAGCACGATCTTGCTGAGCGAAATATTACCTTTGTGATGCGTCGAGCACCGCACGAGTCGCATACGCGGTTGCTGGCGGATGTGCGTGCGGCGATGGTGATTGGAGACGAGAATCCGATGCGGGAGCCGGAGCGCTGGCGCAAGCAATTGACGAAGGAGCTCTCGATCCCGTTCTGGACGGTGGACACGGACGTGGTGGTTCCGTCGAAGCTGATCGAGAAGGCTCAGTTCGGCGCGTATACGATCCGGCCGAGGCTGTACCGGCTTCTGCCGCAGTACCTGGTTCCCTATGAAAACCCCAGGGTGGAGCATGCGTGGAGACGACCGGCGGGGTTTCAGGCCGACTCGGTGCACGAGGATATGACGCGCGGGTGGAAGGATTTCGACCGCAGCGTGCGGCCGGTGGCGGCGTGGACGGGTGGGACCCATGCCGGTCTGGAACGACTTAAGCTGTTCACGGGCAAACTGCTGCGCGATTACGAGGTTCAGCGCAACAAGCCGGAGGCCGACGGGACCAGCTGCATGTCTCCATACCTGCATTACGGGCACCTTGGACCGCAGACCATCGCGCTGGCTGTGGACGCAGCGGCGAAGGCTGACCCGGCGCTGAAGACGGCGCGGGACAGCTACTTCAACGAACTGATTGCGTGGCGGGAGCTCACCATCAACTTTGTGAAGTACCAGCCGAACTATGACAATGCGGAGTGTGCGGAGGCATGGGCCAAGAAGACGATCGCGGAGCACGCGAGCGATGAACGCGAGCGCCTATATACGCTGGAGCAGATGGAGCGGGCCGAGACGTACGACGAGTTGTGGAACGCTGCGCAGATCCAGATGGTGCGCCATGGATGGATGCACAACTACATGCGGATGTATTGGGGGAAGAAGATTCTGGAGTGGACGCCGGACGCCGCAACCGCGTTCCGGTACTGCGTGTACCTGAACGACAAATATTTTCTGGATGGGCGAGATCCGAGTGGGTACGGCGGGATTGCGTGGGCGATTGTGGGTAAGTTCGATCGCGCATGGGGATCGAGGCCGGTGTTCGGGAAGATACGTTACATGTCGGGGGCGTCGACGGGGCGGAAGTTCGATTCGAAGCGGTATATCCAGCAGATGCGAGAGCTGGCGCAAGCGCCGGCGGTGTAACGATCGGTTAAGCGGGCAAGGGCGGCCGATCTCCTGGTGTGCGGCCTAGCCGGTGGGTTGTGGGCGTTGTGCTTCTACAACTTTGAGCGGATTGAGCTCAGGCGAACGAGGCAATAGCTTGAGGGATGCCATGCTTCCTGAAGACCGGAGGCAGGCTGGCCCTTTCCTGGTGGTTGGCCGCCACTTCCGTCCTCCCTGAGAAATTTTCTGGATGCGAGCTAAAGTTTTATTACGGCGGGCCGATAGGCCAGTCATGGAACAGAGATCGAGCAGCAGGCGGGCCTCCCGGCTGTGTCTCGCCCTGCTTATGACGATAGGGCCAGTGTGGGGAACGGGATTGGCGCAGGGTCTGGAGGGCCCGATACGGGATGCGTCTCGCGGTTCGTCGAGCGCTGGGGACGCGGTGGGCGGGAACGGCGCGGTCTCTCATTTGCGACCACCTGGCTACCATGGCTTAAATAGTTCCCATGGTTCCAATAGTTCAAATGGCTTTCTGCGTGGACGAACGCCCTTGCTGGGCGGTGGGGGCGCGGCGAGGGAGCGTACTGAGCACTTGGTTTACAGATCAGACCGGAGACATGGTTTACACCTTGTCGGAGATCGGGTGGTTTCGTCGCTTTGGCTTTTACGCACGATGATGCGTTATGCCTTGGAAAGAGATATG